>Ga0209208_10000002_pt1 | contig 553935 bp, 473 predicted proteins | sample S1TSphfallax_3_FD_187694 | JGI IMG/M metagenome (GOLD analysis project Ga0209208, IMG submission 187694) | Host-associated microbial communities from peat moss isolated from Minnesota, USA - S1T2_Fd - Sphagnum fallax MG (SPAdes) (version 2) | ecosystem: Host-associated > Plants > Peat moss >... | reverse complement strand
CATTCCCCACATCGCCGCCTGCGAGTAGTGCGTGGCGCGCTTGCGCGCGCGCAGGCCCTTGAGCTGGTCGACGAGGTAGGTCTTGTCCATGCCCGCGAGGCTCGGGATGTAATCGAGCTTGCTCACGCCCGTGACCCCGTGGCAGATCGAACACTGATTGTTCACGGTCCACTTCGCGTGCGCCGCGACGGAGATGTACGGCTTCTCGTCGATGGGCTCGTCGGCGCGGGCGATCCCGGCCGCGGCGGTCATCACGAGGAAGGAGAGAGCGACGAACGCCTTGGGGCCGATCATTTTATTGTTCATGTTGGTCTCTCTCTTTAGAAGTCCAGCCAGAGGCCGACGACGAACGTGTTGTTGTTCGAGGCCTTGCCGTCCACGCCGCTGGAGCCGTTCGCCTGGAAGAACGGGCTCTGGTTGCCGTTGACCACGGTGTAGGCGTCGTACTGGAGGACGAAGCGCGTGTTCAGCCACGGCATGTAGTCGAGCTCGAACACCCAGTACTGGTTGTGCGGCGAGCCGTCCGCGCCGTACTGCAGCCCGTCCTTCGTGCCGTTCGTGTCCACGAAGTTGATCAGGCCGCCGTAGTGGCGCCGGTAGTAGTATTCGCCGGTCAGCGACAGCTGGTGCAGGTTGTCGATCTGATTGCTGTAGTTGTTGCCGACGAACAGCGGATTGTTCGACTGACGCTGCAGCGTGTAGGAGCCGAGGAAGGTGAAGATGTTGTCGTCCCCGATGTGCTGGAGCTGCCAGTCGGCGCCGCCGTTCAGGTACTGGTTGGCGGTGACGGGGCTGTTCGCGGTCGCGTTGGCGAAGGCCGGGATGAAGCTGGACTGCATGCCGACCAAGCCGACTTCGGCCGAGTTCTGGTCCCAGTCCTGCTCGTACGAAATGCGGGCACGCGGGGCCACTCCGTCGATCGCGCCGAGTCCGCCGGCGTTGATCGACTTGTTGTCCGTCACCAAGGCTCCTTGGACGCCCGAGTGGTAGCCGGAGATCTCGGCGTACAGCGAGTCGTTGAAGAACACGTACTCGCCGATGCCGGCCGAGTTCGTGAACATGTTGTTGGTGATCGGTCCCGAGAGGCCGCCCGCGCCGACGCCCAGGTTGTAGAGGCTCGGCACGTTGAAGAGCGGCACGCCGAAGGCCGACGTCTGCGTGTTGTAGACGTCCTGCATGCCGACGGTGTTGTTGACGAAGGTGCCGTACACCCACTTGCGGTCGTCGCTGTGGTTCGCGTAGCGGATTTCCGTATTGTCGATGCCGAGCGTGCCGCTGTTGCCCGCGTAGGTCAGCTGGAACCAGGCGCCGATGTTGTCGCTGACGCGGCCGTTGTAGTAGAGGCTGACCTGCTCGGGGAACTGCACGGTGTCGCCCTGGGCCTGGGCCGAAGCGGGAATGCCGCCGCTGTTCGCGTTCGCGTCTTTGGGCGCGCGGCTGAACTTCGAGAACGCGCTCTGCACGCCGTACGACAGCGGCGAGACGTAGCTGAGGATCAGGTTGCGCTGGGCCGCGTTGGTGTCCGTCGCGATGCTGTAGTCGGACACGTCGGCGGGCTTGGTGGTCAGCGTGTAGCCGTTGAGCTTGAAGCGGCGGCCCATCGGCGTGAGCTCGGGGAACACCGTGTGGCACATCGCGCAGGACATGCCGGTCTGGCGCGCGAAGCTCGGCACCGCGCCGGCTTCGGTCACGCCGTCGGGTCGGACAGGGCAGAGATGCCTGTAGCTGTGGAAGGCGGGCGGGAGCAGCCAGGCCGCCATCAACAGCGCGGACGCGAGTCCGCACAGTCTCGCCAGTTTCACGAACCGGCTTCCGTCGGAGGTGGTATTCATTGGACCCCTAGTTTTGCGGTTTTTTCCCCAGATCGATCAAGACGGCGACGCCGAAAAAACGGAACCGAGAGCGGCAACATTTCTGTTACCGCCTCGGCGATGGTACCCGTTTCCTTTTTTCGAGCGCAAGTCTATTTTTTATGACGCGTCGCGACGACTTTTAAGGCTGCAAGGTCCGACTAGGCCAGCTTCGCGTCGCTCACGTCCTGCGGATGCCAGTCCGTCTTCGCGCCCGGCACCGAGTACTCGTAAGGCCCGCGGTACACGGTCGGGGTCTTCTCGAAGTTGCCGTGTCCGGGCGGCGACGGGCAGGCCCAGTCCAAAGTGGTCGCGTGCCACGGGTTCGAGTCCTCGAGCTTCTTGCCCCAGAAGATGCTGTGGAAGAAGTTGACGATGAACGGGAGTTGGAACAGGCCCAGGCTCCACGCCGCGTAGGAGCTGACGACGAACCAGTGCATCGTCGACATGTTCGTGACGCGGTTGGTGGGGTCGTACATGCGGCGCTGGACGCCGGCCAAGCCCTGGATGAGCATGGGGAAGAACACCCAGAACATGCAGGTCACGCTGCCGAAGAAGTGCACGCGGCCCCAGAAGTCGTTCATCTCGCGGCCGAACCACTTCGGGAACCAGTAGTAGATGCCGCCCATGAGCGCGATGATCGAGCCGGTGACCACGACGAAGTGGAAGTGGCCGATCACGTAGTAGGTGTCGTGCAGGTAGATGTCCGTGACCGTGGTTCCGAGCGGCAGGCCGGTGAGGCCGCCGATGCCGAACAGGGGCAGGAACCCGAGCGCGAACAGCATGGGCACCGTGAAGCGGATCGACGCGCCCTTGAGGCTCATCACCAGGCAGGTCAGCAGGATCACGGACGGGATCGAGATGATCATCGTGGTGACGAGGAAGAAGTCGCCGAGGCGCGCGTTCATGCCGCTGAGGAACATGTGGTGCGCCCAGACGCCGAAGGACATGAAGCCGAGGAAGACCATGCCGCCGACCATCTGCTTGTAGCCGTACAGCGGCTTGCGCGTGTTGTTGGCGATGATCTCGGCGACGATGCCGATCGCGGGCAGGATCAGAACGTAGACCTCGGGGTGGGCGAGGAACCAGAAGAGGTGCTGCCAGAGCAGCGGTTGGCCGCCGCCCGAGACCGTCATCGGCGTGCCGCTGACGACCATTCCGGCCGGCAGATAGAAGCTCGTGCCCGCCACGCGGTCCATCAACTGCAGGATCGAGGCGGCTTCGAGCGGCGGGAAGGCCAGAAGGAGCAGGACCGACGTCACCAGCTGGGCCCAGACGAAGATCGGCATGCGCATCAGGCTCATTCCCGGCGAGCGCATGTTGAAGGCGGTCACCAGGAAGTTGATCGAGCCCAGAAGCGAGGACGTGATCAGGATCACCATCGCGACGAGCCAGACGGTCTGGCCCGGGTTGATGATGGACAGCGGCGGGTAGGACGTCCAGCCGGACTGGGCCGCGCCGCCCGGGAGGAAGAACGAGGACAGCATCAGCAGGCCGCCCGGCAGGAACGTCCAGTAGGACGCGGCGTTCATGCGCGGGAAGGCCATGTCGGGGGCGCCGATCTGGAGCGGCAGCACGTAGTTGCCGAACGCGCCGACGCCGAGGGGCACGATGCCGAGGAACACCATGATGGTGCCGTGCATCGCGCCCAGCTGGTTGTAGAACTCGGGCAGCATGATGCCGCCCGGGGCCAGGTTGTCGCCGAAGAACTTGCCGATCACGGGAATCGGCGTTCCGGGGTAGGCGAGCTGCCAGCGGATCAGCATGATCATGCAGAAGCCGATGAGCAGGAAGGTCAGGGACGTGAACAGATACTGCAGGCCGATGACCTTGTGGTCCACGGAGAACACGTATTTCCAAATGAAGCTCTGCGGAGCTCCGTGGTGGCTGTCGTGAGCGTCGTGAGCGGCGGCCTTGTCGTTCATTCCGAGTCCCTCTTCGCCTTCAATTGCGCGGCCAACCAAGTCTTATAGTCTTCCGGCGTCTGCACGATGATGTCCGCGCGCATCTTCGAGTGGCCGATGCCGCAGAGCTGGGCGCAGCCGATCTCGTACTTGCCGACCTTCGTGGGCTCGAACCAGAGCTGAGAACGCAGGCCGGGAACCACGTCCGTCTTCATGCGGAAGATCGGGACGAAGAAGTCGTGAATCACGTCCTTCGAGGTCAGATACAGGACCGTGGGCTTGCCGATCGGCACGTGCAGCTCGTTGACCGTGACGACGTTGTCCTTGCCCTTCGGATCGGCCGGATCCAAGCCGATGGGGTTGGTCGAGTCGATGAGCTTGGGGTCTTTGCGGCCGAAGCTGCCGTCCTCGCTCGGGTACTGGAAGTTCCAGGCGAACTGCTCGGCCGTGATCTCGACCACGTTCGACGTGGCATCCGGCGGGAAGTCGAGACGGATCTTGGCCCAGACCGGGACGTCGTAGAAGAAGATCATCCCGACTTCGAGAACGAGGATGAGGGCGCCGGCCCCCAGGGCGTGCCACTCCGCGCCCTGGGGAACCGCCGCTTTCTGTCCGTCGCGCTTCTTGTAGCGAAAGAGCAGGAACGCCATGTAGGCGCCCCACGCGACGAACATGGCCAGCATCACCCAATGGATGGCGCTGATGCCCCAGTCGATCTCGCCCGCGAAAGTCGACGCGGCTTCCGGCAGGCCCCAGTTGAAGTTCATGATTTTTCCGCCGTGCTCACTTCGTCGGGAATTCCAGATCCGCCGTGCCCGGGACCGTCACTTCCTTCGTGATCGTGCCCAGCTTCTCGTTCCAGGCCTCGAGCGTGTACTTGCCCGGGGGGAGGTCCTTGATCGCGAAGCGCCCGTCCGGGCCGGTGACCGCGTAGTACGGGTTGTCGACCACGCCGACGAACGCGTGCATCCACGGGTGGATGTTGCACTTCAGCGGGAACATGATCTTCGGCTTGCTGAAGGACTTCGTCATCGGCGGCACGCCCGGGGGCATCGCGGCGTTGAAGTCCGGCTGGCCGTTGACGTTGTGCATGACCGGGTCGTCGTTGACGATCTCGAGCTTCTGTCCGGTCTGGATGCCGAACACGTGCGGCTCGTACCAGCAGCCCTTCTGGGTCAAGGTGACCTTCTTGGAGTCGCTCGGCGTCGGGAACTTCTTGCCCTCGAGGCCCTTGATCACGTGCACGAACACCAGATCGACGCCGCCCTTGGCGTCGACGACGAGCGGAGAGAACTTGAAGCCGCCGGTGTGCTGCGAGTCGCACTGCGCGTCCGCGTTCATCGCGATCGGCTGGGGCTTGGGCACGTGACCGTGGAACGTGACTTTGCCGGTCAGGCCGCCGTCCGCGAAGGCGGCGACGGCGGACAACGACGTGATCAGTACGGTTGCGACGAAGCTGCGCGATTTCATTTGGTTCTCCTCGATCTGTCTATTGCGAATGACTGGCCGGTCATTTTGCGGGGTACGAACGCATGAAATCGGAAGCGTCTAAGCGTGTTTCTCGCCGCGGGCCCGCTCGATGGACCACGCGGTCCAGGCGATGCCGGCGACGAGCGACAGCACGATCACGAGCATGGACACGATCGCCCACCAAAAGCCTTCGAAGAGCCCCTTGGTGCCGGCTCCTCCGCCGAAGCACGCGGCGCAGGCGTGAGCCGCGCGCGGCGCCGCGAGCAAAGCCGCCGTCAGAAGGGCGGCCTTCACGGTTGGGCTCCTGGCGCCGGAGCGGAAGCGGCCGCGGGGGCGCTCGCATCCGTCGCCGCCGCAGCCGCGGCCTCGTCGGGATGCTGATCGGCGACCGCGACCGGGTACAGCAGCTTCGGCCGGATCGCATAGCCCTCGAAAATCGGAACCCACATCATCGTCGCGAACGCGAACGTCACGACGATGAAGCTGTAGATGAGCTTCTTCTCGCCCCAGAGGTGCATGAAGATGGCCGCGACGAGGCTGGCCTTGATCGCGGCGACGAAAAGGCCGAGCGCGATCGCCTGCGGGCGCGGCAGATGGAACTTGGAGATGACGACCGTGATGCAGGTGAAAAAGAGGAGGGCGGCGAACACGCCGATGTACAGCTTGACGTTCGGCCGATGATCGTCGTGGGCCGTCTCGTGCGCGGCGTCGGCTTTATTGGCCATGGTCGTCATCCTAGAGAAGATAGAGCGCGGGAAACAGGAAGATCCAGACGATGTCGACGAAGTGCCAGTAGAGGCCGGCGCCCTCGACGCGGCCGAGGAACAGGGGGTTCTCCCAGTGCTCCTTGCTGAAGCTCATGGCGAGGAGGCCGCTGTTGAGCAGGATGCCGCCGATGATGTGGATGCCGTGCAGGCCGGTCATCGTGAAGTAGATCGCGTAGAACACGCTCGTCGAAGGGCCGATGCCGAGCTTGAACTCGTGCCCGTACTCGAAGCCCTTCACGACGAGGAAGGCGAGCGAGAGCGCGATCGTCGCCGCCATCCAGAGCCGGTAGCCGTGCACGTCCTTGTCGTAGGCCCGCGCGTAGGCCATGACGATGGTCACCGACGAGGAGATCAGGATCGCGGTGTTGAGGGTCGCCAGCGGCACGTTCAGCGCGTCCCAGCCCCACGGCCAGGAGGTCGCGCCCATGCGCAGGACGATGTAGGTGGTGAACAGCGTCGCGAACAGCATGACCTCGGAGGCCAAGAACAGCCACACGCCGAGCTTCGCGTTCGTGATCCCGCTGTGCGTGTCCGCGTTGTCCATCGTGATCGGAGTCGAGCTCATGAAAATCCTTGGCGTTAAAATGACCGGCGAGTCATTGAGTCATGGGAAGTTTAACTCAACAAAATAAATTCGTCAAGATGGTGCTTTTGGCGCGACCGCGTCCGCCGTCGGGGAAAGTTCGTCCGCACTCTGCTTTGCGAGGGATTTGGCCGGCGCGTCCTGTCGGTGGATGAGCCGGCCCATCAGCTTTCCGGCGACGGCCTCCGGAATGACGACCTCCGTCGCGCCCGCGTCGAGCATCGCCGTGCGATAGCGCTCGTGGCCGGCGCGCGTGATGATCTTGAGGTGCGGATTGAGCGATTTCGCCGTGATCGTGATATAGAGATTGTCCGCGTCGTTGTCGATGACGATGCAGATCCCTTTCGCCCGGGCGATGCCCGCGGCCTCGAGCGCGCTGTGGCGCTTCGCGTCGGCCTGCAGGACGAGCGCGCCTTCCTTGAGGGCCTGCTGGGCCAGGCCCTCGTCGGTCTCGAGCAGGACGAAGGGGATGCCGTCGCGCTTCAGGGAGTCGACGACGGTGCGCCCGACTTGGCCGTAGCCGCAGACGATGAAGTGGTCCTGCACGATTTCCAGCTTGAGGTCGTTCATGATTCCCTTCCAGGCCTCCCGGCCGCGATGACTGAAGAACGTCAAGAGGATGCGCTCCGCGAACCAGATCTGGAACGCGAAGACGCCGAGGTAGACGAAGGTCGCGAAGCCCTTCGTCGCGTCGCTCACGCGGGCGGGCTCGATCGCGTGCGGATGGAGGGTCCAGAACAGCGCGTCGACCCAGCGCACGTGCTCGAGCACGACGTAGCCGCCGACGCATATATATAGGAAGGCGCCGAACGCGAAAACGGGGAATAGGCGCCGGCCGAGGACGCTGAAGAATCTTTTGTTCATGCGCGAGAGCGTAGTATAGCCGGAAATCCTCATTTCGGACAGGGGGGCATTTCCGGGACCTGGGAACAATGCCGCGCGCCGGGGTCCGGAGGACCCATACGGCCCGCGGCGGCTTTTCGATAAAATCGGACCATGAAACGCGCAGGCCGCGCCGCCGCGACGCTCCTGTTCGCGGCCGCCGTCCCCGCGGCCGCCCAGGTCGAGGCCGTGCGACCGATCCTGTCCGCGCCCGCGCCCCTGACGCCGGCCGCTCCCGTTCTCCCGATGATGAACGAATTCGCCGCGCCTTCCTTGGCCGTCCCCTCGGCGTTCTCTCCGTCCGCCGCGCTGTCTGCGGCGGCCGCGCCGTCGGCGCCGCCGATCACGGCCGCCGTCGCCGCGGCCGTTTCCGCGCCCGCGGCGGCTCCCTCCGCGGCGCCGGTCGCCCCCGCGGCCGTTCCCGCGGCGCTGCCGGCGTTGACCGCGCTCGGGACGGCGGTGGCCGCCGCGCCGGCGGCGTCGGCTTTGGGGGCGCGCTTCGACGGGAGCGCTGCGCGCGTCTGCGCGGCCTGCGCGGAGGACGCCGTTGCGGCGGCCGCCGGCTCCGGCGCCGCCGCGCCCGCGGTTCCGCCCGCGCCCTCCGCGGGGCGCTTGGGAAAGGACGCGCGCCCCGAGCGCTATGACCTGCGCCTCGCTCTCGATCCGGAGGCGGGGACTTTCCGCGGGCAGGCGCGCGTCGCCGTACGCGTCGCCGCGCCGACCGAGCGCCTCGTCCTCCACGCGCTCGACCTCTCCTTCGACGCGGTGAGCGTGGGCGGGCGCCGGCTCGACGCGGCGCGCGTCGTCGTCGACGCGGCCGCCGAAACGGTGACCTTGCTGCTCGACGCGCCCTTGAAGAAGGGCCGCGTCGAACTCGACTTCGCTTATTCGGGCAAGATGAACGAGCTCATGCGCGGCCTGTACAAGGCGCGCGGCCGCGACGGCGCGAACAAAGAAGAGGCGTGGACGTTCACGCACCTGGAGCCCACGCACGCGCGCCGCGTCCTGCCGTCCTTCGACGAGCCGGAGTTCAAGGCCCCGTTCCGCCTCACGCTCGACGTGCCCGAGCACCTCACGCCGATCTCGAACATGCCCGCGCGGTCCACGACGGTCGCGGACGGGCGCAAGGTCGTGACCTTCGCCGAGTCGCCGAAGATGTCGTCGTACCTGCTCGCCGTCTACGCGGCGCGCCTGGTGCCGCGCTCGCGCAAGGTCGGCAAGACCGTGATCACGGTGTGGGCCGCGGCCGACCAGATCGACCAGACGGACTTCGCGCTCGACGCCGCCGTCAACGCGCTCAAGGGCCTCAACCGCTATTTCGGAATCCCGTACCGACTGCCGAAGCTGGACTTGGTCGCCGCTCCCGACTTCGCGTCGGGCGCCATGGAGAACTGGGGCGCGATCCTGTTCCGCGACTCCAACCTGCTCATCGACCCGAAGCTGTCCTCCGAGGCGATGAAGCGCCGCGTGGCCGAGGTGGTCACGCACGAGATCGTGCACCAGTGGTTCGGCAACCTGGTCACGATGAAATGGTGGAACGACCTGTGGCTCAACGAGGCGTTCGCGACGTGGCTGGCCGCGAAGATCGTCGACCAGTGGAAGCCCGAGTGGCGCGTCTGGGACGACTTCGACGGGGGCAAACGTCAGCCGCTCGCGATCGACGCCCTGCCGGGCACGCGCCCCGTGCGCTCGAACGCCGCGACGCCGGCCGAGATCCAGGCGATGTTCGACCCGATCACCTACCAGAAGGCCGGCGCGCTGCTGCGCATGCTCGAAGGCTATGCGGGGGAACGCGCGTTCCGCGCCGCGGTGCGCGCCTACATCCGCCGCTATCAGTACGGCAACGCCGAGGCCGGCGACCTGGGCCGCGAGCTCGAGCGCGCGTCGGGCCGGCCGGTCAAGAACATGATGGACGGCTGGCTCCAGCAGGCGGGCGCGCCGCGCGTGAGCGTTTCCGCGGGCGGACCCGGAGGGCGGACGTTGACCTTGAGCCAGGAGCGCTTCTCCGCCGACGCGTCCGCCGCGAAGGACGCGACGCTTTGGTCCGTGCCGGTCGCGGTCCGCTACCGCATCAAGGGCGAGACGAAGACGCGCGAGGCGCGCGTCGTATTGAACGCAGCGTCGCAGACGCTCCGCCTGCCCGGCCGCGGCGAACTGCTGTGGGCGTACCCGAACGCGGGGGAGACCGGCTACTACCGGCTCGCGTTGAGCCCCGGGCTTCTCCAGTCGGCGCTCGCGCACAAGGACGAGCTCGCGCCCGTGGAGCGCGCGGGCCTGCTCAATCACCTGTGGGCCGCGGTGCGCGCGGGGGCCTTGCCCGCCGCCCGATTCCTGGACGCGCTCGCGGCTTATAAAGGAGACTCGTCGCGTCTCGTGATCGAGGACGCGGCGGGCTACCTGAAGTCGCTCGCTCAGCAGCTCGCGCCGGACGCGGCGTCGCGCGAAAAGCTGCGCGAGTACGTCGCGAAGGTCGGCGACGAGAAGGATCCGTACGTCGACGAGCTGCGCCGCCAATTGGAGCGCGACGACCGGCACGCCGCCGCCGTCGCGGACTTCGCCGCCGACTTCTTCGCCCCGACGCTCGCGCGTCTCGGCTGGGACAAGAAGCCGGGCGAGAAGCCCGACGCGGGCCTGGCGCGCGCCGCGGCGCTGAACGCGCTGGTCCTCCTCGCGCCGCAGTCCGTGCCCGCGGCCGAGATCGACGCGCGGCTCGCGTCCTACTTGAAGGATCCCGCGTCGATCGACGCGGCGTTGGCGCCGGTCGTGGTCGTCGCCGCCGCGCGCCGCAACGACCCGAAACTGTTCGCGGAGTTCCGCGCGCGCCTCGCCGCGCCGAAGACGCCGGAGCAGAAGACCTTGATGCTGCGCGCGCTCGCGGAGTTCAGCGCGCCGGAATTGCTCGATCAATACCTCGCGATGACGTTGTCGAGCGAGATCCGCGCGCAGGACGCGTGGATGCCGTACGCGCCGCTGCTGGGCAACCCCGCCACGCAGGCGCGCTCTTGGGAATTCGTGAAGGCGCATTGGGGCGAGCTCGTGGCGAAGGTGGGGCCGCGGGGGGCCACGCGCATCGTCGCCGCGGCCGGCGGCCTGATCTCGGCCGACTGGCGCAAGGATGTGGAAACGTTCTTCCGCGACCCGAAGAACGAGGTCGAGATGGCGCGCGCGACGCTGGCGCAGGCGCTCGACGCGATCGACCTCGGCCTGCGCTTCCGGCAGGGACAGGCCGGCTCCTTCCAGGAGTGGGTCGGCCTGCGCGCCGACGCGCCGCGGCTGTCGCGTGCGGGCTTCAAGGCGTTCGACCGCATCGCCGAGCTTTGGTCTCTGTCCGCCGCCGAGCGCGCGGCTTTGCTCGGCGTGAGCGCGTCCGCTTACGCGGCATGGAAGTCCTCGGACGCGCCGGTGCTGACGCCGGCCGCCCTGGAGCGCGTCTCGCTCGCGCTCGGCGTGTACCGGCGGCTCAACGAACTGATGGGCGGCCCCGCGGCCGACGGCTGGGTCAAGCGCCCGAACAAGGCGTTCGACGGAAAGCCGGCGCTCGACTTGATGACGTCGCCGGACTCCCGCGACCTGCGCCGCGTCCGCGACTACCTCGCCGGCGTCGGCGGCGGGTGGTTGTAAGAGCGGCCTGAGCTTGGCCGACCCATTCTGGGCGCTCGACGAGAGCGTGACGTTCCTCAATCACGGCTCGTTCGGCTCCTGCCCGCGACCCGTCCTCGAGAAGCAGTCGGAACTGCGTCGTCTCATGGAGGCGGAGCCGGTGAGCTTCCTGGACGGCGAGCTCGAGGGCCGTCTCGACGCGGCGCGCGCCGGGCTCGGCGCCTTCCTCGGCGCCGACGCGGACGACCTCGCCTTCATCCCGAACGCCACGTTCGGCGTGAACACGGTCCTGCGCGGCCTGCGCTTCTCGGCCGGCGACGAGATCCTCGTCACCGACATGGAGTACAACGCCTGCCGCAACGCGGCGGACTTCGTCGCGGGCTCGGGCGCGCGCGTCGTTGCGGCGCACATTCCGTTTCCGGGAGCGACGCCTCAGATCGCAGCCGACGCCGTGCGCGCGGCGATCACGCCGCGCACGCGGCTCGCCTTGATCAGCCACATCGTCAGCCCGACCGGAATCATTTTGCCGCTCGACGTGCTCGTCCCGGAGCTGCAGAAGCGCGGCGTCGACGTGCTCGTCGACGGCGCGCACGCGCCCGGCCAGATTCCCCTCGACTTGAGCGCGCTCGGCGCGGCGTACTACACGGGCAATTGCCACAAGTGGCTGTGCGCTCCGAAAGGCTCGGCGTTCCTCCACGTGCGCCGCGATCGCCAGAAGGACCTGCGTCCGCTGGTGATCAGCCACGGCGCGAACTCGCGCCGCGCCGACCGCACGAAATTCCGCCTGGAGTTCGATTGGACCGGGACGACGGACCCGACGGCCTACTTGTGCGTGCCGGTCGCGATCGAAGCCCTGCGGTCCCAAGTCCCCGGCGGCTGGCCGGAGATCATGAAGCGCAATCGCTCGCTGGCGCTGGAGGCACGCGACATCCTTCTGCGCGCGCTCGGCGTGGACGCGCCGTGCCCGCCGGAGATGGTCGGCGCGCTTGCGGCCGTGCCGCTCCCTCCGAAGATCGCCGGCGCCCCGGCCGCCGCGGACGGGATGGACCCGCTGCACCAGCGCCTGATAAAGGAGCACGGCATCCAGGTGCCGATCTTCTCGTGGCCGACGCCGGACAAAAAGCTCCTGCGCGTGTCCGCCCAGCTCTACAACCGGCGCGAGCAGTACGAGAAACTCGCGCGGGTCTTGACAAGTAAGTAGTCACTTACTATACTCATCCCATGGCTCCTCGGCTCGCGGCGGACGACCGGCGCAAAGAGATCGTCGGCTCCGTGCGCAAGATCATCGCGGAGAAAGGCCTCGACGGCGTGAAGTCGTGCGAGCTGGCGCGCGCCGCGGGCGTGTCCGAGGGTCTCTTGTTCAAGTACTTCCCGAACAAGGAGGCCCTTCACGCGGCGATCCAGTCGTCGATGTGCATGGACCCGCACCTGCCCGACGTCCCGCCGTCCTCGGACGCCCTGATCGACCACCTGCGTTGGCACCTGCACTGGCTGTTGGTGAAGCCCGGTCCGGAGGAGGGCGTCGACCTCGGGCGCATGCTGCTGCGCAGCATCGCCGGGGACGGCGAGTTCGCGCGCGACTTCTACGCGAAGGCATCCTCGCCGCAAGTGGGCTGGATCGAGAAGTGCCTGGCGGCGGCCGAGAAGGCGGGGGAGCTCGAGCGTCCGGCGGGGAAGACGAATGTGCGCGCGTGGCTCGTCGTCCTCCTCCGCGGACAGGTCGCGGCGATCGCGATGGCGAAGGCGGTCGACTTCGGCGTCTCGCGCGAGACCTTGGTCGAGGAGACCTTGCTGTTCTCCTTGCGCGGCCTCGGGTTCAAGGACGAAGTCCTGCGCCGCTCGCGCCGGGGAAAGAAGTGATCTCTTTTTTTGTCGGATTCAAAAGTGAGAACTCACTTTATTATATGGAGGCCGTGTGAAAAGAGACAAAGCCGTCTACTGGATCTTTACTCTGTTGTTCCTTTTGCCGGCGGCGGGCTCGGGCGTTCCGGAGGCTCTCGGCGCGGCGCCCGCGGCGGTGGCGGCGACGATGGCGCACCTGGGCTACCCGCCGTACCTGGCGCGCATCCTCGGCTTCGCGAAGGTGCTGGGCGCGCTCGCGATCCTCGCCGGGCGGTACCGGCGCGCGAAGGAGTGGGCGTACGCCGGGTTCACGTTCGACTTCCTGGGCGCCGCGGCGTCGCACCTGTTCGCGGGGGACAAAGTCGAGCCGTTGTTTCCGCTGATTTTCCTGGCGCTGATGAGCGTCTCATATGCGTACTGGCACAAGCTCGAGGATGCGGCGCCGGCGCAGATTTCGTGATCAAAAATAGAACGGAGGAGTTATGAAGAAAATACTGGTCGTGGAGAGCAGCCCGATGGGAGAGCGGTCGGTGAGCCGCCGCTTGACGAAGGACATCGTCGATGGATTGCTGAAGAAGCATCCGGGGAGCACGGTCGTCGTGCGCGACTTGGCCGAGCGGCCGCTGCCCCACCTCACGGCGGAGCATCTGGGGGCGTTCTTCACGCCCGCGGACAAGCGCGACGCCGCTCAGCGCGCGGCCGTCAGCGCGTCCGACGCGGCGATCGACGAGCTGCTGGCCGCGGACTTCGTGGTCATCGGCGCTCCGATGTGGAACTTCGGCATCCCGTCGGGGCTGAAGGCCTGGATCGACCACATCGCGCGCGCCGGACGCACGTTCACGTATTCCGCGGCGGGACCGAAGGGGCTGGCGACGGGCAAGAAGGCGTTCGTCGCGGCGGCGTCCGGCGGGATCTACACGCACGGGCCGAGCCAGGCGTACGACTTCTCAGGACCTTACCTGCGCGCCGTGCTGGGCTTCATCGGCATCACGGACGTCTCGTTCGTGCGCGCCGAAGGTCTCGCGATCCCGGAGAAGAAGGAGACCGCGTACGAGCACGCGCGTCGGGAAGTCGAAGCGCTTCTCGCGTGAGGCGAGACGCGGGCCCGCGGCGCGCGTTCGGCGCCGCGGGCCCGCGTCGGTCGCTCAGCGCTTGACGGGTTTCGGCGCGGCGAGCCCGTCGTAGCGGCGCTCGACGGCTTCCACGAAGCGGCGCTTCTCGGCGAACGTGCCGTGGAAGAAGGCGCCCTTGAAGCCGGCGACGATCACGCGCCGGAGTTCCGCGGGCGTGAGCTTGGCGCTCTCCACGACGAGTCCGACCTCGCGCGAGACGGTGGTGTTGGACACGAGGCGGTTGTCGGTGCAGATCGAGATGGACAGGCCGTGGTCGATCATCTGGCGGATCGGATGGTGGGCGAGCGTCTTGATCGCGGGGATGGTCTGCAGGTTGCTGGTCACGCAGACCTCGACGCCGATGCGCTGGCTGGCCATGTAGTTGGCCAGGTCTTCCGTGTATTTCTTGCGGTCTTCGATCTTCGGGTCCTGGATCAGCTCGTGCGCGAACAGGAACGTGCCGTGGCCGATGCGGTTGGCGTGGCACTGCGTGATCGCCTGCCAGATGGATTCCGGGCCGTACGCCTCGCCCGCGTGCACGGTCTTGCAGATGAAGTGATTGTGCGCATACTGGTACGCGGCCCAGTGATCGGCGGGAGGGAAGCCCGCCTCCTCGCCCGCGAGATCGAAGCCCACGACCGGCAAGCCTTCCTGCGCCAACTCAACGCCCGCGCGCGCGAGCTCCAGCGACGCCGCCGCGAAGACCTCGTCTTTCGGCGCGTGCTCCATGAGCCGCAGCATGTCCGCGAAGTACGGGGACATGCCTTTTTTAAAGCGCCGCATCGCGCACAGGATCATGCCGAAGTGGAACGGCACGTCCTCGCCGGACTTCACCGCCTTGGAGGAGTTGTGCGCCTTCGCTCCCGCCGCCAGGCCCGCCGCCACCGCGCGCACCACGTCGCGCACGTTCGTCGTCGGCGTCACGTGCAGCTGCGGCGCGAAGCGGACTTCGATGTAGCGCACGCCCTCCGCCGCGTTGTCCTCCACGAGCTCCTGCGCCACGCGCGAAAGGTTCTCGAGATCCTGAAGGACCGAGCACGTGTACATGAACCCGTGCAGATACTCCGGCAGATCTTTATACGTCTCTTTGAACACGAGCTTGCGCAGCCCGGCCTCGGTGTTGGAGGGCAGCTTCACCTTCGCCTCGCGCGCGAGCTCGATCAACGTCTTGAGCCTCAGCGAGCCGTCGAGATGCAGGTGGAGGTCCGACTTGGGAATCGCCTGGATGAACTCGGGGGTGATCTGGTCTTTCACGGCGCCAGGATATCAATTTTGGAAATCGAACTGGTGCCGGCACCAGTGGCGTTGTGAACAATGTGGATAACCGTCCGTCGTTTCTTTATGATCTTCCGATGATCTCTCGCGCAGTGCTTTTGTTCATGGCGCTTCTCGCCGCGGCGCCGTGGGCCGCCGCCGAGGGCAAGACCGCCCTCGACGTGCACTGCCACATGGTCTGCCTGCCGCGCCCCGGCAGCGAGTGCTTCGTCTCTCCCGCGCTGCTGCACAGCTACAAGTACAAGGTCTATCTCAATTTCGTCGGCGTGAGCGAGAAGCAATTGCAGGAAGGCGGGGACGACATCGTGGCGGACAAGGTCAGCGCGGAGATCGCGCGCTCGAGCACGACGGCGAAGGCGGTTCTGCTCGCGCTCGACGGCGCGGTGAAGGATGGCGTGCTCGACGAGGCGAAGACCGAAGTCTACATCCCCAACGAACTGGTCGCGCACGAGGTTTCTCGGCACGAAAATCTCCTGCTCGGCGCCAGCGTGAACCCGAACCGCAAGGACGCGCTGGAGCGGCTGAAGTGGGCGCACGAGCACGGCGCGGTGCTGATCAAGTGGATCCCTTCGGTCATGGAAATCGATCCCGCCGATCCGGCGCTGACGCCGTTTTACGAAAAAATGGTCGAGTACAAGCTGCCGCTGCTCGTGCACACGGGCGCGGAGAAGACTTTCACGCGCGCCGACGACGAACTCTGCGATCCCGCGCGCCTCGAATTGCCGCTGAAGCTCGGCGTGACGGTGATCGCGGCGCACATGGCGTCGACCGGCAGCTTCCACGGCGAGAGGGCGTTCGACCGGCTGCTCGCGTTGCTCCGCAAGTATCCGAACCTCGACACGGACGTGTCGGCGACGACGCAGTTCAACCGCATCGGCTTTCTCTCCAAGGCGCTCAAGCATCCCGAGTTGAAAGGACGACTCGTCTACGGCACGGACTGGCCGCTGCAGAAATTTCCGATCATCTCGCCCGCGTACCACCTGGGCGCGATCTCGCCGGCGGCGATCGCGCGCGTGTCCCGGATCAAGAACACGTGGGACCGCGACGTCGCGCTGAAGAAGGCGCTCGGCATTTCCGACGAGGTCTTCACCGCGGGCTGGGCCGTGCTCGGGCTGACGCCGCCGCAATAGAAATCAGCGCACGACGAGCCGCGCGCGCTGCGCCGCGGGGCGGATCGCCGCGAGCGCGCCGGAGTTGAACTCGAGGAAGTCGGACTCCACGCCGTCGCTGAAGATCACCCCGCCCTCGGACATCTGCGACTCGATCTCGAGCGCGGAGCCTTCGCCGACCTTGCCGGAGACCACGCCCGTGCCGGACATGCGGCTTAAGAAAGGCTCGCGGACCACGAAGAACAGCTCGCGGTCCTCCCAGCGCAGGGCGGGCCGCGCGGGTGCGGCGCCGCCGTGGACGGCGGCCAGCCCGTCGGCCATGTTGAACGTCGACGACAGCCAGCCTGTGGAGCCCGCGCCCGTCGACACGATCACGCCGCTCGACGACTGGTTCTCGGCGCGGTCCTCGAAGCGTATCTGGTAGCGCGCGGAGACGTGCGTCTTCGCGCCGATGAACAGATCGTTGAAGGCGAGCAGGCGCTGGCCGTCGTTGAGCACGGCCTCGGCCAAGGTCACCTCGCGCACGCGCGCGCGTCCGCGCAGGACGTTCTCCACCGCGGCCACCGCCTCGTCCACTTGGAAGGGAAGCAGGACGCCGTCGAAGCGAGCGGGATCGGGATTGACGCCGACGATCGGCTGGGAGCCCGCGTACTTCGCGCAGTTGGCGACGAGCCCGTCCTGGCCCAGAGTCAGAACGACGTCGTGCTCGGTGAAGAGATACGTGGGGACCAGCGAGCGGTCGATCGGGTGGACCTCCACTTCAAGACGCGACAGGCGCCGGATGATCGACTGCACCGCGGGCTGATAGGCGTCGTCTTCGTTCTGATACGAGGCCACCGCCGCGCCGGCCAGCGCGCTCGCCTCCTTCAGCGAGACCTTCTTGCGCTGGACCATGTCGTTGACCAGTTGGGATTGAATGTGGAACTTCGCCTGGCCGGGCGTGTTGTAGCGCGCGACGAGCTCCTCCATGCGCGTCTTGCGCGTGACCACGACGATCTTCTCGAGCTTCGGACCCTGAAGGCTCACGCGTTCCTCACGGCGCGTTCTTTCCCGTCAAAGTCTGCAGGAGATCGGGCGTGATGTTGAGCGTGCCGATCTTCTCCGCCTTTTGGGCGAGATCGTGGAAGGCGAGGGAGATCAGCATGCTCGAGTCGATCCCGCCGCGGCCGATCGCCATGAGCGTGCGCCAGTCCATGTTCTTGAGCGGCGCCAGGCTCTGCTCGACGGCGTAGGCCTTCGCCTCGGCCTCTTTGCGCTCGTTGGCGATCTTCTGCTCCAAGAGATTCACGCGCTGCTGCTCGAGCGCGATCTCGGCGGACATCTTGCTCTCGCGGATCTGGCGGCGCTTGGCCTCGACGGCGAGCTCGGTGTTGAGTTCGCTTTCCTTGATCTTGCGCTCCTCCTCGACGGCCGCGTTGCGCCGCGCGTAGGTGGCCTGGTCGGCCTTGCGCAGGAACTGCTCGCGCGCCTCGGCCTCCAGCGCTTTCGCGGTCTCCGGGGTGGGCCGCACCGACAGGATCGACAGCGCGATGACTTCGACGCCGTGCGTGCCGGGCAGTTCGGACTTGCGGACCTTTTCCAGCAGGGACGCGATGAGCGCCTGCGTGCCGGACACCGCCTGCTCGAGCGTGAGCGTTTGGATGGACGAGAACGCGACCGACTGCGCGAGATTGACGAGGCGATCGGCGAGCTTCTTGGGGTCGTCGCTCAAGTAGCCGCCGCGCGGGCCCACCGTGTAGTTGAGCAGGGACGCGAGTTTCGTCGGGTCCGCGACGCGGTAGCCGATCTGGCCCTGGAGCGTGACGGTCTGGAAATCCTTCGTGACGAGTTGGAACGCGAACGGCACGTCGACCGTGTTGATCGGCACCGCGACGATCGACGACGTCGGCGCGTAGTAGAAGAACGACAGCCCGGCGCCGCTGCGCTTGACCGCGCCGTTCGCGTAGTGCAGCACGAACACCGTCGGGTCCGCCTTGAAAAACTGGATGCCGAGCATATCGCCTCCTGCGCGTCGTCAGACATGCGGAGTATGACCCGGCCTCCGAGCGGTGTCAAGACGGCGGCGTCCGCGCGGGTCGACGCGTCCAGGCCGAATCGGCCTTATTTACGTCGATACACTAACTCCGCGATCGGCATCAGCGGCCATCGTCGGAGGGGAGGTGGCGCAGCATGAAATCCCGGGTGTTTCCGCCCATGACGCGCGCGACCTCGTCGGCGGAAAGACCCGCGCGCGAGAGCGCCGCGGCCACCAGAGGGAAGCCCGTCGCGTCGAAGGGCATCGTGACCGCGCCGTCGAAGTCGGAGCCGAGCGCCACGGAGCGCGGACCGGCGACCTTGATCGCGTGAACGACGGCGCGCGCTACGGCGTCCGCGTCGTCGCCGCAGGTGGCGACGGCCCAGAAGCCGATTCCGATCAGCGCTCCGCGCGCGGATAGCATGCGCAATTGCTCGTCGCTGAGATTGCGCTGATTGTCGCACGTGCCGCGCACACCGGTATGCGAGACGACGAGCGGTCCCTTCCACTCCTTGAGGGCGTCGTCGATGAGCGAGGGCGAAGCGTGCGCGAGATCGAAGATGATCCCCAGCTTGGACATCTCCGCAAGAACGTCGCGTCCGAGCGGGGTGAGGCCGCCTTTCGAAGTGCCGTGCGCGGAGCCGCCGAGGTCCGTGTCGACGAAATGCGAGAACGAGATCATGCGGATGCCGGCGTCATAGAGAACGCGGACGTTCGCGGGGTCGCCCTCGATCGGCGCGCCGCCTTCGATGGCGAGTATCCCGGCGAGCGGCCGAGTGCTAACCGACGAGGCGAGCGCGGTCGCGAGATCCTCGCGCGTGCGGACTACGACGAGGCGGCCTTCTGAATGTCGAGCCGCATCGGTGAGCTGACGTGCTCGATCCAAGGCGCGCGCGCGACGGCTGAACCATGTCGTCGGCGGACGTCCTTGCGCGACGAATAGCGCGGTCACCATATCCCAGGCGTCCGACCGGTTCGCGTGGATGTTGATGCGGAACGGCGCTTGGCTCACGATCGAGAAGACTTGAAGTCCGACGCCGCCCTCGCGCAGGCGCGGCAGGTCGGCGTCACCTCGATTGCGTCGAGAGAGCAGGCCGCGGTTCCAAAGCAGCACGTCATCGTGCAGATCCGCGTACGGAAGCCCCGGCGGCGGAGGAGGCGCGCTTGGGTGCGAGCGAACCCGGTTCGCCATGACGTCCGCGCGCCACGCGGCGAGGCGCAACCCGAGGACGATCAGCGTGGCGGCGCCCAGAAGCAACAGCGTCGAGCGAGTCGCGCGCATTGATGCAGGATAGCAAGCGGCGAGCTCCGCGATCCACGTCTGCTAGAATCCGCGCATGGCTCCCGCGCGCTACGCCGAAGACCTCGCGTACGTCCACGACGTCGGCTTTTCGGATTTCGCGCGCGCGGCTGCGCCGGGATTGATCGCTTTGCTGAAGAAGAGCGGCGCGCGCCGGGTGACGGAGCTCGGCTGCGGGTCGGGCGCGGCGACGCGCGAACTGGTCCGCGCGGGCTTCGACGTGTCCGCGCTGGACGCGTCGGCCGCGATGCTACGCCGCGCGCGCCGCAATGCTCCGGGCGCGCGCTTCGCGCTCGCGCGTCTGCCGCGCGCGGTGTTGCCGCCGTGCGACGCGGTCGCGGCGGTCGGCGACGTGCTCAACTATATGGCGCGCCCCGCGGATTTCGACGCGCTGTTTCGCCGCGCGTTCCGCGCGTTGAGGCCGGGCGGCGTCCTGATCTTCGACGCGAAGGTTCCGCGCGGAGCCGGCGCCGCAACGGAATTCGGCCGCGCGGGACGCGACTGGGCCGTGCTCGCGGCGGCGCGCGAGGGCGCGGGCGGAAGGCTGAAGCGGGCGATCGTCTCGTTTAGGCGCGTCGGCCGGGTCTATCGCCGGGCAGAGGAGAAGCACCGGCTCGTCCTTTTGTCCGCCGCGGACCTATCGCGGCGTCTGCGCGCCGCGGGTTTCACGGCCGAGCTGCTCCCCGGCTACGGACGCTTTCGCGTGCCCGAAGGCCGCGCGGTTCTGCTCGCGCGGCGCTGACTAGGCCTTCGCGGCGAGCGCGTCGAGGCGGGCGGCGAGCGCGGGCTCCGCCGGATGGGCGGGGTGGTCCACGTAGAAGATGGAGAAGATCGCGTAGCTGCCCCAGGACAGGATCAGCGTCGCGCCCGTGAGCAGGTTGTAGAAGTGCTGGTAGCCGAAGCTCGCGAACAGGCCGAACTGCATGGTGAGGCTGGAGAGCTGGTAGAAGTGCATCATCGTCGAGTGGCTGATCACGCCGGTGCGGCGCATCTTGTTGATCGCGGGGATCAGCGGTCCGCCGGAGATCATGCCCTGCAGGATGTTGAGGAAGATGAGCATGAGCCCGTGCCAGGTGTAGACCAGCGGGTTCTCGCCGAGCGGGCCGAGCACGAGGCGGTTCAGGAACTCGAAGAAGCAGAGCTGGACGTAGACGAAGGAGAAGTCGCCGAGGTAGACGGGGCCCACGCGCAGCATTCCGGTCATGCGGCCCAGGAACTTCATGTAGGTCTGGCCGAACACGGTGAAGACCGTGTCCTGCAGCTGGTACCACGTCGTCGACGCGACCGCGCGCGCGATCGGCAGGCCGCCGCTCATGACCGCCTTCACGGTGAAGAACAGGCGCACGACCAGATTGAAGCCGAACGTCTTCGTCGCGAGGTAGGCGTAGTCCTGGCGGTTCGGCACGGTCCAGCATTCGCGCAGCAGGCGCGGCGCCTCGCGCAGCATCTCGGGCTTGAACTCGACGAGGCCGCGGCGGCCGGCCGACGGAGCGGGCGGCGCGCCGTCGGCGCCGAGGCGCACGCAGGTGACGCGGCCCGGGAAGCGGCGCTCGAGCGCGCGCTCGAGGCGGCGGTCCTCCGGCGAGCGCTCCGCGGCGGCGCCGCCCATGCCCTCGGCGTAAGTGCGCGTCGGCGCCAGCGCGAACAGCACGCGGCCCGCGCACTGAAGGTCGGCCGCGCCGCTCAGGCGGCGGGGCGCGGCGCCCGTCCCGAGCTCCGCGACGGTCGCGGCGAAGTAGGCGCGCTCGGGCCGCGCGCCGCGGTCGAGGGCGAGGACGACGACGTCGGCGGGGGAAAGGTCCATCACAACGTGATCATCACGTGATCGTAAATCTTAGGAAGTTCGGAGAGCTTCGCGCCGGGCGCCCAGAAGCTCCAGTCGGCGCGCTCGCTCTCGAGGCCGCGCAGGTCGCCCAGATAGCCGTCCCAGGTGGTGATCAGCACCTTCGTGCCCGCGAGCGTGCGCACCGCGTCGAAGAGACGGTGCGAGAAGGTGAAGGTCACCGTCTTGCGCGAGAGGCTCGCGGCCTGCTCGACTTCGCCGACGAGCGGGGAGCCGTAGGACGTGGGCGTGGAGTCGGCCGCGGCGAAGGAACGCGCGCCCCAGCCGTAGAGGAGGAAGCCCGCGTCGAAGTCGAAACCGGGCTCGCTGTGGTTGAGCATCGGCAGGAAGCGCTTGCCGCGTCGTCCCGGGAAATCGAAAAAGACGTGGAAGTAGACGTGGTCGTAGCCGTGCGGCGCGTTCCACTCGTTGGTCGCGTTCGCCATGGTGAGCTCGAGGCGCAGGTCGCGGCCGCTGGTGAGCGCGCGCACGCGGCGCATCGACATCTGTCCCGCGTAGCTCGCCTCCGCCGGCGGGCGGATCACGCCGCCGGGGCCGCCCTTGTTCTCCTCGGGGGCCGGCGCGTCGACGATGAGCTGGTAGGGGTTGCGCACCACGACCGGCTGCTCGCCGGCGCAGCTCAGCGCGCCGGACTTCGCGCGCGTGAGGAGCGCGAGGCGGTGCGGTCCGTTGCCGAGCTCGCGAGCGCCCAGGCGGAACTCGCCGGAGGCGGGATCGGGCACGCGGATCTTCTGATCGTAGTCGCCGTCGCACACCACGTACAGCTCCTCGTCCTCGTCTCCTCGCGCGGGCGCGAAGCGGATCGGGATGCTGTCCTTGATGACGCCCGCGGGGAACGGCTGAAGCCGCGACGCGGGCGCGGCGCCGGCGGGCGCGGCGCGCATCACGTAGAAGGACTCCGGCGGCAGGATCAGCGCGGAGCCGCGCCGGTCGGGCCGCGACGAGGAGAGCAGGACGCAGAGCGGCGGCGCGTCCGCGCCGAGGTCGAAGACCGCGCGCTCCGTCGCCGTGTTGAACAATACTCGGATGCGCTCCTCGCCGTGCGACACGATATACGACAGGACGCCCGCGGAGTGCGAGGTCTTCTCGATCTCGACGCGGCCCACGGCGAGCGCGGGATATTTCTTGCGGAAGCGGATCAGCCGCCGCAGGAGCCGCGAGGCGCGCGAGCCCTCGTCGAAATACTTCTCGTCGAACATGTTCTGGCGCGCGCGGGAGAGCTCGGCCTCGGTGCCGTAGTACACGCAGGGCAGGCCGGGCAGGGTGAACAGCGCGACGAGCGACTGGCGCACCGCGGGCCACGCCGCCCGCGACCACATGCGCTCGACGTCGTGGTTGTCGAGGAAGTTGACCCAAAGATCGTGATGGCGCTTGCGCGCGGAGAGCGGGGCCCGCAGACCCTCGGTCGGGGCCTTGCGGTAGAAGGTCTGCGTCAGAGCTTCGTTCAACGGGAGGTCGACCGCGGAGTCGAGCTTCTCGACGCGGCCCTTTTTTATGTAGCGGCCGATTTCTTTATAGTCGTAGCTCCAGACCTCGCCGAAGACCAGGAAGTCCTTGATGCCCTGCCTCTCGGCGAAGCGCTTCACGCCGAGGCTGCCCGGGTCCTCGTCGTAGAGGAATTTCTCGTAGAAGGATTCCGGCGTGTAGTAGACCGTGTCCACGCGAAACGCGTCGACGCCGACCTCCGCGATCCAGTAGCGGTAGATCTCCTTCATGCGCTCGACGGCGAGCGGGCTCTCCAGGTTCACGTCGTCGAGGTCGCCCATCGCGTAGGTCAGCGACTGCTCGCGGCTGCGGAAGTCGGAGATGTTCGGCGTGAAGTTGTAGACCGCGGCGGCCTTGTGCTCCGGGTCGCGCGGGTCGTTCATGCGGAACACGGGATCGTTGGGCGCCTTCGGCGCGCGCGGGCCGGTCACGGACTTCCAGTTGAGCTCGGGCCGCGCGGGATCGTAGCCTTCGGGCGAGACGGAGAAGAAATTGCCGGTGTGATTGACGACGATGTCTTGAATGACGCGGATGCCGAGCTCATGCGCCTCGCGCACCAGCGTCTTGTAGTCCTCGAGCGTGCCGAAGTGCGGGTCGACCTTGGTGAAGTCGTACGCCCAGTAGCCGTGATAGCCGCGCACGCCGATGTAGGGGTTCACCCACTGGTTGTGGACCGGCGGCGTGATCCACAGCGCGTCGAAGCCCATGCGCTTCAAGTACGGGAGCTTGCGGCGCAGGCCGGCGAGGTCGCCGCCTTGAAAACGGTCGTCGTCGGTCGCGGAGTGTTCGTCGAAACCTTGATCGTCGTTGGAGCGATCGCCGTTCTGGAAGCGGTCGATCATCGCGAAGTAGATGACCCGACCCTGCCAGGACGGAAGGCTCACTGGGGGTTCGTGGGAGCGCCGACCAGGCGCCTAAACAGCGCCTCGTACTCGTCGAGCGCGGGGCCCCACGAGGAATCTTTCGTCATCGCGTTGCGGCGCGCGACCGCCATGGCCTCGGGATTGTGGTAGCCGGCGTAAGCGTCTTCGACCGTCGCCCAGATGCCGCCGTCCCAGCCCTCGCGGATGAAGAGGCCGTCGCCGGTCTCGGGGGTCGTGCGCAGGTCCGTGATCGTGTCGGCGAGGCCGCCGGTGCGCGCGACGATCGGGATCGTCCCGTAGCGCTGGGCGATCAGCTGAGAGAGGCCGCACGGCTCGAAGCGCGAAGGCATGAGCAGGAAGTCGGAGGCGGCGTACACCGCGTGCACGAACGCCTCGTCGAACGTGTGGAACGCGACGCGTCCGTAATAAGAATAGAATTTTACGATCTCGGCGACGCGCTTCTCGAGCTCGGGATCGCCGGCGCCCGAGATCACGAGCTGGCCGCCCTTGCCCACGATCGTGTTCACCGCGTCGAGCACGGTGTCGATGCCCTTTTGATGGCTCAGGCGCGAGGCGACGGAGAAAATCGGCGCGTCCGGATCGACGTTGAGGCCCATGCGGCGCTGGAGGTCGGCCTTGTTCGCGGCCTTGCCCGCCGCGACGCCGTCGACGTCGAACGGGTGCGCGATGAGCGGATCGTTCGACGGGCCCCACAACTCGGGATCGACGCCGTTGACGATGCCGGAGAGGTCGGCGGAGCGCGCGCTCAGCACGTTCTCGAGGCCCATGCCGAACTGGTGGCCTTCCTGGATCTCGCGGGCGTAGGTGCGGCTCACCGTCGTGATGGCGTCGGCGCTCACCAGGCCCGCCTTCAGATAGTTGATCCCGTCCTTGTGCTGGAGCGCGCCGCCCGCCTGCGCCTCGCGCGCGTTGAAGCCGATGCGCGTCGCCGCGTCGGCGGAGTAGTGGCCCTGGAACGCGATGTTGTGGATCGTCACCACCGAGCGCGTGTCCGCGAAGAACGGGTCGCCGTCGTAGACCTTCTTGAGATAGGCGGGGATCAGCGCCGCGTGCCAGTCGTGCGCGTGCACGATGTCGGGGCGGAAGCCGACCGCGCGCGCGGCTTCCAAGACCGCGCGCGAGTAGTAAGCCCAGCGCGCCTCGTTCGCGTCCTCGCCGTAGACGCTGCCCGAGTCGTAGGGGCCCTTGGTGTTCTGGAACAGCTCCGGATGATCGATGAGCACCACGTCCACGCCCGCGACGCGCGCGGTCCACAGCTGGGCCGTGCGCAGCGCGCCGTTCATCGGCACCGCGATGCGGCCGCCCATCTTCAAATCGACGCCGTCGAGCTTGAGCGACTTGTACTTCGGCATGACGAGCGTCACGTTGTGGCCGCGCTCGGCGAGGCCGCGCGAGACGTCGTTGACCACGTCGGCGAGGCCGCCGGTCTTGATGAACGGCACGGACTCGGCCGCGGCCATCAGGACGTTGAGGCGGCGGCCGCCGTCGAACGCGGCGCCGGAGAGCGCCGCGTCGCGGGCGTCCGCGGCGGGAGCGGAAGCGGCGGACGCGGCGCCGAGCGCCTTCGGCGCGGCGGAGCCCGCGGCGGCGGACGCGGAGGCGGAGACCGGAGCGTCGGCCGCGGCCGCGGAGACCGCGGCGGCGGGAACGGCCGTCGCCGCGGCGGCGGACGGCGCGGCGGCGGAGACGGCGGACGGCGCGATCGCCGGTGCGGCGAGAGCGGGCGCGGCGCCGGGAGCGTTGAGCGTCGTCAGTCCCGTCGCGCCGAGAGCGGTCGGCGACAGGGCGACGGGCGCGGCGACCGAGACGCCGACGGACGGAGCGAGGCGGACCTCGGCGGCGGCGGTGTTCATCTGCGCCGACGCGGGGCCGGCGAGCACGAGGAGAGCGAGGGAGAGCTTCATGGTTTTCACGGCTTCACCGCCGCGCGGACCAGCACGCGCAAGCCGTGCGGCGGAACGTCGATCGTGATCTTCGAGCCGTCGTCGGCCGCATGCGCGACGACGCGGTACGAGGGGTCCAAGGCGTCGACGAGCTCCGTTCCCGGCGGCGTGATGCCGGAGTCCACCCACATCTCTGCCCCGCGCTTGCCCGACGCGGTGTTCATCGCGACGACCGCCTCCTGGCGCTCGTACACGCGGCTGAACGCGTAGAGGCCGGCCTCTTCGGCGTCGGACCAGCGCGGGTACTCCTCGCCGCGGCGCAGCGCCGGGTACTGCGCGCGCAGGGCGTTGAGCTTGGCGACGTAGGCGTAGGTCGGCGAGGTGGGATCGAACTTATCGCCGGCCGAGCTCTCCGACTTGAACTGTCCGCCCGCGAACATGTCCTCGCGGTTGAACGGGTCGGCGGGGAAGGCCGGGCCCTCGGGGTCGAGACGGTCGGTGCCCTGGCGCAGCGCCTGCTCGGTGCCCGCGTAGAGGATCGGGATGCCGATCGAGAGCAGCACGTAGCCGAGCGCCAGGTGCAGGACCTCGAGCGGCTCGCCGACGCGCAGGAAGCGGTAGGTGTCGTGGTTGTCGATGAAGCGCAGCAGGCGGCCGACGGCGTCGCCGAGGGTGATAGACGCCTGGCGCGAGCTCTCTTCGAGGGCCCACGTCGGTCCGGCGCCGTGCAGGGCCTTGTTGTTGCGGCGGTAGGCCGGATACTGGAACACGCTGTCGAGCATGCCGTCCTCGAGGAACCGCTTCAGCTCGTCCTCCTTGCCCGTCGAGTTCTCTCCGACGAAGAAGAAGTTGTCCTTGCCGATCGACTTGGCGTACTCGCGCACGCGCCGGGCGAACACCGGCAGGAACGCGGGCGGCACGTGGCGCACGGCGTCGAGGCGGAAGCCGTCGATGTCGGTCTCCTGGATCCACCAGTTCGCGATGTGCACGAGCTTGTCGGCGGTGTCGGCGTTCAGGGAATCGTAGTGGCGGTAGTTTGGCGGGAAGTCGCCGTTGACGGCCTGCTGGGGGTCGCTCCAGTTGTCGATGACGCCGCGGCGCGTGAAATTCTCCGCCTGGGCGAGCTCGACGGGCTTCATCGGCTGCGTCCACTCGCCGATCTCTTTGGCGGGCTTGCTCATGTCCGCCCACTTGCTGCCTTCTTTGTACTCGAACACGGGACCGGCATGGTTGAGCACCCAGTCGAGCACGACTTTGATGTCGCGCTTGTGCGCCTCGGCGACGAGCTCCTTCATGTCCGCCATCGTGCCCAGGTGCGGGTCGACGGCGAGCAGGTGCACCGGCGCGTAGCCGTGGTAGGCCTCGGGCAACGTCTGCGTCACCGGCGAGAGCATCAACGTCGTCACGCCCGCGCCTTTCAAATAATCGAGCTGTTCGATCACGCCGCGCAGGTTGCCGCCGTGGCGCGAGCCGCCGTCCTTGGGGTCGCCGACCGGCTTCCCGGGGCCCGAGCGCGCGAAGCGGTCCAGCAAGGCGAAGTAGAAGCTCTCGTCGCGCCAATCGGAGGGCGACGGATGGCTGACGCGGTTGGGGTCGGCGACGAGCGGGGCCTGCGCGAGCGAATCGGGGGCGTCGGGAACGTTTTGAACGAGCGCCTTGACCGTGCGCCACGCGCCGGCGAGCGCGCCGGCGGAGCGCGGGGAAAGGCCTTCGGTCGATGGCGCGGCGACGGGCGTCGCGGCCGGTCCGGCCGCCGGTCCCGCCGCGATCTCATCGGCCGCGTCCGCGGGAGCGGGATTCGCCGCGTCGGCCGCGGGGGCCGAGACCGCCGCGGCGGCGACCGGCAGAGCGGGGATCGCGGCCGCGGTCACGGCGGACGGCGCGGCGGCGGCGCTCAGGGCCGAGGGAGCGGCGGCTGCGGAAATCGGAGCGGCGGCGAGCGCCGGGACGGAGAGAACGGGGTTGAGGGCGGCGGGGGCGGAGGGGATCGAGCGAATCGCAGCGCCGGCGGAGACCGAGGCCTCGCCGGCCGCGGCGGCTTCGGCGGAGTAGACCTGGGCGAAGGAGGCGCTCGGCGTCGCGAGGAGGATCGCGAGAAGCAAAGCCGCGGCGGACGAGAGCTTCCGGGCGAGCTTTCCCGAGCCGTCGAACCGCGTCAGGTTCATGACTCCATTGTACCCGGGGAGCTCTCCCCGACCCAGGGCCAGTCGGCAGGTTCCGGTGCCCAATGGTCCTAGGTCGATTTGGGCCCCCCCTCTGGCGGCGTCAAGCCCCCCAAAAAAGGGGGGTCAGGGCTTCTTGTGAGCGCCCATCCCGGTGTCGATGCCGGGTTTGTCCTTGGTGAAGAGGGTGAAGAAGGCGTACGAACCCCAGGACAGGATCAAGGTCGCGGTGGTGAGCAGGAAGTAGACGTGCTGGTAGCCGAAGCTGGCGAGCAGGCCGAACTGCATGGTGAGGCTCGCGAGCTGGTAGAGGTTCATCATCGTCTTCTGGCTGATCACGCCCGCGCGGCGCATCTTGCTGATCGCGGGGATCAGCGGTCCGCCGGAGATCATGCCCATGAACACGTTCTGGAAGATCAAAGCGAGGCCGTGCGGGGTGTAGACGAGAGGGTTCTCGCCGATGGGGCCCAGCACGAGGCGGTTGATGAACTCGAAGGCGGTGAGCTGGCCGTACGTGAAGAGGAAATCGCCGAAGTAGCTGCGGCCGATGCGCAGGAGCCCGGTCATGCGGCCGATGAACTTCATGTAGGTCTGGCCGAAGACGGTGAAGCCCGCGTCCTGCAGCTGGTACCAGCTCGTCGAGATCACCGCGCGCATCAGCGGCAGGTCGCCGTGGTGCACCGCGGTCGCCGCAAAGAAGGCGCGCACGGCGAGATTGAGGCCGAAGGTCTTCGCAGCGAGATAGGCGTAGTCCTGCCGGTTGGGCACCGTCCAGCTCTCGCGCAGGAGCTGCGGCGCGTCCTTGAGCAAAGTCCAGTCGAAGCCGACCCACCACGCCTTCTTCTGCGCGTACTCGACCGGCGCGGAGACGCCGCGCTCGCGCAGATAGCCGGCGAGATCGGCGGACATCGTCGTCGGCACGCTCACGCCGAAGTCGGGGTGCAAAGTGAGCTTCACCGCGCCGCCCTGATTGACGGAGTCGCGCAAGGTCGGATCGGCCTTCAGCGTCTCGGAGAGCCGGGAAAGCGTGGTCGTGATTTTCTTCCCGTCGGCGCGGAGCAGAGCGACCGCCACGGAATCCGCGGAGTAGCCCTTCGCGCCGTCGAAGAGGCGCGCGAGCGAGGCGTCGGTTTCGGCCGGCGCCGCGGCGCGCTCGGCGCCGGCGGCGTGCGCAGGAGAAGGAAGCTCGGCGGCCGCGGCGCGCAGCGTCCCCGCGGGAGCCGCCGCGGACTCGGCCGGGACGCCGTTCGCGCGGACCTCGGCGGCGGGGACGGCGGAGGCGGTGAAAGCGGTCGCGGCGGCGACGGACGCCGCGAAGGGGGCGGCGGAGGGCGCGGCGGCGTGCGCGGAGAAACCGGGAGCGGCGGCCGCGGGAGCCGCCGCGGGAGCGTGCGTCGCGGGAGCCGAGCCGAGGCCGCTGAATGCGGGAGCGGAGAGCGGCGTCGTCAGCGGCGTGAGCGCCGCGGGCGCGGGGCCTCGGGCGGCGCCGGAGAACGCCGACGCGCCGGCGGCGGAAGACGCCGCGCCGGAGACCGCGGCCTCGGCGTTGAAGACCTGCGCGGCGGCGGAGGCGACGAGCGGGCCGTTGGGGGCGGCGAGCAGCGCGGACAAAAACAAAGGAAGGACGCGCCGCGCGCGCGTTCCTTCCTCGGGTCCGTTCGCCTGCGTCGTCGTCTTGATTTTCATTTCGAGAGACTTCGGCGTCCCCATGATTCTAGCCCCGCCGCCGCCGCGCTTTCAGGACCGAACAGGCCCGCGCCGTTGAGAAAGAGGCCCAGTGCGCTCTGGGTCCTTCGGCCGCCGCCGTCGCATGCCCGTGACTCCGTCTTGAGGAGGAATTGGTGGCGCGCGCCGCGGGCCGGGCCTACACTGAGAATGCTCGGGAGGGATCATGATCCATTTGAAGGCCGCTCCGAATTCGACGTACGTCCGACACGCGCGTCGGCACGCGCACAGACACCCGGCCGCTCATCTCAACGAGGCCCGCGAGTTCGATTGGGGCGCGGCGGGCTGGGCGGGCCTCGTCGCGGGAATCCTGTATATCCTGGTCGACTCGACGATGGTCGCGCTTTTCACGAACAACTCGAGTTCCGACCTCGTGCGTCAGATCGCGGGGATCGCGCTCGGTCCGTCGGGCGCGCCGCCGACGACGTACTCGGCGACCGTGCTGTTCGCGGCGACCGTCGTGCACCTGCCGCTGTCCTTGCTCTACGCCCGGCTCATCGCGGCCGTCGTCCAGAAGATGGCTCCGGCGCGGGCGACGGCCTGCGGCGCGGTCCTGGGCGCCGGCCTCTACGCGCTGAACTACTACGGGTTCACGCTCTTGTTCCCGTGGTTCGCGATCGGACGCGGCTGGATCACGTTGGCCGCCCACGTCTTCTTCGGCGCGGCCGCGGCGTGGATTTACATCGCGGAAACGGGCAAGACTCGGTATTCGGCGCGCGTCATGCTCGCGCACTGAGAATCCGTCCTCGTCGCGGCCGCGCGGAATCGATTCGCGAGAGCTGGCCCTGCGGCGGGGAGGTAGGCTAAAATAAGGTCGGCGCTTTCGACGCCGAGAGCCGCTGGGGCGGGGGTTTCATGATGCAGAGCGTTACCGACGTTCCGGCGGCCGGCGCGTTCGTCGGCACCGTGCCGGCCCCGCGCTCCGTGCGCGCGCCGACGCGCCGCCCGCGCGCGTACCTTCACGATTTTCGGCCGCTCGAACTCGGCGTGCTCGTGGCGCAGACCGAGGGCGTGGAGTGGCTGCGGCGCGCGCTCGCGCGCGCGCACGAGGGCAACTTCGGCGCGGCGCAGAAGCGCGCGGACTCCCTGTACGCGCGCCTCGGCCGCGGCGGCGGCATCGAGTCGCGCGTCAGCGCGGTGTCGGACTACCTCGAGCGCGAGTGGGACCGGCTCGCGCTGTTCAAGGCGTCGGAGGGCGCGCCCTGGTACCGGCCGGCGCTCGAGTCGCGCATGGCGCTCTTCGAGGCGGAGTCCCTGCGCCTCGCCGAGGCCGCCTTTCCCGCCGGGGAAAACGCGCCGGGAGCGCTGGTCCAAGTCTCCTGCACGGGCTACGCCTCGCCGCACGCCGTCCAGCGCGTCGCCGCGCGGCGCGGCTGGCGGCCGAAGATCCTGCACCTGGGCCACATGGGCTGCTACGCGTCCGTGCCGGCGGCGGCGACGGCGGCCGCGCTCGCGCGCGAGGACGCGGACGTGGGCGGCGACGGGCGCGCGTCGGTCCTGCTCATGGAACTTCCGACTCTCCATCTGCGCCCCGAGGCCGTGGCCGACGAGCAGGTCGTCGTGAACTGCCTCTTCGGCGACGGGGCGATCCGCTTCGACGTGGCCGCCGCCGAGCGCGCGCACGCGCTGGCCCTGATCGATTCGGCGGAGGTCCTGCTCGCGTCGTCCGAGGCGGAGATGACTTGGCGCCTGCGCGACTCCTCGTTTCAGATGACTTTGAGCCGCGAGGTGCCGGCGCGCATCGGCGCCGCGGTCGCGGGCTTCACGGCGGATTTCCTGAAGGGGCACGGTCTCGAGCTCTCCGACGTCCAGCACTTCGCGATCCATCCCGGCGGGCCCAAGGTGATCGAGAGCGTCCTCCGGGCGCTCGGCCTTCCGGAAGACGGCGCGCCGCACAGCCGCGCGCTGCTGCGCCGGCGCGGAAACATGTCCTCGTGCACTTTGCCGCACGTGTGGGCGGAGATGCTCGCCGACCCGGCGGTGAAGCCCGGAGACCGCATTCTCTCGCTCGCGTTCGGACCGGGGCTCACCGCGGTCGCGAACCTGCTCGAAAAGCGATGAACCCGCTCGGAGACGTGCTCGCGGCGCTCGCCTTGCCGCTCGCCGCGGCGCAGACCGGGCTCATGCTCCTCGACGAGGGAATTTGGCACCGCCGCCGCCGGCTCGGCGTGTGGGAATCCTGGGGCCACGCGTGCGACTCGTTCGTCTTCGCGGCGGCTCTCGCCCCCGCGGCGCTGCTGGCGCCCGCGCGCGGCGCGGCATGGCTGTTCGCGGGACTGGCCGCGTTCTCGACCTTGCTCGCGACCAAAGACGAGTGGATCCACGCGCGCGAATGCGAGAGCGCGGAGCATTGGGTGCACTCGCTCCTGTTCGTCCTGCATCCGAGCGTGCTGATCGCGGTCGGCGCGCTCTGGGCGCGCGGGGAGGGCCGCGCGGTCCGGCTCGCCCTGCCCGCGCTCGCGCTCGGCTACGGTCTGTATCAGATCGCCTACTGGATCGGCGCGGGCCAAGCCCGCCCCGACGAGCCGAAAATCGACAACGACTTCTACGACGGTCTCGGCGACCTGTGGCACGAGGGCGACGCGCACGCGGTCTCTCTGCTGCGCGCGGAGACGCCGACGAAGCTGGACTACGTGCGCTCCGTCCTCGCGCGCGAGGGCAAGGGCCCGGGGGCCCGCGTCCTCGACGTGGGCTGCGGCGGCGGCTTGATCTCTCTGCCGCTCGCCGCCGCGGGCTTCGCGGTGAAGGGGCTCGATCGCTCGGAACCGTCTCTCGACGCGGCGCGCGCGCGCGTTCCGGCGGGCGCCGCCGCGGAGTTCGCGGTCGGCGACGCGCTGGCGCTCGCCGAGCCCGACGCGTCCTACGACGCGGTCCTGCTCATGGACCTGCTCGAGCATTTGGAAGAGCCCGCGCGCGCCGTCGCGGAGGCCGCGCGCGTGCTCAAGCCCGGCGGCGTCCTGCTCTTCCACACCTTCAACCGCACGCCCGCGTCCTGGCTGCTCGCGGTGAAGGGCATCGGCCTGGTCACGACCGACGGCCCGGCCCACGTGCACGTCTACCGCCTGCTCGTGAAGCCCGCGGAGCTCGAGGCCGCGGGCCGCGCGGCGGGCCTGGAGCCCCGCGAGCGCCGCGGCATCCGTCCGGTGCTCAGCTGGCCTCTGGTGTCCTCGTTCCTGCGCCGCCGCATCCACCCGGATTTCGCCTTCACGTTGACGCGCTCCACGGCCGTCGGCTACCTCGGCTCTTTCGTCAAAACGGCCTGAACCGGCGACTGTCGAAGTTGTAGGATTCGGGAGAAGCGTCCAACTCTCGATCGGAGGTCTGACCCATGATGAAAAATATTTTCCGCGCGGCCCTGCTGGGCGCCGCGGTGTTGTCGGCGGGCTGTTTCGGCGGCCGCCGGATCTACCACGTCGAAGGCTGCGACACGCGCCTCGAGCACCGCGAGAAGCGCGAGGCGTGCCGCGCCTGCGTCGAGCGCCCGGTTCCGCACGTGTACTTGCCCGACAATCCGGAAGGCGAACGCTGCGCGATCCGCTGAGCCGCCTCTCGTGAATAGCCCGCGCTCCGCGTCGTCGAACGGAGCGCGGGCTATCTGCTTGAGGAAGCATCCGGCATGAAGTTTCTGCTCATCGCGCTCGCCTGCGCCGCCGCGTCGGCCGCGGAACCGGCGAAGACGCTGGGCGGGCACGCGGTCTTGCGCGACGCCGCGGGCGACTTGAAGCCGTGGCTTTCTTGGAACGCGGCGCTCGACCGCGAGCTGGCGTTCTACGCGCTCGCGCCGTCCGTTCGCGGCTATCCGATCTTCGCGACCGCGACGTTTCTCGACGGGCATTGGAAGCCGACCGACCGCGACGACAGCATCCCCGCCACGCAGGACGGGATGGGCATCCTCTCCTACCTCAAGTTCTACGAGCTGCGCGGGCGCCGCAATCCACGCCTGCTCGCGACCGCGCGCGCGATGGGCGATTTTCTCGTCAAGGAATCGCTCACGCCGTCGACCGGCGAGTATCCGAGCTTCACGCGCTCCACCGGTCGTCGCGCGCAGTTCCCGCTGCCGCCGGACAGCGGCTCGCAAAGCGATCATCCCTACGAGATCCAACCGGACAAGGGCGGCATCGCCGGTTATGCGCTGGTCCTGCTCTCCGACGCGACGAAGGACGCGAAATATCGGACCCAAGCCCTGCACAACGCGCGCGTCCTGGCCGCGCATCAGATTCCCGGCGACGCGACGCGCTCGCCGTGGCCTTTCCGCGTGGACTACCGCAGCGGCGCGCCGCGCGGTCCGGTCTCCGGGGACATGACCTACATTCTTCGTCTCTACGACGCGCTGATCGCGCGCGGCCACCCCGAGTTCGCCGCGCCGCGCGCGGCGCTGTGGCTCTGGATCAAGTCGTATCAGATCCCGAGCGCCGCCAAAGACGGCGCCTTGTTCGCGCAGTTCTTCGAGGACCACGACACCGAGACGAATCGCACCGCGTGGGCGCCGCTCAATCTCGCGCGCTATCTGCTCGAACAAAGAGACGCGCTCGATCCGGACTGGAAGGCGGACGCCGGGACCTTGATCGACTTCGTGCGCCGCACGTTCACGCATCAGGAGTTCGGCGTCACGGTCTGCCACGAGCAGGACGAGGACCACGACGCCTGGGGGGGCGTCAACTCCACCTACGGCGCCGTGCTCGCGCTGTACGCGAAGGCGACCGGGTCGGAAACGCTCGCCCGCGAGGCGCGCCAAGCCCTCAATTTCACGCTCTATGCGATCGACGAGCAGGGCCGCCCTCGCGACCTGCCCACGCACGCCGACCTCGGCGGCTGGCAGGAAGACGCGCACACCGACGTGATCCACAACTACGTCGACGCTTTGCGCGCCTACCCCGACTGGGGGAAATAATCGGTCAGCGTTCGTTGGCGTCGATCGGCGCGCCGGCGGAGGAAGCGCGGGACGAAGAGTCCTTCGGCATCGTGAGGTCCGCGTCCGGAGCCGGGTCCCGACGCGCGCTCGGGGAACCGACGACGGCGTAGACAGAGAGCGCGACGATCGCGAAGACCGAGGCGATCATGAAAATGACCAATGCCCGCGTCTGGGGCTCGAAGGATTTCTCCCACGTCGACGGCGCCGCGGCCGAGGCGGCCGCGTATTTTTCTTTCTCCGGGGAGGCGAGAAAGCCGCCGATCTCGTCGCCCAGAGGGCGTTCGACGCTGAAAATGCTTCCGGGCTCCGGGCCGAAGCGGAAATCGCACATCCGGCCCGACCGGATCGCGACGAACGTGACGGCGCTCCACGGGATCAGCAGCGGACGGCGCGAGGGCTGCGCGCTCATGTAGAGACCCTGCTCCCCCAGGGTGATGTTCAGCGGCCCCCAGCCGTAGAAGTGCAGGAGTTGGCCGTTGAGGCGCGCGTCATACGACGATCGGCTCGGTCCCTCGGGCCGGGCGCCGGCGCGGAATTCGTTCTCCAAATCCGACCAGCCGCTGCGCCGAACCCAAAAAAGCGTCGGCAGGAAGCCGAGCGCCATCACGATCATCGCGGCGAAAACGAAGCTCACGTCGTGGCTCAAGCGGGTTCTGCGCGCATCGCGACCACAAGCGTAGCTCCGTCGCCCGCGAAACGCAAGCGCAGACGACGCCGGCCGGGCCGCGCTTTTTTGCTAGGGTCCTTTGCGCAAGACGCCGACGGGCTTGGAGAGGTCACGACATGAGGGCGAATCGCGCGCGCGGAATTTCTCTCGGATTGGTGCTCGCCGCTTTTCCGGTCGCGGCGCGCGCGTGGGGGACGCTCGGTCATAGGACCGTCGCGATCCTCGCCGAGCGGCGGCTTTCGCCGAACGCGGCGCGGCAGGTCGAATCGATCCTGGGTCCGGGCGTGTCGCTCGCCGACATCGCCAAGTGCGCGGACGACATCAAGCGCAAACCCATTCGATGCGCTTCTTTTACTTTGCGCGCCGATCACCGCTCCTCCGGCTGGCACTTCATCGACATCCCGATCACGGCGACGCCGACGGCCGCGACGCTCCGCCAGTACTGCCGCAGCCACGGCCGCGACGACCAGTGCTCCGTCGAGCAGATCAAGCAGCAGCTCAAGACGCTCGAAAATCCGTCCGCGACGCTGTCCGAAAAACAGCTCGCGCTGATGTTCGTCGTCCATCTCGTCGGCGATCTGCACCAGCCGCTGCACAACGCCACCGACGGCGACGCCGGCGGCAACGCGAAGCTGGTCCGCTTCATGGCGACCCCGCACGCGCGCAAGCCCACGAACCTGCATCACATCTGGGACGACATGCTCATGAAGGACTCGGTCGCGAAGAGGACGCGGCCGCAGGCGCTCGCCGCGGCGCTCGAGCGCGACATGGCGGGCAAGGACACGGCCGCTTGGACGAAGGGGAACGTGATCGACGGCGCCGCGCTGGAGAGCTTCAGCATCGCCAAAACGCGCATCTACCGCGCGTTTGCGCTCGAAGGCGGCGCGAATCTGGGCCGCGACTATCAGGCGGAGATGCAGCCGATCGCCTTCGAGCAGGTGGAGAAGGCGGGCGTGCGCCTCGCGTTTCTTCTCAATCAAGTCTGGCCCGCGGCGCCGTCCGCGCAGGCCGTTTCCGCCGAGTAGCCGCCCTCAGGCGGACGTGGCGCCCGCCGCGGTGCCGCACTCGCCGCGCCAGTCCGGCGCGCTGACCGCGTGGAGCGCGCCCTTCACGCCCCACGACATTTCCTCCATGCTGGGCGTGCTCGTGGGGCGGATGTACTTGGTGAGCGTCTTGAACGGCGTCCAGCCGATCGCCAAGATGGCCTGCACCGGCGCCGTGTCGCCGATGGAGCGCGGCGTGGACGCGGTGGTGTACGCGTAGAGGTAGTGCTCGGCGTTGCGCAGGTCCAGGTCGCCGGGATCCGCGTCCGGCCTCTGGCGCGCCGCGATCGCGAGCGCGTAGGCCATGTCGGGATTGTACTTGGCTTTTTTGAGCAGCGCGCAGATGGTCGCCTTGGTCCCCGCGGCGGACTCGCGGTTGGGCGTGCCTTTCATGGAGCACTTCTCCAAGTTGAACGCCGTCGCGATCAGCCCGTCCTTCGGACACGCCTCGCTCCCCGCCGCGGCCGTCGCGCCGCCCGCGGCCGGGTCCGGCACCGCGCCGGTGTGCAGTCCCTGCGGCCGTCCGGCGCTGTTGATGAGCGCAGCGCCCGTCGCCCCCGCGCGCGCCGCCGCCGCCCCGGCCGCCGCCTTCACTGAGTCCGGCCCCACGCCTGCGGCCGAGTTCGACTTGAACCCGTCGAGATCGTGCAGCCGCGCGCTCACGCGCGCCTGCGCCTGCGACTGCTCGTTCGTCGCCGCCTCGAGCCGCGACTGCGCGAACTTCCTCTGCGCCGACGCCTGCGCGGGCGTGAGTCCCGCGCGCCCGCTCTGCCAGCGCGCCACATAAAGATTGAGCGCCGCCGCGCGCCGCGCCTCCCCGTCGATGCCGAGCGCGTCGCTGAGCTTGTTCACGCGCTTGGCCAAATCGTCGAGCGCCTGCACGTCCGCGTCCGCTCCCTTGCCGGCGCCCGCCGCGCTCGCGTCCACCTCGAGCGCCGCGATCTCGTCGAGCGTCTGGCCCAGCGTCTGCGCGTCCGGCGAACGCGCGACCTCCTGTCTCAAGTCGGGATTGATCGGCGCCGCGCTCTCAAACGCCGCGCGCGCCTGCTCCAATGGGCCGGCGCTCTGCGCCGCCGAAGGCGGCGCGACCACGAACAATGCGGCGATCAGGGGGAGGGGGAACATCGGGGACTCCCGTCTCTTCGGAGGGTAGCCCCGGCGCCCCGATTCGTCAATAGGATTTTTCGAAGGGCGCGTCTTGCGGGAATGCGTCCTTTAAGGTTTGGCCAGGCGTCCGAGGAACAGGATCGTCCCCGTCTTGCGATCGCGGATGAGATAGACGAAGGGATGGTCCGCGCGGAACACCGTCGGCTGTGAGGGCGCGGCGCCGGCGCGCATCGCCACGGCGGTCGCGGCCGCGGCTTCGGTGCCCTCTTCATCCACGGCCACGAAGGCCTGGTGGATGACGGCGCTGACGAAGAGATCGCGGCGTCCGGTCATGCCGGAGAAGTCGGCTTGTCCCGGTTGAGGAGTCTCCGCCGGCGCCACGAAGGCTTCTTTCATCCCGAGAGACTCCAGCGCGTCGCGCAGCGACGCGGAGTACTCCGAACGGAACTTCGGCAGGGCGACGAACACCTCGCGCGAGGCCAGGCCGCGCAGCCAGCCGTCGAGTTTTTCCGGCGTCAGGCTCTTTTCGAGCGCGGGCAGCCCGTCGTTCTTCTTCGGGAGCAGGACGACCATCGACAGCCGGTCGCCTCTGTAGGGCAGCTCCAGAACCTGCGCGTCCGGCGTCTCGAAATAGTCGTAGTGATTCTTCTGACGCATCGTCGGCACTTCGGCCTTGGAGCCGTCCGCCGCGTAGAACGTCTCGGGATAGCTCGGCAGAACCGTGAACGGCGAGCGCCACTTGGCCTTGAAATAGACGGCGTTCACGAGCACCAGCCGCGTCAGCTCCTGCACCGTCTTGGGGGCGAGAAGGTCCTTGATCTTCTCATGCGTCTTCTTCTCGACCCAAGCGTTGATCTTCCGGCGCGCGCCGTCCGGATCGCTCTTGAAGTCGACGTTCTCGATCCCCGCGGCGAAATCGCGGCGGACTCGGTCGAGATACGCCTGCTGGAACTTGAAGCTCTTCTCCGCCCACAGAGCGTTGGCGACGTCCAACTCGGCGTCGGGGCCGCTCGCGACCGGCGCGGGGAGATCCGGCCCCAGCACGCGCGCCATCTCTCGCGCGGTCTCGCCGTGCGCGCCGGCGGCGGTCATGCTCAGCGCCGCCGAGACGCTGTACGGGGAGAAGAAAAAATTGGACGGCTCCTTCTTCGCCAGGACGTGAAACAGATTCCACGCGAACGCCGCGCCCGCGGCCGTCTTTTGCGTCGCGCCGTCCTTCGCCTCGGCTTTCCCCATGGAATGCGCCCCCAGGACCAACATCATCGCCAGCACGGGCGACTTCTTCATGAGCGGAGTTTAATCGGCATCTCAAGGCACGTCAAGGCCGCCCGCAGTGGCGGCCGTCGGAATTATCCGGTAAACTTGAACTCGACGCCCGCGTAGCTCAGTGGTAGAGCAACTACCTTGTAAGTAGTAGGTCGCCGGTTCGATCCCGGCCGCGGGCTGAAATTTTTCGGGAGCCGCGGGGACACAGAGCGTGGGGATATTCGATTCGCTTTTCGGCGGGCCGGCTCCGGACGCGGCGCAGGCGCAGCGGCTTCTCGTGCTCGGACGCGAGGCGCTTTGGAAGGGGGACGGCGCGGCGGCGCAGAAGGCGCTTTCGCGCGCGGCGCGCGGGCATGCGCGGCCGGCGGTGGCGCGGGCCTACTTGAGCCTGGCGCGGCGGATGCGCCAAGATTTTTCCGGAGCGCTCAAAGAGGCGGACGCGGCGGCGGAGCTGGACGCCGACTGTCTGGAAGCGCACGCGGCGCGGGCGGCGGCGCTGCTCTCTCGGAAGAGATTGATCGACGCGTGCCTGGCCTATCGCGAGACGACGCGGCGGCCGCCGTACGATTTGGACGGGCACGCGCTGCGGCTGCTCTTCGTGGCGCTGTTTGCCGAGGCGATCGCGAACGCGCGCGAGGATTCGGAAGGGATGACTCTGGACTTCGTGCTGACGCCGGCGGCGAAGTGCGCGGTGCGCACGCTGGACGGGAAGGCGCGGCTGGCGCTCGACGAGACGGCGCGCGCGCCGAACTCCACGATGGTGGAAATCGCGATGGGCGCCGCTTACTACTTCGCGGGGTTCGACGCGGCGCGGGAGGAATGGGCGCGCGCGGCGCAGGCGTTTCCGGACGGGAGCGCCAACGCGGCCATTCGCGAATCCTTGCGGCTGTTGTCGCGCCCGCGCGCGGCTTAGCGCGCGCCGGAGGCGCTCCGCTTTTCAGCAGCCGATCGCGCGGCTGATCACGAGACGCTGGATTTCCGACGTGCCCTCGCCGATCTGCAGGAGGCGCTGGTCGCGGTAGAAGCGCTCCACGTCGAACTCCTTCATCAGGCCGTAGCCGCCGTGGATCTGCACCGCCTCGTTGGCCACCCACTGCGCGACCTCGGAGCAGTACAGCTTCGCCATCGCGGATTCCGTGCCGAAGGGCTGGTGCGTGTCGCGCAGCCAGCACGCCCTATACAGGAACGTGCGCGCGTGCTCGATCTTCATGGCCATGTCGGCCAGCTTGAAGCCGATCGCTTGGAAGCGCGAAAGCGGCTTGCCGAACTGCTTGCGCTGGCGCGCGTAGGAGAGCGCCGCCTCGTACGCGCCCTGCGCGCAGCCCAGGCCCATGGCCGCGATGGAGAGACGGCCGGAGTCGAGCGTCTTCAGCATCTGCTTGGAGCCGGCGCCGCGCTTGCCGAGCATGGCGGAGGCGGGCACCGTGACGTTGGAGAAATAAAGCTCCGCCGTGTTGGACGCGCGCCACATGAGCTTCTTGTGCATGGTCTTCGTCGTGAAGCCCTTCGTCCCCTTCTCCACGATGAAGCAGGTGAACTCCGGCGCGTCCGGCGTGCCGCCGCTGACCGTCTGGACGATGATGCCGTCGGTGATTTCGGTGGAGCCGTTGGTGATGAAGATCTTGGCGCCGTTGATCGTCCACGTCCCGTCGGGATTCTCCACGGCCTTCGTGGTGGAGCCGCGGGAGTCGGAGCCGGCGCCGGGCTCGGTCAGGCCGAACGCGAACAGACCGTCGCCGGCGACCAGGCGCGGCAGGTACTTCTTCTTCTGCGCGTCCGTGCCGAAATAGAGGAGGGGCGCGATCCCTAGGCTCACGCCGGCCGCGATCGTCGCCGCGTGCGAGCCGTCCACGCGCGCGAGCTCCTCCACCGCGATCACGTAGGACGAGTAGTCGAGGCCCTGGCCGCCGAACTCCTCCGGCACGATGAGCCCGAAGATGCCGAGCGCGCCCATCTCCTTGGTGAGCTCGAGCGACCACTCCTCTTTCTCGTCGAGCTCGTGCGCCTTGGGCTTGATGCGCGTTTGCGCGAACTTGCGCACGGTCTCGCGGATCGTCTTCTGTTCGTCGGTGGGGGTGAAGTCCATAGAGGGGCCTCCGGGTGGCCCATTGTAGCCAAATCCGACGCCGTCCAGACTGATAGAATGCACGCGTGGCTTACGCCTTCCAGCTCTATCAGCTCGCCGGCCTGGTCCCCTACGACCTGCTCATGTGCTACGCGTTCTTCACCATCGCGTCGTCTTGGATGTGGGGGAGGCGCCGCGAGATTCCGGACGGGGTGCTGGGCGGCGTCGGCGTCATCGTGCCGTTCGTCGTTTGGATCTTCACGCAGTTCGACTCTTGGTCCGGCCTGATCATCGCCGCGGCGTACGGCGGGCTGTGGCGCTGGGCGTCCGAGCACGAGGCCGCCGCCGAGGACGCCATGCGCCGCGAGATTTTGGCGGAGGGCGCCGCCGCCGCCGCGCGCCGCGCGCAGGCGCCGGGAGACGGCGTCGCGCGCTTCGCGTTCGCGCAGGCTCTCGAGAAGCAGGGTCACTGGGCGCAGGCGCTCGCCGAGTACGAGGAAGCGCACCGGCTTTCCTGCGAGATGTTCCCCGAGTCGGCGATTTCCGAGGTGCGCGAGCGCCTCGCGCCCGCGATCGCGGACAAGCGCCCGCCGCCGTTCCGGCCGAGCGCCCGCCGCATCAACCTGCGCCCGCACGACAAGCCCGTCGCCGTCGCCGCGGCCGCGCTCCTGCTCTGGAATCCGCCCAAGGCGCTCGGCCTCCTCGCCGCGCTCGCCTTCGCGCGCTGGCTGACCTCCGGCGACGAAGCGCCGACCGCGCGCGCGTCATTCTGATAAAATGAGCGCCCGATGAAGTCCGCCGCGCCGCGCGTCCACGAAAAGCCCCACCATCCGCACTGGCCTCTCGCCGCGTTGCTGTTCGTGCTGGTCTTCGCCTTCGCGTGGGACGGCGTGCGCGATCCCGCGACGTGGATCCACGTGCGCACCGGCCGCGCGATCCTGGCCGGCGCAGAGACTCCGCGCCGCGACGCGTTCTCCTACGGCGCCGCCGGCGCGCACTGGGAGACGGACTCGTGGCTGAGCGACGTGCTTTTCGCCAAGGCCGACGCGCTCGGGGGACCGGACCTGGTGCGCGCGCTGACCGCGGCCGTCGCCGCGGCGGGCTTCGCGTTGCTCCTGCCGATCAGCCACGGAAATCCATTGGCCGCCGCGGGACTGCTGTCCTTGGCCGCGTTCGCCTCCTGGGCCGGCTTCGCGCCGGCGCCCGCCGCGTTCGACTTTCTCTTTTTCGCGCTCTTCGTGCGCCTGCTGCGTCCGCGTCACCGCTTCCGCTGGACCGACGGCGCGGCCGCGGGAATACTCACCGCGCTGTGGGCGAATTTGCACGGTTCGACGGCCGCGCTCGCGCTGGGCCTCGCCTTTCTCAAGGCGTTCAAGGCCTCCTTGCGCGCCGCGCTGCGCGAGAGCCTGGGCTACTGGGGAATGTTCGTCGGCTGCGCGATCATGTTCTCCTGGAACCCGCTCGGCTACGGCGTGCTCGGACGTCTCTTCGGCGACGCGCCGGCGTGGGGGGCGGGGCTCGCCTCGGCTTCCGGCTTGTTCATCGTCGTCGGCCTCGCGGCGTGCGTGCTGACGCTCCAGCAGGAGTTCGTCACGACCATCGCGTCGGCGACGGTGATGGCGCTCGCGGTCGTCGTGCCCTCCATGCGTCCGCTCGGGGCGCTCGCCGCCTGCCCGGTGATGGCGCTGGCGCTCGGGCATTACATGAGGCCGCGCCTGGACACGACCGGACGCGTCCTGCGCTGGGGCGTGCCCTCGGCGCTGATCCTCTTCTTCATTTACCGCGCGACGATCGCCCTGCCGCTGGCGTCGTCGGGCGGCTACGGCGCTCCCGCGCTGGAGGGCGTCGCGCATTTTCTGGATGCGAACGGCGTTCACGGAGCGATGTTCAACGAGCCGGCGCTCGGCGCCGAGCTCATCGGCCTGACGACGCGCCCGGTGTTCGTCGACGAGCGGCCGGGGTTGTATCAGGAATCTTTTTTGGACGATGCGACGAACTGGCCGCGGACCTTCTCCTCCCTGGACTCCGTGTACCACTTCGACTACGCGGTGGTGGCCAATCGCCGCGCGGGCGCGCCGGCGCGCGTGCTCGACGAGAATCCCGACTGGCGCCTCGTGTACGCGGACGACCGCGCGCTCGTCTACGCGAAGCGCTCCGGCGTGAACGCCGCGCTCGCCGCGGCCTCCGCGTTCCGCCTCGTGGCGCCGAACCGGCTGTGGCCGGACGAGCTCGACGCGGCCTTGGCTCCCGCGAGCGCCGACGCGGCGCTGGCCGAGATCGACCGCTGGTCCCTGCAGGCGCCCGACTCCGCGCAGGCGCTCTTGTGGAAGGCCTACGCTCTCGGCCGTCTCAAGCGCACGGACGAGGCGGACGGCCTTCTGGCCACGGCGCTCGCGCGGCCCGCGCTCGCCTGGGACCCCCAGCTGCAGGCCGAGGCCGCGCTCACGCTCGCCTCGCGCGGCCGCGGCGGCGAGGCCCGGCTTTGGTTCAACCGGGCGGCGCGCTCGGCGCGGCGTTTGGGCGATGAGTCTTTGGCTTTGGAAGTCGACCGGCGCGCGCAGACCGCCGCGCCCGCGGACGCCGCGCGCTAGCCCGTGGACAAAGCGCCTTTCGACTGTTATACTCGCGTTTCGACGATGAAGAAAAAATGGCTCGCGGCGGGACTGCTCGTCGCCTCTATCGCCGGGTGCGGCGCCCCCGCCTTCACGCACTATCATTCGGCGTTCAAGGACTACGTCGCCGACCTGCCGTCCGGTTGGAACGTCTACACGGACTTCGGCGTGATCAACGACGGGGGCTACGCGGAGACGCGCTTCATCGGCCCCTTCGACGGCGACGCCTTGTTCGGCCTGCCGAGCTTCAGCGTGAAGTGGTTCCACAACGGCGCCGCGCACGTCCTGCGCGACGGCAGCATCGAGAAATATAGGAACGCCGACGACTTCATCGCGCAGACTTTGACCCAGGTCTACGGCTACAAGGCGGGCGGCGACCAGCTCTCGTTCATCCTGAGCGTCGTGCCCGACGCCGACGGCCAGTACAAGGACATCATTCCCTCGCCCGCGGATATCCCGGCGGGAACGCACACGCTGACCGGGCTGCCGATCAAGCTGTTCATCGTGCGCTCGCCGGTGCGCGTCGCGTCGAACGTCCGCTGGGGCGTGGACATCAACAGCAACGACGGCAAGACCTACAACCAGCGCATGCACGCGTACGCGGTGATCTCGCTGCCGGACGGCTTCTACGTGCTCTCCTACCCCGCGACCGTGCGCTCGTTCCCGCACCACTTCGCGCGCTTCACGCGGCTGGTGACGTCGTTCCACCCGCTGACCGACGGCCCCGGCGGTTCCGCGATCCGGCTGAGCGTCGCGCGCTGACCCCCTGGCCGGACCGCGGCGGCTCTGCTAAACTGACCACCATGTCGAAAGTCGCCGCCCGACCCCGTTCCAAAACCCGCGACCTGCGCTTCGCCGTGCGCGTGAAAGCCGAGCCCAAGTCCGTGTATCAGGCGCTGACTTCCGCGCGCGAGCTCACGCGCTGGTGGCTGCTCGGCGCGGAGACGGACGCGCGCAACTCGGGGCGCGTGCGCATGGTCTGGCCGCGCGTGCGCCGCAGCGACGGCTCGCGCTGCGACGGCTTCGGCGAGCGCGAGGGCGTGTTCGTGGACCTGGAGCCCGCGCGCAAAGTCGCCTGGCTCTTCCGCCCGGCGCGCGGCGACCGCCGCGCCCCGCCGCTGGTCACGCTGTTCATCGAGAAGCGGGGCGCCGCGAGCGAGATCACGTTGGTGCACGCGGGCTTCCCGGCCTCGCCCGCGGCCGAGGAGCTGCGCCGCGGCTACGCGTGCGCGTGGGAGGACGGCCTGGCCAAGCTCAAGCTTTACCTGGAAACCGGCCGCACCTGCAAGATGGAGCTTCTGGATCTGGAATCCGCCGCGATTCTCACGAGGGCGCGCCGATGAATTGGGTGAGCGCGCTGACGGTCCTGGTCGCGGCCGCCTTCGGTGCGTTCCTGTCCTTCTTCGTCTTTTACGCGGTGTTCTTCTCCTCGCGCAAGAACGAGAACGCCCAGCGCGAGCAGCTGCGCGAGGACTTCCGCCAGGTCCTCGCCATGGCCGAGCAGAAGTTCGAGACCGAGCGCATCCGCCAGAAGAGCGAGCTGGACTCCCGGCGCACCGCGGTCGAGAACGTCGTGGGCCAGCTCTCCGAGCGGCTCAAGTCCTATGAAGAATTGATGCGCGGTTTCGAAAGCGAGCGCGCGACCAAGTACGGCTCGCTCGAGAAAGGCCTGCAGGACGCGGCGGCGCAGACCGCGAAGCTGGCGCAATCCACCGAAGGCCTGCGCGCCCTGCTCGACAACTCGCGCGCGCGCGGCCAGTGGGGCGAGCGCATGGCCGACGACATCCTGCGCGCCTCCGGCCTGCAGGAGGGCGTGCAGTACCGCAAGAACCGCGCGCTCGACACCTCGACCTCGCGCCCCGATTTCACCTTCCTGCTGCCCGACGCCAAGAAGCTCAACATGGACGTGAAGTTCCCGCTCGACAACTGGCTGCGCCTGGTGCACGCTGCGAGCGACGAGGAGCGCGCGCGCTTCAAGAAGGACTTCGAGCGCGACGTGAAGGCGCGCATCAAGGAAGTCCAGAAGCGCGACTACGTGAGCCCGGACGAGGGCACGCTCGACTACATGCTGCTCTTCATCCCCAACGAGCAGGTGTACGGCTATATTCAGGAAGCGTTCCCCGGCCTGGTGGACGAGGCTCTGAGCCAGAAAGTCGTTCTTTGCTCCCCGTTCTCTCTCTACGCGATCCTGGGCGTCGTGCGTCAGGCTTTCGAGCACTTCCACTTCGCGCAGGCGACGCAGGAAGTCCTCAAGCTCATCTCCAACTTCTCCGCCACCTACGAGACCTTCAAGACCCGCTTCGCCGAGCTCGGCGAGCGCGTGGGCAAGCTCCAGGAACTCTACGAGGACATCGAAGGCAAGTCCTTCAAGCGCCTCGACGCGTCGATCCAGAAGATCGACCGCGTGCGCAAGGGCGAGGACAAGCTCGAGCCGCCGAAGCTGCCCGCCGACTTAGGCTGAGCGCAGCTCCTTCGGGGGAAGACTCAAGCCGCCCCAGAAGTCAGCAAGAAGCTCAAGTCGTCGGCCTGAGCGGCCTTGAGCCCGGTCAGAATCTCTTTTCTCCAGCCGACGGGCAATTTCTGGAACTTGGACCGTGCCCTTCACTTGTCGCCGTGCGAGACAACCGCGCGCAGCACCTCGACCGCCTGAAGCCTGTCCTTGACGGCCTTCTCTTCGTAGGCGCGACGGCCGCTGATGATGAGCTTCTGCAGCGCGTAGTTGATCGGATGAGGAAGGGTCAATTGGAGGCCGCCGCTGCGAACCGTGATCGTGTCGTCCGTAAGCAGGCTCATGTAACGCAGAGGCTGGGCCTTCACTCCGAGCGACTTCACGACATACGGCTTGTCGGCGCCGCGTCCGCGTTCGGCCACGAGGAAATCGATGATGAGTTCCGGGTGGCTGAGGCTGACGGAGCCGTCGCCGTGGAACTCGGAGATGAAGCCCAGGTCCTTCAGGAGTTCGGTCACTTGAACTTCTCCCTTCAGCTTCGGCGGCGTCGGAATCAAAAAATCCATGTCGCGCGTGCGGATCGCCGATAGAAGGGCGCCGTCGAAATAGCTCTTGTAGAAATGGACGCACCAACTCCCGACAAGCACGATATCCTGCAAGACGCCGGCCTTATCGAGTCGGCGGAGGACTTCGACGACGAGATCAATGGGAGCGTCTTTTTCTTTCATGCAGGGCCCGCTTCAGAAAGACGATCTGCTTCTTGAGGTCCGCGATCAGGCCGCGGTACTGCGCCTTTTGGCCCGCCTTCTTCTTAAAGGCCGCCAACTCGGCGACGGAGAGCTTCCCTTTGTAATCGAAATGGACCTTGTCTCCTTTTCGATAGGCCAAGTAGTAGAACACGCCGCCCTTGATTTTCTTCGGAACGAGGCTTCCTTTCGGAAGAACGGCGATTTCCTCCCGATAGCGCTTCAGCAGACGCTCGGAGTTCGCCAGCTCTTCGGAAAGCACGCCGCGGACCGGATTCTTATTCGCCATGGTTACCTAACAAATGTGGCTATTAGTATAAAGTGTTTGGTAACCGCCCGCAAGACCCATCCCCGTTCTTCGTGTCTTTGTGGTTAATTCGTTTTACCCGACCCAGTAGTTGTTGACGTGCAGGACCAGGAACAGGGTCTGCAGGGACAACAGCGCGCCGAGCGTCATCCAGAGCGCCCAGCGCCGCTTCTCCTCCGACAGGTACGCGCCCCACAGCGCGAACACGGGCAGGATCAGCAGGAAATGCCGGGTGAAGCTGACGAGCGTCAGAGAGAGCGCGGGGACCAGGCCGAAAGGGAGCGCGTAGGCGAAGGCGATCTTGTCGCGCCGCCAGAGCGGGAGCAGGGACGCCGCGAAGATCGCGAACCAGAGGCGGTCGACGAGCGAGCCGTAGTAGACGTGCACGTCGGCGACGCGGAAGAACTCGCGCGCGAAGCCGGCGACGTCGAAGATCTTGGCGATCGAGGGCGGGTGCGCGTAATTGTCCGTGTACGTCGAAAAGCCGGCGAACGCGCCGCCGACGCTGACGTGCATGAAGAGCAGGTAGGCGCCGAAGCCGAGCACGGGGGCCGCGGCCCAGGCCCAGGCGCGGCGGCGCTCGGGCGCCGCGCGCAGGAGCGCCGCGAGCGCCAGCCAATACGCGGGCGCGATCAAGATCCCTTGCGGGCGCGAGAGCGGCAGGAGGAAGGCCGCGAGCGCGGCAAGGCCGAGGCGGCGGCGCGAGAGCGCTAAGAACAGGCTCGCGGCGAGGAACAGGAATAAAGACTCGGAGAACGGAAAGCACAGAAACAGCGCGCCGGGGTAGGCGAGCAGGAGGAGGACGGCGGTCTCCGCGGCGCGCGTCCCCGCTCGCTCCGCGAGAAGCACGTAGAGCTCGAGCACGCCCGCGAAGGACAGCAGGTTGGCGAGCGCCAAGCCGGAGAGCAGGCTGTCGCCGCCGCAGAGGAAGGAGCCGAGGCGGATCAGCGCGGGCCACAGCGGGTAGAAGTTGTTCGCGGGGGAGCCGGGCTGGTAGCCGTGCTCGCTGAGATACAGGTAGAGCTGGGCGTCCCAGGTCTTGAACACGTTGGCGAAGCCGGGCGCGGCGTCCGGCGGCCAGTGGAAGTTGCCGGAGTAGTTCGAGGCGTTGAAGATGCCGCTCAGCACGTGCAGGGCGGCGAAGATCAGGAGGAAGAACAGCGCCTTGTGGACGAGCAGGGCGGCGGCGACGGGCGCCAGCGGCGGCCGCGCGGCCGGTTCGGGGTTTTTCGGGGGCCGGGCCGGCTTCATTTGCCGCTCCCCGTCAGAACAGCAGCCGCATTTTCTCGCCGTTGAGGAACACGGCGGGCTCGTCCATCGCGTCGACGCCGACGAACACCGCGCCGTTCCACTTCAGCGCGGCGCGGGGGCTGACCGTGGACTTGGCCACGCTGAGCGCGTAGCCGCTGCCGTCCGTGTTGGAGACCTCGTAGAGGAGGCCGCGCCCGCCGGTCTTGGGCAAGGACACCACGAACGGACAGACGGGCAGGCCCTGCTCGTCGGACGAGCGGTCGGCGCGCTCGGTATTGAAATCCCCGGCGTCGTCCTGGCACAGGGTCAGCAGGCGGCGCTGGACTTCCTCGAACGCGGGCAAAGAGAGCAGGCTTCGAAAGACGACGTGGACGGGGGAGCCGTCCGCCGCGAAGCGGTAGGCGGCGATCTTCTGCGTGCAGGCGACCCCGCACGCGTAGTCGATTTCGAGCAGGACCTCGCCCTTTTTGCCGTTAAGGCGGAAGAAGTCCACGTGGCCCTCGAAAGGTCCGACCACCCGCGCGTAGCCGGCCTTCGCGTCCACCAGTTCGAAACGGTAGCCGTCGGCCCCGGGGCGCTCCATGTTGGCGACGGTTTCCTGCGTGTAGACCTTGCCGATCAGCGCCTTCAAGTGCGCGGCGGCGGAGCCTGGGGCGGCGGCGGCGGGGCTCAGGGCCAGGATCAGGATCAGGAGCGAGAGGGCCAGAGGAGATCGCTTCATGGGGCGAGTATACGAAAAGTCGAGCCCCCGCCCGAGCGTCCGGGCGGGGGCTCTTTGCGGGCTCTGGTCGCGCTTAGAGCGAGACGACGTTCGCGGCCTTCGGGCCCTTGTCGGTCTGCAGGAGATCGTACTGGACCGCCTGGTTCTCGGAGAGGGAGCGGAAACCGCTGGCCTGGATCGCGCTGTGATGCACGAACACGTCCGCGGTGCCGTCATCGGGAGTGATGAACCCGAAACCCTTCTGATCGTTGAACCACTTCACTTTGCCTTGCATGCTCATCTGTCTTTTGAACCTCGTGTTGCGACTTATCCGGGCCCCTCGGCGGGGGCCCCCCGTCGTCGGGGCATCCCGATTATATCACGGTGAATATTCCGTCAAGTGTCATTTATTAGCGTTTCGGGGGGGTATTTTTGCACCCCCTATATTTGACCTCTCATGAGAGCGAAATTAGTCGTCTCGGGCCCGTTTTTGTTGACTAAACCAGGTACTTGGGGCTACCATGGATGATCATATGACGGAGTACAAAAGTGTCGTCCTGGCCGAGATACTTTTTTTGAGCTTTATGTCGGCGGCCGCTGCCACCGAGCTTAGTCATTTGAAACGGTGGGATACCATCGTCATCCCAGTATCAACTACGACTGCCGCTGGCGGGCTCCATTACGCTTACCTTTGAGATGCGCGGATTAGTCCGCTAATTGCGTGCCACGATAAGCGAGCCGTTCTTTATGAGCAAATAGTGACCCAGTTACTCGGGAGGAAAAGATATCAGCACAAATGAGATCTCTTCTCAGCCTGCCGTCGCGGTCGGTGCTGGAAATTAACGGGTAGCCGACGATTTACGGCGGGCTTCGCGGCGGCGCTCGGCGGCGGCCCAGCGTTCCTTCTCGTCCGGGGTCTCCACGAGGAGGCCGGGGACGCCGGTGGGGCGGCCTTGGCCGTCGACGGCCACCATGGTGACGGAGCAGGAGTTGGTGTGCTGGCGGTTGCCGCCGGGCATGTCTTCGGCGTAGACTTCGACGCCGATCTCCATCGAGGTGCGGCCCACGTGATGGACGCGGGCCTGGGCAATGAGAAAAGTGCCCACCCGGATGGGCACCAGGAACTCGACGCGCTCCATGGCGACGGTGACGACGGGCTTGCCGGCGTGGCGCATGGCGCAGACGGACGCGGCTTTGTCGACGATTTGGAGGACCTTGCCGCCGAAGACGGTGCCGTGCATGTTGGCGTCCGGCGGGAACATGAGGTCGGCGAGCTCGGTCACGGACTCCCGCACGGCTTTGGGAGCGCCGCCCGCGGACTTGCGGCGCTCAACGGGCATAGAACTTGGGGCGCCGGTCCTCGAACAGGTCGCAGGCAGGGTGCACCTTCTTGTTCTTGGCGGTCCAGGCGTCGACGGAAACCACGGCGGCGCGGACCTCGTCGTGGCCCAGGCGCGTGAGCAAAGAGCCGTTGGGGCTGACGATCTGGGACTGGCCGATGAAGCCCAGGCCGCGCTCGGAGCCCACGCGGTCGGCGGTCGCGGAGTAGACGCGGTTTTCGAGCGAGCGGATCTTCATGCCTTCCGGCGCCCAGGGCAGGACCAGGTTGGAGGGATGAGCGATCACCTGCGCGCCCTTGAGCGCCAGCGTGCGCGCGCTCTCCGGGAAGAACCAGTCGAAGCAGATCATGACGCCGACCGAGACGCCTTTCACGTTCTCGGTCCAGAAGCCGGTGTCGCCGGGGGAGAAGAAGCGCTTCTCGCCGCCGAACACGTGCGTCTTGCGGTAGACGCGGGTCTTGTCCGCGGTCGCGAACAGCGCGGAGTTGTAGAGCTTGGCGCCGGCCTTCTCGGGGAAGCCCGCGACGATCGCGCAATCGTTTTCCGCGGCATACGCGCGCAGGAGCTTGGAGAGCGGACCGTCCGCGGTCTCCGCGCCCTTGGCGGCTTCCTTCTTGGTCTTGAAGTTGTAGCCGGTGGCGAAGAACTCCGGCAGAACCCAGAGGTCGGCCTCGTGCTTGTCCATCAACTCGAAGCAGTCGCGGATGTTCGCGGGAGCCTTGAGGAACTTGGGGAAATTTTGGACGACGCCGATGCGCAATTCCATGCGCGTCGAGTCTAGCAAAAAAGAAAAGGACCTCGCCCCGGGCCGCGGGGCGAGGCCGTCAGAACTTTAGTCGATTGTGGGCTTTCGGTCAATCCGGTCGAGGGCCTAGAGACCCCGGAAAAAATCGGGAGCCCGCCTTGTTGAAGGCGGGCTCCCTCGTCGGCGCCGCGGGAAGGGGGCGTTACTTCCTGCCGGCGGCTTTCCGCTTCCGGGATCCCTTCGCTTTCGCGCCGGGGTAGGAGGAAACGGGGTGCTGTTCTGAGGTTAACCGGAAAGCCATCGCGCCGGGAGGGTCTCTGGGCCCGTGCGCGTCTGGGTCCAAAGACCTATTTTTTAAATCAACGACCGGACGGGGCCTCTTATCGTAAAATGCCGCATGCGCAAAGAGCCCCTGCCCTGGTGGCGGATGCATTTCGAGGAAGATCCGGCGAAGCGTCCGCACGCGCACGTGAAGGCGCAGGTCGACGGGATCGACCGCTACCTGCAGTTGGAGACGCGCTCGCGCGTGCTCGACCTGGGCTGCGGAGCGGGGCGTCGCACCCTCGAGCTCGCGCGGCGCGGCCATCGCGTTCTCGGGGTGGACCCCGACGAGCGCGCGCTCGCGCACGCGCGCGCGGCCGCGAGGGAAGAGCGCCTCAACACGCACTTCGTGCACGCCGACCCGCGCACCATCACCTATCGCGCGGAGTTCGACGCCGTCGTTTGCCTCGACGGCGCGTTCGGCCAGCTGCCGAGCGACCGCGACGACCTGCGCGCGCTCGAGGCCGCGCGCAAGGGGCTCAAGCCCGGCGCCAAGCTGCTCATCGACGTGGTCAATCGCGAGTGGGTCGTGCGCCACTTCGAGCCGAACCTGTGGGAGCGCGGCGAGGCCGGCGGCGACGTGATCCTCGACCAGATCTCGTTCGATTTCGAGAAGGGCCGCCTCGACAACCGCCGCGTGCTCGTCGCGGCCGACGGCAAGCGCACGCCGCAGTTCGTGAGCGTGCGCGTCTACGCGCTGACCGAGCTTTTGGCGCTCGCCGAGAAAGCGGGTCTCGTCTCGCGCGGCTACTGGGGCGGCTTCGACGGCGCGCCCTACGGCATGGAGAGCCCGCGCCTCGTCGCCCTCTTCGAGCGCGGCCGCGACCGCGCGCCGAAAGTCGTCGACGCGCGCCTGGCGACCGCGATCCGCATCAAGGGCCGCCGCTAGGACATCAAAAAACCGGGCGCCGCGCTTTTCACGCGCGGCGCCCGGAGCTTTTTGGACCGCGGCGTCAGTCCGCGTTCGGCGCGATCGCGTAGATCGTTCCCGCCCAGAAGACTTCGACTCTCTCGCCGAGCGCCAGGCACCGGGCCAGTTCCGGCGACTTCGCGGCCAGCGCGAAGTACTCGTCCGAGCGCGCCGTCACGGTCCGCCGCGGCGTTCCGACGGCCGCCGACTCCGCGTCCGCGTCGATCCACGCTTCGCCGCGGTGGTAGAACGTCTTGTCTCCGATGGTGCGCGTCGCGACGGCCGCGCGGCCCTCGCGGGCCAGATCGGCGCGCGTCTTGTCCTCGAAGTCGCTGAGCGCCTGCGCCGCGGCGGGAGCGGCCGCGACCTCGGCGCTCTGATCGTCCGCGGGGCCGCCGATCCCCTTCCGCGCTTTCCGCGCCCGCACGTATTTTCCGGACATGGCCTGCATGGCGAGAGAGTCCAGCTGCGCGCCTCGCGTCGCGGCGACGGCGCCGCCGAAGCCGCTCGCGGACGCCGCCGCGGACAGCGCCGAGAAGCGACGGCGGCCGAGGTCCTCCGCGGCCTTGAGGTCCTCGCCCTCGGCGGTCACCAGGAAGGACGTGTACGGCGTGACGATCCCGTATTTCTTGGCGAGCTTGACGATGGAGGCGACCGCCTCGGGGTCCGGCTCGCCGCTCGACAGGCGCAGCGCGTCGAGCTCGTGCGCGACCTTCTGCGACGCCCACAGCCGCGGCAGGAAGGAGCTGCGCGCGTCGTGCTCCGGCAACTCGACGGGATATTCGAAGCGCACGCCGCGCCCGCCGGACTTGCCGGTCACCACCAGCGTGCCCTTGCCGCCGGCTTTGTAGCGGCCGTAGAGCGCCAGCTCGGAGCCGCGGAAGAGATCCGGCACCGGGCGCGGGTACGCGTCCGTCACTTCCAGGCCGCGCCACTCGAGCTTCACGTCGGTCAGCGCGGGCTTGGCGACTTTCTGGTAGAGCGACGAGACCTTCGCCTCGATGTCCTCGCCGGGCGCCACGTAGTCGCGGGCGCCGCGCCCCTCGTCGGCCAGCTTGTCGAGCAGGAGCGTGTTCACGTCCGAGCCCACGCCGAAGCTGAAGAGCCGCGCGCGAACTCCGTTGTTCTTCTGCGCGATCTCGCGCAGGAGCTCGTTGATGTCGGTCCGGCCTTCGGTGGGCACGCCGTCGGTGACGAAGAAGATCATCGGCACGCGGCCGTCCGAATGGCCGAGCAGCTTCAGACCTTCGCTCAGCGCGCCCTCGATGTTCGTGCCGCCCGCGGCCTCCAGGCCCGCGATGTAGCGCTTGGCGCGCGCCTTGTTCGCGTCGTTGGCGGCGAGCAGATGCTCCTCGATCTCGTTGGAGTCCGTCGCGAAGTCGACGATGCCGAAGCGGTCTTGGGGAGACAGCCGCGACACGCAATAGCTCAGCGCGCGCTTGGCTTGGTCGATCTTGCCGTCGTCGGCCATGGAGCCGGAGCGGTCCAGCACGAAGACCACGTCCTTGGGCGTCGCCGCCGCGTCGTCGTTGACGCGCGGCGAGAGGGTCAGGAGGAAGGTGCCGTCCTCGCCTTCTTCGCGGTACGACAGGACCCCGGCCGCGAACGGGTCGCGGCGCAAGGAGAACATCGCGGCGAGGTCCTGGGGGCCCGCGGCGCCGGACTCGTAGGAGATCGTCGCCTCATTCTCGCCGCGGCGCTCGATGCGCACGTCGGGGTTCGGGGCGAAGAGAGTTCGCAGGGGCGAGGTCGTCTTGAGCGCGATGCGCGCCGACGCCTTGCCGGCGCCGCCCGCCATGAAGCGCGCCGCGCCCATCGGCACGCGCAGGGAGACGAGGCCGCTGCTCTCCGGCAAGGTCTGCGTGAGCTTCAAGCTCGCCGTGACGCTGCCGCCGGGCGCGATCGGAAACACGCGCGCGCGGAAGAGGCGCTCGCCGACCAATTCGAGGAGGCCGGGATCCTTCTCGCGGCGCACGATGCCCTCATAGATCGACGCGGCCTTGCCGGACTCGAGAAGCTCGCCCTTGGTCTCCTTCCCGTCGATGGTCATCGCAAAGCCGGACAGCGTGGTTTCCGCGGGGATCGGGACCAGCAGGACGCCCTCGAGGCGGCTATTGGTGGGATTGTGGTAGACGATGCGGTAGGTCAACTCCGCGGCGCGGTCCGTGACCACGCCTTCGACGCGGAAGTCCGTCATGCGCACGGGCGCGGAGTCGCGCTCGGGCGCGGGCAAGTTCGGGAACGGCGTGGGCCGCGGGCCCGGAAGCGGCCGCGGGGTCGGCAGGGGCTCGCCGGGAAGGAAGACGCGCATGAGGCTGGGCGCATTGATCGGCCAGGCGAGAAGCTGCTGGGCCGCGGCGGGCGCGGCGAGAAGGGCGGCGAGCACGGCGAGCGACGGGGCGCGTTTCATGGATCCACCTCCTGAATCGGGGGTGGGACACCGCGGCCGCGGAATGGTTCCCGTCAGCGCGGAGTGGCGTCGAGGATCTGCACCGTGTCCGGCTCGAGCGGGAGGAGCGCAAAGCGATCGTGCGCGGGGTCGGAGGCCTCGTTGGGGGCGAGGGAGCGGTAGACGACGATGACCGCGTCGGCGGTCGAGGCGACGGAGACGATGCGCGAGACCGAGGGCTTGATGAGCAGAACGCGCGACTTCGTGAAATCGACTTTCGGCGGATCGTTCGGATAACCGAGCAGGACCCACGACGAGGCGAGGCTGCCGGCGTCGGTGAGGACGAGGCCGGCGTCGGGGGCCGGCCGTCCGGCCGGAGGAGCGGCCTGCGCGGCGACGGCCTTGTCGGCGGAAGCGAGAGCCGGCGCGGCGGCAGGCGCTGCCGCCACGCTCGAAGCCGTCGCGTCGGCTGGAGCGACTTTATTTTTCGCCGCCTTCTTCGCCATCGCCATGCGCGGGACGCGGTGGGCGACGACGGGAGCGGGCGGCGCGTCCGCCGCGATGAGTCCCGCGCCGCGCAGGGCGGCGACGCCCGACTCGTCGCGGCTCGGGGCGACGCCGGTGATTCCCATCGCCTGCTTCTGGCGCTCGAGGTCGGCGAACATCTCGATGTTGCGCGCGGAGCGAGCCTGCTCGCTCATGGCGACCGGCGCGCCGGCGGCGCCCGTGGCGTCGCTCGCGTCGGCAGGGGCGGCAGCGGCGGCCGCCGTCTCAGGGGACTCGTCGAGGGCGCGACCTTTCGCGCGGGCGCGGACCATCGACGGGTGTGCGGCGTCGGGCGGGGCGAGGCCGAGCGCCGCTTCCGAGGCTTTGAGATCGTCGTCGAGCGGCTTGCCGGACACCGCGCCGCTCATGTTGAGCTGGGCGAGCGGCGCCTGCGACGGGGCGGCGAGCCGGGCGGCGGGCGTCGTGGGCGCAGGAGGCCAATCGACCGGCTTGCGCACGGCGACGTCCTGCCAGATCCAGAGCGCCACGACGCCGAAGGACAGCGCGAAGGCCACGGGCCGCAAGGCGGGGGGCAGGATCACCCAATCGCGGCGCGGGGGGACGCCGCGCGCGCGGCTGGCCTGGACGCGGGCGGCGAAGCCGGCGGGCGCGTCGTGCTTGGGGAGGGCGCGCACGGCCTCGGCCACGGCGCGCAGCTCGGCGAGCTCGCGGCGCAGGTCCTCGGAGCCGGCCAGGCGCGCCTCCAGCTCGCGGCGCGCCGGCTCGGAGAGCGCTCCGTCGAGGTACGCGGACAGCAGTTCTCGCAGTTCGTCGTTCATCGCGGCGTCCCGGCCTTCTCCAGCAACGTCTTCAGCTTCGCGCGGGCGCGGGAGAGGCGCGATTTGACCGTCCCCTCCCGCAGTCCGAGCACCGTTCCGATTTCTCCGTACGAGCGGTCCTCCACGTCGCGCAGGACGACGATCGCGCGGTCGTCCGCGGCCAGCTCCATCAGCGCCTTTTGCACCGCCGTCGAACGCTCCTCCGTCTCGAGGCCCGCGTCCACCGGCGGCTGCGAATCCGGCAGTTCGCGCGCCGGTCCGTCCCCGTCCTCGCCCGTGATCAGTCCGAGCGTCACCGTGCGCCAGAACGCGCGGCGCTTTTCCGAGCGCACGCGATTCTTCCACGAGTTGACCGTGATCCGGTACAGCCACGTCGAGACCAGACTGTCGCCGCGAAAGCCCGGCAGCGCGCGGAGCGCGCGCAGCATCGCGTCCTGCGCCAAGTCCTCCGCGTCCGAGCGGTTGCCGGTGAGGCGCAGGGCCAGGTTGTAGACCAGGGCCGAGTGCTTCTCCAGCAGTTCCTGCTCGGTCAAAGTTTGGACCCCGCGGAAGCCAGGATGTTCCCGCTACCGCGCGTAGGACTGAAGATTCGCGGCGGTCTTGAACGGGGCGCCGGTGACCTTGCGCACCGCGTCTTCGGTGAAGTCCGGGTTCAGCGCGGTCATCACCAGGCCGTCCTTCGTCACCTCGAACGTGGCCATCTCGGTCACGATCGCGGAGACGACGTTCTTGCCGGTCAGCGGCAAGGTGCATTTCGGCAGAATCTTGGGCTTGCCGTCCTTCGTCGCGTGCTCCATGGCGACGATGACCTTCTTGGCGCCGGCCACCATGTCCATCGCGCCGCCCATGCCCTTCACTTTTTTGCCGGGGATCATCCAGTTCGCGAGGTCGCCGTCGGCGGAGACCTCCATGGCGCCCAGCACGGTGGCCGCGAGGTGGCCGCCGCGGACGAGCGCGAACGACTGCTCGGAGCCGAAGTAGGAGCAGCCGGGCAGCTCGGTCACGGTCTCCTTGCCGGCGTTGATCAGATCCGCGTCCTGCTCGCCCTCGACCGGGTAGGGGCCGTAGCCCAGCATGCCGTTCTCGGTGTGCAGGGTGATGTGGACGTCCTTCGGCAGATAGTTCGGGATGAGGGTCGGGATGCCGATGCCCAGGTTCACGTAGTCGCCGTCTTGGAGCAGGCGCGCGGCCTGCCTGGCGATCACGACGCGCGCGTCTTTGGGTTCAGACATTTGCGGTCGCCTTCCTCACGGTGAGCTTCTCGATGCGCTTCTCGTACTTCGCGCCCTTCAGGACATGGTCGACGTAAATGCCCGGCGTGTGGATATTCTCCGGCGGGAGGCCGCCGACCGCGACGATCTCCTCGACCTCGGCGATCACGTGCTCGGCCGCCGTGGCCATGACCTGATTGAAATTGCGCGCCGTCTTGCGGTAGACGAGGTTGCCGAGGGGGTCGCCCTTCCACGCCTTGATCAGCGCGAAGTCCGCGCGCAGGCCGCGCTCGAACACGTGCCAGCGCCCGTCGAACTGCCGCGTCTCCTTGCCCTCCGCCACCGGCGTGCCGTAGCCGGTCGGCGTATAAAAACCCGCGATGCCCGCCCCGCCCGCACGGATGCGCTCCGCGAGCGTGCCCTGCGGCGTCCACTCCACCTGCAGGCGGCCGTCGAGCGCCATCTCCTCGAACGCCTTGCACTCGCCGCCGTACGACATGATCATCTTCTTGACCTGCCCGTTCTTGAGCAAGGTCCCGATCCCGAAATCGTCCAGTCCCGCGTTGTTCGACACGAGCGTCAGATTCTTGGTGCCCTGCGCGCGCAGCGCCGCGAGCAGGTTCTCCGGCACGCCGCACACCCCGAAGCCGCCGACGAGGATCAGTGCCCCGTCGTGAATCTTCTTGACCGCCTCCGCGGCGGAAGTCACGGTCTTGTTCATGTCCGGATTCTACAATACTGAGTGTCGTTGAGCGCGTCTCGTAGACGCTGTGCTAAGTTGAAGCCGCATTTATGGGATCAAGATTTAGGGGCATCATAAAAAATGCTCTGTTCGAAAATTTTTAGTGCGGCCATCTTTTGCCGAGCCTTTTCGGCGGGCCAATTTAGAATGTCCGCGTGCCGGTAGTGGCCACTTGTCTCCGGAACTAGACCGAGCCCAGACGAATAAATGTGTTTCGCGCGAACGTCAGCTCGTCCATGTAGGGATGGGTTATCTTTCCGGTTGGGAATGATATACGTGATTGCTATTTCCCAGATTTCCGGCAACGTTAGATCAGTGATCCGGAAGACAGAGGTTTCTAGAGATTTGCTCGGCAAAAATGCCGAATATTTCCGCATCTGGGAGGACTGGAATACGAATCGAGAAAGAAGTTCTTCTCCGTTGACTTCCTCCGCAAGACTAGGGGGTGTCTTTCTGGAAAAAATCGAGAAGAACTTTCTGAAGATGTCTAGGCAAATTCCCCGAATGCCGCTCGGTGCCATAATTAGTAAAGCCCCCACCCAAATTGGCAGCAAAATTGAGCAGTGACGAGCCGTCAATGCCAACAACCAGTATTTGGTTCGCCGCATTGCGCCATTGGAAACCAATATCACCCGAGGGCTCGGGAGCAATTTCTGGGGGCATTATCGTGTCAGGCATGGATTTGAGCAAGATCCGAGCTTCGTTAATCGCCGCCGTGCTTATTGGTTTTGCGTCATATCCATCCCATCCAGCGACAGAGCATTCAGACACAACGGCATCAAGCTCTTTCCAAATGCCGAGGAGCTTTCCACCGCGTGAAATAGGCGCATTCAAATGGCGCAATGCGCTTTCCATGAGCGAATCTGCAGAGGTAGCAGAACTTGATTGCTCTTGGATGATAAGCGCTGATGGTGGGCAAATGGGACTCATTTTAATAGCTCGATAGTCTTATCGGTTAACTGCTCAAAAAATATCTGATTTTTAATTTCACGCAAGGAATTGATTGAAGCCCAAATCAAGTCGTCGCTTGCTGAGGTTTCGGCCGGTTTAAAAACATCGATATCAAAGATGACATTACAGTGCGGAAGATTTTGCACGGGCTCTAGCGCTTGGGTAGCAATAACACCAACCTGTTGATCAGGCAACTCTCCAGCAACACTAAAAATGAATCTGTTCAGGTTAAATTTGAAAGTTGGAATTAGATCGTTCGGAAGGGACTTCAAATAGTCATTTAAACTAGCTAGAGGCAAAGGTAGCTGAATAATGTTTATGTATCTAACGGCAACTCGTTCGATTGCAACGGGCTTGGCGCAGTCTCTGTAGACCGTCCAGAGGCGTTTAGCCTCTGTGATAACGGCATCCCACCCAGGATATGGCTTTAGATGGCTAAAGGTGAATCCATCAAGTCTAAACTGAGCAACTTTTTTTTGGTCTGCCGATTGGCAGAGGAAGCCATCAACCCCTAAGTCCGCTGTGGTGGCATTCGGTCCATCGGCCTTTAACTCAAGTTTGCTTTCCCATTTTCTGCGTTCATTTTGAATGGGATAATCATCCTTCGTTTTATTGACGGCTTGCTTCAGGAGGTCAAGAGTTGTGCCTTCGGAAGGCCTGGCGCGGATATCAACGATTGCCTCCGTAATGGGGGCGCGGTTGAGAAAGGGAAACTTCTTCGATTCCGTGGAGGTCACGCGATATTTAAATGAGGGGTGGCCAGAATCGATTCAATTAAGTTGATGCGATGTGAGATTATCAATTTTGAGAGAGGTTGTATTACGCGCAAGTGTAGCCCGTACTATTAAATTCTTCCAGACCAAAAAGCAGAAGCCCCGCTCGTGAGAGCGGGGCTTCTTTTTACGGGCGTCGTTAAGACTTAAGCGACGGCGAGGGCCTTCTTCGCCTTCGCGCCCTTGCCGAGGACTTCCTCGCGCAGGGCCGCGGCCTTGTCCGTCTTCTCCCACTCGAAGCCCTTCTCCTCGCGGCCGAAGTGGCCGTAGGCGGCGGTCTGGCGGTAGATGGGGCGGCGCAGCTTGAGCGTGTCGATGATGCCCTTGGGCGTCATCGGGAAGAGCTTGCGGACGGCGGCTTCGATGCGGGCCTCGTCGACCTGGCCGGTGCCGTGCGTGTCGAAGTAGACGCCGACGGGCTCGGCGACGCCGATCGCGTAGGCGAGCTGGACCGTGCACTCCTCGGCGAGGCCGGCCGCGACGACGTTCTTGGCGATGTAGCGCGCCATGTAGCAGGCCGAGCGATCCACCTTCGTCGGATCCTTGCCGGAGAACGCGCCGCCGCCGTGCGGGGCGCGGCCGCCGTAGGTGTCGACGATGATCTTGCGGCCGGTGAGGCCGGTGTCGGAGGCGGGGCCGCCGACGACGAACTTGCCGGTGGGGTTGATCAGGAAGCGGGTCTTCTCGTCGATGAGGCGCTTGCCCAAGACGGGCCGGATGACCACGTCGATGATCTCCTTGCGCGCCTTCTCGGTGATCTGGTCGCCGGACTTGTCCAGGATTTCCGGGCCGTGCTGGGTGGAGAGGACCACGGTGTCCACGCGGACGGCGCGGCCGTCGAGGTACTCGACCGAGACCTGGCTCTTGCCGTCGGGGCCGAGGTAGGGGAGGGTGCCGTTCTTGCGGACCTCGGCGAGCTTCTTCACCAGCTTGTGCGCGAGCATGATGGGCAGCGGCATGAGCTCGTCCGTCTCGCGGCAGGCGTAGCCGAACATGATGCCCTGGTCGCCGGCGCCGCCCGTGTCCACGCCCTGGGCGATGTCGGGGGACTGGCGGCCGATGCCGTTGAGGATGGCGCAGGAGGCGGAGTCGAACGCGTACTCGGGGCGGGTGTAGCCGATCTCTTTGATGGTCTGGCGGACGATCTGGTCGATGTCGAGCATCGCCTTCGTCGTGATCTCGCCGCCGACGACCACGAGGCCGCGGCCGACGAACGTCTCGCACGCGACGCGGCTCATCGGGTCGATCGCGAGGACCGCGTCGAGCACGGCGTCGGAAATCTGGTCGCAGACCTTGTCGGGATGGCCTTCGCTGACCGACTCGGAATTGAAGAAGTACTTGCCCTTGCGCTGCATGTGGTGAGTCCTCCGCTGCCGTGCTTTGGGCGGCTTGAGCCGCCGACGGCAGGTATGAGAGGATTATACAAACTTTCCCGTCGAGCGAAGGCCGGCCTCCCCGGCGAGGACTCCTTTTTGTAATATAAAGTCGATGATCCGCTTTTTTCTGGCCGCCGCGCTGTCCGCGACGTCCGCCCGCGCCGCGACGTTCGCCGCTTACGACGGATCTTTCTCGATCGAGACACCCGACCTCCTCAACGCGTGCGACGTCCGGGCCTTTGCCGCGGGCAAGAAGCCGGCGCTGTGCCTGCAGCCGACGGTCTACGCGGGGGGCGGCCCGGCGCTCATGATCGGCGACGCGGCACGCAGCGAGGTCTACGATCCCGCGGCGTCTTTGGGGGATTTCGCGCGCCGCGACTTGGAGATGCACCGGCGGAAGATGCCGCAGTCGAGATTTACCGCGCTCCAGCCGCTGAAGCTCCGCGGCGATCTCCTGGGCTACGGCTGGGGGGCAAGCGCCGGCCGCGCCGTTTTCGACATGTTCTACTTCCAGCTCGGCGGCAGAACGTACTACGCGTGGTGCCGGGGAGACGAGGAGAAAAACTGCTACGCGGCCTTGGCGACCGTCGCCGCCGCGCGCGCGGGCGCCGCGGCCGCGCGCGACCGGGGGCCGCGCTTCGCTCCGCCGGCGCTCGAGAAGTACACTCTCGAGGTTCCTCCCGGCTGGCAGGTCGCCCGGAACGAGCCGAAGCTGTTCCTCGTCGTGGCCCACGATGAGAGCTTGCAAGTCAAGGTCCCGCTCGCGCAGCTCCTTCTGGGATCGGACGCCCGGCGCCGAGCCGACGGGATCGCCGGCGGCCTCAAGGCCGCGTGTCCCGAGCCGATCGAGAGCCCGTCTCCGATCTCGACGCGCGACGTCTCGGCGGGAGCGCAGAAAGGAACCTTCGTCTACGCGACCTGCCGAAGCGCACGGGAATACGATTTGGTGGGAGTCTTGGACATCGGGGGCCTGCGCCGGCTGATCCTCGCGACGAATAGGTCCCAGGATCCGGCCGCGCGGACGCTGGCGATCCTGTCGAATCTCGCCGAGGCGCGCTAAGGCGCCCGGGGCCCGGCGCCCAGCTATTGCCGGATGTTCAGGACGGCGGCCTCGTAGACGGAGATGTTTTCCTTCACGTGGCCGTTGGGACCGATGATGCAGTTGTTGAGGCTCACGCCCTCGCCGACGGTCACGTTGTCGAACAGGATGCAGCGCTCCAGGTGCGCGCCGGCGCCGATGTGGGCGCGGTCGCCGACGACGGAGTAGGGGCCGACGACCGCGCCGGCGGCGACGCGTCCGCCCTTGCCGATGACGACGGGCGCGATCAGCTTGGCGCGCGGGTCCACGACGGTGCCTTCCTGAATATAGACGCCCTTGCGCGTTTCGACGCCGGGGATGTTGATCTTGGCCTTGCGGTCCAGGCAGTCGATCTGGCAGCGACGGTACTCGGTCAGGTTGCCGACGTCGCACCAGTAGGACTCGGTCTCGTACGCGTAAATCGGCTTCTTGAGCTTGAGCAGCTTGGGCCACAGGTCGTGGCCGAAATCGTAGACCTTGTTGGCGGGGATGAGCTTGAGGATCTCGGGCTCGAAGAGGTAGATGCCCGTGTTGACCTTGTTGGAGAACACGTCGCCCCAGGAGGGTTTCTCCATGAAGCCCTTGATGCGCTGGGACGAGTCCGTCAGAGTCACGCCGTAGTCGAAGCGCGCGTCGATGCGCTTGATCGCCATCGTCGCGATGGAGCCGCGCTTGCGATGGAACGCGTACATCGCGCTCAGGTCGATGTCGGAGAGGCCGTCGCCGGACATGACGAAGAAGGGGCCGTCCTTGAGGAAGCCTTCGACGCGCTTGATCGCGCCGGCGGTGCCCAGCAGCTTCGGTTCCAGCGAGTAGCCGAGCTTCAGGCTCCAGCGCGAGCCGTCGCCGCAGTAGCCGCGCACCTGCTCGGGCATCGCGTGCAGGTTGACCATCACTTCCTGCACGCCGTGCTTGAGCAGGTTGTCGAGCACGTGGTGGATCACCGGCCGGTTGACGACCGGCACCATCGGCTTCGGCGTCTCGTACGTCAGCGGGCGCAGGCGCGTTCCCGCGCCGGCCGCCAGCAGCATCGCTTTCTTGGGGCCCATTGAAATCATCTTACCAAGATCGCGCCGCGCGCAGGCGAGTCAAGGGTCGGCGCGCTGAAATGAATCCGCGACGATCTTCAGCTGCGGCCAATAGTCGTATTTCGCGTCGTAGACGTCGGCGCCGACGACCTTGTATTTTCCGGTCACCGCTCCGCCCGAAGGACAGCAATTGCGGTCGCCGTCCTTCCAAATGTAGAACTGGAACTGCAGATCGTCGTCCGCGAAAGTGTTGAGCTCGCCCTTCCAGACGCCCTCGCCGGCGGCGAGCTTGGCGGCGTAGCCGTCGGGCGCGTGCTCGAAGGCGACCTGCTGAAGCTCGTCGCCCGGCGTCAGCACGTCGATCTCGTCCAGGCGGAAGTGCCCGGTTCCGGGCAGTTCCATCGGGAAATCGATGAAGCGCTTGCCGCCGAAACGGAAGTGCGCGGGAGGGCCGGACAGAACCCCCGTGTCGAAGCGCGGATCGACTCTTTTTAGGAGCCGGAACTTGTCTCCGACTTTCAGCCAGACCGACCAGACGGAAACCTCCGCGGCGCCGTCGACCGAGCCTTCCGGTGCGTAGCGGTGCAAGGTGAGGAGCAGGTCGGAACCGTGATTCCCCTCCAGCGTCAACGTGCGGTCGGGCACGTACGTGAGCGCGTGCGGGCGGCCTTCGCCCTCGATCGGCGCGGAGATGTCGTCCATCGTGTACAGCGGGCGAGTCGCGGTGCTGAGTTGAAAGTCGAACTTGAGGCTTTCGATCTCCGGGTCCGGCCTCTCGAGGTGCTCGAGACGGAAGTCGGTCACGAGGAGGCGCCCTTCGAGCGCGGTGCGCGCGAAGCGCGCCGTCAGCATCCGCGCGCGGGTTCTCTCGTCGAGTGTCGGTTCGTGTCCGGATGTCGCGCGAAGCGCCCAGCTCGCATCGCGGTACGCCGCGGCGCTCTCGGCGCAGCGGAACGCGAGATTTTTGGACGGCCAGCCCTTTTCGCGCGCGAGATCCTCGTCGCGGAGAAACGCGCCCCAGAGCACGACGTCGCGGGAGAGGGGGTCGACCGCGCAATAATTTTCTTCCGGGTTCGCGGGATCGCCGAGCCAAACGAGATAGCTGGTCTTGGGCGCGCGCTCGATCGGCCGGGGCTGCAGGCGGAAGACGAGTCCCGGCGCGAGAGCCTTCTCGAAAGTCTCACCGCCGCGAACCTTGCCGGAGAATTCCGCATGCGGCGCAGGCGCGTCGACCTCGACTTCGGCGGCGGTCGAGACCGCCGGCGCGTCCGCGTGCAGCGGAGCCGTCGCGAGCGCGAGGCGCGCCGCGAAAAGAAGAATTTTCACGAACGGCCGCGTCAGTGCGCGCCGATGCTCGGCGCGACCCACTTCTTCGCGAGGTCGAGCAGGCCCTGGGTGCGCTCGGGCTTGTCGCTCTCCGCGTAGACGCGCATCAGCGGCTCGGTGCCCGACGGGCGCATCAGCAGCCAGTGCCCGTCCTCGAGCACGATCTTGAGGCCGTCGATCTGGATCAGCTCCTTGATCGGCGTGTTCAGAATCTTCTTGGGCAGCTTCTTGACGAGCTTCGTGGTCCACAGCGCCTTGTCGGCGACGGGGCGGTGGATGCGGTAGTCGATGCGCTTGTAGAAGCTGGCGCCGTACTTCGTCTCCACGTCCTTCCAGAGCTGGGACGGCGTCTTGCCCGTGACCGCCATCATCTCGAGGAACAAGAGCGCGGTCAGCATGCCGTCGCGCTCCGCGATTCCGGACTTCGACGCCCACGCGTAGCCGCCGGACTCCTCGCCCGCGATCTGCGCCTCGCCGGTCGCGAGCCGCTCCGCCACGTGCTTGAAGCCCACCGGCAGCTGCTCGAAAGGAATATTTTTTTCCTTCGCGATTCGCTCGGCCAAGTAGCCGAGCGAGACCGACTGCACGATCTTGCCGGTGAATTTTTTCTTCTCGATGAGGTAGAGGCAGATCATCGGGAACACCTGGCACGGCGTCAGGTACTTGCCGTTCTCGTCGACGAGGCCGAAGCGGTCCGCGTCGCCGTCGAGCGCGAGTCCCACCGCGGCCTTGTTCTTCTTGACCGCGTCGCAGAGCGCCGCGAGGTACTGCTCGATGGGCTCCGGGTGCACGCCGCCGAAGAGCGGGTCGTGCGAGGCGCGGATCTCGACGAGGTTCTTGCCGGGGATCAGGTCCTGGGCCAGGCCCGCGCCGGCGCCGTGCATGTAGTCGACGACGATCGGCTTCTTGACCTTCGCCTTGATCTTCGCGATGTCGGCGCGGCTCTTGAGGTACTGCAGGTAGACGTCGCGGTAGGACTTGACCTTGATCTCCGCCGCGCGCGTCGGGGCGCTGCGGTCCACCCAGGCCTCGACGCCCTGCGTGACGTTGTCGAGCGCGGCGCGGCCGTCCACCTTGATCTTCACGCCGTTGTACGGAGGCGGGTTGTGGCTCGCGGTCACCATGACGCCGACGCCGCCGAGCTTGCGCGTGAGGAAGCTGACCGCGGGAGTCGGCAGGCTCTCGGCCATCAAGGTCGGGTTCAGGTGGTTGGCCTCGAGCACCTTCGCGATCTCGCGCGCGAACGCGTCGGACTGGAAGCGCTTGTCGTAGCCGACGACCATCGGTCCCGACAGCGGCGTCTTCTTGCGCACGTTCTTGGCCTGGTCCTCCTTCACGTAGTCCGCGATCGCCTGTGCGACGCGGCGCACGTTCTCGAAAGTGAAGTCGCGCGCGATGACGCCGCGCCAGCCGTCGGTGCCGAACTTGATGGGTTCCATCGTTTATCTCCCGGTGCGGCCGTAATCGTCCTGCAGGCGGACCACGTCGTCGAGCTCCGTCGTGGAGACCTCGACGAGCGTCACGCGCCCGTGCAATGCTTGAAAGCGGTGAATCGTGTTGGGCGCGACCGCGAAGGCCGCGCCCGGACCGGCCGTGATCGTGCGCTTGCCCAGGCGCAGAGTGAGCTTGCCCTTGAGGACGTACAGGCTCTCGTGCTTGCGCCGGTGGTACTGGAGGCTCAGGCGCCCGCCCTTCTCGATGACCAGGATCTTGCCCGCGTACTTGCCCGGCGCGTGCGCGAAGATCAGCTCGCGGCCCCAGGGCTTCTCGACCGTCTTCGTCTTGAATTTCATAGCTGGCTGTAGTCCCCGACGCGCGAGCCGCCGGCGAGCGCGGCCCCGGGGCCGAGCGTCGCGTGCGTGCCCACGCGCGCGCGCGCGCCGACCACGCAGCGCTCCAGGCGCGCGCCGTCGCCGACGACCGCCTCGTCGAGCACCACGCAGTCGGTCAGCGACGCGCCGCGGCCGATGCGCGCGCCGCGCCCCAGGCTCACCGCGCCGGAGAAGCGCGCGAAGGGTGCGACGTGAGCGCCGGTCCCGGCCGCGACGATCGCGCCTTCGTAGCCCTTGAGCGCGTGGACGCCGTCTCCCGCTTTGAACGGCGTACGGCCGCCGAGGATGTCGAGGTGCACCTGCAGGTATTTGTCGATGGTGCCGATGTCGATCCAGTAGCCGGGCGCCACCCAGCCGCTGAGCCGCGCGCCGGCCGCGAGGCGCTCCGGGAACAGGCCGCGCTCGAGCGAGTAGGTCTTGCCGGAGGGGATGTGCGAGAACACCGACGGCTCGAAGAGATAGGCGCCGGCGTTGATCGTGTTCGTCTCGACCTCGTCCCAGGAAGGCTTCTCCAAAAAGCGGCGCACGAGGCCCTTCTCGTCGGTCAGCACGAGGCCGTAGGCCGTGGGGTCCTTCACACGGGTCAGCGCGATCGAGATCTCGGCGCGGCGCGCGCGGTGGAAGCGCAGGAACGCGCTCACGTCGAACGCGTTGAGCACGTCCCCGTTCAAGATCAGCGCGGTGCCGCCGCCGAGCAGGGCCTCGGCGTTCTTTGCCGCGCCGCCGGTCCCGAGCGGGATCGTCTCGCGCACGTAGCGCAGGCGCAGGCCGAGGCGCCGGCCGTCGCCGAACGCGCGCCGGAAGTCCGTCGCGCGGTAGGACGTGCACAGGGCCACCTCGCGCACCCCGTGCGCGCGCAGGATCTTGAACTGGTATTCGAGGAAAGGGCGGTTGAGGACCGGGAGCAGCGGTTTTGGGGCGTCGAGCGTGAACGGGCGAAGCCTCGTGCCCTGTCCGCCGATCAAGATGGCCGCTTTCATGCCCGCGGATTCTACAAAAATATACTAAGATGCCGTCGCTTCGATGAACGATTTCGGAACCGTGCTGAGGCCCTCGCGCAAGATCCTGGTCCTCAGCGTGCTGGGGCTGGCGGTCTTCCTCGCTTTCGAAGCGGTGCTGATGCGCCATTTCGTGCGCGTCGACACCCGGCCGCCCTCGTGGGATCAGGCCGTCCACATGGAGATCGCGCTCGATTACCGGCAGGCGGTCAAGTCCGGGCGCTGGTCGGACCTGTGGTTCCTGGCGCCCAAGCCCGGCATGCCGCCGTTTCCGCCCGCGTACCAGTTCCTGATCCGCGGCGCCTACGACTCGGCCGATCCCGCCCACGCCGCGCTGTGGTACAACTGGCTCTATCTCGCGGTGCTGGCGGTCTCGCTGTTCGCGATCGCCTGGCGCTTCCTGCCCGACGAGCGCGCGCTGGCCGCGACCTTGGTGTTCTGCGCGGCTCCGGGCATCCAGGACCTCTACACGACCCAGCTCGTCGACCTCGCCGTCGTCGCCTGGACCGCCGCGGCCTACTGGGCGCTGTTCGCCTCCGAGGGCTTCACCGCTTGGATCCCCTCGCTCGCCTTCGGCGCGCTCTTCGCCGTCGGCATGCTGCACAAGTGGAGCTTCTTCAGCTATTTCATCCCCGCCTACCTGATCGCCGGGCGCGCGCTCTCCGACCGGCAGTCCCGCGGCCAGGTGGCGGCGGCCGCCGCGCTGTCGCTGGCGCTCTTCGCCCCGTGGTACGCCTCGCACGCCGTCCTCCTGCCGTCGCGGCTGTTTCAGGCGTCGAGCGACTTCGCCGTGCCGTTCTGGCAGGGCGGCGCGTGGCTCGTCTACCTGCGCGACTCCGCGGGCTCGCTTGGGCCGGTGCTCTGGGCGCTCGGCTTCATCGGCCTGCTCTCGCCGCAGTACGCGCGCAATCGCGAGTACGCGTGGGTTCTCGCCTACTGGGTCGTCTTTTCCTACGTTTTCTGGACCGTCGTGCCGAACCGCCAGATGCGCTTCCTGCTTCCCGGACTTGTCCCGCTCGGCATGGCGCTCGCGGCGACGTGGCCCAGCTGGGCGTCTTGGAGCTCCGCCCTGCTGCAGCTCGTGTTCCTCGTCAATTTCTTCTTCGGCTGGATTCCCGCCGTCAACCTGCCGCTCCCGTTCGTCAACTTGCCGCTGTTCGTGAGTCGAGCCCCCGCGGCGGAGAACTGGCGCATCGACGAGATCCTGCGCCGCATCGAGGCGGAGCGCGATCCCGCGCGGCCTCTCACGAACGTGACGCTCGTCGCCAACGACGTGTATTTCAACGGACCGACCTTTCATTGGGCCCAGCGCATGCTCGATCTTCCCGGGGTGAGCATGCGCGGGGTCAACAAGCGCCTGTGCGAGCTCTCGGAGTTCGTGCTGCTCAAGGACGGCAAGCTCGGTCCCGACAGCGTGATCGGCGGGCTGCCCGAGGCCGCCCAGGAGATCCGCGATCCGAACGGCTGGTTCCAGGAGGCTTTCGCCGAGGTCGCGCGCTGGCCGCTGCCGGACCAGACGAACGCCGTGCTGTACCGTCTGCGCCGCGGGCTCCCGCCGCCGTGGCCGCGGCGCGAGCTCGCGTTCGCCTCCGCGCAGATCGGGGAGGACCGCGTCGAATCCCTGCGCGTCGTTTTCGGCGACTGGATGCCGGCGCGTTCCTCCTGGCGCACCGCGCAGGTCGCCGCGTCCCGGCTGACCGTGCGCGGCCTGACGCTCACCGGGATTCGCGCCCAGCTCGAGGGCTTCAGCTTCATGGTGCCGGGCGGCTCCGCCGGCGTCACCACGTTCTCTCCCGAGGACGCGCGATTGACCCGGCTCGATCGCGTGACGATCGACAGCGTGCAGGCGACGGCGGCCGACTTGAAGGACTTCGTGCAGAAGCGCGTGCCGGGCCTGCAGCTCGACTCCCTGACGCTCGACGGGACGGTCCGCGCGTCCGGGCGCTACAAGGGCCAAGCGGTTTCGCTCGAGGCCGCGCTCGACCTGGACCGCGCCGCGCGCGTCCTGCGCGTGCGCGTGCTCTCGGCCAGCTACATGGGCACGCCGCTGCCGATCGCGCTGTTCAAGCCGATCAAGGAGCTGACGATCTCGCTCGCGCCGAACCCGGAAACGCCGTTCGCGATCGAACTGCCGGGGCTCACGCTGAAAAACGACCGGCTCACGGTCCCGTGAGCCGGCGCCGGCCCCGCGGCCGCGCTACTCCTTGAACGCGTAGAGCTCGATCGTCCCGCCGGAGTGAAGCAGCGCCTCCAGCGGGGTCAGGAGCAGGGACAGCGGCAGGAACAGCGGCAGCAGCAGGACGATCGCCGCGCTCTGGAAGGGATAGCGCTTGATCTCGTCGACGCGCGCGCTGCGGTCCTTGAGCAATGTGTAGAGCAGGTTGAAGCGGAAGCCGAGCCGGTTGTAGAGGCTCTGCAGGATCCCGTAAGGATTCTGCTCGAAGCTGAAGTGATCGAGTTGGACGACGCGGAAGCGGTGGCGCGCCAATATCGCCTCGAGCGCGCGCTCGGTGAAATGGAAGTAGTGGCGCGGCACGTCGAGATGGAACCAGAACCGGCCGAAGACGCGCGCCTGCCAGCTCCCGTAATTCGGCACCGCGATGGCGAGCACGCCGCCCGTCTTCAGCGCCTCGGACGCGCGCGCGACCGCGCCGACCGGGTTCGAGAAGTGCTCGAGCGAGTGCCAGAAGATGATCGCGTTGTAGCGCTCCTTCTCGCGCGGCGAAGCCGCGAAATCCTCGACGGCGATCGGGACCTTGAGCACGTTGCGCGCGTGCCACGCGGCGGTGTCGGAGAATTCCACGCCGTGCGGCTCGTAGCCGAGCTCGCGCAGATAATTGAGCAGGAAGCCGCGACCGCAGCCGACGTCGAGCACGGGCCCGCGCGGAACGCGGTTATGGATCACGGCCGCGCGCCGGCGGCGAAACCACCGGATCATGCGCTCGAAGAGCGGATTGAAGCGCACGTTGCCCTTGCCGTAGTACTGCTCCGGGTACCACGCGCCCATCTTCGCGGGTTCCACCGGCGGCCAGGTGCGGCCCAGGCCGCAGTCCGGGCAGCGCAGGACCTCGAAGCCGGGCTCGGAGGAGGGGAACGCGGTTTCGGGGGCGCCGTGGCCGCACGCGGGACAGCGCGGCGGGTGCCGGTCCTGGCCGTCCTGTTCCGGACGGAAGCGCGGCAGAGGAGAAGTCACCCGGCAATGATATAAAATCGCGTCATGAAGCTCCGAATCTCGATGCTCGCCGCCGCGCTGTTCGTTTCCGTCGCCGCCTCGGCCCTTTTGCCCGAGGAGCAGAACACGATCAAGATCTTCCAAGACGCCGCGCCCTCCGTCGTGTTCGTGACCAACGTCGCGATCGGCCAGAACATGTTCCAGGACGAGTTCGCGGTCCCGCAGGGCGCGGGTTCCGGCTTCGTCTGGGACGATCAAGGCCACATCGTCACGAACTTCCACGTCGTGCAGGGCGGCGACGCGTTTCTCGTGACGTTGCGCGACAAGACGCAATTGGAGGCGAAGGTCGTCGGCGTGGACCCGAACAAGGACATCGCCGTGCTCAAGGTCGAGAAGTCCGCGAAGTTGAAGCCCATCAAGCTCGGCTCCTCCGACCGACTGCTCGTCGGACAGGAGGGGATCGCGATCGGCAATCCGTTCGGCCTCGACCACTCGCTGTCGAAGGGCGTGATCTCCGCGCTGGGGCGCGAGGTCGAGGGCATCGGCGGCGTGACGATCCGCGACATGATCCAGACCGACGCGGCGATCAACCCGGGAAACTCGGGCGGCCCGCTGCTCGACTCCGACGGGAATCTGATCGGCATGAACACGATGATCTTCAGCCGCTCGGGCTCCTCGGCGGGCGTGGGCTTCGCGGTGCCGGTGTCCTTCATCAAGCGCATCGTGCCTCAGTTGATCGCGACGGGGCACGTCACGCGTCCCGGCATCGGGGTCTCGATCCTGACGTCCGGGCGGAAGTATTACCTGATCGGCGACCAGGACGGCGTGGTCATCAACCAGGTGGCCCCCGGCAGCCCCGCCGCGAAGGCGGGACTGCGCGGCGTGCGCCGCGTGCCCGGCGCGCGCGAGGAGGTCGGCGACGTCATCGTCGGCGTCGACGACATTCCGGTCAACGACTTCGACGACCTCTTTAACGCGCTCGACCGCTACAAGGTCGGCGACACGGTCAAGATCAAGATCCTGCGCGGGGGGAGGACGCTGGAAGTTCCGATCCCGCTGATCAACATCCAGTGAGGGCCGCTCTCAACGCGCGCTGAGCGCGTCGACCAGGAAATCCTGGGCGGCCTTCCAGCGCGCCGCGCCTTCGTCGGAGTGGTCGGCGTCCGGATAGGCCTTCCACAGCTTGCGGCGGCTCGGGATCTTGCGATAGAGCTTCTCGATGCCCTCGGGCGGACAGGTCTTGTCTTTGAGCGCCGCCTGGATGAAGACCGGGAGCTTCAGCCGGCCGGCCGCGTCGAGCGTGTCGAAGTAGGACACGGTGCGCCAAACGGCCGCGCGCTTGGCCTTGTGCTCGGCCAGGTACTTGCGCACGTCCGCGTACGGCCCGTTCGGCGCCGACACCGACTGCGTCCAGTCGGTCAGGAACGGCGCGTCCGCGGACGCGGCCGCCACGCGCGCGTCGAGCCCGGCGAGCAGGAGGGAAAGGCCGCCGCCTTGGCTGGCCCCCGCGACGCCGATGCGCTTGACGTCGACCTCGGGCTGGGCCGCGAGGAAGTCCAGCCCGCGCAGGCCGTGCGCGACGATTTCGCGGTAGACGTAGTTTTCCGGCGCGTCGATCCCGTCGAGAACGTAAGAGGAGTTCTCGATCGGGTAGGTCGAGCGGTCCACCTCGAAGCCGCGCGCCTGATACGACAGCGCCGCCATGCCGCGCTTGGCCCAGTCGGCGGGGGCGTCGATCGCGCCTTGCGCGTACCAGGGGTTGATCAGCACCGCCGGAAATTTTCCGGCGCGCGCGGGGCGGCAGTAGCGCGCGTGAATCTCGCGGCGCAGGCTCGCGTAGCGCACTTTGAAGCAGGCGACGTCCTTGTCGCCGTGCTCGGGGTCGGCGGCGAGCGTCGCGTCCATCGGCACGGCGGCGAGTTCGGTCTTGACCCTGTTCCAGAATTGGTCGAAGTCGCGCGGGCGCGCTTGCGCGCGCGCCGCGGAGGGGAGAAGGAGCAGGACGAGAGCCGCCGAAACGAGCTTCATGCGAGCAGTCTATCGAATCGGGCCGCATGAGGCAAACTTCGACGAGGCGCCCTTGACTGAGGCGCGACCCGGGGCTATCCTGCGAAGGCCGCTGCGTGCGCGAGGTTCCGATGACGATCCCTCTCGTCCTGATGTTGATCGCGTCGTGCGGCGCTCCTGCGTCCGCTCAGGACGCGCCGGATCCCGCGGCGATGATCGAGGCCGCGAAGGCGCAGGCCGCGAGACAGGCTCAGGCGCAGGCCGCGGCCGCGGACGCGCGCAAATCGCAGGCCGGCGCGCCGCGCCGCGGCTACATGGTTCCGCCGCTGGACAGCCCGGGCGCGGACCAGTTCCGGCGGCTGGTGGGCATGCTCATGGTCCGCCGCAGCGAGGTCGGCGGCGGTCCCGAGCACATCGGCGCGCTGATCGGCGAGCCGTGCGCCATGGTCCCGAGCGGCTGCGTCGCGCTGATCGAGCCGCTGCACGACTGGATCGTCGACGACGGCGACAAGGTCGATCCCTACGTCTACGCGATGCTCGACAAGGTCCTCAACATCGTCGGCGACAAGTACCATTCGATCGCCGCGCTCAATGAAGTCGAGCGCTCGTTCGTCGTTCTCGAGGGCTGGCCTGCGTACAAGGGGCCGGGCGCGTCGTTCGCGGCGAAGGACTCCATCCAGCGCATGATGTCCTCGCGGGCCGCGATCTCGTTCGACGCGAACGACCTCCATATTTACGCCGAGGCGAAAGGGCCCAACGCGAAGCTCGCGCAGATCGGCGTGCAGATCGCGGGGCTCTACGACGACGCGCCGACGATGCATCTCACCGACAGCGTGCGCGCGTTGGTGTTCTCGAAAGACGAAGGCACCGCGCTCGCCGCGCTGAAGTCGATCGGGCGCCTGGAGCGCACGCAGGCGACGCTGGACCTGATCCGTCCTCTGCTGGTCGGCAAGGACGGCCTGCCGCGCCGGGACGTGGACGCCAGGGTGCAGGTCGAGGCGCTCGAGCAGACCGGCGCGATCGCGTGGCAGTTGTGGCACCAGCAGTGGACGGAGACCGCGCGTCCCTACCGCGACGCGGTGAAATCCCTCGGGCAGGACGCGCGCGGCGACGAGGCCAAGGGCGGCTACGCCGGCAATCGCGCGGTCGCGGAGGCGGCGGAGGGGGCGTTCCGCTCCTTTCCGCGCCCGCCGGGCGCGACGACCGCCGACATCCCGATACGGCCGTAACGGCTCAGGTCCGCGCGCGGGTGAGGGCGCGCGGCGGCGGCGTTCGCGTCAGGGAGCGGCGCTCTTGATCGAGCCGTCCGGCATGAACTCGCGCGCGCGCACGAGCTTGCGTCCCGTCGGCGTGAAAACCAGCTCCTTTTGGAGGACGCCGTTTTCGTAAGTCCGCTCCACTTCGGCCTCGGCGTCGTAGACGTGCCACGTGCCCGTCTCGCGGCCGCGCGCGTAGCGGCCGTTCGACGCGGGCGTTCCGTCCTCGTGGAAATCCGCGTAGTCGCCGTCCCAGAACGCGTCGTTGATCCGCGTGCCCTGCAGCCGAAGCCGGCCGTTGTCCCAGTATTCCTTCACGTTCTCGACGAGAAAGACGTTCCTTTCGGACGAAGTCCGCGCGGTCGTCTCCGTCTTCTTGCGGCCGTTCTGATAGAACACCGTCTCCGAGACGGCGCGGCCGTCCCGAAACTCCGCGACGCGCCGAACCTGCCCCTCCGGAAAGTACTCGGTCTCCGTTCCGTTTTTCTGGCCGTGCGCGTACTCGGTCGTGAGCTCGGGCTTTCCGTCCTCGAAGAAACTTTCCCTACGGCCCTCGATGCGTCCGTCGACCAGTCGGTAGCGGACCTCCGGTTTTCCGTTCGGCCAGTTCTGTGCGACGGTGCGGTTGGCCGCGGCGCTCTGCGCCGATTTCGCGCCCGCGAGGTACGCGCTCAGCGCCCTCTCGTAGCCCGGGACCGCGATCGCGGAACAGTCCTCGGTTCTGGCCCGGCGTCCGTGGACCGCGCAATCGAGGATGTTGAGCACGCGGCCCGAGGCGTCGACATGGAGGGTCGCTCCGTGCTGCTTGCCGTCCGCTTCGTAGAAAGTCACGTTCCAGTTTCCGTCGGCGCCGCGCCGCTTGGTCAGGCCCGTGCGCGCGCCGCGCCGCATCGTCTCGACGCTGTCCCAGGATTTTTCCTTCGCGTTCCAGCGGGTGCGGTACTCGCCCTCGGCCAGCCCGTCCTTGAAGGTCGTCTCCAGGCGCGGAGTCCCGTCGTCCGCCGCGCACCAGAAGCGCCCGTCCAGCTTTCCCTTGCTCCAGTGCGCGTCGATCACTTTCACGTCCGGCTTGTAGGAGTTCACGCAGGTCTGCGGACCGTCGAGCTCGCCGGCCTCGTCGCGGCTCTCGGCGCATTTCGGGAGCGTCGAGCATTCCGCGGGGAAACGCGCGGCGGCGCGGGCCCAGGAGGCGGCGAAGACGCAAAGCCCGACGACGACCGGAGAAGGCGCGGCCTTCATTTCACCTTCGGCAGTTCCGCGATCTCCCCGTAGAGATGCACGGCGGAGGAGATCGCTTTTTGGAACATGCCGAGGTGCAGGCTCTCGTTCTCGGAGTGCGGGTTGGAGAGCGGGTCCTCCACGCCGATGAGCAGCGCGGGCGCGCCCTGGAGCGCCTTCGCGAAAGGGCCCACGAACGGGATCGAGCCGCCGCAGCCCATGTCGACGGACTTGCGGCCGTAGCCCTTCTCCAGCGCGCGGCGCGCGGCGGCGAAGGCGGGGGCGTCGGTGTCGGTCGTCCATGCGGGACTGGCCGACTCGCCGGAGAATTCCACCTGAACTCCCCAAGGGGCGTTTTTCTTCAAATGCTTCTTCAGCGCCGCGAGCGTCTTCTGAGCATTCATGCCGGGCACCAGGCGGATGCCCATGTGCGCCCACGCGGAGTCGTTGATGATGTTCGCGCAGTCCTTTTTCGACGAGGCCTGGATGGCGTTCACCGAGAACGACGGCCAGTACCAGTTCGAGCGCAGGAGATCCTTCGGAGCCGCCATCAGCTTGGTGCCTTTGAAGATTCCGGACTGCGCGCGGAAGGTCTTCTCCGAATACTTGAGAACCTTGAGGCTGGCCTCGGCGGCCTTGCCGGGCTTCTCGATGCCCTTGTAGACGCCGGGGATCATCATGCGGCCTTTCGCGTCGGTGCACGCGGCGATCATCTTGGCGAGCGCCTGCACGGGATCGGCGACGGCGCCGCCCCACATGCCGGAGTGCAGCGGGTGGTCCATCGAGCGCACGGTCACGTCGAGCGCGACCAGGCCGCGCAGCGCGACGGTGATCGACGGCGTGTCGTGATCGAAGTTGCCGGTGTCGGTCAGCACGATCGCGTCGGCCATGACCTTCTGCGCGTACTTCTCGAGGAACGGTTCCAGATTGTCGGAGCCGCACTCCTCCTCGCCTTCGATGATGAGCTTCACGTTCACCGGCAGCGAGCCGTGCGTCTTCAGCCACGACGCGATCGCGGACGTGTGGGCGACGGCGCCGGCCTTGTCGTCCGCGCAGCCGCGGCCCCAGAGACGGCCGTCGCGCTCGGTCGGCTCGAAGGGCGGAGACTTCCACAATTCCTCGCGGCCCGCGGGCTGGACGTCGTGGTGCGCGTACAGAAGAAGCGTCGGCTTGCCCGGCGCGTGCAGCCAGTCGGCGTACACGTACGGGTGCGCGCCCGGGAGCGTCAAAATTTCCACGTTCTCCAGGCCGCGCGCGCGGCACAGCGCCGCGACGGCCTCGGCGGAGCGCACGACTTCCTTGGGATCGAAGCCGGGAAACGAAACGCTCGGGATGCGCGCGAGCACCTTCAGGTCTTCAAGAAAAGAGGAGTAGTTGTCGGCGGCGTAGGCGGCGGCTTTGTTGGTGTCCATGCGCGAATTATACGATTCCGGCGCCTGCGGCGCACGCGCGCTCGGAGAGGGGCGTCGGATATCGTAAAATCGGGTCTCATGCCGATCCTGCCGCGCTATCTCCTTCGGCAGTTCCTCCCGACGTTCGGGGCGGGCCTCGCTTTGTTTCTCGGCGTCCTGCTGATGAACCAGTTCCTGCGCCTGTTCACGCTCGCGATGATGAAGGGATTGCCGTTCTGGTGGATCATGGCCTGCTTCATGCGCCTCCTGCCCTCGTTCGCGAGCCTGGCCTTGCCGATGGCGTTCCTCGTCTCGTCGATGATCACGCTCGGCCAGCTCTCGGACTCTGGAGAGGCGATGGCGCTGCGCGCCAGCGGATTTTCCTACCGCGAGATCGTGCGGCCGTTCCTGTGGTCGGCGATCATCCTGTCGGCGCTGCTGCTGTACGTGAACCATAAGGCGGGACCCAACGGCTTCCGCTCCTTTCGCCGCCGCACGAGCGAGGCCGGGCAGAAGATGGCCAAGATCGATCTGATGCCCGGCGTGTTCACCACGCTCGGACCTTGGCGGCTCTTCGCGCGCGACGCCGACTCCTCGACGGGGCGCATGACCGGCGTCTACCTGGTGCGTCCGGACAGCGCCGAGGCCGTGCGCGTGAGCGCCGAGCGCGGACGCCTGTCGCTGGACCCGGGTCGCGGCGTCGGCCTGGAGCTCGAGGACGGCCAGCTCCAGCTGCCCAACGCCGACCCGGAGAGGTTCACGTCGGGACGCTTCGAGCGCTACAACGTGTTCCTGCCGCTCTCCACGCCCGCGGAGGCGCGCGAGCTCGACATTCAGGAGATGGACACGCGCGAGCTGCGCGCGCGCGCGGCGGACGCCGGCGTGCCGCGCGAGAAGCGTCTCGAGTACCTCGTCGAGTCGTCGGCGCGCTCGGCGGGCGCGCTCTCACCTTTCGTGTTTTTCTTCATCGGAGCGCCCCTCGGCATGGGCCTCAAGCGCCGCGCGCGCGGCGCGGATTTCGCGGCGAGCCTGCTCGTCATGTTCGCTTTCTACGGATTGTTCGTCGTCGGCGTCAGCCTCGGCCGCCGCCACGAGGCGCTGACCGGGATCGCGCCGTGGCTCGCGGACGCCGCGGGACTGGCGGCGGGCGCGTGGCTCACGCGCCGGGCGGCCGCGCAGTGACCATCTTCACGCGCCACATGCTCGGGCGCTTCTTCAAGCCGTTCCTGTTCGGTCTCGGCCTGTTCGCCGTGCTGATCTTCCTCGGCGACACGTTCGACAAGATGAACTACATCGTCAAGTCGAAGGCGCCGCTCGGGATCATCTTCGAGTGCTTGTGGCTGGGCGTGCCGTACTGGGCGATCCGCGTGATTCCCATGGCGACCCTGCTCGCGACGCTCGTGGCGATGAGCGGCTTCGTGCAGAGCGGCGAGTGGCTGGCCACCCAGGCCTGCGGGATCGAGACGCGCCGCTTCTGGCTGCCGGTCCTCGGCGGCTCGCTCATCGTGGCCCTGGTCGCGTTCGCCGCGCAGGAGACCGTGATGCCGGCCGCGTACGCGCGCTCCCAGCGGCTTTGGCACGAGCGCGTGCACCCGGAGTGGGAGTGGTCGAGGTACGACGACGTCGTCTTCGCCGTGGGCGACAGCCATTTCCTGCAGGCGAAGCTGTTCCTCCCCGGCGACGGCGTCCTCGAGCGTCCCATCCTCGACCGGCTGGACGGCGCCGACGTCGCGTCTCAGCTCGACGCGCAGAGCGCGAAGTGGGACGGCGTCGCGCGCCGCTGGGTGTTCAGCAAGGGCGTGGAGCGCACCTTCGGCTCGACCGGCGTGGTCGAGAAGCCGTTCGCGTCTTTGGTCTCCGACCTGGACTCTCCGCCGGCCGACATGATCCCGCGCCCGCGCAGTCCCGACGAGATGACCTTGCGCGAGGTCCGCTCCTACGCGCGCCGCGTCGGCCGCTTCGGCGGCTCGCCGCGCGACTACCTCGTGGCGTCGCAGTCCAAGCTCGCCTATCCGTTCGCGAACGTCGTCGTCTGCGCGCTCGGCATTCCGATCGCGCTGCGCCTGCGCCGCTCGTCGCGCGTCATCAGCTTCTGCGTCGCGCTCGGCATCTCGTTCGCCTACCTCTGGCTGATGGAGGTCGGCGGCGCGCTCGGAAAAGGCGGCGACCTTCCTCCGTGGGTGGCCGCCTGGGCCGCGAACGCCGGCTTCGCCGCGCTCGCCGGCGTGCTGATCGCGCGCTGGGACCTTTAAGCCTTCCGCCGAAGCCGTTTCAAAAAGAAGAAGGCCCTCCCCGATGTCGGGGAGGGCCTTCTGATTTTATGCCCTGTTAGTGATTGGACTGGTTGTTGAGTTCCTGCTGGGACCGCGCCGCGTCCGCGCGCACCCTGTCCGCCGACGACTGATCCAGGTTCGAGCCCGCCGCGCTCGACGGCATCGGCGAGTCGTTCGCGGCCGAATCGTCGTGATGGCGTCGGCCCGTGTCGCTGGAGCCGCCGAACAGGAAGCTGAGCGAGACCGCGCCGGCGATTTCCTGCGGGACTTTGGTGTTCTGGCCGTCGATGCTGTCCTGCGTGACGGTCTTCGGGGTCACCATGCCGGAGACGTCGACGATCAGATGCAGCAGGTTCACGCCGGTTCCGGCGGTAAAGGCGGTCGCGGCTCCGCTCTCGGCGAGGTTGCGCGAGACGCCCACGCGCAAGGGGATGTTGATCCACGTGCGGTTGAACACGTCGACTTCCGTGCCGACGCCGAACTCGCGGCTGGCCACGCCGTCGACCGGCGTCAGGTTCCGCGTCAAGTCCACGTCGGAGGCGAAATGCCACCAGTTGAACGGGGAAATCGAAACGCCGAGGCGCACCTGCGGATTCACGGCGAAGCGTCCGAGTCCGGCCTGCGTGGCGGCTTCCGGCTGGCTGAACTTCGGATTGTTCAGGTTGCGTCCGACGAGGCCGACGTGCGGCTGCCACCACGCTCCGTCGATCGTCTTATCCACGTCCCAGAGCGCGCCGGCGTCCAGGCCGAAGTTCGAGCTCTCCGTCGAGTTGTTCTTCAGCGTCGACACGATGTTCGAGTTGTTCGCGTCGTTGTTGAAGACGTCGTAGCCCGAGTAGCCGACTTGGGCCTTCATCACCTTCACGTCTGCGCCGAGATAGAGGCCGGGAACAAAGACCTCGTGGCCGTAGCCCGCGCCGAGCTCGGCGATGCGGGCGCCCTTGATGATCAGCTGAGTGTTGTTGGTTCCGTTCTGGATCGCGGCGACGGTCTTGTCGGCGGGGTTGTTGTCCAGCAACGGAACGCCGCCGATGTCGACGAAGCCGTCGAGGAACACGGCGATCTTGCCGACCTTGAGATTCGCCCCGGCGCCGGCGTCGACGCGCAGGCCGGTTCCGACCTGGCTCAGGTCGCTGTAGGCCTGATCGACCTGCGCCTGCGTGCAGCCGCCGGCCCCGCAGTTGTTGCCGTGGATGTCCTGAAGCGCCTTGGCGCCGGCGAGCACCTGCCCGTCGAAGGCGACGTGCGCGTCGACGGGGATCGCCAAACCGTAGGAATTCTCCGTGGGCAGTCCGAGCGCTCCGGGGTTCCAGTAAGAGGCGAGAGGACCCTGCGCGTCGGCCACGCCGGCGCCGCCCATGCCGAGGGCGCGCGGGCCGAGGACGGTCCATTCCAGAGCGGAGGCCGGAGAGACGGCGGACAAAATCGCGGCGACGGCGAACAAAGCGGTGATTTTCTTCATGGGCGAATTATTACACATCTCTCAAATCGCCGTAAAGCACAAATCGGTCACAGCGCCGACAAAAAAGCGGGCGGCCCGAAGGCCGCCCGCTCGTGTGGACCGTCGCCGCGCGTCAGCGGCGGGCGATGGTCTCCAGCCAGTTCTGGATGCTCTGCGCTTGAGCGCGGACCTGAGCCTCGGGCCCCTCGATGACGAGCAGGAAGTCCGATGAGAGCCAGCTCTTGTACTCGTGCAGTTCGTACTTCACGCCGGCCTCGTCGAGGTGCTTGCGGATCTCGTTGGCGACGCGGCCGCGCAGGACGGCTCCGGCCGTGAAGCGCAAGGTCGCGCGGGCCGCGGCGGCGGGGGCCGCCTCGGCCTGGAGCTCCTGAACGCCGGTCGCGGCGGCCGCGGCGGACCGCGCCGCGGATGCGTCGTCGAAGGCGAGCGCGGCGTTGGTCAAGCGCCGCATCGGAGCGGTGACCGCGTCCACCAGGCGGGCGACGAGGCTGGACGCCGGCCCCTGCGGCAAGGTGACGCCGTGCAGGAGCGCGATGGCGCGGATGTCCTTCTCGAAGGCGAGAGTGCCGTCCTTCTTCATCGCGTTCACGAGCACCTGCGCGATCGCGTCCGGGATGGTCGCGGCCTTCGCGAACATCGTGGGCAGGACGAGCGACTCGGCCATGGCGGCGCCGGCCGCGTCGCCGAGCTTCTGCATCATCGCCGCGCGCAGCTTCCAGTTGAAGCCCTGCCAGGCCTGGCCCTGGTCGTGGACCTCGTCGTACTCGTTGTACTTGTAGGTGTTGCGGCCGTCGCGGATGTAGTCCTTGCCGTCCGGGCCCGGGTTCTTCAGGAAGTGCTCGCCGACGACGGGGTTGTTGAGGCTGTACATGGACAGCGTGTCGCCCCAGCCTTCGGAGAGGCCGCCGTTCATGATGCCGCCGGTCATGTCGTCCCAGTAGTGGCCGTACTCGTGGTCGGCCACGGTGTCGTAGGCGGAGTTCACGCAGTTGGCGCTGGACTTGAAGAAATTGAGGCTGGGGGAGCCGGGCGTGTAGTACGCGTTGCACTCGTCGTCGATGTTGCTCTTCACGACGATCGCGTTCTTGTCCATGCGGTCCGTCGTCAGGCCGCGGACCTTGAGGAAGTTGTAGGCGAAATTGACCTTGTGGAAGGCGCTGACCTGTGCGAGCGCGTTCTCGTCGGACAGGTTCGCGTTCGCGTTGAAGACCACCTGAATCGCGCCGTTGCCGGGCTTGAGCGTGAGGTTGACCGTCAAAGTCTTGCCGGAGGCGTCCTGCACGTTCACGTACGGGCCGGAGAGCGTGGCCGACAAGGTCAGGCCCTCGGGCGCGATCTGCAGGTCCGGCGCGGAGAACTGGCCGTTGACGTCCGTCGTGTAGGTCTTGCCGCCGACGGTGATATTGAGGAAGCCGAGCGGGATGGTGGAGATCTTCGCGGTCGGGGTGATCGGGCCGTGGTCGACCGCCTTGCCGACGACCGTGTTCGCCGCGGCGTCGCCGTCCTTCTTTTTCTTGCGGCTGGTGACGCCCGCGCGGTTGTCCCACGCGAAGACGAGGCCGTTCGAGAGGTCGACGGCGACCATGACCGGCAGGCCCTCGGCGACGTACAGCTTCACGTGGCGCCACGCGCCGTGCGAGTAGACGATCTTCTCCTCGAAGAACTGGAAGTTGTCGGCGACGTCCTGCGGCGTCGCGCCGATGCGCTCGGCGATGCGGCTGCGGATGTCGTCGTCGCTCATCGTGCCGCCGGTGTCCACGTCCATCTGCGGGAAGATCTGGCCGGTCTGCGCGACGATCTGGGGCTTGCCGTTGATGACCTTCAGCGTGAAGGAGAGCGAGGAGCCGTGCACGAGCAGGCCGTCCTTGAGCTGGCGGAACACGACGAAGATCGAGTCGGCCTGGTCGCCCTGGCCCGCGATCTTCTTCGCGTGGACGAGGCGCAGGTCGGAGCTGGCGACGCCGTAGCGCGCGCGGTCGGCGTCGATGATGGACTTCAGCGCGGCCACGACGGCCGCGGGGTCCTCGGGGTCGGCGGTCAGCACGCGGCGGTTCGTCTCCAGAATGCCGCCGACGCTGCGCGCGCCCGGCAGGGAGTAAGACTGCAGGACGACCGTCGCCTCGCGGTCCGGGGAAGGAATCGTCGGTTGCTCGTCGGGCGCGGTGCCGTTCGGGAGGACGAGGGGCTTGTGCTCGCGCAGGTCCATGCGGCCGCCGAGCGGCGGCGCCCGGCGCGGCGCGGCGTCGCCCTGCGAGGAGCCGCCGTCGAAGATCGACGCGAAATCCGCGCGGCCGCGCATGGCGTCCGCGAGGCGGCCGAACACGCCCTTGGCGGGATTGGAGAGGACGGGCTTGACGGCGGGCGCGTGCGCGAGCGCCGGAGCGGCCGCGGGATGTTCGTCCGCGTAGGCCTGGGCCTCCACGGCGATTCCGGTGGCCGCCGGTCCCGGCACGCGGAAGCGCGCGTCGGCCGGATCGGCGGCCGGAGCGGCGATCGGCTCGACGGCGAACGCGGCGGCCGCGGCGGCGACGGCCGGGGCGGGTGCCGCGGCCGACAGGGCGGCGGGAGCCGCAACGGCGCTCGGCGTCAGCGACGGAGCGAGCGCGGCGGCGGAGAGCGAGGCCGGCGCGTTCAACGCGGGCGCCGTCAGGGCGGAGATCGACGCGGCGGACGCGGACGCCGAGACCGCGGGCGCGACGACCGCGCGCTCGACGACCTGCGCGAGCGCGGCCTGGGGCGCGGAGGCGAGAGCGACGCAAAGGGAGAGGAACAACGACGAGAGCTTGGGCGTTTTGTTCATGATGCGCGCATCCTACGAAAGTGACGAATGCGTGACGCGGGCCGATGGTCCCGGCGCCCAGTGGCAAGAGTCCCAGAGCGTCGAGGGACTTTCGGCCCCCGGGACGCGCAGGCCGCGATTTGATACCATGACCTCCCATGGAGATCGGCATCGTCGGGCTTCCCAACGTCGGAAAATCCACCATCTTCAACGCGCTGACCTCCGGGAACGCCGCGGCCTCGAATTACCCGTTCACCACGATCGAGCCGAACGTCGGCGTGGTCGGCGTGCCGGATTCGCGCCTCGACCGGCTGACCGCGCTGTTTCACCCGAAGAAGACGATCCCGGCCTCCTGCCGCTTCGTCGACATCGCGGGCCTGGTCAAGGGCGCGTCGAAGGGCGAGGGCCTGGGCAACAAGTTTCTCGCGAACATCCGCGAGGTCGACGCGATCCTGCACATGGTGCGCCTGTTCAAGGATCCGGACGTCGTTCACACGCTCGGCGGCGTGGACCCCAAGCGCGACGTCGAGGTGATCGAGACCGAGCTCATGCTCGCCGACCTCGACAGCCTGACCAAGCAGTACGACAAGGTCTCGGGCAAGGCGAAGTCCGGCGACAAGGTCGCGCGCGAGGCGCTCGTGATCCTCGAGGCGCTCAAGACCGGCCTGGAGGCGGGCAAGCCCGCGCGCGCCCTCGGCCTGGACCCGAAGGCGATCCGGGACTTCGCGCTTTTGTCGGCCAAGCCCGTGCTGTACGTGGGCAACATGGACGAGACGCCCGACGCGGCCGTGGTCGCGGACTTCCAGGCTTACGCGAAGTCGCGCGGCTCGGAGTCCGTCGTGATCTGCGGCAAGCTCGAGAGCGAGATCGCCCAGCTGGCGGGCGAGGACCGCGCGGCGTTCATGAAGGACCTGGGTTTGGCGCAGAGCGGCCTCGAGCGCGTGATCGTGGCCGCGTACAAGACGCTCGGCCTGCAGTCCTACTTCACGGCCGGAGAGGACGAGGTGCGCGCCTGGACCGTGCCGGTGGGCGCCAAGGCGCCGCAGGCCGCGGGCGTGATCCACACCGACTTCGAGAAAGGCTTCATCAAGGCCGACGTCTACGCCTACGCGGACATCGACAAGTTCGAGAAGGAGTCCGCCCTGCGCGAGAAGGGCATGATCCGCTCCGAAGGCAAAGAGTACGTGATGAAAGACGGCGATGTCTGTCACTTTAAGTTCGCCAACTGAGGCGTCCGCCTCCTTGTGCCGCCACTTCGGTGCCTGCGGCGGCTGTGCCATCCAGGACAAGCCGTACGAGGCCCAGCTCTCCTACAAAAAGGAAAAGATCTCGGCCGCGCTGAAGAGCGTGCCCGGCCTCCCCGCGCTCTCCATGATCGGAGCGCCCTCCGCGTGGAACTACCGCAACAAGATGGAGTTCAGTTTCGGCGACGTGTACCCGCCGGTGGCCGGCCTGTGGCTGCATCTGGGCATGAAGCCCAAGGGCCGCTGGTACACCATCCTGGACTTGGAAGAGTGCCGTTTGCCCAGCCCGGAGGCCGCGCCGCTCCTGGCCGCCGTGCGCGAATGGGCCGCGCGCGAGAAAGTCCCGCCGTACAACTCCCATAAGAAGGAAGGACAGCTGCGCCATCTGGTCCTGCGCGAGGCGAAGAACCGCGCGGAGAGGATGGTCCTCCTCGTGACCACGTCGGGCGATATCCCGAAAGAGTCGTTCGTCGCCGCCGTGAAGTCGGTCTACCCCGCGACGACGATTCTGCTCGGCCGCAACGAAAAGGTCTCCGACACCGCGATCTCCGATTCGTTGGAAGTGCTGACCGGTCCCGGCTACGTCACCGAGACGTTGATGTTTCCCGACGCGAAGGTCGACTATCGCATTTCGCCGCAGTCGTTCTTCCAGACGAATACGTTGGGGACTCAGCGTCTGTATGGTCTCCTGCGCGATTGGACGCGGGAGCTCGGCGCCGAGCTCATGCTCGACCTCTACTGCGGCGGCGGCGGCATCGCTTTGTCCTTGGCGGGAGCGTGCGGCAAAGTCGTCGGGGTCGAGTCGAACCTTTCCGCCGTCGCGGACGCGAAGGCCAACGCGATTCTTAACGGGATCGACAACTGCGATTTTTACGGCGCGTCCGTGGAGTTCCTGCTGCCGGCGATCCTGGACATGGAGCCCGACGCGGCCGTGGTGGACCCGCCGCGCGCGGGCCTGCACGCGAACGCGGTCGCGGCGCTGCTCGCGTCTTCGCCGAAAGTCCTGTTCTACGTGTCGTGCAACCCCGACGCGCTGGCGCGCGACCTCAAGGCCCTGGCGCCCCGCTACGGCGTCGAGCGCCTGGTCGGTGTCGACCTCTTTCCGCACACGGACCACGTCGAAACCGTCGCGTGGCTTTCACGGCGCGCGTCGGATGAGGTATAATCAGCGCCTCCCCGGGCCTTCTCTTGCGCTCGTAACACAAAGGATAGTGTGCTGCCCTGCGAAGGCAGATATCCAGGTTCGATTCCCGGCGAGCGCAAAAGACGGCTCGGGGTCTTTTTTTATCCGCGGCCCGAGTTTAGCGCAAGAAACGGGAAGAGCCGCGGCCCGCGGGTCCGCTAAACTGCGCGCATGACCATCGACACCGACCACGCCTGGACCGCCGTCGCCGCGCGCGACGGCCGCGCCGACGGAAAATTCGTCTTCGCCGTGAAGACGACGCGCGTCTACTGCCGTCCTTCCTGCCCCGCGCGCCGCCCGCTGCGCGCGAACGCGGAGTTTTACCGCGACGCGGCCGCCGCGGAGAAGGCGGGCTACCGCGAGTGCCTGCGCTGCCGTCCGAAGTCGGAGGGCGGTCCCGCCGCCGACGCGAAAATGGCGGCCGCGGCGAAACGCTTGATCGACGCGCGCCTGGACGATTCGCTTCGTCTTTCCGACGTCGCGCGCGAATTGAAGATATCGCCGTTCCGCTTGAGCCGTCTGTTTTTCCGGCATCAGGGCGTGACTCCGAAGCGCTACGCGACCGCGCGGCGGCTCGAGGCGTTCAAGAGCCGCTCGCGTTCGTCCGGGGTGACCGAGGCGCAGTACGCGTCCGGCTTCGGCGCGCCGAGCCGACTGTACGCGGCGGCGCGCTCCGGTCTGGGCATGACTCCCGGCGCCTACGCGCGCGGCGGCGCGGGGGAGATCATCTCCTACGGTTTCGCGGACTCGCCGGTCGGGCGCGTGCTGATCGCGTCCACGCCGCGCGGCGTCTGCTCGGTCGAACTCGGCGACTCGACGCGCGCTCTCGAGAAGAGTCTGAAAATGCGATTTCCGCGCGCGACGCTGCGCTCCGGCGCGCGCGTCTCGCTCGCGGCGTTGCCGCGCGCGGCGCTGGACCTGCGCGGCACCCCGTTCCAGCGCACGGTCTGGGAGGCGTTGCGCCGCATCCCCGCGGGCCGCACGAAGACTTACTCCGAGGTCGCCCGCGTCATCGGCCGCCCGAGCGCGGCGCGGGCCGTCGCGCGCGCGTGCGCGACGAACGAGATCGCCCTCGCGATTCCGTGCCACCGCGTCGTCGGCGCCGGCGGCGACTTGCGCGGCTACCGCTGGGGCGTCGCGCGCAAGCGCCGTCTGCTCGAATTGGAGCGTGCGCGTGTCGCGTAAGAAGTTCGATCTCATGCTTTTCGCGCTGCTCGCCGCGTTCTGGGGCGGGTCCTTCGTCGCGATCAAGTTCGCGGTCGACGCGTTCCCGCCCTCGTTCAGCGCGATGCTGCGCGTGGGCGTCGCCCTCGCCGTGCTCGCGATCATCTTCTTGGCCGGCCGCCGCAACCTGAAGGTCCCCGCGCCGCTGCTGCGCCGCATGTGGCTTGCGGGCGTGTTCGCGCAGGGGATCCCGTTCGCGTTCCTGTTCTGGGGCGAGCGCCGCGTGTCGCCGGGCCTGGCCGGGATCGTCAACGGCACCGTGCCGCTGTGGACGTTTATTTTCGGGCTCGTGCTGGGCGCGGAGAAGTTCACCACGCGCAAGACGATCGGCTTGGCGCTGGGCTTCGTCGGCATCGCCGTGATCTGCGCGCCCGTGCTCAGCTTCAGCGGCACGCGCGACGAACTCCTCGGCACCGCCGCCGTCTTCGTCATGGCGCTGTCCTACGGCGTGGGCACGCGCATGACGCGTTCGATTTTATCCGGAAAAAATCCCGCGGACTTCCGCGCCAACGCCTTTCATCAGAATTGCGCGAGCTTCGCCTTTCTGGCGGTCGTCTCTCTGCTTGCGGAGCCGTGGCCGTCGGCGTCCGTCGTCTTCGACTCGCCGGGCGCCTTGATCGCGATCGTCTACCTCGGCGTCTGCTCGACCGCCGCCGCGTTCCTGATCTACTTCCACCTCATTCGAGAGTGGGGCGCGGTCCGCGCCAGCGCGGTCACCTACGTGGTCCCCGTCGTGGCCTTGTTCTGGGACTACGTGTTCTTCCGCACCGTCCCGCCGCCGAGCGAGATACTGGGCGTCGTGGCCGTCTTGGCCGGCGTCTGGATCTTGAACGCCCCGACGTCGAAACCCGCGGTGTTGATGTCCCCGGCGATGGTGAAATAAACGGAAACGCGATTTCACCGGCTGCGGCGCCGGTCGACTTTTTGATTCGGGATTGAAGATTTAGTTCTTTGCGTCGGCGCAGTAGCCGCGCACGGGCTCGAAGCGGGTCGCCTCGTCCTTGCCGATGACGAGGTAGTAGGCCGGGACGATCTTGCGGTCGAGCGTGATCTTCAGATCGCCGAATTTTTTCGCGTGGTCGGCCAGCCACTTCTCGAAGCGCGCCAGCTCGCCGCGCTGTTCGTCGACTTTCGGCGCGGTCGCGAGCGTGACGTGGGGCGTGAACACGTCGTCGTAGCGGTCGCGCGGGCGCAGTCCGCCGTCGGTCATCTTCTGGCGGTCGGACATCAGCCGCTTCGCCCACTCCTCCGGCACCGGCTCCAGGCGGATCGCGACGATGTTCTTCTGCGGGCCGAACAGATCGGGCGTGCCCGTCATCTTCACCGGACCGCTGGAGAGATCGGGACCGTCGAGGCCGATCCTCTCCATCTCCGAGAGCCGCGCCTGATCCCAGTCCTTCACCGACATGAACGCGAGCGTGATGTGGAGATTCTCCGGCTTCTCGAAGCGCAGCGTCGGAAATTCCTGCGCGAGCTCCTTCTGCGCCTTGCCCCATTTCTTCGCGAACGGCGTCTTGGCCAAGGAGAGCGCCGAGAACAACGGCACCTGGCCCATCCCCTTCTCGTCGACGACGTCCTTCGGGCAGGAAACTCCCGCGGCCGCGGCGGGCAGGGCGAGAACGGAAGCGACGAGCATGAGAGACGCGGAGCGAAAAATGGAATTCATGGTTCAACTCTACAACAGGCTCGGCGTTCGCGTCGAACTGCGGTGTGACCGAGCGTCATGCGCCGTTCGAACTCATGGCGATTTACGCCGAGCGTCTTTTTCCGCGGCGAATCTGACTCTGCGGGCGCAGGTCGCCTGAACATCCTGTCGAACGAGGGGATCATCGGCGATTTCAGCGCAAAAAAGCATGAAGAAGAATTTCGCCTGCCGCGCGGAAAGAGAGTGGGATCGGACAAGCTCTTTTTCAGAATAGAGGAACACGGCGTACATCGTGTCTTCGCTCTTATCGCGCGGCTGTCGTCGTGCCTGCTCGAGACGGGACCTGGTCGGCCAGAAATATTTTTCCGGCAGGATTATCTTGATCTCGGGGTAGTCGGAATCTTGCGGACTCGGGGATGAGGAGGAATTGACGTCACTTTCTCGACCCACGGCCCGCGTATCCGAGGAAAACCCGATCACGTCATCCGGGATCGGCTTATCCTGGTCGCCCATGTATTCGAAGACCAACCAGTTATGAATTCCAAAGGACTCGATCGCTCCGCTGCTGAGGAAAGCGGGTTGTTCGCGCGACATTTTTACCGTTGAAGGCTCTCTGGCGGATGGGCTTCCCGTCGGCTCTGCCGCCATTAACGGCGCCGAAAGAAATAGAAATACGATGCTGGGAACTCGGATGACATTGAGCGTGGACGCCGATCGCATTCGACTCATTGCGTTAAAGAAGTCTTTCCCGGCACAGTGTAAACGGATAATCAAAACGGTGCCAGCCATTCCCGCGGGTCGCGGTCCTCAGTCCTTCAGGTGCGCTTCCTCGACGGATGACGCCGCCGCGCACGCCAGCACCGCGATGCCGAGTCCGCCGAAAGTCAAGGTCAGCGACTTCTGCGCGGCCCAGCCGACGACGGGGTAGACCGCGGCGGTGAAGAGCTGGCGCGTCATGCCTCCGGCGGACATCACCGTCGCGCGGCGGTCGCTGTCGACGTGCTTGTGCATGTAGTTGTTGATGAGGATGGCGCGCGAGAGGCCGAAGCCGGTGATCAGGATGATCGGCGCCGCGGCGAGCCAGACGTCGTGCGCGGCGGCGAGGACGAGGTAGCAGACCCCGGGGATCACGGCGCTCCAGCGCAGGTAGGCGCGCGGGCCGCCGAAGAAGCGCTCGAAGGCCGACACGTTGAGCAGGACGGCGGATTGGAACATGGTGGCGCCGGCGGTGAAGAAGCCGAAGTAGACGAGCGGCACGCCGAGCTCCTGCAGGCGCGGCTGATAGAGCCAGATGGTCATGAAGCTGAAGGCCCAAACGCTGACGCCGTCGAAGGCGAGCGCGCGCAGGACCGGATGCGTCGCGAAGTAGCGCGCGCCTCCGGTGAGAGTCGCCCAGTAGCCGGGGCGCGCCTGCGGCCTCTCGCGCGGCGGTTCGCGCAGGGAGAGAGCGACCGGGATCGCGATGCAGAACGGGATGAGCCCCAAGGCCAGCGGCGCGCGCAGGCCCCAGCGCGAGGCGACGAGGCTGCCGATGGGCGCTGCGATCGCGATCGCGAAGATTTCCGCGGTGCCCAGGCGCGCGAGCGCCTTCTTCGACGCGCCCTCCGCGTCCGCGGCCTTCATGCTGTCGTAGGCGAGCGCCTCGTCGGCGCCGGACGCGAAAGCCGACGCGCAGGCCCATAGAAACTCGGCGACGAGAAAGTGCGCGAAGCCGTGATGCGTCACGTAGTAGCTCACCGCCGCGATCAGAGAGAATGTCGCGCACAGCAAGGACGCGCGGCGGCCGAAGCGGTCGGCGAACGCTCCCGTCGGGATCTCCAGGACGACGATCCAGAGCATGAACCACGTCTGGATCCAGAGCACCTGCTGGAGCGTGATCCCGCCCCACTGCGTGAAGAACGGGATGAGCACGCCCGCGAAGAAATGAAGGCTGGTCAGGACCTTCCAGGCGTAGACGCGCCGGACGTTCGCGCGCCAGGCGGCGGCGTCAGAAGCCAACGTTGAGGGCGGGGCAGCGCGTCTTGAGGAACTTCGAGAGCGCGGCGTCGTCGAACTTGAAGACGCTGTCGCCGTTCGAGTCGTCGAAGATCTCGCTGTTGGTCACGACGCAGGTCTGACCCTGCGCGCTGCGGAAGGTCGACTGTCCCGTCGGCACGCTGGACGGCAGCTCGCCGAGATGGAAGCCGGAGTCGAGCAGCAAGCCTTGATAGCCGGAAATCTCCACGCCGCCCTGCACGGAGCGGTCCAGGCTCGCCGAGACCGTCACGCCGCCGCGGTCGAAGCTCGCGATCTGCGCGGTCGCGGGGTCGAACGTCGCTCGGCCGCCGTCGGCCATGAGCACCGAGATCGTCCCCGCCTTCGCGTCCGCGTCCAAGTGCGGAAGGCGCGCGCGCGGAAAGAAGTAGTACTGACGCGCGGAGGTCATGTCGGAGCCTTCCGTGGGGCCGTAGGAGTTGAAGACCATGAACAGGCCGTCGCTGAATAAGGTGAAGGCGCGATAAATCATGTTCGGCGTCGAGGTCGGATCGATGGACACGAAGCAAGTCGTGTCGTTGAGCGCGTCCGAGTAGCCCTGCGTCCCGCCGACGACCACCGGGGAGACCGTCTCGCACGCGACCGCGGCCTTGTGCGCGCCGCCGGTCTTGAAGTACGAGCGCCAGCCGGACGCGGACGCGACGCTCGGCAGGCAGAACGCGGCGGCGAGCAAGACGGGGGAGATCTTCATGGCGCGATCATAGCAAGATGACGGGCGTTCCGCGCCGGGCGCGCTCAGCGCGGCAGAGCGATGGTTTTCGGCGGCTCGCGGCGTTCCTTCTTATGCAGCGCCGCGCCCGTCACCAGCTTCGTGACCGTCGCGACGCCTTTGCGCACGACGAAATGCGCGTCGAAGTCGTACAAGAAAAAGCCGAGATCCAATCCGTCGACGTTTTGCGACTTGTCGCGCGGGTTGCGCAGATCCTGGGAGAGGATTTCCTTGAGCAGCTCGCGCAGATCGCCGCGCTTCAAGCGCCTCTGCGCGGCCGCGATGTCGGCGAGCGCCTTGCGCGAGAACGCGACCTTCAGCGACGGAAACGGCGCCGACGTCCAGCCCGGCGCCGCGTCCGGCACGCTGTCCCAGTCCGGGATGTACGGCTTCACGTCCAGGATCGGCGTGCCGTCGACGAGGTCGATGCCGCAGAGGTGGAGCGTGTCGCCCTCGACCCGCACGAGACGTGCGACCGACAATCCGAGCGGCGTGGGCCGGTGAGGCGCCCGCGACGCGAACAGCCCGATCGTCTCCCCGCGCAGGCGCGGCGGGTGAATCTTGGGCAGGAATTTCTTGTTCGTGTTGAGGTGAAAGTAGGAGATCAGCCACACGTGGCTGAAGCCGGAGAGCCCCACGAGCGAATGCTCGGGCAGAAACTCCTTCGCGATCGTCAGCTCCGCCGTCGCGTGCGGCGTCAGCCGCGGCTGGCGAGGCGTGCCGAACTTCTCGCGGAAGCACGAGCGCAGAACGCCGACGATGCGCAGCGGCTCCGCGGCCGAAAACGAGGCCGCTTCATTAGGAGTCGACTTCTTCAAGAAGCTCCGCCTTGTCGTTGAACACGAGGAACTGCGCCTTCTCGCCCGCCGCCTGCGCCTTCTCTTTGCCCGCGTAGGCCGCGTCGACGGCGTCGATCTGCTTCTCGAAGTCGCCGAGCGGCGTCAGGCCCGACGCGTCGCGGCGCGCGGCGCGGAAGAACTTCTTCTCGATCGGCGCGCGGTCGAAGAGGTCGCGCGCGTCGATGGGCGGCGTGCGCGGCGAGACCTTGTTGAGCCAGCGGATCAGCAGCCAGCCGAAGAACATCGGGATCACGATCCAGTAGATGAGGGGGAAGAACATGTGGGGGTATCTCCGGCGCTTATTGTAGCGCCTTCGGATGCGGCGCGTCGAATGATGGGAACTTTTCGGGGGGCCGCCGCGTATCCTCCGCATGGACATCGCGGTCGAGGCGACGGGAGCGACGGCGGCGTTGGCGCGTCGCGCGGCGCGCGCCGCCGAGCCGGAGCGTGCCGCGGCGTGGGCGCGCTGGACGCTCGCGCTCGACGCGGCGCCGCCGGACGGGAGCTTCGCGCGCGCGCTCGCCTGGCGCCTGCTGACGCGCGGCGCCTTAATCCCGCTCGGCCCGGACGCGGAGCGGGAGATCGCGGCGCGCTTCGCCGCGCGCGCGCCGGCCGCGTGCGCCGCGTTCCACCGACTCCAATGCGCGGCGGCGCTCGCGTCGCCGACGGGAGTCCCGCCGCGCTTGGACTCGGACCTCGCGTCCACGCGGGAATACACCTCGGAGGAGGGCGCGTGGCTGGCGGCCGCGGCGCGCGCGGATCTCGCGCGGCTCGTCGCGTTGCTTTCGGCGCTTTATCCGGAGCCCGCTCGCGACGACGGCGCGCCCGCGTTCGTCTCCTGGGCCGGCGTTGGGCGCCCCGGCTGGTCGTGCGCCGCGATCGCAGAAGCCTCGCCGGACGCCGCCGAGTTCGCGCCGCGCGCGGACGCGCCGGAATTTCGCCGGGACGACGAAGCTCTCGCCGCGCTCGCGCGGCGCCTGCTCGGCGTGGACGCTTTGCGTCCGGGACAGGCGCAGGCGGCCGCGGCGTTGCTCGCGGGCCGCGACCTGGCGCTGTTCTGGCCCACGGGCGGCGGCAAGTCGCTCGCGTTCCAGCTCGCGGCCTTGCTCGCGCCCGGGACGGCGCTGATCGTGGCGCCTCTGCGCGCGCTGCTGCGCGATCAGGCGCGGCGCCTTGCGGAGCTCGGCGTCACGCGCGTCGGCCTGCTCGTCGGCGACGACGCGGCCGCGACGCGCCGCGGCCTCGCGGATCTCGGCGCCGGACGCCTGATCGCGGCGCTCGCGGCGCCCGAGCGTCTGGACTCGGGCTCGTTTCGCCGCGCTCTGCGCGGCGCGGCGGAGACCGTCGGCGTCCCGTTCGTCGCCGTCGACGAGGCGCACTGCGCGGCGCGTCGCGGCCACGACTGGCGCCCCGGCTACCGCGCGCTCGGCGCGCGCCTGCGCGACTGGTGCTCGTCGTCGGGGCGCGAGCCGGCGCTCGCCGCGGTGTCGGGCGGCGCCTCGCCGGGCGCGCTCGCGGAGGCGGAGCGCGTGCTGGGCCTGCGCGCGCCCGCGCGCGCGGGCACGGGGCGCGCGCGCCGCAACTTGGAGTTTCACGTCGAGCCTTGCGGCGACGGCGAGCATCTCGCGCGCCTGCGCGAATTGCTCACCCGCCGCCTGCCCGGCGGACGCTTCGGGCCCGGTCTCGTATTCTGCCCGCGCGTGGACGGGCCGCTCGGCGCGGCGGACGTGGCTCAAGAACTCGCGTGGAGCGAGGGCATCGACGCGGCCGCGTATACGGGGCGCGCCCCCGCCGGGCGCGCGAGCGCTCAGTGGGACGCGGACAAGCGCCGCGCCGCCGACGATTTCCTCTCCGGCAAGCGCGGCCTGCTGTGCGCAACGCGCGCTTTCGGCCTGGGCGTGGACCGCGCGGACGTGCGCTTCACGGTCCATCTCGGTCTTCCCGCATCGCTCGAGGAGTTTTATCAGCAGGCCGGGCGCGCGGGTCGCGACGGCGCTCCCGCGCAGTGTTGGATCCTGCTGCAGTCGGCGTCGGCGGCGCGCGCGCGACGCTGGGCCGCTTTGCCGCTCGAGCGCCTGCGCGCGGAGCTCGCCGCGCTCGCACCCGCCGCGCGCGACGACGTTTCGCGCGCCTACGCGTTTCACGTCGCCGCTTTTCCCGGACAGGAGAGCGAACGCGGCGACGCGGAGCTGGCGCTGGACCTGTGCGGCGATCCGGCGCAGCCGGGCCTCGCGGCCGCGGCGCTTCCGGGACAGGATCCTCAGGCGCTCACGCGCGCGCTCGTGCGTCTGGAAGACGCGGGCGTGCTGGCGCTCGAGCGGCGCCTGAAGATCGGCTGGCTCGTGCGCCGCGCCGGGGGCTGGACGCGGGACGCGGCCCGCGCCGCGGCCGCGGAGCGCATCGCGCGCGACTACCGCGCGGTGGAGGCCGCGCGCCGCGCGTCGCTCGCGGAGCTCGTCGAGCTGGCGCTGGGGCCGGACGCGGGAGCCGCGCTCGCCGAAAGATTGGCCGCGTCGATGCCCGCGACGCGCGCGGAGTTCGCCTTTAAGCCCGCGTCGCGGCCGGAAGAGCGTCGAGCATGTCCTCGACGCGCGTGAACTTCTCGCGGATCTTTCCGGCGCCCTTGCCGCGCGCGAGCTCGAGCTTGTCGAGCTCCTTCCACTGCGCGAAAGTGATGGACCGCACGTTCTTCGCGGCGAGGAGCTTGGGCGTCGCGTCCAGCGACGCGTCGACGTCGCGCGCCGGGAGCTTGCCGTCCTTCAAGTCGGCGAGCATGTTCGAAACCGTGGCCACCGAGTCGGCCCGGTTCGTGCCGATGAGGCCCGACGGCCCGCGCTTGGCCCAGCCGACGACGTATTCTCCGATCACGGGCCGCGCGCCGTCCGTGACGCGGCCCGCGTCGTTGGCGATGCGGCCGGCCTTCTCGTCGAACGGAACGCCGGGGACGGGTATGCCCCTGTAGCCGACCGAGCGGAACACGAGTCCGACGCCCTCGAGCGTCTCGAACTGGCCCGTGCCCTTCGCCTTCACGCTGCCCTTCCCGTCGGGCTCGAGCGAGTTGCGCTCGAGCTTCACCGCGGAGACCTTTCCGTCGCGGCCGATCAGCTCGACGGGCGACACGCACAGGCGCAGGAGGATCTTGCGGTCCTTGGAGCCTTCGCCGCGCGCGGAAATCCTCGTGAGCTCCTCGAAGTTCTTCTTGGCCTCGGCGTCGGACAAGCCCGCCTTCGAGACTTCGTCGAGCGCCAACTCGTCGGGTCGCACGACGAAGTCGGCGTGCCGGACCTCGCCGAGCTCCTCGATCTCCTTCGGGGAGAACGCGGCCTGGACGGGACCGCGGCGGCCGAGCAGGTAGATGCGCTTGATGCGGCTTTGGCGCAGAGCGTCGACCGCGTGCGCCGCAATGTCGGTCTTCGCGAGCAGTTCGGGGTCCTGGGCCAGGATGCGCGCGACGTCGATCGCGACGTTGCCGATGCCCACGACGGCGGCGGCCTCGCAGGACAGGTCGAACTCGCGGGCGCGGTGGTCGGGATGGCCGTTGTACCAGCCGACGAACTCGGTCGCGGAGAAGGAGCCCTTCAAGTCCTCGCCGGGGATGCCCATGTGCCGGTCGCTCTCGCAGCCGACCGCGTAGACGATCTGGTCGTAGCGCGCGCGCAGGTCGTCGACGGAGACGTCGCGGCCGAGCTTCACGTTGCCGAAGAAGCGTACGCGCGGGTCGAGCGCCAGCTTCTCGTAGACCGCGATGACCGCCTTGATCTTCTGGTGGTCGGGCGCCACGCCGCCGCGGACGAGCCCGTACGGGGTAGGCAGGCGGTCGAAGACGTCGACGCGGGCGTTGAGGCCGGGGGCCTTCAGGAGCGCGTCGGCCGCGTAGAAGCCCGAGGGGCCCGAGCCGACGATCGCGACGCAGAGGGGTCTTTCGGGAGTGCCGGGAGCGGTCATGTTCTCTCCTTCAGGCGGTCGGGTCTACGCCAATGCGGGGGCATCCTAGCAAACCGCGCGGGTGCGGCGCGCGCGTTGCGACGTTGGAAGCTTCATGCGTCTCCCGCGGGCGTCTTGACGAGCGCGATCGCGTCCTCCGGACAGGCGGTCACGCACAGACCGCACGCCCGGCACTGGTCGGCGGCCGGCGTGTAGGCCGTGAGCCGGCCGTGGACGCGGCTCTTCAGGCGGCCGACGAAAGAGAGCCGGGCGAAATCCGCGTCGTCGATGCGGCGCACCTCGAACACGCCGTAGGGGCAGACGTCGACGCAGTCCTTCTTGCCCTCGCAGCGGTCGCGGTTCACGACGGGGCGATAGGCGCCCGGCGGCGCCGGACAATCTCCGGCGCGGCGGGCTTCGTCGTCGGGGGTGCTCATCGGCCGCGGATCTCGGCGAGCGCGCGCTTCAAAACTTCGAGCACGCGCTTCTTCTCCGCGAACGCGGCGCCGCGCTTCTCGAACATGGCCGCCTTGAGCTCGCTTTTCAGCTCGTGAAACTCCTCCCTGAGCTTCCGGTGCGCGTCGCGGTCGTCGGCGCCGGGCTCCGATCCGAGGCCGCCGAAGGAGTCCTCGTTGTCGGCGAACTGCTTCTGCATTTCGGCCATGCGTCGGCCGTAGCGCTTGAGGTCCTCGAGCGTCTGCTCGACCGCCGCGCGATTGGCGGCGAGGTGCTCGGCGCCCGCGGGCGTGATCTTGAACAGCTTCTTGGCTCCGGCGATCTCGGAGACCGCGAACTCGGTTTCCTCAAGATAAGTGAGCGCGGGATAGACCATGCCCGGACTCGGCGCGTAGACGCCGCTCGAGGTCTCCTCGAGCGCCTTGATGATCTCGTAGCCGTGCCGCGGCTTCTCGGACAGCAGGGACAGGATCACGAGCTGAAGGTCGCCCGCCGCCAGCATGCGCGCGGCGCGCAGGCCGCGTCCGCCGCCCATGAAGCCGCCGAAGCGGCCGAAAAAGCCGCGTCCGCCGAAGCGATCGTGACGCTCGCAGCGCCCGTGATGTACGCCGAAAAAATGAGTTTCTCTCATAAGCGCATTTCTCCTAAGTGCTATTTATGAACATATCGTACGATATGTTTTACGATATGTCAAGAGAAATATTTTTCATTTGGACGGAAGAACGGGACCACCAGGCCGCGGCGATCGGAGCGGTCTTTTCTTTGCTAACTGATAGAATAAAGGCACCGCCATGACCACCCACGACAAGCATCTGTACATGATCGTCCATCCCGTCAACTCGCTGGTCGCCTCCCAGCTTCCGCCGGAGGAGTTCGCCCGGCACTACATGATCGGCAGCGCGAAGCACTACGAGGGCAAGGTGATCTTCGCCGAGGTCGACGTCGCCTTTCGCGATCCCTATTTCGACATCGACCACTATCTCAAGGAAACCGTCACCCAGCCCAACGGCGCGGCGAAGCGCACGAAGTACATCTCGTCCTACGCCGTGCTCGAGCACGTGCAGCTCAAGGCGATCAAGAGCCTGCACCTCGTGACGACCGACGGCAAGTCGCTGGCGCTCAAGCCCAAGCCCTACACCGCGATCAACGAGCCGGGCCTCGTGCGCGTGTATCAGGAGATCTGCCCGCTGACCAACCTCGTCGCCTCGACCTTGGACCAGCGCGCGTTCGGCCAGTACATCACCGCCGGCTCGCGCTCGAAGGGCGCGCCGAAGATCGTCTTCACGCAGTACGAGTTCGACGTGGAGGCGTTCCTCTACAAGAACCGCAACCGCGACCTGCTCGACTGCCCGATTCCCGACACCTACCCCAACCGTCTGCAGGACTACCTGCTCGAGCTCAAGGAAAACGCGGAGAAGAAGACGAAGACCGTGAGCTTGAACTCGACGCTGACCGCGGCGTCCTGGCGGCTGATCCGGCACGGCTTCTGGTTCGCCGCGCCCGAAGAGCTTCTGTTCTTCCCGATTCCGAGCGCGAAAGAGCTCGAGAAGAACCACTACGACTGGTGGCGCTCGGCCTTCTAGTTCAGGAAAGAACGGCAACGGAGAACCGCAACGACACGAAGAACGAAAAAACATGGAGACACGGAGAACGAACCGAGAAAAAAGAAAAGAAGGACGTTGACGTTAAACCTTCGTTTCGTTCTTCGTGTCTTTGTGGTTCACGCCGTTCCGCCCAACGGCGGCGATCAGCGCGCCGTACCGTCGACGCGGATCGCGTCGGTGTTCACGCCGTCGATCGCGGCGCAGGACGCATCGGTGCAGCGCACGTCGTCGAAGCGGGAATCGCGCACGTCGTCCATCCACACGAGCGGACGGGGCTCCGGCGAGCCGGGCTCCACGAGCACCTTCTTCAGCGAGAGGCGGCGCGCGTGGCGCAGATAGAAACCGTGCGCGGGCGTGACGCCGAACATTTCCGGCTCGGGGTAGGCGGCAGCCTGCTCGGGGATCTCGCCCGCGCGGACTTGTCCGGGGCCTTCATGACGCGCGCGCAGTCCGACGACGCTCACGTCCTCGACCGGATGGTCGGGCAGGCCGGCGATGACGGACGAGTGCTCCGAGGAGACGCTCGCGCAGTCGATGTCTTGGAAGCGAACGCGGCGGATCTTGCCCGGTTCGATCGGCGCGGGGCCGCGCAGTCGGCCGCCGAGGCGCACGAAGATCGGCGGTCCGATCATCTCGCGCATGGTGATGCCGGTGAAGGAGACGTCCTCCACGACGGCGCCGTCCTCGCTGATGACGGCGATGCCGTGGCAGCCGTCGAACACGCAGTCGCGCACCGCGACACGGCGGACGTCGCCGTTCGTCTCCGTGCCGATCTTGATGCGCCCCACGCGCGCGGGCCAGCCGCCGGCCTCTCCGAGCACGACCGGAAGAAAGGTCTCGTCGAGAACGGAGCCGACCGCGTAGCGTCCCATGACGACGCAGTCGGAGATCGCGACGCGTTCGGTCGAGCGCTTCTCGCCGAGGCTGTAGGAGCTCTTGAGCACGATCGCGTCGTCGTACGGGGAGTTGACCGTGCAGCCGCGGATGCGCACGTCGCGGCAGGAATCGATGTCTACGCCGTCGCGGTTGGTGTCGATGAGGAGATTTTCGATCGCGAGACGGTCGACACCGGTCGCGAGAATGCCGAAGTGCCCGCCCGCGCGGATGGAAAAATCGCGCAAGACGACGTCGCGGCAGAGCTTGAGCGACAGGACTTTATTGCCCGCGCCAACGCGTTCCTCCTCGTCGCGATCGCCCTTGAGCAGACCGCGGCCCCATAACTCGCCGGGTCCGACGAGCGCGACGTTCTCCAGGCCCTCGCCCCAAATGAGACTGTTGCGCCAATGATTGTGGCCGAAGTCCTGGTAAGGAATGATCGCTTCAGGCTGCGGCTCGGGCGCGTCGTACTGCCGCGCCGGGTCGGAAAAATCGGGCGTCGCGGCGATCACGACGGCGCCGGGCGCGAAGTTCAACGTCACTCGGCTGCGCAGGCGGATGCTGAAGCAGAGGTAACGTCCGGCGGGAAAATCCACGATTCCGCCGCCGGCGTCGGCCGCGGCGGCGATCGCGCGATTGATCGCGTCGGTGTCGAACGCTCTGCCGTCGCCGAGGGCGCCGAAGTTCTTCACGTCGTAGGAGTCCGCGCCCGCGAGCGCGGCGGCGCGGCCGCGCCCGATCCAGGAGACGAGCGCCGCGCCGGCCGCGGCGAGGAACGAACGGCGCGAGAGCCGCAGGCTCTCGCTCACGGGCGCGGGCCGACGCCCCAGGGCGTCGGCGAATCGGCCAAGACGAACGTCAGCTCGCGCGCGTTCTTCAGATCGGCGAGCGCGACGGACGGCGTGAGCGCGGGGCGGCCGTCCAGCGCGAGGCTTTCGATGTAGCGGGAGCGTTCCGTGCGTTTCTTCACGATGATCCTCAGCGGGCGGCGGCCGCCGAGATCGACGCGCGCCTCGGGGAACAGCGGCGGATTCACCGAGAACTCGGCGGCCCCGGGAATCACGGGGTAGAGGCCGAGCGCGGCCCAAACGTACCACGCGGACATCGCGCCGAGGTCGTCGTTGCCGGGGAGGCCGCCGGGCGCCGCGCTGAACATCTCGTCGCGCGAGCGGCGGATCACGTCGGCGGCGCGCGCCGGCGCGCCGGTCCAGTTGTAGAGCCACGGGGTCGCGAAGCCGGGCTCGTTGCCGAGCCAGAAGTAGGGGAAATTCTCGCCGACGTTGAGGCGCGTGAAGAATCGATCGAGACGCGTGTTCACGGCGGCCGGGCCGCCGAGCGCCTGCACGAGTGCGGGGAAGTCGTGCGGCACCATCCACACGTACTGCGCGGCGTTGCCTTCCACGAAGCCCGTCCCCGAGGCCGGGTCGAAGCCGGGAAGCCCGCGTCCCGCCGCGTCCTTCGGTCGCAGGTAGCCGGTCGTCGGGTCGAGCAGATTCTTCCAAGACGCCGAGCGCGCGAGATACATCCGCGCGGTCTCCTTGTCGCCGAGGGAGGCGGCGAAGCGCGAGACCGCGAAATCCGCGACCGCGTACTCGAGCGTGGTGGAGGCCGAGCCCCAGACGCCGGGGACGCCCTCGGGCACGTAGCCGGACGTCAGGTACTGCGCAAGTCCGGGGCGCGTGCGGCGGCCGTTGCAGGCGAGCGTCGGATCGTCGGCGCCGCGCTTCATCCAATACAAGGCCTTGGGCGCGTCGAAGCGGCGCGCGCCGAACGCGTACGCGTTCGCGATGAGCGCGGAGGCGGGATCGCCGACCATGATCGCGGCCTCGTCGTTGTTGTACGGCCAGCGCGGCAGACCGCCGCATTGGTCCGCGTCGACGAGCAAGGACTGCATCATGTCCGAGGCGCGCTCCGGAAACAGCGCGGCGAGCAGCTGGATCTGCGTGCGATAAATATCCCAGCCGGAAAAATTCGCGTACTGGGCGAACGCCGGAGGAGTCACGACGCGCGCGACGCGGTCGAAGCCGACGTACTCCCCGTTCACGTCGCTGAAGACGTTCGGATGCAGAAGAGAATGATAAAGCGCGGTGTAGAAGATGCGGCGCTCGCCCGGGGCGCCGCCGTCGACCGCGATTCTCCCGAGCGCTTGATTCCATGCGGTCTTCGCCGCGCCGCGCGCGGCGGAGAAGTCCCAGCCCGGATTCTCCGCGTCCAGATTAAGGCGGGCGTTCTTCGCGCTCACGTAGGAGACCGCGGCCTTGAAGCGCAGCGCGCGCTTCTTCGCGGCCGCGAAGAACAGCGAGGCGCCGTCCGCGGTGATCGCCGCGCTCGAGATCGGCGCGTCGAAGCGCAGCGCGTAGTAGACGGTGAACTTGTTGCCGAGGTCGCAGAAGTTCCCGCCGTCGAGCCGGCCCTCGAGCGCGTCGGGGCCGACGACGCGCAGTTCCCCGGATTGCACGGGATTGGTCGTCGTCGGCGCGCGCACGTCGAGGGCGACCGGGACGCCGGCGGGAAACTCGACGCGCGCGAGGCCGGTGCGCGCGGTCGCGGTGAGGTTGAAGGCGACGCCGTTCGCGAGCCGCACGGAGTAGAAGCCGGGAGCGGCCTTCTCCTGCGCGTGGTCGAAGGGGATCGCGCTTCCTCCGGGGGCGGAGATCAGCGGATAGCCGAGCAGCTCGTGCGAGACGATGCAGCCGGCGCCGCTGAGGTGGGTGAGGCTGAAGCCCTTGATCTTCTTGTCGGCGTAGGAGTAGCCGAGCCGCCCCGGGTGCTCGGTGTCGGGTCCGAACTGCACCATGCCGAAAGGGACGACGGCGCCCGGATAGACGTTGCCGGTGCCGCCATGGACGCTCTTGGTCGCATCGAAGACGGGGCTCTCGTCGGTGCCGATGAGGGGATCGACCTCGGCGGTAAAGTCCGCGGCTCGGACGGGCGCGGCGAGCGCGGCGGCGAGCAGGAGGAGGGAGACGAAAGCGCGGTTCCTCATCGGAAGGTTACGGCGCGAGCAGGCGCGCGATGAGCTTCAGGTGGCTCGTCAGCTCGCGCCAGCGGCGCAGCTTGGAGACTCCGGCCGTGCGCGTCTCGAGCGCGGCCGGGACTTCGACGATGGCCCACTTCTTCATGCGCGCGCGGGCCGCGATCTCGGCGCTGATCTCGAAGCCCTCGCTCGTCAACGGGAGTTCGCGCAGCTTCGACGCTCGGTAGAGGCGGAACATCGGCGTGTAGGCCGTGATCGCCATGCCGAAGAGCCCGCGGTACAAGGCGTTCATCATCAGGCTCGGCAGGCGGCGCACCCAAGGAACCGAGGCCATGTCGGCCGCGCGAAGGTACGGCGAGCCGCAGGCCATGTCGGCGCTTGCCGCGCGCGCCGCCGCGAGCAGGTCGGCGATCGCGCCCGGCCGGAAAGTCAGGTCCGCGTCGAGCACCGCGATCCACTCGCCGGCGGAGCGCGCGAAGCCCTCGCGCAGGGCGGCGCCGAGGCCGCGGTTGGGACTGAGGCGCGCGACGCGCACGCCCGCGCGCGCGGCGGCGAGCGCGTCGGCCGCGGCCGCGGTGCCGTCCGTCGAGCCGTCGTCGACGATCAAGACCTCCCAAGAAACGCCCAGCTTGTCGAGGACCGGGAATAATTCGAGCGCGCAGCGCGGAAGGTTGCCTTCCTCGTTGTGGCAGGGGAGGACGACGGACAGGTTCGGGTTCAGAGGGACTTGCGGAAGTCGGCGATCGTCAGCGGCAGGCCCTTCTCGAGCGGCACCTTCGGCTCCCAGCGCAGCTTCGCGCGCGCGAGCGTGATGTCGGGGCGGCGCACCTTCGGGTCGTCGACGGGCAGCGGCTTGAAGACGATGCGCGACTTGGACTTGGTCAAGCGCTTGACCGTCTCGGCGATCTCGAGCAAGGTCAGCTCGCGCGGGTTGCCGATGTTGACCGGGGTGTTGATGTCGGAGCGCACGAGCCGGTCGATGCCGTCGACCAGGTCGGTCACGTAGGTCAGGCTGCGCGTCTGCGAGCCGTCGCCGTAGACGGTGATCGGCTTGCCGTGCAGGGCCTGCGCGACGAAGTTCGGCACGGCGCGGCCGTCGTTCTGGCGCATGCGCGGGCCGTAGGTGTTGAAGATGCGCACGATGCGGACCGGAATTCCGTGCGAGCGATGGTAGGCCATGGTCAGGGCCTCCGCGAAACGTTTTGCTTCGTCGTAAACGCCGCGCGGCCCGATGGGATTCACGTTGCCCCAGTAGGTTTCCGGCTGGGGCGACACCAGCGGGTCGCCGTACACCTCGGACGTGGAGGCGAGCGCGAACACGGCCTTCTTCTCCTTCGCGAGGCCGAGCGCCTTGTGCGTGCCGAGCGCGCCGACCTTCAGCGTCGGGATCGGCCAGCGCTGATAGTCCTCGGGCGAGGCCGGCGAGGCGAAGTGCATGACGAGGTCGAGCTTGCCGGGCACGTGCAGGTAGTTCGTGACGTCGAGCTTGATGAACTTGAAGCGCGGGTGCTCGAGCAGGTGCTCGATGTTCGCGAGGCGCCCGGTCAGCAGGTTGTCGACCGCGGTGACCTCGGAGCCCTTGGCGAGGAAGTTCTCGCACAGGTGGCTGCCGAGGAAGCCCGCGCCGCCGGTGATCAGGATCCGCTTCACGGCCGGCCCACGCCCGCGTACTCGAAGCCGAGCGCGCGCGCGGCCGCGGGGTCGAACACGTTGCGTCCGTCGAGGATCACCGCGGTACGCATGAGCCTCTTGGCGCGCTTGAGATCCAGGTCCTTGAAGCGCGGCCACTCGGTGACCACCGCGAGCGCGTCGGCGCCCTTGAGCGCGTCGTACTCGTCCTTGGCGAAGTGCACGCCCTTGAACTCGGGCAGCGCCTTCGCGCGCTCGGCGGCGATCGGGTCGAAGGCGCGCACGCGCACGCCGCGGCTCTTGAGCTGGAGCGCCACGTCGATGGAGGGCGCGAAGCGCATGTCGTCGGTGTTCGGCTTGAACGCGAGGCCGAGCATCGCGACGGTCTTGCCCTCGAGGTTCCAGAGCTTCTCCTCGATCTTGCGCGCGATCCAGCCCTTCTGGTGCTCGTTGATCTCCTTGACCGACTTCAGGAGCTGGAAGTCGTAGCCCTTTTGCTTCGAGATCCAGTAGAACGCCTCGAGGTCTTTGGGGAAGCAGAAGCCGCCGAAGCCGATGCCGGCGTTCAGGAACATCGGGCCGATGCGCCGGTCGAGGCCCATGCCCTTGGCGACCATGTGCACGTCCGCGCCGACCTTCTCGCAGAGCGCCGACACCGCGTTGATGTAGGAGATCTTGGTCGCCAGAAACGAGTTCGACGCGTGCTTGATGAGCTCCGCGCTCTTCACGTCGGTGACGAGCACGGTCGTCTTGAGCGGCGCGTAGACCTCGCGCATGACCGCCTCGGCGCGCTTCGAGGCGACGCCGAGCACGACGCGGTCCGGGTGCAGGAAATCCTTCACCGCGGAGCCCTCGCTGAGGAACTCGGGATTGGACACGACGTCGTAGGCGGTGCCGGACTTGTTGAAGCGCTGGACGGTGCGCGAGACCCACTCGCCGGTCTCGACGGGGACCGTCGACTTGTCGACGATGATCGTGTACGTGTCGATGTGCTTGGCGACCGTCTCGGCGACGGCCTCCACGGCGGAGAGGTCCGCGGAGCCGTCCGCGCGCGGCGGCGTGCCCACCGCGATGAAGACCACGGCGGCGCGGCGGCCCTTGAACTTCAGGCCTTCCTCCACCGAGCCCGCGAACGCGAGGCGGCCGGAACGCACATGTTTGCGGAAAAGCTCCTCGAGTCCGGGCTCGTGGATCGGCACCGTGCCGGCCTTGAGCGACTTGAGCTTCTTCGGGTCCGAATCCACGCAGACGACGCGGTGTCCGACCTCCGCGAGGCAGGCCCCGGTCACGAGGCCCACGTAGCCGGCGCCGACGACGCACAGATCGAGGGATTTCATCTGAAGGCCGATTTTTCCATATAACGCCTCGCCTGGACAAGCCCGCGTTCAAGCACTATACTGGCGGCCGTGGACATCGAGCGAAAGCTGCGCGCGCGCTCCGCGCGCGTCGGCGTCATCGGTCTCGGCTACGTCGGACTGCCCCTGGCCGTCGAATTCGCGCGCGCGGGCTTCCGCGTCGTCGGCCTGGAGACGTCGGCCGCGCGCGCCGCGTCCTTGCGCCGCGGACGCTCGTACGTCGAGGACGTGTCCGGCGCCGAGGCCGCGCGCCTGATCCGCGCGGGCAAGCTCGAGGTCGCCTCCGACGCGCGCGCGCTCAAAGACTGCGACGCCGTATTAATCTGCGTGCAGACCCCGCTGCGCAAGACGAAGGAGCCCGACCTGGGCGCGGTGGTCGCGGCCTGCCGCGCGCTGGCGCCGCGCCTGCGCCGCGGCCAGCTCATCGTGCTCGAGAGCACGACCTATCCGGGCACGACGAACGAGGTCGTGCTTCCGGAACTCGAGAAATCGGGCCTGAAGGCGGGGCGCGACTTCCACCTTGCATTTTCTCCGGAGCGCGTGGACCCGGGCAACGCGAAGTGGAAGATCGCCAACACGCCGAAGGTGGTCGGCGGGATCGACGCGGACTCGACGCGCCTGGCGCGCGCGCTGTACTCCGCGGTCGTGCGCGAGGTCGTGCCGGTGTCGAGCGCGAAAGCCGCCGAGCTCGTCAAGCTCCTCGAGAACTCGTTTCGCGCGGTCAACATCGCGCTCGTCAACGAGATGGCCCAGATCTGCCACCGGCTCGGTCTCGACGTGTGGGAGGTCGTCGGCGCGGCCGCGACGAAGCCGTTCGGCTTCATGCCGTTCTGGCCGGGGCCCGGTATCGGCGGGCACTGCATCCCGAAGGACCCGCAGCTGCTGTCCTGGAAGATGAAGACCTTGAACTTCGAGGCGCGCTTCATCGAGCTCGCGACGACGATCAACGGCTCGATGCCCGCCTACGCGGTCGCGCGCATCGCCGAGAGCCTCAACCAGGCGCGCAAGCCGCTCAAGGGCAGCCGGGTGCTGGTGCTCGGCGTCGCCTACAAGCCCGGAGTCTCGGACTACCGGGAGTCCCCGTCGCTCGACGTCATGCACCTGCTCGCGGAGGAGGGGGCGAAGGTCGAGTATCACGACGCGCACGTCCCGCGCGCCGAAGCCGCGGGCCGCCGTTGGCGCTCGCGCGCGCTGACCGACGCGGCGCTCAAGGGCGCGGACCTGGTCGCGATCCTGACCGCGCACCCCGGGATCGACTATGCGCGCGTCGCCCGCCTCTCGCGGCGCGTCTTCGACGCCCGCAACGCGGCCGCGGGTCTTGCGGGTCGGGTGGAAAGGCTTTAAACTTCGTAATATTCCGGCAGAACATGCCTGAACCGCCTCCTCCGCCGCCCCCGACACCCCCGCCGACCCCGCCGCCGGCCACTCCGACTCCGCCCCCGCCCCCGCCGCCGACGCCGCCGTCGTTCACGCCGGCGCCGGGTTCCGGGCCGGGCGGGCCGAACCTCGAGAAGCAGTGTCTCGAGGCGATGAAGGCGATCGGCAAGGCGCTCGGCCAGATGGCGCTGTACAAGGTCGGCCATCCCGCGGTGGCCGCGACGATCGACTCGGCCCTGCACAATCTGCAGGTCGCGCTCGCGCTCACCTCGAAAGGCGAGCTCGTGGTCAGCGTCGACCAGCAGAAGCTGATCGCGAACGGCCGCGTGGTCGGCTCGACGGCCCAGGTCCCGAATTCGGTCCTGAACCTGTTCAACCGCTTCAAGCTGAGCAGCCTGAGCTTCCGGGACGGCCTCGAGCACGGCGACGTCGCCGCGCTCTGCGAGCTCGCCGCTTCGCGCTCCGATGCGACGATCGCCTCCGATCCCAAAGGCTTCCTCGCCTCCCGCGGCGCGGTCCACGTGGCGCTCAACGAGGCCGTCTACACGAAGGCCACGAAGAAGTCCGAGGCGGAGTCCGAGGCCGGCGCGAACGCCGGCGGCGACATCGACGCGCAGATCGGCGGCATCAGCGACGCGCTGTCCACGGGCTCCATCGAGAAAACGCTGATCGCGCTCGTCGAGAAATCCGTGCCCGATCCGGTGCTGCGCGACAAGGTCATCGCGCGCGTGCTCAAGCTCCTCGAGGTCGACGTCGCGCGGCGCGTGGACGAGGTCGTCCTTCCGCTCAAAAAAGAAAAGAAGGTCGTGGAAAACGACGCCGTGCGCACCGCGAGCGTGATCCAGAACATGATCGAGGGCGTCGTCGTCGTCGACGAGAACGGCAAGATCCTGATGATGAATCCGGCCGCCGAGCAGATCTACGGCGAGCCGCTCGCGAAGGCCGCGGGCAAGGCGATCACGGGCAAGGCGAGCGACGAGTTCGTCGTGACCTTGGCGACCGAGCTGCAGACGCCGACCGACCGCGACATCATCGACGACGTCAAGACGCAGGGCGCGGACGACACGAAGCGCACCTTGCGCGCGTCGAGCGCCTTGGTCAAGACCGAGGAGGGCAAGGTCGTCGGCATGGTGACCGCCTTGCCCGACGCGACCAAGCACCGCGAACTCCAGAAGGTCCAGCGCGACTTCATCGCGCACGTGACCCACGAGCTGCGCGCGCCGCTCTCCTCGATCCGCGCCGCGCTCGAAATCCTCGACACCGACTACCGCCCGAAGATGGTCGAGGAAGAGGCCAAGATGCTGGCCGCGGCGATCAAGAACTCCGACCGCCTCGCGGACATGGTCAACAGCATCCTCGACTTCTCCAAGATCGAGTCCGGCCAGATGGCGGTCCACCCGCGCGAGTGCGACGCGGCCGAGATCGCGAACGAGGCCGTCGAGAGCCTGCAGCCGTGGGCGCTCAAGAAGCGCGTGTCGCTGAGCGTCGTGCCGCCGCCGCAGCTGCCGTCGATCGCCGCCGACTCGCCGCGCACGGTGCAGGTGCTCGTGAACCTGATTTCGAACGCGATCAAGTTCACGCCCTCGGGCGGGCGCATCGAAGTGAAGCTCGAGCCGCGCGCGGAGGCCGGGTCCAGCTTCGTGGAGTTCTGCGTCGCCGACACCGGCCCCGGCATCCCGAAGGCCGAGCAGGGCCGGATCTTCGAGAAGTTCGTGCAGATCGCCTCCGGGGAGACGCACGTCGGCGGCACCGGTCTCGGGCTGTCGATCGCGAAGGCGCTCGTGCACCTGCAGAAGGGCCGCATGTGGGTGGACAGCGACCAGGGGAAGGGCGCGCGCTTCATCTTCACTTTGCCCGTCTACGTGGCCGGCTCTCCCGACATCCCCGCTCGCGCGAAGGCCGCGTCCGTGCCGTGGTGGAGGCGCCTGTTCGGCGTCTTCACGAAGAAGAAGTAAACCGTCCCGCGCGCGCGAACGCGGCGCCGCGCACGTCCGCGGCGCCCGCCGCGCGCAGAGCCTTCGCGCACTCCTCCAGCGTCGTCGCGGTCGCGCACACGTCGTCGACGACGAGGATGCCGCGCCCGCGGACGTCCGCGTCCGGCCGGACGGCGAACGCTCCGGCGAGCTCCTCGCGGCGTCCCGCGCGGCCGAGCCGCCACGACGGGCCGCCGCCGCGGCGCCGCTCGAGCGCGTCGAGCAGGGGAATGCCGGTCGCGGCCGCGACCTCGCGCGCGATCAGCTCCGCCTGGTTGTAGCCGCGCTCGCGCGCGCGCCGCGCGTGCAGGGGGACGGCGACGAGGGCGTCGGCCCCGCGCAGTTCCGGACGGCGCCCGAGGTCGGCGGCGAGCGCGCGTCCGGCCGCGCGCGCCGCGTCGGGAAGGCCGCGGAACTTGAACGCGTGCACGAGCGACGCCGCGGACCCGCGGTGCGCGCACGCGCTGCGGATCAGCCGGCAGGCGAACAGGCGCCCCGCGCACGCGCCGCAGAAGTCCCGGCGCGCGCCGAGCCACGCGCCGCAGCGCACGCACGCGGGCTCCGGCGCCGGCGGCAGGGCCGCGGCGCACGCGGGGCACAGCGGCCCCGCGTCGCGAAAGGCCAGGTCCGCGCGGCAGTGCACGCACGCGCGCGGCAGCACGGCGTGCAGGACGGCCTCGGTCCAGAATCCCATGCGGAGTATACGCGGCGGCGGCCCGAAAAGTTCCGCCGCCGGCGGCGCCCTTCAGCGCAGCGCGTGGAAGGACAGGCCGCCGTCGCGGAGCAGCGGGCGCGCGCCGGTCGACAGCGCGCCGGCGATCAGCGCGCGGAAATGGCGATCGTCGTAGCCGAAGGTCGGGTTGCCCTCGTCGACGAAGACGTGGGTGATCCCGAGTTCCTTGAGCCGGGCCAGGAGCGCCGCCGCGTCGGGCAGCGCGGCGTAGTCGATCTCCGCCTGCTCGGTCGGCGAGGCCCACTCGTAGGGCGCGTCGAAGTAGTAGCCGCGGTCGTCGAGCACGAACAAAGTCTTGCCGCCGACGCCGAGCGCGTTGACGCGCCGCAGGAAGCGGAAAGAGTCGACCTTTCGTTCCAGGTAGACCGTGCGCGGATTTTCGCCGGGCTCGGCTTGCGAATGCACCCCGAGGACGGGGAAAAGCTCGTTGTTCTGGTTCTCGCGCAGCGCCGGCCAGACGCCGAAAGCGACGGCCGCCGCGGCCGCCGCCTTTCTCCAGCCGCCGCGGCGAAAGGCGTCCTCCGCCCAACAGGCGGCGGTCAGCGCCGCGGCCGGCATGCCGGGAAGGAAGAATCGCCAGACGTCGCGGTAGCGCAGCGTGGCCGCGAGCAGGACGAGCGGCGCGATCCACAGGAATTTCACGAACTCGGGCAGCGGCCGCCGCCGCGCCGGGAGCAGGACCGCGAGCGGCACGAGGAGGTACTGCGGGCCGTAGTTCAGCAGCTGCGGGATATTTTGAGGAAAGCGCCAGAAGAGGGAGCCTTCGTACATCTTCAGCAGCGCGAGGGCGCCCCCGCTGCCGCCGATGAGTCCCGCGTAAAAGGGCCAGACCGGATTGCCGGTCTCGAGGAGCGTCCGCAGGAACCAGGGCCACGAGACGCCGAGGACGCAGGCGAGGAAAATCAGGCCGGCGCGCAGGCGCTCGCGCGGCGGCGCCGGCCGCAGGACGGCCCAAGCCGTCAGCGCGGCGGCGAGGACCAGGCCGTGCAGCTTGCAGGAGACGCCGAGTCCGCTCAGGAGACCGGCGACGACGAGCGCCCCGGTCGCGCGCTTCTTCGACCACTCCCAGAGCGCGAGCGCGGAGAGAAAATGAAAGAGCGCGAGCGCCCCGTCGCTGTGCGCCTGCGGCGCGACGCCGAGCAGGACGGGCTCGGCCGCCAGCAGCGCCGCCGCGGTCCAGGCGGCCGCCGGGCTCAGCTCGCGGCGCGCCGAGGCGAACACGGCCCAGACCAACGCGCCGCAGAGCGACGCGTGGAACAGCGCCGCGCCTTGATCGCAGCCGAGGGCCAGCGGCAGCGCGTAGAGGACCTCCATCATGTGGGGCCAGCGCGCGTAGAGCAGCCAGGGCGGCGCGGACAGCCCGCCGGCGCGCAAATACAGTTTCGGAATCGCGAGGTGGTAGGTGAGCACGTCCCACTCGGTCTGCGGCGCGGCCGCGCACACGAAAGCGTTCCAAGCCGCGAAAGCGAGCACGACGCCGGCGGCGGCCGGGAGCGGCTTGATTTCCCGCGCGCGCAGGCGTCCGACTGCCGCGGCCGCGAGCCGCATCTCCGGCGCCGCGACGGCGAGCAGGGCCGCGCCGAGCGCGGCGAAGCCGGCGAGAGAGAGCCGGCGGGCGAAGGCGAGGATCACGGCGCCCAGGCCCAGCGCGCCGACGCCGAGACCCAGCGCCAGCGCGGGCGCGTCCGGCCCCGGCGCGATGCGCGCAAGCCGCAGGAGCCGGCGTCCGAGGATCCCGCCGAAAGCGACCGCGGCCGCGGCGGCCGCGGCCGGAAGCACGGCGGTCCGCATCATGAAGCCCGGTCCCCAGTCGCCGAGGCCGCGGGCGAAATAAGTCCACGCCGGCGCGTTGTTGGCTCCGATGAGCGCGAGAAGCGCCGCCGCCGCCGCGAGCAAAGCCATCGGGCGATTCTAGCGTGTTTCGACGCGGCCCGTAAGGGCGCGGCGGCGGCTTTGGTATCATCGGGGCATGCGAGCCCTCTGGCTGCGCCGTCTCGCGCTGGCCGCGGCCGGCGGCGTCTTCCTCGCGTGCGCGGCGGCGGCGGCGATGGTGTTCGCCGGCTGGTGGCGCTACCGCCAGTTCGAGCCGAAGATCATCGAGACGATGGACCAGTACTACCTCGACCTCACGGTGCCCGGACGCGAGGAGTACCTTCTCGGCAGCGACGAGACGTTCGAGGTGCCGTATATGGCCTCGAAGCTCTCGGTGTCCGCGGTGCCCACTCGCATCCTCGATTCTTCCGACCGTCTGCTCGCCGAGTTCTCCGTCGAGAAGGGCCAGTACGTGCGCTCGCCCGACGACCTTCCCGGCTATCTCAAGAAAGCGCTCGTCGCCAGCGAGGACGCGCACTTCTACGCGCACCACGGCATCGACTGGCGCGCGACCGCGCGCGCGGGCGCGATGACTTTCCTGCGCCTGCGCCGCCAGCAGGGCGGCTCGACCTTGACCCAGCAGCTCGCCAAGGAGATGTTCACGACGCGCAAGAAGACGCTCGGGCGCAAGATCTTCGAGTACTTCTGCGCGCGCAAGCTCGAGGAGAAGTACACGAAGGATCAGATCCTCCTCATGTACCTCAATTTCGCGTTCTTCGGCCACGGCTGCTTCGGCGTGGAGTCCGCCGCGCACTTTTACTTCGGCAAGCCCGCCTCCGCGCTGAACGTGGGCGAGTCGGCGATGCTGGTCGGCATCATCCCGAATCCGCGCAAGTACTCGCCGCTCGACTCGCCCGAGCTCGCGCGCGCGCGCATGCGCACGGTGCTCAAGCGCATGGTCCGCAACGGCTATCTCACCGACGCGGAGAGCGAGCGCGTGGAGAAGGACTTCTGGGACTCCTTCGAGAAGCGCCGCGGCGCGGGCCAGGTGTCCTTCTGGCGCACGCGCGTCAACGAGGCGCCTTACGTGGTCGAGTTCGTGCGCCGGCAGATGCTGCGCAGCGTGACGAAGGAGCGCCTGCTCAAGGGCGGCCTCACGATCAAGACCACGTTCGACCTCGACGCGCAGAAGGCCGCGCAGAACGCGCTGATCGAAGGACTCACGCACGAGAACGACCCGCACGCTCAGGCCGACGAAGACGGCGAGCTCGCGGGCAAGGACGAGCCGGTCGAGGGCGCGGTCGTCGCGGTGCGTCCGCAGGACGGCTCGCTCGTGGCGCTCGTCGGCGGCTCGGGCTTCACATTTCAAAACCAGCTCGACCGCGCGAGCGACGGCCGCCGTCTCATGGGCTCCGCGGTCAAGCCGTTCGTCTACGGCGTCGCCTTCGAGAGCGGCCGCTACACGCCGGAGTCGAAGATGATCGACGCGCCGATCTCCTTCCCGATCGAGGGCGGGGGCAAATGGTCGCCGCGCAACTACGGCAATAAGTATTTCGGCGAGGTCACGCTCGACGTCGCCCTGCACAAGTCGCTCAACTCGGTCGCGATCAAGCTCTTGAAGGACATCAGCATCGACCGCGTGATCGAGGCGCTCTCCGTCGCGACCGGCATTCCGGTCGAGCGCTGGCCGCGCAACCTGACCTTGGCCCTCGGCACCGCGGACGTCTCCCCGGTGCAGATGGCGACCGCCTACGCGGTCTTCGCCGACGGCGGCCGCGCCGTGCGCCCGTGGTGGCTGCGCGAGGTCGACGACCGCGACGGCAAGGTCCTCATCCCCGGCCTCCCTCCGACCGGTCCGGGCCCCGTCGTGTTCTCGTCGACCACGGTGCACACGGTGGTCGAGGTGATGAAGGGAGTGCTCAAGCCCGGCGGCTCCGCCTACGGCTCCGCGGTGAAGACCGGCTTCAACCTCCCCGCCGCCGGCAAGACCGGCACCACCAACGACTACCGCGACGCCTGGTTCGCGGGCGTGACGCCCGACATCGCGGCCGCGGTCTGGGTCGGCCACGACGACGGCGTGCCGATGCCTCCCGGCAAAGCCGGCGGCGCCGTCTCCGCGCCGATCTGGATGAAGTTCGTGAAGTCGATCTATCTCACTCGCCCGACGCGCGACTTCTAGGCGACGGATGCGCGGGCCATTGACGCCCAGGGCGGAGGGGCTATACTTCGGCATGGTCCGCGCGGCACGCGCATCGAGGCGCGAAAATCGGAATCCTCCGGCGCCGGGTTTTAGCCCATGACGAGCGGCGAAGGCGGCCGACGCGACGCCCCGGCCGGGAAGACCCGCGTCCTCCGCGTCGCCGGGCACGAGATCCCGATCGACGCGAGATGGACCGAGAGAGAAGACGAAGGCCTCGTGCTCAAGATCGAATCCGAAGCGCTCCTGGAAGCCTGCGTCGTCGTCCGGGCGGAGAAATCCGGGAGCTTGGTCGCGGCGGCGAATCTCTCCTTGAACCGATTGACGGCGACTCTCGCGCTCGACTCATTAACCCAGCCGGAGAAGGAGTTTTACAATTTCACCGACGGCTGCCGTTCGTTCTATACGGCGTTCGGGGACGACCTGACCGAGCGGCCGCAGCCGGCCGCAGACTGGTTGACGGGCGCGTTTCGGCGGCTGGAAGAATTTTATGCCCACAACTATCCCGCGCGCTGGGATTACCTGCGCGCCATGGCCGAAATCGCGATCGCGCGGCGCCCTTGACCAAATCCCGTCGGGCGCGCGTCGGCGACGATCGTTGATGCGGCGACTGCTTTGCGCGGCGGCGGCGGCAATTTTTTCCCGAAGCCCAACGGCGTGTTTTACCTGACGAAAGACGGCGCGCGAGTTCTTCGGGCTCTTGAGCGCGACCTTGGCGCTCTATATCCTGTCGACGCTGGCGGCGTTCTCGCCGCGCGGCCGCGCGGAGCGCAAAGAGGCCGCGAGCATGTGCGTCTACTTCGGCGCTCAAGCGCTCATGTTCTGCCTGATCTTCGGCGGCCTCTCCTGCTTCATCGGCCGGTTCATGCCGAGCTGACGCGGCGCCCTGAGCGCCGGCCCGCCCGCGCTTCCGGGTCAGAACACGATCAGGACGGCGTCGGGCCCGACGACATCCTCGAGCTCTTCGCGCTTCGCGTCGTCGGCGATATCGCCGCTCAGAACCATGTCGAAGACCGGGTAGACCTCGTTGTTGTCGCCGCTCAGCAGGGATACGGACTGGTCGAGCTGCTCCTCGCCGAGCTTGTCGAGCTCCGCCTTGAGCTCGCGGTACGTCATAGGGCGCGGCGGATCGTCGGGGGGCGTCGACGCGTTTTTCGGTGCGGTCATGCGTTTCTCCTCATGATTATTTCGCCGGCGCCCATCGGGCGCGACGGCGGAGCCGCGGCGGCGAGGCGCTCCTCGGCGATCGCGCAATAGTCCGACTTCAACTCGAAACCGAGAGCGCGGCGGCCGGCGAGCCGCGCGGCGACCAAAGTCGAGCCGGAGCCGGCGAACGGATCGAGGATCAGTTCGCCGGGCGCGCTGCAGGCGTCGACGATGCGCCGGATCACCGCGAGCGGGAACTGCGCGGGATGGTCGGCGCGTTCCTTCGACGAGCGGTTCCTCCCCGACGTCACTTTCGGGATGATCCACACGTCGCCGGGATTTTTCCCCAAGGGATTGCAGCGCCGCTTGCCGTTCTTCGTCTGGTTCGGATACTTGACGGCGGGATCGCGCACCGCGTCCAGTTCGAAGCGATAGGCGCGGGGATTCTTCACGAACCAAAGCCATTTCTCGTTGCGCGGGCAGAACGCGGCCTTGCTGGTCACGCCCGCGCCGTAATGCCAGACGATTTCCTGAAGGAGGTAAAAGGGCGAGCGGTTCCACAGCAGATACGGGATGGGCACCGCGCGGCCTCGGCCCGGAACTTCGAGGTATCCCAAATTGAGCCAGAAGGCGCCGTCGGGCTTGACGACGCGGTGGACCTCCGTCATCCAGCGCGCGCACCAATCCAGATATTCGTCGAGCGGCAGGCGGCGCTCGTAGCTCTTGCCGATGTTGTAGGGGGGCGAGGTGATCGCCAGGTCCACGGACTCGTCGGCCAGGCGCGAGAGGCCTTCGAGCGCGTCGACGCGCTCGATGCGCTGAAGGGAGGTTTTCAAGCGTGAAGACAGAATCAGACTCCTTCCGATTGGTAGTATTGAAGCAGACCATGATCAAACTCGCGACCGGAAATCTTCTGGAAGCCGAGGCGGAAGCCCTGGTGAACGCGGTCAACGTCGCGGGCGTCATGGGAAAGGGCCTCGCGCTTCAATTCAAGCGCGCGTTTCCGGAGAACTTCCGCGCCTATCGACGCGCCTGCGAAAGCGGAGAGCTCAAGCTGGGGCGCGTGTTCGTCCACCGGAACCAAGCCCCGCAGGGGCCGCGCTTCATCGTCAATTTCCCGACGAAGGGCCACTGGCGGGACGCGAGCCGGCTGGAGGACGTCGACGAGGGCCTGCGCAGCCTGGCGCGGGCGATTCGGGACTTGCGCATCCGTTCGATCGCCGTGCCGCCGTTGGGCTGCGGCTTGGGCGGCCTGCGATGGGCCGACGTGCGGCCGCGGATCGAAGCCGCGCTGGAGCCGCTGTCCGGGGTTGAAACGCTCCTCTACGCGCCGCCGACGGATCCGGCGGCCCGCGTCTCACCCGGCGAGTCGTCCTAAAATACGATCACCGCGGCGTCGGTGCCGATCACGTCCTCAAGTTCCTCGCGCCTCTCCTTGGGGAGTTCGCTGATCAGGATCGTGTCGAAGATCGGGTAGACCTCGTTGGCGTCGTCCCTCAGCAAGGAGACGGGCTCGTCCAGCTGATCCTCGCCGAGAGCGTCGAGCGACGCCTTCAACTGTCGATAGGTCAGCGGGGGCCGATCGTACGGAGGAGCTGAGTCGCGCTTCGGTTCGGACATGGCTCGTTCCTCGGTCCCGGATTTACGGCGTCGCCCGAACGGCCTCTTCCACGGTGGTGACGCCCGCCCAAGCCTTGTCCAGCGCGTCGAGCGCCAGCGGCCGAAAGCCGGACTTGAGCGCCGCGGCGCGCAAATCGGCATCGGCGGCCTTCTCGGCGATGCGCTTTCGAAAAGCATCGTCGAGCAGCAGCAGTTCGGACGCGAGGACGCCCCCCGCGTAGCCCGTCCCGCCGCACGCGGCGCAGCCTTTGGCGCGAACGAAGTTGCCGCCGGGCCGCCGGATCAATTCCGCGGCGGCCGGCGCCAGGTCGGGCGCGAGCGCTTTCAAGGCTTCGGCCGCATCGGACTCGGACAGCGGCGCCGCCTCGGCGCAGGCGGCGCAAACCTTGCGCAGTCGACGGGCGGCGACGATGCCGATGAGAGAGCTGGCGACGAGGAACGGATCCGAGCTGAGCTCGATTTGACGGCGCAGGGCGCTCGCCGCATCCGGCGCGTCCATTCCGGCGAGCACCAGATGACCCGTCATCGCCATTCTGACGGCCATATCGACGGCCGCCTGGTCGGAGAGAATTTGAACCATCAGGCCCTCGGCGTCGTAGCGCGCGATTTCGCGCATGCCCTGGACGAACGTGAAGCCCCGCGTGGAATCGATCTGGCTCTGGTTGATTTTCGGCACGACGGCGCCCACGGGATCCTCGATCGACCAGAAGTAGTCGCTCCGGCGACCGACCCGTTTGAGCATGCCCGTCAGAAGAGCGCTCCGGGCCCCTTCCGACGGGCCGGCGACGACCAGAAAGCCGTAGGTCCGGTCGACGAGTCCCAGAAGCGTCTTCATGGTCTCCGGAGCCAATCCGAGATTCTCCAAGTCCGCGCTCGGGCCGACGTCGAAGAAGCTCAAGCCGAGCCGGCGGCGTCCGTCCTGCCGCCGGCTCGACGTGCGGACCTGGATGGTCCTCCCGTCCACGGCGGTCTCGAAGCGGGTCCGCTCGCGTTCGTGCGCCTCGGGAAGCCCCTGGACCGAGACGTCGTGGACCGACCGATAGGGCTCGCGCACCTGAAGGAAGAACGTCAGCGCCTGCTGCGCGGGAGCGGTCGCGAGCGCGCGAGTGCTGTCCAAGATGGGGAATTCGTCTTCCGGGAACGAGAGCTCGTCGCGATATTCTCCGTCGAAGCGGAAACGCACGTCGACGCGGCCTTCTCCCGCTTCGAACAGGACTTCGTCGGCGCCTTCGCGCGCGGCGGCCTCGATGACGGCTTGGCCGAGGCGTTTCGACGCTTCCTCCGGGCCGCACGACGACTTCTCCGAACGGATCGCCGCAAACGCCCGCTCAAGATTCGCGCTCATTCGATCGGCGGGGACTTCGGGTCGCAGAGGTTCAGCGTCGTGAAGACCGCGGGCTGGGCGGGCGGCGCGGCGGTCGAGTTCGGGTCGTCGCAGCGGACTTCGGCGCGGCAGAGCCGGTCCGAATCGAGGCGCGTCACGCGGCAGCGGGGCTTCGCGTCGTCGCAGCGCGCGTGACCGGCCGCGCGCCCGAGGCGCAGGTCGAAGAACACGATGTCGTCGCAGGTCTCCGCGGCGTCGAAGGAGATCGCGACGAAGCGGTCGTTCTTCGCCGCCAGTCCCAGTCGGGAGACGTAGCCTCCCGTCGGGTCGGCTTCGTAGGTGAAGGCGGCGAGCCGGGCGCGTCCTTTGCGCAGCTCGAGCCGGCTCGGAAAACGCCCGCGCGCGTCTTCCGGAAGGGCGCAAACTTCGACGCGGAGGCCGGTGCCCGCGATCACGAGCGGCTTCGCCTGCGGAACCTCCGGGTGTTCCGCGCCCAAACAGCGCGGCGGACGCGCGGCGAGGGCCGCGGGACTGGTCAGCGCCAGCGCGAAAAAAGCTCTCGCGACGGCGAGGCCTGTTCCGGTGCGTGCATTCATGTTCGATCGACGCAGGCGCCGCAGAGCCACGGTCCGAGTATAAGAGGTCGACCCGAGAACTTCAAGACCCGCCGCCGGGCCGGCGTCTCGCCGCCGGCCTTGACAGCAACCGGCGATCCGGCCATGCTTCAGCCGCATGGCGAATGATTCGGATCCAAGTTTCCTGGCCTTGTTCGAGGGAGCGTTGATCGTTCATGCGGGCGTTCCCGTTCGCGAGATGTACGAGCAGATGCAGGCCGCGCACGGAGACGACGCGCAAGTCTCCGAGCTTTTCGGAGCGTTGAAAGCGGACTGGGACGACCCGGCGCCCGGGCTCAAGATGGTGCGTCCGTTCGCGGAGCGCGCGGAAAAAACCCGGACTACCGGATCGCCGCCGCTTTCAGCGAGGTCGCCGCGGAAACGACGATGGTGGACGCGTACTGGACTCTCGGCGCCCACGCCTACCTTCTCAAGAAGCATCTTCTGCGCCGGGAGGCCGACGAGACGGACGTCCGGTTCGCGCGCGAGACGCTGGGCGCCCTTTCGCCCGAACACCCGGTCTTCGCGCGGCTGTTCTCCCTTTCGGCCGGTCCGCTCTGGAAGAAGGATCTTTACCTGTCGGGCCACGAGTCGGCGACGTTCGCGCAATGGACGAAGGCGCGCGGGATCGCCGTCGAGCCGTCCGTTCTTCCGAGCCGCGCGTTCATCGAGAAGCAAGGGGAGCGCATCGGTCTTCCCGCGCTCGCGGCCGAAGCCCAAGACGCCTGGGACCTCTACTTTTCGGCGCTGCAAACGCGCTGAGTCGGCCGCCTCGCTCCCGTTCATGCCTTTCGCCGCGGGAGTCATTCTCGGCGTCATCGCGTCGACATAAAAGCGGGAGGCCTCCGCTCTGTGCGGACGCGGGCGCCGGGTCTACAATCAATTCAGGGCCGGCGGAAAGCCTTCGATCCGAACTGGGGCCCGCGAGGAGAACCATCATGGAATATCAGAGCGTCAATCCCTTTGACGGAAAGACCGCGAAGACCTTCGAGCCGCTGACCGACGCCGAGCTCGAAGCCAAGATCGCCGCCGCGACCGCCTGCTACCGGACGTGGCGGACCAAGAGCTTTAAAGAGCGCGCCGTGATCATGGCCCGAGCCGCCAAGCTGATGCACGCGGACGTCGACCGGTTCGCGAAGCACGCGACGCTCGAGATGGGCAAGCTGATCAACGAGTCGCGCGGCGAGGTGAAGTTCAGCGCGGACATTCTCGCGTATTACGCGAAGAACGCGGAAGCCTTCCTCGCGCCGGTGAAGCTGCACCCGACGCACGGCCACGCGCACATGGAGAGCAGCCCCATCGGCGTGATCTTCGGCGTCGAGCCCTGGAACTTCCCGTACTATCAGCTCGCGCGCGTGGCGGGACCGCACCTGATGGCGGGAAACACGCTGATGATCAAGCACGCGGGCTGCGTCCCGCAGTGCGCGATCGAGTTCGAGAAGCTCTTCGTCGACGCGGGCGCGCCCGAGGGTCTCTACACGAACCTGCTGATCACCCACGAGCAGTCCGACAAGCTGATCGCCGATGCGCGGATCAAGGGCGTCGCCCTCACCGGCAGCGTGGCGGCGGGCCGCAGTCTCTCCTCGCGCGCCGGGGCCAGCCTCAAGGTGTCGTCGATGGAACTGGGCGGGAGCGACGCGTTCATCGTGCTCGAGGACGCGGACCTGTCCAAGACCATTCCATGGGCGGTGTGGGGACGCATGTACAACGCCGGGCAGACGTGCTGCGCGTCGAAGCGCTTCATCGTGGTCGAGGCGATCGCCGACGAGTTCCTCGCGAAGTTCAAGGCCGCGCTGGAGAAGCTCGTCCCGGGGGATCCGATGGACGAGAAGACCACGCACGGGCCGCTGTCGACCGAGTCGGCGCTCCTTGCGCTGGTCAAGCAGGTGGACGACGCCGTCGCGCACGGCGCGAAGGTGGCTCTCGGCGGCAAGCGGCTCGACCGCGCCGGCGCCTTCATGCAGACGACGATTCTCACCGACGTCAAGCCGGACAACCCCGCGTTCCGCGACGAGTTCTTCGGGCCCGTCGCGATGTTCTTCCGCGTGAAGGACGAGGCCGCGGCGATCGCGCTGGCCAACGACTCGGACTTCGGCTTGGGCGGCGCCGTGTTCACCAAGGACCTCGCGCGCGGCAAGCGCGTGGCCTCGCAGGTGGAGACCGGCATGATGTTCATCAACAATATCGACTGGAGCGACGCCGAGCTGCCGTTCGGCGGGATCAAGGACTCCGGCTACGGGCGCGAGCTCGGCAACATGGGAATCCAGGAGTTCGTGAACAAGAAGCTGGTCCGGACGCACGACATGGCCGCGCCGCTGGTATAACGGCCATGTACGTCGATGTCGTCGTTCTAAAGGAGACGCATCCGCACGAGCGACGCGTCGCGCTCGTCCCGGCCGTGGCCGCGGAGCTCGTCGAGCTCGGGGCCAAGGTGCACATCCAGTCCGGGGCGGGCGTCGCGGCGAACTTCGCCGACGCGGCGTTCAAGGACGCGGTTTTCTCCGATCGGCGCGACGAGCTCGCGCGGGAGGCCGATATCCTGCTCGCCGTGCAGGCGCCGTCGCTCGAAACGATCGACGCGATGAAGCCGGGCGCGATTCTCGTCTGCTTCCTGGACTCCCATCGCCAGCAAGCCCTCGTGCAGAGGCTCGTGGAAAGGAAAATCACGTGCTTCTGCATGGAGCGCGTGCCGCGCATCACGCGCGCGCAGGCGATGGACGCTCTGTCCAGCCAGTCCTCGCTCGCCGGCTACTATGCAGTGAGCTTGGGCGCGACGCAGATGTCGCGGGTGCTTCCGAAGATGACGACGGCGGCCGGAGCGCTGGGGCCCGCGAAGGTGCTGGTCATGGGCCTGGGCGTCGCCGGATTGGAAGCCGTCGCGACGGCGCACCGGCTCGGCGCGGAGGTCGAGGGCTACGACGTTCGTCCGGAGACCGAAGGTCAGGCGCTGTCCCTCGGCGCGACGTTCGTGGACACCGGGGTGGACGCGAGCGGCAAGGGCGGCTACGCGCGCGAGCTCACGAGCGCCGAAAAGAGCAAGGTCGACGCCGTGCTGACGAAGCACATTCAGGCGGCCGACCTGATCGTGACGACGGCGGCGATTCCCGGGCGCGCGTCGCCGAAGCTCGTCAGCCGCGCGCAAGCGGCCGGGATGAAGCCCGGGTCCGTCATCGTCGACCTCTCCGCCGAAGGCGGCGGCAACTGCGAGGACACGCTTCCCGGAGCCACGACGCAGGCGGGTCCCGTGAAAATCGTGGCGCCGCTCAACGTCCCGTCTCTGCTGGCCGAGGACGCGAGCAAACTCTACGCGAAGAACCTCTACAACCTGCTCGCGCTATTCGTGAAGGACAACATCGTCAAGATCGACTGGGGCGACGAGATCCTCGTCAAGTCGTGCGTCGCTCACGACGGTCAAGGCAAGAACGGCGCGCTGGAGACCAAGCACAAAGCCGGCGCGGCCGCGGGGGTGGGCTCATGAACTTTTCAGTCGAGTTGACCGGTTTCGCCGCGCTCTGGATCTTCATGCTGGCCGCGTTCACCGGCTGGGTGATCATCGGCCGCGTTCCCGCGATCCTGCACACGCCGCTGATGTCCGGTTCGAACTTCGTCCACGGCATCGTCGTGGTCGGAGGAATCTACGCGCTGCTCAACGCGGGAACGCCGCGCGAGCAGGCGTTGGGCTTCTGCGCCGTGCTCCTCGGCGCCGGCAACGCCGCCGGCGGCTATGCGGTCACTTCGCGGATGCTCGCGATGTTCCAGCAGTCCCACAAGAACCACCCCGACGCGAAGCCGCATCACGCGAGGAAACCATGATCTCCCGCGAAGCCCTGACGCTGATCTCCCGGGGCGCGATCGCCGCGTCCGATCTCGCCGCGGCGTTCCTGTTCATGTTCGGCCTCAAGCGCATGTCGTCGCCGGTGACCGCGCCCTCGGGCATCCGCTTCGCGGGCGTCGGCATGGCGGTCGCCGTCGCCGCGAGCTTCCTTTACATCGTGAGCGCAAGTCCCGAGGCCAAGCCGCACCTGATCGTGAACGTCGCTCTCGCCGTTGCGGCTCTGCTGATCGGCGGCGCGGCCGCATGGCTGGGCGGAAAAAAAGTGGCGATGACTTCGATGCCCCAAATGGTCGCGCTGTACAACGGCATGGGCGGCGGCGCGGCGGCATTCATCGCCGCGGTCCAGCTTCTGGGGAGCAAGTCGCACGGGAGCGCCCAACTGCTGGCGGCTCTTTCGGGCGCGGTGATCGGCTCGCTGTCGTTTTCGGGATCCCTCATCGCTTGGGCCAAGCTGGACGGGGTGCTGAAAAAACCTCTGCGCTTCCCGGGGCAGAGAGAGGTGAACGCGGTCGCGGCGTCCTGCGTCTTGGCCGCGGGCGCGGCCGTCGTGCTCGCGGCGCACGGCGCGCACATTCCGCGGTTTTCGCCGGGGGAGCTGACGGCGTCGCTGTTCGGCGGCGCGCTGCTGCTCGGCATTCTCTCGACTCTCCCCATCGGCGGCGCGGACATGCCGGTCGTGATCTCCATCTACAACGCGCTGACCGGCGTGGCCGTCGGCTTGGACGGGTTCGTCCTGCAGAATCCCGCGCTGATGATCGCGGGCATGGTCGTCGGCGCGGCGGGACTTCTGCTCACGCTCCTGATGGCGAAAGCGATGAACCGGTCCGTGCGGAACATCCTGTTCTCGGACTTCGGCGAGGTCTCCAAGCGCAAGCAGGGGGCGATCAAGGGTTCTTTGAAGCCGACGGCGGCGCCGGACGCCGCGATCGCTATGCGCTACGCGCACGAGGTCATCATCGTGCCCGGCTACGGACTTGCGGCGGCGCAGGGACAGCAGAAGCTCTATGAATTCGTGAAGCTTCTGCAGGCGGCGGGAGTCTCGGTGAAGTTCGCCATTCATCCGGTGGCGGGGCGCATGCCGGGGCAGATGGACGTTCTGCTGGCCGAGGCCGGCGTGCCGTACGACCTGATCTTCCAACTCGACGCGATCAACCCGGAATTCAAGAACGCGGACTTCGCTCTCGTGGTCGGGGCCAACGACGTGGTGAACCCGGCCGCGCGCACGGACAAGGGCTCGCCGATCTTCGGCATGCCCATCTTGAACGTCGATCAGGCGAAAAAAGTCTTCGTGATCAAGCGCGGCGAGGGAAAAGGCTACGCGGGAATCGTCAACGAGCTGTTCTACGAGGACAAGACGCAAATGGTTTACGGCGACGCGGCGGCCGTGCTCGCGCAGATGATCGAAGCCGTCCGGGGATTGGGCGCCGCCGCGAAGCCCGACGCGAAAAAGCCGAAGCCGCAGCACGCGGCCGTCTAGGGGACCCCGATGAACAAGAAAATGAAGGCGGCGGTCGTGCGCGCGTTCGGCCAGCCGCTGGCGCTCGAGGAGGTCGACGTCCCCGCGCCCGGTCACGGACAGATCCTCGTCAAGACCGAGGCCTGCGGGGTGTGCCACACCGATCTGCACGCGGCGAGCGGGGACTGGCCGCTCAAGCCGAACCTGCCCTTCATCCCGGGCCACGAGGGCATCGGCACCGTCGCGGCGCTCGGCGCCGGAGTGACCGCCGTCAAGGAAGGCGAGCGCGTGGGAGTGCCCTGGCTCTATTCCGCCTGCGGGCACTGCGAGTACTGCCTGTCCGCTTGGGAGACGGTCTGTCCGGACGCGCAGTTCGGCGGCTATACCAAAAACGGCGGGTTCGCCGAGTACATCCTCGCGGACCCGAACTACGTCGCGCACATCCCGAAGGGCCTCGGCGCGAAGGAGGCGGCTCCGCTGATCTGCGCGGGGATCACCACCTACAAGGGCATCAAGCAGACCCGGGCTCGCCCCGGCGAGTGGCTCGCGATCTCCGGCATCGGCGGCCTGGGGCACTTGGGAATCCAATACGCGAAGGCGATGGGCCTCAAGGTCTGCGCGATCGACATCGACGACCAGAAGCTCGCGCATGCCAAAAAGCTCGGCGCCGACCTCGTGTTCAACGCGAAAAACGGCGACCCGGCCGCGCAGTTGAAGAAGGAAACCGGCGGCGGCGCGCACGGCGTGCTCATCACCGCGCCGTCCTTGCCCGCCTTCAAGCAAGGCGTCGGCATGACGCGAAAGCTCGGCACCTGCGTTCTCGTCGGACTGCCGCCCGGGGAATTCCCCGTGCCGCTGTTCGACGTCGTGGCCAACTGCATCTCGATCGTGGGCTCGTTCGTGGGCAACCGCAAGGACATGGCCGAGGCGCTCGCGTTCGCCGCCGCGGGCAAGGTGAAGGCCGACATCGAGCTCCAGCCGCTGTCCGCGATCAACGACGTTTTCAAGAGGCTCGCGCACGGCGACGTCCCGTCGCGCGTGGTCATCGACTTCGCGGCCGCCTGAAGCGCTGACGCGGAGTCGTTAGGCGCCGAGAGCCGCGAGCGCCCGCTCGGCGCGCGTCTCGAATCTCGCGGCGAGCGAACGCTTCTCTGCGACCGGGAGAAACAGGCCGTCGAGGCCGGTCCACGCGGAATCGAGAAGGTCCTCGGCGCCGAAGCCGAGCTCGCGCGCCGCGACCCCGTACTCGTGCGTGAGGTCCGCGCCGAACACGCCGGGGTCGTCGGTGCTGAGGGTGACGCGTGCGCCGGCGTCGCGCCACGTTCGGGCCGGGTGAGCGGCGTAAGAAGGAACGGCGCCGGTGCGTAGATTAGAAGTGAGGTTCACCTCGAGTACGACTTCTCGGCGCACGACCTCGGCCAGTAGATCCGGTTGGTCTTGCAGGCGCACGCCGTGACCGATGCGGTCGACGCCGAGATCGAGCGCGTCCTCGAGCTCGCGGCCGCGCGCCGCCTCGCCCGCGTGGGCCGTGAGGCCCAGGCCCGCCGCGCGCCCGCGGCGCAGCCACGCGCCGTAGGAGGACAGCGCCTCGTCGCCGGCGCCGACGTCGGCGACGTCGAGGCCGACGACGCCGCGGCCCGCGCAGGCGACGGCGAGGTCGGCCAACTCGGCGTTCGTCTCGCGCGAGATCGCGGCGAACGGGCGGAGAAGGCAGATGATCACGCCGGAGCCGACGCCGAAATCGGTTCCGCCTCGCGCGAGACCGCGCAAAGCGGCGTCGAGCGCGTTCTGCGCGGTGAAGCCCGGCGCCGCCTGCAGGACAGGCGCGAAGCGGACTTCCGCGTAAAGAATATTTTGTCGCGCGGCGTCGCGAATCAATTCGTAGGCGGCCAGCTCGACGGCGGCCGCGGAGCGCAGCAGCGGATAAAAAGCGTCGAAGGCGGCGAGCACGTCGGCGAGCGCCGGGCGCGGCGCGTCCACGACGACGCGGCGGCGGATCTCCGCGGAAGAGAGGCCGCGCAGGGGGGAGTCCCGGACGGTTTCGGCGAGGAGGCGCACGGTCTCCGGAGACAACGCGCCGTCGAGGTGCAGGTGCGTCTCGACCTTCGGCATCGCGGCGGCGAAGGCCGCGACGCGCTCCGGCGTCCAGCGCGCGGCGCGCACGCGCGCGCGCAGGCCGGACGGAGTCGGATTCATGCGGCGATTGTAGCACGGGTGGACGCGCCGGACCCTAAGAGCTAGAATGACCGCGATGAAGCTTTCGACGCGCTTTCTCGCGCCGTTGGCGGCCGCAGCGCTTTTCGCGGCCTGCGGCCCCGCGCGCGAGTCCGGCTCCAACTTCACCTACCAGCAGGCGAGCGCGCTCAAGCCCGGCGGCGTCGGCGTCGGGACCATGAGGGAATCGAAGCAGCCGCATTGGTGGCGCCTCGACGTGAAGACCGACGGCGTGCTGTCCGCGAAGGTCGGTGGCATCCGCGACGTGGACTTCGTGCTCTCCGCGTACGACGCGGACCGGCGCGAGCTTCTGCGCGTGCACGAGGCCACGGTCGGCGGCGACGAGCAGTTCATCGGGCTCGGCGTGTCGCCGGGCACGTACTACATCGTGCTGACCGACACGAAGGCGGATTCGAACAACCCCACGCAGGAGTATCGGCTCGAGACGAAGTTCGAGCCGTCGCACGGACGCGAGCGCCAGCCGAACTCCTCCGCGCTCTCCGCCCAGGCCATCGAGGCCGACGGAACCGTGCGCGGCTGGTACTGGCCGACGCGCAACCTGCTGAGCGACGATCCGAACTCGGATTACGAGCACTGGTTCTCCGTCGACGTGCAGAAGACCGGGCTGTTCCTGCTCAACGTCGACGTGAGCGAGGTGCCGAAGGTCGACCCGATCCTGGAAGTCTACGACACCAACGGCTACAAGCTGCAGACCGCGGACTCCGGCGGCGTCGGCGAAGGGGAATCCTTGCGCGACTTCGGCGTGCGCGGCCCGGGCAAGTTCCTGCTGCGCCTGCGCTCGAAATATAAAGGAGCGGGCAACTCCGACGTCCCGTTCGACTTGATGACGGAACTGCTTCCCTACCAGGGCCGCACCGCGTTCAAGCCCAACTATCAGCGCTCCGACGCGACGCCCTTCGAGCTCGACACCATCACCGACACGATCGGCCCCGCCGGGGCCGCGGACTGGTTCAAGGTGACGATCTCGACCGACGCGAAATTCCTCCTGCGCGCCGAGGTGTCCGGCGTCCCGGCAATGGAGCTGGTGCTGTCGCTCAAGGACGCGTACGGCAACGACCTCGTCGCGGTCGACAACGCGGGCAAAGAACAGCCGCAGGTCATGACCGGCTGGGGCGTCACGAAGGGAGACTATTATCTGGTCGTGTCTGAAAAAACGGGCAAGAAGGTCGACGCGCGCGACGCGTTCACCTTGACCAAGAAGCTGATCCCCTGGCAGACGGGCCTGGAATGGGAGCCCAACGACTCGACGGCGACCGTGCAGGCGATCAAGCCCGGAGAGTCCGTCGACGGCTACTTCGCGCCGAAGGGCGACCAGGACTGGTACGAGTTCAATCTTTATCAGAAAGCCGCGGTGGAACTGGATCTGACCGGCGTCATCAACGTCGCGCCGGAGATGACCCTGTTCGATCAGGAATACAAGGAGCTCGCGACCGCGGCCGCGGCCAAGTCCGGCGATCCCGTGCAGATCACGCGCGAGCTCGACCGCGGCACCTACGACGTCCGGCTCAAGCCCTCCGACCCCGCGCAGAACAACGTGCGCGACAAGTACTCGTTCCGGGTGATCGTGAAATGAGGCGCCTGCTTCCCGTCCTGCTCGCGTTCGCCGCGGCCTGCGCCGCGCCGCGCGCCGTGACGCCGACCGCGGCGCCTGCGCCGGCGCCGGTTCCCGCGCGTCCGCCGAAACCGCTGTTCTCCGAGACGCCCGAGGTCAACGACCCGAACTTCGTGCTCGTCGTGAGCGAGGCGGTCCAAGACCCGTCGGACGACGGCGTCTCCTACACCAAAGTCTTCGTCGACGGCCGCGAGGTCGGACGCACCGAAGTCGGCAAGAAGTCCGAGGAGCACGTGCTCAAGCTCAAGCTCCCGCTCGGCAACCAGCCCATCCGCCTCGAGCACTGGGTCCTGCCCGCCGTCGGCGACTGGACGCGCCTCGACGACGAGTTCCAGCCGCGCGAGCGCTTCGTGCGCGTCGAGGACGGCACCGTCGTCCGCCTCGAGCTGCACTTCTCCGAAGGCGAAGGCTCCAACACTCTCGCGCTCACGCGCGAGCCCGCGCCGCGCTGAACGCGGAATTATTTCTCGGCGCGCTCGACGAATGGCGACGCTGGAGCCGGTCCAATTGCGTTTCTATTTATTCCGCTTGAAAATAGTCGTCGTTCGACGGCGATAGGATTCAGCGCGGCTTCGGGGCGCCGATGGAGGCCGAGTGCTCGACCTTGCGGTTGCGTTTATCCTGAGCGGCGAGGCGCTTGCGCCTCAACGCGTTTTGCGCGACCTCGCCGCGCACCGCGGGATCATCGGGCGCGAGCGTCGCGGCGCGGTTCGCCGCGGCTTGCGCCGCTTCCAGGTCTCCGGCCGAGCGCGCGGCCTGGGCCCAAGCGATCAAATCGACCGGCGCGAGCGGCGCCAGCGCGTCCTGGCGCGCGCGCTCCTGCGCGGACGACTTCCAGTCGCCGAGCGCGGCGTAGGCTTCGGCGCGACGCGCGTGCAGGCGCGCGTCGTCGGGCACGAGGCCGTCGAGGCGCGCGTAGGCGTCGAGCGCGTCCTGCGGCCGGCCGAGACCGACGAGCGCTCGGCCGCGCAGTTCGAACGACGCGGGATAGAGGCCGCTGCCGGGCCAGACGCCGTCCGCGTCGGCGAGCGCCGCGTCGAAGCGGCCGCCGGAGAGCTCGGCGAGCGCGCGGTTGTAGCGCACATCGGAGGCGAGCCACGCGGCGGGAGCGACGAAGAGTGCCGCGAACATGGTGAGCGCGGAGCCTTGGAGCAGGCGGCGCACGTCCTCGCCGAACGGGAGGGGCAAGGTCTTCACCACGCCGCGCGGGCTCGCGAGCGGTCCCAGGCCCGCGGCCGCGCCGGCGGTCGCCCAGGCGAGCCACGCGCCGGGCCCGGTCGACGGGAGAAAGCCGACGGCCGCCGAGATTCCCCACGCGGCGAAGCCCGCGGCGAAGGCGGCGGCGTACCCGGCCTCGGCGAGAGCGCCGCGGCGGCGCAGGTTGAACGCGGCGTTGAGGCCGGCGAGCACGGCGGCGACGTAGGTCCAGGCGAGGAGCAGGACGCCGACGAGGCCGGTCTCGGCCAAGGCGTCGGTGAACAACGTTCCGCCGGCCGCGCCCGGGCGCAGAGCGAGGCTGCCCGGACCGATGCCGAGCAGCGGGCTCTCGTGCCAGGCGGCGAGACCCGCGGCGGCGGACGGCGCGAAGCCGCCGCTCGCGCCGAGGAGCGCGCCGAGCGCGGCGGCGCCGGCCGCGGCGCCGAGCGCGAGGCAGGATGCGCGCTTCGCTTCGGGACCGTCGAGAATCAGGGACGCCGCTGCCGCGAACGCGAGCGCGGAGAGCGCGAAGCCGGCGACGCCGCGCGCCGAGCCGGACCAGGCGGCGAGGAGCGCGAGCGCCGCCGCGGCGACCGTCGCCAAGGTCCGCCGCGTCGAGGAGGACTCCGGGTCCAGGCGCAGGGCGAGTGCGGCGGGCAGGCCGGCGGCGGCGAACGCGGCGAGCTGGGCCCCGTCGAGACCCAGGGTCGTCGCGCCGAGGCGACGCGCCGCGGCCGCGACGCCGACGAGCGCGGCCGCCGCCGTCGCCCAGAACGCGAGGCGCGCGGCGTGGCGCGCGCCGCCGAGCTCGAGCAAGGCGGCGGCGTAGATCAGCCACGCGGAGAGCGACGCGGCAACGCCGGGAAGCGAGGCGAGTCGATAGGGCTCCGCCGCGTAGCGCGCGAGCGTCCACGCCGCGAGCGCGGCGAGAGGAGCGAGCACCGAGCCGACGGCCTCCGGCGCGTCCCAGCGTCCGCGCGCGAGTCCCTTCATCGCGTAGGCGAGGGCCATGGTCAGCACCGCGGATTCGACGAGCGCGGTGCGCAGAGCGGCCGGATCGAACGTGCGGCCGTGCGCCGCGAGCGGCGCGAGGAAGACGAGAGACAGCAGGGCGAGCTCGCCCGTGCGGCCCCAGCCCGCGGAAGGGTTCAGCTTCATTTTTCCTCCGCGGCGGCGATCGGCGCGCCGCCGGACTGCTGGGACGGCACGCCGGTCGCCGTGATCAGCAGAGCGACCAAGGCGAGCGCCGCGGCGGCGAGCAGAATCGCGGGCGCTTCGCGCGGCCAAAGGGACAACTCGACGCCGTGTCCCGCGCAGGAGTCCGCGGCCGCGGCGCGCAGCGCGCTCAGCAAGCGTTTCTTGAGCGCCGCCGGCGCGGAAACCGAGGGTGCCGCGGGCACGGGCTTCACGAGCTTGCGGCATTCGGCGCAAGCGTCCAGGTGCGCGCGGACTTGCGCCGCGCGGCGCGCAGACAGGCGGCCTTCCGAATACAAATCCTGAACATTGTTGAAGCCGTGGCAGTTCATGAGAGCAGCTCCTTGAGCTTCTGGCGGCCGCGGTGCAGGCGCACGTCGAGCGCCGCGAGCGAGCAGCCGAGCGCGGCCGCGGCTTCCTCGCGCGCCGCGCCCTCCAGGTCGACCATCACGACGGCCATGCGCTGGGACTCGCTCAAGCGCGTGAGTGCTGCGCGCACGTGGTCGGAGGAGTCGCGCGCCTCGGCCCAGCGCTCCGGGCCGGGTTCCGCGTCCGCCAACGCGTCCTCGAGGGACGCGGAGTCCTCGTCGACCTTCGCGCTCAGCGAGACCGAGCGGCGCGACGACGTCTGGCGCAGGGAGCTCAGGTAGACGTTGCGCATGATGGCGTTGAACCACGCCTCGAACGGGAGCGTCGGGTCGTATTTGTCGAAGTATCTCATGGCGCGCAAGAACGCTTCCTGGACCACGTCGCCGGCATCGGCCGAGTTACCGGTCATTCTCAGCGCCACGGCGTACGCCTTGTCGGCGTGCAGGGCGATCAGGCGGTCGATCTCGGCGTCCACCGTAGTCTCAGTCGCGTCCTTTCACCAGGGATACCCGCGAGGGGGGCGGGAACTTACATGCGGGCGGCGACAGGGATTATAACAACGCCGCAGGCCCGTTCCGCGCTCGGGAATTGGGTCCTCGGGCCCGGAGGCCCCCTGAGCCTTTCGGGGTCCGAAAAGTCACCGAACATTCACGCGCCGCACACCGTCGGGCGACCGTCCGCGCGTACAATGAGGGCGTGAAACGGGGGATTTTCACGCTCCTTTTATTCTCAATGATAGGGATTACATATTCGAATTTAGGCCCTTCGTTCGCGCCGCCTAGGTCTTTAGGAGGTGGTGGCCTTTCGCGGTCCCCGCTACAATGGGGACGATGATCGACCGCGCGAAGAGACTGGTCGCCGCCGCTCTCTCCCTCGCCCTGATCTTGATCTCCCCGGGCTTGGAAGCCCCGCGCGTTTTCGCCGCGGCGCTCGAAGGCGTTCCCGCCGCTCCCGCCCCCGTCGGCGGCGTCGTCGCGGCTCCCGCGATCGTCGCTCTCCCCGCGCAATCGCTGAGCCCGCTGTCCGCGCCGGCGCTGAGCGTCGGCGCCGGCTTCGCGCCCGCGGCGACGTTCGCGCCGAGCGCCGCCGTCGCGGCGGCTCCCGCGGCGGCCGTTACCGCGGCCGCGCCGAGCGCGGTTCTCGCGCCTTCCGCGGCTGCTCTGCCGGTCGCCGCCGCGGCGGCCGAGCCGACGTCTCCGTCCGCCGCGCCGGCCGCCGTCGCCGCGGCCGCGGCGCCCGCCTCTCCGATCTCGGCCGCGCCCGCCGCGACCGATTCCGCCTTCACTTATAAGGCTCAGAACCTGCTGCTGCAGATGGTGGCCGCGCTGACCGGAAACGTCTACTCCGCGCGGCCCGCCGGCCAAGGCCTCAGCGACGCGCGCATCGCCGACGCCGCGGACCGCCGCGCGGTGTTCTCCGATTTCGACGAGACGCTCGCGACGTCCAACGCCGCGTTCGACCACACGCTGCCGCCGGACATGGTCGAGGCGTTCGAGGCCGTCCACGCCGCGGGCAAGACGATCGACGTGATCAGCGACCGCCCCGAGAGCGTGCTGGCGGCGCTGTCGACTCTGCCCGTCGCGACGCGCGCCGGCATGTACGTCGCGGTCGACGCGGGCGGCCGCGTGTACCGCTACGACGACAAGGGCGAGGCGGCCCTGGTCCACGAAGAGCCCGCGATGACCGCCGCGGTCAAGGCGGACGTCGGCGCCGCGGCGGACGCGGCGAAGGCCCGGTTCGGCGCGATCGGCGCGGAGCTGTTCGTTCCGAACGAGAAGGACTCCAATCCCGCGGAGATTTGGCGGCCGTACACGTACACGTTGCGCCTGAAGGTGGGCTCCACTGCGGAGCAGGTGAGCGGCGCGGGCAAGCTCATGCAGGCGGAGCTCGACAAGCGCGGGACCGGCCTCACGGTCAAGGCGCGCTTCGCGAAAGATCCGAGCAACGCGCCGTACCTCGCTCTCACGGTCAATACGAAGGCCAACGCGTCGCGGTGGATCGCGGCTCAGCGGGGCCTCGCCGCGAAGGACGTGGTCGTGCTCGGCGACAGCATGTACGCGCCGCGCGAGGGCGCGGTCTCCGCGCTGTCGCGCCTGGGCCGCCGCGCGGCCGGCCGCGACGTTCCGGCTTTCGGCAACGCGAGCGACGCCGACATCGCGAAGGGAGTCCCCGGCGCCATGACCTTCGCGGTCGGCGGCAAGGCCGATCCGCGGATCGCGAATCTCACGGTTCTCTCCGAAGACGGCCCCGCCGGCGCGCGCCGGGTTCTTCTCTCGGTCGCGTCGAAGGTCGCGGGAGCTCCGTCCGGCCTCCGGGCGCGGGTGCGCGAGCTCGGCCTTCAGCTGCGCCTGTGGTTCAACTCCTACAAGCACTATTTCATCGACGTGAACGTCGACAACTGGCGCGAGTTCCGCGCGGCGCGCGCCTACGCCCGCGAGCGCACTCCCGACATGGCGGTCGACGACGAGCGCAGCTTCTTCGTCGACTCGCGCATGATGGGCATGATCGGCGGCTCGAAGACCGTCGGCTCCCGCTCCGGCTCCGACGACTACGTGTCCGCGCAGGCCCTCGCCGTGTTCGACCGCTACTTCACGCGTCCCGACGTCGGCCCCGAGACGCGCGCCGCGTTCATCCGCTTCCTCGGCCGCGCGATGGAGTACAACCCGAACCGTTCTTCGAGCAACCTGCGCAAGCAGATCCGCAAGGCCCTGCATGCGGCGGCGCTGATCTCCGCCGGAACGATCGCGAGCCACTTCGATTCGCTGATGCCGCCGGCGCGCGACGAGGCCGCGCGCGAGTTCCAGCAGGCGGGCCAGCAGGAGACCATCGACGCGTTCCGCGCGGTCGTGCGCGCGACTATTCAAGAGGAAGAGGCGGACGCCGCCGACCGCGTCGTCGGCGTGGTCGTGCTCGGCAGCTTCGCCGGAGGGGCCGCGACGCCGTCGAGCGACTTCGACCTCCATGTGATCTCGCAGAACGGAGCTTCGGCCCGCGTGCCCGCCTTCCTGGCGCGGCTCGAGAAGCGCTGGAAAGACGACCCGCAGTCCTTGACGCACCCGATCAACGGCGCCGAGTTCGCGTTTTACCCGTCCCCGAGCTTCCTGCTGCGCGTGCACCACGATCCGTTCATGATCGTCTCCGCCGAGCCGCGCCTCGAGCGCGCGTTGAGCCCTCCGCCGGGCCGCTACGCCGACCGCTCGCGCCCCGAGGGGCAGACGTGGGGCCAGCGCGTCGAGTGGTCGGTCTACAATTTCGTCCTCAAAAACGCGACGCGCCTGGCCGACCTGCGCGCCGCCGCCGCCGGCAACACCGTGACCGCGCTCGACGAGGGCGCCCGCAAGAAGGCGCTCGTCGGCTGGCTCGCGGGCCGCACCTTGTATCTGACCGGCTTCGTGCTCTCCGGCGCGATCGCGTATCCGATCTTCGCTCAGGCCCTCGTCGGTCACCAGGGCTACACCGACTTGATGTCGCTGGGCGCGCTTGCGGGCATCCTGCTCGCCTCCGTCAGCGGCGTGATCGCCGACCGCTTCAGCTACCGCCACGCGTTCGCGCTGAACAATGTCGTCCGCTTCGCCGCCGCGCTGGCGCTTCCGGCGCTCGTCGCCGCGCACGCCGCGGGCTTCTGGCCGCTGCTCGCGGTGGCCCTCATCAGCAGCTGGAACGTGTCGAGCTCCTTGATCGCCGAGGACAAGACCTTGCCCGCGCTCGCCGGCTCCGATCCGAAGAAGCTCTCCGTTCTGAACGCCGCGGCGAACATGAACTTCATCGGCCTCAACGTGGGCCTGGGCATCTTTCTCGGCGCCGGGCGCTGGGTCGACCAGCTGACCGCGCGCTTGGGCCTCATGCAGGGCCTGTCCGCGGTGTTCGCGATCAACGCGGCGCTGTGCGCGGCGGCCTTCGCGATCCAGTGGTTCACCTTGCCGAACGTCCGCGTCCAGAAGGCCGCGCCTGCCCCGGCGGCCTCGTCCGCGCCCGCCGCGCAGCGCCCCGGCCGCGCGAACGCGATCTGGGCGGGTCTGCTCGCTCTCGGCGGCGGCCTGTTCGCCGCGCTGCACCCCATCTTCCCGCAGTTCGCCGCCCTTCCGCTCGTCGGCGCGATGCTCGCGGGCCTGATCCTGACCTCCGAGGGCTTCAAGACGTTGTGGCGCAGCTCGGTCATGCGCTCGGGCGCTCTGCTCGGCTCCATCTACGCGTTCGTCGTCTACCCGGTGCAGTCCATCCTGGTTCCGTTCGCGTCGCGCGACTTGAACGGCGGCGGTCTGCTGCAGGGCCAGCTGCAGGGTGCTTTGTACTTCGGCCAGCTCCTCGCGGGCTCGACCATGCTGAACCTGCCCGGCCGTTGGAACACCGTCGTGCGCGCGGGACTCTTCGGCGCGCTCGGCTCTTGGCTGACGTTCTTCCTGTTCCCGCACAACCTGATCGCCGCGGCCGCGGGCATCGCGCTCTCCGCCGGGCTGTTCGGCGCGACGAGCCGCCTGACCGACCGCGGCTGGCTGCGCTGGTCCTTCGTCGGCCTCTCCGCGCTCGCGGCGCCCATCGCGTTCTGGGGGAATATCCCGGTCTTGCTCCTCAGCCTGCTCGCCGTCGGTCTGGTCAGCGTCCCGAACAAGATCACGATCGACACGATCATGCAGAACGAGGCCCGCGCCTCCGATTCCGCCAACGCCGGCCGCGCGCTCGGCGCGCGCGCGGCGCTCAGCTCCATCGCCGCCGCGTTCGGCTATGCGTCCTTCGGCGCGCTCGCCGGCGCCTTCCACCCGGCTTTCCCGACGGCGCTTTGGCCGATGGCCGCGATGTTCCTCGTCGTCGGCGCCCTGCTCTGGGCCGCGCCGCGCTGGCTCGGCGCCCGGCTGTCGCCGAACGCCTTCAAGTCCGCGGCGCCGGCCGCGGCCGCCGCGCCGGCGTTCGGACCCGCGACGGAGCCCGAGACCCTCGACCAGATTTCCGCGCGCATCGCCGCGCGCATCGCCGCGAACGGCGTGAAGGTCGTGATCACCGACTACGACGGCACCTTGATGAACAAGAATGACGACGACAAGGCCGTCGTCGCCTCCGAGCGCCTCGCGTCCTTGATCAAGGCCCTGCACGCCGTCGGCGTGCGCGTCGTGATCTCGACGAACCACTTCTTCACCGGCGACCACAACGGCATGACGAACCTGCTCGGCGACCGCTTGGACGCGCAGACCCGCGCGGGAATGATGTACGTCGTGCAGTCCGGCGCGCGCATCTATGAGTACGACGCCGCCGGCGTCGCTCCGACGCGCGAGGAGCCGACGTGGAAGGAAGTCACCTTCACCGGGGAGGAGTACGCGAAGATCGACCCCGCGTTCGAGGAGGCCGCGCGCTCGCTGGGCCTCAAGCCCGAGGACTACCGGATCTATCACGAGGACAGCCGCGTCTTGATCGAACTGCGCAACCACATCGAGCGCGAGCACGAGCTCTACGACGCGATCGCCCAGATCAACCGGCGCGACGGCTTCGGCTACCTGGTCCAGCTCAAGCCCTACCCGACGATGCGCGAGAACAAGGTGCCCTACGTGCAGTACTTCAAGGCCAACAAGGGCACCGGGGCGAAGAAGGCCTTCGAGATCCTCAAGGCGCGCGGCGTCGTGCAGGACGAGAGCCAGGTGCTGATCTTCGGCGACGACTTCAAGCCCGAGGGCAACGACTTGTACATGGCGCAGGCGCTGCCCGGCGCGCTCGCGGTGTCGGTCGGCAAGACCTGGGACAAGAACCAGCCCAACGTCGTGCAGTCCGCGGTGCGCAATCAGGACGCGACGCAGGAGTTGTTCGACCGTCTTGCCGCCATGATCTCGCCCGTCCGGCGCTGACGGCGGCGTTCAAAAAAACTTCTCACGGCCGACATACCGCTCGCCTCGTCGACAGTGCTAACCTGGAGCCGATGCGCTCTCGCGCCGCCGTTGCGATCGACGCCAAGACGGACCTGCGACGGATCGGCTCCGATCCGGACTTCTGGTATCCGCTGGCGCTCTCGAAAGAAGTGAAGCGCGGCTCCCTGCGTCCGGTCGCCTTCGCCGGAGAGCCCATCCTGCTGGTCCGTTCCCAGAGCGGCGCTCTCTTCGCTCTGGAAGACCGCTGCGCGCACCGCCAGGTGCCCCTGCACCTCGGCGTTCTGTCCGGCGAGTCGGTCAAGTGCGGCTATCACGGCTGGTGCTTCGACAAGACGGGCCGCTGCGAGAGCGTGCCGAGTCTCGGCGCCACCAAGGCGCTGCCCAACGGCGTGCGCAGCTACCCGTGCCGCGAAGCCTACGGACTGATCTTCGTCTTCCCCGGAGACGCCTCCAAAGAACCGACGGTCGCGTTCCCGCGGGCGCCGTCGTGGGCGGACCCCGACTACAAGACGCGCACCCTTTCTCGCCGCATCGGCTGCCACTACACGTTCATGCACGAGAACTTGATGGACATGAACCATCAATTCCTGCACCGGAGGCTCATGGGCGGCATCCAGCCGATCCTCCTCGACGCGCGGCGGGGCGAAGATTGGGTCGAGGCGACCTACGAGTTCAAGCGCGTGAGCGGCCGCCAGTCCTTCGGCGAGAAGTTCATGATCGGCCCGAAGATCAAGCACGCGGCCGCGTCCGTCCCGGACGCCATGGTGATCACGACGCGCTACCCGTATCAGACCTTGACCTTTAAAATGGCGGGCCACGACAAGCCGGGCTTGGACCTATGGCTGGCCTACGTTCCCGTCGACAGAGAACAGCGGGTCAACCACAGCTACGGCCTGATGATGATCCGCAAGCCCGGCATTCCGGGCTTGATCCATTTGTTCTGGCCTTTCATCCGCGTCTTCACGGACGGGATTTTTTCTCAGGACCAGGACATCGTCGAGGCGGAGCAGAGAGCGCACGACGAGCAGGGGGAGGACCGCAATCAGGAGGTCTTTCCGGTCATCAAGACCTTGCGCGAGCTGCTGGCGAAAAAAGGCGTCGCCGCCGCCCGGCTCTAGAAAAGAAGGAGCCCCCCGGCCGAGAGCGGGGGGCTCCAAACTTCTCCGACGTCGCGTCTACTGCTGGCCGGTCTTCTGAGGCAGGAGACCCCTCACGCGCTCCAAGCCTCCGGTCAGCTCGGCCTTCAGCACCGGCTCCGTCTCGCTCTGGAGACGGCCGGCGAGCATCGCCTCCCCCGTTTGCGCGTCCATGACCTTCGCGATCACCGCCTTCTTCACGGCGACGGCCGCGATCTTGCGCGTCTCCACGTCCGTGCTCTCGAGCCCCGTCTTCAGGAACTCGCTCTTCGCCAGCGCCGGCCGCGCCGCCATCGCCATGAGCCCGCGGCGGAACTGCTCGCGGTCCGCGGTCTTCATGTGCTCGGCGAGCAAAGACCCGCTGATCCACGGCATGCGGCCCGTGGAGTCCAGGCGCCCGACCTGCTCGAGGCGCTGCAGCACGTCGCCGAGCAGGGCGGGATCGCGGTAGTCCTGGAGCGCGACCGCGCAGCCGTTGACCAGCACCGCGCTGTCGGTGGACTTGAGCAAAGTCACGAGCGCCTCGCGCGCCTTGAGGCCGCCCGTGCGGCGCAGCGCGGAGGGGAGGATCTCGTCGGGCACGACGCCCTTGTCGGCGAGCTCCTTCACCTTCGCGTACACCGCGGACCCGCGCACGCCGCGCGGCGAGCCGACGCGGGCGATCGCCTCCTCGCGCAGCTCCTGCGGGCCCTCCTCCATCACGCGCAGGATATAGGCTTTGGAGGTCGGCGACGGGATGCGCCCGGCCAGGAGAGCGACCGCGCGGCGGCGCAGCTCCATGCCCTCCTTGCTGTTGTCCGGACTGTTGTCCAGCGCTTCGACGATCGCCTTGGCCGCGGCCTCGGCCGTGTCGTCGTCGAGATCCTGAGTCTCGAACGTGGGGCCGTCGATCGCGGCCATGAGCTCGCCGAGATGGACGAGCTTGTCCGTGTCCGACGCCGTCTCGGTGTTCGCGATGAACGCGTGCGCGGCGGCGTCGAAGCCGTCGACCGCGCCTTCCGGATTCTGCTGCGCGAGCTGCGGCCGCTCCGGCCGGACCGGGTCCGGCGTCGCCGCCAGCTTCGACAGCTCCGAATACTTCTGTCCCACACCCACGGCGACCAGGGCGATCACTCCGATTCCGACGACGGCTTCCATGCGGTTCATAAATCTCTCCGGGCCGCCGGAGCCTCTTCTGCGTATCGGGCTCCGCGCCCGCTCCCGATACGCGCGCGGGCCCCGCGGTCTTACGCCGCGCGCGCCGATTTGCGGATCATTTGAATGGCGCGCGCGCGCGGGTAGAGCTAATATGAATCGAGATCCAAAGGAGGACTCCATGAACACCGCCTACCAGCCGCGCCAGGAACTGAAGCCCAAGAATCTCGAGGGCATCGGCGAGGACCAGATCGCGCAGCACTGGACGCTGTACGAGGGCTACGTGAAGAACGTGAACCTCTTGAGCAAGACGCTCGCCGCCTTGGCCGAAAAGAAGGACTTCGGCCCCGAGTTCTCGGAGCTCAAGCGCCGTCTCGGTTTCGAGTACGACGGCATGGTCCTGCACGAGCACTACTTCGGAATCCTCAAGGCCGGCCAGCCGGTCCCGGTCGAGAGCGCGGCGCTCACCAAGGCGCTCAAGCAGGATTTCGGCGGCTTCAAGAACTGGAAGGAAGAGTTCACCGCGATGGGCAAGATGCGCGGGGTGGGCTGGGTCATCCTGTACGCGGACCCGCGCGGCCGCGCGCTGACGAACTACTGGATCGGCCTCCACGAGAACGGCCATCCGGTCGGCCTCGTCCCGCTGCTCGTCATGGACGTCTGGGAGCACGCGTACATGGTCGACGGCGGCGCCGGCGACCGCGCGACCTACGTGGAGAAATTCCTGAACAACGTGGACTGGCCCAAGGTGGAGGCCGCCTACGCCGAGGTCCTGGGCCGCGCGCCCGCCGCGGCGCACCCGGCCGCCCGCTAGGCGGTCGGGAATTCTTGAACAAATTCGCGCGATCTTGTTAAAATTCCTCGACGGCGGCCGTCGTGACGGCCGCCGTCGGGGGATTGTCCATGAATCGCGTCTTGGCCTTGTCCGTGCTCGCCGTTTCTCTGGCCGCTTCGTCCGCGTCGGCGGAAGGCTTCGTCGACGTCTACGGCGGCAGCATGAATTTCCTGCCGACGTCGACTTTGCAGAACGTCACGAACTGCAGCGGCGGTCCCTGCACGACGGAGCTGATCAACGGCTCGCAGTGGGCGGAGCTCGTCGGCGTGCACCAGCAGTCGAGCGCGACGGGCGGCATCCGGGTCGGCTCGCTTCGCAAGGCGGACTACTTCTCCTACGGCGCGGCGTTCAACCTGCAGTCCTACGGGGTCAAGGAGCAGGAGTATTTCTACGACCCGTCCCACGGCGCCTACCGCAGCAATCCCGGCGGGACCGTGGTTCAGCCCGGCGTGGACGCCATCGTCGGCATCCCGGTGCGGTTCCTGCGCCTGTACGGCGGCGCGGGCCTCAACGTTCCGATCATGTTCTACGACTACCAGGCGGTCAACTCGGCCGGCACGACGACGAACTCGAACGTCGGCGCCTCCGCGACGATGGGTTACGATCTTTTCTTCGGGGCGCGCTGGCTCGTCACGAACAACGTGAATTTCTTCCTCGAGGACCGGTTCGGCGGCATCTTCATGCCGATCGCGATCAAGGACAGCGTGCGCGCGGCCGACGGCTCGGTGGACAACGGCACGCTCGTCATCAACAGCCTGAACTCCAACGCGATCGTCGCCGGCATCGGCTTCGCCTGGTAGAGCCGTACTAGAAAAGTCTCGTTTCTCCACGGCGCGGCGCGGATCCCACGGGGTTCGCGCCGCGCTCTTTTTCTTTCGAGGGGCGCGCCGGGTATTCCCTAAGACCTGCGCGCCAGGATGATCAGCGCCAGCCCCGCGATAAAGCAGGCGAACATCGCGGCGATCAGTTTGGACGTGCCGGCCGGAGCGGCGCGAAATTCCTTCCAGATGAAGACGCCCCAAAGGGCCGCCACCATCGTGGCCCCTTGGCCGAGGCCGTACGAGATCGCGAAGCCGGCTCGGCCTGAGGCGATGATGTTGAAAGCCATGCCGACGCCCCAGACGGCTCCGCCGAGTATGCCGGTGAGGTGGGTTCCCAGCCCGCCGTCGAAATAGTCCGCGTAGCTCACCGGCGCCCCCGAAAACGGCTTGCGCATCATGAGCGTATTCAAGACGAAGTTGCTGAGAAAGACCCCGACGGCGAAGACGAACACCGCGCCGTAGGGACCGAGCTTTCCGGGTTCCGGCCGCGCGAAATCCGCGTACATCGACGCGGCGACGAAGCGATAAAAAAATCCCATGGTGACGCCGCAGGCGACGGACAGCAGCAGCCCTTTGGTGCTCACGCCCGAGGCGGCGCCCGGAATTCGACGGTAAGCGACGGCGTCCAGGACGATCGCCAGAACCACCAGCAGCACGCCGGAGAAGAGCAGGGGCGCGCTGCCGACCGGCTCGGCGACGTAGTTGAGCACCACACCGAGAACCAGCGCGATGCCGATGCCGACGGGGAACGCCACCGACATGCCCGCGATGTCGATCGCCGCGACCAGCAGGATGTTCGCCAAGTTGAAAATCGCGCCGCCCAGCAGAGCGGAGCGGACGCCGGCCGGAGAGACCTGTGCGAGATCGGGGAGAAAGGCCCTGCCGACGGCGCCGCGGCTGCCGAGCGTGAGACCCAGAATCAGGGTCAGCAGCAGAACGCCGATCGCGTAGTCCCAGTAGAACAGCTCGAAGCGCCAGCCCGCGCGCGCGAGCTTCTGCGTGTTGGCCCAAGAACCCCAGCAGAACATCGTGATCACGCAGAACACGACCGCCCACGCATAGCTCTGAAGAACGAACATGATGTCTCCTTTGAATTCGACCGAGGCCGACCGCGCGCGCGTCGGCTACGGCTTTGCGCCGCGGCGCGCCCACTCCGTCTCGAACTCGGCGCGCTTGGGAAAAGACTTCTGCGTTCCGACCCGCTGCGTCGAGAGCCCGGCGTAGAGATTCGCGCGCCGCAGGGCCTCCCGTTCATTCAGCCCTTCGGCCAGGAAGACGGAAAAGCTGCCGATGAACGCGTCTCCGGCGCCCGTCGTGTCCTTCGGCGCGACGGAAAACGCCGGAACGACCTCCGTCCCTTCCGCGCTCGCGAGCAGCGCGCCGCGCGGGCCCAACGTCAGGATCACCTTGCGAAATCCTTTTTCCAGCAGGGCCGCGGCGCAGGTCTTCGCGTCCTCGAGCGTGCTCACGGGCCGCCCGGCGATCGCCTCCGCTTCCGTCTCGTTGGGCACGAAATAATCCGCCGCGGCGAGTTCCTCCAGCCGGGAGGGCAGCGCCGGCGCGGGATTGACGATGCAGCGGATGCCGTGGCGGCGGGCGAACCGCACGGCGTGATAGACCGTCTCCAGCGGAATCTCGAACTGCAAAATGAGGGTGTCGACGCCGCGCAGCGTTTCGGCGGCCGCGTCCACGTCCGCGGGCAGCAGGGCGTCGTTCGCGCCTTTCACCACGATGATGCGGTTCTGCCCGTCGGGCTCGACGAAGATCGGGGCGACCCCGCTGGAGAGTCCGTCCACGACGCGCACGTGAGTCGTGTCGACGCCGAATGAAGCGAAGTTCTTCACCGTCGCCGCGCCGAAAAGATCGTTGCCGAGCTTGGCCACCATGACGACCTCCGCCCCGCAGAGGCGCGCCGCCACGGCCTGATTCGCGCCCTTGCCGCCGAAGCCGAGGTCGAAGCTCCGGCCGAAGATCGTCTCGCCCGGGCGCGGAAACGCGTCCCCGAACGTGGTCAAATCCGTGTTGGCGCTGCCGACGACGGCGATGCGGGGCGGCCTGGACATGATCTCTCCTCTGCGACGGGCGAACCGCGAAAGTATAGCAACGCGCGCAGAGGAACACCGCGGTCTTTTCGTGCGATAATAGAGGGGTCGTGACCACTCCCTCCTCCCGCCCTGATCCCCGTTTTCCGCCCCTGACGCGCGCCGAGATGGACGCGCGCGGCTGGGACGCGGTCGACGTCGTCTTCGTCAGCGGCGACGCGTTCGTCGATCATTCCTCCTTCGCGGCCGCGATCCTGGCGCGCTCCCTGGAGGCGGAGGGCTTCCGCGTCGCGGTTCTTTGTCAGCCGGACTGGCGCTCGGCCGAGCCGTGGCGGACGTTCGGCCGTCCGCGCCTGTTCTTCGCGATCTCCGCGGGGAACATGGACTCGATGATCAATCATTACACGGCCGGCAAGAAGGTGCGCAACGACGACGCCTATTCGCCCGGCGGTCGCATCGGCCTGCGCCCCGACCGCGCGACGATCCCCTACTGCCAGCGCGCGCGCGAGGCTTTTCCGGGCGCGACCGTGATCGCGGGCGGCGTCGAGGCCAGCCTGCGCCGCATGGCGCACTACGACTATTGGTCCGACTCCGTGCGCCCGTCGATCCTCATGGACTCGAAGGCCGACCTCGTCGGCTACGGCATGGGGGAGGAGACGATCGTCGAGATCGCAAGACGCCTGCGCGACGGCAAGGGCATCAAGGACTGCCGGGACATCCGCGGCGTCGCCTACGCGCTCGGCGCGAGCGAGAGCGTTCCCACGGGCCCCGACGTCGTCGAGGTGCCGAGCTTCGAGGCGGTGAAGGCCTCGAAGGACGATTTCCTCAAGGCCGCGCACCTCCTGCACCGCGAGACGTCGCCGTTCAACGCGAAGACCGTGGTCCAGCGCCACGGCGCGCGCGCGGTCGTGGTCACGCCCCCGCGCCTGCCGCTGACGCAGGAGCGCATGGACTTCTACTACGGCCTGCCCTACACGCGCCGCGCGCACCCGTCGTATCGCGAGCCGATCCCGGCGTGGGAGATGATCAAGGACTCGGTCACGATCATGCGCGGCTGCTTCGGCGGCTGCACGTTCTGCTCGATCACCGCGCACCAGGGCCGGACCATTCAATCGCGCTCGAAGGAGTCGGTGCTCTCCGAGCTGAAGCAGATGGCGGCCGATCCCGAGTTCAAGGGCGTGGTCAGCGACTTAGGCGGGCCCACGGCGAACATGTACCGCCTGCGCTGCACTCAGCCCGAGGTCGAGAAGATCTGCAAGCGCCTGTCCTGCGTGAGCCCGACCATCTGCAAGTTCCTCGGCACCGATCACGCGCCGCTCGTGGATTTGATGAAGGAATCGCGCGCGGTGCCCGGCATCAAAAAGGTGTTCGTCGCCTCCGGCATCCGCATGGACCTCGCACGCCTCTCGCCCGAATACATGAGCGAGCTCACGCGCCACCACGTCGGCGGCCGCCTCAAGGTCGCGCCCGAGCACGTGAACAAGGACGTGCTGGCGCTCATGAAGAAGCCCGCGCACGACACGTTCGAGGATTTCGCCGAGAAGTTCAAGACGGAGAACGACAAGGCGGGCAAGAAGCAGTTCATCGTTCCCTACTTCATCGCGAGCCATCCGGGCTCGGGTTTGAAGGAGATGATCGAGCTCGCCGTCTTTTTAAAGCGCCACGGCTACAAGCCCGACCAGGTCCAGGACTTCATCCCCGCGCCCCACGATCTCGCCACCGCGATGTACTACACGGGTCGAGACCCCGAGAGCGGACGCGAGGTTCCGATCGCGCGCGGTCTGCGCGACCGCCGCCTCCAGCGCGCCTTGCTCCAGTTCTTCAAGCCGGAGAATTACTTCGAGGTGCGCGAGGCCCTGCTCAAGGCCGGCCGCAAGGATTTGATCGGCGGCGGCTGCGACGCTCTGATTCCGGCGAATCCGCCGCGCGAGGCGCTCGCCGCGCGCCGCGAGCGCGCCGAGAAGGATTTCCACGAGCACGTGCACATGAAGGACGCGCCCAAATCCCGAAAAGCGCCGAAGACCGGCTACCGCCCCGGACGCGCGGGCTGGGGGCGGCGCGAGGGAAAGCGATGACCGCTCAGCCGCGCCTCGTGCGTCGGGGAAACCTGGACGCGATCGAGATCGTTTCGCCGGACAAGAACGCGCTGACGGTCGTCTGTCTGCACGGCTACGGCGCGGACATGCGCGACCTCGCGCCGCTCGCCGCGGAGATCCCGGCGCGTCGGCCGCTCCATTGGATATTCCCCGACGGCCCCGAGGTTCTCGAGTGGGGCGGCAAGGCTTGGTTCCCGATCGACGTGGCCGCGTTCGAGGAGGCCCAGCGCACGGGAAAGCCGCGCGACCTCGCGCGCGCCGAGCCCGCGGGCATGGCCGAGGCGCGCGCGGACTTGGCGTCCTTGATTGCGGAGCTTGACCTGCCCTGGAATAAGATCGCGCTCATGGGCTTTTCGCAGGGCGCGATGATGGCCGTCGACGCCGCCCTGCACGCGGCGCAGGCGCCGGCGGGCGTCGCGATCTTGTCGGGGACCTTGGTCGACCGCAAGGCGGTCGCCGCGCTGGCCCCCAAGCGCGAGAGGCTGCCCTTCTTCCAGAGTCACGGCTCCGTCGATCCCATCCTGGGCTTCGCCCAGGCGCTCGAGCTCGAGAAGACTCTGCTCGCCGCGGGCTGGTCGGGCCGGCTGCGCCGCTTCGAGGGCGGCCACGCGATCCCGCCCGAGATCCTCGCGGAACTGGGCGCCTGGCTCGACGCGCGGTGAAGCCCGGCTGGCCGGAGAAGTTCTTCCGCCCGGAGATCTTCACGCCGGGCTCGATCGAGGCGGAGTCCGCGGCGCCGTCCGAAGTCCGCTTCGTCTGGAAGGCGCTCGGACTCAAGCGCGGCGAGCGGCTGCTCGACGTGGCCTGCGGCACCGGCCGCCACGCGCTGCGCCTCGCGCGCCGCGGCGCGGACGTCGTCGGCGTGGACGCGACCGACGCCTACCTGCGCGTCGCGCGCCGCGGGGCGCGCAAGCTCAAGAACGCGCGCTTCACCCGCGCGGACATGCGCTTCCTGCCGTTCACCGGCGAGTTCGACGCGGCGGTCAACCTGTGGACCAGCTTCGGCTACTTCGAGACGCCGGCCGAGGACCTCGAGGTCTTGCGCGGCGTCGCGCGCGCGCTCAAGCCCGGCGGCCGCTTCCTGATCGACGTGATCGACTACGCCGCGCTCACGCGCAAGCGCGGCTTCAAGAACTGGACGCAGTGCGCCGACGGCTCGTACCTTCTCGAGGAAGCCGTCTTCATCGGCGGCTGGGATCCGCGCATCGCGACGTATTGGGTGGTTCTCAAGAAGGGCCGGCCGCCGCGCGCCGCGCACTCCGTGGTCCGCGGCTACGACCGCGCGCGGCTGTTCGCGCTGCTGCGCCGCGCGGGCCTGCGTCCGGTGAAGACGTGGTCGGCGCTCTCGGACTACGGCTCGCCGCGCGCGTCCGGCGGGCGTCTCGTCGTCCTCTGCGTCAAGCCGTCCGGCTTCGGCGGCGCGGCGTCGCGGTAGCTCTCGTACCACGTGCGCGCTCCCGCGTCCGTCTCCGCGGCGATGAGGCGGATCAGCAGGAGGCGCACGCGTTCGGCGGGAGCGGCGTCTCCGGCGGACCCGCGGTGGCGGGCGGCGATCCATAGGATCGCCGCCGCGAGCTCGCGGTCCGTCGGCGCCCAGCGCGGGTCGCGCACGAAAGCCGCGGGGTCGGCCTCGATGGGGGCGAGAAAGCGGGAATCGAGCGTGGTCAGGAGTCCGGGCGCGCGCTTCGGAAAGTCTTCGCCGCCGGAGACGAAGGCGTTGAGCGCGACGAGCGCGGTCGTGCGCGGCTCGCCGTCGACGGGCCCGCTGAGCAGGTCGAGCAGGGCTTTCTCGTAGTCCGGCTCCAGAGCGGTCGGCAGGCCGTGCGCGGCGGGACCGAGGCCGCGCAGGACGTAGAGGCGGTATGCCGGCTCCGCGGCGAGGGCGGCGAGCAAGGCGCGAATCGCTCGAGCGCGCGCGGCCTCGTCGAGCACCGGCGGCACCGCGTAGCCGAGCAAAGTCAGCGCCTTCGCGCGGAACTCCGGCGGCCGGCGCTGGTCCTGCGCGGCCGAGATGAGCGCGTCCAGAAGGGGGATCTGCGCGGCGGCCTTCACGTTCGGGATGCGGTCATGGACTTCGTCGAGAGCTTCGAGGCGCGCTTGAGGCGAGGCGGTGTCGTCGGCGAGAACCGCCGCGGGATCGGCGGCGGCCCGCGCGGCGGCGCGGGCCTGAACGAACGCGGTCTCGAGCGTCGCGAACTCGGCGGAGGAGGAGGCGGCGGCGACGGCCGCGGCGGGGATGATCACACGCTTATTTTACTCCACGCGGGCGCCGCTACGACTTCGGAGAACCGCGCTCGGCCTCGGTGCCGAACTTGCGGCTCATGCGCGCGGGCTCGACGGGCGCGGTCGCGCGGTCCGCGGGTGCGCGCACGGCGAGGGTGAGGTCGTCCTCGGCGGCGACGGCGCGCGTGAGCGTCTGCGCCTGCTCCGGCGTCAGCATGAGCTGAACCGTCGACCATTCCTCGTTGCCCTCGGCGGGCGCGTTGCCGATCACGAGCACGTCCTGCAGGAGGACGAGCGCCGTCGTCTCGGCCTTCCCGCCCGCTTTGCCGCCCTGGCGCGCGGCGATCACGTCGACGCGCACGCCCGGGTCCAGGAACTCCTCCTGGTCGGGATAGACGAGCACGGCGAGTCCGCGCATGCCGCGCTCGAGCTCGGGCTTGCCCGGGGCCGGCGCCGGGGTCAGCGCGGGCGCGTCGGCGACCTTGTTCAGGAACAGGCGGTCCTGGCGCTGGACGGCGAGCGCCGCGTACTCGGCCTCCTCCGGAGAGAGCGCGATCTGAGCGAGCCCGTCCTCGTCGGACCAGCCTTGCTCGACGCGCAGGACCTCGGCGCGCGGCGCGAGAACCTCCGAGCGCGTCTCGCGCGTGCCGTCGGCGCGCGGGGTGTCGACGAGGACCGCGAGCTCGACCGCGTCGCCGGGACTCAGGAACTTGGTCTGGCTCTTGTCGATCGCGAGGGTCAGTCCGCGGCGGCCCGCCGGCGGCGCGAAAGCGACCTCCGCGGCGGCGGGCGCCTCGGCGGGCTTGGTTTGGCAGGCGCACAGGGAGGCCAGCAGGGCTGCGACGAGCGTTCGTTTCATGTTCCTCAGAACTGGAAGGTCAGGTTCGTGCCGAGCGAGTAGGAGATGTAGTTCTCCTGCAGCAGGTACTGGTGCCAGAGGCGCTGCAAGGTGCCGTTGAGCGTCATGCGCAGGTTCTTGGCGAGCTCGTAGTCGGCGCTGGTCGTCAGCGAGCCCAAGATCGAGTTGTTTTCCTGAACGACCGGCGACGTGGTGTCGGCGATCGAGAGCGTCGTCGTCCAGATGATGCGGTTGGTGAACAGCAGCGGCCGCGAGGAGCCGGGCAGGCGCAGGCCGGCGGGCAAGGAAAGGTCGGCGCGCGCGAGCAGGCTCGGGGTGATCACCGTCGTTTCGTTGGTCTTCACGCCGCCGGTCGACGTCTGGTCGAAGGTGAAGTCCATTTTCGGCGTGAAGCGGAACTTCTTGTAGTCGAACGTCACCTGCGCGTCGGCGTCCTGGTGGATCGTGTCGGCCGTGTTCGCGTCGACGACGAGGTCGCGGTTCACGTCCGTGCGGAAATTGTAGCTGAACGACGTGTCGTATTTCTTGTTGATGAGCATGCGCAGGTCGGTCCCGAACGTGTTCTGCGTGTCGAACGTCGCATTCACGTTGTCGGTCGTGCGCAGGGAGTATTTGAAGTCCAGCTGCGCGTTCGACATCCAGCGCGACGTGCCGAACAGAGTCTCGAGCTTCGAGAGGCTGATCACGGTGTCGATCGGCGTCTGCGTGATCGTCTCCGACGCGGTGCCGGTCACGTTCGAATGCTGGATCGTCTCGACGAAGTTGTTCGAGATCGACAGGCTCTTCCATGCCAGCGCGCGTCCGGTGAGGTTGTAGTACTGGAACGGCGACCAGCGCTGGGTGGAGCTGAACGTGTCGCGCTCGGTGAGGCTCACGAGCTGGGCGGCCGCCGCCGACGGATGCAGGGGCTGGCGCACGGAGAAGAGGTCCTCGAGCGGCTCGCTCTGATTGACGCCGCTCCAGGAGTCTCCGTCCTGCAGCTGATAGCCGGTGACCACGCTGAGCGACTTGAGCGCGGCCGAGCGCGGGAATACGTCGCCGAAATTGATCGGGATGCTGACCGAGCCGTTCGCGGTCCGGGTCACGTTCTTGAGGTCGCCGGGATTGTAGGTGTAGGTCGTGTTGTTGACGACGTAGGTGGAAACGTTGAGGATGGTGTTCGAGATCGTCTCCATCGTGTAGTTGACCTGCGGATTGAGCCAGCTGTTGATCTTCCAGTTCGACGAGAAGCCCGCGTCCTGCTGGAACACCTTCGGGTACTCCGAGTCCACGGGCGCGCCGGAGGTGTAGTCGGTGCGGCGCTCGCTGCCGTTCGTCATCGACCAGGTCGGGTTGAACGAGGAGCCCTTCCACGGCACGAAGGTCATGCGCGTGCCGTAGCTGAAGTCGTGCTCGGTCGCGTCGTAGTCGCCGGTCTGCGCGCGCGAGAAGTCGGACTGATAGAGCACGTCGTAGTCCGTGAAGCTGTAGCTCATGTCGAGCGTGCGCGGCACCCAGGATTTCTGGGTCGGGAAGCCGTACTGCAGGGTCGTCGCGTACACCGAGCGGTCGTCCTGGCGGGAGAGCAGATCGTAGTTCGTCAGGGTCCGCGTGTAGCTGAGGTTCAGGCGCGGGTACGCGCCGTAGGCGACGTTGGCGCGGCCCGTCTCGGTCAAGGTCGTGACCTTGCCTTCTTGAAGCAGGCTCACCAAGTTCGACAGGTTGCCGGTGTCGATCGTGGCCGGCGTGTTCGTCACGGTCTTGCTCACGTTGAACGTGACCGGCAGCCAGGGATAGTGCGTGAGGTTCAGATAGAAATTCTGCGTGGCCACGCTCTGATTCGACACCACGGACGTCGGCGTCTGGAAGTTCGCGTCGACGGAGCGGTATTTGTAGCCGAACGTGGACCAGCCCGGCACCTCGAAGTCGGCCTGGACCTTCTCGGCGTTGCCGGTGCGCGCGGCGGGCTGCGAGAGGAATATCTCGTCGAGATAGACGGTGCCGTTGTGCGAGGTCATGCCGGGGCGCCCGTACATGCCGGCGACGAGCTCGCCGACGTTCTGCAGGGTCGGCGAGTTGCTCGAGACGATCACCGTGCCCGGCATGTCGGAGACCCAGTTGTTCATGATTCCGTTGCCGGGGTCGGTCTGCTTCAGATGGATCAGCTTCCAGCCGGTGAATGTGATCGGGACCTGGATCTCGAAGAAGCTCTGATCCGCGCCCGCGCGCAGGAAGAAGACCTGGCCGCCGCTGACGTCCGCCGCGCCGGTCTGCGCGTTGCCGTAGAGGAGGAAATTGAACTCGTGGTGCTGGCTGATGTCGATGCCGTTGGCGAAGATGCGCTTCGTGTAGATCGTCGCGCCGTTGGTGAGGCCCGTGTAGTTGAGCTCGAGCGCCTGCTCCTGAATATTCTGCGTGTTCGTCTGTTGTTGGAGCGCCGCCACGCTGCCGTAGAGCTCGTTGAAGACGGTCTCCGCGTCGCCGCCCGCGTTGTAGATCGGCACGTAGTTCGGGTTGTTGATGTTGTTGATCGCGATGACGGTCATGCTCTCGAACGCGACGGCCCCGGTGCCCAGGTCGGGGTCGCCGGGCTGGGCCTGCAGCCAGCTGTTGCCGAGCACGTTGATCGTCGCGAACTTCATGATGCAGGTCGAGGTGGCGTTCAGCGTCGTGCAGATTCCGTTGGGTCCGTTGTTGTTCTTGATCGAGATGCGCAGCTGCTTGATCGTCGTCCAGTTGGTCGCCGTCGTCGACGAGATGTTCAGCGGGATCTGCAGCGTGTGCCAGTTCGTGTTCGGAAAGCCGACGGGCGCGGTCCAATTGACCGCGCCGCCGATCAGCGGCTCGTTGGCCGTCGCGTCGTATAGATTGTTGTTCGGCGGCTGGGCGCTGTAGCCGTAGTCGCCGCCGCTGAGGTCCGCGGGGTCGAGCAGGCCGTTCGCGTTCAGATCCTCGGTGTCGATGACGCCGTTGTTGGCGCCGTAGCGCAGCGCGCACGGGTTGCTGCCGTAGGCGTAGCACCAGCCGATGTCCTCGCCGGGCTGCAGGATGCCCGTGCAGGCGAGGTCCTCGGTCTTCGGCGCGCCGGTGCGCACTTGGCCGTTGGCGCAGTACAGCGTCATGCCGCCCGTGCCGTCGACGTCCTCGTTGATCGAGCCGAGATGGAAGTTCAGGCTGTTTCCGCTGTTGTCGCCGAGCATGACGACTTGCAAGGTGGAGGACTGCGACATGTCCAGGCCCGTGTTCGAAAGCGGGATCACGATCGAGGTCTCTTGGTTTTCGGCGCCGTTGAACGAGTACTGCACGTCGAGCACGTTCGTGCTCGCGGCGGACGTCGCCTGCGCGTTCGGGTTGACCTGAAGGGTCGGGACGCTCTCGTTGTACCACGTGATCAAAGTCGGATCCGAGATGACGCCGGTCGGGTTCGCGGCGATCTTCCAGGCCGTGTAGGCCGTGCTCGCGGGGATCTGCTGGAGGATGCTCTCCATGTTGTCGATGATCGCGTAGGGGTTGAGGTTCGGGTCGGTCTTGCTCTGCGCGAACTCGGCGGAGAGCGACACGTTCAAGTGGTTGCCGATCTTGAGCTTTTTGGCCTGCGCGTCGAAGTCGTAGACCATCATGCTCTTGGCCAGCTCGGTGATCTGCGGCGTGATCGTGGGCTTGGCGCCGGCGTCGTAGAGAATCGTGGAGCCGAGCGAGACGTTGTCCGTGAAGTTGTACGACGCGCGTCCGCCGAGCAAGGTGTCGTTGCTGGCGCCCGCGAAAGCCTGGACCTCGTAGGTGATGTCGATTTCGGAGTTCGCGTTGATCCTTTGCGGGTTGAAGAAAGTCAGGAAGCCGCCGGTGTAGTCGATGAAGTAGTCGACGTTGCGCGTGAGCTTCTGCCCGTCGAGCACGACGATCTCCGACTGCGTGACCAGGTTCGGCTCGAGCGTGAAGGTCTTGAAGCGGTAGTTGAACTCCGCGTGGAATAGATTCGAGGTGATCGGCACCGGCGCGTAGATGTTCGGGTCCGGGGTCGTCGGGGAGGAGTTCGAGACGGAGAAGGGCTCCGTCAGATTGAAGATGCCGTTCGTGAAGTCGACGTTGATCGTCGCCGGGTAGAGCTGCAGGGGGTTCAGCGTCGCGCCGATGGGCTGACGGCTCGTGTTCAGCAGCTGGAGGCTGAAGTTGCCCTGGCCGTTGTCCGGGACGATCGACGTCTGGCCGAACGAGTAGAACGTCTTCAACTCTCGGTTCCAGCCGACCTCCGTCCCCGAGGACACCAGCGGAATGTCCGACGGAGTCTTGACGAGTTTGAACAAGCCGCTGCCGCCCGTCAGCGTGGTTCCGCTCGAGCGCTCGAAGCGCAGCTCGTTGCCGGACGCGTCGATGAAGTCGACGGCGAGCACGTACTGCGGCTGGGCGGCCGTGCGCAGCTGGATGTAGCCCTTCGCGTAGTTGATCGTGTAGTCGATGCCCGCGGCCAGGATCTGGAAGTAGCCGGTGAACGTGGAGGGCGTGACGCTCTGGTTGATCTGGTTGTCGAGGTCGTCGACGGTCAGCTGCTGCTGGTTGGAGTTCACCACGCCGAGCGCCTGCGTCGCCAGGTAGATGTGCTCGGTGCCGGAGCGGATGGGCAGGCGCGCCTGGTTGCCGAAGGTCAGGTCGTAGTACGTGCGCCGCACGTACGCGGTGTCGATGATGTCCTCGGCGACGAACTGCGAGTTGCCGCGGAACTGCTTCGTCTTGGTGGTGCCCTTCGTGCGGCTGCCGATCACGGTGAACTTGAAGCCCTTCCACTTGACGTCGGCGCGGATGCCGAAGAGCTGCTTGTTGTACGAGACGAACTCCGTCGAGGGCAGCGAAAGGTCGATGTCGCCGAAGGAGACGTTCTGCACGGTCTCGCTCGGGTCGCCCTGGTAGACGACGGAGATGTCCTGCTGGTTCGGCCGCGAATCGTCGTAGTCGACGTTGACGGTGATCTTCGGACCGACCTTGCCCTGCATGCGCAGCTGCAGCTGCTGGCTGATCGCGATCAGGTCCGTCGTCTTCGGTCGGCCGGTCGTCGTCTGATCGTGCGTGTACTCCTTCATCGAGTAGTTGAAGCCGATGAGCTTGCGGCCGGTGACCGACAGGCTCGTGCCGTAAGTCGGCAGCTCGATCTCGGGCGGCGGGGGCTTGGGCGCGTTCGTGGAGATCGCGACCGCGCCGGTCTCCGTCACCGTCGGCGTCTCCGGCGTCTCGATGCCGCCCTCGCCGGGCTTCTCGCCGCGGTCGACCGCCGCGCTGACTTGCCGGAAGCGGTCGACGCTCATGACGGGTGCGGGCTCCGCGCCGGGCGCCGCGGCGGTCGACGTCTCCGGCTCGAGCACGTGCGCCTGATCGGCGCGGGGCAGCAGTTGGTACGTCGGGGGCTTCACCGGCGCCGGCAGGATGATCCGCACCGGCTCGGGGGGCTCCGCGGCGGCGGGAGCCGCGGCGGGGCCGGTCGAGAGCTCGGGGGCGAAGTCGGGATCGTACGACGTGCCGAATTGCGCGGAGGCGGGGCTTGACCCGAGAGCGCCCGCGAGGGCGAGAATGAAAGCGGCGGCCGCGCGTCGAAGGCGCTGAGAATCCAAGAAGTCGATCGGTGTGCGGCGGCGCTCCCGGCGCCTCATGCGGCCTTTCTTAATACGCGCGCGCGAGAATGGCGCGCGTGCGCGTATGAAGAATAGGAACTATGCCTGCGGGGAGTATATCGGGGGGGTGTTACAGAGTCAAGACAACGCCGTGACCGAGGGAAAAACGGCGCGCCAGACGCGCGCAAATAAAGGCTTTTTCGCGCAAACTTCGCAAAGTCGGAGGGCGCCGGGTCAGACGGTCTTGTGCGAGGACCCGCCCCCGAAGCGGGAGTGAGCGACGTAGATCAGCGCGGGCTGGAGCAGGCGCGTGAGCGCGACGATGGCGACGCAGCCGCCGATGACGACGATCGCGAGCGGCCGCTGCGCCTGCGCGCCGATCTTGGTCGAGAGCGCGGCGGGGAGCAGGCCCAGGCCGTCGACGAACACCGTCATCATCACCGCGCGCAGGCGGCGGTCCATCGCGGCGATGATGCCGTCCTTGAGCGAGAGTCCTTCGCGCCACAGCTGGCGGACGTAGGAGTTGATCAGCATGCCGTCCATCACCGCGATGCCGAAGATCGAGATGAAGCCGACCGCGGCGGAGATGCTGAACGGCACTCCGGTCAGGAACAGCGCGACGACGCCGCCGAGGCACGCCACGGGGATTTGCACGAAAATGATCGCGGTGTCGATCCACGACGCGGTCGCGCCGTAGAGCAGCATCGCGATCAGCAGCAAGGTGACCGGCACGATGATCAGCAGGCGCGACTTGGCCGCGTTGAGCTCGCCGTACTCGCCCGACCAGACGAGGTGGGTTCCCGTCGGCAGCGCGACGCCGGCGGCGACGCGCTTTTGCGCCTCGAGCACCGTCGTCTGCAGGTCCTTGCCGCGCACGGAGAAGCGCACGGGCACGAAGCGCTCGAGCCCCTCGCGGTAGATGTAGGACGCGCCCTCGGACATCTCGATCGAGGCGATCTGCGACAGCGGGACCTGCGAGCCCGTCGGCAAGGTCACGCGGATGTCGCGGATGGCGTCGATGCTCTGGCGGAACTGCGGCTTCCAGCGCACGACGAGGTTGAAGCTCCGGTCGCCTTCGAGCACTTGGGTCACGCTCTGTCCGCCGATCGCGGCCTGGACCACGGCGGCCACGTCGCCGACGTTGAGGCCGTAGCGCGCGCATTTCGCGCGGTCCGGGATCACGAGCAGGTTCGGCTGGCCGAGCGAGCGGTACACCGCGGTGTCCGCCATCCCGGGCGTCCCGTCGAGGACTTTCTTGATCTTCGCCGCGGCTTCCTCGTCGGCGGCCAGGTCCGGGCCGAACACTTTGACCGAGTTCTCACCCTTGACTCCGGACAAAGCCTCTTCGACGTTGTCCTCGATGTTCTGCGAGTAGCCGAAGCTGACGCCGGGAAACTCCTTCTGCAGGCGGTCGTCGATCTGCGCGACGAGCCCGTCCTTCGTGGCGCCGCGCGGCCACTGCGCCTCCGGCTTCAGGTCCACCGAGAACTCGATGTTGAAGAAGCCGGTGGAGTCGGTGCCGTCGTCGGGGCGTCCGGTCTGGGAGACGACCTGCTTCACTTCGGGATAGGAGAGAAAGATGCGCCGCACGCGGTTGGCCGTGCGCGCCGCGTGATCGAACGACACGTCGAGGGGGAGAGTCGCCCGCGCCCAGATGTTGCCCTCCTCGAGCTTCGGCAGGAACTGGCCGCCGAGGAACGGGACCAGGCACAGCGCGCCGGCGATGACGACGCCGAGAAAGGTCAACGTCCGTCCGGGCCGCTCGAGCGTGCGCACGACGATCTTGTGGTAGAAGCGGCTGATCGCGTCCCACGCCGGGTTCGGCTTCTCGTGGAAGCCCGCGCGGAACGCCTGTGCTGCGAGCACCGGAGTGAGAGTGACCGCAAGCAGGATCGCGGCGCCGAGCGCGTAGGCGTACGTGTGCGACATCGGCGAAAAGATCGCGCCCTCGGCTCCCTGCATCGTGAACAGCGGCAGGAAAGCGACGATGAAGATCAAGGTCGAGAAGAAGATCGGTCCGCCGACCTCGCGCGAGGCGTCCAGCACGACGTCCATCGTCGTCTTCGACGAGCCGGCGTCGTGCAGGTGCCGGTGGATGTTCTCGAGCATGATCACCGTCGAGTCGATGATGATGCCGAAGTCGATCGCGCCCAGCGAGATCAGGTTCGCGGGCGTGCCGCCCGCGATCATCAGGATGAACGCGCCGCAGAGCGCCAGCGGTATGTTCGCGGTCGCGATCAGCGCGGCCTTGAGGTCGTACAAGAAAAAGAGCAGGACGAGGAACACGAGCGTCACGCCGACGGAAAGGTTCTCGATGACGGTCCGCACCGTCGTGCGCACGAGCGCGCTGCGGTCGTAGTAGGGCTCGATGCGCGCGCCGTCGGGCAGGATCTTGTTGAGCTCGGCGACCTTCGCCTCCACGCCGGCGAGGGTCTTCAGCGTGTCGCCGCCCTTGCGCATCAGCACGATGCCCTCGACGACGTCGTCGGCCTCGTCCTTGCCGACGACGCCCAGGCGCGGCGTGTAGCCCACGCCCACGTCGGCGACGTCCTGGACGCGCACCGGGGTCGCGTGGGGCGCGGCGAGCGTGATCTGGCCGATGTCCGCGGGCGAGCGGATGAAGCCGATCGAGCGGATGTTGACGTTCTGCTCGCCGAGCGTGAGGTAGTTGCCGCCGGCGTTCGTGTTCGAATTCTGGATCGCCGCGATCAAGTTCGCCAGCGACAAGCCGTAGAAGTTCAGCTTGAACGGGTCGACGTCGACGTGATACTCCTTCGTGAGACCGCCGAAGCCCGCGACGTCGACGACGCCGGGCACGGTCTTGAGCTGCTTCTCGACGACCCAGTCCTCGAGCTCCTTCTCCCGAGTGAGGTCGTGGTTCGGCGTGCGGATCACGTAGCGGTAGATCTCGCCGATCGAGTTCTCGGGCGAGATCTGCGGCTGAAGACCCTGCGGCAAGGTCAGCGTGCTGAGGCGGCTGGCGGTCAGCACGTCGTCCCAGTCCTTCGTCGTGTCCCACGAGAAGTAGCAGGTGACGTCGGAGAGCCCGAACAGCGAGATCGAGCGGATGGACTCGAGCCCCTTCATTCCGGCCACGCCGTACTCGATGGGGATCGTGACGATCTTCTCGACCTCTTCGGCGGAAAGGCCGAGCGGCTGGGTGATCACCTCGACCGTGGGCTGGACCGGGTCGGGATAGGCCTCGACGTCGATCTGGTGGTACGCGTAGAGCCCGACGAACAGAAGGGCGATCGCGGCGGCCAGGACCACGCGCTGCCAGCGCAGCGCCCAGTAGCTCAGCCACTGCATGGCGGCCTCAGTTTCCCTCGCCGCGCGCGCGGTGCCACAGCGCGTTCAGCTGGACGGTCTCGGAGACGGCGATGCGCTCGCCGGACTTGAGCCCGGCGCGCACGCGCACGGGGCCGGCGCCGCCCCAGGAGACGATCTCGACCTTGCGGCGCAGGACCCGGTCGGGTCCGACCTGCACGAACACGTAATAGCCGTCGGTGTCGAACACGAGCGCGCCCGCAGGCACCGCGAGCGCCTTGCCCGGCCGCGTCATGATCGTCACGCTCGCCAGCATGCGCGGCTTGAGCTTGCCGTCGGCGTTGGGCACCTTCGACCGCACTTGAAGTGTATGAGTGTCGGGATTAATGTCCGGGCTGATGTTGGAGATCACGCCCCGGAAGGTCTGGCCCGGGAACGCGGGCACGCGCGCTTCCAGAGACTGTCCGACCGCGAGCCGCGCCGCGTCCTCCTCGTAGACGTCCGCGGTGATCCAGACCTCGTCGAGCGTGCCCAAGGTGAACAGCGCGTCGCCCGGATTGATCGCGGTGCCGCGCACGACCTTGTCGTCCAGGATCACGCCGCCGATCGGCGCGCGGATCCAGATCGTCGGCTGCGGCGTCTTCAGCTCCGTGAGGTCCTGCGGCGACATGCCGAGCAAGGTCAGCTTCTGCTTCGCGGCGTTGACGAGCGCGGCGTCCATCCCGTCGAGAAGTCCCGGCGCGGTCGTGCTCGACGGATTCGTCGACGTGCCGGCCTGCAGGTACTCGGCCTCGGCGGTCATGAAGTCGGGGCTGTAGAGCTGCACGATCGGGTCGCCCTGCGCGACGGAGTCCCACAGGCCGACGCGCACGTCCTCGATGCGGCCCTGCACGCGCGAGACGATCGTCGCCACGCGCCGGGGATCGTAGTTGACCAGGCCCGCGGTCTCGAGCGCGCCGGGAATCTCGGCCATGTCGACGAGCTTCCAGTCCAATCCGGGGATCGCGTCGTCGGGCAGGACGAAGACGTCCGGCGCGGACGACGCGACGGCGTCGTGCGGCGCGGGGGCGGGCTCCGCGGGCGCGGGGTCCTTGCCGCAGGCGCCGAGCGCGGCGGCCGTGAGGCCGAGAAAAATCAGGGCGGCGGGACGGTTCATCATAGCGGGAACGCGCGGCCGATCGCCTGCTGGAGGGCCACGCGGCCGGCGAGGAACTGGTTGGCGGCGCTCAGGTAGCCGATGCGCGCGTCGTAGATGCGCCGCAAAGTGCCGGACAAGGTCGTGAAGTCCACCTTGCCGGATTGGTAGGCGATCAGCGCGACCTGGAAGTCCTGGCGCGCGAGCGGGATCAGCGAGTCGCGGTAGAGGACGGCCGTGTCGTAGGCGAGGCGCGTCGAGCGGTAGAGCTGCAGGATGCCGGTCTCGGTCTGGAGCTCGGCGCTGCGCCGGTCCGCGCGCGCGGCGTCGAGGAGGCTCGCGGCGCTCTCGACGTCCCGGCGCTGCTTGAACCAGAAGAAGACCGGGACGTTGAAGCCGATCGAGACGCTGTTGTCCTTCGTGTCGCCGCTCTCGGGCGCCGCGGCGCCCACGAGGTAGCGGTTCTGCGCGTAGCCGAGCGTGAAGTCCGGCAGGAATTCCATGCGCGCCAGCGTCAGCGCCGTCTTCGCGTTCTTTTCGGAGAGCGCGGCCTCGAGGAGCTCCTGGTGAGACTTCAAGCCCGCGTCGATCAGCGCGTCGAGCGGAGACGTCAGCGGCTGGAGTCCGAGGTCCTGCGCGAGGTTCAGCGCCGCGCCCGGGTCGCGGCCGAGCGCCTGGTTCAGCGCGGCCTCGTCGTTGGCCTCGGAGACGCGGCTCGCGTAGTAGGTCTGGCTCGCCTGCGAGAGGTCGAACTCCGCGCTGATCAGGTCCGACTGGGAGACTTGGTTGGCCGCGTAGGCGACCTGCGCGACCTTGAGCACGCGGTCGAGCGTCGCGGCGTTCTCCGCCGCGGTGTCGGCCAGCGCCGCGTCGAGCAGGGCCTGGTAGTAGGCGGTCTGCGCGGCCGCGCCGGCGTCGCGCACCGCGCCCTCGTAGGTCAAGCGCGCGATCTCGGCCGCGCGGTGGGCGACGTCGCCCTGAAGCCAGGACTTGCCCGGGAACTGGACGTTCTCGCTGACGGAGAACGTCTGCAGCGTCGGGTGGTTGAGCCCGTTCGGGCTCTGGCCTTCCTCCCAGGTGACGACGGGATCCTGCGGGACGTAGGCCTGGTCGATCTGCTGGAGCGCCGCCTCGTACTGCGCCTGCGCCGAGCGCACCTGCGGATTGTCCGCCACGGCGACGCGGGCCGCGTCGTCGGCGGTCAGCGGCCCGCTCGAGACGGCTTGAGCGGCGGCGAGGCGGGCGAGAAGCAGGACGGCGGCGGCGCAGGCGGCGGATCGGCGGCTCATTCGTTCGTTCCGCTTTGTTTGACGGCGTCGCGTTTGGGAAAGAGTCGCGGGTAGCGCTTGCGCAGGTACAGCGCGGCGATCGTCAGCACGATGAAGTCGTCCATGTAGCCGAACACGGGGATCGCGTCGGGGACCAGGTCGAAGGGCATGATCAGGTAGAACAGCGCGCCGATCGCGACGAGCTTGTCGAGCGCGGTGACCTTGTCGGACGCGAGCGCGAGCTTCATGTCGTCGATGACGTCCTTCCACTTCCGGCCCATCGCGCGCAGGCTCGCGATGAGCTTGCCGGAGGCCGCGACCTCCTTCTGCCGGTTCTCGTCGCCGCCGATCTTCGCGAGCCCCTTCGCGACGGCGTCGCCGAACTTGTCGGGCGCGGCGAGAGCCTCGTGCGTGATGCCGGCCTCGCGCAAGGTCTTCAGGAAGCCGTCGTCGTCGGGAGCCAGCGCCGCGGCGACGTCCGGGTCCTGGAAGCTGAGCTTGCCCTCGCCGACGAGGCGGGTCAGCAGCGGCCGGCTCGCGCGGCGGTAGATCTCGGGAAGGACCTCGTCGTCGGGCTTGTCTCGCCAGCGGCGCAAGGTCATGCCCGACACGCCGAGCTCCGCCGCGGCCTTCTCGGGAGAGAGGCCGGTCTTGTCGAGCACGTCGACCATCTGGCGGCAGAGCATCGTATTCATCGATATTAACAAATGTTAAGACGCCGTCGCCAGCGCCTTCGTGCCGCGCGCGGAGATCCCGCGCGCGCCGCGGCTACATCTCCCAGTGGACGCGGAACGCGAAGACCGAGACCGGTCCGCGGTCGCGGTTGAAGGCGGGGTCGTCGACGAACTGATAGTCGAGCGTCGTTGATACGTTCTTGAGCAGCGCGTAGCTGTAGTAGGTCTCGACGATCTTCTCCAGGCCGTCGTTGAGCTTGCCGTCGCCCGCGAGAATGCCGAGTCCGCCGGCCGAAAGATACTTCTGCTCGATCGACGACGCTCCGTTCAGGATGCCCGCCAAGCCGAACGTGTCGTCGGGGCGGCCCCAGCCCGCTCCCTTCACGCTCGTGCCCAAGGTCGCGGTGTAGGCCACGTCGCTGAACATCCAGCCCTGCTCCTGCCCATCGTTCCAGCCCAGGCGAGAAAACACGCCGACGTTCTTGGCGACCTCCTGCTCCCAGTTGAGCCCGACGCCGGACTTGATCCGATAGGACTGGGCCGGCGACAGGTCCGAGCCCGGCCCCTCGGTCTGCAATATGCCGACGGCGGCCGAGTAGCCCACCATGTTCGCGCGGTTCGCGTAGACGAGCGGCCGGATCACGCCCGGATGATCGCCGATGTTGTAGCGGCGTTCGTACTCCAGCACCATCGCCCAGCCCTTCGACAGGGGCTCGCTCTCGGACGGCCCGTCTTGGGCGGGGACGTAAGGCCATTTGAAGAGACGATCCTCGTCAACCAAGCCGTTCGACTCGCGCGGCGCCTGATAGAGCCCGTAGCGCAAGGTCCACTTCGGCCGGTTGAGCTCGACGGCAAGGCCGGTGTCGAAACCGATCGTGTCCGCCGGATAATCCCACGCCTCGTTGTTCACGAGCGCCCAGTTCATGAATTGCGTGTGCGGGCTGTTCGCGTACGCGTTCGTGTCGAAGATGTCGGCGACCGAGACGCGTCCGAGCGTGAAGGTCAGCCGCGAGACGTCCTGCTTTCCGGCGAGCGTCAGCTGGCCGTCAGGGACGTCCTCCTGCTCCCCGCCGAAGCCGAAGGTCTGGCGAATGAACAGGCGCGAGATCGCGCCGTTGGGGTCCTTGGTGCCGAGACGATACGCCTCGCCGCTCGGGAAGCCCTCGACGCCGAACGTGTTGTCGAGGCCGAAGCCCTGCCAGACGAGCACGTCGACGTGGGCCTGCGCGCCGCTCCACAAGCGCGCGCCGCCCATGAGGTCCAACCCGATGCTCTCGCGCGCCTGGCCGTTCCCGCCGCTGGGCAGGCTGTTCGGTCCGGAGTACTGGGAGGAAAATCCGGGATAGCCCTGGATCACGTCGGTGTTCTGCGCGTGGAAGTTCCAGCGCTGCTCCGCGTCGGACGGCGCGGACGCCGAGGGCGCGGCGGTTTGAGCGCGGGCCGTCGGCGCGAGCGTCAGGACCGCGAGAAGGAACGAAAGGCTGCGATTCATCGAAAGCTCCGAGGCGCGGAATGTGCCGAGACCCCGTTCGCAAGGACAGGACGTCGCAGCCGCGGCGCTATTCTACCGCCTCGCCGGCGTCCGAGCAAGAATATTTCAGCGAGGCGCCGGTCACGAACGCATGACCGCGAAGTCTCGCGAACAGCTCGAAGAAACGATTCAGAGCGCGAGCGCGGCGTCGTACGCCTTCTCGTACTCGCCGAGCATGCGGCGCAAGGTGAAGCGCTCCGCGACGGTGGCTTGCGCGGCGCGGCCGAGCGCCGCGCGGCGCGCGGGGTCGACGGCGAGCGCGCGCAGGGCGCGCGCGAGCGCCGCGGGCCTGTCGGGGGCCACGAGCATCCCGTCCTTGCCGTCGGCGACGGCCTCGGGAACGCCGTCGACGTCGGAGGCGACGACCGGCAGTCCCAGCGCCATCGCCTCGAGCAGCGCGTTCGGCAGGCCTTCCCACAAGGACGGCAGCGCGTAGAGATCGAACGCGCAGAGCCAGCTCGGGATCTCGGTCTTCTCGCCGATGAGCCACACGGTTTTCTCGAGCGCGTGCTGGCGCACGAGCGCTTCCAAGCGCGGGCGCTCGGGGCCCTCGCCGAGGATCGCGCACTTGACCGGCAGATCCTTGAGCTGGGCCATCGCGCGGATCAAGGTCGCGAAGCCCTTCTGCCGGTCGAGGCGGCCGACGGCGCCGATCAGCAGGTCGGCGGAGCTCAGGCGCAGCTCGAGACGGCGGTTCTGGCGGTCGACCTTCGACATCGGCCAGCCGGCGACGTCCACGCCGTTGCGGATCACGACGACTTTCGACGGCGCGTAGCCGAGCTTGCGGATCAAGAAGTCTCGGCTCGCCTCGCATTCCGCGATCAGCAAGTCGTCGCGGCCCTTGAGCGCGCGGTCGACGAGCAAGGTCGGCCACGAGCGCGAGCGGTAGTTCACGCGCGGGGAGCTGACCAGCTTGAAGGGCGCGCTCGACAGCGACTTCGCGACGCGTCCGAGCTGTATCGCCTGGTACATGAGCGCGTGGACGACGTCGGGGCGCGCGAGCTCGATGAGCCGCGCCAAGCGCCGCGCGTCCGCGAGGCCCGGGGCGCGCGTGAGCCCGAGCGACTGCACGTGCGCGCCCTGCGCGCGCAGGCGCCGCGCGTACTCGCCCTCGGGCTTGAGGCTCACCACGCCCGCGAGCGGATGGCGCTTGGGATCGAGCAAGGTCGCCAGCGAATACAGCGTCTTCTCGGCGCCGCCGAGCGTCGTCGACGTCGAGACGAACAGTATCCGTGCCATTCGGGCGCTAGTCTATTAAGTCCGGCGCGTCTTTACGCGAACGAATGAACCACAAAGCCACGAAGAACGGAAGGAAAGGCGACGGCAACGACGCTTTTTCTCTCCGTTCGTTCTTGGCGTCCTTGTGGTTCAATCCGTCGCCGTCGGTCAGCGGAAGAAGGCGCGGACCGCGTCGATCACCCGCGCGGCGTCGGCTTCCGGGAGCTCCGCGAACATCGGCAACGACAGCGCCTCGCGGCAGGCCTTCTCGGACTCCGGACACTGGCCGTCGCGGCCGCCGAGGGCCGCGTAGGCCGGCGCCAAATGCAGCGGGCTCGGGTAGTAGACGCCGGAGCCGATGCCGCGGCGCTTCAGATGCTCGGCGAGCGCGTCGCGGCGCTCGCAGCGCACGGTGAAGAGATGGAACACCGGCGCGGTGCCGGAACCGCCGAGCGGGGGCAGCCGCAGGCCGTTCACGTCCTTGAGCCCGTCGTGGTAGAGAGCCGCGATGCGGCGGCGCGCCTCCGTCCAGGCTTTGAGGCGCTTGAGCTTCACCCGCAGGATCGCGGCCTGGATCTCGTCGAGGCGGCAGTTGTGGCCGACGCGCACGTAGTGGTACGTCGCGCCCAGGCCGCGCCCGCAGTTGCGCAGCTCGAGCAGGCGGTCGCGCAGGTCCGCGCTCTCCGTGGTCAGCGCGCCCGCGTCTCCGGCGGCGCCGAGATTCTTCGTGGGATAGAAGCTGTAGGCCGCGACGTCGCCGAACGTGCCGGCGGGACGACCTTTGTAGGCGGCGAGGTGAGACTGCGCGCAATCTTCCACGATGCAAATGCCTCGAGGCTTCGCGAGCGCGATCAGCGGGTCCATGTCGGCGGGCTGGCCGAAAAGGTGGACGGGAACGATCGCCTTCGTCTTCTTCGTGATCAGCTTCTCGACGGACTTCGCGTCCAAGGTCAGAGTCGCCGGATCAATGTCGGCGAACACGGGCCGCGCGCCGAGCACGGAGGCCGAGGTCGCGGTCGCGACGAAGGTGAAGTCCGGGACGATGACCTCGTCGCCGGCCCTCACGCCGACGGCTTCGAGGGCCAGCTCGAGCGCCGACGTGCCGGAATCCACCCCGAGTGCGTATTTCGCGCCCGTCGCCGCGGCGAACTCCGCGTCGAAGGCCTTGTTCTCGGGACCGAGGATGAAGGCGCCGGAGTCGAGCACGCGGTTGACCGCCTCCTTGATCTCGGCGGAGAGCGCGGCGTTCTGGGCCTTGATGGAGAGGAGAGGGATGTCGACGGCGGTCGCGGTCATGTCAATAGGCTCCTTTGCCGAACAGCATCACGTACGGCGTCTTCACGATGATCTCGAGGTCGAGGCCCAGCGACCAGTGCTCGATATAAAAAAGGTCCAGGGCGAAGCGCTGCTCGCTCGACGTGTCGGAGCGCCCCGAGATCTGCCAGAGCCCCGTGATGCCGGGCAGCAGGTTCGCGCGCTTCTTCGCGGTCTCGCCGAAGTCGCGTTCGAGAGCCTCGACCTCGCCCGTGGTCAGCGCCAGCGGCCGGGGGCCGACGACGCTCATGTCGCCGGACAAGACGTTGAGGAACTGCGGGAACTCGTCGAGCGACGTGCGGCGCAGGAAACGGCCCACCCGCGTCACGCGCGGGTCGTTCTTCGCCTTGAAGAACGCGCCCTTCTGCGTGTTGAGCTCCTTCACGTCCGCGATGCGCTTCTCCGCGTCGGCGGCCATGCTGCGGAACTTGTGCGCGAAGAAGATGCGCCCCTTGTGGCCGTAGCGCTCTTGGGAGAAGAGAACCGGCCCTTCTGAATCGAGCTTGATCGCGGCGCAGATCAAAAGCCAGAGCGGCGCGGTGGCGAGCAGCAATAGCGCGGAGAAGACCACGTCGAACGCGCGCTTCGCCGCGAAGTTCGCGCGCGTGAGCGAGGCGTGCTTGATGCGGTACGCGGGCAGGCCGAGGTGATGGTCCATCTGGACCTCGCCCATGCGGATCTCGAGCAGGTCCGGCACCATCTTGAAGCTCACGCCGCGCGCGTCGCACGCCTCCGCGGCCGCGAGCACGCGCTCGCGCGCGTCCTTCGTGCGCAGCAGGATCAGCTCGTAGTAGCCGCCGCGGTCGAGCAGTCGCTCGAGCTCCTCGAGCGGAGGCAGGGCCGGGAGCTCTTGAATGCCGGCGCCCGGGTGCCGGTCGCGGATGCGCGGGCGCAAAATTTCCGCGACGGGTCCGCCGCCGACGAGCAGCACGGGCCGCGCGGACTCGTGGCGCGCCAGCCAATCGTCGATCCAGAGCGCGAGGGCCTGGCTCGCGCAGACGAGAACCAAGGAGATCGGGAAAACGCCCGCCAGCATGAGCCGCGAGTAGGCGAGGCGCTCGTAGAGAAACGCGGCGACCAAGGTCGTTCCCGTGCCCAGCGCGCAGGCCTTCACGATCTGCAGGAAGCGGTCGGCCGCGCTCAGCCACGACGCGGTGTAGAGCTTGTTCAGGTAGAACAGGACCAGCCAGATCGGCACGGCGGCGACGAGCAGGCCCTGATAGTTCGTCCACGTCACGTGCTCCCCCCGGATCGGCAGGCGCGCGAGCAGCAACGGCCAATCGAAGCGCGTCCAGAACGCCGCGCGGTACGCCGCGATCACCGCCGTCGTGTCGAAGGCGACGTGGCAGACGGTGCGCAGCGCGTGCCGCAGCCAGGGGGGAAGCCCCGTCGCGGGGGGCGGGACGTCGGGCCCGCCCGCCCGTCGGGGGCGCGGGGCTCGCAGAGCCATGCGCCGATTATATCAATCTAGCCGCGACAAGGGTTTCCGCTGATGCGGCCGTGTCGGGCCCGCCGGGTCCCGACCTAGGCGAGGCCGAGGTTCTTCTTGGCCTCGGCGACGGCGCGCGCGATGCCGTCGGCGAACGCGACTTTCGGCTCCCAGCCGAGCTCCTTCTTGGCGCGCTCGATCGACAGCACGTTCGCGGGCACGTCGACGCCGCGCGCGGCGAGGAACTTCTTCGCCGCGGGACGGCCGAGGGCTTTCTCGAGCTCGGCGATGAGGTCGAGCAGGCTGTGCCCGCGTCCGCTGCCGACGTTGAAGACGCGGCTCGGGCGGCCCGAGGACTCGAGCGCGGACAGGAACGCCGCGATCACGTCGGAAATGTGAATGAAGTCGCGGACCACCTTGCCGTCGCCCCAGATCTCGAGAGGCTCGCCGCGCAGGGCCTTGTGCGCGAACACCGCGACGGCGCCCTGCTGGGCGTCGGGACGCTGTCGGCCGCCGTACGGGTTCGCGATGCGTAGGACCGCGTAGTCGGACCCGCCCATGACGCGGAAGACTTCCATATATTTTTCGATGGAAAGCTTCTGCACGCCGTAGGCGCTGATCGGCCGCGTCGGATGGTCCTCGCCGATCGGCAGAGCGTCGGGCACCCCGTAGACGGTCCCGCCCGAGGAGGCGAACAGGATTTTCTTGACGCCTTCCCTCCGGCACGCGTCGAGAAGGCTGAGCGTCGGCACGAGGTTCGACATCACGTCGTAGAGCACGTCCTCGTTCGAGGTCTTCGGGATGGTCGTGCCGATGAGGTGAAAGACCGCGTCCATTCCCTTGAGGGCTTCGCGCAAGCCGTGCGCGTCCGAAAAGTCGTCCTCGACGAGCTCGAGGCGGCTCTCGAGCCCCGCGAGGTTGGCGCGGTTCACGCCTTTCTTCTCGAACACGCGGACCGCGTGACCGGCGTCGAGCAGGCCGCGGCTCAGGTGCGAGCCGATGAAGCCCGCGCCGCCGAGCACCAGGCACTTCACGCGGCGGCTTCTCCGGCGTAGAGACGTGAGAGCGACCCGATCATGCGCGCCAGCGAGAACTCGCGGCGCACGCGCTCGCGTCCGGCGTCGCCCAGGCGGCGGCGCAGGTCGGGATCGTCGATGAGCTGCAGGCAGCGCTCGAGCAGTTCCTTCTCGGAGCCGACGAGGAATCCGGTTTCTCCCGTCACCACCGTGTCGCGGCAGCCGGGGATGTCAGCGGCGACGACCGGCAGGCCGCAGGCCATCGCCTCCAGGATCACGCTGCCGAGCGCGTCCCAGCGCGCGAAATGAACGAAGACGTCGAGCCGCTTCAGGCGCTCGATCGCCGCGGCGTGATCGAGCCAGCCGGTGATCTCGACTTTCGACAGGAGATTGAGGTTCTCGAACTGGCGGCGCATGTCGGCCTCGAACTCGCCGCCTCCGATCCAAGCGCAGCCGACGTCGTTGCGAGCATCGGTCAGACGCTGGCAAAGATTGACGAACGCTTCTGGGTTGCGCGCGGCAGTGGCGCGACCGCACGCGCCGACGACGATCTTGCCTCCGGGCGCGCGCGGCGCGAGCGGCGACTCCGCGTCGGCCAAGCAGGCGTCGGGAATTAGGTGGACGGGCCGGCGCGGAGCAAGCTGACGTGCGAACTCGACCTCGCTTCGCGAAATAGCGATGGTCTCGCCGACGCGCGCCGCCGCCTTCTCGATCGCGCGGTAGAGAGCGCGCGCCGCGGCCGAGCGGTCCTTCATGATGAACCCGTAGCCGTGCGGGCTGTAGAAGATCTTCTTCACGCCCGCGGACTTCGCCGCCGCGCGCGCGAGCACGCCGGCCTTGGACGAGTGCGCGTGCACCACGTCGGGCTTGTGCTCGGCGAACAGGCGCCGCAGCTTGCGCAGGGCGGCGGCGTCGCAGACGGGGGAGATCTCGCGCGTCATCTCCGGGACGTGATACGCGGTCTTCGCGCCGCGGCACTTCACGCGGTAGTCCTCGGGCCGGTCGTCGCGCGTCGCGTAGACGAGCGAGACGTCGAAGCGCGCGGGATCGAGGCCGTTGCAGATCGCGGCCACCTGCTCGCCCGTTCCGCCCGGGCCGCCGCACTCGAGGACTTCGAAGACTTTAATCGGCGACACGGTAGCGCAGGAGGCACCAGAGGTAGGAGAAGCCGTCCTTCCAGGTGATCTTCTTGCCCTCGTCGTAGGTGCGGCCGGAGTAGGAGATCGGCGCCTCGTAGATGCGCAGGCGGCGCTTGCAGATCTTCGCGGTGATCTCGGCCTCGATGCCGAAGCGCTCGCTCTCCAGCGGGATCGCCTTGATCTTCTCGGCGGCGAAGAGCTTGTAGCACGTCCCCATGTCGGTCAGGTTGATGTTGTAGAGGACGTTCGTGATCATCGTGAAGAGCAGATTGCCGAAGTAGTGCCAGAAGAACAGCACGCGGTGCGGCCCGCCGAGGAAGCGCGAGCCGTAGACCACGTCGGCGCGGCCGTCGAGCAGCGGCGACAGGAGGCCGGGGTAGTCCACGGGGTCGTACTCGAGGTCGGCGTCCTGGATGATCACGTAGTCGCCGGTCGCATGCGCGAGCGCGGTGCGGATCGCCGCGCCCTTGCCGCGATTGACCTCGTGCAGGACGACTTTAGCGCGCGAGCCGAGTCCGGCGAGCAGCTCGCGCGTGCCGTCGCGCGAGCCGTCGTCGACGATCACGATCTCCTTGGCGACGGGAAGCGGCACCGCCTCCACGCGGCGCAGGAGCTCGAGCACCGTGTTCTTCTCGTTGTAGACCGGAATGAGGATAGAGAGGGTCTTCGCCACGGGGGAGATTATAGGATTTCGGCGGATCGCCGCGCGGACCCGAGCGCCCAGACGAGGAGGAATAAAGCCGCGAGCTGCTCGGTTTGCCAAGCGGTCTCGGTCACGTTCATGACGAGGAAGGCGGGCACGGCTGCCGCGGCCCAAAGCGTGGAGGCGTCGCGCCGCGAGCGCTCGGCTCGCGCCGCGCCGAACATCAGGACGGCGAACAGCGCGAGCAGCACGGCCTCTCCGACGAGGCCGCGCTCGGCGAGTTGGTGAATATAGAGATCGTGCGCCGAGCTCCAGACCGTCTGGCCCTCGAGCGTCCCGTTGAAATACCGCGGGAACTCCGTCGCGTAGTGCCCGGGGCCAACGCCCGTCCACGGGTGATCTCGGAACATGCGCCAGGCCGCGGACCAGAGCACGCGCCGCGACTCGGCCCCGGCGGCCGAGCCGGGCGCCGCCGGGCTCGCGCCTCCGTAGCGCAGCCATTCGCCGGCCGCGGCCGCGAGGGCGGCGAGTCCCAGCGCCGGAAGCGTCCAGCGGCGCGAGCGCGGCTCGCGCCAGGCGACGACGAGGACGCCGACGCCGAACGCGAGCGCGGCCGCGCGCGTCTGGCTGAGTGCGAGCGCCAGCGCGCAGAGCGCGGCGGCGGCCAGGGCGGCGGCTCGCGCGCGGCCCTCGCGCGGCGCGCGCGCGAGCCAGCAGAGGCCGCCGAGCGCGCCGAGCGCCATCTGCTCGCCGAACGTCACCGGATGGACGAACGCGTGCGCGCGCGGCAGCAGGTCGGCGATGCGCGCGCCGAACAGCGACTGCCCGACGCCGATCGCGGCCGCGAGCGAGAAGCCGGCCGCGAGCGCGGCCCACGGTAGCGCGTCCGGCTCGAGCGCCAGCGCCGCGACGAACGCGCCGAGCGACCACAGCCGGTGCGCGTCCTTGAGTGAATCGCGAAAGCTCTTGGCGAAGCCGTCGCCGAGCGCGCCGCAGAGCAGGCCCGCGGCGACGTAGGCGGCGACCGCGCGGAGCGCCGGCTCCGCGCGCCAGGCCGCGAGGGCGCGCGCGCGCGCGTCGGGCCGCCTCAGTCGCAGGAGGACGGCGAGCGTCAGCAGGGCGAGCGCGCCGTTAGAGGCGGCGATCGAGACCGGCAGCGCGAGCGCCGTCAGCGACAGCGCGAGCGCGACGAAGGAGCCGCAGATCAGAGCCCCCTCGCCCGGAGGTCGTGCACTTGGACGAGGCCGACGGAGCGTCCGCGCGCGTCGACGACCGGGAGCACGTTGAAGGGATTGGTCCGCTCCTCCATGATCGCGATCGCCTCGACGGCGAGCGCGTCCGGGCGGACCGTGGTCGGCTTCGAGTTCATGATCTCGCGGATCGGGCGGGAGAGCACGTCGCCGCCCGCGGCGAGCGCGCGGCGCAGGTCGTAATCGGTCACCAGGCCGACGAGACGGCCCTTGGCGTCGACGATCGTCGCGGCGCCGGCCTGCAGGCGCGTGATGCGCGAGAGCAGCTCGCGCGCGGACGCGCCGACCGGGACCGTCGGGTTGTCTGCGCCGGCGCGCATCACGTCGCGCACGCGCAAGGTCAGGCGCTTGCCGAGGCTGCCGCCCGGATGGTTGGCCGCGAAGTGCTCGGGCTTGAAATTCCGCCGCTTCATGAGCGCCACCGCGAGCGCGTCGCCGAGCGCCATCGCGACGGTCGTGCTCGTCGTGGGCGCGAGGTTCAGCGGGCAGGCTTCGCCGTCGATCGGCGTCTCGAGCACGAGGTCCGCGGCCTTGGCCAAGGTCGAGCGCGTGTTCGCGGTGATCGCGATCAGGCGCACGCCGCGCGCGCGCAGGGACGGCAGCAGCGCGTTGAGCTCGTCGGACTCGCCGGACTTGCCGATGGCGAGAATCAGGTCCGCGCGCTGGACCACGCCGAGGCCGCCGTGCAGAGCCTCCGCCGCATCTAAGAACACGGCCGGCGTCCCGGTGGACGATAGCGTCGCCGCGATCTTCTGTCCGACCAGGCCCGACTTGCCGATCCCGGTCACCACGATCTTCCCGCGGCAGGCGGCCAGCCAATCCACGGCCTTGACGCAGCGCGCGTCGACGGAGGTCTCGAGACGGCGCAGCGCGCGGGCTTCGAGCTCCAGCACGCGGCGAATCTCGTTCAGGGAGGCGGAAGCGCGGTTCATCGTCGGCAAATCTTACTTTATCTTCCGCCGCGGACGGCGGCCCTGAGGCCGGGCGCCAGGCGGTCGGGCACCGCGAGCAGAGCCAGGGTGCGCGCGATCCCCGCGGCCGAGGCCAAGCTCGCCTCGCGGTGCCGCCATTGCACGGATAGGCGCGAGCGCAGCTGCTGGCCGCGGCGCGACTGGCTCAGGCCCTCGGGGTCGAGCTCGTAGCGGATCAGCACGTCGGGCAGGTTCGCGGCCGGAAAGCGCGCGACGAAATTCCAGAAAAACGCGTAGTCCTCCGCGGACGGCGCGTCGAGCGGATAGAGCCCGGTCTCGCGCAGAGCGGCCGTGCGGAACATCACGCTCGGATGGACGAAGGCGGAGTTGAAGCGCATCTCGCGGCGGATCGCGGCGGGCTCGGTCGGCGGGCGCAGCACGAAGCGCTCGACGCCGGAGAGGTCCACGCAGCTCGCCGCGCCGCCGACGAGCATCACGTCGGAGTGAGCGTCCAAGAACGCCGTCTGCCGCGCGAAACGGTCGGGAACGTTGGCGTCGGCCTGGTCGAGACGCGCGACGAATTCCCAGCCGCGGGCGACGATCGTCTCCAAGCCCGCGTTCAGCGCGCGCTCGAGGCCGCGGTTCTCCGGCAGGGGGAGGAACTCGAGGACGCCGCGCGCGCGAAACGCGGCGCGCGCCGCGCCCTCGTCGAGCGGCCGCTTGCGGCTGCCGTCGTCGACGACGAGGACGTCGCACGCCTCGTCCGCGCCGATCGAGGCCAGCGCCTTCGCGAGCCCAACGGGATGGTTGTAGTGCGAGATCAGGCAGACGACCCGGTTGCGGGTGGCGCTCATCGCGCGCTCCGCTTGAGCGCGCGCGCGGCGTCGTACGCGGCCCAGCCGGCGCGCAGGAACGCGCGCGCCGCGGCGCCGGTCTGCTTCGCGAGGACGCGGCTCCTTTCCTCGGGTTCGACGCGCGCGAGGTCCAGCGCGGACGTGATCCGGTTCTCGTGCTCGACGCGCGAGAGGACGCGGGAGCCCGCGCAGAAGCGCACGCGCCGCCCCGCGAACAGGCGCGCGTAGTATTCCGCGTCGACGAGCCAGCGCAGGTCCGGGTCGAAGCGGACCGCGCGCGCTTCTTCGTCCAACGCCAACGTCGAGACCGGGCCGACCGCGTTGAAGACGAGCAGGACGCGGGGGAAGACGGCCGCGAGGCGCCGGACCGCGGTGCGGCTTCCGTCGAAAGGGACCAGCGCGCCGCCGGTTTCGACGGACAGCGCGGAGACGACGACCTGCGCGTTTTGTTCGTGAAACGTCCTCGCGATCGCGCCGAGGCAGCCGGAATGCGCGAAGCGCTCGTCGTGATGCAGGAGCACGGCGTAGCGTCCGCGGCATTGCTCCAGGCAGAAGTTCCAGTTCGGGGCCGCGCCCGCGTTCCCGCGTCGCGCGACGTAGCGCACGCGCGGGTCGCGCGCGGCGGCGGCGACGGCCGCGAGCTCCGCCGAGTCGGAGTCGTCGGAAATGACGACTTCGAGGTCGGACGCCTCCTGCGAGAGGACGGACTCGAGCGCCAGGCGCAGCAACGCGGCGTCCTTGTAGGCCGGGATCGCGACGCTGAACAGCGGGGACGCGGCCACGCGCTACTCGACGAGGCCGAGCGCGCGCGCGATCTTGAGATAGCGGTGCAGCCAGCGGTGCTCGCTCAAGCAGCGCGCGCGGCCGCGGCGCGCGATCTCTTCGCAGAGCTGCGGCCGGGCGAGATAGTAGCGCATCTGCTCGACCATCTCGTCGCGCGTCGCGTAGCAGAGGATCTCGCGGCCGACGTCGAAGTGGCGCGCGAGATCGGCGTTATAAGACGTCAGGTAGACGCCGCCGCCCGTGCCGGGGATGTCGAAATCGCGGCCCTTGAGGTTGGTGAGCGTCTCGGAGTGCATGATCCCGCCCATGCCGAGGTTGATGCGGCTGCGGTTGAAGAGCTCGACGACTTTCTCGGCGCCGGAGGCGTAGCCGTTGGGCCAGCCCGCGCCGTACGCCTCGATCGGGATCGCGTGCCGCTTCAGGTGCTTGATGACTTTCGGCCGGAAGCCGTAGTTCGCGCCCACGAAGCTCACCGGAATGTCTCGGGGGACCTGCATCGGCTTATACAAGGAGGCGTCGAACCCCTCCGGCATGTACAGCGGCCGCGCTCCCTCCGCCAGGTACCACTCGCACGCGACGCTCGCCGACGTCCACGAAAGGTCGAAATGCGGGGCGATGTCTTTTTGTCCGGCGTGGTGATCGCCCATCCAAGGTCCCGTCCAAGCGTGCTTGTCGTCCAGGCACATCCCGACGGTCGGGATGCCGAGCTCGTCGGTGATGCGCCGCAAGGTGTCGGCGGAAAGCTCCAGGCCGCTCGCGTACGCGAAGAACCAGTCCACCGGACGCTCGGCGTGGGCGCGGCGTAAAGCGGGCAGGACCAGATCGTTCACCTCCTTGCGCCGAGCGAGCCCGCGCCGGTCTGAGGCTCGGAATTCGTCCCATTTGTAGCCGAGCGCGGCGTAGTCGAACTCGGTCACCGGTCCGAGTTCGCGCAGGTCTGGCAGCAAGGCTGCGTGCCAGTCGATGCGCGGCACGAACGCGAAGGTGTGGACTTCGCCGATTTTGCGCCGGACCATCTTCCAGCCGCGTCCCTTGATGCGGGCGCGCGCGGCGGCGGTCGAAGCGTCCTCGACGTAGCTCAAGCCGCGTTCGCGCGCGATCGTCGCGTAGTGGTCGCGGCGCGCAGCGTACTCGCGCTCCAACTGCCGGGCGCGCAGGGGGCTGAATGCCGCCCTTAGGACGGGATTACCCAAAACCAGCGATTTGACCGAGCCGCGTAGATTTCTCAAAGCGTGAGCTTATCATAGCGTTCCGCGGGGTGCGGCGGCGACTGGGAATTAGTCAGTTTGATACAATTCCTCAAGCAATTTCATGCAGATCATTCCCGGGCCGGTAAAGAAATTCCTGAGGCGTTCCGACGCGCTCGCCGACGGCTACTCCAAGCTACGCTGGCAGATGCATCTGCTCGGAGATTGGTGGGGCACCAAGGTCTGGAAGCAAACCACGGAGGTCGCGACCCCCTTCGGGTTCAGGCTGACGTCCGGAATCCATCCCGCCTACAAGATGATGCGCGAAGGCTCTTTCGAGCCGGAGGAGACGGCGCTCATCCAAAAATGTCTGGGCGGCGTGGACGCGTTCGTCGACATCGGCGCCAACCTGGGCTACTACACATGCTTCGCCCTGCAGAAGGGAAAACCGACGGTCGCGTTCGAGCCGCAGCCGCAGAATCTGGAGTGCCTGTTCCAGAACCTTCGCGCCAACGGCTGGCAGGACCGCGCCGAGGTGTTCCCGATCGCTCTGTCCGAGAAGCCGGGCCTATTGACGCTGTACGGCGCATCCGGACCCTCCGCGTCGTTGGTCAAAGATTGGGCCGGATACTCCTCGCGCTTTCAGCGGATCGTCCCCGTCAACGCGCTCGACAACGTCCTGGCCGGACGTTTCCAGGGTCAGCGTCTGCTGATCAAGATCGACGTCGAGGGGGCGGAGTACCAGGTCTTGTCCGGCGCGCGCGCCACTTTAGCGCGGACGGTGAAGCCGATGTGGCTTCTCGAGATTTGTCTGCAGGAATTCCATCCCGAGGGCATGAACCCCGACTATTTGAAGATTTTTCATTTTTTTTGGGACCAGAACTACCAGGCGTTCACCGCCGCGAAGGCGCCGAAGCGGGTCACGGCCGACGACGTCGCGCGCTGGGTCAAGGACAAGTCTTGCGATTCCGGTACGTTCAACTATATGTTCGTCGCCCCGGAAGACGCCGCGAAGCTGACGGCCTAGGCCTTCCGCACGCCGCGCCAGCCCCAATAGGCGCACCAGACCAGGCCTGCGCCGTAGCCGAGGATCAGACCCAGAGCCGAGCCGACGAAGCCGAAGCGCCCAATCGCCCATAAGCTGGCCAGCAGGCAGACCGCGCCCATGACGACGGAGCCGACCGAACCGAGCCACGCGCTGCGCGTGTCGCGGATGCTGAGCAGAGCGAGTGCGCAGAAAAAAATCACGTGAGAGGCGCCAGCCGCGGCAAAAACCGCGACCCACTCCGGGAGGATCGGGTAGTTTTTTCCAATCAGTTTCAACATGAGTACGGTTGAGAGCGCGAGCGCCGCGAGCAGACCTATGGTCATCGGAGGGGCGAGAAGGATGAATTTCTTCCAAGCGCCGCCGTGGCGATCGCCCCCGCTCGCGAGGGGCACGAGCACGGCCACGATGATCTGGAACAGGACCATCGCGACGCCCAAGGAGCCCATCGAATAGGCTCCGAAATAGCCGACCTCGCGCGCGGACAGCGTCGCCGCCAGGATCAGCGGGGAAGCGGCCTGCATGACGACCCCGGCGCAGGCGAAGACGATCAGAGGCGGAGTATAGGAGAAGACGTCGGCGGCGGCTCTGCACGAGAATACAGGCGCGATCCACCCGCGAAGATGGAAAAAGCAGATGACGCTCGCCAAGAGGAGGGCCGCGTCCATGGCGACGATGAAGACTTCGAAGCGCGGCGACGAAAAGCGCCAGCCGCAAAGAAGAAGCGCCAGGGTCGCCGCGCCGTAGATGAATTCGGCGCGACCGCGCTCCGCGAAGCGCAGGACGCCCTGAAGCGCGGAGGTTCCGAAGGCGTACAGCGCGAGCAGAGCCGCGTAGGCCAAAGTCCAGCCGTAGAGATAAGCGTCCATCTGCAGCATGCGGGCCAGCGGAGTGATGAGCGCGAGCAGCGCGCCGCTACAGGCGAATCCCCAGGCGAGTTGGAGCCATAACGTGGTCGAGATCACGCCCGCTCGCCCACTCTCACTCTTCTCGGCGGGCGCGAACTTCACCACGCAGCCGACGAAGCCCAGGTTGAGGACGAGATTAAGGACGCTGGAGGCGGCGACGACGAGGGTGACGCGCCCGAATTCCTGCGGACCCATCCAGCGTCCGGCGATAAGTTGAGCCGCCGCGGTCAGCGCTCGGGCCAGGATCACGAACGGCCCGGCGGCGGCAAGGCCGCGGAACAGGCGCCGCGTGTTTTCACCCCAGCTCTCAGGCCATGCCGGGAGCCGCAGGCGCGCCATATCTATGGGATCGCGAAGAACTTCTGATCCGCGATGAGCGCGAACTGCTGCTCGCTCGGCTTGCGGAACTTTCCGTATTGATAGCGGTTCTCGGCGAACGCGAGGCCCCGGACTCTGTCCAGGAACGCGGCGTCGAAGCACGCGGGGTCGACGAAGAAACCGTTGACGCCGTTACGGTCGACGGTCACGAAACGGTAGCCGCGGGCGGCGAAGAACTTTTTCCAGCCCGCGATGGACACGCCGTAGTAGAGCTGGGACGGATGCGCGGTCGACATGACGAAGTCGTCGCGATACTCGATGGTCAGACTGCGTTCCGGCCCGTATACCGAGTTGTACTCGACGACGAAGATCTTCGGGCGGAAGCCGCCGTCCAGGATCGCCCGCGCGATGTAGTAGTCGTTGCCGTCGATGTCGAGGGAGAAGACGTCGGGGTCCGCGTGGCGGGACAGCGACAGGAGCTCCTTGACGTTGTTCTGCGTCACGAACATATTGATGACCTCGGCCCCGAGGCTGTAGCCGGCGACCGTGCGCCGCGACAACTCCGCGGGGCGGATATCGCCTTCGATCATGAGGCCGTCGTATTTCTCGACGACGACCATCCAGGCGGAGTTGTTCTCGGTGCCGTCGGAAGAACCGATCTCGATGAAGTAGCGGTTCGGATTCTTGATCCTCCCCCGCAGGACTTCGAGGATGCCGTCCTCGCCGTTCTGGCTGAAACCGGAGAACTCCCAGGTTTCGGGGCGCGTCGGATCGACGCGGCGCAGCTGCAGCGCGGCGCCGCCCTTCGCGAGCGCGATGCCGATGCGCTGGCGCGCGCGCGCGTCCATGAAGTAGGTGCGGAGCTTGTTGATCATCGGTCTAGATCAGAGTGAAGTGCGGCATCGGCATGATGAAGCGGCCGCCGGAGAGCAGGTAGTCCTTCTCGCGCGCCTTGAACTCGGCGAGGAAGTGCCAGGGCAGGACGAGGAAGTAGTCGGGCTTGTCCTTGCGCGCCTGCTCCTCGGAGACGATCGGGATGCGCGTGCCGACGGTGACGCGGCCCCACTTGTCGGCGTTGCGCTCGGACGCGCCCTTGATCAGCTTGTGGTCCAGGCCGAAATACTGGAGAAGGGTGTTGCCCTTCGTGGACGCGCCGTAGACGTAGACCTTCTTGCCTTTCGCGACCTCGCGGCGGATGAATCCGACCACGTCCTCCTTGATGCGGTCCACCCACGCCGCGAACTCGCGGTAGGTCTCGGGGTCGGCCAGCTTCATGCTCTTCTCGTTGTCGCGCAGGATCTGGATGCGGCGGCGGGCCAAGTTGCGGTAGGCCTCGTCGCCGAAGTTCTTCGGGTCGGCGTTCTTGTTGCGGACGTAGGTGCGGATGCTGCCGCCGTTGATATCGTTGAGCTCCACGTCGACGAGCTCGAGGCCGTGCAGATCGATCAGATACTCGAAGGACTGCAGCGAGTAGTACTCGAGATGCTCGTGGCAGATGTTGCCGAACTCGTTCTCCTTGAGCATGAGCGGAAGGTAGCTCATCTGCATGACCCAGAGGCCCTCGGGCTGCATGACCTTCTTGATGTCGGAGACGAACTGGCCCGGGTCCTCCAGGTCGTAGAACATCGCGATGCTGGTGACCACCTTGGGCCGGTGCTTCTTGAGCGCGGCGTCGGTCTTGAACGGTTTGGCTCCGAAGAAGTCCGTGACCACGTGGCTCGCGATCTTCGTGGAGTACTGGCGCAGGTTGCGCGCCGGGTCGAAGCCGATCTTGTAGAGGCCGGGCGTGGCGTAGGAGGCGAGCAAGGTCCCGTCGTTGCAGCCGATGTCCAGCACGGAGTCGCCCTTGCCCAGGTGCATGAGCTTCTCGACGGTGCGAGAGATGTCGGCCAGCGCGTCGCGCATGGTCTTGTTCGTGCCGGAGCGGTACCAGTAGTTCTGGTACATCGTCTCCGCGTGCACGGTGTGCTTGAGTTGGAGCAGGCTGCAAGTGCGGCAGAGCACGAGCTCGAGAGGCGCCTTCGTGCCGCCCTTCTGCTTCGGAGACGGGAAATCGGAAACGTAGAGTTCTCCGAGCGAGAGGACCGATTCCAGCGGCCCCTCGCACACGCGGCAGTTCTTGCGGGTGATCATCACATTCTCCAGGTCAGACGTTTTCGGCGGCCGCTTTGAGATCAGCGTCCACCATCATGCAGACCAGCTCTTCAAAACCGACGGCCGGCTCCCAACCGAGCTCCCTGCGCGCCTTCGCGGGATTCCCGACCAGCTGCACGGTCTCGGCGGGGCGTAAGTTATTCGCGTCCTCGACGACGTAACGGCGATAGTCCAAGCCCGCGCGCGCGAACGCGGCCTCGCAGAAGTCGCTGACCGAGTGCGTCTTTCCCGTTGCGATCACGTAGTCGCCCGGCTTCGCCGCGCCGAGCATCGCCGCCATCGCGCGCACCGTGTCGCCGGCGAAGCTCCAGTCGCGGCGCGCGTCCAGGCTGCCGAGCTTGAGCTCGGTCGCTTGACCCGCCTTGATCAGCGCGGCGCCCCGGCTGATACGGCGCGTGACGTAGTCCAGGCCCCGCCGGGGACTCTCGTGATTGAACAAAATTCCGGTACACGTGAAGAGGCCGTGCTTCTCGCGATAGCTGGCGACCATCCATTGCGCGTAGAGCTTCGCCGCCCCGTATGGATTGCGGGGACGAAACGGCGTCTCCTCGTCCTGCGGGCTCTGCGTCGAGAGTCCGAAGATCTCGCTGCTCGAGGCCTGGAAAAATCGGATCTTCCGGTCGACGCGGAGGATCGCCTCGAGCAGGCGCGCGACGGCGAGGCCGTTGACTTCTCCGGTCAGCACCGGATCAGTGAAGAGATCGGCGCTGGACGAACGCGCGGCCAGATTGTAGACCTCCGCGGGACGCGTGCGCTCCAGCAACGTCTCGAGCGCGCGCTGATCGAGCAGGTCGCACGCCACGATTTCAATGCCCCTGCGCAGGTGCTCGATGCGGCTGAAGTCCGTCGCCCCGGGCCGCACGGTTCCGACGACACGGTCGCCCCGAGCCAGGAGCAGCTCGGCCAAGTAAGAGCCGTCTTGTCCGTTGATCCCCGTGATCAGGACTGTTTTCATAATGGGGCTGCAGCCTCGAAGAGCGAATCGACCCAGCGGGCGGGCCAAATGGAGCTGCGGCAGTGCGCGAGGGCGTAGAGACTTACGGGGTCCTGGCGTCTCACGAGAAAATAGAGCGTCACAAAGAAATTGGCGAACGCGCGCGGTGTGACCGCCGCCGCGAAGGAGAGAACGCGCGCGGCGCCGCGCGACTGGTCCGCGATGAAGCGGCGATACTCGGCCGTGGAGTAGGCGTCAAGGGCGCGGTAATAAAGCAGTTTGCGCACGTTGCGCCAGGGTTCCCGGGGAAAAAGCTTGCTTTTGGCTTGTTCCGAAAAGGCGAAGGACCAAATGAGGCGCGGCCACTTAAACATCCAGATCTCGAACGAGCGCGCCGTCCATGAGCCATTCCCGTAGCGGATGACGATCAGCGGATCAGCGATCGTCGTGATTTTTTTCAACGGCTTTTGAAAGATCACTCCAACGTGGACGAACATCGTGTCCAGGTAGGGAGCGCGGTCTCGCTCCAGCCAAAGACTCCGCCGTATGACGACGCCGCCGACAAAGCTGAGGTAAGGCGTTGCCGTCGAGAAGAACTCTTCGAAATCGGACGCGCCGTAGACCCGATCGATCGGGATTCGGAACATCCGCGGGTCCAGCATCCGAGTAAAATCGACGTTGCGAACTTCGGCGTTGACCAGGAGCAGGTCGGGATTCGCGTCGAGGGCTTTGAGGACGCGCGAAATAGCGTCCGGTTTCAGAAGGTCGTCGTCGCTCAGCAGCCAGCAGTACTCGCCGGCCGCGTGATCCACCGCCTTGTCGAAGCCCCTTTCGAGACCCGAGTTCACCTGTTCTCGGACGTAGCGGATGGCGGGATGACGCGACGAGTACCGAGCCATCACCGCCGGCGTGTCGTCGGTCGACGCGCCGTCGAAGACGAGAAGCTCCGTGTCCGGCCGTATCCCGCGAAGGATCGACTCCAGGGTCTCGCCGATGAATCCGGCTCGGTTATATGTGACGATGCACAGCGACAGCTTGAATGAAGCCGCGCTCATCGATCCGCCAAAGATCTCACCGGGACGCGGGCATGGAGAGTTTTCGTCCGCCGTGGATGGACATTATTTTTCCGTAGGGAGCGATTATATAAAATGCCGCGCGGGGCCGTTTCTTTATCAAAAATTCGAAGCGTGCGTCTCAGTTGCGACTCCTCTCAGAAACGAGGATTTGCTAAAACGACCCATCGTGGAATCCGCCGCGCCGAGAGGCGACAGTCGCCGCGCGCCCCGGTCCCTGCTTCTGCTGCCGGCGGCGCTGCTGCTCGGGGGCTGGCGCGATCCGCGCATCGCGGCGCTCGGCGGCGCCGCCGTTTGGGCGGCCGTTTGGTTCGAGCGCCCGGCCATCGGGCCCGCGGCGGCGTGGATTCCATGGCTGGGTTGGGCCGCGCTCGCGGGCGCCGTCGGCTGGCAGCCGTGGGCCGCGGCGGCGCCGCTCGCGCGTTGGGCGGCCGCGCTCGCGTTTTTTTCGCTCGCCGCCGCGTGGGACGCGAAGGGGCGAGAGGCTTGGATCAAGACGGTCGCGGCCGTCACGGTCGTCTTGGGCGCGGCGGCGTTCGCGACGGGGATCGGTCACGGCTTCAGGCAGTATATGACCGGCCTGATTCCTCCGTACTACAACTACACGGCGTTCGCTCTCGCGGGGGGGGCGGCCGCCGCGGCCGCATGGGCCGCGCACCCGCACGGGCCGCGCGGGCGCTGGCGCTGGGCGGCTTGGTCGGCGGCCATTCTCGGCTTCGCGGCGATTTTCGCTGCGCGCTCGCGCGGCGCTCTGCTCGGCCTGCTCGTCGCGGGCGGGGTCTGGTCCGTGCGGCGATGGGGCGGGCGAGCCGCAGCCGGAGCTCTCGTCGCGCTCGCTCTCGCGGCCGTCGGCTGGCGCGCGAGCTTGATTCCGGAGTCGGTGCGGGCCGCGGCGCTCAAGAAAGATCGCGGGTCTCCAGATGTGCGCGCGCGCATCTGGGAAAGCGCGGCGGCGACCGCCGGGGAGAATCCCGCGCTCGGCGTCGGCCCCGGCTCATTCGGGCCCGCATTCCTGCGGCATCCGGTCGCGGAGCCCGGCGGAGTCGCCCGCTGGGGGCAGATCACGGATTACGCGCACTCGGAAATCTTTCAGGCCGCGGCGGAAACGGGCTGGGTGGGACTTGCGCTCTGGCTTGCCGCGCTCGTCGCGGCGTTGTCGGGCTTGGCGTCGCGCTCCGACGCCGAACCCGCGCGCGAGGCCGCCGCGGCCGCGGCCGCCGCGATGTGCGCGCAGATCGCCGTCGACAACATGCTGCAGATTCCGGGGCTCGCCTTTATCTTCTTCTCCGCCGCCGCCATCAGCGGCGCGCGTCCGACCGGCGGCCGGCAGTGGTCTCGGGGCGCGGCCGCGGCGGGCGTCGTTCTCGTTCTCGCGGCGTACGTCCCGCGCGCGCTCGCGGACGCCGACCCCGCGCGCGCGGCGGCGCTCTTTCCCGCGTCGGCGTCTCCGGTGGAGGACCTCGCCTACGCCGCGCAGAGCGCGGGCGAGACCGCGCGGGCCGACGCGCTTTGGGCCGAGGCTTCGCGCCGCGCGCCGTATGACGCGGTCTATCCGTGGCGGCGCGCGCAGATCGCCGCGGGAGAGGAACGCTGGTCGGACGTCGAAGCGCTGGCGGCGCGGGCCGTGTCGTTGGAGCCGGGGTTCATGAGCGCTCGGCTTCTGCGCGCGCAGGCGCAGGCGCGCCTCGGCCGCCGCGAGGCGGCGCGCGAAGAGCTCGCCGAGATCCGCCGCCTCGTGGATGCGCGCGGCGACCACGCGAGCTGGTCCGGCTACGAGCGCACGGTGGCGGCCTTCGACGAGTCCGAGTTCGCGCGCGTATCCGCGCTGGCGATGTCTCGATGACGCGCATTGACGCCGTCTGCGCGGTCTGCGGGAGTTCCGCCGCGGCGCCGCTTTTCCACGCGAAGGATCCCGATGGCTTCAGTCCGGAGCCTTTTCGCATTTTGCGCTGCGCGTCCTGTGGCACGGCCTACGTCTCGCCGCGTCCGCCGAACTACGAGCTCGGCGCGTACTACGTGCGCGGCTATTACGGACGCCCGGGAGAAGACTCCGGCGCGCTCGGGCGCCTGTTCGGGCGCCTGCTGATGGCGGAGCGCGCGGCGAAGGCGGCGCGCGGGCTGGCGCCGGGGCGCGTGCTCGACGTCGGCTGCGGCGACGGGACGTTCCTGTCGGCGATGCGGCGGCGCGGCTGGGAGTGCTGGGGCGTGGAGGTCTCGGAAGACGGGGCCTCGCGCGCGGCGGCGCGTCCGGGGCTGACTATTCATGACCAGCCGCTCGAGAAGCTCACGCTGCCGCCGCGCAGCTTCGATCTGGTGACGTTCTGGCACTCGCTCGAGCACGTCCCCGATCCCGCGGAACTGATCGCGCGCGCGGCGGATTTGGTCAAGCCCGGGGGACGCCTGCTCGTGGCTTTTCCCAACGGAGGCAGTTGGGAAATGGGGCTGTTCGGCGCGCGCTGGTTCCACCTCGATCCGCCGCGCCACCTTCATTACTTCACGCCCGCCTCGATGTCGCGCCTGCTCGAGCGCGCCGGCCTGAAAGTCGAGCGCGTCTCCCACGGCTCGTTCGAGTACGACCTCTTCGGCTTCGCGCAGAGCGCGCTCAACCTCGTCACGGCCCGGCCGAACTACTTCTATCGGCGCGCGAAAGGCACTTTGGCCGGGGGCGCGGCGCTCGACGCGCTGGCGACCGCGGCCTTCGCCGTTCCGGCCGCGCTGCTGTCGCTCCCTTTCGCGGCGGCCGCGGCGGCGTTCGGCCGCTCGGGCTGCGTGGACGTGAGCGCGACGGTCCGCCTGCCGGCGATGTCCGTGCGCGAAGACAACAAGTAGCCGGGCCTAGAGCCGCGAGCGCTCGCGGTCGACGAAGAACAGCGGGCGGCCCGTCGCGTTCTTGTAGGTGCGCGCGAGGTAGAGCGCCAGCATGGGCACGCTGAGCAGGAGGAACGCGAGGCCGAAGACGCCGGCGAGCGCGCCGGCCTCGAGCAACGCGAGGCCGAAGACGAGGCACGACAAGACGTAGAGCGCGCCGAAGGCGGCGGACATATAGAGGACGAGACGCAGGGGGAAGGTCGAGGAGGCGAGGAAGCCGCCGACGGCGAACTTCGCCATGCTCCAGACGTTGTAGTGCGTGCGGCCGCTGCGGCGCGGGCGCCGCTCGTAGGGCACTCCCTCCATGCGCAGTCCCGCGTAGGCCAGCTCCGCGCGCAGGAACGGGAACGTGGTGCGGCTCGCAAGGACGAAGTCGCGCACGTCGCGCGTGAACATGGAGAACTCGGCCATCCAGAGGCGCGTGGGGCCGTCGGCGATGCGCTGGTTGATCGCGTAGAACAGCCAGCGCGCGCCGATCATCCACTCGGGCTCCGGGCGCCGGTCGCGGATGCCGTAGACGGTGCGCGCGCCCTTCTCGATCGCGGCGTGGAAATTTTCCAATAGCTCGGGTGGATCCTCGCCGTCGACGTCGACGATCGCGTACAGGTCCGCCTCGGCGTGAGAGAGGCCGGCGACGAGGGCCGCGTGGTAGCCGAAGTTGCGCGAAAGCGTGACGACCTTCACGCGCGGGTCTTTCTCGCGCAGGGCGAGGATGCGGTCCAAAGTGGCGTCGGTGCTGGCGTCGTTGACGAAGAGGAGAGACCAGTCGACGGGCAGCTTGTCGAGCGCGGTCTTCGCGTCCGCGTAGAACGGCGCGACGTTGTCTTCTTCGTTATGGCAGGGGACGACGACGGCGAGGGTTCGGCGCGCGCTCACCAGGCCACCTTGTCGCGGTAGTGGCGCACGATCTTGCCTATCTCGCGGTCGAAGGAGCGGCGGTTGCGCCAGCCGAGCGCGCGCAAGGCCGAGTCGTCCACGCCGTAGCGCGCGTCCTCGCCCTGACGCACGTAGGCGAAGCTCACGTGGCGCTCGAGCGGCACGGCGCGGCCGAAGTAGGCCTTGAGCACGCGCGAGACGACCTCGCGGTTCGATAGCTCCGCGTCGCCGGCGACGTTGTAGACGGACTGCGCGCGTCCCTTCTCGATGAGCGTGAGCACCGCTTCGGCGGTGTCCTCCGCGTGCAGCCAGCAGCGGCGGTACTGGCCGTCGCCGTGCAGCGGGATCTTCTTGCCGAGCGCCAAGTGCTTGACCGCCTTGGGGATCAGCTTCTCGGGGTACTGGCCGACGCCGTAGTTGTTCGTCGGACGCACGATCATGTAGGGCACGCCGTGCGTGCGGTGCCAGGCGAGGATCAGCATGTCGGCCGACGCCTTGGACGCGGAGTACGGGTTCGAGGGATTGAGCGGCGCGTCGGGGCCGTGCGCGCCCTTGCGCTTCTCGCCGTAGACCTCGTCGGTGGAGATCTGCACGAGCATGGGCATCTCGTAGTGGCGCTTGGCGCGGATCAGCTCGAGCAGATTCTTGACGCCGATCACGTTGGAGTGCAGGAAGCGCGTCGCGTCGACGATCGAGTTGTCGACGTGCGTCTCCGCGGCGAAGTTGACGACGCAGTCCACGTCGACGAGGTGGTCGAGCGTCGCGATGTCGGCCTCGACGAACGCGAACGTCTTGTAGCGGCGAAACTCCGCGAGCCACTCCTCGCGCGCGGCGTAGGTTTTCTTGTCCACGCCCCAGACGCGCCAGCCGCGCTTGAGTGCTTCGCGCGTGAAGTGCGAGCCGATGAAGCCGAGGCAGCCGGTGACGCAGACGGTCTTGATCGGTTTGGCCATAATGTCAGTCGGCCGGCGCGAGGCGCGGCTCGGGCACGGGAATCAGATAAATTCCCCGGTAGCCCGCGGCGGCGCAGCGGCGGCGTATCTCCTTTTCGAAGTTCCAGGCGAGCAGGACGAGCACGTCGGCCTTCGCGCCGCGCAGCGCGTCGGGTCCGACGATCTCGATGCGGGCGCCCGGCGTGCGCAAGCCCCATTTCTTCGGGTTGTCGTCGATCACGCGCGGGATGTCCGCGGCTGTGAGGCCGAAGAAGTTGAGCAAGGTGTTGCCCTTCGCGCTGGCGCCGTACGCCCAGAGCGTGCGGCCCTCCGCGCGCAGGCGCGCGACAAGCGCCTGCATGTCCGCCCGATTCTTCCGCGCGCGCGCCGCGAAGGCTTCGTAGACGCGCAAGTCGCGCAGGCGGAGCGCGTGCTCGCGACGAACGGCGGCCAGCAGGCGGGCGGTCGGCCGTCGCTTCCGGGCGCGCGCGCACCAGACACGCAGGGTTCCGCCGTGGACGTCCGGAAAAATCTCGGCGTCCCACGCCTCGAGCTCGTGCGCCGCCATCAGCCGCGATAGGGGAGCGAGACCCAAATAGGAGAGATGCTCGTGGTAGACGGTGTCGAACTCGGTCCGCTCGAGGAACTCGACGACCCAAGGAAACTCGAAGACGACGACGCCGTCGGGATCCAGGCACTCCGCGATCGCGCCGACGAAGCCGTTGAGGTCGTCGACGTGCGCCGCGACGTTGGCCGCGGTGACGATCTTGGGCCGGCCGAGCTCGCGGACCACGCGCGCGGCGAGCTCCGCGGACCAGTAGCCGGCCCATGTGCGCCGCCCGCGCGCGTTCGCCTCGGCGGCGAGGTTCTCCGCCGGATCGACGCCGAGAGCCCGCAGGCCCGCGTCTTGAAAGGCCGCGACGACCGTGCCGTCGTTGGACGCGAGATCGAGCGCGAGGTCTCCGGCTCCGCCGCCGACGACCTTCTTCGCGTCGCGCGCGAGAGCTCCGAAGTGCGCGCGCATGGTCTCCGTCGTGCCCGTCACGTAAAGATAATTCCGAAAGAGTCGGTCGGGGTGAACGACCTTCGACAACTGAGACAGCCCGCAGGCGAAACAGACTTGGAGGCACAGCTCTTCGGCGAACTCTGGGTCGGCGAGCGCATTTTCCGCAATATAAGAATTGGCGAGAGGTGTTCGTCCGAAATCGAGGTATTTCCGCAAAGTTCCTGAGCCGCAGACTCGGCAGCGGTCGGCCGTGCGCGAATCAGAGTCTTTCATCGGTTTTCGCGGCGCGACGAACACGGCCTCAGCGCCGATCCGGCTTCGGCGCCGGCTTGAGCTTCGGCTGGGGCTCGGGGCGCGGGTTGTCGCGCACGCCCTGCTTCTTGAGCCAGTACTCCATCTTCGGGACCTGCCACTGGCGGTCGACGGGGCCGCCGCCGAACTGCTTGAGGGGCAGGACTTTCGCGCCGAGGTAGGAGAGCGCGGCGGCGCCGGGCTTGAGCGCGTCGAGGACGCGCGGACGCGCGACGACGGCGCCCCAGTCGGGGAACCACGGAGCGCCGGCGTCTTCGACGCACGACGCGTAGGGCTCGAAGCGGCCGTCCGCGGTCTCGCGGAACGCGCGCTGCGGCGTCCAGCGGTCGTAGCGCGAGACGGTGGCGGCGGAGTCGTAGGACGGGTCCTCGAGCAGAGAATCGATGCCGGTCTCGATGAGCTCGCTGTTGACGGCGCCGGTGTTGGCGAAGAGGATCACGAGCAGTTCGAGCGCGGCCTTCTCGGCCTTGAGGTCGTCGACGATCTGGCGGTAGCCGTTGAGGACGAGAGTCTCCTCGCCGGGCGGCGTCTCGCCGGCGGTCTTGGGCGCGTTGAGGACGACGGCGCCGTACTGCGCGGCCACGCGGCTGATGGTCGGAGACTCGGTCTGCGCGTAGACGCGCCCGACGTGGCGGGCGGCCTTCGCCGCCATCAGCGGATAGGCGGCGAGCGGACGGCCCATGACCTCGGCGGTGTTGCCCGGGAAGTCGGGGCTGTCGTCGGGATCGATGAGCAAGGCGCAGATCACGCGCGCACCTCGATGCCCTCGAACGCGTCGAGCGCGGCGGCGGCGGTCGCGTCCCACGAGTGGGCTTCGACCGTGCGCACGCCTTCGGCGATCAGCTTCAGCGACATGCCGGACGTGGACGCGAGCGTGACGATCGCCTCGGCGAGCCCCGAGGAGTCGCCGGGTCGGTAGAGCAGGCCGTTCCGGCCGCCCTGCACGAGCTCGGGCACCACGCCCTCGTCGACCCCGATCACCGGACAGCCCTCGGACATCGCGTGCAGGGCGAACGACGGGAAGCCTTGGCGGCCGTGCGGCTCGATATAGGCCTTCGCGGCGCGCAGGTATTCCATCTTTTTGAGGTGAGGCAAATCCCCGAGGAAGCTCGCGTGCTTGCCGAGCCCGAGCGCCTTCGCGCGGTCTTCCAGCGCCGCGCGCGCCGGGCCGTCGCCGATCACGGCGAGATGGCAGTCGAGGCGCAGGCGGGAGAGCGCCGAGAGCACGGTCTCGAGCGGCGCGCGCGTGTTCTCGTCGAGGGGCGCCGCGGTCACGAGCCCGAAGCCCGACGGCCGCGCCGCGCGCATGGTCACGAGCGCGATCTGCTGCGCGAAGATCTGGTCGTACGCGTACGGCACGACGCGCAGGCGCGAGGCGTCCAGGCCCCAGCCGACCGCGAGGTCGCGCAGATAGCGGCTCGACACCAGCACGCGCTCCGCGCCGCCGGCGAGCCGCACCACGGTCTCGAGCGTCTCCCGCCGCGCGCCGACGTACGCGTCGATCAGGCGCAGGACGACGGGGCGCTGCGCGTCCTTCGCGGCCTGCAGAGCGCCGGCCTGCAGGCTGTTGATGAACACCGCGTCGGCGTCGACCGGTCCCTGCAGCGCGGTCCTGACCGTCGCCGTGTGGCCGCGCGCGGGAGCGCGCGACGCGAGCTCGCGGCAGAACGCGTCGATGCCGTTGGGGGAGTTCGGGTCCGGCACCAGGAGGAGTCGCATCTCTTCGCCATTGTAACAGGCGCACGCCCGGCCGTCAATTCGCGCCGACTCAACAAAATGATCGAACGGAACTTTTGTGCGGGCGGGATCGTATACCTTGAACGAATGAACCACAGAGACACGGAGAAACGGATTTGTGGAGACGGAGGAGAACGGAATAAATGAAAGGATGGAGAGAGAAAGGAAGAGAAACGGATTTAGGAGAAACGACGGAATTGACCGGGGAGATCGTCGACGCGGCCTATCGAGTCCATAAAACGCTCGGGCCGGGCTTGCTGGAATCGGTCTATGAGAGATGTCTGGAGCACGAGCTAGGCAAGCGCGGTATCGACGTGCGATCTCAGGTGCTGTTGCCGGTGATGTACGACGGAATTCAGATCGATTCAGGTTTAAGGTTGGACCTGATCGTGAAGGGCAGGATCGTTGTCGAAGTGAAAGCGGTCGAAGCCATGCATTCGCTGTACACAGCTCAGCTATTGACCTACTTAAAGCTGACCGGCCTTCGTCTTGGCTTGCTCATCAACTTCAACGTGCCGTTGATCCGCGACGGCATCAAACGCATCGCCCTCTAATCCGTTCTCCGTGTCTCGACGTTCGTTCTCTGTGTCTCTGTGTTTAATCCGTCGCCGTTGAGTTCAGCGGGAAAGTTCCGGGAAGTGCTTCTGCGCGCAGTCGGGGCAGATGCCGTGGGAGAAGCGCGCGGGCGTGCGGTCGGCGACGTACTCCTCGAGGCTCTCGTAGCCGTTCTGCTCGTCGCGGATGCGGCGGCAGTACGCGCAGATCGGCAGGATGCCCTCGAGCGTGCGCACGCGCTCGTTGAGGCGCACGATGCGCTCGCCGACGGTCAGGCGCATGCGCAGGACCTCGACGTCGATGGGCTTTTGCAGAAAGTCGTCGACGCCTTCCTCCATCGCCTTCGCGTGGTTCGGGCCGCCGATGCGCTCGCCGGAGAGGAGGATGAAGTAGGTGTAGGGGCGCTTGGGGTCGGAGCGCAGGCGGCGGCAGAGCTCCAAGCCGTCGATGTCGGGCATCACCCAGTCGCTCACGACCATGCGGGCACCCGTGACGAGCGCGGCGTCCCACGCGGACTCGCCGTCGACGGCCTCGACGACTTCATAGCCGAGCTTCAGCAGAGCACCGTGGAGGAGCGCGCGGCTCGTCGCGTCGTCGTCGGCGATCAGGACTTTCATGGCGGATTCCTCATCAGAATTCTAACACAGCCGTCAGGCGGAGGCGAGCCACAAAAGGAACTCGACGTTGCCCTTCGGGCCTTTGAGCGGTGATTCCATGAGACCGCGCTCGGCCAGAAGAAGTGTCGCGGCCGCGGCGCGGATCTTCTCGACCGCGGCCCGGCGCGCCGCGGGGTCGCGCACCACGCCCTTCGGCGCGAGCTTGGGGCCGACCTCGAACTGCGGCTTCACGAGGACGATCAACTCCGCCGGGCGCGCGAGGCACGGGAGGATCAAGGGCAGCACCTGCGCGGCCGAGATGAACGAGACGTCGACGACGGCGAGCGTCGGGCGCGGCTCGAACCACTCGGGCTTGAGCAGGCGCGCGTGCGTGTTTTCGCGGCTCGCCACGCGCGGATCGGCTTTCAGGCGCGAGTCGAGCTGGGCGGTGCCCACGTCGATCGCGTAGACGCGCGCGGCGCCGGCTTGGAGCAGGCAGTCGGTGAAGCCGCCGGTCGACGCGCCGACGTCGAGACAGACGCGAGCGCGCGCGTCGATCTTGAACTGGTCGAGCGCGCCCTTGAGCTTGAGCCCGCCGCGCGAGACGTAGGGGCAGGGGTCGGATTTCAAGGAAAGCTCGGCCTCTTCGGAGACCGCGTCGCCGGCCTTCGTCGCGGGCTTGCCGTCGACGAGAACGAGGCCCGCCATCACCGCGGCCTGCGCCTTCGTGCGCGTCTCGAAGACGCCGCGCTCGACGAGCAGGAGGTCCAGACGGCTGCGTTTGGCCATGTTCGCCGCGTATGATAGTATAAGGCCGAGCTCATGGCCCGACTCATCGACTGCCGCGGCGTCGCCTCGCGCTACTTCGACTGGGTCGGCCGCGAGGTCGCGGCGATGCGCAAGAAGCCGCGCCTCGACACCATCCTTTTCCGGCCCAAGCAGAACGCTTCCTCCCTGCAGTACCGCGACCTGATCCTGCGCGACGCGGCGCGCCTGGGCGTCGCCGTGCGCGGCCACGAGGCGGAGACCGAAGAGGAACTCATCGCGCTCGTGCGCCGGCTCAACGCCGACAAGGCGGTGACGGGGCTCATGCTGTTCTACCCGCTCAAGTGCGCGCTCAAGGACGAGGACGTGATGGATATGGTCTCGCCGCTCAAGGACGTCGAGGGCCTGCACTCGACGAACCTCGGCTACCTCGTCCAGTACAAGCGCTTTCTCGACGAGGCCCGCGGCATCAAGTGCGTGGTGCCCGCGACGGCGAAGGCGGTGGTGAAGAGCCTGCAGGCCTATCCCGAGATCGCGCTCGAGGGCGCCTTCGCGACGATCGTCAACAACTCCATGCGGGTCGGCAAGCCGCTCGGCCTCATGCTGGAGAACCTGGGCGCCACCGTCGTGAAGTGCTACGACAAGACCCCGCGCGCGGCGCTGGAGGACTGCGTGCGCCGCGCGGACCTGATCGTGACCGCGGTGCCCGATCCCGCGTTCCGGCTCGATCCGTCTTGGATCAAGCCGGGCGCCGTCGTCGTCGACGTCTCGTTCCAGGGCAACGTCGACGCGGCGGCGGCGTCGGATCGCGCGTCGTTCGCCACCGCCCCGGACAACCGCATCGGCGCCATGACGCGCGCCATGACGTTCGTGAACCTCGTCTACTGCGCGAAAAACGCGCCCTTGCGCCGAGGCGCGCGTGCTCCCGTCCTGGGCTGAGCTCTCGCTCGTCTACTGCGCCGCCGTTTGGGGGGCGACGTTCTTCATGGTCAAGGACGCCCTCTCGGGCGTCGACCCCGTTGCCCTCGTCGCGCACCGCTTCCTGCTTTCCGCCGCGTTGCTGGCCCCTTTCGCGCTGACGCGCCCGTCGCGCGCGAAGCATCTGAAGGAAAGCCTTATCCTCGCGGTGCTGCTCTTCCTTTTATACGCGTCCCAGACCATCGGCCTGGGCTATACGAGCGCCTCGAACTCGGGCTTCATCACCGGGCTGTTCGTGATCTTCGTCCCCCTGTTCCTGCTGGTCTTCGTCGGCCAAGCGCCGACGAAGACCCAATGGGGCTCGTCCTTGCTCGCTCTCGTCGGTTTGTGGCTGCTCACCGGCGGCGTGCGCGCCGCGAACTTCGGCGACGCGATCACCTTGATCGCGGCCGCGACCTACGCGGGGCACCTGCTCGCGACCGACAAGTACGTGCGCGCCGACGCGGACGCGCTCGTGCTCGCCTTCCACCAGTTCTGGATGACGGGCGTTCTCGCGGCGCTCTACGCCGCGGCGACGGGCCGTTCGTTCGCCGTCTCCGCGCGCTCCGGCGGGGTCATCGTCTTCCTCGCGTTGGTTCCGACCCTGTCCGCGTTTTTCCTCCAGATGCGCGCGCAGAAGACCGTGGCGCCCGTGAAGGTCAGCCTGATCTTCTCGCTCGAGCCCGTGTTCGCCGCGGTCTTCGCCTGGACGCTCGGCGGCGAGCCCTTCTCGCCCGGCCGCGCCGCGGGCGGCGCGCTCATCGTGGCCGCGATGATGGCCGGCGAGCTCTCCAAACTTGATCTCCTCAAGGCGCGCCGCAAAGAAATTCTTCCGTCTTAGAACGGAACAAAATCGCCCCCGGAATCGTATGCATGATGGGTCCTTGGACCCTTGTGCGCCGAAAGGCGGGGGGATAGAATGACGAATATGTTGAAGCAGGACGTCGCGGAACTCAAAGCGGGCGTCGCCGCGAATACCGCGGCCATTTCCGCTATGGACGCGAAATTCGCCGGGATCGACGAGAAGTTTTCGGAAGTCGATAAGAAATTCGCGGGACTCGACGCGAAGGTCACGGGGCTGGAGTCGACGGCGGCCGATCTTCAAGGCATGACGCGTCGGGTCATCCTGACGCTCGTCCGCCTGGAAGAAAAAATGGACGACATGGCCGAGCGCATGGCCACGAAGGACGACTTAAAGATCATCAAGACGCAATTGGACGATTTCAGCGGCGACATTCTGGCTGCGCGCCGAGACCGCGCGCTTCAAAGCGAGACGTTCATGGCCGGCCAGCGTCGTCTCGAAGATCACGAGCTGGGCATCACGCGCCTCGAGAACGACGGCCGCAAGTCTTAGCGCGCCGCGCGCGCTGAGGAGCGGGCGGCGCGGTACCACTCCCAAAGCAGGAGTGCCGCGCCGATCACTTCGCAGGTGAGCAGGAACGGCTCGCGGATGTGCCAGAGGTGGTCGTGCCAGCCGCGGTAGGTGTAGATCGGGAACTGAAGGCCGAGCAGCGGCCACAGGAACGCCTTCATCGAGAAGCCGGCGCCGCGCAGGACGACGTCGGTGACGATGTCGAGAAAGATGTGCGTCGCGCAGCCGAGCGCGACGGCGGCGAGCGCGCGCGAGCGGCGCAGTCGCGCGGCGGCGGCGAGCGTGAGCGCGAACAGGATCGTGTGGCCGAAGCTGCGCGTGCCGGCGACGATGCCGAGCGCGGCGCCGCGGCGGCCGGTCAGGTGAGAGAGGCCGTAGTACAGCGGCTTGTCGATCAGGTCCGGGAGGACCGCGCCGAACAGCAGGGGCGCGACCGGCAGATTTTTGTGAAAGGGCTTCGCGACCTGCTGACCGAGGCCGAGGTGGCCGAAGAAGAACATGCCGCTCGGCGCCGCGCCGCTAGGCGAGGCCCAGCGCCTCGAAGCGCCGGCGCAGGTCCTCGGCGCTCTTGAACTGGATCGCGATCATGCCGAGAGCGCGCGCCGCGTCCACGTTGGCCTTCAGGTCGTCGACGAACACGGTCTCGCCGGCGCGCGTGCCCGAGAGCTCGAGCGCCTTGCGGTAGATCGCGGGATCGGGCTTGCGCAGGCCGACCTCGTGTGAGAGGATCGAGCCCTTCGCCTGATGGGGGAACGAGTAGCGCTTGCGAATGAAGTCGAAGTGCAGGGCGTTCGTGTTCGAGAGCAGATAGGTGGGCACGCGCTCGGAAGACGCCTTGAACACCGCGAGCGAACCGCGATCCAAAGTGAAGTGGTCGCACCACAAGTCGCGGAACTGGGCGAAGCTGCCCTTGTAGCCGAGCTCCTTGCGGAAAATCTCGTAGAGCGCGTCGCCGTCGAGCTCGCCGCGCTCGATGCGCTCGCCGACGTCCGACGTCCACAGGTAGCGCGCGAGCTTGAGCGGATGGCGCTTGACCGCGCAGGCGATCTTGGCGATCACGTGCCGCGCGGAGAAGCGCAGCAGGACGTTGCCGACGTCGAAGAACGCGGCGCGCACGATCTGTTTTTCGGAGGCGACGGTGGGCATCACGGTCATTATAGCGTTTCGCGAGGGCGGGCCTAGCGGCTAACGGATTTAAACACAGAGACACGGAGAACGAACGGAGAGAACGGCAACGGATAAACCACGAAGACGCGAAGAACGGATCAAGAGTTAACGGCAAAGTCGTTGACTCTTTATTCTTTCTCTTTCCATTCTCTCCGTTCGTCCTCGACGTCTCTGTGGTTTATCCGTTCTTCGTGTCTTTGTGTTTCATGCCGTCGGCTCAACGGCATCGGTCTAGCGCTTGACGAGGAAAGGGACCACGAGCTCCAGGCCGATGAGCACGATCACGATCCACTCGAGGAACTCGAGGCGGGCGGCCGACTGGGAATCCTCGAGCTTCGCGTAGATGCTCTCCAGCGTGCGCAGCTTGCGCAGGATGCTCTCGTCCCAGGCGTCCAGGTGGTAGCGCTTGCCGACCTGCTCGTAGAGGCGCGCGAGGTACTGGTCGCCGAGGAGCTTGAGCGCGTTGTTGATGCCCTCGAAGAGGACCGCGCTCTCGACCTGGAGCTGGCCGATCTCGCGCATGTCGTCGTTGGACGTCGCGGGAAAGGCGAAGCGGCGCTTGGCCGCGGAGCGCGAGAGCGCCTCGTAGCAGCGGTCGAGCGAGGCGTCGAGCTGGTGGTCGAGGTGGCGCAGCTCGAGCAGCTGCACCTGGCCGAACTCCAGCACGGCGCGCGTGTCGTCGGCCGCCTTCGCGAAGACGAGCGAGGCGACCCAGTCCACGAGGGTGACGTCGTCGGCGCCGTAGGAGATATCGCAGAGCAAGGCGTCCTGGATTTCCTGATCGGAGCGCATGTCCGAGTCGGCGCGCAGGACCTGGGCGACGAGCAGCTCGTTCTCGGCGACGAGACGCCGCGCGGCGTCCGGAGCGTCGAGCTCGCGGACCTGGAAGATCACGTAGTCCTCGTAGAAGCCGGAGATCTGCGGGCGCGCGACCGCGGGCGCGATGCCGGCGAGCAGCTCTTCGACGAGGCGGCGGCTGTCGGCGAGCAGAATCTCGTTGTCGTAGAGCGCCTCGGAGAGCGCGAGCAGGCCGGAGAACGGACCGGAGAGCGGAATCTGGTAGGTCACGCACACCGCGCCGAAATCGTACAGCACGGTCTCGACCGCGGGCGTCGTCGAAAGACCGCCGACGCGGTGCGGCGCGGACACCTGAGTGACGCGCAGCGGGATCGGCTGAAAGTCGAAGTACTTCGGCGCGCGGCGCTGGTGCTTGATCGGCGTGCGCTCGGTCATCGCCTTCACGCGCTTCTCGGCCGCGTCGAGCGCGATCGACATGCCGATGTCGTAGGCGAAGAGCACGTAGGCGACGCCGTCCTTGATGACGGGATCGTAGCCGCTCACGCGGCCTCCGGGCGCAGGGGAAAATCGGCCGGGATGGGCGCTTCGAAGCACAGGCGGACGCCCGTGCGCGGGTGCGCGAAGGAGAGGCGCCACGCGTGCAGCAGTTGGCGGTCCGCGCCGAGCGCGTCGAGGTCCGCGCGCGCGAGCTCGCGGCGCACGGCCTTCATGTACGCCGCGCCCTGGCCGACGTAGAGCTTGTCTCCGACGACGGGATGGCCGATGGAGGCGAGGTGCGCGCGGATCTGGTGCAGGCGTCCGGTCTTCGGCTTCGCGCCGACCAAGGAGAGTTTGCCGTCGCCGGCGAGCCGCGCGAACTCGGTCACCGCGGGCGCGCCCGCGCCGACGGCCTGCTTGACCTTGATCTCGCCGCCTTCGGGGCCCAGCGGCGCGTCGACGGTCTTCGTCGCCCAAGAAACGTCCCCAAACACCACCGCGAGGTATTCCTTCCGCACGGAGCGTCCGATGAACTGTTCGTAGAGAGCGCGCGCGGCCTTCGCGTCGAGTGCGAGGACCATGAGGCCGCTCGTCTCGCGGTCGAGCCGGTGCGCGAGGAATACCTTGCGTCCGAGCTGGCGCGCGAGGATCGTGGTGACCGTGTTGTGCAGGATCTTGTCGGTCGGGTGGCTGAGCACGCCGGCGGGCTTGGAAATCACGACGAAGGACTCTTCTGAATGAACGACCTCGAGGCGTTCGCAGGCCGCGGGCGGCTCGGCCGTGCGCGGGTAGCGGATGACGATCGTCTCATCGCAGATCACGCGTCCGGACGCCTTCGCGCCGCGCCCGCGGCGAAACACGCGGCCGTCGTCGATGAGCTTCTGCACCTTCGCGCGCGAGTGCTTGTGCAGGCGCAGGGCCAGATAGGCGTCGAGGCGCAGGCCGTCGTGTTCCTTCAACACGCGGAAAGGAACCTCGACCCACTCGTCGGAGATCGGCGTGGCGGCGGGAGGCATCGGCTCAGTATAACACCTCGCGAAATTCCCCGCCATCCGGGGCGGCGTGCGGTCAGGGCGCGGGGATCGGCGGGGCCGACGGCGGTCCGGGAACGTCGGGGGGCGCGGGCGTCGAGGCGGCGGCGGTCGACCTGGCCGCCGCGGAGCGCCGCTTCTTGGAGACGGCCTCGACCAGGGCGTCGACGGCCTCGGCGGTCGCGACCGCGAGATCATTGCCGCTGCGCTCGGCCGTCGCGGTCCACAAAGTCTCGCCCGTGTCCGCGTCGAGGAGCTCGATCGTCAGCGCGATGCGGGCCGGCGTGATCTGCTCGACGGGCACCTTGACCCAGCTGGTCTGGTCGTCGCCGGCGGGGAACGGGTCTTCCCGGCCGGCGGTGCGCGAGGCGGAGCCGTAGATCGGCGCGAACTCGCGCTGCGGGTAGTCGGCGATGATCGTGCGTTCGGAGGCGGGCGTATAATCGGCGAGCGTGCCGAAGATCATGCCGTCGACGCCGAGGTCGCGCGCCGCGGCGCGGATTTGGTCCGCGTCGGCGTCGGCGGCCGCGTCGCCGAGCGCCGCGCGCAGAGCGGGAAGCGCACGGCGTCGCGTCACCAGGCGGTCGCCGGCGACCAGCAGGCGCTTCTCGAGAACGGCGGCGACGGCTTCGCCGGAGCCCGGCGCGTCGGGGAAATCGGCGATCGCGCCGATCGTCACCAATTGGACGCGCGCCGGGTCGTAGCCCGGGCTCACGACGACCGTCGCGGAGGGCGCGCACGCGGCGAGCATCAGGGGAAGCAGAGCGAAAAGAACTTTCATCGGGGCCGCGGCCGTCGAGGATTATAGGAAAAGCCGGCCGCGCGCGCCGCGTTTGGTACTATGCTCGTCGTGATCGCGGTCGCCGGAATCTTCGTCTGGATCGGGTTCGGCGCCGGCGCGCGGCGCGCGGGCGCCGGCGCCGGCTTGTTCGCGGCGCTCAACCGCGCGGTGCTGTGGGCGTGCCTGCCCGCGACCATCCTTCTCGCCCTTCACAAGATGACCTGGGACCCGTCGTATTGGGGGCCGGTGTCGATGGCCTGGCTCGTGTTCGGCGCGGCGGCCGTGCTGTTTCCTCTGCTCGGCCGCGCGTACGGCTGGCCGCGCGCAACCGTCGGCGCGCTCGTGCTCACGGCCGGGCTCGGCAATACGTCCTTCGTCGGCTTCCCGCTTCTGCGCGCGCTCTACGGGGAGCGTGCGCTGACGATCGCGGTGCTCAACGATCAGCCGGGCAGCTTTCTCGCGCTGTCGACGGTCGGCGTGGCCGCCGCGTCCTGGTATGCGTCGGGACGCGCCTCGGTGAAAGCGACGCTCGGCCGCGTCCTGCGCTTTCCGCCCGCGTGGGCGCTGGCCGCCTCCGTGCTCCTGCGCCCGTTCGCTTTCCCCGCGCCGCTGTCCGCCGCGCTCGGCGTCTTGGCGAAAGCGATGGTGCCGCTCGCCTTGGTGGCGGTCGGCGGCAACTTGGACTTCCGCTCCGTGCTGCGCGGCCGCGAGCGCGGCGCGCTCGAGTGGGGACTTGCGTATAAGCTGGCGCTCGCGCCGCTGCTGATCGCGGCGCTGGTGCTCGGCGTCTGCGGCCTGCGCGGCGAGGCCGCGCGCGTGACTTTGCTCGAGTCCGCGATGGGTCCGATGGTGACCGGCGCCGCCGTCGCCGCCGAGCACGGCCTCGATCCGGAACTGTGTTCCGCTCTCGTCAGCCTCGGCGTGCCGCTTTGCCTTGTGCTCGTACCCCTGCTCTCGCGTCTGCTCGCCGCGCTCGGCGTTTGACTCCGGGCGCCGCCCCGCCTCTGGCGCATTTCGCGCGGCCGGTGTTATACTTCACAGCGATGAAATGCCCTTCCTGCGGCGCGGTCTGTCCCGAGGGCGCGCTCGAATGCGCTTCCTGCGGCGTGATTTTCGCCAAGCTCGAGGAACGACGCAAGCGCGAGAAGGCGGAGGCGGCGGAAGCGCTGGCGCGCTTGAACGCGCCGGCGTCCCAGCCTTTCGACCTTGCGTTGGGCAAGCGCATCGCCGCGGGAGCGCTGGTGATCTGGGCCGCGCTGATGGCGCGCTTCATCCTCCAAGAGATGACGCGCAAGAAGGCGGCGGCGCTTCAGACGGAGAGCCCGGGCCCGGGCACGAAACGCAATTCCTCGCCCGCCCTTTCCGCCACGGGCATCCCGAACCCCGGGGCGCCGATCCCGCCGACCCCGCTCGGGCAGTGACGAGGGCGGCGGCGCCCGTCGCCCCGTCGCGTTTGGTATAATCTTCGTCGACGGCCGCCGCTCCGCCCTCCCTTCCGATGCGCACGAAGACCCTCAAAAAACGCAAGGTCCACGTCGTCACTTTGGGCTGTTCCAAGAACCTCTACGACTCCGAGGTCCTGATGGGACAGCTGAAGGCGAATAAGTTCATGGTCGAGCACGAGACCGACCCGGACGACGCGGCGGTCGTGGTCATCAACACCTGCGGCTTCATCGACAACGCCAAGCAGGAGTCGATCGACACGATCCTGCGCTACGCGGATGCGAAGAAGAAGGGCCTCGTCGAGAAAGTGGTCGTCACCGGCTGTCTGTCCGAGCGGTATAAAGACGACCTCATTCGAGAGTTTCCCGAGGTCGACGACTTCTTCGGCACGCGCGACCTGCCGACCTTGCTCAAGTCGCTCGGCGCGGACTACAAGCACGAGCTGGTGGGCGAGCGCCTGCTGACCACGCCGCGCCACTTCGCCTACTTCAAGATCTCCGAGGGGTGCGACCGCCCGTGCTCGTTCTGCGCGATCCCGCTCATGCGCGGCAAGCACGTCTCGGTCCCGATCGGCGAACTCGTCGCGGAGGCCAAGCGACTCGCCGCCGCCGGCACGCGCGAGCTCCTGCTCATCGCGCAGGACTCCACGTATTACGGTCTCGATCTCTACGGCAAGCGCCGCCTCGCCGATCTCCTGCGCGCGCTCTCCGACGTGGAAGGCATCGGCTGGATCCGCCTGCACTACGCGTTTCCCGCGGGCTTTCCGCTCGACGCGCTCGACGTGATGCGCGAGCGCGGCAACATCTGCAAGTACCTCGACATGCCGCTCCAGCACGTGAGCGACCCGATGCTCAAGTCCATGCGCCGCGGCACCACGAAGGCGAAGACCGAGGCGCTCGTGGCCGAGATTCGGGAGCGCGTTCCCGGCATCGCTCTGCGCACCACCTTGATCGCGGGCTATCCCGGCGAGACGAAGAAGGACCACGAGGAGATGCTGAAATGGGTGGAGAAAACCCGCTTCGACCGCCTCGGCATCTTCGAGTACTCGCACGAGGAGAACACGCACGCGTTCGCGCTGAGGGACGACGTGCCCGCGAAGGAGAAGAAGCGCCGCGCCGAGGCGGTGATGGCGCTCCAGCAGGGCATCTCGCGCGAGATCAACGAGAAAAAGATCGGGAAGACCTTTAAAGTCCTCATCGATCGGAAAGAAGGAAGCCACTTCATCGGCAGAACCGAGCAGGACTCGCCGGAAGTCGACAACGAAGTGCTCGTCGACGCGAAGAAGCACTATCTGCGGCTCGGCGATTTCGCGAATCTGCGCGTGACGGCCGCGACCGAGTACGACCTGACCGCCGAGCCGGCCTAGAGCCCGGCGAACGCGCGGTTGATGGGGTTGGACGGTTCCGGAACCCGTCCCTTCCGGCGCAGCTCCGCGAAGGTCTTCCGGTAGAGCGCGGCCATCCCCGGATTGCCTTGGCCCCGTAACTCCTCGGGGATCAAGTCGGGATTGGGCGCGACGGTCAAGGCCGCGGTCATGTGGGCCGCGGCGCGCGCGTCGAGGCCGGCGGACTCGAAGTACAGCGCGAGGCGCGACTCCAGATGCGCGCGGTAGTCGGGATCGTCGAGTCCCAGCCGCTTCTCGAGCGCGGCCCGGGGAGGCACGCGGTCCCAGCGCCAACGCGAGGCCGGCTCGGGGAGACCGGCGGCGGCGAGCGTCTTCGCCGCGTCCAGCGCGACGAGCCGCTCTCCCTCGGCGTCGACGTGCATCAAGTCGAGGAAGCGGGCGGAGGGCAGCTCGGAGAGCGGCGCGAACGGGAGGCGGAGCTCTCGCGCGACGCGCGTCGTTTCCGCCGCCTGGAGCGCGAGAGCGCGCGTTCCCGCGAACTCGGGGTTGAATCCGTCCCAATGCGGGAGACCCAGCAACACGAGCGGCACCCCCGCGGCGCGCGCGCGCGCGGCGAAGCCGCGCAGCCTCTCGGCGTGATCGGCGACGAGCTCTTTCTCCTCCGCGTCGGAAAGCCGCGTCGTCGCTCGCGCGACGATTCCGAGCCGCGGCGCGGGGCCGATCCCGCGCGCGAGCATGCGGAAGGCGGCGCTGTGCTCGAGAAGAGGCAGGCGCAGCTTCAGCGCGGCTGCGGCGAACGCTCCGCCCCGCGGGCGGCGCAGCAGGAAATGCGCGTAGTCGTCGTAGCCCACGCGCACGACGAGCGCGTTCGGCGCGAAGCCGAGCGCCTGATCGAACACCGTCTCCAGCCGCTTGCCGTCCCAGGCGTGGATGCCGAGATTGAGGACCTCGAAGCGGCGTCCGGGCAGCGCCGCCGTCAGGATGGGCGCCAGCCACTCGGGATAGCCGCCGCGCGGCTGGTAGGGCCAGCCCGCGGTCGTCGAATCGCCGACGCAGACGACGCGGAAAGTGCCCGAAGACGGCCGCGCGCCGAAAATCACGTCCGGATTTGAAAGGCGCACGAGCTCCGGGTCCGTGCGGCACGCGCCGCCCGGGCCGCAGACGAAGGCCGGTCTCGCGCCCGCGACCCAGAGCAGCGCGCTCTCGGTGTCGGTCGGCGCGTTCCCCGACCGCAGCCGCGCGGCGCCCTCCGCGGCGAGCGCGGCGGCGAGCGGGACGAGGACCGCCGCGGCCAGTCGGGCCCAAGCGCGCGTCACGCGACGAACTTAGCAAATGACGCCGCGCGCGAAGAAGTACAATAAAAAAATGTCCGCGCCCGAGACGCCGTCGACGTTCGCGCGCCTGCGCGAGCGCTTCCTCGCGTTCGGCAAGGCCGCGGCGCGCGTGCAGGCGGCGGTCCTCCTCACCGTCGCCTACGTTCTCGTGATCGGTCCGGCGGCGCTCCTCGGCCGGCTGTTCGGCGCGGATTTGCTGTCGCGGCGGCGCCCCGCGAAGTCCGGCTGGATCGCGCGGGAGCCGCGCTCGGCGCGCGAATCGCTCGAGGGCGCCGGGTGAGGATTCTCGGCGTCAGCTTCGACTACCACGACGCCGCGGCGGCGCTCGTCGCGGACGGGGTCCCCGTCGCGGCCGCGTCGGAGGAGCGCTTCACGCGCGTGAAGCACGACCGGCGCCTTCCCGAGAGCGCGGCGCGCTGGTGCCTGTCGCGCGCCGGGCTCGAGTTCGGTGATCTGGACGCGGTCGTCTTCTACGAGAAGCCGTTCCGCAAGCTCTCGCGCATCTTGTCGAACAGCGTCGAGACGTTTCCTCATTCGGCGGCGCTGTTCCGGCGCGCGGCGGGCGCGTGGCTCGACGAGCGGCTGTGGGTGGGGCCGCGCCTGGAGCGCGCGTTCGACTTGGCGCCGGGCAAGGTCCTCTATTGCGAGCACCACGTGTCGCACGCGGCGAGCGCGTTCTTCGCCTCTCCGTTCGACGAGGCCGCGGTGCTGGTGATCGACGGCGTGGGCGAATGGGCGACGGCGTCGCTCGGCCGCGGGCGGCGCGGCGCGGACGGCGGCTGGGAGCTGACGCTGGACGCGGAGCAGCGCTACCCGCACTCGCTCGGTCTCCTCTACTCGGCCTTCACCGCCTATCTCGGCTTCGAGGTCAACGAGGGCGAGTACAAGGTGATGGGCTTAGCGCCTTACGGTACGCCGCGCTTCGCCGACCAGATTCGCGGGATGCTGAGGACGTTCGGCGACGGCTCGTTCCGTCTCGACCTGGACTGGTTCGCGTTCCACCGCGACCCGACCCGCGCGTTCGCCGCGCGCTTTGAAGAGGCGTTCGGTCCCGCGCGGGCCCCGGAGGCCGGCGACCCCGCGGAGGACGCGCGCCTGTGCGACGTGGCCGCGAGCGTGCAGCTGGTGTGCGAGGAGCTCGTCCTCGACATGGCTCAGGAGGCCGCGCGGCGCACGGGCTCTAAAAATCTATGCCTCGCCGGCGGCGTCGCGCTCAACGCGGTCGCGAACGGCCGTTTGATGCGCGCGGGACCGTTTTCGCGCGTCTGGATCCAGCCCGCGTCCGGCGACGCCGGCGGCGCGATGGGCGCGGCGCTCTTCGCGGCGCACGCGATGGGACGGCCGCCCCGTTTCGAAATGAAGCGCGCGGACTTGGGGCCCGAGCATTCGACCGCGGACGCCGCCGCGGCGCTGACGCGGGCCGGACTCGCCTTCGAGGAAATCGGGGATGAAGGTCGATTGTGCGGCCGCGTCGCCGAACTGCTGGCGCAGGGCCGGGTCGTCGGCTGGCACCAGGGCCGCTCCGAGTGGGGACCGCGCGCTCTCGGCCACCGCTCGATCCTCGCCGACCCGCGACCCGCGGCGATGAAGCGCACGCTCAACGAGAAGATCAAGTTCCGCGAGCTGTTCCGCCCGTTCGCGCCGTCCGCCGCGGCCGAGTCGCTCGGCGCGTGGTTCGACGTGGGCGCGGGCGAGACGCCGGATCCCTACCGCTTCATGCTCGCGACGGCGTCCGTGAAAGCCGAGCGACGCGACGGGCTGGGCGCGGTCGCGCACGTCGACGGCTCCGCGCGCGTGCAGTCCGTCGACGGCGCGCAGAGCCCGTTGTTTCATCGCCTCATCGCCGATTTCGGCGCCTTGACGGGAACGCCCGTCGTGCTCAATACTTCGTTCAATCTGAAGGGTGAGGCCATCGTCGAGACGCCGGACGACGCGGTCGCCACTTTTCTCGCCAGCGGCCTGGACGCGCTGGCGGTGGGGCCGCTTCTCGTCTCGAAGCGTCCCGACGGTCCGCAACCGGGGAGGAAAGCATGGGCCGCGTCCGCGACGCCGTCCGACGGCTGGGGGTGGTAGGCGGTCTCTTCCGCTTCCTTTGGCGCGAGCGCCTATGGTGGATGATTCCCTTGCTGATCGCGCTCGTCGCGGTCGCCGCGCTGATCGTGCTCGGCTCGAGCCCCGCGGTCGCGCCCTTCGTCTACACTCTGTTTTAGAGGACGTTGATGAGGAGATCGTGACGGTCGCCGAGTACGCGCAGTGGCGCAAGGACGGCAAAGCGCACTTCCTGCTCGACGTGCGCGAGTTCGAGGAATATCAGACCGCGCGCATCGAGGGCGCCGAGTGGATCCCTCTGCACGAATTGCCGGGACGCCTCGACGCGCTGCCCAAGGACAAGCCGATCGTGGCGCTCTGCCACCACGGCATCCGCTCCGCGCACGCGGTTCATCATCTGCGCGCCGCGGGTTACGACGCGGTCAACCTCTCCGGCGGCATCGACGCGTGGTCGCGCGAGATCGACCCGGACGTGCCGACCTACTGATGCGCGGCGCGCTTCTCGCTCTTCTGATCGTCGCGCCGCTGCGGGCGCAGGCGGATTTGATCGGGGAGCTCGAAGGAGACCTGAGCGACGGTCGCCTGACGGAGTGCATGCGCCGCGCCGACGCGGCCGACGCCGAGCCGCGCGCGAGCTATCTGGGCGGACTGTGCGCGCTGAACCTGCACGACGTCGACGCGGCCGAACCCTTGCTTCAGCGCGCGCGCGACGGCGGCTTCCATCCGACATCCCCGGCGCGCAGGCCGCCCGAACAGCTGCTCGGCGAGATCGCCGAGTACCGGCGCTTGGCGCCCGCGCCGGTCGACCTTCCGGGCGTTCCGCCGGAATCATTGCTGGTCGGCTACGACCGGCGCTCGCCGTGGGTGGACTCGGTGGTCGCGGCGGCGCCGACGTTCGTGAAGATCGGGCGACGCGTGTTCGGCGCGGATCCGCCGTTCACGCGGCTGTTCCTCTTCTCCGACAACGCGAGTTTTGAAAAATTCTACGCCGCCGCGTTCGGACCCCATCGCCCGCACGGCACGGGCGGCATGGGCCTGGCCGTGATGAGCGAGAAGAAGGCGGCCGGCCGCAAGGGCGGCGCGCCGATCGGCGTCGTCCTGCACGAGCTCATGCACGCGTGGATTCAGGGCTACGGCCGCGACGCTTTCGACCGCCGCGTGCGGCTGCCGCCGTGGGCGGACGAAGGGATGGCGGACTACGTCGGCGCGATGTGGGACGCCGGGCTGGACGCGCGCCGCAGCCGGGAGCTCGCGCGCGAGATCGCCAAGCGCCCGCGGCCGCCGGACTTCGGGTCGCTCCAGGAATACGCGTCTTTTCACCGGCGGGAAGACGACTTTCTCGATTACGGACTCGCGCTCCTGCTCGTCGAGCGCCTCGTCGGTCCGCCGGAGCGCGGCGCCGCGCGCCTGCGCGTCGTCCTCGACGGCTACGCGAACGGTTCCGACGGCGAGGCCGCGTGGAAGGACGCGACGGGAAAGAGCCCGGCCGACGAGTACGCCGCGTTGTGCGCCGAGCTCTGGACGAAGACGCCGGCGCCCTGACGCGCCCTAGTCTTCCGTTCCGGCGAACGGCTTCTTGACGAGCTTGCCGCCTTCCTTCGAGAGCGATTCGACTTTCGTCTTCGCGTCCTCGAGGCGCTTCGACAGGTCCTTGGAGAGCGCCACGCCCTTCTCGAAGAGCTCGAGGGAGTCCTCGAGGCCCTTGTCGCCGGCCTCGAGCTCGCGCACGAGCTCCTCGAGCGTCTCCAGGGACTTCTCGAACGTCTCGGGTTTGTCGGATTTAATCTTGGTCATGACGCCACCTCGCAGGAAAGCTCGCCTTCGTGGAGACGCACGCGCACCGCGTCTCCTTTCTTCACTTGGGACGCCTTCGTCAAAACCTTTCCGCCGCTGGTCGCGATCGCGTAGCCGCGGCCGAGGACCTTCAGCGGGCTGATCGCGTCGAGGCGGCCCGCCGTGGCGCTCAGGCGCAGCTCGAGGCGCTCGACGAGGCGGCGCGCGGCCTCGGGCAGGCGCGCGGAGAGCTCGTCGACGCGCTGCACGCGCTGCTCCCAGAGGCGGCGCGGGTTCTGCAGAAGCGGGTGCGCGGCCGCGTAGGCGAGGCGCCGCGCGAGCGCGTCGATGCGGTCGCGCAGGTTTTGCGCCATCGCGTCCTCGAGCTCGAAGACGCGGTCGCGCAAAGCGGCCTTCTCCGGCACCACGAGCTCCGCCGCGGCGGACGGCGTGGGCGCGCGCACGTCGGCGACGAAGTCGGCGATGGTCCAGTCGGTCTCGTGGCCCACGCAGGAGACCACGGGGATCGTCGACTCCGCGATCGCGCGCGCGACGGGCTCCTCGTTGAACGCCCAGAGGTCCTCGATGGAGCCGCCGCCGCGGCCGACCAGCAGAACGTCGGTGTCCGCGGCGAGCGCGTTGAAGCCGCGCACGGCGGCGGCAATCTCCTCGGCGGCGCCTTCGCCCTGCACCTTCACGGGCCAGACGCGGATCGTGATGCCCGGCCAGCGGCGCGAGAGCACGTTGATCACGTCGCGCACCGCGGCGCCCTGACCGGAGGTGACCACGCCGACGACGCCCGGCAGAGGGGGGAGCGGCTTCTTGCGCGATTCGTCGAACAAGCCTTCGGCCTGCAGTTTCGCCTTGAGCTGCTCGAGCGCGAGCTGCAGCGCGCCCTTGTCGCGCGGCTCGGCCGCGGTGATCACGAGCTGGAGCTCGCCGCGCACCGCGTACGACGTCACCCGCCCGCGCACGAGGACCTTGAGGCCGTCGGCGAACTTGAACTTCACGCCGAACGCCGCGCCCTTGAACAGCACGGCGCGCACCTGCGCCTTGTCGTCCTTGAGGGTTAAGTACGTGTGGCCCGAGGGGTACGCCTTGCAGTTCGAGATCTCGCCTTCAATCCACAGCTCCGGGAAGGAGGACTCGAGGAGTTCGTGAACCTGCTCGTTGAGCTCGGAGACCGTGAGGACGCGGCGCGTCGCGGTTTCCACGCGCTACTCCGTGCGCGGGTGCAGATAGTAGGCGAGCGCCGACGCGGCCAGGAACCAGCCGAACAGATAGCGCGCGAAGCCGACGTGGGCGCCGTATCCCGGACCGGCCGACCACGCGATCAGCGCGGCCATCATCGCGATGCCGACCTTCTCGGCGAGCGAGCGCGGCCCCAGCTGAAGCAGCAGCGCGGCCGTCAGCCAGCCCGCGATGAGCCCGTAGCCGCCCGTGCCCGAGAAGATCCAAAGGATGACGCCCGCGATCGATCCGCCGACGAAGGTGCGCATGGGTCGATGATACCAAAACATGCGGCGCGGACCAGGGCCCTTGACAAATTTCAGTCTGGACTGTATAAACAGTATCAACGATATGCCCAAGCTTTCCGAGAAGGCCCGGCGGTTCCTCGCCCAGTACGGCGAGATGGCCAGTCACTGGGGCTTGAACCGCACCGAGTGCCAGATTCACGGCCTGCTGTTCCTTTCCCCGAAGCCGCTGGACGCGGAGGAGATCGCCGAGACGCTCGGCGTCGCGCGCTCGCACGTCGGCAACAGCCTCAAGGAGCTGGAGAGCTGGGGCATGGTCAAGCCGACGCGGCCGCTCGGCAGCCGTCGCGAGCACTACGAGGCCCACGCGGACGTTTGGGAGATGTTCCGCCAGGCGGTGCACGAGCAGAAGCGCCGGGAGATAGACCCCTGGATGAAGACCCTGCGCCAGGCCGCTTCGGAGCTGGACGACGGAACCAAGGACGGCGCCTACGCGAAGAAGCGCGTCGGCGAGATGCTCGGCTTCTTCGAGACGTTTTCCGGCTGGTACGAGGACGTCCGCAAGCTCCCCACCCCGCTCATCCGCAAGTTCCTGACGCTCGGCGGAAAGGCGGTGTCGCTGCTCGGTCTGAAGGCGGGCTGATTTTTTGGCCGTAAGTTTTCACTCTATACAGAAATAAAAGAAATATGAATCAATCCGCCTCGAATCCGGAGCCGTCGCAAGCCGTCTCGTCGTCCGCGCCCGTTTCGGGCGCGCGCGACGAAGCGTCCTACCGCGCGGGACTGGAGCGCGCGATGACTTTGATCTGGGCCGAGAAGCAGAAGCTCTCGGTGATCACGCCCGCGTACTTCGCGCTCGCGAAAGTGTGGGACGAATTGTACCGCGAGGCGAACCCGAACGGCGGCTCGGCGAAGCACTAGCACGAACGGAGAAAAGCGATGAAAAACTCGGTGACCGCGAAGATTCTGCTGATCGGCCTGATGATGCTGGTCCTGCTCGCGCCGACGGCTTTCGTCGCGATTCTCATCGCGGGACGCGAGCAGCGCCGCAACGAGGCGGTGAACGAGATTCACTCGTCTTGGTCGGGGCCCCAGACCGTGATCGGTCCGATCTTGGACATCCCGGTGCGCGTCTCCTCGAAGGACGACAAGGGACGCGTCGTGTGGAACACGGTGGACGCCGTCGTCCTGCCCGACGACTTGGACGTCGTCGGCGGCGTGGACACGGAGTCGCGCTACCGCGGCATCTACCAGACCGTCGTCTACACGTCGAAGCTCTCCATCACGGGAAGCTTCGCTTCGCCGAACCTCGCGAAGTCGGGCTACGCGGACGGGCAGATTCTTTGGGATCGGGCGACGGTCGCGCTCGGCGTCTCGGACCTGCGCGGAGTCCGCGAGGGCTCTCCGCTGATTTGGGCGGGCCGCAAGCTCGCCCTCGACGCCGGCTCGGGCCCCGTGGGCGTGAGCCAGGCCCTGACGACCGCGGTCCCGCGCGAGACTTTGGGAGCGCCCGGCGCCAAGATTCCGTTCTCGCTGGACCTGAATCTGCGCGGAAGCCAGAGCCTCTACTTCGTCCCCGTCGGCAAGACCACGACGGTCGCGCTCAAGTCCGCGTGGCCCAGCCCGGGCTTCAAGGGGCAGTTCCTTCCCGATACGCGCGCCGTGACCGCGTCCGGCTTCGACGCGCGCTGGAAGGTCCTCCACATCAACCGCAACCTCCCGCAGGTCTCCGTCGCCCAGAACTTGGACTTCAACGCGAACGCGTTCGGCGCGGAGCTCATGATTCCCGTCGATCAATACTCCAGCGCGGAGCGCGCCGTGAAGTACGAGATTCTCTTCGTCTTCTTCACCTTCCTGGTCTTCTTCGCCGTCGAGCACTTCCAGACGAAGCGCCTGCACCCGCTCCAATACCTGCTCGTCGGCGCCGGCGTGGTGCTCTTCTACCTGCTGCTGCTCTCCTTCTCCGAGCAGATGCCCTTCCCGCTCGCCTACACGATCGCGGCCGCCGCCATCGTCTCCGTCGTCGGCGGCTACGCGCACGGCGTCTTCGGCCGCGCGTCGGTCACGGTCACCGTCGTCGGCATCCTGAGCGGCCTCTACGCGTATCTCTACACGCTTCTGCGCCTGGAGGACTACGCGCTTCTGCTGGGAAGCCTCGGTTTGCTCGCCGCTCTCGCCGTGGTGATGTATCTCACGCGCCGCTTCGACTGGTACGCGGTCGAAGTTATCGAAAGCGCGAAATAGATTCGGGCTTTCCGGCGTGTTCTCAAGCGACTGTCACCGGGGACACTGATTATCGTTAGTGGTCGTCGACTTCCCATCGATACGAGACTCGGCTGAGGCAAATATTGGCGATAAATCGGCGGGCTTTGGCAGAAGGCGTGTGGAAGGCGAACACCGGAAATGATTATCCCGATCCGCCGGGGTACGGCAATCCGCACCACCCCGGGGGCCGTGATTGACGGCGGTTTAATCGGCTGAGCGGCGCAACGTCTTCAGGCGCTCGGCGATGCGCTTCTCGTCGCCCTGGTCGGTCGGCTCGTAGAAGCGCTTGGGGTCCGGCATATAGACTTGCTCGACCCAGTGGCCGGGATAGTCGTGCGCGTACTTGTAGCCTTTGCCGTGGCCGCGCTCTTCGGCGTCCATGTTGCCGTCGCGCAGGGGGAGGGGGACTTCGCGCGCGGGGCCGGTGCGGACCTCGTTCAATGCGGCGTCGACGGCGAGGTAGGAGGCGTTGGATTTCGGCGCGCAGGCGACGAAGATCGCGGCCTGGCTGAGGGGAATGCGCGCTTCCGGCATGCCGAGGACTTCGGCGGCGCGGAAGGCGGCTTCGGCGACGATGAGCGCGCGAAAGTCCGCGTTGCCCACGTCTTCCGACGCGCAGATCAGGATGCGGCGCGCGATGAAGCGCGGGTCTTCGCCGGCGGCGAGCATCTTCGCCATCCAGTAGACGGCGGCGTCGGGGTCGGAGCCGCGCATGGACTTGATGAAGGCGGAGATGTGGTCGTAGTGGTCGTCGGACTTCTTGTCGTAGCGGATCTGGCGCTTCTGGATCGACTCCTCGGCGACGGCCAAGGTCACGCGGCGCTCGCCGGAGGAATCCGGCGACGTGGTGAGCGAGGCGATCTCGAGGGCGTTGAGCAGGCGGCGCGCGTCGCCGCCGGACTGACGGATCAGGTGCGCCTTCGCCTCGGGACTCAGAATCACTTTGAGCGCGGCGACGCCGCGTTCCGCGTCCGCGCAGGCGTGGTCGAGAATCTTGGCGAGCTCCTCTTCCGGGATCGGCATGAACTCGAAGGCGGTGACGCGCGAGCGCAGGGCCGCGTTCACGTAGAAGCCCGGGTTCTCCGTGGTGAGGCCGATGAGCAGGACGTCGCCGCGCTCGACGGACGGCAGGAGCGCGTCCTGCTGGGTCTTGTTGAAGTGATGAATCTCGTCGACCAGCAGGAGCGTGCGCCGGCCCAGGCTCTGCGCGGAGTAGCGCGCCTGCTCGACGGCTTTGCGGATGTCGGCGACGCCCGCGGTGACGGCGTTCAACTCGACGACCTCGGCGTTCGAGGTGTTCGCGATGAAGCGCGCGAGCGCGGTCTTGCCGCAGCCGGGCGGGCCGAAGAAGAGGGCGGAGGCGAAGCGGCCGCTCTCGACGAGGCGGCGCAGGAGCTTGCCGGGGCCGAGGAGCGCCTGCTGACCCGCGAACTCGTCGAGCGTGCGCGGCGCCATGCGCGCCGCGAGCGGCTGGCCCGCGGATCCCGCGGAGAACAGCTCGCTCATTCGGCGGCGGCGCCCGTGTGGGCGTCGAGCGAGTCCTTCAAGGACTGCGACAACTGTTCGGCCTTGTTCTCCAGCAGGCGCTTCGTCGTGTCGTGAGCGGAGCGTTCTTGATTGAGCTCGGCCGCGAAGGAGAGGGCGACCAATAAGGCGATCTTCGACGTGTCGGCCACCGTCGTGTTCTGGCTCTGCAGCTCGACGAGGCGGTCGCCGACCTTCTGGGCGAGAGCGTTGATCTCGATGGGCGTGAGGCCTTCCATCTCCACGACGAGACGGCGCCCGCCGATCTGGACCTCGACTTTCTCGTTCAAGCGATCTTCTCGAGCTTCTCGGAGAGTTTGACGAGCCGCGCTTTGATGCGCTCATGGCGGCCGAGCGCGAGCTTGGCCTCGCGCAGTTCGTCCTTCACGCGGCGATTCTCGGCTTCGAGCCGCGTCAGCTTTTCGCGCAGCGCGCGGTTGTCGGCGGCGCCTTTCTTGAGCGCTTCGGAGGCTTGCTTGACCAACCCCTCCAGTTGCTTCAGGCTCTGGAGCGAGGTGATCATTTTAGCCGCGCAGGACCGCGCCCAGTCGCGCGCCGAGCGCGGCGACGATCGTCTCGACGAAGCCCGCGACCTCGGCGTCGGTCAACGTGCGGTCGGAGAGGCCGAAGGTCAGGCGGATCGCGAGGCTCTTCTTGCCGTCGGGAATGCCCTTGCCCTCGTACACGTCGAAGAGCAGGACGTCCTGAAGCTCCCCGATCTTGCAGCCGCGCACCGCGGCCTCCACCTCGGCGTAGTGCTTGGCCTTGTCGAGCACGATCGCGAGGTCGCGGCGCGAGACGGGCAGCGGCGAGAATTCGTGGAAGCGCGCGTGCGCCGCGGGACGCAGCGCGAGACGCTCCAGGTTCGCCTCGAAGAGCACGACTCCCTCGCGTTCCAGATCGAACGCGCGCGCGACGCGCGGGTGCAGCCAGCCGACCGTCGCGACCGGCGCGCCGTCGACGAGCGCGCGCAGAGCGTTGACCGGATGGAAGAGCGGATCGCAGACCCAGCGTCCGGACGCGCCTTCGCCGGGCTTCTCCCAGGTCAAAGCACCGCCGTCCGCGACGAGAGCTTCGACGGCGGCCTTCGCGTCGGCGAAGCCCGCGCGCGGCGCGCGCGCGGACTGCCAGCGCGCGTCCAGCACGGGGCCGAGAAGGAGGCCGGCGACGCGCCAGCCTTCGTTCGCGACGCCGTCTTTCTGACCGTAGCCCTTGCCGAGCTCGAAGAGACGCACCGCGTCGGCGCCGCGGCTCAGGTTGTACTGCGCGCTGCGCAGAAGTCCCGGCAGCAAGGACGGGCGCATCACGGCCCAGTCCTCGGAGAGCGGATTGTCGATGCGCGGCAGGCCCTCGGCGGACAGGCGCGCGGCGGCGAGCGTCTTCTCGGAGAGGAGATCGTAGTTGTACGCCTCGCTGAGGCCGAGGGCGGCGAGGCGCGCGCGGATGCGGCGCGAGGTCGCCTCGACGGGGGTCAAAGTCGCGGCGCTCGGCGAGAGGGGCGTCAGGCGGTACGGGATTCGGTCGTAGCCCAGGAAGCGGCCGACTTCCTCCGCGAGGTCGTTCGCCGTCGCGAGGTCGCGGCGCCACGTCGGCGCGCGGAAGGTGATCGCGTCGCCTTCGCGCGAGAATTCCGCGGCGATGGACTTCAGAACCGGGGCGACCTCGGCGGCGGCGAAGTCGGCGCCGAGGAGGACGTTCAAGCGCGCGATCGTGGTGCGGATCGTCGGATTTTCCGGACGCGGGCCGGAGGCTTCCGCGGCCGGACCGGCCGCGCCGCCGGCGAGCTGGAGTATGAGCGCGGCGGCGCGCGCGGCGGCCTCGCGCGCGAGCGCGGTGTCGACGCCGCGCTCGAAGCGATACGAGGAATCCGAGCGCAGGCGCGTCTTCTGCGCCGAGCGGCGGACTTCCGACGGCGCGAACCAGGCACCCTCGAGCACGACGCGCGTCGTCGCGGCGGTGACGGAGGACGCCTCGCCGCCCATCACGCCGGCGAGCGCCACCGGCTTCGCCGCATCCGCGATAGCGAGAAGACCTTCGGGTAAGGCGTACGTCTTATGGTCCAGAGCGACGAACGATTCTCCGGCCCGAGTACGGCGAACGACGATTTTATTCCCGTCGAGCTTATCGGCGTCGAAGGCATGCAATGGCTGACCGACGTCATGAAGCACGAAGTTGGTGATGTCGACGACGCTGTTGATCGGCCGCAGGCCGATCGCTTCCAGGCGCGCCTTGAGCCAGGCCGGGCTCTCGCCGACCTTCACGCCCTCGATGAGCCGGGCGCTGTAGTACGGGCAGCCGGCGGCGTCCTCGACGGACAGCGCGATCGTCTTCGTCGAAGTCTCGGCGAGGGCCGCGGCGAGCGGCTTCAAAGGTTTGCCGAGCGCGGCCGCCAGCTCGCGCGCGAGGCCGCGGTGCGACAGGCAGTCGGGGCGGTTCGAGGTGACCTCGACCTCGAGCACGTCGTCGGCGGGCCCGAGCAAGGAGCCCACGTCGGTGCCGAGCGAGGGGCCCTCGCCCATCACCCAAATGCCCTCGCCGTCGGCGCCGAGGCCGAGCTCCTTGCGCGAGCAGATCATGCCCTGGCTCTCGACGCCGCGCAGCTTGCGGCCCTCGATCTTGAAGTCGCCGGGCAAGACCGCGCCGATGCGCGCGAACGCGATGGTCTGGCCCGCGGCCACGTTCGGCGCGCCGCAGACCACGTTCCAGTGCTTCGCGCCGTCGTCGACGACGCACACCGCGAGCTTGTCCGCGTTCGGGTGCTTGTCCTTGGCGAGGACCTTGCCCACGACCACGCCGCTGAACGTGGGCCCGAGATGCTCGACGCCCGCGATCTCGAAGCCGAGCTTCAGCAATGCCGCCGACAGCTCGGGCACGGAAAGCCCGAGCTCGACGTGCTCTTTAAGCCAGTTAAACGAGATCTTCATCGAATTGCTTGAGGAAGCGGAGATCGTTGGTGTAAAAGTCGCGCAGGTCCTTCACGCCGTGCATGAGCATCGCGACGCGCTCCACGCCGATGCCGAAGGCGAAGCCGGACCACTTCTCCGGGTCCCAGCCCACGTTCGCGAGAACCTTGGGGTTGACCACGCCGGCGCCGAGCAGCTCGATCCAGCCCGTGTGCTTGCACGCGGGGCAGCCGGTGCCGGGGCAGAAGAAGCACTTCGCATCGACTTCCGTCGACGGTTCCGTAAACGGGAAGTAGGAAGGTCGGAAGCGCGTCTTCGTGCCCGTGCCGAGCAAGGTTTCCAGGAACGTCTGCAGGTGGCCCTTCAAGTCGGCGAAGCCGATGTTCCGGTCGATGACGAGGCCTTCGACCTGATGGAAGACGGCCGAGTGCGTGGCGTCGATCTGCTCGTGGCGGAACACGCGGCCCGGGCAGACGATGCGGATCGGCGGCTTCTGCGCTTCCATGGCGCGGATCTGCACGGTGGACGTGTGCGTGCGCAGGAGGCGCGGCAGACCCGAGAGATAAAACGTGTCGTGGCTGTCGCGCGCGGGGTGATCGTCGGGGATGTTCAGCGCGGAGAAATTGTGGCGCTCGTCCTCGACGAACGGCCCCTCGGCCCACGAGTAGCCCATCCGCTGGAAAATGTCGGCGATCGAGCGCAACGTCGTCGTCAGCGGGTGCAGGCGGCCGCGCGCCGGGCGGATCGACGGCAAGGAAAGATCGATCGCGTCCTTCTTCAGCGCCTCGGCGTCCCCCGCTTCTTCCAGGCGGTTCTTCGCGGCGTCGAGCTCGGCCTCGAACGCCGTCTTCAGCGCCTGCGCCTTGGGCCCCAGGTCGCGCTTGTCGTCGAGGCTCAGGTCCTTGAGGGCCTTGAGCAGCTCGGTGAGCTCGCCCTTGCGTCCCAGAAAACGAACGCGGACCTCCTCGAGCTTCGGGAGGTCCGCGATCTGAGCGGCGTGCGCCTCGCGCAGAGCCGATTCGACCCGCGCGTGAGCCTGTTCCCAGGCGGCGCGGTTCGTCGGCTCCATCGCCGCGGTGTTAGACGGCCTGAGCGAGCGTGACGAGCTTCTTGAACGACGCGCCGTCGCGCGCGGCCATCTCGGAGAGCATCTTGCGATTCAGCGTGATGCCCGCCTTCTTGAGACCGTTCATGAAGCGGCCGTAGGTCGTGTCGTTCAAGCGGCAGGCGGCGTTGATGCGCTCGATCCAAAGAGAGCGGAAGTCGTCCTTCTTCTCTTTGCGGCCCTTGTAGGCCTCGTTGAGCGACTGCTCGACCTGCTGCTTGACCATCCGCCAGCGCGAGCGCTTGGCGGAGTAGTTGCCCTTGGCGAGCTTGAAAAACTTCTTCTTGTGATGGCGGGTGGTGACGCCGGACTTGATTCGCATGGAGTGCCTCTAAGCGTACGGAAGGAACCGGCGCATCGTCTTCGCGTCGGTGTTGTTGAGAGTGGAGCTTCCGCGCAGGAAGCGGCGGCGCTTGCCGCCGAGCGGGGCCATCAAGTGACGCTGGCCGGGGTGCTCGTGCTTGAACTTGCCGGAGGCGTTGGTGCGGAAGCGCTTCTTGGCGCCGGAGTGCGACTTCATCTTAGGCATGACTTCCTCGACTCGTGCGGCTTATTTAGTGCGGCTTGGGGATCAGCGTCATCACCAGGCGGTTGCGGTCAGGCATCGGCGCCTGCTCGACGGCCGCCTTGGCGGCGAGCTTTTCCTGAATCGACATCAAAAGCTTGAAACCGAGGTCCCGGTGCTGCATCTCGCGACCGCGGAACACCACCGTGATGCGCACCTTGTCGTGCGCGTCGATGAACTCCTCGATCTGCCGGACCTTCACGTCCAAATCGTGCGTGCCGATGTTCGGGCGGAACCGCAGTTCCTTCAGAAGACCGGCCTTCTGCTTCTTGCGCGCTTCGCGTTCCTTCTTTTCCTGATCGTACTTGTACTTCGAGTAGGCGAGAATCTTGCAGACGGGCGGATTCGCGCTCGCGGCGATCTCGACGAGATCGAGTCCGCGCTGGCGGGCGATCCCGAGAGCTTCGCTGATGGGCCGAACGCCGATCTGGCTGCCGTCGGAGTCGATGACGCGGACCATAGAGGCCCGGATCGCCTGGTTGACGCGGGTGTAATCGCGCGTTTCGCGCGGGGGATACCTATTGTTGATCGGAACGGTCACTCCTATGTCGCGGATAACAACGAGGGACTATCGTAGCAATTGGCCGACGGGGCGTCAATGCGCGAGGAGCGTCAGCGCAGGGCGCCGCGCAGCCGGTCGAGCAGGCCGCCCGATTCCGCGGGGCGCGAGCGCCCCTCGAGCGCCGAGCGCACGCGCTCGTTGCGCGCCTTGATCGCCTCGGCGAGGCGCTTCGAGACGGCGTCCGGCATGTCCGTCCCCTCGTAGCCCGGCCGGTAGTAGCGCACGATCAGCACGACCCGCGTCTGACCGAGGTCGAGGGCCGGGGCCGCGTGGACCGTCCCCGGTACGCCCGTCGCCCACTCGCGCTCCATGTTGGTCACGATCGCGACGGCGTGCGTCATGCCGCGAATCACGCGCACCGAGCCGTCGGAGCCGGTCAGGTAGAGATCGGTGCCGCCGCCGCGCAAGGAGTAGGTCGCGGTCACGTAGCCGCCGAGGTCGACGTGGACGCCGGTGTCGGCCGCGCGCGCCTTGGTCTCCAGGCGCACTTGAACGTCGCGGACCTTCACGTTCTCGCCCGGGAGCGCGCGGTTGAGCTCCGCCGTGAGCCGCTCGACGAGCGGCCGCAGCAGGGCGTTTAATCGAGGATGCTTCGCGTCGTCCCAGCGCGTCTCTCCGGCCGAGTGAATCGAGGGCGGCTGGGAGAGCTCGAGAAAGGTCGACAGGCGCCCCGCGTAGTTCGAGTCGATCTCGGCCAAGGCCGCGCTCTCGCTCTCGCGGTCGATCAGCGCGTACGGCGGCACGGCCGCGTAGCCCGCGGTGCGCAGGCTGTCGAGGCGGACCGCGCCGCCGACCGCCGGCGCCGCTGTCTGCATGCCGCGGCGGCCGAAAGCGGGGGGCGCGCCGGGCTCGAGATGGGCTCGGATGTTCGGGCCGGACGCGCGCGCGGGCGCCGCCGCGGAGCCGGCCGCGTCTTCGCGCCGCGCCTCCTGCGCGGCCAGGTCGAAGGCCGCGGAGAACGGGGCCCCGTCCGGCAGGCGCGCGAGCGCGTCGTTCATCAGCGCGAAATATTCTCGACGGTCTTGCGCGCGCGGCAAGCGGCGCTCGAGCCACTCGGACTTGTCGTCCATCCGGTCCCAGCGCCCGGACTTGTTCAGGGCGGCGACGTCGTCGATCGCGTCCGCGACGCGGCGGCGGCGGCGCGCGGCGTCGCGCGCGAGCGCGATCACGTCGTCGGGATTTCGGCGGAGCCTGTCGCCGTAGTTCGCCGTGATCATTCCCGCGAGTTCGCCGTTCAGCACGTCGCGGCGGATGGTCTCGTGGAACGCCGCGTCGGGATCGCGCGCGAGCTCGGGAACCAGACGCGTCAGCTGGAGGTAGTACGCGGCCTCGACGACGTAGGCCGCATACTCGCCGAGCCCGAACTCGGTGTGCACGAGCTCGTGAAGCAAGGTCGTCGCGAGCAGGGCCGGCGGCGCGCGCGTGAGCAGCGCGGAGCCCGGGTGCACCTGGATCTCCGCGCGCCCGTCCGGCAGGGTGACGGCCGCGGCGGCCGCGCGCGCCGTGAGCGTGCGGGCTTCGTCGGGCGAGGCGACGCGGATCACGCGCCCGCCGTCGAGCGCCGCGCGCAGCCGCGCGAGAATCTGCTCGCGCGGCTGGTTCATCTCGGGCGCGAGCGCGCTCGAGGACTTCAGCGCGAAGGCCACGCGCGCGGCGATCGCGGGATCTTTCAGGCTCTCCCGCAGAAAGCTCCGTCCCGCCTCGAGACGACGGTCGAGGTTTTGCTGGACGGGCGCCGGATGGCGGTCGCGGACGTAATTGTCCCAAAACTTCTGCAGCGCGCTCTGCGGCGCGTCCGCGGCCGCGCCCGGCTGGGAAGCCCGATCGATGCCGAGGGCCAACTGCGAGAGCTGCGCGCGCAAGCCCTCGGTATCGCCCTCGCCCGCCGGCGCGGCCGGCGCCGCCGCCGCATGCGCGGACGGCGCGGCGACCTCGTCGGACCCCGCGGCTTCTGCGGCGGCCGCGGAGACCGCGTCCGGCGCGGCGACGGCTCCGGGGACGCCCGCGGCGACGGGCACGGCGACGGGCACGGCGGAAGGCGCCAGCGCCGCCGGAGCGGCCGCCGCCGGAGCCAGCGCGACTGGTGCGGACAGCGCGGCCGACGGCGCGGCCGAGACGCTCAAAGACGGCGCGAGCGCGACGCTGCCGAGCGGCGCGATCGTCGGCGCGGCGATGGTCGGCGCGGACGGGGCCGCGGACTCGGACGCGGCCCCGAGCTCCACGCGGGCGCACAGCCCGGGAGCCGCCGCCGACAGCAGCAGGGTCGCGACGAGGAACTTCATGGCCTCCTCAGTATAGCGCCCGATCGCACCCTTCGCCAGGGCGAATGAGGTCGACGATGGTGAGACGTAAAACACGAAGACACAGAGAAAAAAACGGAAAGAAAGGCGGAGAGAAGAGAAACGACAAGGAACGGAAAGATCGAGGAAAGAGGCGCCGTTCGCTCTCTCTCCGTTCTTCGTGTCTCTGTGGTTAAGCCGTTGCGTTCGCCGGAAAGGCCTTGTCGATCGCGGCGCGGAAGGCGCGCGCGCCGGCTTCGGGGCCGCCGGGCTGCATGAGCAGGGAGCCGCCGACGAGCCAGACCGCGTCCGCGCCGAAGTCCGCGGCCATCTCCGCGGCGTTGTCGAGGCGCATGCCGCCGCCGGGCGCCGGCCAAGCGGGGGCGAGCGCGCCGAGGGGCGCCGCGGAGCGCGCGGCGATGGCGCGGCATTCCTCGCGCGTGAAGCCGAAGCGGCCGCCCGCGTTGGGAAAAACGGAAATGTCCGCGCCGAGAAGGCGCATCCAGGTGCCGAGGTAAAGCGACGTCTCGATACCGTGGGCGCGGTCGGCGTAGAACGCTCCGGAGAACGCGGGGTGCGCCATGTAGACGGCCGGGTGCTTGACGGCGAGGCGGCGGACCTCGTCGAGGCCGACGATCGCCGGACAGACGAGCACGCCGCGCAGGCCGAGCTTGAGCACGAACTTGAGCCGCGCCTCGAGCTCCTGCTGGGGGCCCGACAGGTGCGGGAAGTACAGGCACAGGCGCTTGGCGCGCGCGTTTTCTTCCAGGACCGCCTCCGCGATCGCGGACACGCGCGCCTTGAAGGCGGCGAAATCGGCGTCGACGAGGTTTTGGTCGTCCTTGGCGATGTCCCCGCCGCCGCGCGCGAACGCCGCCGCCGTCGCGGCGAGCTCGGCGTCCGTCGAGCCCATGGGCTTGAGCGCGGTCGCGAGTAGGGGTCGCTTCGCGGCGCCGAGCATTCTTCTTAAACCCTCCACGCCGAAGGTGGGCCCGGGGAACGAGGCGAGCAAAGCCGCGGGAAGGCGCACGTCGACGAGGCGCACGCCGGGCCAGATCGACGCGTTGCCGAACACGAGGTTGAGCAAGGTCCCGAGGCCGCCGGAGGCGAGCGCCGCCGGGAACTCGATCTCGGCGCGGAAGCGCCCGCCGGGGACGGGCGTCGCCGGACCGACGCGGCCGACGATGCCGTCGCGGATCGCGGGCGGCAGCGGAAAGTCGAGCGGGACCTCGACGGTCTCCTCGAATGCGATCAGGCGCGCGGCCTTCTCGGCCTCCGCGGCGGGGCCGGGCAGCTCGTAGACCGCGACGAGTCTTTCGTTCACGGCGATGATGATACTACTCTGCGCGCCGGGTGGAGCGGCTTCGCGATTTGCTAACCTCGCCGCCATGCGCAAGGCGATCCTGCGACTCGAGGCGAAGCTGCCGATGCTGCCGAGCTTCGCCGCGGCGATGTCGTTCTACTTCGTCGTGTCGCTGATCCCGTTCCTGATCGTGGTTTCTCGCAGCGTCGCCTGGTTCTTCTCGGCGGACCTGTTGGCCGAGCTCGCGGGTCTGCTGCGCGACGTCCTGCCGCCGGAGAGTCATCTGCGCGCGGAGGCGCTGGTGTCCGCGGCGTCGGGCGGCGTCGGCGGGCTCGGCATCGTCAGCACCTTGGTCGCGGTGTGGACGTCTTCGAGCGGCTTGAACGAAATGGCGCGCGCGGTCCACTACGTCTTCTCCGACGACCAGCGCCCGCATCCGGGCGGCTGGATGAGGCGCGTGAAGTCCCTCGGCCTGCTCGCGATCTGGACCGTCGCGTTCGGCGCGGCCGCGGTGTTTCTCGTCTTCGTCCCGCTCCTGCGCGAGACGTTCGCGCGCTTCGGCGCGGATCCGTCCTTGCCGGCGGCGCTCAGCGCCGCGGTGCGCTATCCGGTCGCCTTCGCTTTGCTCTTCGCAGCCTTCACCTTGACCTACGCGTTCATCCCCCAGCCCGAGCACCGGCCGAGCTGGAACGCCGCGCTCGCCGGCGGCTTCGTCGCCGCGCTCAGCTGGACGGTCACCTGCCTCGTCTTCGCGTACTTCCTGCCGCAGGTGTGGCGCGTGAGCCTGTTCCACGGCGTGATGAGCTCCGCGCTCGCGACCTTGGTGTGGGCCTACTGCGGCTGCTGGGGCGTGATCATCGGCGCCTGCTGGGCCGCCGCGCTGCGCGAGGGCTGAAGCCGGTCATTGGACGGACTCGTTTGCGTCCGCGTGTGCGCCCTTGAAATTTGACCAGTCAGGGCATATACTCGCAACCAATGAAAACCGCCGCAATTCGTTTTATTCGTTTTTGTGCGGCATTGCTGGTTCTGGGATCGGGGTCGGCTTCGGCGCAGAAGACGCGCAGTTCGCTGACCGTGATCTATAACTCGTCGACGATGCCGCGGCACTATCGACGCGCGGCGGCGAAAGCGCTGAGGACCGCGGCTCCGACTTTCGGCCCCGAGAACCCGACCACGACGAGAACGGTGACGTGGACGACGACGCGAGGCGTTCAATCCTTGGTTTTGACGTGCTTCGGGATCGGCGGAAGCTGCCGACGATTCGTGCTTCGGGGCCTTCCGGCCGGCGCGATCGGAAGCGTCACCAATAAATCCGGAGCGACGGTGACGACCCTGACGACGGACTCGCGAGGATTCCTGGCGTGGGATGGAACGGCGCGGTCCGGCAGTGTTCCGCCGGGATCCTATTCGGTGACAGTGCAAGGAGCGGGCGGTTCGGGGACGTTTGCGGTCGAGCTGAGATGAATCTGTTTCTAAAGTCCGCCATGTTGGCGGCGCTGATGTTCCCGAAGTCGGCCGCCGCGCAAAGCCCATTGACGTTCCCGACGCCGATGTCGGCCTCCGCGAACGCGATGGGGCCGAGCGGAGACTTGTATGAGGCGTACGCGTCCGAGCAAAACGGCGAGACCGTGCTGAGCGTGGTTCGGGTCTCGACGGCGACGCGTCAACTCCGGTGGGTGACGAATCTGAAATTGGGCGATACGCCGACGCCGGGAGGCGTCGCGGTCGATACCCTCGGCAACGCGTACGTGTCCTACAACGACATGCCGGATTCCGAGACGGGCATCGTGAAATTGAACTCGGCGGGCGTGCTGATCAGCACGGCGACGCCGACGTACCAAGGCGCGACGTTCTCGCCGCTGATCGCGGACGTGGACGTGGATACGGCGACGTCGAAACTGTACGCGATCCAAACCGTGGTCGATCCGAACAGCAATGATCAGACGCGCGCGCTCGTTTTGGAGTACGACTGGAGCCTGAACTTGAAGGCGGCCAAGATCATCAGCGACGCCTCGACGATCAGCGATGAAGCCAACGGGATGCGCGTCGACGCGGGCAAAGACGTGCGCGTGGGCGTGACGGAGTACGCGTCGGGAAGCGAGATTCCGAGCTACGAGATCGTGACGCTCAACAGCGCGCTCACGCAGACTTTGGCGATCGCTTCGGCGAGCGGAATGCTGGATGCGGCGCTGCTTGTCGAGTGCGCCGGCGGCGGAGGTGCGGCCGGCTACATCAACCAGGCCCTGGCCGCCCCCCTCACGCTCAACGTCAGGGATATCAACAACGATCCGCTCAGCGGCGAGAACGTCGGATTCAGCTTCCAGTCGGTGCCACTCGGGGCTACTGGGCAGAGCTTGTCGGTGACGGCGACGACGACGGACGAGAACGGAAACGCGTCGACGTTGGCGACGTTGGGAAACAGCACCGGAACCTATGTCGTGACGGCGGGCGGGGAATACTTCTTGTGCGCGAACCTGACTAATTATCATGCCACGTGGACGCTGACGGCGTCGATCATGCAAGTGGCTCAATTCGAGACGATCTCGATCTCGACGGGAGACCAGCAGATCGGAATTGTACAGAGTACAGTCGCTGTGCCGTTAACCGTAATTGTGCGAGACCCTTCAGGCACTCCAGTTGCAAATGCCGGGGTCGCCTTTTCAATTTCCTCAGTTCCCGCAAATTCCGCGGGCATCAGCGCGACGGGACAGAGTGTGCTACCGACCAGTACGACTACTGCATCCAGCGGGCTGGCGGCGACTATCTTGAAGTTGGGAAATTTCCCCGCGGATTATTACGTGACCTGCACGTGCCCGAGTTGCGCGCCAGCCGCAAGTTCTACCACCTTTCACGCCTGCGGAAAATTAAACGTCCCCGATTTTTCGCAGGGTAATCCGCTTTGGGGCAACCAGATCTATGGAATTACCGTGAGCTCTACTATTCATGCACTTGGATGCGGATTGACATCGCTGGCCGACGTAAATAATTTTTATACGGCGATAAGTACGGCTATCCCGACGACGAACCCCGGAGCATTGAACACCTATCTCATCAGCTTGGGGACTGCGGGTTATCAGGGCGGAACTGCTGTGAATTGGCCCGGCATTCAGCGTTGCACGGGCAATCACATACACTACGTCCAAGCAGGCAGTGGCGATATCAATGTAAATAATACCCAGGCTTCGCTGTTAGCGACGGCCGATAATGACCTTCTTCAAGGACGACCCGTAATATTTCATGTCACGCACCCAACGTATCACTTCGTAGTGGCTATTGGTAAATGCGGCAATAATTACTTGATTTCTGATCCCGGGAATCAATCGCATTATGAGTTCGATCCCAATGACCCAACCTTTACGTTCGTAGGCATACGGCGATTCATCGCTCAGTAGGGAGCAAGGAGCAACCGTGAAGAAATGGATGGTTGTCGCATTTATCGTCGGAGTTCTCGGCACCTCTGCGGGAGCTATGGATCTGAGCAGTGTCGACATCACCGCGAACACGTCGAGCACAACTACTTATGTACAGATATTGATAACGGATCCACTCGGCCGTCAGACGGGACTTCCTTCCATCGGAGAGAGCCCGCTCCAAAACATACCGGGATCAAGCTATTTTCCCGAATCCTTCGGTAACGAAGAGACCGGCGCGCCCGGCGTTCAGATTATTCGTTTTGGCATGACCCCCGTAGTTCCCGGCAGTTACACAGTCGTGATGATCGGATTAGCCGATGGAAACTACAGCATGAATATTGGCGGAAATGATACGAGCGGAAATCCAACGAACTTCGCCTCGACTTCTTTCTCGGGCTTACTTCGGGCGGGAACTTCTCAGCAATATAGTCTTTCGTTTGATCCAACTCCCGGAGCGAACAACAGCATATCCAAGTCTGTGAGCTTCGATTCCTTAGAGGAGGAATTAGAGGCTGCTTTTCAAATCGGACAGATAGGCGATGCCGTGTTTGTTTCAGAACTGAACCGAATCCTGACGGATGGAGAAGCTGCGCTATCTCGTCCGAATCATGGTGCGAAGTCGAAGCAAGTTGCAATTGCCGATCTGTGGAATTTCATTCGCGAGCTTGAAGATGCGGCGCAGCCAAGAAAACGCGATGGCGACTGGGGCCGCGATGACCGTCAAAAGAGAATTGTAGCTGCAAGCGCACTTCTAACGCTGACCACGGACGCAAAGGCAATGATTAAATCCCTCGAACCGAACGAAGACCGGCATCTCGGGGCCCGCCCGGAAGATGGCGGCAAGCATTAGGGCGCGCCCGAGGACGCCCTAAATGAAAATACTATTCGCGTTTGCGTTCTCATTTTTTGCGGCGGTGGCCCAATGCCAACCGCAAACCGGATCCTTAGAAATTGTGAGCGGCACGAATGAAACGACGCCGATGCCAGCATCCCTGGTAGGCACATGTATCCAGGATGCAGAACGGGCTCCCTGTTGTAGTTGAGACGCAGAATCCGACGACCGGCCATCATCCGCATTTTATCGTCGTGACTGGGTTATGCGGACTCCCGAATCAGGGCGGTTACTTGGTAAGCGATCCAGGAAATCATGCGTCGTCGAACTGGAATTTTTCAAGCAGTCAGTCCGGGAGCGTGCTGAGTTACACGCTACGTGGCATCAGACGTTTCACAAGGACACCATGAAATATTTGCTTGCCGTCTTTGTCGTAGTTTTTCCCGTGGCGGCACATTCGCAGATGCAAACTGCTGCGCGTGTGGATATCATTGGATTCACGAATGAAACGATGCCAATGCCCGCATCTCTGGTCGGCACGTATTTAGTTGATTCACAAGGGCGCATAACTGGTGATGATCCGACGAAACCTCCAGTTATAGATCCAGAGGTCTTAGACCATCAGTGCTGTTCGCTTCGAGAGATTCCCGGGCTTTACAAGGCTCATAATCGTCTCGATCCGGATGACAATTCTGGAGCTTATGGCAATGAAAGCACTGAAATTGTTGGCATGCTTCCGACGGGAACGTATACGCTGGTTTTGTTTAGTACGGTGACTTATCCAGTTCATTTCATGAGTAGTGTCAACTACGGAAGAAATTGGAAAAGCGCCATTTCAACAGATGGAATCTTGCCGTCGGGAACGACAGTCAGTCTCACGGTCAACTACAATCCTGCGAAGGTTGATGCGACGACGGTCGTGAAGGCGGTGAGTTTTCCGATCCTGCGCGCGGACCTCGCTGCGGCGTATCAAGTCGGCGACGTCGGCGACAAGGGATTCGTCGATGAGTTGGACGCCAATCTCGCGGCCGGTGAAAACGCACTCGCGCATGGCGGCCGCGATGCGCATGCGGAAGCGATTGCGGCGCTCATCGCATTTATCGGCGGAATCAACAGCGCGCTTCATGTTGACTGCCACGAGAAGCGCCCCTATAAGAACGAAGATCGGTTCTTTACCCAGGATATGGCCGAGAGTTTCATCGACGACGCTTGGACGCTGATCGTGCAACTCGGCGGCGACGATCACAGGCCGAAGCGCGGTCGGATGCGCTCGCGCAACTAATCCGGCGATTGGATTGTTGGCGCAACGAGTTTGGCGCGGTCGGCTGCGGCGAGGCCGGCGGTCCAGACCAACGCGGAGATAATGAGCCCCGGGAACGGCGGCTCGAGGCCGAGCGGAGGCGCGCCGCCGCTCATGCGCGCGGCGATCACCCAGGACAGCGACGCGGCGAAGCCCGACAGCGAGGCCGCGACCGCCCAGGCCGCGCCCACGCGCCAGCGCGGCCGGTAGACGCCGAGCATCGGCAGCAGCAGTCCCGGAATCACCGCGCTGCCGATCGCGTACCACAGCTCGACGACGGACGGCACGAGGCGCGCGAGCGCGAACGCGAGCAGGCCCGCGGCGACGAGGCCCGCGCGCACGCGCACAGTCGCCGACGCGGGGTCGGCCCCGGGCAGGCGCCCTCCGAGGTCCTGGCCCAGGCTCACCGCGGACAGCAGGGACTTGGCCTGGAGCGCTGCGAAGATCGAGGCGGAGAGCCCGGCGTAAAAAAGCCCGCGCGCGACGTGCGGCATCACCGCGTCCGCGAGACGCGGGAACGCGAGAGTGGCGTTCTCCAAGGTCGGCAGCGCCGCGCGCGCGTAGAGACCCGCCGTCGTCGTCATCAGATCGAAGACCGCCCAGAAGCCGATCGAGACGAGGATGCCGCGCCGCGCGACGGCCGGCGACGCCGCGGCGGCGCAGCGCTGATGGAAGGATGGATCGACGATCGTCCAGACCGCGATCAGCCACCAGCCCGCGGCCTTCCAGACGCTGATGCCGCCGAGCCAGGTCAGATGTCCGGGCGGCAGGCGCGCCGCGAGCGCCGCCGGGCCGCCGATCGCGCGGACCGCGAACGGCAGGATCAAGGCGAAGCCCGCGAACATCACGACGATCTGCAGACGGTTGGCCGCGACGTCCGCGCGCAGTCCGCCGCGCCAGACGAGCGCGATCGCCGAAGCGCCGGCGACCGCCGCCGCCGTCCACAGGCCGACGCCGGTGAGACTCGAGACGAGCGCGCCGGCCATCAAGATCTCGTCGGCCGGGCAGGCCAGCAGGAAGACGAGCGCCGCCCCGATGACGGCCGCGCGCGTCCCGTAGGCCGCGTGCAGGTGGTCCGGGATCGTGCGTCCGGGCTCCAGCCGCACGCGCTCCGCGAGCCAGAACGCGTAAATCGCCGCGAAAACGTAGTAGGGCAGAGCCTGCGTCGTCCAATTCGAAAGTCCCGACGTCCACGTGTACTCGCCGATGCCGAGCACTCCGCCGTAGAACGTCGGCACCAAGGTCGCGACGAATTGCGGGAGGGTCAGCGCTCTCCCCGCGAGGACGAAATCGTCGAGGCCGTTGTCGGAGCGCCGCGCTCGCGCGCCGAGCATGAGCGCCGCGGCGAGAAAGACGACGACGATCAGGACGTCGATCATGGGGCGCTATTCTAGCAATAGGACCGTGTAAGAGCCGTGACCCGTCCGTCACTGAGAAGCGTGAGCCAGAATGCTATTCTCGATCCCATGAAAGTGGATTCGTCCGTCAGCCGCCGCGCGCGTGCCGTCGCCTGGAGCCGCGGCAATGTCGCCTTCTTCCTCCTGCACGCGGGCGCGCTCGCGGTGTTTCTCGTCGGCTGGAGTTGGGTCGCGGTGGCCGCGGCCGCTTTGACCTACGCCGCGCGCATGTTCGGCATCACCGGCGGCTATCACCGCTACTTTTCGCACGCCTCTTATCGCACGAGCCGCGCGTTTCAGTTCGCGCTCGGCTGGCTGGGCGCGAGCGCCGCGCAGAAAGGGCCGCTGTGGTGGGCCGGTCATCACCGCAATCATCATCTCTACTCGGACACGGAAAAGGACATCCATTCGCCCGTGCGCGAGGGCTTCTGGTGGTCGCACGTCGGCTGGATCCTGTCCGACAAATTCGACGCGGTCGACTGGAAGTCGATTCGCCAGTTCGCGCGCTTCCCGGAGCTGCGCTTTCTGGACAACTTCCACTGGGTGCCCGCGACGACGCTCGGCGTCGCGGCGTGGGTCGCCGGTTCGCTCCTCGGCCGCTACGCCCCGTCCCTCCACACCAGCGGCGCGCAGATGTTCGTCTGGGCCTTCGTGCTGAGCACCGTCGTGCTCTATCACGCGACGTTCTCGATCAACTCGCTCGCCCACCGCTGGGGCGTGCGCCGCTACGCGACCTCCGACGACAGCCGCAACAACTTCTGGCTCGCGTTGATCACGCTCGGCGAAGGCTGGCACAACAACCACCATCGCTGCCAGTACTCCGAGCGCCAGGGCTTCTTCTGGTGGGAGATCGACTTGACGCACTACGCGCTGAAGGCGCTGTCGTGGTTCGGCTTGGTCTGGGACTTGCGCCGGCCGGCGCGCGACGTGTACGCCGAAGCTTCGCGCTGAGCGCGGCGCCCGGAAGAAATCCTATTCGGCGGAGAGCTGGTTCAAGTCGGCCGGCGGAGGAATGCACCCTCGGCGGGACCGCGGCGGATTGACCGCCGCTTGGCCATGCTCGGCGCTAAAAGCGGAATCACGGACTTGACGCGTCCTCGCATGACATCCCGCCGAGGATGCATTCCTCCGCCGACCTTCTCGAACCTCCCCAGCGGTCTGGAATTCCTTCCGGCCCGCAGGGCGCCCGCGGCGCAGCCGCGGCGCGAGGCCGTTATCTTCCGTCCATGTCCCGCGCCGCCACCGCTGACGGCACAACGTCCTGTTCTTGGGGTCGGACGGCGGCCGACGACGCGGCCGTTGCGCCGTCGGCGAGACGCCGTTACGGCAGTTTCTTCGCGATCTCGGCCATGAGGTCGCGCGAGACATCGCCCATCATCACGTAGTGGCGAGCGCCCACCTTCCACTGGAGGACTTTTCCGGCGGACGAGGCGCGCAGCGGCCCGGGCAGAGGCTCGCGTCCCGGGGGAATGACGGAGGCGTCCTTGGGCAGGCGCACGGGGCGATCGGTCTGGAAGACGGAGAGGACGGTGAGGCCGTCGGTGTAGCGCGCGTGGCGCACGGGGCTCTTGCGGATGAAGAACTCGTCGGCGCTCTCGAAAATGAAGCCGCCCGGCAAAGTCTCGGGCAGGCGCGGTCCGCCGCCCGTCGTGCTGAGCTGGTCCAACGTCAGGAAGCGCGGGGAGAGGCCGCGCGCGCGCACCACGTCGCCCGAGGACTCGTCGACGCGCTCGTCGGTGGAGTCCTCGACGCGGAAGAGCTCCGCGTCCTGCGCCTTGCGCGGCTCGAACGAGGTGAACTGCGCCTCGCTCGCGAACGGTCGGCTCGGCTGCCAGCGCTTCATGCGCAGAACGATATTCGTGTCCTGGTCGATCCACAGCGTCTGCCATTCCTTGCCGTCGACCTTCGGGGCGAGGGTCAGGCGCCAGGTCGCGCGGCCGCAGACCTTCTCGGCGGTGCTCGCGGTGAGCTCGTAGTTGGACAGCAAGGTGTCGCGCTCGAGCTCGGGAGCCAGCACCTTCTCGTCGGCGCGCAGCGCGTTGCCGACGATCGTGCGGCCGCTCTTGATGGAGAGAACGCTCTCCTGGTCACCGTCGCTGATCTGCACGCGCGTGATCGAGCCGTCGGGCGCCAGGAACTCGCGGCGAACTCGGTCCGGAGGGCTCACATGGACGAGAAGCTCCTCGGCGCGCGTCGCGATGTCGCCGGACTTGGTGCGGCCGAAGAATTGCGTCACCATCACGCGCCCCTGGTACGGCACCGACGGGGGCGCCAACGTGGCGTCGAGCAAAGAGATCGGGTCCGGCGGCGTCTGGGCGCGCGCGGGCGTCAGCGCGGCGGACGCGGCCAGCAGGAGTCCGAGCAGGACCTTACTCCGCTCCGCCGTCGGCGGGGTCGGCATACAGGGTCGCCGTCTGGTCGGAGTAGGAGGACGCGACGAGGTGAGCCTCGGGCACCAAGGCCTCCGCGCTGTAGCGCTCGTGCGCGGCGAGCAGCGGCTCGAGCGGCAGCTCGTCGGAGGGCGCGGCCGTGCGCGCCCACACCGAGAAAGCCAGCGCCGCGGCGGCGACGGCTCCAACGGGAATCCAGAGCTTCGGATTCGCGAGCGCCGCCCAACGCGAGCGCTCGCCGACGAGGCGGTGCTCCAGAGTCAGCGCGAGATCGGCCGGCAAAGTGCGGCGCGGGGCGGAGGAGACCAGGAGCTTCAGGTGGCGCAGAGAGTCCAGCTCCCGGCGGCACGCGCCGCAGCTCGACAGGTGGGCGTCCGCGCGCGCGCGTTCCGCCGCGCCCAGCGCGCCGTCCAAGAAGGCCGAAATCTCGACGCCTTCGATGTGATCGTTCATGACACCCGACCTCCGCTCTTCTCCAACGACTCGTAAGCCTTTCTCAGGAGCAAGCGCCCCTGATGAATCCGCGAGCGCACGGTGCCGACGGGCACGTCCGTCACGCGCGCGATCTCCTCGTACGACAAGCCCTCGATGTCGCAGAGCACGACCGCCGACTTGAAGAGCGGCGGCACGCGCTGCAGCGCCTTCTGCAGCAAGTCCAGGCTTTCCCGCCGTACCAGCTCGTCATCCGGCAAAATCTCGTCCTCGGGCAGGAGGTCCGCCCAGCCCGAGTCCTCCACCGGCGCCGGCGCGTCGAGCGAGACCGTGCGGCTGTGCGAATGCCGCCGCATCCCGTCGAGGAACACGTTGTGCAGGATCCGCAGCAGCCAGGAGTCGAACGGCCGAGTCGAATCGTAAGACTCGGCGTGCTCCAAGGCCCGCGCGAACGACTCCTGCACCAGATCCCTCGCGTCCTGCTCGTTGCCGGACAGCCGGTAGGCGAAGTTGAACGCCTTGTCGCCCGCCCGTGCGATGAGGCCGGCGAACGTTTGGGCGTCCATCTTCTCCACTTCTATTACGCGCGACCGCGGGATTTGTTCGGGCCTTCGCGGCCGCCCGCGGCGGAGGAAAGGCGCCGGCGCGCGCGGGCGCGGCGGTGGGCGAGGGCGATCAAGGTCTCGACGAGGCGCGGGGTCGGCAGGCCGGACTCGCGCCAGAGCATGGGATACATGCTCGCGGGCGTGAAGCCGGGCAACGTGTTCGGCTCGTTGAGGTACACCGCGCCGGTGCGCTTGTGCACGAAGAAATCGAGCCGCGCGAGGCCGTATAAATCAAAGGCGCGGAAGGCGGCGAGGGCGACCGCGCGGATGCGCGCGGCGGTCTTGACCGACAGAGGCGCAGGCACGATCAGGCGCGCGCCGTTCGGATCGAGATACTTCGCGCGGTAGTCGTAAAATTCGGCGTTGGGCGCGATCTCGCCGATGATCGACGCCTTCAGCGCGAACCTGTCGCCGCGCGGGGCCCACGGATCGCCGAGCACGGCGGTCTCCACCTCGCGCGCGGGCACGCCCTTCTCGACGAGGGCCTTGTCGTCGAAGCGCAGCGCCTCGCGCAGCGCGGGGGCCACGTCCGCGGCGGACTTCGCCTTCACGACGCCGACCGACGAGCCCATGCGCGCGGGTTTGATGAAAACCGGGTAGCCGAAGCGTTCGGCCGCGGCGCGCGCCTCGGCCGGAGTGCGCGCGACGGCCCACGGCACCTGCGGCAGTCCGGCGGAGGCGGCGAGGCGCTTGCTCGCCTCCTTGTCCATGCCCGCGGCGGAGCCCAAGACTCCGCAGCCCACGTAAGGCGCGCCGACGAGCTCGAGCAGACCCTGCAGAGTTCCGTCCTCCCCCATCGGCCCGTGCAGGACGGGGAAAACGCAGTCCTGCGCGCGCAGCGACGCGAACAAGGTCCACGGGTTCAAGGTCTTCGCGCCGCGGCGCACGCGCGCCAGCGACGCGGGGGAGGCGTGCAAGTCCGCGGGCCTCTCCGCGAGCAGGGCCGCCGGGCGCACCTCGGCCCAGACGCCGGCCGCGTCGATGTGCACGAGGCGCGCGCGGAACTTGCGCGCATCGAGGTTGGCGACGACGCACTGCGCGGACACGAGCGAGACGAGGCGCTCCGAAGAACGCCCTCCGCACAGAACGACCACCGTGGGGCGCTTCATCGCGGCGCTACTTCGGGGATTCCTGGAGGAGCTGCAGGACCTTCTTGACGAAGACGTTCTTCTCGAACGGCTTGAGGAGGACTTCCTTCGCGCCGGCCTCGCGCGCGCGCTCGACCAGGTCGGAGTAGCCGGTGAGCACCATGACGGGGACCTGTTCGCCGACCGAGAGGCGGCGCAGGCGCGCGAGCACTTCGAAGCCGTCCATGCCGGGCATCATCACGTCGAGGATCACGAGGCTCGGGGCCTCGTCCTTGATTTTCTCGAGCGCCTCGAAGCCGGAACGCGCGGTCGTGATCGAGAGATTGCGGCTCACGCTCGCGAGGAACAGCATGAGCACCTCGACGAGGTCCGGGTTGTCCTCGACGATCAGCACGCTTTTCTTGCGCACCGAGCCGGCGCCGTCGACGACGGCCGGCGTCGCGTTCGACGCGCAGACCGGCAGTTCGAGGCGCGCGGTGGTGCCGCTGCCCGCGCCGACGCTTTCGAGCCAGATGCGTCCGCCGAGTTGCTCGACGATTTCCTTCGAGAGCGGGAGGCCGAGGCCCAGGCCCGGGTATTCGCGCGTCGGCCCCTGGTTCGCGGCGAAGAAGCGCTCGAAGACGTGCGGCATGAGCTCCGGCGGCACGCCGGGCCCGCGGTCGGTGACCGAGAGTCGCGCGCGGCCGCGGTCGTCGACGAGCTCGACGTCGAGCGCGCCGCTCGTCGGGCTGAATTTGGTCGCGTTCGAGAGCATGTTGTCGACGACGTCGGCGAGCTTGTCCGCGTCGGCGAGCACCCACACCGGAGACTCGCCGAGCTTGGCCGTGACGGACAGCTTCTTGCGCTTGATGTCCTTGCCCGCGCGCTCGAGCTGAGCGGAGACGACGGCGCGCAGATCGGCGGGCTTGAGGAGCATGGGCTTTCGGCCCTCGTGGACTTCGCGAATGCGCAAAATGTTGTTGAGCGTCGCGAGCAGTCCCTCCGCGCGCTCGATGACCGAGGTCAGGGCCTTCTTCTGGGGGTCGTTGACGGCGCCCAGGCCGCCGTCGCGCAAGGTGTTCGCGTAGCCGATGACGACGGTCAGCGGCGTGCGCAGCTCGTGCGAGACGTTCGCGATGAACTCGTTCTTCATCTGGTTGACCTGGCGCAGTTCCATGTTCTGGTTGACCAGGTTGCGGATCTCGACGACGCGGCGCAGGACCTGGCCGAGGTCGGCCTGCTGGAGGTCCTTGTGCGTCAGGTAGTCCATCGCGCCCTTCTTCATCGCGGCGACGGCGAGCTGTTCGCTGCCCGACGTCGTCGTCATGACCACGGCGGTCTTCGGGTGATGCTGGCGGATTTTTTCCAGAACGTCGAGGCCGTCGGTCGGCGGCAGGCGGTAGTCGAGAAAAACGAGATCGAAAGCCTTTTCCTGGAGCCGCCGCAGGGCGTCGTCGCCGTCGGAAGAGGCGTGGACCTCGAGGTTCGCGTTCGGGATCTGGCTCAGGAGAAGCTTGAGCAGATCGCGGCTCTCGTCCTGGTCGTCGACGACCAAAATGGAGAAGGCCGAAGCGGCGGGCTCTAGCATGCGCGCCCATTGTAGCAGACGCTCGTGGGCGCGTCCAGGGAGGGCGGGGGCGCTTCCTTGATAAGAGCCTGCGGAAAAGCTATCCTGGGGGTCTTCAATGGCCTCGGCTCCCGCCGCCGTGCATCCCGACGTCTCGAGGGTTCTCTTCGACGAGAGCGCCTTGAGCGCGCGCATTCGCGCTCTGGGCGCGCAGATCACGCGCGACTACGCGGGCCGCCGCCTGCTCGTCGTCGGGGTGCTCAAGGGCAGCCTGATCTTCATGTCGGACCTCCTGCGCGCGATCGGTCCCGAAGTCGACGTGCACATGGACTTCGTGGCCGTTTCGTCCTACGCGGGCACCGCTTCGACCGGCACGATCCGCGTCCTGCTCGACTTGCGCGAGAACCCCGAAGGCCGCGACGTCCTGGTCGTCGAGGACATCGTGGACACCGGGCTCACGCTGTCGTCGCTGACCGAGACCTTGCGCGCGCGCCGGCCCGCGAGCCTGGAAGTCTGCACTTTGCTCGACAAGGTCGAGTGCCGCAAGACCCCTTTCTCCCCGAAGTACGTCGGGTTCAAGATCCCGAACGAGTTCGTCGTCGGTTTCGGCTTGGACTACGAGGAGCGCTACCGTCAGCTGCCTTACGTCGGAATCCTGAGGACACCCTGAGATGGAAACCAAAAATCTGAAGCAAATGGCGATGTGGGGCTTCGGCCTGCTGGCGATGCTGATCCTGTTCAACAGCGTCAAGGGCGCCGCGAGCGTCGAGAACGAGATCCCGTACTCCGAGTTCAAGCAGCACCTGCGCGACGGCGCGATCTCCGAGCTGCGCGTGCGGCCCGACCTGATCCGCGGCGACTACCGCGACGACAAGGGCAAGTCGGTCAGCTTCCGTACGCTGCCGCTCAACGACCCGAACCTGGTCTCCGAGCTCGAGGACCACAAGGTCTCCAACTTCCAAGGCGAGCCGGACCGCTCTTGGATGTCGGGCCTCCTGCTCAACGTCGGCGGCATTCTGCTGTTCTTCGTGCTGTGGTGGTTCTTCGTGATCCGCCAGGTCCAGGTCGGCGGCAAGCAGGCGCTCTCGTTCGGGCGCTCGAAGGCGAAGATGGTCGACGACAAGAAGAAGAAGACCACGTTCGCCGACGTTGCCGGCTGCGACGAGTCGAAGGAAGAGCTCTCCGAGGTCGTCGAGTTCCTCAAGCATCCCGAGAAGTTCCAGAAGCTCGGCGGCAAGATGCCGCGCGGCGTCCTGCTGTTCGGGCCTCCCGGAACGGGCAAGACGCTGCTCGCGCGCGCCGTCGCCGGCGAGGCGGGCGTGCCGTTCTTCTCCGCGTCGGCCTCCGAGTTCGTCGAGATGTTCGTGGGCGTCGGCGCGTCGCGCGTGCGCGACCTCTTCGAGCAGGCGAAGAAGGCGGCCCCGGCGGTGATCTTCATCGACGAGCTCGACGCCGTGGGCCGGCACCGCTTCGCGGGCATCGGCGGCGGCCACGACGAGCGCGAGCAGACTTTGAACCAGCTCCTGATCGAGCTCGACGGCTTCGAGCAGAACCAGGGAATCATTTTGATCGCAGCCACCAACCGTCCCGACGTGATCGATCCGGCGCTGCTGCGTCCGGGCCGCTTCGACCGCCAGATCATGGTCCCCGTGCCGGACCAGAAGGGCCGCGAGGCGATCCTCAAGGTCCACTCGAAGGACGTGAAGATGTCGCCGAACGCGGACCTCGCGATCGTCGCGCGCCGCACGCCGGGCTTCGCCGGCGCCGACCTCGCGAACGTGATCAACGAGGCGGCTTTGCTCGCCGCGCGCAAGGGCAAGGAAGGCGTCGAGCTCTCCGATCTCGAGGAGTCGATCGAGCGCGTGATGGCGGGGCCCCAGCGCCGCTCGAGCCTGATGTCCGACAAGGAAAAGAAGGTCGTCGCCTATCACGAGTCGGGCCACACGCTCGTGGCGAAGATGCTGCCGGGCGCGGACCCGGTGCATAAAGTCTCGATCGTCTCGCGCGGCCACGCGCTCGGCTACACCCTGCAGCTGCCGCTCGACGACAAGTATCTGACCTCGCGCGTCGACATCCTGAACCGTCTCGCGATCCTGCTCGGCGGCCGCGCGGCCGAGGAGGTCACGTTCGACGAGATCACGACCGGCGCCGCCGACGATCTCTCGAAGGCGACCGCTTACGCGACGCGCATGGTGACCGAATTCGGCATGAGCGACCGCGTGGGGCCGCTGTCCCTGAAGAAGCCCGACCAGGAAGTCTTCCTGGGCCGGGACATCAACCAGGGTGCGGGCTACTCCGAGCGCACCGCTCAGCTCATCGACGAGGAGGTCAAGCGCCTCGTCGTCGACGCGCAGTCGAGGGCGCGCGACATCCTCGCGGCGAACCGCAAGGCGCTCGATCAGCTCGCGACGACCTTGTTCGACAAGGAAGTCCTCAACGGCGAAGACATCGATGCAATCCTCATCGCCGCGCGAGCCTGAGGCGCCGCCCGCGCCGCCGCTGCGCTTTCGCGCCCCGCGGCTGATGGGCATCGTCAACGCCACGCCGGATTCGTTCTACGCGGGGAGCCGCGCGTCGGGCGAGGCGGCGGTCGAGCGCGCGCTGCGTCTCGTCGACGAGGGCGCCGACATGATCGACGTCGGCGGCCAGTCGACCCGGCCGGGCTCCGACGCGGTGCCTCTCGAGGTCGAGCTCGCGCGCACGATCCCTCTCGTCAAGGCGCTGGCCGCGCGCATCAAGGTCCCGATCTCGATCGACACGGACAAGGCCGCGGTCGCGGCCGCGGCGCTGGACGCGGGTGCGCGCATCGTCAACGACGTGTCGGCGCTGCGGGCCGATCCGGCGATGGCGAAAACGGCGGCGCGCGCGGAGCGCGTCGTGCTCATGCACATGCTCGGCTCCAGCCCGAAGACGATGCAGGACGCGCCGCGCTACGACGACGTCGTCGAAGAAGTGCGCGACTTCCTCGCCGAGCGTCTCGAGGTCTTCGCCGCCGCCGGCGGCGATCCTCGGCGCGTGTGGATCGATCCGGGCGTGGGCTTCGGCAAGGACCTGCAGGACAACCTCGCGCTGATCAAGCACGTCGGCGACCTCGCCGCGGTGGCGCCCGTCCTGCTCGGCGTCTCGCGCAAGTCCTTCCTCGGCCGGATCGCCCCGGACGGCGGACCCGAGGAGCGCCTCCCGGGCTCGCTCGCGCTCGCCTCCTGGGCCGGCTTCGCGGGCGTCGAGGTCCTGCGCGTGCACGACGTGGCCGAGACGAAGAAGGCGCTGTCCGCTCTTTCCGCGGTGTCGGGGGCCGCGTGAGCCGCCTGTTCGGCACCGACGGCGTGCGCGGCGTCCCCGGCCGCGAGCCGCTGACGCCGGCCATGGTGACGGCGATCGCGTACCACGCGGCGCGGGCGCTCCTCGCGCGCGCGGGAATAACGCGCGGGACGATCGCGCTCGGCCGCGACACGCGCGCCACCGGGCCCGCGCTCGCGCGCCAGCTCGCGCATGGCTTCGCGGCCGCCGGAGTCAAGACCTTGGACCTCGGCGTGATTCCGACGCCGGGCGTCTCGTACCTGACGCCGCGAGTCGGCGCGTTCGCCGGCGTCGTGGTCTCGGCGAGCCACAACCCGGCCGCCGACAACGGAATCAAGTTTTTCGACGCGCTCGGCTTCAAGATGGCCCCGGAGCTCGAGCGCGCGGTGGAGGCCGGCGTCGCCGCGGGGACGAAGGTTCCGCCCCGTGGCGCGACGCTCGTCGACGGGCGCGCGCACGCGGCGCTGTACGTGGACTTCCTGCGCAGCAGCTTTCCGGCGACGCGCGACCTCGACGGCGTGCGCCTCGTCGTCGACTGCGCGAACGGCGCCGCGGCGAAATTCGCGCCCGCCCTCTTCGAATCGCTCGGCGCCGAGGTGCTCGCGATCGGCGTGAAGCCGAACGGCCGCAACATCAACTTGGGCTGCGGCGCGCTCGCGACGGAGGCGATGGGCCGCGAGGTCCGCCGCCGCCGCGCGCACGCGGGCGTGGCCTTCGACGGCGACGCCGACCGCGCGCTCGTCTGCGACGAGGCCGGCGCGCTCCTCGACGGCGACGCGGTGATCGGCGCCGCGGCCGTGCGCCTGCTCGCGCGCGGCGCGCTCAAGGGCGGCAAGGTCGCGCTGACGGTCATGTCGAACTACGGGCTGATCCGCTTCTTGAGCGAGCGCGGCGTGGAGGTCGTGACCACGCCGGTCGGCGACAAGCACGTGACCGAGGCGATCGAGCGCGAGGGCTTGAGCCTCGGCGGCGAGAACTCGGGACACGTCGTGTTTCGCGATTTCGCGCCGACGGGAGACGGGATCCTGACGGCGCTGCAGACGCTCGCCGCGTGGCGCGAGTCCGGAAAACCGATGAGCGCTCTGCGCCGCCTCTACGCGCCGACTCCGCAGACCTTGCGCGCGCTGCGCGTGGCGGCGAAGCCGCCTCTCGAGGGGTTGGGCCGCACGCAGGCCGAGATCTCGCGCGCGTCCGCGGCGCTCGAAGGACGCGGGCGCGTGTTCGTGCGCTACTCCGGGACGGAGTCGGTCCTGCGCGTGCTCGTCGAGGGACCGGACGTCGGCGAGAACGCGAGACTGGCGCAGGGCGTCGCAAAAACATATTTTTCCGAGACGGGACAGAACGAGGAGGCTCATCCATCATGAAGGAACAGCGCATCAAGCTCGGCGTGAACATCGACCACGTCGCGACTCTTCGCCAGGCCCGCAAGGACATCGATCCCGATCCGATCGCGGCCGCGCAGGTCGCGCGCCAGGCCGGGGCGGACCTGATCGTCTGCCACCTGCGCCGCGACCGTCGCCACATCCAGGACGCGGACCTGATCAAGCTCTGCCGCCTGAAGGGCGAGACGCACGTGGAGCTCGCCGACGACGCGAAGATGGTCGCGGCCGTGATGAAGGCGCGGCCCACGTCGGTGTGCTTGGTCCCCGAACGGCCCGGCGAGGTCTCGACCGAGGGCGGTCTGGACGTGACCAAGAATTTCAAGAGTCTGCAGAAAACCGTCGGCCGGCTCAAGAAGGCGGGGCTCGAGGTGAGCCTCTTCATCGCGCCCGAGGCGCCGAACGTGCGCGCGGCGCGCAACCTCGGGGCGGACGTCGTCGAGTTCAACACGACCGACTACGTCGCCGCGCAGACCAAGCCCGCGCAGAAGGCGGAGCTCGAGCGCCTGGAGCTCGCCACCTACATGGCTTGGGAGATGGGCCTCGTCGCGCACGCGGGACACGGTCTCGACTACCACAACGTGGCCCCGATCGCGCGCGTGCCGCACATGACCGCGCTGAACATCGGCTACTCGATCATCGCGCGCTCGGTGTTCGTCGGCCTGCGCACCGCCGTCTCCGAGATGCGCCGGCTGGTGGACTAGCGGAAGGACCGCGTGCGGCGATATGCAGGACGGCCGGCGGATGAATAGACCTTCGGCGGGACCGCAGCGGATTGACCGCCGCTTGGCCGCGCTCGGCGGCTCACGGCGGAATCACGTCCTTGACGCCGTCCTCGCGCGACATCCCGCCGAAGGTCTATTCATCCGCCGTTTCCTCCCGCCCGTCTCGGCCGCACGCGGCGAAGCCGCTGCGTCCCAGCCGTCGCCGTTCGCTGTGCGGGTCGCCGTCCGATCCCATCCCCGACGGGATGTCGTGCGAGGACGCGTCAAGTCCGTGATTCCGCCTTCAGCGCCGGGCATGGCCAAGCGGCGGTCGATCCGCCGCGGTCCCGGAGGGGATGGGATCGGACGGCGGCCGTCGCCGAGGACGTCGCCGTGCTGAGACGCGCAGTGGAGGCTTAGTATGTGCGGAATCGTGGGCTATGTCGGACCCAAGCAAGCGGTGCCTCTGCTGATGGAGGGTCTCAAGCGTCTCGAGTACCGCGGCTACGACTCGGCGGGCCTCGCGTCGATCGTCGACGGCGGGATCGAGCGGCGGCGGGCGCCGGGCAAGCTGACGAACCTGGAGAAGGTGCTGGTCGGCAGCCCGCTCGCGGGCTCGGTGGCGCTCGGGCACACGCGCTGGGCGACGCACGGCAAGCCGTCCGAGGCGAACTCGCATCCGCACACCGACGAGACCGGGACGATCGCGGTGATCCACAACGGGATCATCGAAAACTACCTGGAGATCAAGGACCGCCTCGTCGCCGCGGGCGCGAAGTTCGAGTCCGAGACGGACACGGAAGTCATCGCGCACCTCGTCGCGCAGAAGATCAAGCAGCTCCAGCCGCCGGGCTCCACGCCGAAGCCGGACTTGAACGAGCCGCTCCTCTTTGAAGCCGTGCGCCGCGCGCTCGCCGACGTGAAGGGCGCTTACGCGATCGCGGTGCTGTGGTCGAAGGCGCCGAACGTGATCGTCGCGGCGAAGACGGCGTCGCCGCTGATCATCGGGCTCGGCGAGGGGGAGACCTTCCTCGCCTCCGACATTCCCGCGTTTCTCGCGCACACCCGGAAGGCCGTTTTCATGGAAGACGGGGAGATGGCGGTGCTCAAGCGCGACGGGGTCAGCTTCTTCAACCTCGCGGGCAAGAAGATCGACAAGACGCCGATCACGATCTCGTGGGACCGCACGATGGCGGAGAAGTCCGGCTACCGACATTTTATGCTGAAGGAGATCCACGACCAGCCGATGTCCTGCGAGGACACGATGCGCGGCCGGCTGTTCCCGCTGAAGGGCGTGCTCGAGCGCGACTGCGGGATGAACGCCGACATTCTCCGGAAGACGCGCGCGGTGCACATGATCGCGTGCGGCACCGCCTATCACGCCTGCCTCGTCGGGCAATATTGGTTCGAGACGCTCGTCGGCATTCCGACGCGCGTCGAGACGGCGTCCGAGTTCCGCTACCGCGAGACGACGATCTCCCCGGACGACCTCGTGATCGCGATCAGCCAGTCCGGCGAGACCGCCGACACCTTGGCCGCGGTGAAGCTGGCGAAGGAAAAAGGCGCGAAGGTGCTCGCGATCTGCAACACGGTCGGCTCCGCGCTCACGCGCGCGGCGGACTGGACCTTGTACTCCCATTGCGGGCCGGAGCTCGGCGTGGCGTCGACGAAGGCGTTCATCGGCCAGCTGACCGCGCTCTCCGTCCTGGTCCTCCATGCGGCGATGGGCCGCTGCGCCATGACCGAGGCCGAAGGCCGCGCTTTCGTCGAGGATCTGGTCAAGGTCCCCGGCGAAATCCGCGCCGCGCTCAAGCTCGACAAGCAGGTGCAGCTGATCGCGCGCAAGTTCGCCAAGAAGGAGCACTTCCTGTTCATCGGCCGCTACGTGAACTACCCGATCGCGCTCGAGGCGGCGCTCAAGCTCAAGGAGATCTCCTACATCCACGCCGAGGGCTACGCCGCCGGAGAGCTCAAGCACGGACCGATCGCGTTGATCGACACCGAAATGCCGGTCGTCGTGATCGCGACGAAGTCGCGCGTTCTCGAGAAGACGCTGTCGAGCCTCGAGGAGGTGAAGGCGCGCGGCGCCCAGCTCATCGTGGTGGCGACCGAGGGCGTGGGCGATTTTAAAGACGTCGAACACGTCCTGAGATTGCCGCCGATGTCCGAGCTGCTCTCGCCGATCGTCAACATCATTCCGCTCCAGATGCTCGCGTACCACATCGCCGACCTGCGCGGCTGCGACGTGGACCAGCCGCGCAACTTGGCGAAGTCCGTCACGGTCGAGTGATGGAGCTCGGCGTCGACCTGGTCGAGATCGCGCGCATCAAGGCGCTCGCCAAGAGAAATCCGCGCTTTTTGAAGCGCGTTTTCTCCGCCGCCGAGATTGCCTACTGCAAGGCCAAGAAAAATCCGTGGCCGCACTTCGCCGTGCGCTTCGCCGCGAAGGAAGCCGTCTACAAGACGCTCGGCAAGGCCGAGATCCCGCTCACCGCGATCTCCGTCTCCCGCGCCTCCTCCGGCCGCCCGACCGTCTCGATCTCCGGCAAGCCCGACGCGAAGCTCAAGCTCTCCCTGTCGCACGGCCGCGAGCACGCGGTCGCCTTCGCCGTCCGCCTGCCTTAATCGATCCGTCGGGCCGAGCCGATCGATACCCGACCAAAGAGTCGACTGACGCTGGCGTCACCATTTTGATCTCTGGTAGAGTGAATGCATGAAGAAGAGAAAACTCGGTCGTCAGGGACTGGAGACGTCGGCGATCGGACTCGGCTGCATGGGGATGTCGTTCGCGTACGGCAAGCCCGACCTGGCGGAGTGCGCGCGTACCTTGCACCGCGCGATCGAGCTCGGCGTCGACTTCTTCGACACCGCCGAGATCTACGGACCGTGGACGAACGAGGAGCTGCTCGGCCGCGAGCTCGCGGGCAAGCGCGACAAGGTGTTGATCGCGACGAAGTTCGCCTTTAAAATTTCGCCGCAGGGCGAGCGTCTCGGTCTCGACAGCAGCCCGGAGAACGTGAAGAGCGCCGTCGAGGGTTCGCTCAAGCGGCTGAAGACCGATCACATCGACCTGCTCTACCAGCACCGCCTCGACCCGAAGACGCCGATCGAGGACACCGTCGGCGCGATGGCGGAGCTCGTCAAGCAGGGCAAGGTCCGCTTCCTGGGACTCAGCGAAGTCGGCGCCGCGACGATCCGCAAGGCGCACGCGGTGCATCCGATCTCCGCGATCCAGTCCGAGTATTCGCTGTGGGAGACGACGGTCGAGGAGCGCGTGCTCCCCGTCCTGCGCGAGCTCGGCATCGGCTTCGTGCCCTACAGCCCCGTCGGCCGCGGCTTCCTGACCGGCCAGATCAAGAGCGTCGAGGATTTCGCCGCCGACGACTTCCGCCGCCTCCAGCCGCGCTTCGCCGGCGAGAACTTCGCCAAGAACCTCAAGCTCGTCGACGACGTGAAAAAGATCGCCTCCGCGCACGGCGCCACGCCCGCGCAGATCGCGCTCGCCTGGCTGATGACGCGCGGCGACGACATGGTCTCGATCCCGGGCACGACGAAGGTCAAGCACCTGGAAGAAAACGTCCGCGCCGTCGACCTGAACCTTCCTGCGAAGACCTGGGCGGAGATCGACGCCGTGCTGAAGAGCTTCAAGGTCGCCGGTCTGCGCTACCCGGCCGAGATGATGAAGCTCGTCGAGGCCGATTAAGCGGGCGTCAGCCCGCGTACCACAGCACCGCGCAGAAATGGCACGCCGTGCCGGCGAGCACGAACAGGTGCCAGATGAAGTGGCCGTAGCGCCAGTGGTGGTCGCGCACGTAGAAGATCACGCCGACGGTGTAGGACAGGCCGCCGGCGACGAGCCAGTAGAAGCCCGCGTGCGGCATGAGCCGCCACAGCGGACCGATGCCGAGCACGGACACCCAGCCCATCAGCAGGTACAGGAGCGTGGAGAAGCGGGGGAAGCGCGTGCCGCCGAAGATCTTGAAGAGCACGCCGGCGGCGGTCAAGAGCCAGATCGACCACAGCATGCGGGTGCCGAGCGGGCCGCGCAGGACGCCCAGCATGAACGGCGTGTAGCTGCCCGCGATCAGGAAGTAGATCGCCATGTGCTCGGCGATGCGGAAGACGCGCTTGAAGCGGCCCTGCGGCAGGGCGTGGTACAAGGTGGAGCCCAGATAAAGGAGGAAGACGCTCGCGCCGAAAGCGACGGCGCCCACGACCGCGCGAGGGCCCTCGCTGCGGCGCAGAGCGTGGCCGACGAGGACGGGCAGGACCGCGAGCGCGGCGAGCGCTCCGGCGCCGTGGCTGACGCTGTTGGCGATCTCCTCGCCGACCGTCTGCTGACGGTCGCCGGTTTCCGGGTCGACGACGCTCGCGAACGTTTCCATGAAACGTATTGTAGCCAATACGCGCCGGGCGTTGATTTCCTTCGTCTCTCCTGTTAATCTATCGAAGCCATGAGCCGAACTCTCGTCCTCAATAAGAGCTTCCGCGCGGTCGCCGTCGCCGACTGGCAGCGTGCGCTGACGCTCGTCTACATGGGCCTGGCGGAGGCCTTGGACGAGGCGTTGATCCCGTACGATTTCCCGGCGTGGGTCGCGGCGTCCTCGAACTGGGTGGAGGCGCCGGCGGGCTTCGTGCGCTCGACGAGCATGCGCTTCGCCGTGCCCGAGGTGATCCGCCTGGTGCGCTACGACCGCGTCCCGCACCGCGAGGTCGCGTTCACGCGCCACAACGTCTTCGCGCGCGACGGGCGGCGCTGCGCGTACTGCGGCAAGCGCAAGTCGACCGACGAGCTCGACTTGGACCACGTGATCCCGCGCTCGCGCGGCGGTCCCCACGTCTGGACCAACGTGGTGACCTCCTGCCGCCCGTGCAACTTGAAGAAGGCCGACAAGCTGCCCGAGGAGGCGGGGATGCCGCTGAAGGTGACCCCGGAGAAGCCGCGCTGGACCTTGATGGGCAGCCTGATCCCGCACCCGCGCCGCGACATTCCCGACAGCTGGAAGAAGCTGCTCGCGTCCGTCGACGCCTAGCGCCGGTCGTCGCTACTTGTCGTCGTCCTTCTTCTTGTCCTGCGCCTCTTGCTCCTCCCGGCGGTCGTTGTCGACCGACGTCTTGTAGGCGGCGATGAGGACGATCATGCGGGAATCGACCGCGGCGTGATCTTGGATCTTGACGTCCCAGTCGTCGGAGAGCACGTTCAGCCACGGGCGGCGCAGCTCGGCGATCACGGCGCCGCCCGGTTTGCGTAAAGTCAGATTCGTCGAGATCCACTCGACCTTCTCGGACGTCGCGATTTCTTGGCCCCGACCGTCGAGGATCGAGTAGACCGTGTTCACCTTGAACAGGGAGCGGAACACGTGCTCTTGGATGGCGCCGAGGGGGCGGCCCGAGCAGTCGCTCACGTCGATGTGCGTGCCCCAAGAAATCAGCTTCGCGTGAGACTTCGCGACGCACGCGCCGGACGCGTCGTTGAAGGTGAAGTCCTTCGTGAGCGTCAGGAACTTCTCGATGATCTTGCCGAACGGCTTCCCGCCCGCCTTCAGGTCGAACGTGTCCGTGTCGAGCAGGAGCTTGCGCACGGAGATGATCTCCTCGTGCACCGTGAACTCGTCGGGCAAAGTCGGCGCGGCGGAGATGGTTGCCGCCGGAGCGGCCGCGGGCGTCGCGACGACCGCCGCGGGAACTCCGGTCGAGGCGCGCAATTGGGCGAGAGCGGACGATTGGGAGAACGCCGGCCCGGCGCAGAGAGCCAAGGGGAGGAGGCGGAAAATCTTCATGGCGAAAGCTTAGACAATAGGGCCGGACCCTTCCAGGGTCCGGGGGCCCAGGCGCCTCGGGACGAGCGGCCCGGACGAAGTGCTATGATCGGCACGTGACCCCCAAACCGCTTTCGAAGGCGGAGCTGCGCGAGGGCCTCGTCGAGAGGAAGGACGACGACAACAAGGGCGTGTACGGCCACGTCCTGCTCGTCGCGGGCTCGCGCGGCATGGCGGGCGCGGCCGTGCTCGGGGCGCGGACCGCCCTGCGCTCCGGCGCGGGGCTGGTCAGCGTCGCGGTCCCGGCCGGCGTCGCCGACGTGGTCGCGGGCGCGGTCCCGTCGGCGATGACGTTGGCGCTGCCCGACAACGCTGCGGGGACGTTCCGGCCCGAGGGCGTCGAGCGCCTGCGCGCCTACGCGCGCGAGCGACGCATCACCTGCGCCTCGATCGGCCCCGGCCTCACCACGCATCCGGACGCCGTGCGCTTCGTCCTGCACGCCCTGTCGTCGATCCCTCTGCCGTTCGTGGTCGACGCGGACGCGCTCAACGCGCTTTCCCTGCAGGAGCCGGCGGCCGTCGCGCAGCTCTTTCGCGCGCGCAAGCTGCCGTGCGTGTTCACGCCGCATCCGGGCGAGATGGCGCGCGCGCTGAAGACCGCGACGCCGCTGTCGGACGCCGACCGTCTGCGCGCCGTCGAGAGGCTCGCGCGCGATTGGAGCGGCGTCGCCCTGCTCAAGGGCCGGCGCACGTTGATCTCCTCCGGCGTGCGCACCGTCGCCAACACGACGGGCGGTCCGGCGCTGGCCAAGGGCGGCTCCGGGGACGTGCTGACGGGCCTCATCGCCGGGCTGTGGGCGCAGGCGCTCGCGTCGGGACGCGTCGCGGGCGATCAGGCCTTGCGCTGCGCGGCGCTCGGCGCGTGGCTGCACGGAACGGCGGGCGACCTCGCCGCCAAGGAGCTGACCGCGTGGAGCGTCGCCTCGTCCGACCTCCCGGATTTCCTCCCGCGGGCCTTCGCCGCGCTGTGACCTCCCGCACCGCCGCCGAGACCGAGACGCTCGGCGAAACCTTGGGCCGCGCGCTGCGCGCCGGAGACGTCGTGCTCCTTTACGGCGACCTCGGTGCCGGCAAGACCACGTTCGTGCGCGGGCTCGCGCGCGGCGCGGGCTTTCGCGGCCGCGTGTCGAGCCCGACCTTCGCTCTCGCGCACGCGTATCGCGGCAAGCGTCTGACCCTGCATCATCTCGATTTATACCGCCTCGCCGAAGGCGAGACCGGGGAGGTCGGCCTCGACGAGCTGCTCGCCGACCCGCGCGGCGCCGTCGTCGTCGAGTGGCCTCAGGCCGTCGCGCGCTGGCCGAAACGCCGCGTCGAGGTTCGCCTGGCTCACGCGAAAAGCGGTCGCCGAATATCCGTGCGCGATAAACGCAATGCAGATTGATCCAACTATCACCGGTGACGCTGATTGGCGTTCGTCGGAAGAGGAAATGAATATTCTCGCGGTCGACGCCACGGGCGAGTCCTTGAGCGTCGCGCTCGAGACGAACGGCCGCGTGCTCGCCGCGCGGCGCGCGGGACGCACGCCGCACGACGAGTCCTTGCTGCCCGCCATCGAGAGCCTGCTCAAGCGCGCGCGGCTCCAGTGGAACGATTTGGACGCGGTCGCCGCGGCCTCGGGGCCGGGGCGTTTCACGGGCATCCGAATCGGGCTCTCGTTCGCCGCGGCCGCCGGCTATCAGCTCGAGATTCCCGCGCTCGCGCTGTCGCGGCTCGAGGCGGCGGCGGAATCGTCGGCCGCCGCGCGCGTGCTCGCCGCACTTCCCGGCTGGAAGGGCGAGGTCTATCATCAGGAGTTCTCGCGCGGACGTTGGGGCCTCAAGGAAACGGGTCCCGCCGCCTGGACGGCAGCCGAGGGTTGGGCCGCCGCGCGCACCGCGGCCGAGGCGCGCGGAGAGATCGTGGCGCTCGTCGACGTCGGGGCCGAGCACTTGCTGCCGGTCGCGCGCCGGCGCCTCGCGGCGAAAAAGATCCCGCCGTTCTCGCCGTTCTATTTGAAGCCCGCAGGCTATGAAAAGCCCCGCGGTTAGGCCCGCGACCGCCGCGGACGCCGAGGCCGTCGCCGCGCTCGCGCGCCGCCCGTTCGCCGCGGCCTGGTCGCAAGACGCCTACGCCGCCGAGACTTCGCGTCCCGACGCGGTTTTCCTCGTCGCCGTCGAGAGCGGCGTCGTCGGCTACGCGCTTGCGCGCGTTACGGGCGACGAGCTTCAACTGCTCGATTTCGCCGCGGCGCGGGACGGGCGCGGGGTCGGCCGCGCGCTCTGGGGCGCCCTCGTCGACGCGGGGCGGGCCCGCGCCGCGCGGACGCTGACGCTCGAAGTCGCCGCGAACAACGCGCGCGCGCTCGCGTTCTACGCGCGGGCCGGGGCGCGTGTTGTCGGCCGCCGTGCGAAGTTCTACAATGGCGACACGGACGCCCTGCTTCTGGACGTCCAAATCGAATGATCCTCAGCGCCCTTCTCGCCGCTTTCCTCGTGCCCGTCCGGGCCGATCCGGCGCCGGCCGTTTCCACCGCGCCCGCCGCGTCGACGGCGACCGTCGCGTCTTCCTCCCAGCAGGCGCAGACCGAGTATCTGCGCGGGACCTTGCTCGAGCGCCGCGGCGCGTACGCGGACGCGCTCGCGGCCTACGAGAAGGCGCTCACGATCGATCCGTCGTCGGCGTTCATCGCGGGCGAGGCCGCGAACCTCGCGCTCGAGCTCCAGGACCTGGACCGCGCCGAGAAGTGGGCGCGCGTGCGCCTCGATCTGGCGCCCAACGACGCGCGCTCGCGCGTGATCCTGGGCCGCGTGCTGTGGGCGCGCGGCGACGCCGCGGGCGCCGAGATCGAGTACGAGCAGGCGCTGAAGTCCGACCCGACGTCGGAGGACACCTTGTTCGCGCTGGTCGAGCTCATCGCGGCGCACGACCCGCAGAAGGCGCGCGCGCGCCTGGAGGAGTTCCAGAAGAACAACCCCGACCGCGCCGCGCGCGCTCTCTTCGAGCTCGGCCGCCTCGACGTCGCGCAGAACCTGGTCCCGGCCGCGATCGAGAAGTTCAAGCGCTCGATCAGCCTCGACGACGCGCAGTCCGGCCCGGCGCGCGAGGCGCTGGCACAGTCCTACGAGATCATGCACGACACGGCCGCGGCGCTCGACGAGGACCTGAAGATATTGGCGGACGATCCCGAGGCGTTCGAGCTGCGCGCGCACGTCGGCGAGCTCCAGGAGGCTCTGGGCCGCCTCGACGACGCGCGCGAGACCTTCCGCGATCTGAAGAAGCGTCGCCCGGGCGACCCCGCGGCCTGCGCGTGGCTGGCCGGCGACGCCGAGCGCGCGGGCGACTACGCGCGCGCCGCCGCGGAGCTCAAGGACAGCGCGGCTCTGAAGGATGATCCCGTTTTAAACCTGCGCCTCGGCTACTACCAGCTGCAGGCCGGCAGCATGAAGGACGCGATGGCGACCTTGACCGAGGCGCGCCGCCGCTGGCCGAAGGACGACCGCATCGCCTACTACCTCGCGCTCGGAGACGACGACCAGGGCCGCCACGAGGAGGCCGTCTCGCTGCTGCGCGAGGTGCTCGCGATCAAACCCGACGACCGCGACGCGCGCTGGCAGCTCGCGACCATTTTGGAGCGCCTCAATAAAATGTCCGAGGCCGAGCCCGAGTTCCGCCGCCTGATCGCCGACAAGCCCGACGACGCGCCCGCGCTCAATTATCTCGGCTACTCGTTCGCCGACCGCGGCATGAAGCTCGACGACGCGAAGACGCTCATCGACCGCGCGCTCGCGATCGAGCCGACGAACGCGGCCTATCAAGATTCGCTCGGCTGGGTCCTGTTTAAGCTCGGCCGCTCGACCGAGGCCGCGCACGAGCTCGCCGTCGCCGCGAAAAATCTCCCCGACGACGACGAGGTCTGGGGCCACATCGCGACCGTGCGCGAGGCGCTCGGCGAGAAGGACATGGCCTGGCGCGCGTGGCGGCTGTCGCAGAGCTTCGGCGGCAAGAGCGCGGCCGAGCGCGCCGACGCCCTGCAGAAGCCGATGAGTCCCGAGGCCGCGGGCGAGCTCTGGCGCGCGCATCTGGCCGCGCTGCATTCCGGGGTCAAGCGCTTCGCGGGCGTGTGCACGTTCGAAGGCAAGATCGGCGGCCGCACTTTGTCGCAGAATGCCCTGGTGAATTTCCGCGCCGCGCCGCGGCAGTTTTCCCTCGAGATTCTGGGTCCGCTGTTCTCGCCCGTGGCGCGCGCGACGCTCGACGAGAAGGGCTTCACGATGGACGATTATCACATCGACGGGTTCGACGACGCTCAGGTCCGCGCCGCGGCCGAGGGCTCGCTGTCCGCGATCGCGGGCGCGATCGCCGGCGAGCCGTTCGCGGCCGGCCCCGCGCGCATCGAGGGCTGGGGCCGCCATACGCTCGCGCGTTCGTCCTGGACCGTCGACATCAGTACCGACGCCGTGGCCCGCTCGGTCACGCCCGCGGGCGGAGCCGCGCTGAATTTCTCGGACTTCGACAAGAACCGACTGCGCCGCATCCCGCGCGCCTTCCAGTCCTCCGGGCGGTTCTGGGAGCTGACGCTGTCCTGCCCCGAGGCGAAGATCGAGCTCGAGGCGCCCGACGAGCCCCTGCCGGAGCTGCCGTGAAAGTCCAGTGCCCGGCCAAGGTGAACCTCTTTCTCGAGGTCACCGGCCGGCGCAAGGACGGATATCACACGCTCTCCACGCTGTTCGCCAAGCTCAACGTCTACGACGTTCTCGATTTCACGAAGATCAACGGCGGGCGTCCCGTGCTCGAGATCGTCGACGAGCTCGGCACCGGGCCGCTGTCGTCGGGTCCCGACAATCTCGTGATGCGGGCCGCGGAAGCCTTCTACAAGGCCTTCCGGGTCGGCGTCGGAACGAAGATCGTCCTCACCAAGCGCATCCCGATGGGCGCGGGCCTCGGCGGCGGCTCCTCGGACGCGGCCGGCACCTTGCTGGGCCTGGCCAAGCTCTTCGACATCGAGCTGAACGCCGCCCGGCGCCGCAAACTGCACGACATCGGGGTCAAATTGGGCGCGGACGTGCCTTTTTTCCTGAAAGACGCGAATTTCTGCCGCGCGACCGGCATCGGCGACCGCCTGAAACCCGTCAAATTCGCCAAGTCCCTGCCCTACATGGTCCTGGCCTGGCCGGGCTTCCCGTCCCCGACGGGGCCGGTGTACTCCCATCTGCCCCCGCGCCGTCGGGCGGACGTGTTGACAAGGCTGTCCCAGCTTGATAAACTCGTCCGCAGTCTGAAGAGGGGTCGCCCCGTCGAGGAATGGGGGGGTCTCCTCTTCAATCGTTTGGAGCAGGCGGAGATGCCGGTCATGGCGCAGATCGCGCAGGCTCGGCGCATCCTGGAAGCCGCGGGTGCGAAGGGCGTGCGGATGTCGGGCTCGGGTTCGTCGGTCTTCGGGTTCGTTTCCTCCCACGGGGAGGGCGAACGGGTCGTCCGGCGGCTCCAGGCGTATCCCTGGAAGGTCTATTTGACCAGCTGTCACGGTTAACCCCCCTTGGAGATCACGGAAGTCCGCGTCCATCTGCGCAGCGAAGACAAGCTGAAGGCCTTCGCCACGGTGACGTTCGATCATTGTTTCGTCGTTCGCAACATGAAGGTCATCGACGGCGGGGAAGGGCTGATCTTGTGCATGCCGTCGCGCAAGATGCCCGACGGTTCGTTCAAGGACGTGGCGCATCCGATCAGCGCCGAGTTTCGATCGATTTTGGAGAAGAAAGTGTTCGCCTGCTACGAAGAAGAGCGTCGCAAAGCCGCCGCGGCGGCAAAGTCCGGCTCCCAGGTGGTGTAACGGTAACACAGCGGCCTTTGAAGCCGTTATTCCTGGTTCGAGTCCAGGCCTGGGAATGACCGCCTTCACGCAAACGGGAAAAAAGACAACATGAGCCACGCGAAAAAACCGAGCCCTCTCGCCGCGCTGATCCTGGCCGCCGGCCAGGGCACGCGCATGGAGTCGACGATCCCCAAGGTGCTCCACCACGTCGGCGGACGCCCGATGCTGTACTACATCCTGCGCATCGCCAACGCGCTCAAGCCGGGCGCGATCGGCGTCGTCGTCGGCCACGAGGCGGACGAGGTCAAGAAGCAGACCCTGGAGATGGCCAAGGCCGTCGGCTTCAACCGCCCGATCCAGTTCATCGTGCAGAAGAAGCAGTTGGGCTCGGGCAACGCGGTGCTCGAGAGCCTGCCGTTTCTCAAGAAGTTCAAGTCCGCGATCGTCATGTGCGGCGACACGCCGCTGCTGACCTACGAGTCGATCTACAACCTGACTCTGACGCACGACCAGCTCAAGGGCCAGGCGACCCTGCTCACCGCGCGCATCCCGAACCCGAAGGGCTACGGCCGCATCGTGCGCGGCGCGCTCGGCGAGGTCCAGCGCATCGTCGAGGAGTCGGTCGCGAGCCCGAAGGAGCTCGGCATCAACGAGGTCAACTCCGGCGCTTACATGTTCGAGCTCGACGCGCTGATCCAGGGCCTCAAGGACATCGGCGCGAAGGGCCCCAAGAAGGAGCATTTCCTGACCGACGTGATGGAGATGATCCGCGCCAAGGGCGGGCGCATCCACGCGTACGCGTCGTCGAACGCCGAGGAAGTCCAGGGCGTCAACAACCGCGCCCAGCTCGCGGCGGCCGAGCGCATCCTCAACAAGCGCATGCTCGAGCGCCTGATGATCTCCGGCGTCACGATCCGCGACCCGCAGTCGACGCACGTCGACGCGGACGTCGAGATCGGCCAGGACACGGTCGTCTACCCCGGCGTCATCCTGCGCGGCAAGACGAAGATCGGCCGCATGTGCCGCATCGGGCCGTTCACGCACATCGAGGACACGACCATCGGCAACGAGTGCGAGGTGCGCATGTCGTACGTGCTGAGCTCGCGCCTGCTCGAGAAGACGACGGTCGGGCCGTTCGCGCACATCCGCCCGGAGTCGTGCATCGGCCCGCGCGCGCGCGTCGGCAACTTCACCGAGGTCAAGGCGTCGCGCATCGGCTTCGGCTCGAAGGTCAACCACCTTTCCTACATCGGCGACGCGGACATCGCCGAGGACGTCAACATCGGCGCGGGCACGATCACGTGCAACTACGACGGCAAGGAAAAGCACAAGACGACGATCGGCGCGAAGGCCTTCATCGGCTCGAACGTGAACCTGATCGCCCCCGTGAAGGTCGGCCGCGGCGCGAAGGTCGCCGCCGGCTCGACCGTGACCGAGGACGTCCCCGACGAGGCGCTCGCCATCGCGCGCGCCCGCCAGGTGAACAAGACCTGATATGGCCGTCAAGACTCCTCTCTCGGAGGCGCGGATGCCCGCCCACAAGTTCGTCGAGAAGCCCTTGCCGATGGAGGGCTTGAAGACGCTGCGCGGACTCAAGATCTTCTCCGGGAACGCGAACCGCCCGCTCGCCGAGGGCATCTGCACCTATCTCGGCGTGCCGCTCGGCAAGTCGCACGTCGGCCGCTTCGCCGACGGCGAGATCAACGTCCAGATCGACGAGAACGTCCGCGGCGCGGACTGCTACGTGATCCAGCCGACCTGCCGCCCGACGAACGAGAATTTGATGGAGCTCCTGATCATGATCGACGCGCTGCGCCGCGCGTCGGCGGGGCGCATCACCGCCGTGATCCCGTACTACGGCTACGCGCGCGCCGACCGCAAGACCCAGCCGCGCATGCCGATCAGCTCGAAATTGGTCGCGAACCTCATCGTGGAAGCCGGCGCCCAGCGCGTGATCACCATGGACCTGCACGCGGCGCAGATCCAGGGCTTCTTCGACATCCCGGTCGACCATCTGTACGCGGCGCCGATCATCCTGGACTACGTGAAGAAGAAAGCCCTCAAGAACCTCGTCGTCGTGTCGCCGGACGTCGGCGGCGTGGAGCGCGCGCGCGCGTTCGCCAAGCGCCTCAACGCCCAGCTCGTCATCATCGACAAGCGCCGCCCGCGCCCGAACGAGGCCTCGGTCTACAACGTCATCGGCGACGTGAAGGGCAAGACCTGTTTCATTCTCGACGACATGGTGGACACCGGCGGCACTTTGTGCAAGGTCGCCGACAAGATTCGCGAGCAGGGCGCTTCGAAAGTCTACGCGGCCTGCGTCCACGGCGTGCTGTCCGGCGCCGCGCACGACCTGATCGCCAAGTCGTCCCTCGAGGAAATGATCCTCACCGATTCGATCCCGGTCCACGCGCTGGCCGGGGGGAAGCTGACGGTTCTGTCGATCGCGCCCCTCTTGGGCGAGGCGATCGCGCGCAATCATCAGGGCAAATCGATCAGCGCTTTGTTCGTTTAAGCCACAGGAGGATGTACCAGTCATGGAAATCACGTTGAACGTCGAAGTCCGCGCGGAGAAGAAGGGCACCAAGAAGGCGCTCTCGGGCCTGCGCGCGGGAAGCCGCATCCCCGCGATCGTGTACGGCGGAGACAAGGGGCCGATCAGCATCGCGCTCTCCGAGAAGGAGCTCATCGCCGCGCGCAAGAAGGGCGGCACCAACGCGATCCTGCACCTGAAGCACGACAAGGGGACCGAGACGGTCATCGTCAAGGACCTCCAGCGCCACCCGGTCACCGATCGGCCGGTGCACGCCGACTTCCAGCGCATCTCGCTGACCAAGAAGATCGAGGCCCGCGTGCCTCTCGTCGTCGTCGGCGAGGCGCCCGGCGTCAAGGACTTCGGCGGCATGCTCGCGCACGAACTGCGCGAACTGCGCATCAAGGCCCTGCCGACCGCGATCCCGCAGAAGATCGAGGTCGACATCTCGCACCTCGGCCTGCACCAGAGCCTGCTCGTCAAGGAGCTCAAGGTTCCCGAGGGCGTCGACCTCGTCGACGCGCCGGACCACGTGGTCGTGCGCATCTCGATCGCGAAGGTCGAGGTCGTCGAGACTCCCGCCGCCGCCGTTCCCGGCGCCGAGGGCGCCGCCGGCGCCGCCGAGCCCGAGTCGTCCAACACGAAGGGCAAGAAGGACGAAGAGGGCAAGCTCGTCAAGGAGACGGCGAAGCCGGGCGCTCCGGCCGCCGACGCCAAGAAGGAGCCGGCCAAGAAGGAAGGCAAGTAGCCTTTTCCTGAAGTGGCGCTCAAGCTCGTCGTCGGTCTCGGCAATCCGGGCCCGGAATACGAGCGGACGCGCCACAACGTCGGGTTCCGCCTCGCCGATCGAATGGTCGGCGAGGCGGACTCGTCTTGGAAGGACTTCAAGGGCCTGGGCGTCGCCGCGAGGCGCGGCGACCTCTGGGTGGTCAAGCCGATGACGTACATGAACGAGTCCGGGAGGTTCGTGCGCGCCTTCGCCGACTATCACAACGCGGGTCCGGCCGACGTGCTCGTCGTCTACGACGAGCTGGCCCTGCCGCTCGGCAAGCTGCGCCTGCGCAAGCAGGGTTCCGCCGGGGGGCAGAAAGGCATGCTGTCGATCCTCCAGCATCTCGGCACGGACGCCGTGCCGCGCCTGCGCATCGGCATCGGGCCCCAGCCCGAGCGCGTGAAGGCGGAGGACTTTGTCTTAAGCCGCTTCCGCTCGGCGGAGGAAGCGGAGCTGGACCTCGCCCTGGACGCGGCCGTCTCGGCGGTCGAGACGGTTCAGTCCCAAGGCATGGACGTCGCGATGAACCGCTTCAACCCGGCCCCCGCATGAGTCCCTTATTCAAGATCGGCGTCGGCGTCTTTTTCGGGATGCTGGGGCTCGGCTATTTGTATCGGCCGGACCTGATCGAGCGGTTGAACGCCGTGCTGCGCAATTACTTGCTCAACGACGCCTACATCGCGCTCGAGCGCAAGAAGTGGGGCTCCTTCTTCCTGCTGCTCGCGTTCCTGTTCCTCTACATGGGATGGACGGCCCTCGCGCGCTGACGGACGGCCTGGCCGCGCTCGCGGCGGAGGCCGTTTCTTGGATGCGAGGCCAGGACGCGGGCTTCGAGTCCGAGGTTTATCTCAGCCGCGCGCAGAGCCGCGCGCTCGCACGCCGCGGCGGCGCGCGCGAGGGCGTGGAGACCGCGTCGAGCTTGGGCGCCGGCGTTCGCGTTCTGCGCGGCGGCCGCGCCGGGTTCGCGTCGGCCGGCGCCGCCGATCTCGAGACTTTGCGCGGGCTGTGGCGCCGCGCCGTCGAGCAGCTGCCGCACGCCGAACCCGACGAGTTTCGCGTGCTTCCCGCGCCGTCTCCCGACCCGGACGACGCCGCGTTCGCGGACTCGCTGTGGGACGAGTCCCTGCTCGCGCGGCCGTGGGACGAGCTCGAGGCGCGCCTGCGCGAGGCGGAGACGGAGGCGGAGTGCGGCGGCGCGCGCGTGATCCGCGCGGAGATCTCGGAGCTGCGCGGCGAGACCGCGGTCGCGAGCACGCGCGGCGTCGCGGCGTGGGAGCGCGGCGGCTCGATCGACGTCTCGGTCTCCGCCGCGGCCGAGGCGGGCGCCGAGACGCAGATCGGCGAGGGCTACCGCGGCGCCCGCCGCTTCGACGCGCTCGACGCGGCCGGCGCGGGACGCGAGGCGCGCGCGCGGGCCGCCGCGGGTCTGGGCGCGAAACGCACGCGCGCGGGCCGCCGCGCGGTCGTCTTCGAGCCGTGGGTCGCCGCGGAACTGCTCGAGCTGCTCGCCGACCCGCTGTCGGCTGAAGAAGCGCAGAGCGGCCGCTCGCTGCTCGCCGGGCGCCTGGGCCGCAGCGTCGCGTCTCCGCTCGTGACGTTGCGCGACGATCCGCGCCGCCTCGGCGGCCCCGCGAGCGCGCGCTTCGACGACGAGGGCGTGCCCACGCGCGACAAGGCTCTCATCGAGCGCGGCGTCCTGCGCGAGCTGCTGCACGACGCCGCGACCGCGGCGCGCGCGAAAACGATCTCGAACGGCTGCGGCTACCGTTCGGACTGGAGCGGCCGCCCCGGGCCCGGCCCGTCGAACCTGTTTCTGGCGCCCGGCGCGCTCAGCCGCGCGGCGCTGCTGTCCGACGTCAAGGACGGCCTGCTCGTCCTCGAGACGCTCGGCGCGCACATGGTGGACACCGTCTCCGGGGAGTTTTCGATCGGAGTCTCGGGTCTTGAGATCGCGCGGGGCGAGCTCGGCCGTCCGTTCAACGGCGCGATGATCTCGGGGAACCTCCTGGATCTGCTCGGCCGCGTCGATGCGGTCGCCGACGACCTCGTCTTCTACGGCGGCATCGGCGCGCCGACGTTCCGCGTCGCCGCGCTCGACGTCGCCTAGCGGCGCGGGCTCCCCTTGACGCGGGACCGCGCGCAGGGCATCCTCACTTCGATGCGCAGGAAAGTCGTCGCGGCATTTCTCAGCGGACTCGCGTTCACGGCCGCGCGCCCCGCGTGCGCCGGCTGGCGCGAGCAGCTGCCGGCGGGCTGGACGATCGAGTCGTCGGTGGAGGGGGACCTCAACGGCGACGGGCGCGACGACGTCGCCGCGACCTTGTCCCAGACCGGAGCGGACGGCGTGCGCAAGGACGTGCGCGTCGTCGTCCTCCTCAAAAAGCCGGACGGGACTTATGTTCTCCACACCGATTCGCCGAAAGCCGCGTGCGCGGGCTGCGGCGCGCTCGCCGGGACCGACGGCGTCGAGGGGCGCGTCGGCGTGCGCAAGGGCGCGCTCGTGCTCAGCTACCGCGCCGGGGCGCACGGCCAGTGGAAAGTGACGACGCGCTGGCGTCTCAAGCACGGCCGCTTCATGATGGACGGCTTCACGCGCGTGAACGAGGCGGGAGGCGAGCCCGGCGAACTGCTCTCCGCCGAGGCGAGCGCCGCGAAGGGCCGCATCGTCGAACATTTGGCGGGCGCGGGCGGGAGATCGACCACGCGCGCCTGCCGCGCGCCCGCGCGCCTGCGCGAGACGACGTTGACGGGCTTCGACTTCGCGAACGCGGAGCCGTGGCCGTCGTGCGGACCCGCGGCGAAATAGCGCGCGTCAGCTCGACGAGGAGGTGTAGCGCGCGACCGAAGCGCGCCAAAACGCGAGCGAGGCGCCGAGCACGACGGCGCTCAGGCCGAACGCATAGCCGATCCACGCCGGGGAGAGGCGGCCGAGGAAGGCCTTCGCGGGGAACGAGGTCATGACCGCGATCGGCAGGCCGAAGGTCAGCGCCCAGCGCACCGGGGCCGCGTAGACGTCGACCGGAAAGCGGCCCATGAACATCACGTCGCGGTAGATCCAGATCGCGTTCTCGAGCTCCTGCGTGCGCACCGTGAGCGCGGCGACCGCGACGTGGATCGCGAAGACGAGAACGACCGCGTTCGCGGTCAGCGCCGCGTAAATCAGACCGTGCTCGAAGCCGAGCGGCGGCAGGCGCTGGAGGACGAGGACGGTCATGACCAGCACCGGGATCAAGGTGACGACGTCCAGCATATCGACGCTCGAGCAGACCATGCGCAGCAGCGGCGAGACGGGCTGGATCAGGTAGAAGTCGAAATCGCCCTCGCTGACGGTGCGGCGCGCGTTGTAGACGCCGCGGAAGAAGATCTGCGCGACCATGTCGACGATATTGAAGGTCAGAAAGAAGAGCGCCGTTTCCATCAGGGAGTAGCCGGCGACGGTCTGCACATGGTCGAAGACGGCGACGACGAAGGCGAAGAAGAAAACCAGGCGGATCGCCTTGCCGATCAGGAAGCCGACCGAGCCGAGCCGGTAGGTCAGCTGGGCCTGCATGGACAGCGAGGCCGTGATCAGCCAGAAGCGCCAATGGCGGCGGAGCTCGCGGATCATCCGCCCTCCGCGGCGTAGGAGCGCAGCCCGCGGCTCCAGGCCGCGACCGCGACGGCGGTCGCCGCGACGAGCCACGCGGACTCGGCGCCGAGCAGACGCACGGCCTCCGCGGGGGCGACTTTCTGGAGCAGAACGCGCGCCGGGAAATACACCATATAAGGGAAGGGCGTGAACGAGAGCAGGCGGCGCAGCTGTTCGGGAAGCACGTCGAGGGGGAAGAACGCGCCGGCCGCGAACTGCAGGAACAGCTCGAAGCAGAAAAGCGGGCCGCCGGACTCCGAGGTCCAGAACGCGAGCGTGCTCACCGCGAACTCGAGGAAGAAGAAGATCAGGGAGGCCATGAGCGCGGCCGCGAAGAACAAGGCCCACGCCGCGGGATCGCGCGGGATGAACACGCCGCCGCGCGCGATAAAGATCAGGAGGCCGATCTCCAGGGCCGAGGAGCCGACGTGCACCGTCTTCTGCGCGAGGTCGAGCGCCAGCGCGTAACCGTGATAGCTGAGCGGGCGAACGAGGTAGGACGAGATCTTGCCCGACGAGATCTCCTGCACGAGCTGCCAGCCGCGGCCGGTGAACACGAACGAGCGCAGGATGCTGATGATGAGCACGTAGGTCAGCATCTCGGGGCGCGTGTAGCCGAGAAACGAGGTCTTGTCGCCCAGCAGGACGTTCCAAAAAGAATAGAGGCTCAGCACGATCGCGAACCCGCCGAGACGGTCCATCAGCAAGGTCGAGCGCCGCTGCAAAGTCTCCTGCAGGGCGATCGCATACGCGCGCAGGTATTTCCTCATGCGCCGCCGAACAAGCGCCGCACGATGTCGTCGATGTCGACCTCCTCGACGTCGAGGTCCGCGACGGGGAAATCGCGCAGGAGCGCGGCCGCGCTGGCGGCCACGCGCTCGCGCGGGACTTGGAGCGCAGCGCGGTTCTCGTCGGAACTCGTCACGTTCCCGAGCGCGGCCAGTTTTGCGGGATCGATCGGGCCGGTGAAGCGCGCGCGCAGGATCTTGTGGTCGGCGTAGCGCGCGACGAGGGCGTCGAGCGGGCCGTCGTAGAGCAGTCGGCCGCGCTCGATGACGATCACGCGCCGGCAGAGCTCCGTCACGTCGGTCATGTTGTGGCTCGTCAGCAGGATCGCCGCGCCCGTGCGCCGGTTATAGCCGCGCACGAACTCGCGCACTTTCTTCTGCATGATCACGTCGAGACCGATCGTCGGCTCGTCGAGCAGCAGGAGGCGCGGCCGGTGCAGCAGCGCCGCCGCGAGCTCCGCGCGCATGCGCTCGCCGAGCGAGAGCTTCTTGACCGGCACCGAGAGGTGCTCGCCGAGGTCGAGCATGTCGACGAGCTCGTCGAGACTGCGTCGGAACTCCTTCTCGGGGATGTCGTAGATGGATTGATTGAGACGCAAAGTCTCGAGGGCCGGCAGCTCCCACCACAGCTGCGTGCGCTGTCCCATGACGAGCGAGAGCCGCCGCTGGAACGCGGCCTCCCGCTTCCACGGCACGTGGCCGAGGGCGAGCGCCGTGCCGGACGTCGGCGTCAGCAGGCCCGCGAGCATCTTGAGCGTCGTCGTCTTGCCCGCGCCGTTCGCGCCGAGAAAGCCGACGAGCTCGCCTTCTTCTATTTGAAACGAAACGGCGTCGACGGCGCGCGTGTCTTTATAACGGCGGTCGAAGAGCGCCTTGACCCCGCCCCACAATCCCGGCTCCTTCACCGGCGAGCGGTAGTCCTTGGTGAGTCCTTTCACGTCGAGCGCGAGCGCCATGAGACGATTGTGCCATATCGTCCGCGGCGCGGACTTCGGCGGGGGCGGGCGAGGGGCGCGGCGTCAGCCGCGGCGGCCCATCTCGCTCATGTAGGACAGCGTCTTGAGTCCGTCCATGCGGTCGAGATAGACGAGACCGTTCAGATGGTCGGTCTCGTGCTGGACGACGCGGGCGGGGAAGCCCTCGTAGACGCGCTTGAAGGCCTTGCCGTCGAGGCCCAGGCCGGAGAGCTCGAGCTTCTTGTGGCGGCGGACCATGCCGCGCAGGTCGGGAACCGAGAGGCAGCCTTCCCAGTCCTCCTCCCACTCGTCGCCGAGAGGCTTGATCACGGGATTGAAGACGACGGTGAGCTCGATGCCGTCGGGATGGCGCTTGGTGCCTTTGGGCAGGCCCATGACGAACGCGGCCAGGTTCTCCTGGCATTGATTGCCGGCGATGCCGACGCCGTCGTACTCCTCCATGGTGACGGCCATCTCGCGCACGAGACGCTGGATCTCGACGGAGCGGATCTCCTCGGGCTTGAGGCGTCGGCAGGGTTCGCGCAGGACGGGGTGGCCGAGCTGCGTCACCTTGCGGATGCCGGTGCCGACGAGCGCGTCCGCCCGGGTCAAGGTTTTTCCCACTCCTCGCCGCCGCGCAGCTTCGCGCGCGGCGACTGGCGCGCCGTCTTCAGGTGCTTGTGGATCGCGCCGACGAACAGCGGCCAATTGAAGGGCTTCGTGAAGAACTCCACGACGTTCGACTCCTGGCGGATGACCTCGATGGTCGAGGAGTCGAGCGAGCGCGCGGTCGCGATGAAGACGGGCACGGAGCCGTGCCCGGCGGCCTGCATCGCGCGCAGGAACTCGTAGCCGCTCTGGCTGGGCATCATCAGGTCCAGGATGATCAGGTTCGGCGCGTTCGGCTCCATCTTGGCGAGCGCGTCGAGCCCGTTGACCGCGGTGATCGTCTTGAAGCCTTCCTTCTTGATGTTGAAGTCGACGAGGAGGCGCACGTCGGCCTCGTCGTCGACGATCATGATCAGGAAATCGGCGGGATTGCGCGGCTCCGCGTCCATCTCGTCAGTCTAATGCTTTGAATCGGGGCCCGTCAAGGGCGGGCGGTCAATTTAATATCATGGGCGCATGGCCCACGACTTCGCGAAGGATCTCGACCGCATCCGCGCCGGCATCGACGAATCGGACGACGGCATCGTCGCCCTGCTCGGACGCAGGCGCGCGCTGGTGCTGGAGCTGGCCAAGATCAAGAAGGTGCTCGGCCTCCCGATCTACGACCGCAAGCGCGAGCAGGCCTTGATCGACCGCGTGAAGAAGGCGGGCGTCAAACACAAGCTCAACGAGGAGTTCGTCGAGGTGCTGTTCCGCCTCATCGTCATGAACTCCAAGGAAGTCCAGTACCATGAGGCTGAGTAGCCGCGCGGACGGCGCGGCCGAATCGCGCACGCTGGGCTTGTCCGTGCGCGTCGCGCGCCTGCGCGCGGAGGGCGCGGACATCGTCAGCCTGCTCGAAGGCGAGCCCGACCTACCGGTCCCGGCCCCGATCCTGCGCGCGACCGAGGAGGCCCTGCGCTCGGGCCGCACGCGCTACTCGAGCTCGGCGGGCCTGCCCGAGCTCAAAGCCGCGATCGTGCGCAAGCTCGAGCGCGAGAACGCCGTGCCCGCGACCGCGGACGGCGTGCTCGTGACCAACGGCGCGAAGCAGGCGCTCTACGAGATCCTGCAGACGCTGTGCGGCCCCGGGGACGAGGTCGTCGTGCTGGCGCCTTACTGGGTGACGTTCCCGGAGGCCGTGAAGCTCGCCGGCGCGAAGCCGATCGTCGTCGAGACGGCGCGCGGCGGGGCGCTCGACGTGGACGCGATCGGCCGCGCGCTGAGTCCGCACACGCGCGCGGTCATCGTCAACTCGCCGAACAATCCGACCGGCGCCGTCTACTCGGCCGAGAGCCTGCGCGCGCTCGCCAAACTCGCCGACGACCGCGACTTCTTCATCGTCTCCGACGAGGCGTACGAGGGTCTCGTCTACGGCGGCGCGAAGCACGTGAGCGCGGCGTCGCTCGGCCGCGCGGCGGCCGCGCGCACGGTCACGTTGCAGACCTTCTCGAAGAGCTTCGCGATGACCGGCTACCGCGTCGGCTACGCGGCGGGCCCGGAGGCGCTGATCCGCGCGGCGGCGCGCGTGCACGGGCACGTGACCGGCAACGTCTGCACGTTCGCGCAGTACGGCGCGCTCGAGGCGCTCGAGCTCGGCGCGCCGCACCGCGAGTCCTGGCGCGCGGCGCACGAAAAACGCCGCGACCTCGCGCACGCGCTGGCCTCCAAGCTCTTCGTCGTGGACATGCCGCAGGGGGCGCTGTTCCTGTTCGCCGACGCGCGCCGCTGGTTCGACGGCCGCCGGCCGGACTCCGCGCTGTTCGCGGAGCATCTGCTCGAGAAGGGGGGCGTGGCGACGGTGCCCGGCTCGGCCTGCGGGCGCGAGGGCTTTCTGCGGATCAGCTTCTCCCAGCCGGAGAGCGCGATCCGCGAAGGATTCAAGCGCATCGAGGCCGCGTTGTGAAGAAGCGGAGCGCGGGCCTGGTCGGCTTCGGCCGTCTCGGCCGCCTGCTCGTCAAGCACTTTGCGCGCGACGCGCGCATTCACGTCCACGACGTGAAGCTCAAGCCCGCCGAGGTCCGCGCGCTCGGCGCCGTCCCCGCGACGCTCGCCGAGGCCTGCGCCCAGCCGCTCGTCGTGCTCTGCGTGCCGATCTCGGAGCTCGAGCCGCTCGCGCGCCGCATCAAGGCGCTCGTGCGCCCCGACGCCCTCGTCGTCGACGTCTGCTCGGTCAAGGAGGCGCCGCTGCGCGCGCTCAAGAAGCATCTCCCGCGCGGCGTGTCGATCCTCGGCACGCACCCGAACTTCGGGCCCGACAGCGCGGCCGACTCGCTTCAGGGCCGCAAGATCGTGCTGTGCCGCGTGCGCATGAACGACGCCGCGTATCGAGGCGCGAAGCGGGCGCTCGCGCGCAAAGGTTTGGAAGTCGTCGAGCTGAGCCCGCGCGAGCACGACAAGCGCATGGCCCACTCGCTCGTGCTGACGCACTTCATCGGCCGCGGCCTGGTCGCCTACGGCGCGAAGACCACGGGCGTCGACACCGAGGGATATAAACGGCTTCTGCGCATACTCGAGACCGTGCAGAACGACACCTGGCAGCTCTTCGTCGACATGAACCGCTTCAACGCCCACGCGGCGCCCATGCGCCGCCGTTTCCTCGCGGCGCTCGCCGCCACCGACCGCCGGGTGCGCGCGTGAAGGTCGCCTTTCAAGGCGTGCGCGGCGCCTACAGCGAGGCGGCGCTGCTCGCTCACTTCGGCGAGACCGCGCAGCCGGAGGGCTTCGCGTTCAGCGAGCAGGTCTTCGACGCGGTCGAGAGCGGCCGCGTCGACGCCGGCTTCGTGCCCGTCGAGAACACGATCGCGGGTCCCGTCGGCGTGAACGCCGATCTCCTGCTCGAACGCCCCGTGTTCGCGACGGCGGAGGCGTACCTGCTCATCGAGCACTGCCTGCTCGCGCGCGCGGGCGAGACGCTGGAGAGCGTGACGACCGCCTACTCGCACCCGATCGCGCTCGCGCAGTGCCGCGACTTCCTGCACAAGCGCGGGCTCAAGGCCGTGCCCGAGTACGACACGGCCGGCGCCGCCGAACTCGTCGCGCGCGGCACCGCGCGCGGAGAGGCCGCGATCGCCGGCCGGCGCTGCGCCCAAGCGTACGGGCTTCAGGTTCTCGCCGAGGGCATCCAGACCGTGAAGGGCAACTTCACGCGCTTCCTCGCGTTTCGCCGCGCGGACGACGTCCCGCCGGCGCTGCGCAAGGAAAAGACCAGCCTCGCGTTCTCCGTCCATCATCATCCGGGCGCTCTGCTCGACTGCTTGAAGCTGTTCGCCGACCACGCGCTCAACATGACCAAGCTGGAATCGCGCCCGATCCCGTCGGACCCGTTTCAGTACTCGTTCTTCGCCGACATCCTCGGCGGCACCGACGAGGCCGCCGTCCGGGCGGCGCTCGCGGAGCTGGAAAAAGCCGCCCGCCACGTGAAGGTGATCGGCTCCTATCCGCTCGCCGAGCGCCCGCGCGCCTCCTGAGGCGCGGCATTTCTCCGTCGGGGCGGCGCCTTCGTCGGCAATAGCGCCGTAACACCCTTCGACCATACTGTCGCATGGGCTTACTTCTCGCCGCTATGTTGTGGGCGTCTCCCGCGCGCGCGGCGGATCAGGGCGACAGCGCGGTCGGTGCGACGCAACGCGAAAGGGCCGCACTCACCGTCCAGGGCGGGCTTCCTTGCGCCGACCGGCGCGAGCTGGGTCTTTGCTCCAGCGAGGACGAGCCGACGGATTCTTTCTCGTGGAGCATGCCGTCCGAGGTCGACGGGCCGCCGTCGCGGCTGATCCTGTTCACGCGCCTCGCCGGGATGTTCATGGGCCGGGTCGACGCGGTGTCCGTCGGCTCCTACCGTCTGCGCTTCAAGCTCACGCTGCGCTAGTCGCGCGGCGCCGGCGCGCTCAGGCGGGCGCGGTCGCGGAGCAGATCGCCTGGACGAGCGCGTACGCGACGCGGTTCGACACGAGACGGTACGCGGTGTCCTTCTCGATCGGCACGCCGTTCCAGCTGCCCATGCCCGCGAACTGGTCCGCTGCGAGCGCGGCCGCCAGCAGGCGCTGACGGTCCGCGTCCAGGCCGCAGAGCTTCCAGAACGGGCGCGGCGACGGGAGGCCGTCTTCCAAGATCCGGCGCGCGCCGAGGAAGCCGCCCGCCTCGGCGGAGAGACCGGCCCGCTTCGCGAACGCGAGCACGTCCTTGAGGGCCTCGTCCAGTTCCTTGTCGGCGTCGGCGAAGGAAGCGAGCGTCGCCGCGTAGCCGCGCGCGGGATGCACGGCGAAGTCCAGCGTCGCGCGCGACGTCTTGTTGAGCTCGAAAAGCCACGCGCTTTTGTCCGCGATCTCGGGCCCGAAGGCCTTGGGGTCGAACAGGTAGCCCTCGAGCTGCGCCGCGACGTCGATGAGCTCGTCGAGGCGCGCGTCGGGCGCTTCGTCGAGGAAGCGCTCGAGCTGGGCGTCGCTGCGCAGCTCGGTGTCCAGCCGGTAGCGCATCGCGATCTCGCTGAGCAGGTCGTCCTTGGCCGGGTGGTGCATGAGGAAATTGATCGCGGCGCTCTTCGTGCGCGCGTACTTGCGGCCGGTCCGACCTTCGTGCACGCTGAGCAGGCGCGGGCCGCCGGAGGCGCGCGGGAACAGGCCGGTGACGACCGCCTTGTCGGTGAACGGGAGCGTCTCATGGGCCTCGCCGGCCATGAAGGACGACAAGTCCTCGGGCTTGAGCTTCAGATCGCAGATCGACGAGCACAGCGAGGCGCCGTCCGGCTCGAGCTCGAGGAAGGTGCCGCCGGTGAAGCGCAGGGCCTCGAGCGGGTCCGCGGAGAACGGCAGCTCGCCTTGGCGCGCGCCCGCTCCGGCGACGAGCTTGAGCAGCTCCCTGAGCGGCGCGTGGTCGCCGCTCGCGCGGGCGGCGCGCGCGGCGAGGAGGCCGTCGATCGTCAGGCGGTCCCAGTATTTGATCAGCATGCGGCCGTCCGCTAGCGCGCGGCGCCGAGAATCAGCCTCTCGGTGTCGTCCCAGCCGAGGCACGCGTCGGTGACCGAAACGCCGCGCTGGAGCTGGGAAAGCGACTTGAAGTCCTTCGGGATGTCCTGGCGCCCTTCGGCGAGGTTGCTCTCGAGCATCAGGCCGACGATCGGCGAGCCGCCCGCGCGCACTTGCTCCAGGCACGCGTCGAACACCGCGGGCTGGCGTCGAAAGTCCTTGTCCGAGTTGCCGTGGCTGCAGTCGACCATCAGGCGCGTCGCGAGCCCGGACGCCCTGAGCTTCTCCGCCGCGGACAGCACGGACGCGCGGTCGTAGTTGGTGCCGCCGCCGCCGCCGCGCAGGACGACGTGGCAGTCCTTGTTGCCGCGCGTGTTGTAGACGGCGACGCGGCCGCGCGGATCGACGCCGATGAAGCGGTGCGGCGCGGACGCGGAGCGGATCGCGTCGAGCGCCACCTGCACGGCGCCGTCGGTGCCGTTTTTAAAGCCCACGGGAGTGGAGAGTCCGCTCGCGAGCTCGCGGTGCGTCTGCGACTCCGTCGTGCGCGCGCCGATCGCGTGCCAGCTGACCAGGTCGGAGAGATACTGCGGCGAGACGGGATCGAGCGCCTCGGTCGCCGTCGGCAGGCCCAGGCGCGTCACGTCGCGCAGCAGGCGCCGCGCGGCTTTCAGGCCCGACTCGATGTCGTGCGAGCCGTCGAGGCGCGGGTCGTTGATGAGCCCCTTCCAGCCGACCGTCGTGCGCGGCTTCTCGAAATAGACGCGCATGACAAGCAGAAAGCGGTCGGCGACCTTGTCCGACAGCGCCTTGAGCCGGCGCGCGTAATCGAGCGCCGCCTCGGGGTCGTGTATCGAACACGGCCCGACGACGACGAACAGCCGCTCATCCTTCCCGCTCAAGATCGCGCGGATCGCGTCGCGCCCGCGCGCGACCGCATCGAGGCACGGCTTCGACGCCGGCAGCAGCGCGCGCACCTCGTGCGGCGAGGGCAAGGCGTGATGGCCCGTGATGTTCGCGTCGACGAGGCGCGTCTTTTTCGTCATCGCGCGATTTTACCAAGTAACGGCGCGGTTCCGGGCTCCGAGCCGGCTTCCGGGGCTTCCCCTGGACGTATTGGGAAAGGGGGGCTACACTTCGAGCATGGCCCCGAGACCCCTCCGGAAGCCTCTGGCCCTCCTCGTCTCCGCTTTGCTGGCCGCGCCGGCAGGCGCGGGAGACGTGGTCGCGCCCGCGGAAGTCGCGCCCGCGCCTTCGGTCGGCGCGGGCGCGTCCGTCGGCGCCGGGGCGAGTCTGGGGAGCGGCGGCGTCGCGCTCGTGCCCGCGCTGTCCGGAAGTCTCGGCGCGCCCTCGCTCGCGGCGTCCGCGGCGGCTCCTTCCGCCGCGGCGGCGTCGGCGATCACGGCGGCGGCGCCGTCCGCGGCCCTCCCCGTTTCCGCGGCGGCGGCGGGCGCGGTCGCGGCCCCCGCGTCCGCGATCCCGGCGCAGGTTGGGCCGCGCGGCGACGTCCCCGCTCTCGTCGCCGTGCCGGCGGCGACGGTTTCGGCGCCGGCGCACGACGGGGCCTCGGTCGTCGCGCGCGGGGCCGCGAAGGCCGCGGCGGCGTCCGCGACGACGCGCGGGGCCGAGCCGCTCTCGAACGTCGATGATCTCGTCGGTCAGATGAAGGCGTTTTTCGACGGCGCGGCGCCCGGCGCCGAGGGAGTCGCGTCCGGCGCCGTCGCGGCGCCGGCGCACGAAGGCTCGGGGCTCGAGCGCTCGAATCCGGCGCTCGCGGAGCCCGCCGCGACGCCGGCGGCGGCTCCCGTGGTCGAGCCCCCGGCGCCGCCGTCCGTGGGTCCGGTCGGCGCGATCAGCGCCGCGCTTCAGCAGTTCTGGACCAAGGTCAAGCAGGGGTTCGCCGCGAAGCCGCCGCCCGTCGACATCTCCGCGCGCATCGACCTCGCGCTGCGCCGCGGTTCCGGTGCCGCGCAGGACGCGTTGGAGACGCCCGACGGTCTCCTGGTGCGCGCGCCGCGCGCGCGGCGCTTCGACGCGCTCGGCTACCGGACGCTGTTCGCGGCGCCGGAGGGAGCGCCCGCGCGTCTCGTCGCGGACGAGCCGGTGCGAGTGCGCGTCGAGCGCGGCGCGACCGACGCGGGAGCCGCGGCGCTGCGCGAGCGCTTCTCCGCGTTCAACCGCTTGATCGAGGCGAATTTCGCGGCCCTCGAACTGATCGCTCAGAGCTCCTCGAAGATGACGGTGAAAACCGCGCGGCAGGTGCTGTCCAAGGTCGAGGAGATGGCGCGCGAATACGCGGCGATGGTCGGCCCGCGGGCCGCGGTCGACACGACCGCGGCCGTCGCGGCGCTCGGCGTCGGCTTCGATCTGGCCGTCAAAGGCCTCGACGATTCGGCGCCCCTGCCGCCCCGAGCCGTCGCGCTGGTGATGCCGCTCGAGAGCGCGTCCGCGCATTTCTACATCAACAAGCTTCATCAGGACGCGTTGCGCGAGGTCGGCCGCGCGGACTTGGCGTCGAGCGCGAACCTGGTCGTCAAGCTCGGGCGCGGCGCGGACGAGCGCGAGCTGTCCTTGCTCGATCTGTCCGAGCATCCGCTGGTGCGCGGCGGGCGGCTCGTCTCGCCGGCGTTCAAGGCGCTGGTCGAGGCGATGCTCAGCGCGAAGGACCAGCCGAAGGGCTCGCTGATCCTGCAGGACCATCAGTTCTGGGGCCACTTCAAGCTCGGCGCCCATTCCGCGGAGGTGTACGCGAACTTCCTGCCTCCCGACGAGGGCGGCATGATCCGCGTGCGCTACCAGGAGTGGGGCACCGGCTACGACAACGAGACCCGACTGTACTACGTCGCGCGGCTTCTCGAGAAGACCGGCTTCCACGTGGAGCAGGACAGCGGGTTCCTGACCGCGATCGTCGACAAGGACCATGCGTCGCAGAGCGTGGACCAGATGACGGACACGTTCGCGCTCGTGATCCAGGCTCTGCACGCGACCGTCGGCGTGGATTTCGCCCTGCCGCTGCTCGTGCAGGGCGCCCAGGACAGCGCGGAGGTCGGCCGGCGCATCGATCAATGGGTCGATCTCGTCCTCGGCGAGGGGACTTTGCCGTTCTACCGTCACGACGACCACACCGGGATGATGGCCGGCTGGCTCAACTACTCCGCGGCGGAGAACGCCGCCGCGCGCGCGGCGCTGCGCGACGGGCTCGACCGCGCGCTCGCGCGTCTGGGCCTGCCGCAGATTCCGGCCGGGCGCGTGCTCGGCCAGCGCACGATCGACCGCGACTTCAACGAGCCGATCGAGGCCGCGATCGCGCGCGGCGAGCTGCGCCTGACGGCGGAGGGCGGCGTCGTGCGCGGGCGCGATGACGATCCGCTGTTCCGGCTTGCGCGCGACCTCGTCCTCGATCCCGTCGCGGCCGGGCGGCTGGCGGAGGCGGTTTCCTCTCTCGACCCCGACTTGTTCCGTTTCGAGACGGTCGGCTCGCTCGGGGCGCTGAACGTCGAGCGTTCCCAGCGGCGGCTGGCGCCGGAAGGCTGGATCACCGTCTACGCGCTGCGCGACCCGAAGACCGGGCAGCTCGGCTTCGCCGACGTCGAGCTCTCGGACCTGAAACCGGGCGAGGGGCCCCGGCGCCTCGACGCGGCGGGTCTGTTCGCCCGTCTGGCCGAGCAGGGCTATCCGGTCGCGCCGTTCACGCCGGCCCCGGTCCCGCCGGGACTCGAGCAGTTCGTGCGCCTGCTGAAGTCGCCGCCGGCGGAAGATCAGTCGCTCGGACGCCGCGCGCTGGGTCTGGCGGCGAGCCCCGGGCACGGCCGCCCCGTGCTCGCGCGCGTCACGTACGACAAGGAGAAGGCCGCGCGCGGCGGTCTGGTCTTCGTCGCGCCGTACACGACTCCCGACGACCTCGAGGCGATCCGCGCCTCGAAGGCCGTGCTCACGACTTCCGGGGGTCTGCTCAGCCACGCGGCGATCACCACGCGCGAAATGGGCATTCCGGCGGCGATTCTTTCGCGCGCGAAGTGGCTCGGCGGAGCCGCGGTGCTCGAATCGCCGCTGTTCGATAAGCCGTACCGCGCCGCGGGGCTCGCCGCGCGGCGGCGCCGCGCCGGCGGGACCGACGGAGTGACTCTCCAGGAAGGCGCGCTCGTGAGGCTCGACCCGGGAACGGGCGCAGTCGAAATCATCCCCGGCGGCGTCGACGCGTCCATGATCGAGGCGACGCGCGCGCTCGAGAACTACGACCGCGACCGCGACGGCAAGCGGCTCGCCCTCTGGATCCGGGACCGCCTCGCGCGCGACGGTTCGCCGGACCTGCAGAAGGCCGTGCTGATGCGCGTGATCCTCGAAGGCCTCGCGCTGCGCGCCCGCGCGCGTCCCGAGGCGGCGATCGATCTCGCGGCGTTTTACGCGGCCCTTCCGAAGGGGGCCGCACCTCTCGCCGATTGGACCGAGGCGTTCGCGCGTCTCGCGTTCGAAGACGCGCGCCGCGACGCGCTCGAGCTCTTGGAAGAGAAGCGCGAGGCCGTGCGCGGCGCGATCGCGCTCGAGGCGGTCGAGCGCGCGCTGCGCGCGGGCGAGGCGCGCGCGGGACGTCTGATCGCGGTCGCCGCGGCGCTCGGCCGCCCGGAGCGCGCGGCGGACGACGCCCGCCGTCGGCTGGAGGAACTGCGTTCGGAGGCCCGCGGCGTCGGCGCCGTCCTGCTCTCCGAGGACGTCGCGGAATTGGAGCGGCACGCGCGCGAGTTCCCGAACGCGACCGTCGAGGTCCTGCCGCGCCTGAAGGCCGCGATCGCGAAGGCGCGCCGCCGCGGCGTGGACGCGGGCCTCGTCGCGGCGTGGGAGCGGAAGGTGCGTGCCCTCGAGGACTCGCGCGAGGCGTCGCTGCGCGCGCAGGCCCCGGCGGTGCTGGCTCTCTCTCAAATCCTCGACATGGACGTGCCGCGCGTCGGCGGCAAGGCCGCGAAGCTGGGCGAGATCTCGGAGGTCGTCGCGCACGCCGGCGGCGAGGTGCCGCCCGCGATCGCCCTGACCGTCGACGCCTATCGCCGCTTCCTGCGCGAGACCGGCATCGCCGAGCGCCTCGAGGCCGTCGCGGCGGACGCGCGACTGACTCCCGAGGAGCGCGCCGCGCGCGCGCGCAAACTGATCCTGTCGGCGCCGCTGTCCGCGGACTCCGGCGTGGGCGCCGCGATCGTCGCGGGCCTGCGCGCGGAAAAGCTCGACGGCGCGATGCTCGCGGTGCGCTCGTCCGCCGTCGACGAGGATGGAGCCGAAGCCGCGTTCGCGGGCGCCGGAGACACGCACCTTTACGTGTCTGCGGACGAGCTCCTGCCGCACGTGAAGGAAATCTGGGCGTCTTTGTGGAACCCGCGCGCGCTGCTGTATCGCCAGACGAAGGGCCTCGCGACCACGAACTTGGCGCAGGCCGTCGTCGTGCAGGCGATGGTCGACTCGGAGGTCTCCGGCGTCGCCTTCACCCAGGATCCGGTCACCGGCGACTCGAGCCGCCTCATCGTCAACGCGGCCTTCGGACTCGGCGAGGGCGTGGTATCGGGCCGCGTCGCGCCGGACCAGTACGTGGTCGGCAAGTCCGTCGGCCGCGAGATCCTGCCGCCGATGATCTCCGACAAGAAGCTCGCGATCGTGCGCGCGAAGAGCGGTCGCGGGACCGACGAGCACCGCATGCCGCCCGAGTGGCGCCGGCGCCGCGCGATGACTCCGGCCAAGCTCGAGCGGCTCAACGCGGTCGCGCGCGCGCTCGAGAACCATTTCGGCTACGCGCTCGACATCGAGTTCGGCTTCGTCGGGGACAAGGTCTACGTGCTCCAGGCGCGGCCGGTGACGGGCGCCTCGACCGAGGAGCCCGCGCTTCCCGCGGCGTCCGCCGCGCGTCCGGCCGCCGCGCCCGCCGCGGCCGCCGCGCGGCCCGCGGCCCCGGAGGCCGACGCGCGGCGCCTGCTTTTCGTCTGCACCGGCAATACCTGCCGCAGTCCGATGGCCGAGAGGTTCGCCAAGGACAAGCTCCGCCGCGAGGGACGCGACGACGTCGAGGTTCTCTCGCGCGGGCTCGACGTCGCGAACGAGGGCGCCCCGATGTCGTCGCGCGCGAGCCAAGTCCTGCGCGAGCACGGCGCTCCCGCCGACGGCCACATCGCGTTGGGTCTGGCCGATTCGGACGCGCTGTGGGCCGACCTGGTGCTCACGATGACGGCGGAGCAAGCGCGCGAGGTCCTGCGCCGCTACCCGCGCCTGAAGGGACGAGTCTTCCCTCTCGCCGGCTACGCGGGCGTCGGCGCAGACATCGCCGATCCCTACGGCGGCGGCGCCGCGGACTACCGCGCGGCCGCGGCGCAGATCGAGGCGGCGGTGGACGCGGCGCTGGACCGCGCGGCCGATCCGCGCTCGACGGCCGCGCGCTGAGTTCGCGTCCCCGGGAGCGGTGCGGATGCGAACTCGCGGGTCGCGCGACGTCCGGGTTTTATAGACTGGACGCATGCTGAAGTTCCGGCGGGCGAACTCCGACGACGCCGCGCGCCTCGTCGCGCTCGTCAACTCGGCGTACCGCGGCGAGAGCTCGAAGAAAGGTTGGACCACCGAGGCGGACATCCTCGGCGGCCAGCGCACGGACGAAGAGAAGATGCGCGAGCTGCTCGCGGCGAAGGACTCGCGCGTGGAACTGGCCTTTTCCGAAGAAGGCGCGCTCGCCGCGTGCGTCCACCTGAAGAAGGAAGCGGACGGCTCCTGCTATCTCGGCATGCTCAGCGTCGATCCCAACCGGCAGGCCGGCGGCCTCGGCAAGGAATTGCTGGCGCAGTCGGAGAAGATCGCGCGCGCGTGGGGCTGCGCGCGCATGCGCATGACGGTGATCTCGGTGCGCGCGGAGCTGATCGCGTACTACGAGCGGCGCGGCTATCGGCCGACCGGAAGGACCGAGCCGTTCCCCGAGAACGACCCGCGCTTCGGCCTGCCGAAAGTCCGCGGCTTGACCTTCGCGGAACTCGAGAAGCCGCTGGGCGTTCCGTCTTGACGGCGCGGAGCGCGGGCTGGTACCCTCCTTGTCTATGAAGCACGGCTGCGTCGTGGTGAAGATCGGTTCCGGCGCGCTCTCGGGCGGCGGCGCGGGCCTCGACGCGGCGGTCCTGCGCCGCCTCGCCGCCGACGTGGCGGACGCGCGCGAGGCCGGACGCGGCGTCGTGCTCGTGTCCTCGGGCGCGATCCTGGCGGGAAAGGAGCGGCTCAAGCTCGCGACACGGCCCAGCACCCAGCTCAAGCAAGCCGCGGCGGCCGTCGGTCAGAGCCGTCTCATGCGCGCGTGGGAGGCGGCGTTCGCCCGGCGCAAGCTCACGGTCGCGCAGGTCCTGCTCACGCGCGAGGACCTCCAGGACCGCGGCCGCTACCTCAACGCGCGCAACACCTTGCTCACGCTCCTGCGCCTGGGCGTGGTGCCGATCGTCAATGAGAACGACACCGTCGCCGTCGAGGAAATCAAGTTCGGCGACAACGACGGGCTCTCGGCCTTGGTCGCGGGCCTCGTCGGCGCGGAGCTGCTCGTGCTGCTGACCGATCAGGAAGGGCTGTTCACCGACGACCCGCGCTCGCACCCGGACGCGACGCTCGTGGCGCGCGTGCGGCCCGGAGAGGAGCCCGCGCGCGTGGGCGGCGCGGGACCCTGGGGCAGCGGCGGGATGGCGTCGAAGGTGCGCGCGGCGCGCCAGGCGGCCGAAGGCGGGATCGCCGCGGTCGTCGCGAGCGGCGCGAAGCCCGGCGTCCTGGCCGCGTTGGTCGCGGGGCGCCAGACCGGGACGTTCTTCGAGCCCGCCGCGCGGCCGCTCGCGAGGCGCCGGCAGTGGCTCGCGTTCGCCTCAAAGCCGCGCGGGCGCATCGTCGTGGACGCGGGGGCCCGCGAGGCGCTGGTCGCGCGCGACAAGAGCTTGCTCGCCTCCGGCGTGAAGTCGCTGTCCGGACGCTTCGAGGCCGGGGATGCGGTGAGCCTGGTCGAAGGCGGCGCGGAGTTCGCGCGCGGCCTGGTCAATTTCGCCGCGCGCGAGCTCGAGCGCATCAAGGGGCTCAAGACCTCGCAGATCGAGGCCGTGCTGGGCCACAAGCCCGCCGACGAAGTCGTGCATCGCGACAATCTCGCGATCTTGAAATCATGAAAAAAGAATTCGACGCCGCCGCGCTCGCGAGAGCGGCGAAAGAGGCTTCGCGCGTTCTCGCGAAGGCGACGCCCGCGCAAAAGAACCGCGCGCTCAAGGCGATGGCGGCGGCCCTGCGCCGCCGCGCGCGCGCCGTCCTCGCGGCCAATAAGAAGGAGGTCGCCGCCGCGCGCGCCGCGGGACGCACCGCGGCTTTCGTCGATCGGCTGACGCTGGACGAGGAGCGTCTGGAGGGCGTCGCGCGCGCGCTCGAGCGCGTCGCGGCGCTGCCCGATCCCGTCGGGGAGCTCTCCGAGTTCGCGCGGCGTCCGAACGGTCTCGTGATCCGCAAGATGCGCGTGCCGCTCGGCGTGGTCGCGATCATCTACGAGGCGCGCCCCGGCGTCACGGCGGACGCGGCGGGCTTGAGTCTCAAGTCCGGAAACGCCGCGCTGCTGCGCGGCGGCAAGGAGGCCGTGCGCACGAATGCGGAAATCGCGCGCGCCCTGCGCGCGGGCCTTGCCGAGGCCGGCCTGCCCCCGGGCTCGGTCGGCTTCGTCGACGATCCCGACCGCGCGGCCGTGCGCCGTCTGCTGCGGCTCGATTCCTTGATCGATCTCGTGATCCCGCGAGGCGGACCGGAGCTGACCGTGGCCGTGCGGCGCGAGTCGCTGATCCCGGTGCTCGCCCACGACAAAGGCCTCGTGCACGTGTACGTCGACGCGGACGCCGATCTCGCCATGGCCGAGGAGATCGCCTTCAACGCGAAGGCCGAGCGTCCCGGCGTCTGCAACGCGATGGAAACCCTTCTCGTGCACAAGCAAGCGGCGAAGTCTTTCCTGCCCCGCATGGCCGCGCGTTTCGCCGCCGCCGGCGTCGAGCTGCGCGGGGACCCCGCCGCGCGCGGTCTCGTGCGCGCGATGAAGCCCGCGCGCGACGCGGACTGGGACACGGAATATCTCGACAAGATTTTATCGATCAAGATCGTCGACTCGCTCGACGACGCGATCGCCCACATCGCGCGCCACGGCTCCGGCCTGGCCGAGGCGATCGTCACCGGGAACAAGGAGACCGCCGCGCGCTTCCAGCGCGAGGTCGACGCGGGCGCCGTCTACTGGAACGCGTCCACGCGCTTCACCGACGGCGGCGAGTTCGGCCTCGGCGCGGAGATGGGCATCAGCACGCAGAAGCTCCACGCGCGCGGTCCCGTCGGCCTCGTCGGCCTCACCTGCGAGAAGTTCGTCGTCGAGGGCGACGGCCAGGTGCGCGACAGCCGCCGCGCCGCGGACTCCTGAGGGAGCGGCTCATCGCGCGCCGATTTCCGCCGTCCGGGAGCGGTGAACCCCGCGCGACATCCTTCGCCGCGCTCGCGCGCGGATCGGGGCTGCTCGCGTGGCTGGCGTTCGTCGCTCTCGCCGGGACCGCGCAGACCCGGATGTCGGCCACGTACGACGAACCCGTCTACATCGTCGGCGGCCTCTCCTACCTGACCACCGGACGCTACGTCATCAAGACGGACGCGCCGCCGCTCGTCTCTTACCTGGCCGGCGCCGCGGCGTACGTCGGCGGTCTGCGCCTGCCCGGCGGGCGCGTGCCTTTCGAAGACGGCAACGGCCGCGAGTATTCCTACTCGCAGTTCGTGCTCTACGCGGACGACGCGCGCGGCGACCGGGTGCTGCAGCTGAGCCGGCTGGCGGTGCTGCTGCCTTTCAGCCTTCTGCTGTTCGCGTCGGTATGGCGCTGGGCGGACGCGGCCGCGGGCCGCGGCGGGGCGATTCTGGCCGCGTGGCTGACGGCGGGCTGTCCGTCCCTCCTCGCCCACGCCGGCGTCGTCAGCGACGACTTCGCCTGCGCCGCGGCGTGGCTCGCCGCGAGCTGGACTCTTTATCGCTTCCTGAACGCGCCCGGCCGCCGGACCGCGCTCGTCTTCGGCGCGGCGATCGCGCTGGCGCTCGCCTGCAAGTTCACGAGCGTCCTGCTCCTGCCCGTCGCGGCGGCGGGCCTCGCGTGGCGTCTCGCGTCCCTCCCGCGCGCGCGCCGCGCCGACGTCCTCGGTTGGAGCGCCGCGGCCGCGCTGACGGCCGCGGCGCTGACGTCCTTGCTCTACGGCTGGCCCCCGGGCTTCGCGCGCTACGCCTCCGGCCTCGCGAGCATCTATCGCAACTTGAACGGCGATTATCGCACGTACTTCCTCGGCCGCTTTTATCCGCGTCCGCCGCGCGTCTACTACCTGGGGGCGCTCCTCCTCAAGGAGAGCCTGCCCCTGCTCGTCGGCGCGGCGGCGGGGCTCTGGCTCCTGCTGCGGCGCCGCGGCGCGGATTTCTCCCTGCGTCTCTGCCTACTTGCGCCGCCGGCGCTGCTGCTCGCGGCCGCGATGCTGGACCGCGTCGGCGTCGGCCTGAGGCGGATCCTGCCGCTCGTCCCGTTCCTGCCGGTCCTGAGCGCGCTCGCGTGGGCGCGGCTTTGGCCGCGCCTGAAACGGCCGGGACTGTGGGCGGGCGCGCTCGCCGCACTGCAGCTCACGACGAGCGCGGCCGCGTGGCCCAACTACCTCGCCTATTTCAATCCGGCCTCGCGCTTGGCGGGGGAGCCGATCGAACTGCTCGACGACTCCAACCTGGACTGGGGCCAGGACCTGAAGGCGCTGAGCGCGGTTCTCAAGGAGCGCGGGATCGACGACGGCTATCTCTGCTCCTCGGGTTCCGTCGACGCCGAGCACTACGGGATCCGCCTCCAGCATCTCGATGAGGCCGTCCTGCGCGCGCATCCGCCCGGCTTCTACGTGCTCAGCGCGCAATGCCTGATCCGCGCGCGCGACCTTTTTCCCGGGCTGTTCCCGCCCGGCTCGGAGCTCGCGCGCGCCGGCGCGACGGTCTACATCTTCCGCAACTGACGTCCGGCGGCGCGTCAGGTCTTCCGCGAGGACAGGCGCGAGCGGAACGACTCCTCGACGCGTGCGTCGATGTTCTGGAGCGCGGAGACGATCAGGTGCGCGACCGTGGCGAGGGTGCGCGCGGTCTCGCCCTTCTCGGCGTCGGCGAGAGCGGCGGCGGAGCGGAAGACGAGGTAGCCGCGCAGCCGGCGCGGACCCGAGAGCGGGACGACGCAGGTCTTCGCGTCGCTCCAAGCGGCCGGCGTGCCGTTGGCCGGGGCGCGCAGGCCGGAGGCGCCCGCGTCGAAGCTGCCCTCGGTCGCCGCGAGCTCCATCTCGTCGTTGAACTCGTTGTAGAGGAACGCGGCCGCGGTCCAGCCGCCGTCGAGGTGCGGCACGAGGTGCGCGAGGACCTTGCGCAGGAGCTCGCGCCCGTCGGCGATGGGCTCGAGCAGCCAGGCGCTGAGGTCGAAGAGCAGAGTCAACTCGTTCGACGAGCGGCGCAGGCGGCGGCTCAGGGTCTGCGTGAGCTCGGTGAAGAAGCCGACGGCGAGCCGCGAATCGGACTCGAGCCACTTCTTGAGCTCGGAGCGTTCGAGCGTGAGCAGCACGGTCGGCCCCTGCGCCTGCGCGCGCGCCGAGCGCGCGGCGTTCTCGTCGAAAAGAGCCATCTCGCCGAAGCAGTCGCCGGGCGCGAGCCAAGCGAGGTCCTTGTGCGCGGGCTTGCCGGCGGCGTCGAGAACCTTCTTGCGGATGACGACGCGGCCGGACGCGATGAAGTAGAGCGAATCTCCCTTCGTGCCTTCCTCGAAAACGACGGCGCCGTCCGCGAGCGGCTCCGGCTTCAGGAACGCGGAGAGCGACCCGAGCTGCGCGTCCGGGACGCCCTCGAGCAGGCGTAGAGACTTGAGCAGGGCGAGCTTCTCTTTTTTGTCCAAGAAAAAATCCTCGCGTTGGCGCGTCAGTACGCGGCCGTCTTCGGCGCGACGCCGCCGGTCGCCAGCGCCTTGAGCACTTCGGGGTTGTGCGCGCGCGTGAGCGCCTCCGAGAGGTCGATGAGCCCGCTCTTCACGAGCTCGGCGAGCGCGCGGTCCATCGGCACCATGCCGAACTTGGCGCCCGTGTCGATCGCGCCGTAGATCATGTGCGTCTTGCCGTCGCGGATCAGGTTGGAGATCGCGGGGGTCATGACCATGATCTCGCGCGCGGCGACTCGGCCCTGGCCGTCCTTGCGCGGCACGAGGATCTGCGAGACGACGCCCTGGAGCACGGTCGCGAGCTGAACGCGGATCTGCGTCTGCTGGTGCGGGGGGAAAACGTCGATGATGCGGTCGACCGTCGACGGGCAGTCCTGCGTGTGCAAAGTGCCGAAGCACAGGTGGCCGGTCTCGGCGGCCGTGATCGCGAGCTGAATCGTCTCCAAGTCCCGCATTTCGCCGACGAGAATCACGTCCGGGTCCTCGCGCAGGGAGGCCTTGAGCGCGGCGGCGAAGCTCTTCGTGTCCTGGCCGACCTCGCGCTGGCGGATCACGGACTTCTTGGACTCGTAGACGAACTCGATCGGGTCCTCGACGGTCAGCACGTTGTTGGTGTACTTCTCGTTGATCATCTCCATCAAGCAGGCGAGCGTCGTGGACTTGCCCGAGCCCGTCGGGCCGGTCACGAGCACGAGGCCGCGGGGGACGTCGGCCAGGTCGATCACCGCCTGCGGCAGGCGCAAGTCCGTGGGCGACGGAATCTTGGAGCCGATGACGCGCATGACCGCCTCGACGTTGCCCTTCTCGCGCAGGACGTTGACGCGGAAGCGCGCGAAGTTCGCGATCGCGAACGAGCAGTCGAGCTCCCAGTTCTCCTCGAACTTCGCGCGCTGCTCCTCGTAGAGGATCGAGTAGACGAGCTGCTTGCACTCCTCGGCGCCGATCTTCGTCATGCCGGCGATCTCCTCGATCTCGCCGTTGAGGCGCATCATCGGCGGCTTGCCGACGACGAGGTGGATGTCGCTGGCGCCGGCCTGCACCGCGGTCTTGAGGATCGTGACGAGGTCCATGGTTCTCTCCTAGAGGGATTCGGCGTCGGGGGTCATATTACTTATTTTAGCCGCGGCGTCATTCGTAGCGCAGGGCCTCGACCGGATCGAGGCGCGACGCCTGCCACGCGGGGCCCACCGAAAACACGAACGCCGTCGCGAGGGAGAGCGCGGCGGAGGCGAACGCGTAGAGCGCGGAGAAGGAGTTCGTTTGGCGCATCGACGGCGAGAGCCAGATCACCGCGGCCGCGCCGAGCGCCGAGCCGACCGCGCCGGAGACCGCGCCGAGCACGACGGCCTCGGCGACGAACTGGGCGACGATGTCGCCGCGCGTGGCGCCGAGCGCGCGGCGCACGCCGATCTCGCGCACGCGCGAGAACACGGTCGCGAGCGTCACGTTCAAGATGCCGATGCCTCCCGCCAGGATCGCGACCGCGCCGATCGCGGCGATCGACTCGAGGAACGAGCGCAGCATGTCGAGCGCGCCGCCGACGATCTCGCGGTAGTCCTTGATCTCGAAGTCGCGCTCCTCGCGGTGGCGGTAGAGCAGGAGCGCGTCGATCGCGCGCGCCCAGCGGCCCGCGGTGGCGGCGTCGCCGGTGTCGACGATGATGGTGCGCACCGCGTCGGGCTCGCCGGACCGGACGAAGCCCTCGCGGTACGCGGTGATCGGCACCAGCGCCATGCCGTCCTCGCCGAAGCCTTCGTGGAACCAGCGCGGATCCTCGTCGCGCGGCGGCTCCTGCAGGATGCCGATGACGCGATACAGGTGCCGCTCGAGCAGGACTTCCTCGCCGAGCAGATCGCGCTTCTTCAGGTACTGCTGGTACGGCGTGTCCGGGAAGTACTTCGCCCAGAAAGGCCTGTGGATCCAGCCGCCGGGCTGGATCAGCACGCAGACGCGCGCCGTGTCCTGCACGTCTCGGGCGTCGAAGAAGCGGCCGCGCAGCTTGTAGACCCAGTCGCGGCGGCGCCATTCCTCGGTGACCCCGGAGACCGCCATCTTCTCCGAGCGGAAGGACTCGTGCGCCATCTTCACGCCGGACTGCGTCGCGATCGGCGAAACCATGTAGAGTTCCGGGAAGTGCGCGCGCAGGGAGCGGGCGTCCGCGTAGGTGAGCCCGTGCGAGAGCCCGCGCGAAATGAATCCGTTCTTCGGACGGATCTCGAGCCGTCCCGGCCCGGCGAGCGCGAGGCTTTCGTGGAAGCTCGCGTTGATGCTCGCGACCTGGCTGAGCGTATAGAGCGCGGCGGCGACTCCCACCGCCAGCGAGACGCAGGTCAGCGCGGAGCGCGTCTTGTGCGCGCGGATCTCCACGAACGCGCCGCGCAGGAGGTCGCTGCCGGTCACGCCTCCTCCCGCAGCGCCTCGATCGGATCGAGCCTTGACGCGAGCCACGCCGGATAGGCGGAGAACGCGGCCGCGACCGCGGCGGCGAGCGCGATCATCAGGACGGCGTGCAGCCAGGTGAGTTCGATCACCGCGCCGCGGTCGCCGCTGGACTGCGCGAGCCAGCGGATGCCCGCGGCGCCGAGCGCGACGCCGGCGACGCCGCCCGCGACCCCGAGCAAGGCGGCTTCGGCGATGAAGAGCGCCATCACGTCGGCGCGCTCCGCGCCGAGCGCGCGGCGGATGCCGATCTCGCGCACGCGCGAGTACACCGCGGCCAGCGTCACGTTGAGAATTCCGATCCCGCCGGAGAGCAGCGCCACGACGCCGAGCGCGAGCGCGACGGCCACGTACTTGCCTTGCTCGCGGATATGGTCCTCGAGGTCGTCGCGCGCGTTCTTGACCTCGAAGTCCGCCTCGCCGCGGTGGCGCGCCTTGAGCAGGGCCTCGATGCGGCGGCGGTCGGGGCCGAGCGTCGCCGCGTCGCCGGTGTCGATCGTGATGAGGCGGATGCGTTCGGGGTTTTTCTCGTCGGTGCCGATGCTGGTCTGAAACGAGGTCAGCGGCACCACGATCGAGGGATCGCTCCAGGAGTCCCAGCGGGGGTCCTGGTCGTGCGGCGGCAGGCGCAGGGCGCCGACGACGAGGAAGTCGTGGCCGTTGAGCGCGATGCGCCGGCCGAGAAGGTCGCGGTGCACGACGAGCTTCTCGAAATCGTCGTTGAAGACGTCGTAGAACTTCGCCCAGAACGGCTTCTTGACCCAGCCGCCGGGCTCGACGACCAGGCAGACGCGCGCGCGCTCCCTCTCGTCCTCGGCGTTGAAGAAGCGCCCGCGCAGCGCGTAGACCCAGTTCCGCTTGCGCCACTCGCGCGTGACGCCCGTGACCGACGCGTCGTAGTACTTGCCCTCGAACGTGGGCCGCGCGTCCCAGGACTCGGCGGTCGGAGACACCATGTAGAGGTCCGGCAGCTCGCGCCGGATCGCTTCCGCGTCCCCGGAGGTGAGGCCTTTCGAAAGTCCTTTCGACACGTAGTCGCGGCTCGCCTCGACCGTGATCGGTCCCGGGCCCATGAGCTCGAGATTGCTCGCGATCTTCATCTGCATGCCGCGCGTCTGCGCCAGCGTGTAGAGCAGGGACGCGGTGCCGACCGAGATCGCCGAGAAGCTGAGCAATGAGCGGACTTTGTGCGAACGGATCTCGCGCGCGGCGGCGCGCGCCGCCTCCGCGAGGTTCACGCGAGCAGCCCGTCTTTGAGCCGCAGCACGCGCCCGGCCGCCGAGCCGATGCCCGCGTCGTGCGTGACGAGGACGACCGTCATGCCCTCGGCGTGCAGCTCCTTGAGGAACGCGATCACCTCCGCGCTCGATTTCGAGTCGAGGTTGCCGGTCGGCTCGTCGGCGAGCAGCAGCGCGGGACGGTTCGCGAGCGAGCGCGCGATGCCGACGCGCTGGCGCTCGCCGCCGGAGAGCTCGAGCGGCGTGCGCCCGGTCTTGGCCTGGAGGCCCACGCGCGCGAGCAGCGCGGCCGCGCGCTCGCGGCGCTCCTCGAGGGGCACGCCCGCGTAGGCCATCGGCAGGGCCACGTTCTCCAGCGCGCTCAGGCGCGGCAGAAGGTTGTAGGCCTGGAACACGAAGCCGATGCGCTCGCGGCGCAGGCGCGTGCGCTGCGCGTCGTCGAGACCGTCCGCGCTCACGCCGTCGAGCTCGTAGCTTCCCGCGCTCGGCCGGTCGAGCAGGCCCAGGATCGCGAGCAAGGTCGACTTGCCGCAGCCCGACGGACCCATGATCGCGGCGAACTCTCCCCGAGCGATCTCAAAGCTCACTCCGCGCAGGGCGGCATAGCCGCCGTAGTCCCGCTTGAGATCAGCGCACGCCACCAACGCCGTGCTCATCCGACGCTCCACGGCGCAACGGCCTCTTCGACGGCCGCCGTCCGACCCCATCCCCGCCGGCCGTCTCGAATCGCCTCTCCACCGCGCATGTTCATCGGGCCGCTAGGGCTTCGGCGCTTCCGCGGGCTTCTCCGTCAGGAGCTTGTCGCCTTCTTTCGGTCCCGAGAGCAGCTCGACGTCGGTCTCGTTGCGCAGGCCGAGCTTGAGCGCGACGCGCACGGGCTTCTGGCCGTCGACGGCCTTCACGTACGCATAATTCTTGCCGTCTTCCTCGAACACGGCGGCCAGAGGGAGCTTGAGCGCGTTCTTGCGCACGTCGAGCAGGCCGTCGACGCGCGCGGTCATGCCCGGCTTCATGCGCCTGTCGATGCGCGCGAGGCCGATCTCGACCTTGAAGTTCTTGATGCCGTTCTGGTCCTTCTCCGCCTGCGGCGACACGAGCGCGACTTTCGCGGGGAATTTCTCCCCGGGCAGCGCGTCGACCGTGACCTCGACGTCCATTCCTTCGTGGAGCTTGAGCACGTCCATCTCGCTGATCTTCATGCGCACGATGAGACGGGTCAGGTCCGCGACGCGCATGAGGTAGGTCGGATTGTTCGACTCGACGAGACCGGTCACGTAGTCGCCGACGCGCGCGAGGCGGCTGTCGTCGGAGCTGCTCTGGCCCGCCGAGTAGCGCATCACGATGCCGTCGATCGGCGCGGTGACGGTCGAAGACACGTAGCGCTCGGCCTCGCTGCGGCCGGGCTGGATCACGCACAGCGCGTCGCCCCTGCGGACTTTCTGTCCTTCCTCGACCGAGATCTCGATCACGCGGCCGCTGACCTTCGAAGCGATGTCGACGTAATTCTTCGGCGCGATCTCGCCCGAGTCGACGAAGTGCGACTCGAGGTCCCCGCGCGTCGGCGAGACGGTCTCCGGCGCCGACGGGTCGGCCGCGCTCTTGTGCCGCTTCCACGTAAACGTCCCGAAGCCGATTGCCAGCAGCAGGATTGATGCGGCGGCCGCGCGCCACCACTTCGATTTTTTCACCATAGATGGATTCCCGCCGCGCGCCGATACTGGGCGCGGCTGACGTTGATGCTCTGCACGGCGGTTTCGACTTGCGTGCGCGCGGTCAGCAGGTCGGTGCGCGCCTGCGCCATGCGCAGCGCGTCCGCAGAACCTTGCCGGTACTGCGCCTCGACGATCGCGAGGCCTTCCTCGGCGATCTCGACCTCGCGCACGGACACCGCGTAGACTTTGCCGGCGCTCTCCAGCGCGATCCACGCCGCGTACAGGTCCTCGCGCGCGGAGCGCACGGCCGCGTCGACTTGGTCCTGCGCTTGTCGCTTCGCCGCGCGCGCGGTGGCGTAGGTGAAGTACTGCGAGAAGCCGTTGAAGCCCGTCGGCAAGGACAGCGTGGCGGAGATGTAGCGGTTCGGGTTCGGGATGCCGAGCGACGCGCCGGAGAGACCTTCGTACGTGTCCACGCGGTTCCAGGAGGCGCCGACTTGCAGCGTCGGCAGCATCCCGAGGAGCGCCAGGCGCTCGGAGTATTCCGCGCCGGTTTCGGCGTGCAGCGCGGCGAGGATCTCCGGGCGGCGCTCGGGCAGCAGCGCGGCGTCCTCCTCGATTCGCGGCAGGTCGGTCGCGCCGGGCTCGAGCGCGGCGTCGAGGACGCGCTCCTCCCACGGCGCATGATTGACCAGCTCGTTGAAGGGCTGCAGCGCGCTCTTGTACGCCGCCTCGGCCTGCACGATGCGGATCTCGCTCTCGTGCCACTCGGTCTCGCTCTTGTACAGGTCGGCCAGGCTCTTGAGTCCGTCCTTATATAAGCCCTGGGTCTCGCGGTACTGGTCCTCCTGCGCGCGCAGGTCCTCGCGCGCGACGTCGCGCAGGCGCTGCGCCGCGCTGAGCCCGTAGAACGCCTGGAGCGCGGCCCACGCGGCGGTTTGGCGTGCGACGTCGTAGGAGTGATGCGCGGCCTCGCGGGCCTCCTGCTTGACGCGCATGTTCGTCCAGTCCTGGAAGCCGTTGAAGATGTTCCAGCCGACGGTCGTGTTGGACTCGACGTTCGAGCCGTTGAGGCGCAGGCCGTGGAACTGATAGCCGTTGTTCGGGTCGTCGCCGTAGGGGTACTTGTAGGCCGAATAGGACAACGTCGGCATCAGCATCGCGGCGACCTGGGAGTCGAAGCCGTTCTCCGCCGAGCGCACGCTCTCCTCCGCGTACTTCACGTCCGGCGAGGCGGCGAGGACCTGGCGCAGGTAGTCCGCGGTCGTCAGCGCGGCGCTGGACGGGGCCGGCGCCGCCGCGACCGGGGCCGGCGCGTACGCCGCGGCCGCGCGGCCGGCGGAGAATATCGCGATGAAAAAAAATCCGCGCATCGACTTCGATTCTATCCAATCGCGCGACGGAAGTGGGCCTTGACGGGTCAGGTCGGCGGGGCTAAGCTGGGTTCATGGTCGAAAACCTCGAGCACCTGCTGCGACGGGCCGCGCAATCGCCGCGCGCGCCGCGCGCCGCGCTGTACCGCGAGCTGCTGCGTTCCGAGACGTATCTGCTCACGGTGGACGAGCCGATCGCGCAGGGAGAGGTGAAGCGCGTCACGCGCGCCGACGCGTCGTTCCCGGTCTGGGCCGACAAGGACCCGGAGCTCGGCGGCGTGTGGGTTCCGGTGTTCCCGGCGCGGGACCGCGTGCGCGAGTTCGTGGCGGCGCGCAAGCTGCGCGCGCCTCGCGGCAAGGAATTCCTCTGGATGGGTCACATGCCCGGTCAGGTTTTCTCGCTCCTGCGCGGCGTGCGCCGCTTCGCGGGCGTGCGGCTCTTTTTAGACCGAGAATCGACGGTGGACCTGAACTGGGGCGAGGCGGCCGCGCTCGCCGAAGGACGCATGCCCGCGGACGCGCCCGCGCTCTTCGAGCTTCCCGTCGACCGCCTGATCATTCCCGCGGGCGCCCGGCTCTCGTTCGGCCGCCTGCCCCCGTGGGACGGCGAGGCTTCGCCGAAGCTCCTGCTGATGCCCGAGGCCGGGAAATTCCGCCCCGAGGACGCGCGCCGCCTCGTGCGTCTGCCGCTCGGCGAGGGGCGCTACGCGTGGACGCCGTGCCGGCACTTCCTGCAGATCCTGCGGCGCCTGCGCGCTCTCGGCACCGAAGGGTCCGAGCGCTTCGTCGAGGCCCTGCTCGCCTCGCAGATCGCGTTCCAGATGTACGGCGAGTCGGAGGCGCTGTGCGATTGGCTGATCGCGCGCGGGCAGGAGGCCTTCGCGTGGCTCGGTCTCGCGGCGGTCTACGGGCGCACCTCCCGTTTCGAGGACTGCGCAGCGCTTTGCGGCCGCGCGGTCGTGAAGTACCCGAACGAGCGCACGTTCCACGTCAACGGCCTGCGCGCGCTGATCGCGCTGGGGCGCCGCGAAGAGGCCGCGCGCCGCGTCGAGACGGCCCTGCGCCTCTTCCCGCAGGACGCCGCCGTCGTCGAGCTGTCCCGGGAGCTGGCGCCGGCTCCGGCGACGGTAAAAAATCGGTGAAATCGCTTGCGCCGGGTCGGCGGCGGGTCTATACTGCGGGAAGGCGGGGGGAGACCATCATGGACCAGCAAGGCAAGGCGCAGATACAGGCTGTCGGGGCCGGATTGCTCGGTTTCGGCTTGGTGGTCGGGCTGGGCTCTTATTTCGTGGTCCCGCACGGCCTGAGCGCGCCCGCGTCGACGGCGGCGCGCGGCTCGGCGCCGCTGTTCGCTCCCGTGCCGACTCGCTCCGTCGACGCCGGGGCGCCGGCGGCGGGCGTCGCGGACTCGGCTGTCGCTCCCGCGAGTTCGCCCGCGCCGTTGCTCTCCGACGAGTTCCGTCCGGACCCCGCTCCCGCGGCGGCCATCGCGGCCGCGAACTCCGCGACGGGCTCCGCCGCTTCGGCGCCGACGAGCGTCGCGGCCGCGAACGGCTCCGCGTCCGCCGCGCCGCGGCTGATCGCGACGGCTCCGCTTGGAATTTCGGCGTCGGGCGCTCAATCCGGCGCGGCGTCGACGCCGGCGGGCAAGACCGCGGCGCCGTCGGCGGCGTCGGCGTCGGCCGCCCCGGCGGCGAAGTCCGCCGGCGCCGCGAGCCGCGGAGTCGTGGCCGCGGCGGTCGTTCACTACGGGGTCAGCGATCGCGCTCAGCTCATGGAGCGCGGCGCGGGCCCCGTCTACAACTTCGGCGCGCTGGGCGAGAAGGGCGATCCCATCGCCGGCGCGGTGCGCCAGGTCGACGCGGCGCAGCGGCAGTTCAACGGCGTGTCGGGCGCCAGCGATTCGGACAAGGCGGCGATCCAGCAGGACGTGGACCAGGTCCACGAGGTCGCCTACCAGGCGGACCAGGCCGTCCAGCAGGCGACGGTCCAGGCCGGCGCGCCCTCGCGCTGAAGGCGACGCCGCGCCTAACGCCTAATACGGGAAGAGCTCTCCGAGCGTTTTTTCCTCGAAGCTTCCGAGCGTCTTGAGCTTGTCGAGGCCGACGCGGTCGCGCTGTCCGAGGATCCAGAGCGTGATCGGCATCTCGCGGAAGCGGCGCGCGAAGTTCTCGAGCGCCGGGAGGGAGTAGGCGCTCACGCGCGCGAAGCGCGCGGGGCCCGGATCTCCTCCGGAGAGGCCCTCGTCCTCCCAGCCCATGACGGCGGCCGGGATCGCGCGGAATTCGACCGGGTTGGTTCGATAGTCCTGCTCGATCGCGTTCTCGGTGGCGGCGAAGCGTTCGGCCGAGGCCGGGAACTCCCGGTAAAGCTTGAGCATGAGCGCGGCGGCCTCGGGCGTCTTGTCCGCCTGGCAGCCGAGCGAGCCCCACAGCTGGACTTCGTCGTTCTTGAACGCCGAGGTCGTGTGGCCGCCGTGCACGGAGTACGCGAGCGAGCGCGCCTCGCGAACCTCTTGGAACAGGACGGAGCTCATGTCGCCGCCCATGTAGTCGGCGTAGAACTGATAATCGACGACGCGTTCCGGATCGTAGATGCCGTCGGCGGCCGACAGTCCGACGCGGGCCTGCACCATCTGGCGGTCGGCGAAGAGCACGCGCGTCGCCGCGGGCTTCACGTAGCGAAGGGGTCGGCGCGCGGGCGGGGTCTTGAAGCGGTCCGCGGAATCGAGCAGCTTGGCGACCTCGGACGCCGAGCGCGGGCCGACGTAGCCGACGCGTCGCTGCCAGTGCGGGAAGTCGCGGATCAATTCCTTGAGCTGAGTCTCGTCGAGACGCTTGAGCTCGTCGTTCGTGAGCCTTGCCAGCGTCGCGCCGTCGCGGCCGCGCTCGGCGTACTCGGCGAGCGCGTGATAGACGCTGCCCGGGTCCTTCTTCTCGTCCTCGCGGTTGCCGAGCTCCACGGCGATCATGTCCTGAAGCGCGCCGCTCGCGACGTTCGGCCAGTCGAAGCGCTGGGCCGCGAGCTCGAGCGACGGCCAGAAGTTGCGGTCGACGCCGGAAAGCGAGACCGACGACTCCTGCTCGTCGCAGGAGTAGGAGAGCGTGGTGCCGAGGGCGTAGAGCTTCTTCTTGAACGCGTCGGCGGAGTCGGGGCCGGAACCGGCGAGATCGAGCAGGGCGAGCGCCTCGCAGAGATTCTTCTCCTGGCGCGAGCCGCGCGCGAAGCGCACGGTCAGGTCGAAGAGGTCGTCGTACGGGTTCTTCGCTGCGTAGAGCCGGCCGCCGGCCACGGGGACCACTTGGTAGTCCCGTCCGGAGACGAGCCAGCGCGGGTCGATGGGCTTCGCCGGGATCGCGAGCGCTTCCTTCAGGAAGGCGGACTCGCGCGCGGGGTCGATGACCAGCGGCGTGTACTGGGGCTTATCGATCTGCGGGATCTCGGCCTTCCCGTTGCGCCGGATCACGACGACGCGGTCGTTCCCGAGGTACTTGTCGGCGACGCGCATGACATCGGCCTTCGTGATTTTCCGCAGGCGATCGAGGCGGTTCACCGTCCGCTCCCACTGCTCGTAGGCGATGAAGGAGTCGATCATCATCGAGGCGCGGCTCTCGTTGGACTCGAGCGAGCGCTTCTGGGAGATCTCGAAATTGGTCATGATCGCGTCGAGGTCGGACTGTTCGAACTCGCCGCGCTTGAGCGCCGCGACCGTCTCGAGCAGCAGCGCCTTCGCCTCCTCGGGGGTCTGGCCCTGCTTCGGGTCGGCCCACAGATACCAGCCGCCGGCGTCGTTCATCAGGTTCGGGCCCGAGCCGGACGCCTTGACCTTCTGCGCCTGGTTCAAGCGCAGGTTCAGCAGGCCCGACGCGGAGTTGTCCATGAGCATGTCCATCACGGTGATCGCGTCGGCGTCCGCGTCCGAGGCGGCGACGGCGGGCCACGCGATCGCCACCTTGTCCTCGGCCTCGAACTTGAGCTCGGCGGTTTCCTCGCCGACGGGCTTGGGCAGCGCCCACTTCGGCAGCGCGGGCAGCGGCTTGGGCGTCCACGCCGCGAAGCGGCGCGAGATGATCTCCATCGCCTGATCGGGGTCGAAGTCGCCGGAGAGCGCGATCGCCATGTTGTTGGGCACGTACCAGCGGCTGTAGAACTCGTGCATGCGCGCCAGCGACGGGTTCTTCAGATGCTCGATCGTGCCGAGCGTGGTCTGCTGGCCGTACGGATGGACCTTGTAGAGCTTTCGGTCGAGCTCCTCCCAGAACGCGGCGTCCGCGTTGTCCATGGAGCGGTTTTTTTCCTCATAAACCGCCTCCAGCTCCGTGGGGAAGAGGCGGAACACGGGATCGCGGAAGCGCTCGGACTCGACGGCGGCCCACGCCTCGAGGCGGTTGGCCGGGATGTCGGCGACGAAGACGGTGCGCTCGTTGGACGTGAACGCATTCACGCCCTGCGCGCCGATCGCGCGGTAGAACTTGTCGATCTCGTTGGGCGCGGCGATGGCCGCGTCGGCGACGTTCTCGGCGTCGATGAGCTTGTCGAACTCGGCGCGCTTCTTCGGGTCCTTCGTCTTCGCGCGCTGCTCGTAGAGATCCTGGATCCTCTGGAGGTGCGGGGCCTCCTTCGCCGCGTCCATCGTGCCGAGCTTGGTCGTGCCCTTGAAGAGCATGTGCTCGAGGTAGTGCGCGATGCCGGTGCTGTCGGCGGGGTCGTTCTTCGAGCCCGCGCGCACGGTGATCCACGCGGTCACGCGCGGCACGCCCTTGTTCGGGCTGAGATAAACGGTGAGGCCGTTCGGCAGGCGCCGGATCACGACGCCCATCGGGTCGTTGGGCAAAGGGCGCTCGAGCGTCGCGGGCACGGTCGGGGCCAGGTCGGCCGGCTTGGTCCGCGCCGCGGCGGGGCCGGCGAGGAGTAAAGCGAGGAGCAAAGCGCGTCGCGAGTTCATGGTTTCTCCGTTCGTGCGTCGGCCGTCGAGGCGAAAACGTCGGAAGGATCTTCCGTCGCGGACGTCGGGGCCGCGGCGGCGGGAGCGGCCGCCGGGAGCGGCGGCGGCTTCGCCGCGGTCGCCGCCGGTTTCGCGGCGTCCGCCGCGGGCTTGAGGACGGGACCGGCTTGGACGGCCGTCCACGTGTAGTGATTCTGCGCGTTCCAGAGCAGCCAGCCGCGCACGCCCTGCTCCTCGGCGGCGAGGATCTGCGCGCGCACGTGAGCGGGCGTGTAGCGCACGCCGAGCGAGAAATCCTGCAGGTAGGGCCGCAGCTTCTCGGGATGGCCGCCGAGGCGCTCGAGCGCGTCGGAGATTCCCTGATGGACGGTTTGGTAGGGCGCGCGATTCGGGTTCTTCAGTCCGTACTGGCCCTTCGCGTAGTGGGACGGATACATCATCGGCGACACGTAGTCGACGAGCTCCGCCATCTTGTCGAGGCGCTGGCCGATTCCCATGCCGTTGTCGACGCTCGCGGTCAGGCCGAAGGTGTCGATCGAGAGCTTGACGCCGAGAGGCTTGAGGCGGTCGCGCGCCTGCGTGAGGAAGTCGACGAGCGCCTGCGACGCGCTCGCGGGCGTGTGGTCCTTGCGCGAGTAGCGGCACAATTTCGTCTTGCCGTCGGACGGGAAGCGGATGTAGTCGAACTGGATCTCGTCGAAGCCGGCCGCCGCCGCGCGCGAGGCGATGTCGATCGCGTAGTCGCGCACTTCCTGATTGTAGGGGTCGACCCAGGCCGTGCCCTTGTCGTTGACCCAGAGGCCCCCGTCCGGATTGTGGACGGCCAGGTCCGGCCGCGCGCGGGCGAGATGGTCGTCCTTGAACACGGCGATGCGCGCGATGACGTAGATGCCGGCGTCTTTAAAGTCCTTCACCGCTCCGGGAAGGTCGGGAATCGCGCGCACGTAGGCGTGCGTGCGTTTCGCGAGGGGCACGTCCGGCACGAAGACTCCGCCGTCGAAGTCACGGAGCGCGATGGCGACCGCGTTGAAGCCGGCGGCCTTCATTTCGCCGATGAACTTATGGCGCGCGTTCGGCAGGCCGGCGGCGTAGCCCGTGAAATGGACGCCGCGCAGCGTCGCCGTGGAGGCGGGAGCGAGTTCTTCGGCGGGCGCGGCGACGGCGAGCGCGGCCGCGAGGGTCAGGATCGCGAACATCGTCCGAGACGATACAAAATCCAGCCGCTGGACGCCGTGAGGATTTTCTCGGACGCGCCCGTGCCGGGCCCGAAGGGTCTCGGCGCTACTGACGCGGGGAGAGGAAGAGATCGCGGCTCACGCCTTCTTCGCCGGCGATGTCGCTGATCGTGCTCGGGTGCAGGTCGTTCTCCTGCGCGTTTTGGATGAGGCGCCGGCGCTCGGCGGCCTGGAGCTTCCGATAGGGGATGTCGCCTTCGTGGTGGACGGCCGTCGCGTAGCGGGGGTCGCGGTTATCCACGGTATACCCCGAGTTGTCCGACTGGAGGCGGGGAAGGACCACCGCGTAGTAGCCGTCGATGTTCGAGGATGTCGTCTGGACGACGCCCTCGCCGAGCTTGATGCTCAGCGACGCGGACGCGATCGGCTCCAACGTCGACAGGTCGTAAACGCGGCCGTGCAGAATCCATTGCGAGGCGTCGGCGTGGGGGAGGGGCGGCTCGGGCGCCGAAAGGTTGGGTCCCGCGGGCTTCGCCATTGCGGCAGAGACGGCGGCGGGCCTTGACGTCGCGGGTGCGGGAGCCGGCGCGGGCCGCGCGGCGGGCGCAGAAGCCGCGGGCGCCGCCGGCGGCGGCTGCGTCGCAGCGGATGGATTCGTCGGCGCAGTCGAGGCATGGAAGTCGGGTGCGATGTGGGCCGGGTCCGAGTTTTCGTCGTAAAAATGACCGAAGCGGGCCGAGACGTCGTGAAGGAAGGCGAGCGCCGGGGCTTGAAACGTGAGCGCCAGGTAGCCGGCCGTTGCGAGTCCGGCCAGCCAGGCCGTCACGACCAGGGGGCGGCGGCGGCGCCTCGCGTCGTCGGCGCGGACCTTCGCGTAACCGCGCGTGATCTCCTGCGGACTGCGGCCGCGCAGGCAGATCGGGCAGCCGACATCCGACAAATTGAGCCGGGTTCCGCAGCCCGGACAGGGGATCGTCGAGTCCACGTTTGAAGCTTAACACAGCTGGGCGGGCGCGTCCAGCAGATTCTTGACTAAAAAGGTCGGGAATGGTACACTGGCGGTGCGGGAGACGCTCCACCAACCAAAATGGCCAACCAAGACGTCAAAGACCTCGCCGGGCAGGATTACAAGTACGGGTTCGTTTCCGACGTGGAGGCGGACCAGATTCCGCGCGGACTCAACGAGGACATCGTCCGGCTGATCTCGAAAAAGAAGAACGAGCCCGCGTTCATGCTCGAGTGGCGCCTGAAGGCCTTCCGCCACTGGCTGACGATGAAGGAGCCGACGTGGGCCGAGGTCCACTACGCGCCGATCGACTACCAGAAGATCATCTACTACTCGGCGCCGAAACCCAAGAAGAAGCTCTCCTCGATGGACGAGGTCGACCCCGAGGTCCGCGCGACCTTCGAGAAGCTCGGCATCCCGCTCGAGGAGCAGAAGATGCTCTCGAACGTGGCCGTCGACGCGGTGTTCGACAGCGTCTCGGTCGCGACCACGTTCAAGAAGACGTTGTCCGAGGTCGGCGTGATCTTCGGGTCGTTCTCCGAGGCGGTGCAGGAGCATCCCGCGCTCATCGAGAAATACCTGGGCTCCGTCGTGCCCTACACCGACAACTTCTTCGCGACCTTGAACTCCGCGGTGTTTTCCGACGGCTCTTTCTGCTACGTGCCCAAGGGCGTGAAATGCCCGATGGAGCTGTCCACCTACTTCCGCATCAACGCGAAGGAGACCGGGCAGTTCGAGCGGACCTTGATCGTCGCGGACGAGGGGGCCAGCGTCAGCTATCTCGAAGGCTGCACCGCGCCGATGCGCGACGAGAACCAGCTGCACGCGGCCGTCGTGGAGCTCGTCGCGATGGGCGACGCGTCGATCAAGTACTCGACCATCCAGAACTGGTACCCGGGCGACAAGAACGGCAAGGGCGGCATCTTCAATTTCGTGACCAAGCGCGGCAAGGCCGCGGGGCCGCGCGCGAAGATCTCCTGGACGCAGGTGGAGACCGGCTCCGCGATCACGTGGAAGTACCCGTCGTGCATCCTTCTGGGCGACGAGTCGGTGGGCGAGTTCTACTCGGTCGCGCTCGCCAACCACTACCAGCAGGCCGACACCGGCACCAAGATGATCCACATCGGCAAGAACACGAAGTCCACGATCGTGTCCAAGGGCATCTCGGCCGGCCACGGCCAGAACGCGTATCGCGGCCAGGTCAAGATCGCGAAATCCGCGGTCGGCGCGCGCAATCACTCCCAGTGCGACAGTCTTCTGCTCGGCGACAAGTGCGGCGCGCATACCTTCCCGAACTTGGAGGTCGGCAACACGTCCTCCACCGTCGAGCACGAGGCCTCCACGTCGAAGATCGGCGAGGACCAGCTTTTTTACCTGCGCCAGCGCGGCCTCTCCGTCGAGGACGCGGTCGGCATGATCGTCAACGGCTTCTGCAAGCAGGTCTTCAACGAACTGCCGCTGGAGTTCGCCGTCGAGGCGCACAAGCTCATGAACATCTCCCTCGAAGGGAGCGTCGGTTAAAGGAATTTATGCTGAAGATCACGGACCTGCACGCGAAAGTCGGCGAGAAGACGATCCTCAAGGGACTGAGCCTGACCGTCAATGCCGGGGAGGTCCATGCGATCATGGGCCCCAACGGCTCGGGCAAGAGCACGTTGTCGTACGTGCTCGCCGGCCGCGAGGGCTACCAGGTGACCTCGGGCTCGGTCCTTTATCAGGGAAAGGATCTGCTCGGCCTCGCTCCGGAGGAGCGCGCGCGCGAGGGCGTGTTTCTCGCGTTCCAGTATCCGGTCGAGATCCCCGGCGTCTCCAACAAGTATTTCCTGAAGGCCGCGTACAACGCGCTGCGCAAGCACCGCGGCGAGCCCGAGATGGACGCGGGTGCTTTCCTGAAGTTCGTGAAGGAAAAAGCGAAGATGGTGGAGATGGATCCGGCGTTCTTGAACCGCTCCGTCAACGAGGGCTTCTCCGGCGGCGAGAAGAAGCGCAACGAGATCCTGCAGATGGCCGTGCTCGAGCCCAAGCTCGCCCTGCTCGACGAGACGGACTCCGGCCTCGACATCGACGCGCTCAAAATCGTCGCGGGCGGAATCAATAAGCTGCGCGATCCGAAGCGCGCGGTCGTGCTCGTCACGCACTACCAGCGCCTGCTCGACTACATCGTTCCCGATTTCGTGCACGTGCTCTCCGGCGGCCGCATCGTGAAGTCCGGCGGCAAGGAACTGGCCCTTCAGTTGGAGAAGGAAGGCTACGGCTGGATCGAGGCGGAGAAGGCGGCGGCGTAATGACGGCGACCTTGAACCCGACCGACCGCTTCGCGGCGCTCTTCGAGAGTGAGAAGGCCCGTCTCCCCGGAGGGGGGGTGCGCTGGCTCGCGCAGGCGCGCGCCGCGGCGCTCGAGGCTTTCCAAAAGCAGGGCCTGCCGCACGCGCGCTTCGAAGGCTGGCGGCACACGCCGGCGCGCGTCCTGACCGGCATGGACTTCACCTCGGCCGAGCGGCCCGTCGCGCGCGGCGGCTACGGCGGCAAGGCTCTGTGCCCCGTGACGTTCCACCGCGTCGTCGTGCACAACGGCCGCGTGCAGCCCAACGGCGAGGGCTCGGTGTACGGGGAGCTGCCGAAGGGCGTTTCGGTCCTGAGTCTCGCGGACGCCCTGCGCGACGACCCCGAGTCCCTGAAGACGGCGCTGTCGCGCGGCGTCTCGTTCGACGGCCTCCCTTTCGCGGCGCTCGCGTCCGCGCTGTTTGCCGACGGCGTCGTGGTCCGGATCGCGCGTCACGTCCGCCTCGACAAGCCGCTCAACGTGCTCTACGTCTCCGACGACTCCGCGGCCGCGAAGCCGCAGATGACGCACCTGCGGGCGCTCGTCCTGCTCGAGGACGGCGCGTCGGCCGAGATCGTGACCGAGTCGGTCGGCGGCGGCCGCGCGCCGTTCTGGACGAACCTGCTGACCCAGGCCTCGCTCGGCGAGGGCGCGTCGCTCAAGCACTACCGCCTGCAGCGCGAGAGCGCGTCCGGCCTCCAGACCGCGGCGACGCTCGTGGAGGTCGGCCGCTCCGCGCGCTACGAGTCCCACGCGTTCAACTTCGGAGGCGCGCTCGTGCGCCACGACCTGCGCGTGCGCCTCGCGGGCGAAGGCGCGGACTGCGCGCTGAACGGGCTCGCGCTCGTGCGCGGCGAGGAGATCGTCGATCACCACACCGTCGTGGAGCACGCGGCCGTCGGCGGCACGACGCGCGAACTCTATAAGGCCGTTCTCGATGAGCGCGGTCGTTTTGTCTTCGACGGGCTCGTCGACGTGCGCCCCGGCGCGCAGAAGACCGACGCGTCGGTCTACAACAAGAACCTGCTCTTGTCCGAGGACGCGGACGTGCATACCAACCCGGAGTTCAAGATCCTGGCCGACGACGTGTCGTGCAAGCATGGGGGCGCTATCGGCCAGCTCTCGTCGGAGTCCATGTTCTACCTGCGCTCGCGCGGCATCGGCGCGTCGGATGCGCGGCGCATGCTCGTCTACGCGTTCGGCTCGGAGATGATCGAGCGCGTGGGACTGGAGCCGCTCAAGGAAGCGCTGACGGCCGCCCTGCACGCGCGCATGCCCGAAGCCGCCGAGGAGGCCGCCAAGTGAGCCGCTTGAACACGACGAAGATCCGCGCCGATTTCCCGATCCTGAAGCGCCTGATCCGCGGCAAGCCGCTGGTCTACCTCGACAACGCCGCGACCACGCAGAAGCCGCGCCAGGTCATCGAGTCGCTCGTCGACTTCTACTCGAACCACAACGCGAACGTCCACCGCGGCGTGCACTCGCTCTCCGAGGAAGCGACGAACATGGTCGAGGCCTCGCGCGCGAAGGTCGCCGCGTTCATCGGCGCGCCCAAGCCCGAGAGCGTGATCTTCACGCGCAACGCGACCGAGTCCATCAACCTCGTCGCTCATGCCTGGGGACGCAAGTTTCTGCGCGCCGGCGACGAAATACTGCTGACCGAGATGGAGCATCACTCCAACATCGTCCCTTGGCAGCTGCTCGCGCGCGACAAGGGCGTGATCCTCAAGTTCGTGCCCGTCGAACCCGACGGCACGCTCGATCTCGCGAAATTCCGCGCGCTCCTGAGCCCGAAGACGAAGCTCGCGTCGTTCATGGCGATCTCGAACGCGCTCGGCACGGTCAATCCCGTCGCCGAGATGATCCGCCTCGCGAAGGCCGCGGGCGCGACGGTCCTCGTGGACGCGTGCCAGTGGGCGCCGCACCGCAAGCTCGACGTGAAGAGCTGGGGCGCGGACTTCGTCGTGTTCTCCGCGCACAAGATGCTGGGTCCGACGGGCATCGGCGTGCTCTGGGGCCGCGAGGAACTCCTCGAGGCGATGGATCCCTTCCTCGGCGGCGGCGACATGATCGCGCTGACCACGCTGGAGAGTTCGACGTGGAACCAGCTGCCTTATAAATTCGAAGCGGGCACGCCGAACATCGCCGACGCGGTCGCGTTCGGCCCCGCGCTCGACTACCTGAACGCGCTCGGGCTCGACGCGATCCGCGAGCACGAGGAGCGGCTCGCCGCGGCGACGGTGAAGCTCCTCGAAGCGGAGCCCAGCGTGAGCGTTCTCGGCCCCAAGGACCCGGCCCAGCGCTCGAGCGTCGTGTCCTTCAACATCGCGGGTCTTCATCCGCACGACGTCGGCACGACTTTCGAATTGGAGGGCGTCGCGGTGCGCGTCGGCCAGCACTGCTGCCAGCCGCTCATGCGCAAGCTGCAGTGCGGGGGCTCGGTTCGGGCCAGCTTTTATTTGTACAACGACGAGAGCGACGTCGAAGCGCTGAGCCGCGCGCTGAGGCGCACGCAGGAGTTCTTCAAGATCGGGACGACCGGAGCCAAGGCGGGGGTGCATTAGCATGGAAGGCGACGCCGAACTGCAGGACTTGTACCGCGAGGTTCTCCTCGACTATTTCCGTTCGACGACCCGCAAAGGGAAGCTCGATCCGGCCGACGTGCGCGCGCACGGGATCAACCCCGTCTGCGGCGACGAGATCGAGATCACCGCGCAGCGCGCGGACGGCAAGATCGCGAAGCTGCGCTACGCGGGCCACGGCTGCGTGATCAGCCAGGCGTCCGCCGCGATGATGGGCGAGGCTCTGGAAGGCAAGACCGAGGAGCAGGTGCGCTCACTCGTGAAGGCGTTCAAGACGATGATGCTGGAGAACGCCGCGGTTTCGTCTCTGCCCGAGGAACTCGAGCCGCTGTCCGCGCTCGAAGGCGTGCGCAAATTCCCGCTGCGGGTCAAGTGCGCGACGCTCGCGTGGAACACGATCGCGCAGGGCCTCGACGCCGCGGTCGCCGGGAAGGGGGCTTAAAGATATGGCGACCACGACCGCGCCCGGCGTCAGCTTCCGTCAGATCGGCGCCGCGCTCCAGCCGGTGTTCGATCCGGAGATTCGTCTGAGCATCGTCGACCTCGGCCTCGTGTACGGCGCCGAGATCAGCAACGGCGAGAAGGGACTGACCGTCAAGGTCAAGATGAGCCTGACGTCTCCCGCTTGCCCGTACGGCCCGATGCTTCTCGCCTCGACGCACTCGGCGGTCGCGCGCATCCCGGGCGTCAAGGACGTCGACGTGGATCTCGTCTTCAATCCGTCCTGGGATCCGCGCACGATGGCGACCGAGGACGCGAAGGAGCAGCTCGGGCTGTACTGAGGTCTCAATGAAGATCACGAGCTCGATCGAGTACGCGACGCGGCTGATGACGACGCTCGCGCGCGCGTACGGTCAGGCGCCGGTCGCGGCGGAGCGGCTCGCGGCGTCGGACAACGTTCCCACGGACTACGTGAGCCAGATCCTGCTCAAGCTGCGCCGCGCGGGCCTGGTCGCGAGCCACCGCGGCAGCACCGGCGGCTACGCGCTCTCGCGCCCGCCCGCGGAGATCACTTTGGCGCAGGTCGTGCGCGCCGTCGACGGCGACGTGTTCGAGGACGTGTGCGAAAAGTACGAAGGCGGCCTCAAGGACTGCCGCCACCAGGGCGGCTGCTCGATCTCGCCGGTGTGGCAGCGCCTGGGCGCGCTCGTCACGCAGTACTTCGAGGGAGTGACCCTCGCCAAGATCCTGGCCGAGTCGCCCGCCCAGTGCGGCGCGGCGCCGGCGTGGCTCGAGGCGCTGACGTCCGCGAAAGGCGAAAGGAGAATTCGATGACCACTTACGAGCGCGTCGAGAAGGTCCTCGACAAGATTCGGCCCTACATCCAGTCCGACGGCGGCAATATCGCCCTCGTCGCCGTCGACGAGACGAGCGGCATCGTCAAGGTGACGCTGTCGGGCGCCTGCGGTTCGTGTCCGAGCTCGACGGCCACCTTGAAGGGCGGCGTCGAGCGTATGATCCGCCAAGAGATCCCCGAGATCAAAGAAGTCGTCGCCGTCTAGGTGTGACGGCCGTGACCTCGCGCGTCGAACTGCACTGCCATTCCGTTTTTTCGGACGGGACGTTGACCCCGACCGAGCTCGTCGCGCGCGCCGTGAAGGCCGGCGTCGGCCTCATGGTGTTGACCGACCACGACAGCATCTCCGGCGGTCCGGAATTGTTCGCGGCCGGTGCGGCGGCCGGACTGCCGGTGCGCCTCGGCATCGAGATCAACTGCGCGGGAGCGGGCGCCGCCGACCGCGTGCACGTGCTCGGGTACGGCTTCGACCCGCAGTCGCCCGGCTTCGCCGAGCGGCTGACGGAGTTTCGCGAGCGGCGCACGGTCCGCGCGCGGCGCATGGTCGACAAGCTGCGCGCGCTCGGCTACGCGCTCGACTACGACCTCGTGCGCGCCTCCGCGCACGAGACCGTCGGCAGGCCGCACGTCGCCGACGCCCTGCGCCGCATCGGCGCGGTCAAGAGCCGCAAGGAGGCGTTCGAGCGCTTCCTGATCAAGGACAAGCCCGGCTTCGTCGAGTCGATGGGACCGAGTCCGGCCGAGGCGATCGCGCTGATCCGCGACGCGGGGGGCACCGCCTGTCTCGCGCATCCGCAGACCGCGGGCAAGGAGAGCGAGCTCGACGAGCTCTGGCGCTTGGGCCTCGAGGCCGTCGAGGTCCGCTATGCGGGCCACACGCCTTCCCAAGTCCGCGCCTACGGCGACTGGGCCGCGGCGAAGGGGCTTGTCGTGGCGGGCGGTTCCGACTATCATGGTCCCGGCACGGGGCGCGAGGCGCGTCTCGGCGTCGACTACGACGAGCGCGAGTTCGCCGCGCTTCAAGAAAGAATGGACAAGAAATGCTCGTGATCGCGCACCGCGGGGCCAGCGGCCACGCGCCGGAGAACACGATGGCGGCGTTCCGCCGAGCACTCGAGATGGGCGCGAAGGCGATCGAGTTCGACGTGCACCAGACGCTCGACCACGAGCTCGTCGTCGCGCACGACGACGACATGCGCCGAACCGCGAAGGATCGGCGCGCGCTGAAGAACCTTCATTGGGAAGGCGAGGCCGAGAAGCTCGACGTGGGCGCCTGGTTCGCTCCTAGCTTCAAGGGCGAACGCCTTCCGCTCCTGTCCGATGTATACGACTTGGTCCCGCCCGAGGTCGAGCTGCATCTCGAGATCAAGCACGGCTCCGCGGTCTATCCCGGCATCGAGGAGCGCGTCGTCGACTTTCTTCATCACCGCGGCGCCCTGCGGCGCACGCTCGTCTCCAGCTTCGACCACGACGCGCTGTACTCGGTGCGCTCGCTCGACGAGAAAGTCCGGCTCGGCTACCTGCTCGGCCTCACGCGCCTGGCCGTCGCGTGGAAGGAGATGAGGGAGATTTCGGCCGAGAGCCTGAACTTCAGCCTGCGCCAGGTCACCTCCCGCGTCGTCAAGGCCGCGCGCGAGCGCGGCTTCAAGACCTTCGTCTACACCGTCAACACGCCCGCCGACCGCGACCGTCTCGCGAAGCTCGGCGTCGACGGCATCTTCTGCAACTACCCGGAGCTCGACCTATGGCGGTAAAGGAACGACGCGCGCCCGAGCCGTCCGCGGCGGAGCTCTCCGCCGAGGTCGACCGGCTGACGGACAAGGGCCTGGCGGACCTCGGCTGGCAGGACGCGGAGCTGGAGAAGGCCGCGCGCCTGACCTGGAAGATCAATACGCTCAAGAAGGAGACGAAGACGATCATCCCGGCGCACGTCTACCAGCGCGCGGAGATCATCCTCGGCGCGTCCGATTTCGTCGGCGATTCCTACAAGCTCGCGAAGCTCTGCGCGGAGTCGAAGGCCGAGCGCGTCGTGTTCTGCGGCGTGCGCTTCATGGCCGAGACCGCGAAGATCCTCAATCCGGAGAAGGAAGTGCTCCTGCCCGCCCCCGAGGCCGGCTGTTCTCTTTCCGAGTCGATCACCGCCGCCCAGGTCCGCGCGCTCAAGAAGAAGCACCCGGGCGCGCCGGTCGTCACCTACATCAACACCTCCGCCGACGTGAAGGCGGAGTCCGACGTGATCGTGACCTCCGCGAACGCGCCCAAAATTCTGCGCAAGCTCTACGCCGAGCACGAGAAAATCGTCTTCATTCCCGACGCGATGATGGGCCGCAACCTCGCGAAGGAGTTGAACAAGAAAGTCGGCACGGAGCTGATCGTCTGGGACGGCACGTGCATGGTGCACGACAACTTCGACTCGGCGTCGGTCGAGTTCTACCGCAAGATGTACCCGGGCGTGAAGATCATGGCGCACTTCGAATGCTCTCCGGGACTCGTTTCCGTCGTGGACTTCATCGGCGGCACCGGCGACATGATGAAGTACGTCGACGAGAACAAGGCGCCGTCGTACATGCTGATCACGGAATGCGGACTCGGCGACCTCGCGCGCACGCGCTTCCCGGAGAAGGTCTTCGTGCCGATGTGCCGGCTCTGCCCGCACATGAAGGCGACCGACCTCTCGCGCATCCTGCGCGCGCTCGAGCGCCCGGCCGAGTCGCAGCGCATCGAGATCTCGCGGGAGATCCGCGAGCGCGCGCGCCGTCCGATCGAGAGGATGTTCGAGCTCGCGGAGGACGCGTCCGCGTCTTGAGCGCCCCGGTTCATATCGCCTCCTTCGAGGAGCTCGAGCTCCTCGACTGCGCCGCGAGCGACGACGGCGGCGCGCGCGGCACGCTCCTCTCGTGCCTCGATGCGCTCGCGGCCGCGCCCGCGGCGGAGGGTCTTTGCGCCGCCGCGCGCGGCGCGCGCCTGCTGTGGCGCGCCGTCTCATTGCCCGGCGCCGAGCGCTTGCGCGCCCCGGCCGCGCGCGCGACGGCGCGCCTGACGCTGGAATTTTTCGACTCCGATCGCGGGGCGTTCCGCGCGGTCGCGGGCGCGCGCGCCCTGCCCGCCGAAGGCAACGCGCTGGCCGCGCTCGCCTTCGCCGCCGCCGCTGCGGCGGGGGAGAAGGACGCGACGCAAAGCGCCGCGCGCGCCGCGGACTTCCTGCGCGACCGCTTGTTCGATCCTTTGCTCGGCCTGCTCAGCGCGGACGGCGTCGAAGCGCCCGAGTACGGCCTGCTCGGCGACGTCGCCTGGAGCGCGCTTGCGGCGCAGGCGCTCGGGCGCGTGGAGTTCGCGCGCGAGCTCGGCCGCGTGCTCGTGCGCGAGCTGTGGGACCCGGCGCGCAACGGCTTCGCGGCGCGCATCCCCAGACCGGGCGAGTCGACGTTCGAGCTTCCCGATCCCGGCGCCGAAGCCGCGGCCCTGGAGGCCTGCTGGCGCCTCGGCCTGCGTCGTCCTTTGGAGCTCGGGCTTGCCGCGGCGCGCGCGCGCGCCGGCGCGGACGCGCGCACGCGCGCGGCGGTCGCGCGCGTGGAGTCTCTCGGTCCCATGGCGGAGGGTGCGCGATGAGCGACGAGCCGAAGCGTTTCGCCGACGCGCTCGCGACGGGAACCGATTGGCGGGCGGCGATCGCGGAGGCCGCGCGGACCGCGCGCTCGAAGCTGGGCTCGGGGCCCTGCGACCTGGCGCTCGTGTTCGTCGCCGAGGGTTGGACGGGCTTCGATCCGCGCGAGCTGCCGGCCTTGCTCGGCAAGGAGCTCGCGCCGCGCATGACGCTCGGCTGCAACGCGTACGGCGCGATCGCCGGCCGCCGCGAGGTCGAGCGCAAGCCGGCCGCGGCCGTGCTCGCGATGCGCCTGCCGGACGCGCGGGTGCATCCTTTCGCGCTCTCGGCCGGAGAGCTCGCGCGCTTCGACGACGGCCGCGCGCTCGTCGCCGCGCTCGATTTGTACCCGACGGACAAGCCGAAATTCCTCGCGTTCGGCGATCCCGCGTCCTGCGATCCCGAGCGCCTCGCGGCGCTCGTCAACGACGCGTATCCGGGCGCGCCGCTCGTCGGCGGACTCTCGAGCGGGCCGTCGTTGCGGCGCCCAAGCTGGCTGCTGCTCGGCGGCGAGGTCTACGAGCAGGGCGCGGTCGGCGTCGCGCTCACCGGCGACGTCTCCTTCGACGTCGTCGTGGCTCAAGGCTGCCGTCCGATCGGCGAGCCGCTGATCGTGACCAAGGCGGAGGGCAACGTTCTGCAGGCGCTCGGCGGCCGGCCGCCGCTCGAGGTCCTGCGCGAGACGCTCGCGCGCTGCTCGGCGGACGACCAGCGCCTCGCGCGCCACGCGCTGTTCGCGGGCCTGGCGATGGCGGAGGGCCGCGCCGACTACCGGCGCGGCGATTTCCTGATCCGCAACCTGCTCGGCGTCGACCACGAATCCGGCTCCATGACCGTCGGCGCGCCCCTGCGCCGGGGTCAGACGCTTCAGTTCCAACTGCGCGACGCGCAGACCTCGGATCAGGACCTGCAGACCTTGCTCGGCCGTCTTCCCGAGGCGGGCACGATGCCGAGCGGGGCGTTGCTCGTCACCTGTGTGGGCCGAGGCCAGGGCCTCTACGGCGAGCCCGACCACGACGCCGCCCTCGTGCAGACGATGCGCGGGCCCATCCCGCTGGTCGGCTTCTTCGCCAACGGCGAACTCGGCCCCGTCGGCGGACGCAACTACGTGCACGGCTACACGACGAGCCTCGTCTTCATCCGGTGAAGATCGCGCCGCCGCCGGGCTGGCGCGCGATTCGCGGCGGACGGGCGCTCACCAAGAATTTCGTGATGCGCGATTTCGTCGCGACGGTCGATTTCATCCGGCGAATCGCCGCGCGCGCCGAGAAGCTGGACCACCATCCGGACCTGCACCTGACGCGCTACCGTCGGCTGCGCATCGTCTTGACCTCTCATGACGCGGGGCGCGTGACAAGGCGCGACTTGAAGCTCGCCGCCGCGATCGACGCGCTCGCCACGAAGGCGTCGCACCGGACTCGCTGACTCCGGCGTCGGTCGATTTTTAAGTCGGGATTGAAGCCCGCCCGCTGCCGGCGCCCGTCAGGGCTCGCGGAGTGCGTCGTCCGGGCGCCCCATCGCGACGTACTGCGGGGAAGGGCCGAGCCGGGTCTCGGGCACGACGCGCCCGAGAGAGAGGTCGACGTCGAACGCGTATTCGTCGCCGTTCGGCGCCCGTCGCGTCACGCGGTAGCTGCGCTCGTCGGTGCGCTCGGCCTCCCACGTCGCGGCGACGCCGGGAAGATCGACGGCCGGACCGAAGCGCTCGTCGAGCGTGAGGCCGTCCTGAGGCTCGCGCCAGGCCGCGGCGAGCAAGAGAGCCTTCTCGGCCCCTTCGTCCGCGGCGGTCGCGCCCGTCGTCGCAAGCGCGGCTTCGAGAGGGGGCAGCGGCGGGCGTGTCGGCTCCGCGGGTGCCGGCGCCGGATCGGTCGGCGCGGGACGCTGGAGCGCGAGGCCGGCCTGCTGGCCCGCGATGAACAGCGCCAGCGCCGCGATCGGCAGCGCGAGGCTCGCCGTCCGCCGCCTTCCCGCCGCACCAGAGACCGCTCCGACTCGCGCCGAGTCCGAGACGGTCTTTGCTGCGGCGGGCGCCGCCATTCGCGGGGCGGGGGCCTCGGCCGCGCGCTTGAGCAGTTCGGCGAGTTCGGCGCGCAGGCGTTCCGCTTCGCGCCGCTGCTCGTCCAGACGCACGCGCGACGCGTTCACCGCGCGGCGCAGGTCCGTCGCGCGCGCGCCGAAGCTTCCCGAAGCCGCCTCCTGAATTTCGCTCACGCGTAGAGTTTACGCGCGCGCGGTTAAGAACTTGTGTCCCGCCCGTTAAGAGGTTGTTTCGTCCGCGGCGGCGCTACCAGACGTCGGCGCGCTTTTCCGTCGCGCGCGGCGACGGGCGCGCGGTCTTCAGATGCTTGTGCAGGTCGCCGATGAACTTGGTGATGTTGATCGGCTTCGAGACGAACTCGACGACGTTCGCCTCCTGGCGGATCATCGCGACGGTCGAACTGTCGAGGGAACTGCCGGTCACCACGAAGATCGGGATGCGGCCCTGGGTGGAGCCCTGCAGGCTGCGCAGGAACTCGTAGCCGCCCTGCCCCGGCATCATGAGGTCGGTGATGATCAGGTCCGGGCCGCGCTGGGCGAGCTTCGCGCTGGCGTCGATGCCGTTGAAGGCGGTGATGACCTGGAAGCCCTCCATGGTCGCGCTCATCTCGATGAAGCTGCGCACGTTCTCGTCGTCGTCGACGACGAGAATCAGCTTCTCGGACGGAGGCGGCAGCTTCGGGCCCTCTTCGACCGGAGCGGCTGGCGCGGCGGCGGCCGCCGCGGCGGCGGCGGCGGGCGGCGCGGCCTCTTCTTTTTTCGGAGGAGGCGCGAGAGAGAGGGTCACTCCGCCTCCCGCGATGGCGCCGGGCGGCGGCGGCGGGATCGCCGGCGGTCGGGCGGCGAGCGCCGCGGCGATGTCGGGGAAGCTTCCCGCGGCCTTCCAGGCGTCCTGCGTGGTGGCGCCGTGGGGAAAGACGAGAGTCGCGGCGTCGAATCCGGGCCGCTTCGCCAGGTCCGCGGGCTCGAACGGGCCGACGGCCTGTTTTCCGTCGAAAAGATAGTACGGCATGTCAGGGCCGAGTATAGACGAAAAATAAGAATCCGACAATAGTCCGCCGAAGCGCCGGCGGAACCTTCAGCTCTTGCGCGGGCGCCAGGCCATCGTGAGCAGCTCCGGGGAGTAGCCGGGCGCGACCGTCCCCGCCGCGGCGTAGCGGTAGAGCACGCACAAGTAGATCTGGCTGGCGACGCCGAGCACGTACGAGAACGCGAACGCGAACACGAGCCAGAGTCCCATGCTCGCGACGGCGAGCAGCGCGCTTTCCCAGTAGATCGCCGAGAAGCCCGCGAACACGGCCGCGGCGAGGAAAGACGCGCCGACGATCATGCCGCCGAGCTGCAGCCCGGCGTAGCCCGCGAGCGCCTCGCCCCAGGTCTTCTTGATCACGCCGGCCGACTGTTGAATGACGCCGATCGGATTGTCGGGGTGCTCCTCGAGCACGAGCACCGGAATCACGAACACCGCGGCGACGCTCCACGCGGTACCGATCATCCGCACGATGAATTTTCCGAAGAAGCCGACCTTCTGCTCGAGCGTCTTGATGAGCAGGCCGATGACGCCGGCGAAGAGCGACCACATGAGGATGGGCTTGAGCTTGGTCAGCGCGAACGAGATGCCTTCGCTCACCGAGACCGGCTTGCCGTCGAGCGCGTTGAAGATCGCGTGCGTATAGGCGACGTTGAAGAACGTGGCGAGGAACATGGACAAGAAGTAGAACACCGCGACGAACGCCTCGGCTTGCCCGGTGAGCGCCATTTCGGTCTTGTGGCCCTTCGCCTGCTCCACCGGGCCCGCGGGAACCTCCACGAACAGCCGGTGGCCGACCGTCTTCCAGTGCGCGCCCTCCATGTAGCCGTGCCCCGTCGGCTGGAACGCGATCGGCGTCAGGAAGAGGACGGCCATGATCATCGTCAGCGCGGCCGTCGCGGCCGGGAACAGGAGCAGGCGCGGGTGTTCTTGAATGACTTCGAACGACTTCAGAAGGAGGGTCCAACCGTTCTTGAGGCGGTCGATGAAGTTCATGCCGGCAGTATAACCCCGGAACGCGGGCCGCGCCAGCGCTCGGCGCCGAGAAAGAGCGCGAGAGAATCCAGCGCCCCGCGCAGGCCCGCGCGCTCGGCGTCCGACGGCGGCGCCTCGAAGTGGACGGAGGTCACGCGCAATTCGCGCTGCTCGCGATGGTTCTTCGCGTCGAGGCGGCCGATCAGGCGGCCGTCGTGGAGGATCGGCAGGCAGTAGTAGCCGTGCACGCGCTTGGCGGCGGGGACGTAGACCTCGATTTTGTAGTCGAAGCCGAACAGCGCCCTCGCGCGGCCGCGGTGCCAGAGCAAGGAGTCGAACGGCGAGAGCAAAGTCGTGCCGCGCGACGCCGGCGGATTTTCGAGCGCCGGCAGGTCGTCGCAGAGAGCGTACCAGCGCCCGGTCGCCCCCTCGACGCGCAGTTCGACGGCCTCTCCGCTCTTGAGCAAGGATTTGAGCGCGCGGCGGCGCAGGGCCGTCTCCAGGCGGGGGAAGGTCAGGTAGCGCGGCAGGTCCGCCTCGGCCGCCGCGCCGAGCGCATGCAGGGTCTTGCGCAGGTGCCAGCGCGGGAACTCGGCGCGCGCGATCGGCGCCACGGGCGGATGAATCTTCTCGGCGAGGTCGTAGCGCTTTTGAAAATGGCGGCGCGAGTGCACGGCGAGCCTGCCGCTCATCCACAGATAATGGAGCGCGTGATGCGCGGGCTTCCAGTCCCACCAGCCCGAGGACTTGCCCGAAGGCCGCTCGAAGTCGGACGACGAGCGCGGCCCGCGCGTCTTGATGTCGCGCAGAACGCCGCGGATCACCGCCGCGTTCGCCTTGAGCCAGTCCGACCAGCCGGTGTGGCGCGTGCGGTAGTCGGCCATCGCGCGCGTCCAGGCGGGGCGGTCCTCCTCGGCGATCAGGCAGGCCGCGTGCGCCCAGTATTCGAACAACGCGCGCTCTTCATAGACGAGGCGGTCCAGCTCCGCGCGGTCGTAGGGCCCGAAGCGGCTCCACAGCGTGAGCTCGTGCGCGCGCGCGACGACGTTGATCGAGTCGAGCTGGAGCCCGCCCGCATCCGCGACGAAGCGCGCGAGCGAGCGCGCGTCCAAAGTCCGCGCGCGCGGGCGGTCGAGATGCTGGCGGGCGAGGAACAGGCGCGCCGCGGCCTCGCGGGGGATGGTCTGCATCGGACTACACTGAATCAAATCCCGCGCGTCCTGCGGAAGCGCGGCCTTGATCTTCCGGCGACCGAGTCCTACCTCGAACGGGAGACGCGGAGAACGGACGGAGCGTTCACGTCAAGTCGTTGCCTTCCCTTCTCCGCCGTTCTCTTCGTGTCTTTGCGGTTTAGCCGTTGGCGCGCAGAGCCGCGATCCGCTTCTCGATCGGCGGGTGCGAGGCGAAGAAGGCGAGCAGGCCGCCCGTGCGCCCGGCGACGCCGAAGGCGGAGAACGCGGTCTTCGGCGCGACGGGCTGGTAGCGGCGCTGGAGCACCTCGAGCGCGCCGATCATGCTCTCGCGTCCCGCCAGGCGCGCGCCGCCGGCGTCGGCGCGGTACTCGCGCCAGCGCGAGAACGCCGCGACGACCATCGAGCCGAGGAGGCTCAAACCGATCTGGAGCACGATCGTCAGGACGAAGCGCACCGTCTCGCGGCCGCGCTCGATCTGGCGCGTGACGACGTAGGCGATGAGGCGCGCGAAGAACATGACGAAGCCGTTGATGATGCCCTGGATCAAGGTCATCGTGACCATGTCGCCGTTGGCGATATGGGTGATCTCGTGACCGAGCACGCCCTCCAACTCGGCGCGGCTCATGGAGGAGAGCAGTCCGGTCGAGACGGCGACGAGCGCGCGCGATTTCGTGGGGCCGGTCGCGAACGCGTTGAGTTCGGGGCTCTCGTAGACGCCGACCTCGGGCATCGCGGGCAGGCCCGCGGCCGACGCGAGCTTCTGCACGACCTGGACGAGTTCGAGCGCCTCGCCGCGCGCCGCCTGCGGGTCGATGACCTTCACGCCCATCATCCACTTCGCCATGGAGCGCGAGAGCGCCAGCGAGATGAACGCGGAGCCCATGCCCCAGATCAGGCAGAACTGGGCGAGCGCGACGGGATCGATGCCGTTGGCGTTCAGGTACGGCTGAACGCCGAGCAGGCGCATGGTGATCGTGATGGTCGTCATCACGAGGATATTGGTCAGGCAGAACAGGAAAATGCGCTTCATCCAGATCATAGACCCTCCTTGAGCTCCCCTATTTTATCTCTTTGCCGGGGACGACGCGCACAAGGGGCCGCGTCAGGCGGACGAGGTCGCGTCTTTCTTCGCCTTGTGCAGGGCCCGTGCTGCGAGCATCGCGGCCTCTTCCATCTTGCCCGCCTGAAAGGCGGTCTTGGCCTCTTGGAGCAGCCCGCGCACTTCCTGCGCGGTCTCCGGCGGCAAGGATTGGCCCGTGAGCAGCCCGAGGAGCTGCTGGGCCTTGAGCTTGAACGCCTCGGCGAAGGCCGCGTCGTCGCTCACGCTCAGTGAATGTAACAGCACCGCCGCCCGTCGCGCAAGCCCTCCGCAAAACCGAATCCCCTCTTCCGCCGATCAGGACGGAATGGTCCTGGGCGGGCCAATCCGCGGCTAAGGAAAAAGCAGGGCGTTTTTGAGCGCCGTGAAAGACGGCCAAGAGGCGGGCGCATGCGCGGCTTGAGCGGCCTTCGCCGCCGCGGCCGAGGACGGAGATGATCGCGGCGAACGTCCCGTCCTGCACGAGTTGGAATCGGCGGGGCGTTGCGGCCAGCAGTTCCTTGAAACGACGCGCGCGCTCCCGCGCGACTTCGTAGAATATCCCATGGCCTCGTCCAAGCCGGAACTCCTGCTCCCCGTCGGCGACCGAGCGATGGCGCTCGCGGCCATCCACAACGGCGCCGACGCGATCTACGTGGGGTTCCCGCACTTCAACGCGCGCGGCCGTACCGCGGATCTTTCGATCGAGGACCTGCGCGAGCTCATCGAGACCTGTCATCTTTACGGCGTCAAGGTCAACGTCGCCTTCAACGTTCTCATCTTCGAGAGCGAGTTCGCCGAAGTCATCCCCGCGCTCGAGAGCGTCCTCGCGCTCAAGCCGGACGCGTTCATCGTCCAGGACCTCGGCCTTGCTTCCTTGATCCGGCGCATGGCGCCCGAACAGGTGATGCACGCTTCCACGCAGATGACCGTCACCAATCACGAGGCGATCTCTTTGCTCGAGGACTTGAACTTCAAGCGCTTCGTGCTCGGCCGCGAGAACTCGCTGCCCGAGATCAAGCTGATTCGGCAGGCGAGCGGCAAGGAATTGGAGGTCTTCGTCCACGGCGCGCTGTGCGTCGCGTATTCGGGCCAGTGCTTCACGTCGGAATCGATCGGCGGCCGCTCCGCCAATCGCGGCCAGTGCGCGCAGAGCTGCCGCTTGAGCTACGAGCTCCACGTCGACGGAGAAAAACGCGAGCTCGGAGAAAAGCAATTCCTGGTCTCGCCGCAGGACCTCTGCGCGATCGGCGAGGTGCCGGAGCTCATCGACGCGGGCGTCGCCTGCTTCAAGGTCGAGGGGCGCCTCAAATCCCCGGAGTACGTCGCTTCGAGCGCGCGCGAGTATCGCGCCGCGATCGCGGCCAAATCCGAAGGACGCTCCGCGACGCCCGAAGAAATCGAGGCCGCCCGCCGCCGCATGGGCTCCACTTATTCGCGCGGCTTCACCCCGGGCTGGCTGCACGGCGTGCGCCACCAAGAGCTCGTCGACGGCCGCACGAGCGCGCACCGCGGCTACGAGTTCGGCGTGATCCGGCGCGTCGCGGGCAAGACCGTGCGCGTCGAGCTGAGCCGGCCGCTGGAGCTGGTGCCGGGCGACGGCGTCGCGTGGGCGCGCTCGGGCGACGCGGCGGCGAACCAGAAAAAGACCGAGGGCGCGCAGCTCTACGGCGTCAAGCGCGTCTCGTCCGGCGTCGTCGATTTGGAGTTCGGCCGCGAAGCGTCCGTCCCGAGCGACCTCGCCGGCGCGCGGATCTTCCTGAATCTCGATCACCGCTTGAAGAAGGAGCTGGGCAAGTCCGCCGCCGACCGCGCGGCGATGCGCCGCGTGCCGATCCGGATCCTCGCGCGGCTGAAAGCCGGAAGCCCGCTCTTGGTCCGGTTCTCGGACGGCGCGCGCGAGGTCGAGGCCGAGGGCGAGCAGGCCCTCGCGGCCGCGAAGAACCGGCCGTCCTCCGACGCATCGGTGATCGCGGAGCTGGGGGCCCTCGGCGCGACGCCGTTCGCCGCGCTCGACGTCCGCATCGAGCGCGCGTCGGACGAGGGACTCTTCGTGCCGAATCAAGAACTCAAGAGCCTGCGCCGGACTTTGACCGAGAAGCTGGAGGCCGCCCGCAAGAGCGCGACGATCGACGGGTTCGTCGTCGCGCCGCGGCCCGCGAGCGAGATCCGGACTTGGTTCGAGAAGAGCCGCGCCGGCGCCGCCCCGACGAAAACGCCGCGCTTCAATGTGCTTTTGCGCAATAAGACTCAGGCGCAGGACGTCGCCGGCGCCTTGGCGAACGGCGCGCTGCGCCGCGACCGGCTCCACTCCGTCGCCCTCGATTTCGAGTTCGGCCGCGACTACGCCGCGAGCCTCGAGGCCCTGCGCGGCGCGGGAGTGTACGCCGGCATCGCCACCACGCGCATCTTGAAGCCGCAGGAGTACGTCCATCTGCGCGCGATCGAGCGCTTGAAGCCCGATTTCATTCTCGTGCGCAATCTCGGCGCGCTGCGCTACTTCACGCAGGTGAGCCCGTTCCCCGGAGAGCTGCGCGGCGACTTCAGCCTCAATGTCGCCAATCACCTGACCGCGGACTATCTTTTCGGCAAAGGCCTCAAGACGCTGTGCATCTCCTACGACCTCAACGCCGCCCAGGTCGAGGACCTGCTGCGTGCGGCCGACGCCTCGCGCCTCGAAGCGACCGTCCACCAGTACATGCCGTCCTTCCACATGGAGCACTGCGTCTTCGCGGCTCTGCTGAGCAAGGGCAACTCCTTTCGCGACTGCGGCAAGCCGTGCGAGAAGCACGAGGTCAAGCTGAAGGACCAATACGGCAACTGGCAGTTCATCAAGCCGGATCAGGAATGCCGCAATACCATGTACAACACGAACGCTCAGTCGGCCATCGGCTTCGCGGCGCGCTGGGCGGCGCTCGGCCTCGGGGCCGCGCGTCTCGAGGCGCTCAATGAGGCCGGGCCCGAACTGATCCGCAAGATCGCGACCTATCAGGATTTCCTCGCCGGCGCCAAGCCCTCGGCCGACGTCATGGCCGAGCTCTCCGCGCTGGAGTCCTACGGCCTCGGCTCGGGCGCGCTCGGCCGCGAGCAGGAATACCGCAGCCGCAAGACGTAGTCGCGCGCGCTATTTCCAGCGGCGGTACGGCTTGCGCAAAAGAGACGCGTTCAGGTAGCGCGGATCGTCGGTGACCTCGGCGCCGACCCACGAGGGCAAGGACACGCGCTGATTCGCGCGCGAGAGCTCCACTTCCGCGACGATCAGGCCTTGGTTTTCGCCGTGGAACTCGTCGATCTCCCACAGCAGTCCGCCGAAGCGCACGCGCGTGCGGGTCTTGTCGATCAGCGGCCCTTCGCACAGCGCGAACAGCGAGACGGCGTCGCGCGCGGGGATCGCATACTCGAACTCGGCGCGGGCCGCGCCGCGGGCCGGCCCCTTGATCGTCAGGAAGCCGCGGCGGCCGTCGAGACGCACGCGCACGCTGCGTTCCTTCGTCGCGGCGAGGTAGCCTTGGCGCAGGCGCGACGAGCGGCCGCGTCCGCGCCAGCCGCTTCCGCTCACCAGAAACTTCCGCTCGATCTCGACTCCCACGCGCGTATTGTACTTAACGGAGGCGGACGCGGCCGCTTTTGATATCATCGGCCCATGGACAACGCCCGCTTTTCCGTGCCGCCTCCGGTCAACGAGCCCGTGCTCGGCTACGCGCCGGGCAGTCACGAGCGCGCCAAGCTCTTCGCGCGTCTTCACGAGCTGAAGGCGAAGAAGATCGAGGTGCCGCTCTTCATCGGCGGCGAGGAGATCCGCACGGGAAAAAAGATCGAGCTGCGCTCTCCTTACGATCACGGCCAGGTGCTGGGCAGGGCTCACGAGGGCGGTCCGGCCGAGGTCAAGAGGGCGATCGCGGCGGCGCTGAAGGCGCGCAAGGAGTGGTCGCGCATGCCGTTCTCCGCGCGCGCGGCGATCTTCCTCAAGGCCGCCGATTTGCTCGCCGGCGACTGGCGCTGGACCTTGAACGCGGCGACCATGCTCGGTCAGTCCAAGAACGCGCACCAAGCCGAGATCGACTCGGCCTGCGAGCTCATCGACTTCCTGCGCTTCAACGCGCGCTTCGCGGAGTTCATCTACGCGCAGCAGCCGGAGAGCCCGCGCGGCGTCTGGAACCGCCTCGAATACCGTCCGCTCGAGGGCTTCGTGTTCGCGCTCACGCCGTTCAACTTCACCGCGATCGCGGGCAACCTGCCGACGGCGCCGGCTCTGATGGGCAATACCGTCGTCTGGAAGCCGTCGGGCCTGGCGCTCTACAGCGCGTACTTCCTCATGCGGCTCTTGGAGGCCGCGGGGCTTCCGCCCGGCGTGATCAACCTGGTCCACGGCGATCCCGCGGAGATCGCCGCGGCGGCGCTCGCGCATCCGGAGTTCGCCGGAATTCACTTCACCGGCTCGACGGCGGTCTTTCAAGGCATCTGGGCGAAGGTCGGCGCGAACATGGGTTCATACCGGAATTATCCGCGCCTGGTCGGCGAGACCGGCGGCAAGGACTTCGTGCTCGCGCATGCCTCCGCGGACCCGGACGCGCTCGCGGTCGCGCTCGTGCGCGGCGCGTTCGAGTACCAGGGCCAGAAGTGCTCCGCCGCGTCGCGCGCGTACGTGCCCGCGGACCTGTGGCCGAAGGTGCGCCGCGCGATGAAGGACATGATCGCGTCCATCGAGGTCGGCTCTCCCGAGGATCCGGGCAATTTCGTCAACGCCGTCATCGGCCGCGCCGCGTTCGACAAGATCGGCGGCTTCGTCGATCGCGCGAAGAAGAGCAAATCCAACAAGCTCGTCGCCGGCGGCACGCGCGACGACTCGAAGGGCTTCTTCGTGGCGCCCACCGTGTTCGAGACCGCGGACCCGAAGAGCGAGACCATGGTCTCCGAGATCTTCGGACCCGTGCTGACCGTCCATCCCTACGCCGAGAACAAGTGGAAGGAGACTTTGAAGCTCGTCGACGAGAGCTCGCCGTACGCGCTGACCGGCTCGGTGTTCGCGCGCGAGCGCACGGCCGTGGTGGAGGCCGAGCGCGCCCTCGAGAACGCGGCCGGCAACTTCTACATCAACGACAAGCCGACCGGCGCGGTCGTCGGCCAGCAGCCGTTCGGCGGCGCGCGCGCGTCGGGCACCAACGACAAGGCGGGCTCCTATCTGAACCTCCTGCGCTGGACCAGCCCGCGCACCATCAAGGAAACCTTCGACCCGCCGCGGGACTTCCGCTATCCGTGGCTGGGCCGCGACGCGGCGTGAGCGTCGGGCCGTACGACGTCACGCCCGAGATGTTCGCGGGCCTGGCGCTGAACGCGGCCGACTCCTGGCGCGTCGGACTGTTCGGCCTGCCGCGCGGCGTCGAGACGTCGCCGCGGGAGATCGCGGCTGCGGCCCTGCGCAGCAACGCGCGCGGAGTCCTCTGGGCCGGCACGGGACACTTTCGTTTTCTCTGGATCGCGGATTTCGGGAAAGCGCTGACGGGCGCATGGGAGACGCTCGGCGTCGATTACCTTGGCGCGCAAATCGAGTTCATGACGTCGGAATCCGCGCGTCTCGGCCGCGTTCCGTCGTGCTTTCGGCCCGAGCGCGGCTTCGACATGCCCTGGCATCGCGGCGACGGACTGCCGTGGCTGATTTTCTCTCACGCGGAGCTCGCGAAGCGCCGCGGCCGCGCGCCGGACGAAGGTCGGCGTCTTGCGCTTCAGGGGTTGATCGACCGTTACGAGACCGAGTGGCTGGAGCCGGGCGGACTGCTCTCGGAAAATATGCGCGGGGACTGGGTGGACACCATCCGCCGCCCGTCGTCGACCTACAACAACCTGTGCGTCTTGATGATGCTGCGGCGCGCGCCGGAGCTCGGCCTCAAGACGAGAGCGAACGCGGCTGAATTCTCCGCGCGCTTGTTAAAGGACCGCTGGCGCGGCGATCACTTTCGCGATCATGCGCGTACCGAGGCTCTCAGCGTCGACGCCGCCGTCTTGTCGCTGTACTTGGAGTCCTTTGCGAAAGACATCCTTTCCGCCGCGGCCGATCGTCTCGAATCTCTGCGCCTGGATGAGCCGTGGCCCATGCGCGTCAGCGCGGAGGCCTACGACCCGCGCACGGTGCCGCTGCTCACGCGACTCGCCCCCGGCTATCACCGAGCGCATTGGCTTCACTTGGGCCTGATGTGGCTCAACGGCCGGCGCAAGCTCGGCCGCGGCGTCGCGCGCGGACGAGGAGCCGTCGAGACGTTGATGCGTCGTCACGGCGTCGTTCCCGAGGCCGTCGAGGCCGACGGCGCGCCCTACCGCTCGTTCTTCATCTCCTGCGAGCGCGGCCTCACGATGGCCGCGGGCCAGTACCTCGAGCTGATCTCCGCGCGCTAGTTCGCGCCGGGATGCGCGTACAGCACCACCGGCGCTCCGGGCTCGGTGCGCGCCGAGATCACGTCGCGGTACGCGGTCACCTGCGCGTTCCTCTCGATGAGCACCAGGGCGTGGCCGTCGACGTCCTTCTGCACGCCGCGGAAGATGCCGCGCACGATCGCGGGCGCCGCTCCCTTCAGCCCGGGCACGGTCGCGTCGACGGTCGCGCCGAGCGCGATGTGGTCGTTGAGCTCGAAAGTCGTCGTGATGCGGCCTTTCGAGTCGTAGGGCTGCTCGAGCAGATCGACGCGGTCCACCTGGTGGAACTCGCGGTCGACGTGGGCGAGCCCTTTGTCCGTCTGCACGACGACGTCTCCGTCCTTGACCGACACGATCTTCCCGCGGATCGTCGAGTTCGGCCACTTGCTCGGCTTCCCGTCCTCGATGTCGCGGCTCTCGATCGAGACCTCGCGGCCGACGTACGCCTTCAAGTCCGCGTACGGATCGCGTACCGCGGGTCGCCCGGCATAGATCTGGATGTCGCGCGAGCGCAGGTCGCCGCGGTCGAACACGTCGGCCGAGCGGTCGACGCGGGCGATGCTGCCGCTGTTCATCTCCACGGGAACGAGATGTCCGTCCTGCTTGAAATACATCTTGCCGTCGGCGATCCCGGCGAAGGTCCCCTGCACGACCGTGCCGTCGTTCATCGTGACCTTGATCTGGGGATGGTTCGAGCCGTTCATCGTCGCCAGGATGGCGCGCGTGCCGTCGTCGTGCGCCTTCGCGACGACGTCGCGCGCCCACTCGGTCGGCGTGTAGTCGCGCGCCGGCGCCGCGGCGGCGGGCGGCGCGGGCTTGACCGCGGGCTCGCCGGCGAGGCCGGCGCGGATGGCGGCGTCGCGCTTTTCCGGCGGCAAGTCCTTCATGATCCTCAGCTTCTCGCGGATCTGCGCCGGCGTGCAGCCGCCGACGGGGCAGGGGACCTGGTCGTGCGCGTCGGCGATCGCGCGCGCGGCGGCGGGGTCCACGCCGAGTTGGGACATCGCCTGCGCGATGCGGTCGGCGCGCGCGGCGATCTCCGAGTTGCGGTGGACGACGTCGTCGGTGAACTGCTGGCGCGCCTTCTCCGAGCGGAAAATCGGCGGCTGAGCGGCGGGGACTTCCGGCGCGCCGGCCGCGGGAAGCGCGCCGGGCTTCGTGACCTCGAACGGGATGAACGGGCTCTCGCGCCAGTCGGCGGCGGGCGGGACGATTTCGGTGAAGCCCTGCTTGGCGAGCGCTTTGTACAGCGGCGTGCTGCGCAGCGCGGCGAAATAGTCCGGGGTCTTCGAGAACGCTTGGTAGAACGCCTGGCCGTTGTCCTCGAACAGCACGGCCTTGACCTTGGCGGCGCGCGGATTGGCCGCGATCATCTGCTGGATCATCGGCGTGCCCACTCCCGGAACGCGCGTCTCGCCCACCATCTGCGAGCGCGCGCTCGGATCGACGAACATGTGGCCGATCTCGAGCTCCTGGCCGCCCTGCCGGATCGTGTACGGCAAGGAGCCGACACGCTTGAGGTCCGGCGCGTACGCGTTGACCTCGCCCGTCTGCCACTCGCTCGTGCGGTCGGCTTCGCTGTAGAGCGTCAAGCGCGTTCCGTCTCGACCGGGGACCTCGACTCCCTTCACCCCTTTCGGGGGCAGATGCGGGGCGCCGCCGAGGGCCCGGTCCACCTCCGACGCCGGCGGCCCGCCCGGGTCGCCGGGGATCGGGCGGCCGCCGGCCTGCTCGCGCCACAGCTTCCGGTTCAGGTACGCGTTCCATTCCTGGTAGCCCTGCATGTAGTCGTTCGGGTACATCGACGAGATGCGGCGGTCGGCCTCGTCGCGGCTGAGGCCGTCGAGCATGCGGAACTTCTCGTCGTCGGCGATGATCTTGACCTCGGGATGCTCGTGCGCGAGCTTCGCGAACGCCTCGGGCTCGAAGATGGACATGAACGAGATGTCGGTGTGGGTCATGCCCAGGAAGGTCTTCTCGCCGGCGTGCGCCGCAGGCAACTCGCCGGCGAGTCCGCTGCGGATCGCCGCGTCGCGCGTCGCGGGCGGGACGTCCTTCATGATCTTGAGCTTCGCTTTGAGCTGGTCGTAGGTGCAGCCGCCGACGGGGCAGGGGACTTTGTCGTGCGCGTCGGCGATCAGGCGCGCGGCCGCGTCGTCGGCGCCCAGCTGAGAGCGGGCCGCGGCCATGCGCGCGTCGCGGCTCTTGAGCGCGGCGTTGTTCAGGACCTCCTGCTCGGTGAACTGAGATTTCGCCTTCGCGGATCGGGGAGCGCCGGCGCGTCGGGCTTGTCCGCCGGCTTCGGCTCGGGCTTGGCGTCGGGCTTCTTGTCCTTCGGCGCGCTGTCCGTCGGGAATAGCTGGTTCAGCACGGCCTTCACCGACGCGGGAATCAGCGCGTCGAGTCCGGCGACGCCGTTCTTGATGCCGATCTTCTCCAGCCCGCGGCCCATCGCCGACGTCATGGCCTCCATCGCGGTCCCGCCCATCTTCGTCTTGCCGACGGCGAAGCCGAGGAACGACATCATCGCGAGGATCAGAACCGTGCCGCCGACCTTGCCGAGGGTCTTCAGCGCGGCCGCGTGCTTGGCGTCCGACGCGTCCGTATGCGCGAGATCCATGCTGGCGCCGAAACCCTGCTTGAGCAGCGAGTACAAAGTGCCGGCGAGCATCGCGAACGAGGCCATGCCGACGACGAACTTCGCCACGACGCCGAAGCCCGAGACCACGGTCATCAGCAGTCCCACCATCATGAACGCGAGGTTGGTCACGAGGCCCGAGACGGTGCCGAACTGTTCGTGCAGAGACTCGACGAGGCCGGCCAGCAGCGGCGCGATCGTCGGCGACGTCTGGCACATCTTGACGAAGATGTCCTGGCCTTTCAACGCCTCCGCGCACGCGCTCTGCGGCGTGGGGCCCGCGGATTGCGGAGCGGGCGGCGGCGCGGTCTTGCCCGGATTCACCGACGGCGGCGGGGGAACGGGAGCGGTGTGCAATGACGGGCCGCGCGGCGCGTTCGTCGTCGCCCCCGTCATGGCGGACGCGCCCGTGCGCCCGCGCAGGGCGCCGGAACTCGGCGCGTAGGTCGGCGCGGCGGCGCCGTCGCCGCGGCCGCCGTCCTGATCGAAGAATCGAGCTGGATCGACGTTGGCTCCGGCACCCACGGCCAGCACGCGGCGCGCCGACGGAGCGGGGGGAGCGCCGCGCACGGACGAGGCGCGCGCCTGGCGCGGGAACAGCGCGTCGTATTTTTCCTCCAGGCCGCGCACGTCGGCGAGCAGGGTCGTCGCGGTGGCGGCCGGCATAACGCGCGCGGGGTCCGCTCCGGCGGACGCCGCGAAAGCCAGCTCCGCCTGCGTCGTCTCGGCGGCGGCGCGGTTCAGCGCGCGCACGCCCGCGGCCTCGTCGGCCGCGCCGCGCGCGGCGAACGACTCGAGCGTCGCGAGCCGCGTCTGGAGTTCCTTCAGCGCCGGGCCCGCGGCGAGACGGTCCTTGAGCGGATAGTCGCGCTCGAGCGGCTTGAGCAGGGCCTGGAGTTTGTTGAGCTGCTCGCCGACGGCGGCGATCGCGGCGGGAGCGTTCGCGGGAGGCGTCTCGGCGCGCGCGAACGCCGCCGCGCCGATGAAGGCGGACAACAAAAGACGAAGCGCCGGCCGAGACGAACGCTGACTCATGAGATAGAGGGGGCGACCCCACAGTGTTGAGCCGATGTCCGCTCCTGTCAAGACCCGCGGCTCGTCGAGCGCGCGCGCGATTTTGAAACAGGGGTCTTGACAAATCCAATCCATCTGCTATACTCATCATGTCACGGCGCACGAATTATGTCCTCGTGCGGAACCCGTGGCTTTTTTTTTTGGCGTAACTCACACATGACCATACATCGAATGCCTGCAAACCAGACCAGCATCGCCGCGACGCGCTCTTTTGCGCCGCGGCCATGGGGCGGCCGCGCTTTGCCGGCGCCGCGCCATACGCTGGGCGGGGATAAAAAGGTCGTGAAGGGCATGGGAGCCCGCATGTAGATTCACCTTTCGACGTCTCGAGGAAAGGTTCCCATGCTCGAAGTTCGGAGCATGGGTTTTTCGTTTTCAGGGCCCCCGTGGTGCAAGAGAAGCATGCCGCGCTTCGAACGCGGAGACTGGAGGTGCAAGTCCTCCCGGGGGAAATCTTGGCGCCGTTCGTCGTTCCGTTCTTTGACAACAGGCTTTGAAGGGGTCCAAATGGGTGCGGTGTCGCCGCGCAAGTGACGGCGCGACAACTCCGCACCGGCCGGCCGCGTCAGCGGCTTGCGGGCTTCGGCACCCGCCCCCTTCTCGATCTCACCCGCGGGCTTTCGCCCGCGAGTCTGCCCTCGTGGTGAAAGTCATCACGGCTCCGTCGATCGGAGCAGTTCCGGGTTCGAGTCCCGGCGAGGGCGAAGGGCCGTGGGAAATTTGAGACCGTTGTCGAATGGCCGAGGCGTCGGATCGTCAATCCGGTTGTGGCGGGTTCGAGTCCCGTCGCGGCCGTCAATTTCTTGCGGGATGGCCGATGTCAGGCACCGGGCCGTTAACCCGACCCACGTGGGTTCGAATCCCACCCCCGCAGCAGATTTTTCTTCAGTCCTCATCGGGCTGCGAAAACCGGAATACGTTTTCGTTTTTTATAACGGCCTCAATTCTTGCGTCGGATGCCGCCCGCTCGTTCTCGGTAACATTGATCGCACCGCAGACGCCGCTCAATTCCTTGGCTCCCACATTCGGGTTGTAGCTGACAAAGGTCTCGGAACTGCCTCCGCTCATGACCTCTGAGGTGTAGCTGTATATCCCAGTGCATGCGTAATGCGGAGCGGTTCGCAGCAAATTAAATTCGTGTCGGGACATGTACTCTGGAAAGAATGAAGCATAGTTTGTGATGAGGGCCGCCGACTTCGCGCCCATTATCGACCGGATGAGTCTTGCATCGATATCTACGCACGGTATCCGCTGAGTCGAAACTACCAGTTGCGCGAGATATGGGCGATCTCGGCCGGTTCCCTGATCAAGGAATGTTGATTGAATTGAGATTTGGGAAGCTTCCGGACAAAACCGTATCGTTCCCAATGCGTTGATGACTCTTAGGACTTCGGAATCCGACGCACGCTTTGATACATCAGGTTCGTGGTTAGCGACTTTATCAGCGGTAAGTCGCTTATTGATTCGAATCCTTCGTGGGTGCGGCCCGGCCGATTCTTCCGGTTCGTCGATAAACAGCCCAGAAATATCAGGTCTCTTCCCGTAGTAAAGCTCCATGCCGTCAAGCACGACGAATCCGTCGACTTCTGCAGGTAGTCGAATTCGCAGGGCCACTGGTAGCGGCTCTCTCTGCCTTGCTTCTCGTACAGTTAGATCTTCGGCCTTTGCGTGTTCCGGAACGAGTGACACGCGCGGAGATTCTAGCGTCACTGTCGAGCTGAGAAGATTGAACCCCAACGGAGCGTTTGAATCCGCGACGATCTCGAACTTTGATTCGGCGAGCGCTGTCTCAGTCGAGAAATTTACGCGAGCATTGAGGACGATATCGGGTGGAGTATCAGCAGAGGCCACGCCGGACAACAATACGATCAGCGCTCCGGTTAATACTGTCGGCCATTCAGAACGCATTCGGTTCATTGCCAGGACCTTATCTTCTGAGTGATCGCTTCCGAGTGTAGATCGGATCTCAAGAGAGTGCCAGTGTGATTTTACGTGCAGAATGTTTCCTGCCCCGATGGCGTAGCGGTAGCGCGCCCCGTTCGGGACGGGGAGGCGGGGGTTCGACTCCCTCAGCCCGGACCAGTTTATCGCCGACGTAGCCCAACGGAAGAGGCGGCGCGTCCAGAACGCGTCCAGTCGAGGTTCGAATCCTCGCGTCGGCACCGATTCGGCGGGGAGCGGCTCGGGGAAGCCGGGGAGTCTCATAAGCTCCAGCGGGTGGGTTCGAGTCCCACCCCCGCCACGTTCGCCGCCATAGCTCAAAGGCAGAGCTCTCGTTTCGTAAACGAGCGACCTCGGCTCGATACCGAGTGGCGGCTCCGATTTTCGTCTGTTAAGCTGGACCGGAGAGGAAGAAATGCCGATCAAGAAGATCGTGAACGCGCGCGTGCCGGTGAAGATCTGGGCGCGCAAGGTGGAGGACCAGGCGCTGACCCAGCTCAAGAACATCGCGGCGCTGCCGTTCGTGTTCAAGCACGTGGCGGCGATGCCGGACGTGCACCTGGGCAAGGGGGCGACCGTCGGCTCGGTGATCGCCACCGAGGGGGCGGTCGTGCCGGCGGCGGTCGGCGTGGACATCGGCTGCGGCATGTGCGCGGTGAAGCTCAAGGGCGTGACGTCTTCGCGCCTGGACGGCAAGCTGCCGGAGCTGCGCCGCCAGATCGAGCGCTCGGTCCCGGTCGGGTTCAACGAGAACCGCGACCCGGACGCGCGCGCCCGGAATTGGGCGCGCTGGTCGGAGTTCGGCGAGCTGCACAAGGGCGTGCAGGGCCTGAAGACGAAGGCGCTGCGCCAGCTCGGCTCGCTCGGCGGCGGCAATCACTTCATCGAGGTGTGCGTGGACACGGAGGACGGCGTGTGGGTCATGCTGCACTCGGGCTCGCGCAACATCGGCAAGAGCCTGGCGGAGCGGCACATCGGCTCGGCGAAGGGACTGATGAAGAAGATGTTCATCGACCTGCCGGACCCGGACCTCGCGTATTTCGCGTCGGGCACCCCGGAGTACGACGCGTATCTGCGCGATCTGCTCTGGGCGCAGGACTACGCGCTCACGAACCGCGAGATCATGATGGCGCGAGTCCTCGATCAGGTCGGCCGCGCGCTGGGCGTGACGCCGGAGTCCGAACTCTCGGTCAACTGTCATCACAACTTCGCGATCATGGAGCGGCACTTCGAACGCGACGTGCTCGTGACCCGCAAGGGCGCGGTGCGCGCGCGTGCGGGCGACATGGGCATCATCCCGGGGTCGATGGGCACGAAGTCCTACATCGTGCGCGGCAAGGGGGAGCCGGAGTCGTTCATGTCCTGCTCGCATGGTGCTGGCCGCGCGATGTCGCGCACCGAGGCGCGCCGCCGCTTCGGCGCGGCGGACCTCGCGCGCCAGACGGAGGGCGTGGAGTGCCGCAAGGACGAGGGAGTGGTCGACGAGATCCCGGCGTCCTACAAGCCCATCGAGGAAGTGATGGCGAACCAGAGCGACCTGGTCGAGATCGTCGCGGAGCTCAAGCAGGCGCTCTGCGTGAAAGGATGACAACGCCCCCGGCCGAGAGGCCGGGGGCGTTTTATCGTTAGGCCGCGATCAGCGCGTCGAGACGCGCCTTGATGGCCGCCTTCGGCTGGACGCCGACGATCTGGTCGACGACCTTGCCGCCCTTCACGAACACCAAGGTCGGGATCGCGGAGACGCGCAGCGAGGACGCGGTCTCGGGGTTCTCGTCGGTGTTCAGCTTGCCGACGACGACCTTGCCCGCGTACTCCTTCGACAGCTCCTCTATGACCGGGGACAGCGCGCGGCACGGGCCGCACCACGGCGCCCACAGGTCGACGAGAACCGGCTTGTCGGACTTCAAAACGTCCTTCTCGAACGTCGCGTCCGTCAGGTTGAGCTCGCTCATAACGCCTCCGTTTTCGAATTCCTTTGTTTTGTACTGATGAGTCTAAAATAGGGCCGAAGTATTACACCGCCGCCAGCGCGATCTCCGCGACCTCGCGCAATTGGGCCGCGCCGCAGCCCGATTTCGCGAGCGAGCGCACGCCCAAAGTCGCGGCGAATAAGAAGCGCGCCGCCGCGCGCGCGTCCCCGCGCCCGCGCAGGCTGCCGTCCGCGCGCCCGCGCAGAAGCGCGGCGTGCACGGCGCCCTCGATGCGCCGCCGGTTGTCGGCCACGCAGCGCGACGCGCCGGCGTCAGAGCCCCCGCGCTCCATGGCCGCGTTCGCGATCAGGCAGCCCGACGGGTCCGCGGCGCACTCCGCGACGACGATCTGGAACAGGCGCTCGAGCGCCTTGCGCCCGTTCGGCGCCGCGTCGAGCTCCGCGACCACGCGGACCGCGCGCGTCGCGTCGTAGCGCCGCAACGTCGCCAGATACAAAGCGTGCTTGTCTCCGAACGCTCCGTAGAGGCTCGCGCGCGCGAGTCCGGTGGCCTTCTCGAGGTCTTCCAGGGACGAGGACGCGTAGCCCTTCGCGCGGAAGACTTCCGCGGCCTTGTCGAGAACGATCTCGGCGTCGAACTCTCTCGGGCGGGCCACGAATTAATTATAGACTGATCAGTCTATAATGTCAAGGCGGAGGATTCCTGTTCAGCGCGCCGCGGCGAGGCGCGCGGCTTGGAGGACGGCCGCCGCCGTGGTCACGGGGCCGACGCCGCCCGGGACCGGGGTGAGGACGCCGGCGCGGCGCTCGGCGCCGGGCGCGACGTCGCCGAAAATTTTGCCGCCGACGACGTGGATGCCCGCGTCGAGAACGAGCGCGCCGCGCTTGAGCCAGGACGGCTCGACCAATCCGCGCGCGCCCGCGGCGGCGACGAGCACGTCCGCCTCGCGGCACAGCGCGGCGAGATCGCGCGAGCGCGAGTGCGCGAGCGTGACGGTCAAGTCGAGCGTCGAGAGCAGGTGAGCCGTCGGCCGGCCGACCGTCGTCGAGCGGCCGAGCACGAGCGCGCGGCGGCCGGCGAGCGGAACCTTCGCGGCGAGCGCCAGGCGCGCGAGCGCGTAGGCCGTGCACGGGGCGGTGAGACGCGCCGCCTCCTCCCAGGTCTTCGCGAGGAACAGGCGGCCGTAGACCGCGGGGGTAATGCCTTCCGCGTCCTTGGCGGGGGGGATCGCGGCGCTCACGTCGGCGGCGGTGAGCCCGCGCGGATAGGGAGTCTCGACGATGAGCGCGTCGACGCCGGAGTCCGCGGCGAGGTCGGCGAGAAGGCCGAGAGTCTTCGCGCGCGGGCCCGGGGAGAGACGATGAACGGACGACTCCACCTCGGCCGCGTCGCACGCGCGCAGCTTCGCCTTGAGGTAGCTGGCCGCCGAAGCCTCCGCGGCGACGACGATCGCCAGGCGCGGCGCGCGGCCGCGGCGGCGCTTCGCGGCGCGGGCGAGAGCGCGCGCTTGCGCGATCAGCGCGGCGGCGAGCGCGCGGCCGTCGAGAAGACGGGCGCTCACCGGGCGAGCTTCCGTTCCAATTTCGCGATCACGTCGGCGAGCAGCTCGAGCGTGGGCGCTTGCGTGCCGTGCCGGCGCGCGGCCGCCAGCAGCGGCCCGAGGATGGCCTTGGCCTCCGTGCGCTGTCCGGCCGCGAGGTCCTGCAGCATCGAGTTGCGCTGTCGCGGCGCGTTGCGGCCGCTCGCGAGCAGCTTTTCCGCCATGTCGGGATAGTCGAGCGGATGGCCGGCGGCCTCGGACGCGGCGGCGGCCTCGGCGAGCGCGCGCAGGGAGAGCTCGCGCAGCGCGGGATCTTCCACGAGCTTGCCGCTCTCGACCGCGCACGCGGCGCCCAGCGGATTCACCGCGGCGTTGAACGCGGCCTTCGTCCAGAGCATGCCGGCCTCGCCGTCCTTGAGGCGCACGCGAAAGCCCGCGGTGGTCAGCAGTCCCGCGGCCGTCGCGAGCGCCGTGTCGTTGCCCGGGAAGCGCGCGAGCAGGACGTCTTCCCCTCCATTGAGGCGCAGTTCGCCCGGCGCCGGACGGTCGGCCGCGAAGTAGCAGACGCCGATGACGGTGCGGCGCGGCCCGAACGCGCGGCGGAACACCTTCTCGTGGCCGATGCCGTTCTGGAGCGCGACGACGATCGTGTCCGGCCCGATGCGCCGGCGCGCGGCGGCGGCGGAGCGCGCGGCGTCGCCGGACTTCACGCAGAAGAACGCGGCGGGGACGAAGCCTTTGCCGGAGCGCGCGGCGGCGAGGCCGCCCTTGACGCGCTTGCGCGTCCCGTCCGGCGTCGTGACCATAAAGCCGTCGGCCGCGAGACGCTTCTCCGCGGCCGCCGAGCGGCCGAGCAGGTCGACCTTCCGCCCGCCGCGGCGAAAGCCCGCGGCCAGGGCCAGTCCGATCGCGCCGGGACCGACGACGAGGACCGGGCCTTCGTTCATCGCTGGGGATTATGCAAAAAAATGACCCCCGGCGCGGGTGCGCCGGGGGTCGGCTTCGGCGATTGCGCGGGAACGCTTACGCGTTCACCATCTTCGCGCGGGAGATGTCGCCCTTCTTGTCGAGGAAGTAAAGGAAGCCCTTCTGCTTCTTCACGCCGGCTTTGGCGACCTTCTCCGGCTTGCCGCCCTTCTTGCCGCCGCGGGCCATCTTCGCGCGGGACACGTCGCCCTGCTTGTCGATGTAGTAAAGGAAACCCTGCACGCGCTCAACGCCGACCTTCTGGACCTTCTCAGCCATTGTCTGATGTCCTCCTTCGAATGTCGGGACGGTGCCTCTATCCCTGTTGCAACGTCGAGAATCTAGCACATCGTCGTCGGAGATGCAAGGATTTCTCGTCGGAGCCCCGACGGAGAAAACGAAGGCCCCCGGCGGCGCGCCGCCGGGGGCCTCGTCGGAGCGCGAAAAATCAGCGCTCGGTCTTCTCGAAAAGCGCGATCTGCGACTCCTGGGAGATGATCAGCCGGTCCTTGAGCCACGCGTCGACGAGCTCCTTGGAGAACCGGTACTGCCGGCCGATGCGGGACGCCGGGATCTTGCGCAGGCGGATCAGGCCGTAGATCTTCGAGCGGCCCATGCCGAGGTACTGCGCGAGGGCCTTGATGTCCATCACGTCGGGCACGGGTCCGGAGAAGGCGCGCTTCGTGGTTTTCTTTTTCTTCTTCATTGGGGAGCGGTGTTCAGTGTCGAATTGAGGCGAATATCGCCGGAGAACAGCCACAGTGTACGTTCGTTGCCATCCTTTGTCAATGAGAGCCGCGCCGCGTCCGCCGCGCTATTTCGTCGGCGCCGCTTCGGGCGGGGCCGGGACGACGCAGCGCTTCTCCTGGAAAACGCCGCGAAACGACTCCGCGTCGCTGAGCCCGGAGTCGAGCGCCTTGCGCATCGCGCGCGCGCACGAGGCCGGGCAGCAGTCCGGCCCGGACGCGCGCTCGCACGGCGGCGCCTTCGCGACGCAGTCCCCGAACGGGGCGCCCGCGTCCGCGCACGCCTGGACCGCCGCGCGGCAGCCCGCGGTCTCGACCGCGAGCGAGGGCCGCTTCACGGCCGGGGCCGCGGATTTCGGCGCCTTCTTTTTTTGGCCGATCTTCGCGCACGCGGCGTCCACGCCGAGCTCGCACGCGCGCTTGAAGTCCTCGCGCGCGAACTTCTTCTCGCCCTGGGCTTCGTAGGCGCGCGCGCGGTCGTCGTACGCCGCGCCGAAGCCGATGTCGAGCGCGACCGCCTTGTAGAAATCGCCGAGCGCCGATTCGACGCGTCCGGTCTTCAAGCGCAGGCGGCCGCGCTTGTCCCACGCCTTCGCGTTCTTCTTGTCGCCCTCCACGCACGCCGAGTAATCCGCGAGCGCGCCGTCGTCGTCGCCGCCGCGCTCGCGCAGCGCGGCGCGCGCGCAGTAGGCCCGCGCGCGCGCGGCGACTCCGTCGCCCTCTTTCCATGACGAGAGCGCGTTCGAGTAGGCCTCGAGCGCGGCGCGGTCGTCGCCGCGCTTTTCCTCGCGCGCGCCGCGCGCGGCCCACGCTTGAAAGGACTCGGCGCGGACCGCGGGAGACAAGAAGAGAAGGGCGGCGAGAAGCAGCGGGGTCATCGTCTCTGCAGAAGGAAGCTTAACAGCGCCGCCGCGCAGCGTCAAGTCGGCCGCGCGAAAAAGCCTTGTCATCGTCGGAAACGTTTTGCTATAGTGTCCGACATCATGCAGATTTACGAGACGGTCCTGATCCTGAAGCCCGTGCTGTCCGACCCCGAGGTCGCCGAGTACTTGGAGAAAACCAAGACGTCGATCTCCGGCGAAGGCGGCGAACTCGTCAACAGCGAAGTCTGGGGACGACGCAAGCTGACCCACTTCATCGGCAAGGCGCGCGAGGGCGTGTACGTTTACATGAAGTACAAGGCCACCCCCGCCCTGCTCAAGAAGATGGCGCACACGTTCAGCGTCTCCGACACCGTCCTGCGCGACATGACCGTCCTGGTCCAGGACCGCAAGATGCGCGAGAAGAAGCCGAAGAAGGCGAAGCCCGCTCCGGCCGCCGTCCAGGCGTAGAGATTTAAAGATGTCCGAGATTCGTCTCCCGGAACAGAACACCGTTCTTCTGACCGGGCGCCTCACCCGCGACGCCGAGCTCAAGTACACGGCCAGCGGAGTCGCGATGTGCCGATTCAGCATCGCGGTCAATCGCCGCTTCAAGGATCCGAAGAGCGGCGAGTGGAAGGACGACACGAGCTACGTCGACGTCTCGGTGTGGCGCGAGGCCGCGGAGCGTTGCGGAAAAGTTTTGAAGAAGGGCAGTCCGGTGCACGTCGAAGGCCGGCTGCGCAGCTATCAAGTCGAGGATAAGGACGCCGGCGCGAAGCGCACGAAGTTGGAAGTCGAAGCGCGGCGCGTCCAGATCCTCGAGAAGTCCACGTCGACCGGCTCGTCCGGCGGCACGGAGCCGGAGACGTCTTCCGGCGCCGACATTGAGGAGGTTCCGTTCTAATGGCTGTTGATCCCGCCGCCGCGTCGCCCGCTCCCGAATCCGCGAGCGCCGCCGCTCCCGTTTCCGCTCCGTCCAGCTCCAGTTCCGCTCCCTCCGGGGCGCGCCGTTCCGGTCCGGGCGGCCGCCGCGCTCCGTATCCCGTGCGCCGCAAGGTCTGCCGCTTCTGCGCCGAAAAGGTCCGCGACGTGGACTACAAGCAGATCCAGATCCTGCGCACGTTCACGACCGACACGGGCAAGATCCTGTCGGCCCGCATCACCGGCAACTGCGCGTCGCACCAGCGCCAGCTCACGCGCGCGATCAAGCGCGCGCGCAACCTGGCCTTGCTGCCGTACGTCTCGCGGTAAGTCTTTCTTTTTAATTCCAGTAGGGGTACCGTCATGAAAGTCATTCTGAAGAGCACCGTCGATCACCTGGGCCGTGCCGGCGACGTCAAGGACGTCGCCGACGGCTACGCGCGCAACTTCCTGCTTCCGCGCAAGCTCGCGGAGGCGGCCACGCCGTCCGCCCTGAAGTATTGGGAAAAGGGGAAGGAGAAGCGCGCCTCCGTCGTCGCCGCCGAGGTCGAGGTCGCCAAGCAGCTCGCGGGCAAGCTCGCGGGCGTCAATCTGACTTTCTCGATGCCGGCCTCCGAGGAAGGAAAGCTTTTCGGCTCCGTCGGCAAGACCGACGTGCTGAAGAGCCTGAAGGCCGCGGGCTACGAGGTGCCGAAGAACTCGGTGCGTCTCGAGACCGCGCTGAAGACCACGGGCGAGCACGAGGTGGAACTCCGCCTCGCTCCCGAGGTCGCCGCGAAGGTCAAGGTCACCGTCTCCGCCCGAGCGTAGGCGAGGCGCAGGGGCCATGGCCCAGAACCCGGCCCAGCCGCCGCAGGCCCTCGAGGCCGAGATGGCCGTGCTCGGCTCGATGCTCATCGAGCGCGAGGCGGCCGAGAAGGCGCTCGACGGCCTCCACGAGACCGACTTCTACGTCGACGCCCACAAGCGCGTCTTCAAGGCCGTCTTCGCGCTGTTCAACGCGGGCCAGGCCGTCGACTCCGTCACCGTCTCCGAGGAGCTCCGGCGCAAGGGCGACCTCGACGCGGTCGGCGGCGGCGCGTTCCTCGCCGAGCTGATCAACAAGGTCACGACGGCGGCGCACGTCGAGTACTACGCGCGGCTCGTGAAGGAGAAGGCGCTGCTGCGCGACCTGATTGCGGCCGCGACCGGCGTGGTCACCTCCTGCTACGCCCAGGAGAAGGACACGAAGGTCCTGATGGACGAAGCGCAAGCTTCGATCCTCAAGGTGTCCGAGCGCCAGGCCCTGCACGGCGTCGTCTCCGCGAAGGAGATCGTGCACGAGGTCGTCGATCAGATCGAGAAGGCGGTGCACAGCAAGCAGGACGTGACCGGCGTGCCCTCCGGCATCCGCGCGTTCGACCGCATGACGACCGGCTTCCAGAAGTCCGACCTGATCCTGATCGCCGCGCGCCCGTCGATGGGCAAGACCGCTTTCGCGCAGAACATCGTCGCGCACGTCGTGCTGGAAAAAAACGCGCCGGTGCTTTTCTTCTCGCTCGAGATGAACCGCCACGCGATCATGCAGCGCTTCATCGCCGCCGAGGCGAAGGTCAACTTGAAGGACATCCGCACCGGCTTCTTCCGCCGCGACCGCTGGCAGGACCTGACCACGGCCGCCGCGCGCTTCGCCGAGGCCCCGCTCTACATCAACGACAACCCGGGCATGACCGTGTTCAGCGTGCGCGCGATCTCGCGCCAGCTCATGAGCCGCCTCAAGCAGGACAACAAGGCGCTCGGCATGATCGTCATCGACTACCTGCAGCTGCTGCGCGGCGGCGGCTCGCGCCAGGAGAACCGCCAGCAGGAGGTCTCCGAGATCTCGCGCGGCCTCAAACAGCTCGCGCGCGAGCTCAACGTGCCGGTGATCGCGCTCTCCCAGCTCTCGCGCGCGTCCGAGGACAAGACGCGTACCGACAACCGCCCGAAGCTCTCCGACCTGCGCGAGTCCGGCTCGCTCGAGCAGGACGCCGACCTCGTGACCTTGATCCACCGCGAGGGCTACTACAAGCCCAACGACCCCACTCTCGAGAACAAGGCCTCGCTGATCATCGCCAAGCAGCGCCAGGGCCCGACGGGAATCGTCGACGTGCTGTTCCTGCGCGACATCACGCGCTTCGTCGACGAGGCGGCCGGCGTCGACGAGCCGGCCGAGATGCAGGAAAGCCAGACTCAGTTTTCCTGATGGCCGCTTTCCTAACGGAATCTAAGGAAGCGGCGCTTGCGCGCCTGAGGGCGGGGTCTGTCGCTCCGGCGACGATCCATCGTCGTTTCTTCCGGCCGACGTGGGCGGAGATCGACCTGGGCGCGATCGCGCGCAACCTCGCCGCGATCCGCGCGAAGCTGCCGCTCGGAACGAAGGTCATGTTCGTCGTGAAGGCGAACGCGTACGGCCACGGCGCGGAGCTGTGCGCTCTGGCGGCCGAGAAAGCGCGCGCGGCCGACTGGCTCGGCGTTTCGTCCGTCGAGGAAGGGGTCGCGCTGCGCGACGCGGGCGTGCGCCTGCCGATTCTCGTGCTCGGCTCGCTCTATCCGTTCGAGAGCGTGCTGGCCGCCGTCGCATACGACCTGACGCCGATCGTCGCCTCGCTCGAATCGGCGAAGCGCCTCGTCGAGGTCGCGCTCAAGCTCAGGCGCCGCGTCGACTGCCACGTGAAGGTGGACACCGGCATGGGCCGCATCGGCGCGGGGCCCGACGCCGCGCTCGACGTCGTGCGCCACCTGGCTCGGCTCAAGGCCGTGAGAGTGCAGGGGATCTACACGCACCTCGCGCGCGCCGAGGACGACGCGGCGTTCACCGCGGAGCAGCTCAAGCGCTTCCGGGGCGTCGTGTCGGCGCTCGAGCGCGAGGGCCTGCGCCCGCCGCTCGTGCACGCGGCCAACTCGGCGGGCGCGCTCAAGCGGCCGGCCTCGCGCTTCGACCTCGTGCGTCCCGGCCTGGCCGCGTACGGCCTCTATGAAGGATTCGCGCCGGCGCTCACGTTGAAGTCGAAGATCGTCTTCTTGAAGACCGTGCCGAAAGGCACGCCGATCAGCTACGGCGGGACTTGGCGCGCGCGGCGCGTCTCGCGCGTCGCGACGCTGCCGATCGGCTACGGCGACGGCTACGCGCGCGCTCTCTCGAACCGCGCCGACGCGCTCGTCGGCGGACGGCGCTGCCGCGTGATCGGCCGCGTGACGATGGATCAGACGATGATCGACGTGACCGACGCCCCCAGGACGTTTATCGGGGAAGACGTGGTGCTCATCGGCGCCCAGGGCCGCGAGCGCGTGGACGCGGGCGAGCTCGCGCGCTTGTGCGGGACCATTCCCTACGAAACGGCCGCCGGCATCTCGACGCGCGTGCCGCGTCTCGCGGTCGGAGCGGCCGCGTGATCGAATTCGTTTTCGGCGGCTTCGGCGGCTTTCTTCTCAACTCCGCCGAGGAGACGGGCCAGTTCGTCCTGCTGATCCGCTCGACGCTGCAGTGGATGCTGCGCGGGCGCATCGAATGGCGCCAGACCTTGATCCAGATGAGCCGCATCGGCGTCGACTCCCTGCCGGTGACGGCGATGACGTCGTTCTTCACGGGCATGGTGCTCGCGCTGCAGACGGGCGCCACCTCGAAGCACTTCTTCAACACGCCGCTGTTCGTCGGCACCGTCGTCGCCTTCTCGATCGTCATGGAGCTCGGGCCGGTCATGACCGCGATCGTCGTGGCCGGCCGCGCCGGCGCCGCGATCGCGGCCGAGCTCGGCACGATGAAGGTCACCGAGCAGATCGACGCGCTCTACACGCTCGGCACGGACCCGGTGCAGTATCTCGTGATCCCGCGCCTGCTCGCGTTCATGTTCGTGCTGCCGCTGCTGACCGTGATCTCGGACTTCACCGGCATCCTCGGCGGCCTGTTCGTGGCCCAGGTCAAGTACGACATCCCCACGACCGTCTACTGGCACGACATCATCGACAACATGCTCGTGCGCCACTTCGTGCACGGATTCTTGAAGACCTTCATCTTCGCGTTCGTCGTGGCGATGATCTGCGGCTACAAGGGCGTGACCACGCGCGGCGGCGCCGAGGGCGTCGGCAAGTCGACGACGTCGGCGGTCGTCGCGTCGATGGTGTCGATTCTCGTGCTCGACTATTTCGCGACGGCGCTGCTCAACGCGCTGGGGATCACCTGAATGCGCCTTGAGGCTCAAGACGGCCGGCGACTGAATAGACCCTCGGCGGGACCGCGCGGCATTGAGCCGCGCTTGGCCGAGCTCGGCGGCTTACGGCGGAATCACGTCCATGACGCCGTCCTCGCTCGACATCCCGCCGAGGGTCTATTCAGTCGCCGTTTCCTCCTGGCCCGCAAGGCGCAGGCGGCGAAGCCGCCGCGCCGGGAGCTCGTCGCCGTCGCCGTTTCCGTTGGTCTTGAGTCGACGTCCGCTCCCATCCCCGACGGGATGTCGCGCGTAGACGGCGTAATGTCCGTGATTCCGCTTTTAGCCGCGAGCGCGGCCAAGCGGCGGTCGATCCGCCGCGGTCCCGTCGGGGATGGGAGCGGACGGCGTCCGGTATCAGCATGATCGAAGCCAAGGGAGTCGTTAAGAGCTTCGGTGCGCGTACGATTCTCAAAGGCATCGACTTGCGCGTCGAGACCGGCGAGACTCTCGCGATCATCGGCGGCTCCGGCTGCGGCAAGAGCACGTTCCTGAAGTGCGTGATCGGCCTGCACGCGCCGACGTCCGGGACCGTCGCCGTCGACGGGATCGAGGTCGCGAAGCTCCACGACGAGCACGCGATCGCGGACTACCGCCGCCGCTTCGGCTACCTCTTTCAGGAAGGAGCGCTGTTCGACTCCATGTCGGTGGCCGAGAACATCACGTTCGGCCTCAAGTACCTGACCGACATTCCGGTCTCCAAGTACCGCAAGATCGCCTCGGACTGCCTCGCGCTCGTGGGCCTGAAGGACATCGAGAACTTCAAGCCCTCGGAGCTCTCCGGCGGCATGAAGAAGCGCGTCGCGCTCGCGCGCTCGATCGCGGCCCAGCCCTCCTACATTTTGTATGATGAGCCCACCACGGGCCTCGATCCGATCATGTCGGACGTCATCAACGACCTGATCCTCGATCTGCAGAAGCAGCTCAAGGTGACGTCGATCGTCGTGACGCACGACATGAAGTCGGCGTACAAGGTCGCCAGCCGCATCGCGATGTTCCACGAGGGCCTCGTGCTGCAGGTCGGCACCCCGGACGACATCCGCAACTCGAAGGATCCGCGCGTGAAGCAATTCGTCGAAGGCCGCAGCCAGGGACCGATCAAGATGAAGCTCAAGGAGTTCGACGCCGAAGGCGCGAACGCGCACCTGGCCGGGGGGGCCAAGGCCTAAATGATCTCCCTCGAGGCCAAGGTCGGCGCGTTCGTTCTGGCCGGCTTGGTCTGCATCGCGGCCGCGATCTTCCTGCTCGGCGACTACACCTTCGAGCGCCGCTACACCGTCTACGTGACGTTCACCGACGTCGCGAACCTGACGAAGGAGTCGCCGGTCAAGCTCTCCGGCGTCGAGGTCGGCAAGGTCAAGGACCTGGTGCTCGAGGACCAGCACGCGAAGGTGGTGGCCGTGATCCGCACCGGCGTCGACATCTACAACGACGCGCAGTTCTCGATCGGCTCCACCGGCATCATCGGCTCCAAGTTCCTGCAGATCGACCAGGGTCACGCGTCGAAGGGAATCATCCCTCCGGGTTCGACGATCCGCGGCGTCGACCCCGTCTCCATCGAGAAGGCGCTGACGCAGACGCTCGACAAGCTCCAGGGCCTGCTCGACGACATGACGAAGGAGGGTCCGCGCGGCAGCCTCACGCACAACCTGCGCGACACCGTCGCCAACGTGCGCGACCTGACCGCGAACCTCAACGACCTGATCACGACGACGAAGCCCAGGCTCGAGAAGGCGATCGGCCGCTCGGACGACATCACGCAGAAGCTCGACGATCTGCTCGCGAAGTCGAACACGGTGATGGCGGGGCTCGCCACGGACAAGGGCGTCGTCGGCGCGCTGATCCACGACGAGAAGGTCAAGGAGGACGTCAAGGAGACGATCACGAGCGTCAAGGACGTCGCGGAGACGGCGAAGGACGTGTTCGGCCGCATCAACCAGTTCCGCATCTACTGGAACTACGACTGGCGCTACGATTCTCTGGCCGCGACCTCGCACTCCGACGTGGGCCTGTTCATCTATCCGCGCGAAAACCACTACTACTATGTCGGCGGCTCGAACCTGGCCAACATCTCCGACCAGCCGAAGAGCGGCCACCAGCCGGACTACACCCAGCCCAACCGCATCGACGGCCTCATCGGCTGGCAGAACGGCCCGTTCGACGCCGCGATCGGCGTGATCCGCTCCGCCGGCGGCGCGCGCGTGACCTACACGCCGTTCTACAAGGACCCGCAATGGAGCCGGCTCTCGTTCGTCGCCCAGGGCTACGACTTCGGCCGCAACCGCAACATCGAGGGCGTCCAGTTCAACAAGCCCGAGTTCGACGCCGGCGCGATCGTCAAGGTCCAGAAGTACGTCAGCATCGGCGCGCGCGTCGAGGACATATCCCAGGAGCCGCGCTTCATGACCTGGGCCAAGGTCATGTGGGAAGACAAGGACCTCGCCTACCTGTTCGGCCTCGCGACCTTCGGCGCCGCCGGCGCGAAGGGACGCAGCAAGAGCAACTAGGCTGCGCGCCGGGTTCCCTCCCGCGCGCTTCGTGTCCGAGCGGCCGGCTTGACGGACCAGCGGAAGCCGGGGTCCTTCTTGGCCAGAAGAGCGGTCAACGCGTCCTTGAGCACGCCTTCCAGGCGCCCGTCGGGATACTTGTGGCGTAGCAGCGAGCGTGCCCGCTGCATGAGCTTGTAGAAATCCTCGTCGGCCGAGAACGACACGCGGATGGTGCGTTTGGGTGGAAGGGGAGGAGCGGAGCGCGGCTGTTCGGCGGGCGAGTTGTCTTGCGGCGAAGCTGAAGCGATTTCGTTCGAATCGACCGCTGTCGCGACGGAGTCGTTCGGATTGGGCGCGAAGACGAACTGCGGCTCCACAGATTCAATGATCGGTGCCGGCTCAGGTTGGCTCGTGCCGCAAAAGCGGACGACGTCGCGCTTCGCGGGTTCCATTTGGCGGCCGGCGAGCAAAGCCTGGACTTGCCATTTCCGCAAGCCGAAGCATCGCGTGATGAGAACGGCCGCATCCGGATCGTCGAGGTGCGGATGCAGGAGCGAGACGACTTCCAGCGTGAGTCGGCCTTCACGCATCAAATCCAGAATCGGGGCGAATTTTCGAATCGCTCTCGCCGCGCGGATGCGTCTATAGGCGACGTCTTCCGACATGCGGAGGCGGTGCACGCAGTATTCGAAGAGCGAAACATAATGCCGCAGAACGCGTGGACCGCGACGGTCCAATTCGGCGAGATGCTCCACGAGGTCGCACAGAGCGGAGCGCTCTCCTTGCGCGAGGGATAGGGTTCGATCGAGAAGTTCATCGTCGGGTAGGCGGGAGATATCCACGTTATTCACAAGACAACTGGTGCCGGCACCAGTTGCTCTTTGTATACGAACCACCCCTTCGAAAAGTTCCATCGCGGGGAAGAATCTACGAACGGAACTTTTCGACGGGTCGCCGCGTATGTTCTGCAATGGCACCGCGAATAACCCTAGTCGAACACCCGTCCGATATGTCAAAATCGTCCCTATCATGGCGCGCCTGAGAACCGTCTACCGCTGCCAGTCCTGCGGGAACTCCGCGTCCAAGCCGCTCGGGCAGTGTCCGGGCTGCTCGGAGTGGAACACGATGGTCGAGGAGGTCGTGGACACTCGCCCCGAGGGGTTGGCCGAGGCGGTGTCGGCGCAGTCCGCGCGCGGGTCGCTGACGAGCTTCTCGTCGCCGGTGGTCGCGCTCAAGGACGTGCGCGACGACGCGGAGAGGCGCACGCCGGTCGGCATCGGGGAGCTCGACCGGCTGCTCGGCGGCGGGCTCGTGCCCGGTCAGGTCGTCCTGCTCGCGGGGCCGCCCGGCATCGGCAAGTCGACGCTGATGCTGCAGGCGGCGGCGAAGCTCGCGGAGCGCGGGGCGTTCCTGTACGCGTCGGGCGAGGAGTCGCTGAAACAAATCAGCGGGCGCGCGAAGCGGCTCGGCCTGTCGGCCGAAAAGCTCTATCTGCTTTCCGAGACGAACCTCGCGAAGATACTCGCGACGATGGAGTCGGTGAAGCCGTGGGCGCTGGTGCTGGACTCGGTGCAGACGGTCTCGCATCCCCAGCTCGCGTCCAGCCCGGGCTCGGTCGGCCAGGTGCGCGAGTGCGCGGCCGAGCTCGTGCGCGCGGCGAAGGCGCGCGACACGGTCGTGTTCCTGCTCGGTCACGTCACGAAGGACGGCGCGCTCGCGGGCCCGAAGGTGCTCGAGCACATCGTGGACACGGTGCTCTATTTCGATACGGAGCGGCATGACCTGCTCCGCGTCCTGCGCGCGCAGAAGAACCGCTTCGGCCCGACGGACGAGCTCGGGCTCTTCGAGATGGGGGAGAAGGGTCTGTCCGAAGTTTCAGACGCGGCCTCGTTCTTCCTCGCCGACCTCGGCCGCGCGGCCGCGCCGGGACGCGCGGTCTCCGCCGCGCTCGAGGGCTCTCGGCCGATGCTCGTCGAGACGCAGGCGCTCGTGACGCCGACGCGCTATCCTCTGCCGCGGCGCATGGCGACGGGGCTGGACCTCAACCGGGTGCTCGTCCTGCTCGCCGCGATGGAGCGTCACGTCGGCCTGCACCTCGAGGACCGCGATTGCTTCGTCAGTCTCGCCGGCGGCCTGCGCCTCAAGGACCCCGCGCTCGATCTCGCGGCCTGTCTGGCGGTCGTCGGCTCGGCGCGCGACAAGGCCGTGCCCGCCGACCTGATCCTGCTCGGCGAGGTCGGCCTCCTCGGCGAGGTCGGCCGCGTGCCCCAACTGGAGGCGCGTCTCAAGGAAGCGGCGAAGGCCGGCTTCAAGCGCGCGCTGGTGCCGGCGCGCTCGGTCAAGGACCTCTCGAAAATTCCCGGCATGTCGGTCGCCGGCGTCGCGGACCTGCGCGCCGCGGTCGGCGCGGCGTTCGGCGACGCGCTCGGCGGCGACGACTGACGCGCCGACCGCGTCGCGCCGCGCTCGGGATTTCGTAGAATTTCCTTGTAATTCCATACCTTATACTTCGTCCCTCGGGAGTTCCCCTATGTCCAATTGGATGTTCCGCATCGGGATCATCATTGCTTGTCCCGCGATCGTCTATTTCGGCCACGTTTCTCCGGACGTCCGCGGCGTCGCCATCGGCGTCGGGGTCGGCGCGTTGATCGTCGTCATCGAGTACCTCATCGCCGAGCTCAACTTGATGACGATCATGTTCGGCGTGCTCGGCGCCGCGGTCGGCATCATCGTCGCGCGCCTCGTCGACTACATGGTGTTCCAGATCGGCAACGAGGAGCTCTACCGCGTCTGGGACAAGTTCGCGATCCTCCGCTTTTTCGCGTTCGGCGTGCTCGGCCTCGTGATCGCGATCCGCAAGTTCCCGGAGCTCGACGATCTCGACAAGGACCTGCTCAAGATGGGCAAGAAGCGCGGCGCCGAGGTCAAGATCCTCGACACCAACGCGATCATCGACGGCCGCGTCGCCGAGGTCGTGGAGACCCACTTCCTGTCCGGCACGCTCGTGGTCCCGCGCTTCGTGCTCAGCGAGATGCACCGCCTCGCCGATTCCGAGGACCCGCTCAAGCGCGCGCGCGGCCGCCGCGGCCTGGACGTGCTCGCGCGCCTGCAGGAGAACCACGCGACGCCGGTGAAGATCCTCGACAAGGACATTCCGGACGTCAAGGAGATCGAGGGCAAGGTCGTCAAGCTCGCGCGCGAGATGGGCGCCAAGATCGTGACGACCGACTTCAACGTCAACAAGGTCGCCACGCTCGAGGGCGTGACCTGCCTCAACATCAACGATCTCTCCACCGCGCTCAAGACCGTGGTGCTGCCCGGCGAAGTCATGAACGTCTTCGTCATGAAGGAAGGCAAGGAGCGCGAGCAGGGCATCGGCTACCTGGACGACGGCACGATGGTCGTCGTCGAGGACGGCCGCCGCGCCATCGGCAAGCGCGTCGAGGCGGTCGTGACCTCGATCCACCAGACCTCGAACGGCCGCATGGTCTTCGCGAAGGCGAAGCCGGAGAGAGCCGCGGTCGTCTGATGCGCGCCGCCGCGATCGTCGTCGCCGGCGGCTCCGGCTCGCGCATGGGCCGTCCGAAGCAGTTTCTCCCTCTCGCGGGGGCCACGGTGGCCGAGTGGTCCCTGCGCTGCTTCGCGGGGATGCCGGAGGTGGAGTCCGTGATCCTCGTCTTGGGGCCGGAGTCGCTCGCCGAGCATGGTCCGCGCCTGAACGGGGGCAAGGTGAAGGTCGTCGCGGCCGGCGCCACGCGCATGGGCTCGGTCAAGAACGGCTTCGCGGCGCTGCCGCGCGGCGTCGAGGTGGTCGCGGTGCACGACGGCGCGCGCTCGATGATCACGCCGGAGATCGCGCGCGCGACTTTGGCCGAGGCGCTGAAGTCGGGCGCCGCCGTCGCCGCGGTTCCCGTTAAGGACACGCTGAAGCGCGTGCCGAAGGGGCAGTCGGCCGTCGCGGAGACGCCGGACCGCGCGCAGTTCTGGGCCGCGCAGACGCCGCAGTGCTACCGCTACGACGTGCTCGAGGAGGCGCTGACCCGCTTCAAGGACGACGCCGACGCGACCGACGAGAGCCAGCTCGTCGAGCGCTGCGGGCGCCGCGTGTGCGTCGTGACGTCCAGCTACGAAAATTTCAAGATCACCACGCCGGAGGACATGATCATGGCCGAGGCCATCCTCGCCGCGCGCGCGGGCGCGCCGCGACTGACGAAGGTCGGATTCGGCTTCGACATCCACCGTCTCGTCGCCGGGCGCGAGCTGTGGCTCGGCGGGATCAAGCTCGCGCACGACAAGGGCCTGCTCGGCCACTCGGACGGCGACGCGGTCCTGCACGCGGCCTGCGACGCCGTGCTCGGCGCGCTCGGCCTCGGCGAGATCGGCATCGCGTTTCCGCCGTCGGAACCGAAGTTCAAGGGCCTCAAGAGCCGCGAGATCGTCGCGCACACGCTCGGCAAAGTCGCCGACGCGGGGGGCGAGATCGTGCACCTCGACGTCACGCTCATCGCCGAGGAGCCGAAGCTGCGCCCGCACTACGACGCGCTGAAGGCGTCGGTCGCCGCGCTGTTCGAGCTCCCGGCGGAGCGCGTGAGCCTCAAGGCGAAGAGCCACGAGGGCCTGGACGCGATCGGCCGCGGCGAGGCGATTTCCTGTCACGCGGTCGCGACCGTGCTCGCGCGCTGAAGGCGCCGGCGCGATGCTGACCTTCCTGCTCGTCCTCACCAACGCGATCGGCGGCAGCACCTATCCGGCGGCGACGGTCGTGCTGCGCGGCTTCGCGGAGAAGGACGCGGTGTTCCTGCGCTTGGCGCTCGCGTCGCTCATGTTCGCGCCGTTCGTCTGGCGCGCCCGCGCGCGGCTCGCAGCGCTCGACGCGCGCGACTGGGCGCGGCTCGCCGCCGTCGGCCTGCTCGGCTACGCCTTGCCGCTCGCGCTCGGACTCTACGGCCAGCATCTGTCGAGCGCGACGTCGGCGTCCTTGCTCATCGGCCTGGAGCCGGTCTCCATCGTGGCCCTGTCGTGCCTGTTTCTCGGCGAAGCGCTCACCGGACTCAAGGCCGCCTCCCTCGCCGCGGGCCTCGTCGGCGCGACCTTGATCGCCTTTCAAGGCCTGCCGCGCCTCGGCGGAGCGTTCTCGGACCGTCTCGCCGGGGACCTGCTGCTCGCCGCGCAGGGCGTGTTCTGGTCGCTGTACAGCGTGATCGGCAAGCCCGTGCTCGAGCGCGTCGACCCGATGGACTCCACCGCGGTCACGACGTGCATCGCGTTCGCGGGCGTCGCCGCATGGGCGACGCCGGGCCTATCGCCGGCGACCTGGCGCGCGGCGGGGCCGGCGCCGTGGCTCGGTCTATTTTATCTCGCGGCGGTCGGCAGTTTCTTCGGCGCGTGGATCTGGAACTATGTCCTGCGCCGCGTCGAGGCCTCGCGCTCGGCCAACTTCATTTTTCTCCAGCCGCTCGTCGGCGTCGCGCTCGGCGCGGGCCTGCTCGGCGACCGGGTCGGCGGCTGGACTCTGTTCGGCGGCGCGCTCGTCGCGGCCGGGATGTGGGCCGCGTCGCGCGGGGCCGGCCCGTCAGCGGGCGTCGGCGGTGAGCTCGCGCCCGAGCGCGAAGCGACCCAACAGGCCGCGTAGCGCCCTTTCCGCGCCGGGCCGCGCTTCTTCCTCGCGCGGCGCGATGAGCCACACGGTCTCGCGAAGGCCGCTCGGTCCCGCGTGCAGGCGCACGAGCCGTCCGGCGGCGAGGTCGTCTTTGACCGTCGGCAACTCGAGCGCGGCGACGCCGCGTCCGGCGAGGGCGAGCGCGCGCAGGAGCTCGGCGTCGTCGACCTCGGCCTCGACGCGGGCCGAGACGCCGCGCGCGCGCAGGAACAGCTCGACCTGCTTCATGACCGGATTGTCGGCGCCGCGCAGCAGCAGCGGCTGGCCGTCGAGGCAGCGCGGAAACGGCGCGGCGCGGCGCACCAGGGAGGGCGCCGCGGCGAAGACGAGGGGGATCGACCCGATCGCGCGGCCGCGGAAGTCCCGGCCGAGGCGCAAGGAGAGATCGAGCGTCGCGACCGCGAGGTCGAGCGCGCGCGACTCGAGGCGCTGGACCAGGCCCTCGGGCGCGCCGCCGGAGACGATCACGCGCACGCCGGGGTCCGACGCGCGCGCGTAGTCGAGCGCGCGCAGGGCGGCGGCGCGCGGGACCGCGCCGTGCACGCCCACGCGCAGGGACCGCGGCGCCGCGTCGAGTCCGGCCGCGATGTCGGCCTCGAGCTGGCGTCCGCTCTCGAAGATGCGGCGGCAATGCCGCATGACGGCCTCGCCCTCCGGGGTCAGGCGCACGCCGCGCGGGGCGCGCGCGAGCAGCGGATGTCCGCAGCGCTTCTCGAGCGCGGCGATCTGCGCGCTGAGGGTGGGCTGGGCGAGGTTCAGCTCCCGCGCCGCGCGGCCGATCCCGCCGACGCGCGCGACCGTCCAGAAGTAGTACAGGTGGTGATAGTTGAGATTAATCATCGTTATTAACTATGAGACATATTTATTTTACCTATTGTCGAGAGCCCGCGGCGGTCGTAACATAGAAGGACGGATCCAGGAGGAGCCATGAAAAAGAATTTCGGACTTTGGATGATCGCGGCCGCGGCGGCCCTGCTGACGTCGGCCTGCGCGGGCACGCACGCGACGAGCCGCACCAACGCCGCCGGCTCGCAGGGATCCTCGTCGGCGCCCGCCGCCCCGCCCAACGGCGCGCTGACCGAGGCCGGCCGGACCGCGGACTTGGAGCCCGAGATGCGCGACGCGAATCTGCGCGCCGTCGCCGAGCTGAAGACGGTGTCCTTCGCCTACGACAGCGACCGTCTCGACGAATCGGCCCGCGACGTCCTGAAGGCGAACGCGCAGTGGCTTAAAGCGCACGCCGACGTGAAGGTTCAGGTCTCCGGCCACTGCGACCAGCGCGGCACGATCGCCTACAACCTGGCGCTCGGACAGAAGCGCGCGGAATCCGTGCGCTCGTACTATGCCGCGCTCGGGATCGACAAGTCGCGCGTCGCGACGATCAGCTACGGCAAGGAGCGCCCGGTGTGCTCCGAGATGAGCGAGGACTGCTGGAGCCGCAACCGCCGCGCGGTCACCTTGGAGGCCGTCGAGGCCAAGGTCGCGGCGCCGTAACGAACCATCGCGCGGGGCGGCCGGGCGCGGGTCCCCCAGCCCGCCTGGCCGTCCCGCGTCATTTGATAGGATCGCCCCGTGGATAAACCCGACGGCGCGCCCTCCGCGGAGACGATCGCGGAGAGCGGCGCTCTCCTGCGCCGCGCGACTCAGCGTCTCGTGCGCAGCCTGTCGTTCGATCGCCAGCTCCTGCTCGCCGGCGCGATCGTCGGCGTCGCGACGGGGCTGGCGGCCGTCGGGTTCCACCTGCTGCTCGACTCCTTCCAGCAGCTGCGCGACGGCCTGGAGTCGTCCGGTCCGTTGCTGGGGCCGGCGGCGGTCGTTCTGTTGCCGGCGATCGGCGGACTGATGTCGGGCTGGCTCACGCGCAAGCGCTATCCGGAGGCCGGCGGTCACGGCGTCGCGGAGGTCGCGCGCGCGATCAACGAGCAGGACGGGCGCATCCCGGCGCACGTCGCCTGGGTCAAGGCGGTCGCGTCCGCCGCGACGATCGGGTTCGGCGGCTCCGCGGGACTGGAGGGCCCGGTCGTGCAGATCGGCTCGTCGGTGGGCTCGGCGCTCGGGCGTCTGCTCGACGTCTCGCCGAAGGACTTGAAGACCTTCGTCGCGGCCGGCGCGGTCGGCGGCCTCTCCGCGGTGTTCGGCATCCCGCTCGCGGGCGTGTTCTTCACGATGGAGGTCATCCTCAAGGACTTCGCCAACGAGGCGTTCCCCGCGGTCGTCGTCTCCTCGGTGACCGGCGCCGTCATCGCGCGCGCGCTCCTGCACGGCGCCGACATGGCGCCGATTCTCAGCTATCAGTGGATCTGGACGCGCAATCTCCTGCTGTACGCGGGGCTCGGCCTGATCTGCGCGGCGCTCGGCCGCGCGTACACGGAGGGCATCCACGAGGCCGAGAAAATTTTCGACCGCCTGACCGCGCTCCCGCCCTGGACATTGCCGAGCCTCGGCGGTCTGCTCGTCGGCGTGCTGACCCTCGCGACCCCGCGCGTGGCGGGCACCGGCCGAGCGACGATCGCGAGCCTCGTCGGCGGCGAGCAGCTCGGCTGGCGCGCGCCCGCGCTCGCGCTCGCAAAGATCGGGGCGACGATCCTGACCCTCGGCTCGGGCGGCGCGGGCGGCGCGCTGATGCCGACGTTGTTCATCGGCGCGGCCGCGGGCTCGGGCTGGGGCCAGGGCTGGGCGATCCTCGGCCAGACGATTCCCAATCCGGGCGCGTTCGCGCTCGCGGGACTGTGCGGCGTTTTCACCGCCGCGTTTTCCGCGCCGATCACCGGCATGCTGATCGGCGTCGAGATGACGCGCGATTACGGCTTGGTCGTTCCCATCATGGTCTGCTGCACGCTCGCGTCCGTCGGCGCGCGCCGCGGTCCGCCGAGGGCGAACGCGGACCACAAGGTCCAGTAGAGAAGGCACGGCAGGATCAGCGCGGCGAGCAGGAATTCCGCCGTCGCGGCCGCGGGCTCTCCGGGCTCCTCGCCGCGCGGACGCAGCCGCGCGTAGACGGCGACGAGAAGGACGACGCTCAGCGCGCTCAGCGGCAAGGCGGCGCGCAGCGGGAACGGCCGATAGTCGAACTCCACGCGCGAAAGACCGGCCGGCACCGCGACCGAGCGAAACGAGAGCCAGCTTCTCAGGATCGGAACCTCGCGGCCGTCGACCGTCGCGACCCAGCCGGGAAAATCGTTGTCGGCGAGAAAGACGTAGCCGGCGCGCGGCGCGTCGACCGCGAGGCGCACGCGAGTCGACGCGTATTCCTCGACGCGCACCGCGTCCGCCGGCGGCGGCGCGGCGTCCGCGCTCGCCTCGAACGGCGCGGCCGGCGCGTCGTCGAGCACGAGCGTGGTCGCGGGATCGGCGCCGCCGGAGAGCAGGAGATTCTTCAGAGCGCCCGCGGCGGCGCGCTGGTCCGCCCAATCGAGGCTCTTCAGCGGAACCACGACGGCGCGGTCGTAGAACGCCGCGCGCGGACGCTCGAACGGGTTGCGCAGCAGCGTCATGTCCGGGCCGCGGTAGGCTTCGACGACGCCCCCGGGCGGCGCCTTTTCGTCGGGCGGCTCGACGAGGTAGCGCACGTTCCCGACGCCGAGGAGCTTGAGTCCCGCCGTCACCGCCGCGGGATTGGACCGATCGCGCGTGAGCTCCCAAGTCAGGTCGCGCAGGACGATCTCGGAGAGCAGGTCGAGGTTGTCGCCGCCGGTGCGCAGGTCCGCGAGGCCGTACATGTCGCCGTAGTCCGCGCGGAAGAAGTCGCCGCGCAAAGAAGCGATGCGGAACAAGCCCGGCTCCGCGCGCAGGCGCTCGACGCCGGGAAGAGCGTAGGGGACGCGGTCGGCGGACAGCGCGGCCGGGGGCGCGCGCAAGCCGAGCGACAGCGCGATCAGAACCGCGCCGGCGACGCCGCCCGACGCCGCCGGCACCAGCAGCGCGAGCGGCAAGGCCAGCGCCGCCGCGCCCAGGAGCCAGCGGCCCCAGGCGCCGCCGCGCGGCGCGCGCACGCGCACGGAGCCGCCTTCCTGCAAAAAAATCTGCGGATGAACGATCGTCTCCGGAAAACGGCCCGGGCGGGTTCCCTGCGCGGTGATGTAGTAGGAGCCCTCGGGAACGGGCGGCAGTTCGCCGCGGAAATAGACGCGCGCGGCCGTCGTCGTCACCGCGGCCGCGGCGGAGGCGACGTCGATCCCGTTGGCCCGGTAGCCGATGCGAACCGACGCGACGGGGGGGATATTCGGGAAGCGCGGCCACCAGCCCGCGACGGGCCAGCGGCCGCCGTAGGTCACGCCGCCGCGGTCGGCGAATTCACCCGTCAGAGCGCGCGGCGCGCCGGCGCCCCACGGGCCGAGCGGGCGAATTTTCTCGACGAGAGTTTCGAGAGGCGGGACCAGCAGGAGTCCGACGACGAGCACGGACGTCAGAGAAAGCGCGCGCCGGAACTCGCGGCGCCGCTCGGCCGCGCCGAGAGCGGCCGTCGCGCGCAGACGTTCGAGGGCGGCGGCGGCGAGAACGGCCAGGCCGAGCTGGAAGTCCCAGCGCCGCGTCGTGTTGTGGAAATGGAAGAACACGGGCAGGTGCGCGAGCAGGTTGGAGACGGGAGGCACGCGCAGGGCGACGACGAGTCCGACCAGCGCCGTCGCCGCGAGCGCGCGCCGGCCGCGCTCCCGCGCGCGCGCGGACTCCCAAGCGGCCAGGAGCGAGAGCAGCGCGAGAAAAAGCCAGGCGCCGAGGTCCGACGCGCCGTTGGGCTGGACGACGCGGTGCATGGAGTCGTCGAGACCCGCGCTCGCGAGGCACGCGACCGACGCGGCGAGGAGAACGGCGGCGCCCAGACGTCGACGGATCTCGGGCGGCGACCACGGATCGGACGCGCTGGCGGCGGCGCGACGCAGGAAGCGCGCGAACAGCGCCGCGCCGAGGAGACCCGCGAGCAGGGCGGGCGCGTCCTCGAGCGTCAGCCGCTTGCCGATCGTCTCGAACGCCCACAGGCCGCGCGGGTCGTGCCAGACCTTGTTGTAGCTGAGCTCGACGTACTCGAGCGCGGGCGCGATCTGCGCCGCGGCGAGCGGGAGCGCCGCGCCGAGCGCGGCGACGTAGGCCGCGGCGCGGCCGAGCTTGGTTCGCAGAGATTCATTTTCTCCGGCGGTGCGTACCGCGTAATAGACGAGCGCGGACGCGACGAACCAGACCGCGCTCTCGAAGTAGCCCGCGAAGAACGAATAGGCGGCGGCCCAGGGCAGGAGCAGCAGCGCCCAACGCCGGCGCCCGCGCGCGTAGAGCTCGGTCAGCAGCAGCAGGAGCGGAAGAGCGGCGGCGGCGCCGTTCCACGCGAAGAGGCCGCCGTCGGACGCCTCGCTCATGAAGTACAGGACGCCCGCGAGAGAGGCCGCGGGCGGGCTCAGGCTCAGCGCGCGCGCGAGCAAATAGCAGAACGCGAAAATGAGGTAAGACTTCACCAGCGCCTCGAGCGTGAACAGCCACGGCGTCCATGCCGAAGGCAGAAGATAGAGCGGCAGGTGATACGGCGCGAAAACGCCGTTCTGCATCTTGGCCAAGAGCGGCGTGCCGCCCTGGGAATTCTCGGACCAGGCCGGGAACACGCCGTCCTTCAACCGGCGCGCCTGCGCGACGAGCGCCGGCTGGAGCTCGAAGGCCATGTCGCTCAGGTCGAAGAGCGCGCGCGGCGGCTCGTTCGGGCCCTGCCCGAGGCTGGCGGGCGCGCCCGCGAGCAGCGGCGCGCGGTAGAGCCAGGCGAGTAAGACGAGAAAAACCGCCGAAGCCGCCGCGAATTCGCGGAGGAAACGGCGGCGTTCGTCCGTCGCGGCGGCGGAATTCCCGGGGCGGGACAGCACCGGCGCGTATTGTAATACAATACCGCCCGATGCCCGTCCGCTTGTTCAACAGCCTCACGCACACGAAGGAAGAGCTGTCGCCCTCGGCCCCGCCGAAGGTCGGCCTGTACACGTGCGGCCCGACGGTCTACAACTATCAGCACGTCGGCAACTACCGCACCTACATCTTCGAAGACGTGCTCGTGCGCACGCTGAAGCTGCTCGGCTACGCGCCGTACCGCGTCATGAACGTGACCGACGTCGGCCACCTGACCAGCCAGGGCGACGAGGGCGAGGACAAGATGGAGGTCGGCGCCGCGCGCGAGGGAAAGAGCGCGTGGGACATCGCCAAGTTCTACACCGACGCGTTCACGGCCGACTGCAAGGCGCTGAACATCCTTCCGCCCGACGTGCTCTGCCGCGCGACGGACAACATCCCCGAGCAGATCGCGCTCGTCGAGCGTCTGGAGAAAAAAGGTTTTGTTTATAAAACCTCGGACGGCCTCTACTTCGACACGGCCAAGCTCCCCGACTACGGCAAGCTGATGACGAAGGAGCATCTCGAGGGCCTGAAGTCCGGCGCGCGAGTCGAGGCGAGCGCCGAGAAGCGCCATATCACGGACTTCGCTCTTTGGAAATTCTCGCCGCGGGACAAGACGCGGCAGATGGAGTGGGCCTCGCCGTGGGGGAAGGGCTTCCCGGGCTGGCACATCGAGTGCTCCGCGATGGCGATGAAGTTCCTCGGCGAGACGCTCGACATCCATTGCGGCGGAATCGACCACGTCCCCGTCCACCACACGAACGAGATCGCGCAGTCCGAGGGCGCGACCGGCAAGCCCTTCGCGAAAGTCTGGCTGCACGGCGAGTTCCTGCTGATGAACAACGCGAAGATGGCGAAGTCGTCGGGCGGCTTCGTCAAGCTGTCCGACCTCGTCGATCGCGGCTGCTCGCCGCTCGACTACCGCTACCACTGCTTCACCGCGCACTACCGCAAGCAGCTCGACTTCACCTGGGAATCGCTCGAGGCCTCGAAGACCTCGCGCCGCCGCCTGGTCGAGGCCGCGCGCGCGCTCGCGGGGGAAAAGCCGACGCCGGGCGCCGAGGATTTCACCGGCCGCTTCGAAGAGGCGCTGTCCGACGACCTCAACGTTCCCGCCGCGCTCGCGGTCGTCTGGGACGCGCTGAAGTCGACCCTCTCCGCCGGCGCGAAGCGCGACTTCCTCGACGACGCGGAGTCCGTCCTGGCGCTGGATCTGTTCAAGGCGGAAGCCGACGCCGCCGTGCCGGCGGACGTCGCGGCGCTCGGCGAACGGCGCATCCGGGCGCGCGCCGCGAAAGATTTTGCCGAGTCCGATCGTCTGCGCAAGGCGATCGAAGCCTTGGGCTGGCTCGTCGAGGACAAGAGAGACGGTCAGAAGCTGAGGCGAAAATGAAACCCTTCCGACGCGACAAGAATCGGCATGGACGCGGCGGCCGTCCGCCGCACGACCGCGGACCTCGGCCGCATCACGACCGCGGCCCGCGCCGCGAGGGCGGCGAGGAGCCGGAGAGCGTGATCGACGGCGACGGCCCGGCGCGGGCGTCGAACGCGCAGACGCGCTGGGTCGGCGGCTTCGACGCGGTGCGTCAGGCGCTCGAGCGCGCGCCCAACGACGCGCGCGCGGTGTGGATCGAGCATCAATTGAAGCACGAGGGGATTTCCGAGATCGTGCGCCTCGCGAAGGACCTCAATATCCCCGTGCAGTACATGGGGCGGCCGGAGCTCGACCGCGCGCTCAAGGGCGGCAAGCACCAGGGCGTCGCGCTGAAGTCGGTCTTCGATCCCGCGGAGACGTTCGGTGAGTGGCTCGAGGGCCTCGACGACGCGCGCAAGAAGGGCGTCGTCGTCGTGGCGCTCGACCAGATCCAGGATCCGCACAACTTGGGCGCCATCGCGCGCTCCGCGCTCCAGCTCGGCGCGCGCTGCTGCGTGATCCCGGAGCGGCGCTCGGCGCCGGTGACCTCGGCCGTGATCCAGGCGTCGGCCGGCGCCGCGCTGAAGATCCCCGTGCACCGCATCGTGAACTTGGCGCAGACGCTCGCGCGCTGCAAGGAGGCCGGCTTCTGGGTGTACGGCGCCGACGCGTCGGGCAAGCCCGCGTGGGACGCGACCCTCAACACGCCGTGCGTGCTCGTGATCGGCTCCGAGGGCTACGGCATGCGCCCGCTCGTGCGCGCGTCGTGCGACGAACTGCTGAGCGTGCCGCAAGTCGCGCACGGCGTGGGCAGCCTCAACGCCTCGTGCGCGGCGACGGCGCTGCTCTACGAGATCGCGCGCCAGAAGGCGAAGACGGCCTGAGATGGGCGAAGACCACGTCCATCACGAGTCGCGCGACCTTCGGCCGCTGACCGGCGCGATCGCGCTCACCGCGACGATCTTCGCCGCCGAGCTCCTCGGCGGCTGGTGGTCGGGCAGCCTCGCGCTGATCGCCGACGCGACGCACATGGCGGTCGATCTGCTCGGCCTCGGCCTCGGGCTGTTCGCGGCGATTCTCGCGCGCCGTCCCGCGGACCCGAAGCGCACGTACGGCTATCGCCGCGTCGAGGTGCTGGCGGCGCTCGGCAACGCCGTCGCTCTGATGGTCGCCACCGGATTCATTCTGCGCGAAGCGTGGGCGCGCTGGACTTTCCCGACCCCGGTGGCCGCGGGCCCCATGCTCGCCGTCGCGTGCCTCGGACTCGTCTGCAATCTCGGCTCGGCGGCCCTGCTGTGGAGCGGGCGCAAGAACATCAACCTGCGCGCGGCGCTCCTGCACGTGCTCTCCGACGCGGCGGGCTCTTTCGGCGCGATCCTCGCCGCGCTGCTGATCCTCGCGACGCGCTGGTACGAGGCCGACGCGCTCGTCAGCGCGTTGATCTGCTTCGGCATCGTGCTCACCGCGTTCTGGCTGCTGCGCGACTCGGTCCACATCCTGCTCGAGGGCGCGCCCGCGCATCTCGACATCGAGGAGATCCGCGAAGCGCTCGCCGCGCTCGACGGGGTTCGGGAGGTGCACGACCTCCACCTCTGGTCCGTCACGCAGGGCCAGGAGTCGATGAGCGCGCACGTCGTCGTCGAGCCCGGCCGGGACTCCGCGCAGGTGCTCAAGGACGGCCGCGCCTTGCTCGCCGAGCGCTTCGGCCTCACGCACACGACTTTGCAGGTCGAGACCGAGGCCGGAGGCGCGTGAGCGCCCGCGCCGCGCTGCTCCTGCTCAACGGCGAGCTGCGCGAGCCCGCCGCGGTGCGCGCGCTCGCCCGCCGCGCGGAACTGGTCGTCTGCGCCGACGGCGGCGCGCGTCACGCCGTCGCCCTGCGCCTGACTCCGGACGCGGTCGTCGGAGATATGGATTCGCTGCCGCGGCGTCTTCCGTCTTCCTGGAAAAAGACGGCGTTCGTCGAAGACCGCGACGTGGCGCGCGGAGACCTCGACAAGTCCCTCGACTATCTGGAGTCGCGCGGCGCGAAGAAGGTCTGGATCGCGGGCGCGCTCGGCGGGGGCCTCGACCACGAACTCGTGAACCTCGCCGCGCTCGAGCGTCGCGGCGACGCGCTCGAGATCGCGGTCGTCGGCGGCGGCTTCGCGCGCCTGCTCGGGCCCGGACGCCGCGCGCTCGACCTGCCGCGCGGGGCGCGGTTCTCCTTGCTCGCCGCGCCGCGCGCGCGCGTGACCCTGACCGGCGCGCTCTACGGCCTGCGCGGCGAGGCGCTCACGCGCGGCAGCCGCGGCCTCGGCAACCGCGTCGCGGGCCGCGCCGCGCTGACCGTGCACTCGGGACGCGTGTGGCTGGCCGTTGACGCGGGCCGCATTCCCCGCTAAACTTCCGCGGTGATGCGGCGCGTCTGGACGGCGATCCTCCTTCTCCTCAGCGCGACGGACGCGTTCGCGCGCGCCGGCGGCGGCGGCGGCTACTCCGGCGGCGGGGGGTCGCACGGCGGCGGCTACGGCGGCGGAAGCGGCCGCGGGGGCGGAGGCGCAGGCGTCATATTCTTCTTCGTCGAGCTCTACTTCCGTCTGCTGCTCGAGCATCCGTTCATCATGATCCCGCTGACCTTGCTCGCGATCTGGGCCTACACGCAGATGAAGCCGACGCCCAATCCTCGGCCTCTCTCCACGATCGAGGCGTTGGCGACGAAGGAAGGGGAAGCCTTCGTCGAGCAGATGCCGCCGGAGCGCGGCGCCGCGCTGAACGCGCTGCGCGTGCGCGACCCGGGCTACAGCGAGGAGGTCTTCCTCGAGCGCGCGTCGGGCGCGTTCCTCGCGATCCAGGACGCGTGGAGCAATCAGGACATGACGAAGGCGCGCGCGTTCATCTCCGACGGCGTGCACGAGCGCTTCACGCGGCAGATCGCCGAGCAGAAGGCGCGCGGCGTGCGCAACAGGATGACGGGCGTCGACGTGACCGCGCGGGCCGCGTACGGCTATCGGACCGGTCCGCACTTCGACGCCGTCTTCGTGCGCTTTCGCGCCGCGGCGCTCGACGAGGTCGTCAACGTCGCCGACGGACGCGTGCTCGAGTCCGACAGCGGGGAGTTCGAGGAGATCTGGACCTTCGTGAGACGGCCCGGCGCCAAGACTTTGTCGCGCCCGGGACCGATCGAGGGCCACTGCCCGAGCTGCGGCGCCCCGCTCCAGATCGCCGACGCGGCGCAGTGCGCGGCCTGCAAGGCCTGGGTGAACTCGGGCGAGTACGATTGGATCCTGACCACGATCACGCAGGCGAGCGAGTGGGAGTTCCCCGACGTGGAGCGCGACGTCTTCGGCTGGAAGGAGATGCGCGCGAAGGACGCGGACCTGAGCCTCGAGTCCCTGGAGGACCGCGCGTCCGTGGTCTTCTGGCGCTGGATGGACGCCCTGCGCCGGCAGGACCTCACGCCCCTGCGCGGCGTGAGCGCCGAGGAGGCGCTGAAGACCTTGAAATTCGACGGGAGCTTCGCGCAGGACGGCGCCGTCGGCCTGGTGCAGACGATGGGCTTCGAGCTCGGCCAGGACTTCGACCTCGCGCACGTGCAGGTGCGCTGGGAGGCCGAGCAGTTCACGACCGAGCCCGGCTCCAAGCCCGCCTCCTCGGGCCGGGAGAAGCGCACCGATTTCCTGATCTTCCGCCGCAAGGCCGGCGCCTCGAGCGACCCGAAGGCGGGCCTCAGCACGTCGCGGTGCCCGTCCTGCGGCGCGCCGCCCGCCGAGCCCGACGCGGCCGCCTGCTCGTACTGCGGCCGCGCGTTCAACGACGGCTCGCGTCAGTGGGTGCTCTGGGAAATCGTGCCGTTCGGGATCTGGCACCGCCCCGAGCCGCCGGGCGCTTGAGGCCGGAGCGCCGCAGCGCGGTCCTCTTCGCCCTGCTGCTCGCCGCGCTGACCGCTTCGGTGTGGCGCGTCGCGTTCATCGAGTCGCACTGGGACGAGGACGCGTGCATGGCGATCGGCTGGCTGCTCTCGCGCGGAGTGAAACTGTATTCGGGCGTCTTCAGCCATCACTTTCCGCTCGACTATCTGCCGCCGGACATGCTCGCCTGCGCGTTCGGCCCGTCCGCGACGGCGATGCGCGCCTTCATGATCCTGTTCTGGGCCGCGACGTCGGCGGGGATCTTCGCGCTGCTGCGCGGCCGCCGTGACGGCGCTGGGGCCGCGGCGCTGTTCGCCGTGCTGTCCGCGCAGTGGCTGACCTACTGGCAGGGCCAGATGATGCTCGTCGAGAACTACTGGGGCGCGGCGGCGGTTCTGGCGCTGGCCGCGCTCGGCGCGCCGCTCGGCCTCGAGCCCGTCCGCACGCCGCGCCGCGCCGCCGTCTTCGGCGCCGCGGCCGCGCTCGTGCTGAGCGCCTCGCCGACGTGCCTGCCGGCGGCCGCTTTGCTCGCCGTCTGGTTCGCGGCCGACCGTAGGTGGCGCGCGCTCTGGCGTCCGGCCGCGCTCGGCGCCGGGGCGTGGCTGCTGCTGCTCGGCGTCTGGTCGGCGCGGCACGCGGACTTGGGCCTGCTCTGGCCGGACGCCGTGGTCTTCAACCGCGACGTGTACGCGCGCTTCTACGGGATTCAGGGCGACGCGGTCGGCGGTTTCTGGCGGCGGGCCTTCGACTACAACATCCTCTATTTCGCCTCGACGTTCGACGGCGCCGGCAGCGAGGGCTGGTTCGAGGGCCTGATCAAGCTCGCCGCGCTCTCCTGGGCCGCCTGGAGTTTCGCAAGACGGCGCTGGGCCGAAGGCGCGTGGAAGCTTCTGTTCCTTCTCTCCATTCACGCGCGGCCGGAGCGCAATTCGGACTCGCCGCCGTTCCACGCCGCTCCGTTCTATATGGTCGCGACTCTGTGCCTGAGCTCCGGCCTCGCGCGCGGCGCCGCCGCGCTGAGCGGCCGGCGGCGCCTGCTCTTCGCCGCCGGGGCCGCGGCCGTCCTGCTGCCGACGCTGTGGGCGACCGCGCTGGCGACCGCCTCCCTGCGCGCGTACGCGGCGCCCAATCCGTCCTACGACCGCATCGTCGCGGCGGTCCGCGCCTGCACCGCGCCCGAGGACCGCGTCGCGGCTCTGCCGGTTTATCCGCGCTTCTATCTCGACGTCGAACGCGCGCCGTCGACGCCGAGCGTTTTCTATATGCCCTGGCAGGAGGCTTGGCCTCCCCAGCGCGCGGCGACGATGGACGCGCTCGCGCGCTTTCCCCCGAAGGTCGTGCTGATTCAAGACGCCCCCGTTTGGGACATCCCGTGGACGCGCTACGGCAAGGACGTCGACGGCTGGCTCGCGGCTGAACGCTACGCCGCGGAGGCCGCGGTCGGCGATCCAGCCAAGCCCGACTTGCTTTTGCTCGTGCGCCCGGACGCGGCGCCGGCGTTCACCGCCTGCGCCGCGCGTTTTCTCCGCCCTTGAGCGTCATCCGTCGCTTGCGATCTCTCGTCGGCCGCTTTCGCAATTCTTCTAAGACCTCCGGCGGCCATGGCGGCGTTTATAGGGTCCAATAGAGATTTCTACAGGACCAGCTACAGTTCCTTGATCGGTTTGTACGTATGAACTCGTGGAATAAATTAAATAAACAGCTTGAAAATCTTCTTCCGAGGACGGGTCATTGGTGAGATTGAAATTTAAAGGGACAGTGTTTCCCGGTGCGACAGGAAAATTCTGCGCACGAGCAGATGAACTCGCGCCTAAGCAAAGAAGTAAAGACAATGGCAGGGCGGCCCACATAATTTCTACTTGAATTCATTTATGTGCTGATCACGCCATCCTTTCCAGAGGTCTAATTCCTCTTGTTGACTAATAACTTTTTTCGGAAGAAGCGTGGCGCTGACATTTGGAAGAAGCTGTTTCAGGGCGTTCATTGCATAAACGGCCACCCCTAGATGATCGATGCTAACCTTGGAATCTAACAGCAACGAAATTTTCTTGACGTATTTTTGATCATTCGTAGCTGCAAGAATGCCAATCGCACTTATTACGCGATTGCCATCGGAGGATTGTAAATCACGTTCATATTCGGCGAGTGTTGCAGGATCACCGAGGATGCCACATGCTATGCGGAGCCGTGAGATTGCGGTTCTATCATCGGCCAGTTCCTTGGCTTCCATGTAATCCGCCATATTTCTGAAAGGCTTCTTGGGAGACGTTTGCGGTGGAAGAGATTTGCGTTTCTCTGTAAGAAAATTCTGCCGATCGGTTACGCGCGCTCTTACACGCAAGAGCAACGGGAGAGCCCCTTTATCTTGGCGCCTAATGAGCTCATCAACCGCCAATGTGTCGGTCGAATCAGCCCGCGAATAGAGCTCTTCGGAGGTCATTGTCTTGTATGAAAGTGACCGGGTATCTTCTAATGCAAAGGCATGCATGCTGATCATCAGAAGGATTGTTATGGGCATTTGGTTGTAGGGGCCGTGCTAGGTAGATTTCCGATGCTCAATAAAAAATCCCTTTGTAAGGGGGTTATGGTTGTCCCAAGAGGATGTTCCGCCATCAACTCGTACTGGTAGGTGTCGTCGTCGATTCGCAGGTTGAATCCTTGCCAACAGGGATTAGCCGCTTTGCTCAGACCCAGCCCATGTCCGGCTTCGTGAGCAATAATCGTACTTAGGGCGAAGCAGTACGTTCCCGATCCAGCAGACACGCAGGTTGTTTGTGTCGCGGGTGTAAATTGCGCAACAGATACTAGGGTTTCCGCATGCGACCTGTAACAATAAAGGCCGGTGCTGAAGTTGTTAGCTGTATTTGGACATCGTCCAGGGGTCCCGCGCTGTCCTGCGCGTTACTCAGCACGTACTCAATCACACCGGTATCGCCAGGCCTAACCGGATACGTATCGGCCGCATTGGCAGTAATCGATGTGAATGCTCCAATCCAAAGGCCGATGAAGACGAAACGTTGACGATAGAGTTGCACCGGATATGTTCCTTGAAATAAATCCCAGCAGTTCCTTTGGTGTGGTGAAATTACTTGTAGCTGCCCTTATTGCTCTCCCACCAAACGACCCACTCTTTTTGGAAGACGCGCTTTTTGCCAGCGGATTTCTGGAGCTCTGCCGAAACGCTTGGGAGAATGTGGTCTAAAGCTGCGGCGGTTGCCATCGCGTACGAATCAAAATCAAGATGGCCAAGGGGCGGCGGAGAGGTTGTGTCGTATAAGAGGGGCCCGAGATGAGATATGGCTCGAGTATCTCCGATATAGCCGAGAACCTGAATGCTCTCGTACTTTACGTATTTGTCAGAGGTCGACAATAGAACGATAAATTCGTCTAGGTATTCTTTATTACCCAATTTCGCCAACGCTGCTTTTGCCGTTCGTCGTATCTTCGCGAACCTGTGAGCTTCGAATGCCCGACGCGAAGCGAGCATTCGCCGAGGTTCGTGAAACTGACCAATGTAAGCTTCGGAGGGTGCGGTTGAGTGCGCGATTTCTTCCAATAAAGGCATGACGGTTGATGTACCGCGATACCCTGATTCGATGATTGCGTCGAGGTCGTAGGAGCGCACACGCTGCTCCAGTTCGACTTGCGATAGTTCCTTATGGTGTGAATAATATTCTGCCGCGGATGAACTGCGCGCAAAGAGTAGCGTGTGAAAGATGATGAGGAGGTATCCTGCGGACATAGCGGTAAATCTCCTTGTTATGGGTTGATGGCGGCATTCACAAGATGAGCTTGACGTGGAGTTATCGTATAGCCATCTCCAGAGCTAGTTCCCCACATAAGTTCGTACTCCAAGTCCGTGGGATATAGAGGGGAACCGGGGCAAGAAGCCTCAGTAGTATTTGTAAAATCAGCAACTGGAAAACCTGGAGAATTGTCTTCACAGCTTAGGCCCAAGGCGTGTCCAATTTCGTGGGCGGTAGTATTGGTGACATCTGGATCCAAAACCGAATTGAGGGAAACGTATGTAGCGGCTCAGCGAATCTTGGACACTCTATTACTGACGCTTAGGCCGTCCTTCCGAGATTATCCAGCCTGCGGCGCTCAAGCGTCCTGCGCTTGATGGCCGCTCGTCGTTTCAGGATTTTCTTCAACCGGCCTGCGTACATCTGGTTCGGACTCACGTTGAAAATCGAACTGTGCGGCGTCGCGTTGTAAGCACGCTGAAATTCGAGCAGCTTGCCCTGAAGCTCGTCCGGCGAGCAGCTGATCTCCATGCACATCGCTTCTTTCATCGTCCGGTTCAGCCGCTCGACTTTGCCCTGCGTCTGCGGATGATACGGCGCTCCGAAAATGTGCCCGATGCCGCGCGCCTTCAAGTATTCCGCCAAAACCTCGCCGATGAAGCCCGGACCGTTGTCGCTGAGCATCTTCGGCTTCACGCGGGGATTATGACCCTCGCGTTGGGCGTTTTCAAGGGCGATCTCCACGGCGTTCGCGATCGAATGCGAAGTCTCGTCGGGCATCAGCAGCACCGCCAGCAATTTTCTCGAGAAGTCGTCGACCACCAGGATCGCCTTGTAGCGGCCCCACCCCGGGATCACGAACATCGTCGCGTCGCATTGATAGATCTCGTCCGGGCGCGTCGTCTTGTGCCGCCACGCCTTGCCAGCCGGGCGCTGATCCTGCGGCCGCGCCACGATGAGGTTGTATTTCTTCAGGATTCGGAACACCGTCGACTTCGAGATCGAATGTTCTTTCTCGTCGAGAAGGTAAATCCACAGAAGGCGCGACGACAGCTCCGGGCGGTCGTGAGCCGCCCGGAGCACCATCGCCTCTTCTTCGTCCGTCAGCGCGTTCCACGCGCGCCGACCACGGTTTCGGTGTTCAAGCCCGCGCGTGCCCGCGGCCTCGTACTTCGCTCTCCACGCGTAATAGGTCGACCGCGGGATAGCGACGTCCTTCAGCCGCTTTCGGCGGCCTGGCCCGCGCGATTCCATGCCCTCGATGAGGGCCGCTCGCTGGATCGGCTTCATTTGAAGCGTCCGGCGGCGTTCTAGAGGCTTTTTTTAAACAGCTGGATCGCCAGCTCTTTGTCCGCAAGAAGGATTTTCAGCCGCTCGTTTTCCTGCCGCAGCTGATTGACCTCGCCCTTGCTCGCGTCGCGCAGCACGTCCCGCTTGAAGCGCGCCTTGCCGGCTTCCATGAAGTCCTTCACCCAGCTGTAGTACACCGCCGTCGGCATTCCCTCGCGGCGGCACAGCTCGGTCACCGTCAGTTCACGCTTCATGCCTTCCAGCACGATGCGGATCTTCTCTTCAGCGGTGAATTTCCGCCGCGTCTTGCGCCGCACGTCCTGCATGAACTTCTCGGCGGACTGCGTCGGCACGGCCGTCTGCGTCGTTGAGTCTTCCATGGCGTTTCTCCATTTTACCAAGCCCACGGAAGAACGGCTTACGGAACTAGGTGTCAGTTAATTTCAACGGCAAAGTGTCCAGTTTTAGCTGAGGCAGAACAGGCGTCGCCGAGGCCGGCGCCGGTGATGAGCACGACTTCGATGGCGGCCGTCCTTGGATCGGCGCGAAGTAAGCGGAGGACTTCGAATCCATTTAAGCGGCCGCCGAGCCGCAGGTCGAGCACGAGGGCGTCCGGGCTTTTCTCCAAGCATTGACGCAGCGCGTCCATCCCGTCGACCGCCGACAAGCATTCGAACTGCGACTGTCTTTGCAGAAAGCGGTAGACGACCGACAAGAAATCCCGATCGTCGTCGGCGATCAAGACGCGGGGCGGCCGGGTCATACCGTTAGCTTTTGTATCAGGCGCTCGGGGATTTGTCAATGAGGTCGAGCGTCCACGAACATGGACGTCTGCGCGTTGACAAGTCGGGGGCGGGGGGCTATAGTAGCCCTCGGAGGATCACCCCCATGGCCATTATCGATCGCGTCAAATACGACGGTCCCGGAGACGTTCTCGTCTGGCGCTACCCGCCGGACAACTTGAGCTGGGGCACGCAGGTGATCGTCAATCAGGCGCAGGAGGCGATCTTCTTCAAGGGCGGCGAGGCCCTCGACGTTCTGGGCCCGGGCACGCACACGCTGCGCACCGCCAACATTCCCTTATTGAGGAAGCTGATCGCAGCACCGTTCGGCGGCGACACGCCGTTCGCGGCGGAGATTTACTACGTGAACAAGGCCGTGAACCTGGACGTGAAGTGGGGGACGAACAACCCGATCCCGGTCATGGACCCGAAGTTCAACGTGTTCCTGCCCGTGCGCGCGTTCGGCCAGTTCGGCATCCAGGTGATGGACTCGCGCGCGTTCGTGACCCAGCTCTCCGCGACGAGCCCGCAGTTCACGGCCGACCAGCTCTCCAACTACTTCCGCGGCGTCCTGCTCACGAAGGCCAAGGACTACATCGCGGAGACGATGGTGAAGGAGAAGATCCCGCTCTTGGAAATCGCGGCCCATTTGGAAGCGATGTCGGGCGCCATCGAGGCGAAGCTCTCCGGGGACTTCGCGAAGTACGGCGTCAAGCTCGTCAACTTCTACCTGAACTCCGTCGACGTGCCCGAGGACGACGAGACGGTGATCCGCCTGAAGAAGGCGCTGTCCGACAAGGCCGAGCTCGACATCCTGGGCGACAAGTACCAGCAGAAGCGCACGCTCGACGTCATGGAGAAGGCCGCGGGCAACACCGGCGGCGGAGCGGGGGCCGGCATGGGCGCGGGCCTGGGACTGGGGGCCGGCATGGGCATGGGCCAGATGATGGCGGGCGCCATGGGCGGCATGAACCAAAACGCGGGCGCGGCCGGCGCGGCCGGAGCGGCGGGCGCCGCGGGCGCGAAGTTCTGCTCCTCGTGCGGCAAGCCGCTGGCGCCGGGCGCCAAGTTCTGCGCCGAATGCGGCGCGAAGCTTGGCTGAAGCCGCCTGCCCGGTCTGCCTCGGCGGGCCGACTTCCTTCGCCTGCAAGGCCCTGCTCTACGCGGGGGCCGAGCGCGACGTCCATGAGTGCGCCGCCTGCGGCGCGGCCTTCTATTCTCCGATTCCGTCGCTCGCGGACATCGGACGCTGCTACCCGCCCGCGTACTACGGCGGCTTCTTCAAGCAGTACTGGAAGGATTTCTACAAAGGCCGCGCGATCGCCGAGCGCCTGACCGCCTGGCGCGAGAAAGGCGATTTCCTCGATGTGGGCTGCGCGCTCGGCACGATGGCCGCCGGCGTGCGCGAGCATTCGGGCTGGACCGCGCGCGGCCTCGAGTTCACGCACGAAGCCGGCGAGCTCGGCCGCGCGCTGAACAAGATCGAGATCGTCAGCGCCCCGATCGCCGCCGCACCCTGGCCCGATGCGAGCTTCGACTACGTCCACATCAACAACGTTTTGGAGCACGAGTACGATCCGCGCGGCGCGCTGCAGGCCGCGGCGCGCCTGCTCAAGCCCGCGGGACGCCTCGAGCTCACCGTCCCCAACGGCCCCGTCGATTTTTTGCCGAATAAAACGCTGTCGAAGAAGTGGGGCAAGTCCGTGCCCACGCGCCACGGCGGCCACCTGTTCTTCTTCTCGCGCCGCGCGCTCGAAAAAATCCTGACGGACAGCGGCTTTCGCGTGCTCTCGATCAAATCCTTCCATCTGAAGCTGGGCGCGAAGGCGCGCGGCTGGCTGCCGCGCTCCTACAGGCAGTTCAAGAAGCCGCTCCCGCCCGTCGATGCGAACGCGAAGCCCGCGCCCTTCGCTTTGGAACAGGGAAAAGCCCTGATCCCGCCCGCGCCGAGCTGGCCGCTGTACCGCCTCTCCAACAACTGGCGCCGCGCCTGGCGCTTCGCCTCCTCCGACTTCGGCTACGACTTCGAAGTCATGGCCGAGAAGCGCTAGACGGGATGCGGCGCGCGCCGGCGGCGATCACTCGCGGATATAGCGCAGGACCAGCTGATTTTCCGCGGCGGACGGGTCGTCGAACACTTCGATCGTGACGCGCCGGCCCGACCCTTCTTTAGCCCCGCGGGCGCGCAATTTGATCGTGAACGCGCCCCGCTGGGCGCGCTCGGCGGGATCGCGGAGCCGGGCCAGCCGCCGGAAGTAGGAGACGACTTCGTCGAAGCTCGGCGTCGACGATTCCGCTCGTTCGACCACTTCGCCTCCCGCCAGGAAATCGATGCGAAAACGTCCCGGCTCCTTCAGGCGCGTGAAGCGGACTCCTTCGAATCTTCGCGAAAGGCTCGAGCGGAGAATCTTATGGGCGGCTTCGCGGACCTCGCCGGGGTCGTTCTCCTCGACCGGCCGTTGCGCAGGCGGCGGGAACCCTCGTTCGGGGCGGACGCCGTCGTACAGCATTTCGAGGCCTTCGAGGATCTGGGTTCGCGCCGCGACGAACGGCTGAATCTCGTATCCGGTGATCTGCTTCATGTCGCCGAGCAGGGACTTGTCGCCCGGGTCGGCGACGGCGATCGCGAGCACGTCCTTGTCCACGAACATGGGCAAGACGAGGCGCTTGCGCGCGAAATCCTTCGGAATCAGGCCTTTGAACTCCGGCCCGCCCTCGCTCTGGAGAATCTTGTTCTCGAACGACGCGTAGGGGACGCCGTATCGACGGGACATCTGCTGGGCGACTTCTTCCTCGCTCATGCGCATAGTATGGTGCGGATTTCCCGCCGGATCAAGAGCCGCCGCCCCTTGTGCCCGCGCCCGCGGAGAGCTACATTGGGGGCATGTCCGGCGAGAATGGAACGCCCGAGCGGCGCAAGCGCGTGCTCGCGTTCGTTTTGGCGGGCGGTAAAGGACAACGGCTCGAGCCGCTGACGGTCTACACGCCCAAGCCCGCGGTGACGTTCGGCGGCATCTACCGGATCGTCGACTTCACGCTCAGCAACTGCCTCAACTCCGACATCCACAACATCTACGCGCTCGTGCAGTACAAGTCCGCGGACTTGATCCGGCACCTGCGCGACGGCTGGCAGAATTATTTCTCGACGGCGCGCGGCGAGTATTTGGAAGTGATCCCGCCGCAATATGCGGAGACCGATCAGTCCTACGTGGGCACCGCCGACGCGATCTATCAGAACCTTTACCTGATCGAGCAGGAGGAGCCGGATCACGTCGTGATCCTCGCGGGCGACCACATCTACAAGATGGACTACCGCAAGATGATCGCCTGCCACCGCGACAACGACGCGGACCTGACCGTCGGTTCCGTCGAGGTTCCGCTCAAGGACGGCGTCGGCTTCGGCGTGATTCAGTCCGACCCGAGCGGACGCGTGATCGGGTTTCAGGAGAAGCCGAAGGAGCCGGCCGCGATTCCCGGCAACCCGGCGTGCTGCTACGCGTCGATGGGCATCTACGTGTTCAAGCCCAAGGTGCTCGCCGACATGCTGCGGCGCGACGCGGCGGATCCGGCGAGCAGCCACGACTTCGGCAAGAACATCATCACGCAGATGGTCGCCAACGGGCGCGTGTTCACCTACAGCTTCGTCGACGAGAACAAGAAGGTCGCCAAGTACTGGCGCGACGTGGGGACGCTCGACGCGTACTACTTCGCGAACATGGACCTGATCGGCGTGGATCCGATCCTGAACCTGTACGACGCGGGCTGGCCGATCCGCGCGGCCGCCGTGCAGGCGCCGCCGCCGAAGACCGTCTTCCGCGTCGAGGGGCGCACGGGCAACGCGATGGATTCCATGCTCTCGCCGGGCTGCATCGTCAGCGGCGGCACGGTCGTGCACTCGATCCTGTCGCCGCACGTGAACGTGCACAGCTGGGCGCACGTCGAGGACTCCATCCTGTTCGAGCGCGTCGACGTCGGCCGCCGCGCGAAGGTGCGCCGCGCGATCGTCGCCGAGGGCGTGAAGATCCCGCCGGACGCGGAGATCGGCTATGACGCCGCGAAGGACCGCGAGCGTTTCCTGGTGACCGAGAGCGGGGTCGTCGTCGTGTCCAAGGACGCGCGCATTTGAGCGCGCGGCGCTAGCTCGCGGCGAGCGGAAGCGACGCGCGGAACACGCTGCCGCCGCCCGGGTTCGAGCGGACGTCGATCGAGCCGCCGTGGCTCTCGAAGACGCGGCGCGCGACCGCGAGGCCGAGGCCGAGACCGCCGCAGCGCCGCGTCATGAAGTCGGCGGCCTGGTAGTACGCATCGAAGATGCGGCCGCGCTCGGACGTCGGGACGCCGTCGCCCTCGTCGGCGACGGACAGCGCGGCCTCCGCCGCTTCGAAGCGCAGCTGCACGCGCACGCGCCCCGCGGGACGATTGAAGCGCACCGCGTTCGACAGCAGATGACCGATCGCGCGCGAGAGATCCTCCGGCGTCGCCCGTATCGGGCGCGCCGTGCCGAGGACTTCCAGCTCGAGGCTTTGGCCGGCCGCGGCGGCGGCGATCCGGGCGCGCTCGACTTGCGCCCGCACGATCTCCTCCAGATTCGCGGTCCGCGCGGCGGCGAGCGGCTCGCCTGCCGCGAGCCGCGCGTGAGCGATGAGCTCCTCGATCACCGTCTGCAGGCGCCCGAGATTCTTCGTCAGATGCTCGCGCGCGCGGTTCTGGCGCCCGGCGTCCGCGTCCCCGAGCTGCTCCGCGGCGAGTTGAGCCGCGAACAGCGGCGTGCGCAGTTCGTGGCCGAGGATCGAGAGCATCGCCTCGCGCATGCGCTCCACCTTCTGCAGCTCCGCGTAGGCCGCGAAGAGCTCCCGGCGCAGCGCGCTCTCCCGGTCGGGCGCCTCGTCGGCGCGCGGGGCGCAGAGCGGCGCAGGCAGGCGGTCGTCGAGGGGAACGGCGCGGGGGGGTGCGTGAGTTTCCATGCCCTGAGCATGCGCGGACGCGCTCGAGGCGCGCCTAAGGGGCGCTCTATTTTCGCTTAAGGCCGGCGCGCCGTAAAACGCCAAAAATGGGCTTGACCAAATCGCTTGCGCGGACTACATTCAGTCTGTAGGATCGAAACTTGACCGATTCCCCTTTCAATCCCCCCGACGTCGAGTCGAGTCTCCGGACGCAGCTCGGAGATTGGGCGAAGCGTTTCGAGCGCAATCCCGTCGCGGATTTCGGCGCGAAGATTTCGATCGTCTCGGTGAAGGACCACACGATCTACGCGGCCTTCCTGCGCTGCCTCTACGACGTGCGCGCCGATCCCGTCGACAAGATGATCGCGTACAAGGAGAGCGCGCCGCCGCTCGTCGCCGAGAAGACCGACGTGTGGGCGCTGCCCGTGGGCCTGAGCCGGCAGTTCCTCGAGCAGGAGGAGACCGTCGTCGCGGCCGAGCCGGGCGAGGTCGTCGACTGCACGCGCTGCTCCGGGGAGAACGGCGGCGGCTCCTGCGAGACCTGCAAGGGCGCGAAGACCGTCGCGTGCGACGCCTGCTCGACCGCCGGGCGCAAGTCGTGCCCCGCGTGCGCGGGCGAGGGCGCGATCACGTGCGCGATGTGCAAGGGCGCCGGCAAGGTGCTGCTCTCGATCTCGAAGGAAGGCCTGCGCGTCGAGGACGTGTGCCCCCAGTGCACGGGCAAGAAGTCCCTCCCGTGCCAGGACTGCGCCGACGCGACGATCTCGGACTGCCCGAAGTGCTCGAACACGCGCCTGCAGACCTGCCCGAAGTGCGGGGGACGCGGCGCTCCGGTCTGCACCCTGTGCGGCGGCTCGCGCAAGATCGTGCGCGGCTTCTCCCTGCAGGTCGCCTACAAGCTCGCCTACTACCGCAGCATCGTGCGCGATCCGGCCGTGCCGGAGGCGCTGTTCCCGCAGGACCCGCCGATGGGCAAGCTCGGAGACACGATCCTGGAGCTCGAGGCGGGCGACGCGGCCGAGCTCGAGGCGAAGAGGCCCGCGGGCCCCGCCGGCGAGGCGTTCGCGAAGGTCCTGTCGCTCGTGCCGGCCGCGGGGCTGGGGCCGAACTCGCGGCGGATCCTGCACTCGATCGCGATCGAGAAGGTTCCGGCCTACGAGGTCGTTTATGGGTTCGAAGGCAAGGAGTACCGGGCTTGGGTCGGCCGCTATGAGAGCCGCGTCCTCGCGCTCGACGATCCCTTCGCCGATCTCGCCGGGCGCTGGACGACGGCGGCGGAGGGCATGCTGGACCGCGGCGAGCTCGCGGCGTTCGAGGAGACGCTCGCGAAGGCGGAGACTTTGGCGCCGCGCAGCCCGGCCGCGGCCGCCCTGCGCGCGAAGGCGGGAGAGCTCCAGCGCCGGGCCGTCGTCAAGTTCGGCGCTCCGGCCGCGGCCGTCCTGGCCCTCGCGGTTCCGCTGCTGGCCGCGACGCGCTACTCGAGTCCGAACCGCTTTCTGCCGCTGGCGGCGCTCGGCGCGGCGGTGCTCGCCGCTTCCGTCGCGGCCGTTTTCGCGCTCGCCGCGCGCCTGAAGTCCGGACCGCTGCTGGCGCCGGGACGCCGCGGCGCGATGGGCGTCGGCGCCGCGCTCGCGGGCGCGATTCTGCCCGCGGTCCTGTTCGTCGCCCTCGGGCCGATCCACTTCCTCGACGTGCGCGAGTTCGACAAGAAGCTCTCCGATTTCGAGGCGCGGCCGCTCGAATCCTTCACCGCGGACGACGACGACGCGCTGAAGACGTTGATCGGGGACTACGCCGCGCGCGGCGTGGACACGAGCCTCGCGCAGAACCTGCTCGACCAGCACGCGGCGCTGGTCGCCGCCGCGCAAGCGCGCGCCCTGGCGGAGGAGCAGGCGGCGCGCGAAGAGGCGCGCAAACAGCGGCTGCTCGCCGCGCTGCGCGCGCAGGCGGCGCGCGAGGAGGCGATTCAGGCGGCCAAGGAAGCGGCCGCGCGCCGGAAGGCGGCCGCGCTCGCGGCGGCCAAGAAGAAGAAAAAGAAGAAGAAAAAGACGCCGGTCCGGGCGCCCGGCAACTAGCTCAGTACATCGTCCACACCGAGCCCTTCGTGTCGGTGTGGGTGCAGTTGACGTTGAGCACGCCGTAGTAGTTGTCCTGGATCACGTTGCCGTAGATCCAGGCCGTCGAGTCGTCGGGCAAAACCGTCGCGCTGCCGAACTTCTCGCTCGAGGCGTCCGGGTGGTAGTTGGGCAGCTTCGCGACGGGGACGGTCGACATGTACTTCGAGTTCATGGTCATGGCGAACAGGTCGCTCGGGAAGTTCCCCTCCATGTCGCCGTAGTAGATGTAGAGCGAGCTGCGCATCGCGGCGAGGTTTCCTTTCGTGTAGGACTCGCTCGACTTGCGGATCAGGGACGCGAACTTCGGGATCGCGATCGCCGCGAGAATGCCGATGATCGCGACGACGATCATGAGCTCGATCAAAGTGAATCCGCGGCCGCGGCCTCCCTCCCGGATCATGATCGTCAGTATAGTCGGATTTTCCGCCCGTTGCCATCGGAATCTCAAGAGAGCCGCGGGCCCGCGCGCGGGGGCCTTGACATCGAACAGAAGTTCGACTATGCTTCTACGCGCGCCGGCCGAGGGCGCCGGAGGAAGAGAGAGCCATGATCAAAGACGGATTGACCCCGCGTCAGCAGCAGATTCTGGAGCTGGTGCGAAACTTCGCGACGGAGCACGGCTATCCGCCGACCGTGCGCGAGCTGTGCCGGCTGGCCGGCGTGAGCTCGCCGGACACGGTGCAGTACCACCTCGACAATCTGCGCGAGAAGGGCCTTCTCGACGAGGCCAAGGGCCGCTCGCGTTCCGCGCACATCACGTCCGACGAGCGCGTCGCCTTGATCCCGGTGCTCGGCAAGGTCCCCGCGGGTCCCGCGGCGGGCGCGTACGCGGACGCGATGGGTCACGTGCCCACCGTTTTGGAGCGCGGCGACGCGACCGGCCTCTTCGCCTTGAAGGTCAAGGGCGACTCCATGGAGAGCACGCTCTGGGACGGCGACACCGTCGTCGTGCGCTGGCAGGAGACCGCGTCGTCGAACGACGTCGTCGTCGTGCGCTACGACGAGGGCGAGGCGACGGTCAAGCGGCTCAAGGTCAAGCCGTCGGGGCTGATTCTCGTCCCCGACAACGCGAAGTACGAACCGTTCGAAATCGGCGAGGGCCGCATCGCGGGCAAGGTCATCTCGCTCATCCGCAAGCTCTAACGGCGGCGAGTCGTCGCTGTCCCCGTAGGCCCGGGAATCGACGGAAACGCAATTTCACTCGGCGGCGTGTACCAACTGTGTCCGGACGCATTTGGTTTACGGCGTCACGAGGCGACGCGCAGTCCGAAGGTGAAGCTCTTCGCGGCGGCGCCCGCGGCGCGCGCGGTCTCGACGGCGGCCTCGAGGCGCGCGAGCGAGTCCGGTTCCAGCAGCTTCCGGCATTGGCGCAGCTTGTCGAGTCCGCGGTCGAACAAATAAAAGGCGCCGTCGGTTTTCGCGGCGTCGAGCTTCAGGCGGTGCAGGCCGGAGGCCAGCTGGATCACGCCTTGGAGCAGGATTTTCGTATCGCCTTCCGCCGTCTTCCAGCCGGCTTCCAGTTCCTCGTGCGCGTCGAAGAAGCGGCCCGCGGCGGCGAGTTCGTCGGCGCGATCGAGCCAGTCCTGCAGTCCGCGTGCGGCGCTCAACGGTCCCGCGCCGGAAGTTTTTTGATCAGGATGTAGAGTTTGCCGTCGGCCCACTGGTGGCGGGCGGTGGTCTCCGCCTGCGGGCCGTGTCCCGCGTAGATGTCGACGCGGCCGGGGCCCTTGATGGCGCCGCCGGTGTCGAGCGCGAAGGCGAAGCGCGCGCTCGGGAACACGCCGAGAAGGCGGCCGTCCTTGTCGGCCTGCGGCGCGGGCACGGTGAAGAAGGTCAGCGCGCCGAGGGGGACGACCGTGGAGTCGATCGCGATCGAGCGCGCGGGCACGAGCGACTGCTCGGCGGCGCCGAACGGCTCGCCGTCCTCGGGCAGGGGCGCTAAGTCGAAGAAGGTGTAGCGCGGGTTCTGCGAGAGGATCCAACCCTCGGTCTCGGGGTTGGCGCGCAGGTAGTCCTTGAGCTTGTCGTGCGTGATCTCGTCGCGCGAGAACACTCCGGCCTTCACGAGCAGGAGGCCCACGGAGCTGTACGTGTGCTCGTTGGTGCCCGCGTACTTCGCGAGCACCTGCTTGCCGCTCGGCAGCTTCAAAATTCCCGAGCCCTGGATGTGCAGGTCGAGCGCGTCGAAGCGGTCCTTGAGCCAGGCCACTTCCGCGCCCTTGCCCGCGAGCGCCTTGCGGCGGTCGATCTCGTCGCGCGTGAAGTACGGCGTCACGCGCTTGTCCTTGCCCACGCGGCCGAGCAGATAGCCGTCGCCGTACTTCTTGTCGAAGGAGCCGAGGTCGACCTCGACCATGTCGGAGGGGCGCTTGTAGAGAGGGTACGGGTACTTCGCGCTCTTCTTGAGGCTGGCGCTCAGCACCGGCTGGTAGTAGGACGAGAAGACCACGCGGCCCTGTCCGTCCATGCCGGCGGACTGGAACACGTCGAACGCGGCGCGCACGCGCGCGTCGAACGCGTCGGTGTTCGGCGCGGTCTGGGCGATGTCGATCAAGGTCTGCGCGGAATCGATGAGCGCCGCGGGCGCGTACTCGCGGTCGGCGATGCGGATCGTCTTCGCCGAAGGCAAGGTCTTCAGGTACTTGAGCGCCTTCTTCGCCGCCTTGATGAGGCTGGTTTTGCCCTTGAACGACTCTTCGAAGCGCGGCAGACTCGCGCCGTCGACGAACTTCAGCGGCGGCCCGGAGTACGTCGGCGTGGAGACGGCCGCGGGACCGCCCGTCAGTCCGCCCGCTCCGACGGGCGCCTGCGCGGCCGGAGGCGGCGGAACCGGCTGGGCCGCGGCGGAAGCCGCGAGAGCGGCGGCGAAAATGATGAATGGAGGAAGGCGCGTCACCGCGTCATTCTACCAAACCTGCCGGCCGCCCCGCTTTTCGGCTGGAAACTCGCGACCACCGCTTCGAAGATCGGCAGCACGTCGCGATAAGAGTCCTTCGGCGCCGACTGCTCGACGGCGAAGAAGCCGGTCGTCGCCGGGATCAGCGCCGCGTCCATGCGGTTCATGTAGAGCACTTTCCAGCCGTGCGGCGGATAGTGCGGATAGTCGTAATGCGTGAAGTACACCGTGCGGCCGCCGACCTGACGGGGTTCGAGCGGAGAGGGGTTCTTGTGGACCAACCGCAGGCTCGCCCAATAATCCTGCGGCGTCTTGATGCGCACCGCGTCGGGATAGCGGCTGATGCCCATCATGACCTTGCCGCGCAGGGGGCCCTGAGACGTGCCGAACAAGGTGATGAGCAGTCCGGAGCCCTTGTCCTCCAGAGCCTTCCACTGCGCGGGCGCGCGGCAGGAGTAGCTGCCGTCGGGGCCGTCGAAATCGATCATCTTCTCGCCGGCCACGACGGGCGCGGGAGCCGCGGGGCTCGCGGCGGAGTCCGGCGCGGAGGCGTCGCGGCAGGCGGCGCCGAGAAGAACGAGGGCGGCGAGGAGGAGCGATTTCATTTCATTCCTTCCAAGGCCCGGACGCGCGCCAGAAGCCGCGCGTCGCCGGAGGACCGCGCGTAATTCTCCGCCTCCTCAAGATCCGCCGCGCGCTCCGTCGCATTCGCCGCGGAGGCCCCGAGCGCCAGGAAATGCCCGGCGAGGAGGCGCGGCGCGCTTTTCGCGGCGGAATCTGCTCGAGCGCCGAGCGCCGACAGGCGCGCGGCGTCTTGAGCGCGTGCGGCCCCGAGCTCGCGCTGGGCGCGCAGCTGCATGAGCAAGTCGAGGGCTTTCGCGCCTTGCGCGGCCGTCGTGTCCGCCGGAGCCGCGCGCGTGCGCTCGAGGCGTCGCTCCTGCAGCTGCGCGACCATGTCGAGCGTCATCGCGTTCGGCGCCGCGCTCGCGTATCGGTCCTGGAGGCGCAATTGCCAGGCGACGCGTCCCGTCGTCATGTCCTCGAAATCGGCGAGCTCGTTAGGGTCGATCGCGGCGCGCGGGTCGCGCTGGAGGCGCGAGGCGATGTACAGGTTCTTCACGGTCCAGGCCTCGACCTCGTCGTCGACGATCAAAGCGCGCGGCAGCGCGCCGCGCGACATCTCCTGCATCACGGGGTCGCGGCGGTCCTGCCAGGCGTGAGTGAGCTCATGGGCGAAAAGCGCGTCGTTCTGCGCCGCGAAGGCGTCGAGCGCGTCCGGGTGCGCGTTCGCGTAGGCGAGCAGAGCGTCTCTCGGCATCAGCTCGGCGCGCAGGGCGCCGCGCTGGGGCGCGGGGGCGCGGCCGACGAGCGAGGCGCGCAGGGTCTCGGCGTCCACGACGAGCGCGCGGCGGACGTAGTTGTAGTCCGCGGCGGCGCCGTCGGGGGAATCCTCGACGACGATCGGCGGCAGGTCGGGCTTTGCGTTCGGGCCGTCCAGGCGCGCGAGCACCGTGCGGCCGACGGGATCCGCGCCGAGAGCGCGCGCCGCCGCGGCGCGCAGGCCGTCGCCGAGAGTCTTCTCCGCGGGCGTGAAATAAGGAAGCGGCACGCGCGGCCCCGGATCGCCGAGGATCACCGGCTCGGCGTCGGCGACGCGCTGCTGCGGCGTGCGCGCGGAATCGAAGTAGTTCGCGATCCGCGCTAAGTCGGCGTCCGCGATGCGGCGCAGGGCGGACGCGGGCGCGCCCGCGTCCGCCGCCTTCGCGGCGTCGTCCGGCAAGGAGCCCTTGAGCGCGTCGAGCTGCGCGCGATCCGCCTCCGTCAAGGTCCCTTTCGCCGCGAGCAGGCTCAGGCGCTCGAGCGCGGACTGCTGCGCGCCGTAGCCGAGACGGGCGAGCTCGTCCTGCAGTTCTTTTTCGTCAAGAGGCGCGCCGGACTGCGGACTCAGCACGCGTCCGTCCTCCGCGAGGCGAAAACCGGAATCCGCCAGCGCGCCGCGCTGCGCAGCGCTCAGGTCCGCGCGCCGCCAGTCGGCGACCGCGCCGGCGGCGCGCGCGGAGGCCGCGGGGATGAGAAGCGCGGCGGCGAGGAACAGGGAGCGCATCGGGGGTTTGCGTCGTCGTGAGTAGAGTAGAGAGATCGGAAGATTCCGTCAAGGGACCGCGTCGCCTCCGACGGGCGGCGCGTCGAAAAAACTTGAATTTCTCGACGAGAAATGCTATACTAATCGACACCTTTCCACCGCGGAACGGTAATAGACGCTAAAAGATGGACAATAGGCCCAATCACGAGGTGCCATGTACCTGAAATCGATCGACATCTGCGGCTACAAGTCCTTCGCGCTCAAGACCCACATCGACTTGGAGCCCGGCATCACCGGCGTCATCGGGCCGAACGGCTGCGGCAAGTCGAACGTGATGGAGTCGGTGCGCTGGTGCCTCGGCGAGATGTCGTGGAAGTCCCTGCGCGCGGACTCGATGACGGACGTGATCTTCGCGGGAACCTCGAAGCGCCCGCCGCTGTCCATGGCCGAAGTCACTTTGACGTTCGACAACGCGAACTCCCTCCTGCCGGTGCAGTTCTCCGAGGTCACGATCACGCGCCGCCTGTTCCGCTCCGGCGAGTCGCAGTACTTCCTGAACAAGACGCAGTGCCGTCTGCGCGACATTCGCGAGATGTTCCTGGACACCGGGCTCGGCGGCGACGGCTACGCGATCATCGACCAGGGCGGCGTCGACCAGATGATCCGCGCCAAGCCCGAGGACCGGCGCGCGTTCTTCGACGAGGCCGCGGGCGTGGCCAAGTACAACGCGAAGCGCGACGAGGCGATGCGCAAGCTCGAGCGCGTGGACGCGGACCTCGGCCGCCTGCAGGACTCGGTCGTCTTGATCGAGGAGCAGGTCAAGAAGCTCGACAGCGACGCGCGCCGCGCGAAGCTGTACGCGAAATATAAAGAAGAGCTGGCGGCGATGGAAGCCGCGCACATTTTGGAACAGGCCGGCTCCATCGAGATCGAGCTTGCCTCCATGCAGGAGCGCATCGGTCCCGTCGAGCAGATCTTGGGCGAGCGCCGCTCTCAAATCGGCGCCGAGGGCGCGAACTTGGCCGCCCTGAATTTGGAGAAGACCTCCGAGCAGAACCGCTTCATCGAGGCCAACCAGCTCGTCGCCGAGACGAAGACGACGATCGGCCGCCTCGAAGAGCGCATGCAGAGCGCCGCGCAGTCGGTCGCCGCGATGGACGCGCGCGCCGAGTCCTGCCGCGTCGAGTCCGCGTCCGCCGCCGAGCGCGCCGCGCTGATCGAGCCGGAGATCGCGCTCGTGGCCGCGTCGATCGCCGCCGCCGAGGCGTCGCTCGCCGAGGCCAAGGCCCGCGCCGAGGCCGCCGCCGAGGAGCTCGCCGCCGGTGAGGCGCGCGCGCAGGACGCTCAGGCCCGCCGCGACGCGCTCGCGCGCGAGGCGCAGAGCAAGCAGCAGGAGGCCTACGACTTCGGCCGCCAGCTCTCCTCCGCCGAGTCCGACTACACGCGCGCCGAGGCGCGCGCCCGCTCCGCCCTGCGCGGCCTGGAGCGCGACATGACGTCCGCCGCCGAGTCCCGCGGCCGCATCGCCGAGGCCCGCGCCGAATTGGAGCTCGCCGCCGCGAACGCGGCCGCCGCGAAGGACGCCTCCGCCGCCGCCGAGTCCGCCGTGGAGACCTTGCGCGCGAAGGGCGCGGAGCTGTCCGAAGAAAACGTCCGGCTGCGCTCCTCTTTGGCCCAAGCCTCCGCGCGCGCGGAGTCTCTTGAGGCGCAGGGCGGACAGAACGCTTACTGGGTCGGCGCGCAGGCCGTCATCGGCGCGAACATCCCCGGCGTGCTCGGCACGGTGCGCTCGCTGCTGCGCGTCGAGGATTCGCTCAAGCCCGCGCTCGAGGACCTGCTGGGCGAGCGGCTGTTCGCCGTCGTCGTCGAGGACTCGATCGCCGCGAAGTCCGGCGTAGAATTGCTCGCCGCGGCGGGCGCGGGGCGCGCGCGCTTCCTCGTGCTCTCCGCGTTGCCCGAGGTCGCCGACAAGGCCCTGCCGCCGGACGCGAAGTCCGTGCTCGCGCGCCTGCAGTTCGACCCGCGCCACGAGAAGGCCCTGAGCTTCCTGCTGGCCGACGCCTACGAGCTTTCCGGCGTGCTGTTCGGCGAGCACTGGGTTTTCGGCGGCGCCGCGCCGAAGGACGGCGTCCAGCCGACGCTCGCCGATCTGACGGAGCTGAAGGAAAAAGTCGTCGCGCTCGAGTCCCGCGGCGTCGCCTTGGCCGAGGAGCGCAAGCAGGCCGAGTCCGCTTTGGCCGAAGCCGTCGCGACCGCGCGCGCATGCGCGCAGACGCTCAGCGCCGAGTCCGGCCGCCTGCACGGCCTCGAGGCGCGCGTTTCTCAATTGGCGCAGACCGTCGAGAATCACGAGCGCAACGTGGAGCTCTCCACCGACGAGTCCGCGCGCGCGATCGCCGAGGGCTCGCTCGCGAAGGAGCGCATCATCGAGTCGCGCCTGCGCCGCGCCGAAGCCGAGGCCCGCGTGGCCGCCGCGCGCGCCGAGGAGACGTCCGCCGCCGAAGCTCTCGCCGCCGCGCGCGAGGAGCTCGCCGGCCGCCGCGCCGCGCACCAGGGTCTCGAGGACCGCCGCCGCGGCGTCGAGGCGGAGCTCGCCGCGCACGCGTCGGGCCTCAAGCGCCTGGGCGACGAGAAGGCCGCGATCGAGGCGCAGATCGCGCGCCTCGCGTCGGAGGCCGAGGAGCTTGGACGCCGCAAGGCCGAGGCTCTCGAGGGCGCGGAGCGCATGAAGGTGGAGATCGCCGCGCACGGCGAGACTCTCGCCGCGCGCGAGAACGAGGCCAAGGCCGTGTTCGAGCGCCTGCAGGACCTGCAGAACAAGCTCGACCTGCTCGGCGAGCGCCTCAAGGTCCTCCAGGCCGAGCACGACCAGGCCCAGGCCGACCTGCATCAGCACGAGGTCCACGCGACCGCCCTCAAGAGCAAGGCCGACCTGCTCAAGACGCGCCTCTGGGACGACTGGCAGATCACCGTCGAGGAAGCCCGCGGCAAATACAAGGACGTCGTCGCCGACGTGGAGAAGATCGACACGCTCAAGCGCCGCATCGCGAACATGGGCAACATCAACATGGCGGCGCCCGAGGAGTACGCGGCGCTGGCCGAGAAGCACCGCTTCCTGCTCGATCAGATCAATGATTTGCTCAAGGCCAAGGACGACCTCATGGCCGCGATCACGAAGATCAACGGCGCCACGCGCGAGAACTTCCGCCAGACCTTCGCCGACGTGCGCGAGCACTTCCGCCGCCTCTACGGCGTGCTCTTCGAGGGCGGCGAGGCCGACCTGGTCCTCACCAACCCGGAGGACATCCTCACCACCGGCGTCGACATCGTCGCCCAGCCCCCGGGGAAGAAGCTGCAGAGCATCACGCTCCTCTCCGGCGGCGAGAAGACTTTGACCGCGATCGCGCTTCTCTTCTCCTTCTTCATGGTCAAGCCCTCGCCGTTCTGCATGCTCGACGAGGCCGACGCCGCCCTCGACGACGCGAACATCGAGCGCTTCGCCGCGATCGTCCGCGAGTTCCAGAAGAAGACTCAGTTCCTCATCGTCTCCCACAACAAGCGCACCATGGAGGCCGCCGACGTGATGTACGGCGTCACGATGGAGGAGAAAGGCGTCAGCCAGCTGGTCTCGATCGACTTCCGCAAGAAGGACAAGTCCGTCCCGGACCGCGAGGCCCACTCGCTCAAGGTCGACGTCCAGGGCCCGTTCGCCGGCCCCGAGCCCAAGGCCGAGGCCTCCGAATCCGTCGCCGTCGCCGAGCCTTTGATCGCGGAGACCTCCGCCGCGGAGCCGACGCTCGACGCCGACGCGGGCCTCACCGACGCGCCGGACGCGCCGGGCGCCGTCGAGGCGTCGGACGCCTCGGAAACGCCGGAAGCTTAGGCCGGAGTCGACGGCTCGCTCTGTTCGTGGGGGGCTGCCGCATTTCGTCGCAGCCCTCCCGCTTTTCGGCGAAATCGTCCCGGATAGGTCTCGACGCGGCGACTTCGGTATATTAAGCTGAGTCCATGAACGCGCGCTTCTCTCGTTTTTCCTTTATTCCCGTCGCGCTCGGCGTGCTCGCCGCGATCGGCTGCGGCGGCGTGGAGATCAAGCCGGAGAATCCGAACGTCGCGGTCCCGCGCGCCGAAGAGTCTTCGGGCTTGAAGGCGGCGCTCGTCTCCGAAGGCTCGACGGCGCAAGGGGACTTCATGGTTTGGGACGGACGTTTCGCGCAGGTCGCGCGGAACTCGATCGCGCCGTCGGTCCCGTTGAAGCTGGCCGACGCCGTGCGCCGCACGGGCGCCTTCGAATCCGTGGAGACGGGCTCGCCCGGCTCTCCGGCCGACGTCGTCCTCGCCGCGCGCAGCGAATTGAAGTTCACGGCCGACGAGACGTGGCCCGTGAAATCGTTCCTGATCGGCTTCACGTTGTTTCTCGGATCTCCGTTCATCACTTTCGACGACCGCTACGACGCTTCCGGCAACATGACGGTCACGGATTCGGACGAGCGCGTGCTCGCGCGCTACGCGGAGACCTATCGCGTGGAGATGACGCACTGGATGATCCTGCCCGGGCAGGCCGACCCGATGCTGCAGGACGGCGCCGACGCGGCGATCGCGGGCCTCGCGGCGAAGTTCGCGGGCGACCTCGTGCGCGACCTCGACAAGCTCACGCGCAAGGACTCCGCGCCCCGACGGCGACACTCTCGACCTCATGAGCCGGCCGAGCCCGTCGCGGAGTCCGCTCCGGCACCGGCGCCGGCTCCTCCCGCGGCTCCGGTCGCCGCGGTTCCCGCGCCGCCGCCTGCGCCGCCGCCCGCCGATTCGCCCGAGCCGAGCGTCTCCATCTCGGAGACGGACCAGCGGCTCGCTCCTTAGGTTTTTCTCCGGTCGGCGAGGAGCTTTTTGAGCCCTCGGATATTGATGCGGAGATAGACGAGGTCCGCGTGGAACATCTCCACGCCTCGGCGCAGTCGCGACCTCTCCCGGGAGAACTCTTTGGCGCGCAGCAGGCGGTCCAAGTATTTGACGTGCGCGAGCAGCGGCTCGATGCGCAGCCGCGACCAATCCGTCTCCGTTTTGAGGGCCGCGAAGTCGGCCTTGAGCTTCTCGAGCGCCTTTAAGTGCGCTGGAATATCCGAGCGGTAGACTCTGTCCATATCGATTCGACCTACGGCAGGCCCGCGAGCTCGCGGCGCACGCGCCAGCGATGCAGAGGCCCGGTGAGGCGCGCATAGAGGCGCTCGAGGAGAGTCGGGGTCCACGCCGGCCGGCCCGCCGCCGCCGCGAGCTCGAGGCGCGACCGCAGAGCCGCGTCCGGCGTCAGCGCGACGATCGGTCGTCCGCGCACGAAGCGCGCCGTCTCGGGATCGTCGACGCCGCGGATGTTCGACCCGTCGGGGAAGCGCTGCCAGTCCTTCCAAGTCGGCCAGTCGTGCGCGGCGCGCAGACGCTCGAGCGCGGCCATGAAGTCGGGCACGCCGCGGCCGGTGCCGTCCTTGGTGAGCACGAGCAGGTCGAAGTCGCTGGAGGCCTTCGCGCTGCCGTGCGCGTAGGAGCCGGTGAGGATCACGGCGGCGATGTTGTCGCGCGGATCGCGCGCGGCGCGTTCGGCGAGCAAGGCCGAGGTCTGCGTGCGGAACGAGGCGAGAACGGCGTCTTGGCGCGCGCGGCGGAACTCCGCGTCGGCGCGGCGCTCCTCGGCGCCGAACAGGCCGTCGAAATACGCGGGGACTTGGGGCGCCGGCAGGAGCGAGGCCTCGATCAGCGCGTGGCCGAGACGCTTGCGCTGCGCATACGGCAGTTCCGGATTGTCCGGCGCCAGCACGCGGCGCGCGAAAGACTCGAAGGCGGCGGCGGAGCCGGGAGAGCGCTTCTCCAAATGTTCGCGCGCGACGCGGCGCCCGGAGGCCAAGGCTGTCTGGAGCGAGGGACGCGGGCCCAGCAGAGTGTTCGTCCACCACAGCAAGCCGAACTGGAAGGCCTCGGCGAAGAATGCGCGCGGGTCGGCGACGACGGGATTCTCGGCGGCGCGGTAGCGGGCGGCGTAGCCGCTCCAAGCGTCGGCGAGCCTCGGGAACGCGGCGGGCGGCGGGCCTTCGTCGAAGAGCGGGTTCGGCGTGTTGCGGGAGATGTTGAGCGGACGGGCCGAGAAGCGCACCTGGATGAACGTGCGGTACGTCGGAGCGTCGGCTTTCGCGGAGCGGTGCACGGTGTAGGAATCCATCATCGTCATCGCATACGGAGGGTGGACGACGACGCGCGACGGGTCCGCCGCGTTCTCGAACGTCATGTGGGCGGCGGCGAACTGCGAGGCCTGCGGGATCGGGAACGGCTGGTCGAAGATCTCGGTGGGCAAGGCGTCGGAGACCAGATACATGCGGTCGATCTCGCCCTGCTCCTCGGGCTTGCGCGGGTAGCCGTCGGCGCGCGCGTCCGGGCGCTTCTGAGAAACGCCCGCATCGACGGGGCCTTGGGCCACGTTCAGATACGCGTAGTAGCGGTCGAACTGAGGGTTGATGCTTTTCTCGTACGCGAACGCGGTTTCGACGGCTTCGCGGAACTGCCCGAGATTCGCGGGCAGGCGCAGTCCGGTGCCGGCCTTCTTGATCGTCATGCTCTGGACTTTCGCATTGCCGCGCAGAAGCCGGCTGAACGTCGTCTCGTCTTTCAAGGAGCCCACGACCACGGGCAGCCGCGTCGTCGTCAGATGGCGCGCATCCCAGAACGTGTTGACCGTCTCGAGTTGGACCGCGCGGCGCAGGTCCGCCAGCGAGGACTTCGGATCCCGCGGCACGTCGAGGGCGGCGCGCGGGGGCGCCGCGGCCGCCGCGTCCGGCACGGCGACGGCGCGCGCCGGAGCGACGGCCGTCTCAACGGCGGCCGCGGCGGGGGCGGGCGCGGCTTCGGTGCGAAAGGCGGAGCCGGGCGCATCCAGGAACGGCGCGCTCAACGCCGCGGCGGGGAGAAGCGCGGGCGCGGACAGCGCGGGCGTCAGCGCCGCCGAGGCGCCGGCGCCGACCGCGGCGCAAGGAGAGGGCGCGGGGGCGACGGTCTCCACGTCAAGCCGCATCTGCGCCGGCGCGGCGGGGCAGAGCGACGCGAGCGCCCCGAGAGCGAGAAGCGCGCGGGCGAAGCGGCGGTGCGGCGCAGCGAGTCGGTGATCGATGCGAGAAGTTTAGCCGGAACGCCCGACCCTCGTCAGGGCCCAAGGTCCTAGCCGAACGCGGACTTCGGCCCGGCCCGATGGGCCCGGGATTGGAACGGCGCGCGCGTCGGCGTAGGTCCTATCGAGTCCTGGGCTCAAAATCGCCGCCCCGTTGCCCGATCGTCCCAAAGAACGCTCGGCGCGCAAAGCCTATAGTTTGTCGCTGATGGCATTCCCGCGTCGCGACGTCGTGAAGGCCGGCGTTCTCTGCGCGCTCTGCCGCGCCGCCGTTTTCGGCGCTCCGGGCGACGTCGTCGAGTCGACTCCCGCCGCGCACGGCAGGGCCGTGCTCGCGCCGCCCGCGGCGGCGGTCTCCTTTCCGGCGGCCGGCGCCGCGGACATGGCCGAACTCGCGGACGCGCCGCTCAATCGGCTCGACGGACTCGATTTCGACGGCAGCCGTCGACGCGGCGCGGCGGACTCGCCGCCTTCGGCGGACAACCTCGAGTCCGTGCTCGGGAGGGCGGCGCGCGTGGCCGTCGGTCTCGACCGCGCGGCGGCCGAAGTCTCGCCGCGCTATCTCTCGACCGCGCTCGACGCGGCGATCGTCTTCGGAGGACCGTGGTGGTCGGCCGACGGCGCGTCGTCGCGCGGCCGGGGCACGGGCGCCGCGAAGCCCGTCGACTTGAAAGACCCGGTCTTGCGCGCGCGGGCGCGGGCGCTCGCGCCGGGCTATCTGCGCGTGGGCGGAACCGGAGCGGACACGCTCTACTACGATCTCTCGGACCATCCCGTCGCGAGGCCGCCGAAGGGCTTCGACGCGGTCTTGACCAAGGAGCGCTGGAACGAGCTCGCGGATTTCTGCCGCGCGACCGGCCTGGAGCTCGTCTTCACGCTGAACGCGGGCCCGGCCGTGCGCGACCGGCGCGGCCGCTGGAAGCCCGATCAAGCCGAGGCGCTGCTCGCCTACGCGCGCGCGCACGGAGACCGCGTCGCGGTCTGGGAGCTCGGCAACGAGCCGAACGTCTACGCCTTCACGAGCCGGCTTACCGCGCGGATCTCGGCGCAGCGCTACGCCGACGATTTCGCCGCCGCGCGGCGCCTCGTGCAGCGCGAAGATCCGGGCGCGCGTCTGGCCGGCCCCGGAAGCGCGTATTGGCCGGTGATCGGCGAGCCTCTCTCGCCCGTGCTCGGCTTGACGAAGGGGTTTCTGAAAAGAAGCCGGGAGCCCGTCGACATCGTCTCCTGGCATTACTATCCGACGCAGTCCGACCGCTGTCCGATCGCGACGCGCCGCGCGTCGGCCGCCGGCGTCGACGCCGTCAAGACGCTCGACGAGGTCGACCGCTGGGCCGACGAAGTGCGTCGCGAGCGCGACCGCTTTCAGCCGCAGGCCGACCTGTGGCTGGGCGAGACCGGTCCGGCGCAATGCGGCGGACAGCGCGGGCTGTCGAACCGCTATATCAGCGGACTGTGGTGGCTCGATCAGCTCGGCGCGCTGGCGCGGCGCGGCGAAAGCGTGCAGATCCGGCAGGATTTGGTGGGCTCCGACTACGGACTCCTGAGCGAAGGGGGCTTCGCGGTCAATCCCGACTACTGGAACTCGCTCGCGTGGAAGACTTTGATGGGCGCGCGCGTCCTCGCCGCGCAGGTCGCCGAAGGTCCGCGCGATTTGAGGATCTACGCGCACTGCTCCGCGGCCGGGGCGTCGGCTCGGACCGGCGCCGTCACCCTGCTCGCCATCAACGTTTCGAAGGACGCCCCCGCGGCGGTCGACTTGCGGCCGTTCGACGGGAAAGACGCCGTGCTCTACCGCTTCGACGCCGTCGATCCGTTCGGCACCCGCTTGCGGCTCAACGGGCGCGAGTTGACGCCGCCTTCCGTCCTGAGCGGCGAGGCGATGCCGGGCGACGGCTTTCTGCGCCTCGCGCCGCAGACGTACGGCTTCGTCGTCTTTCCCGACGCCGCGGCGCCCGCGTGCTCGGCGCGCGCGGGCTCCTAAGGACGCGCGTCCTGCCGCCTCACCCGCATGGGCCCGCCGATTGCTAGGATATCGTCGTGCTCTACGGCGTGTTCTCCGACGTACACTCGAATCTCGAGGCGCTGTCGGCCGTGCTCGACTACTTCGAGGACCTCGGCGTGGAGGGGTATCTCTGCCTCGGCGACCTCGTCGGCTACGGTCCCGACCCGACCGCCTGCCTCCAGCGCGTGCGCGAGCTCAAGAACCTCTCGCTGATCATCGGCAATCACGACCTCGCGACCATCGGGCGCCTGGAGCTCGACTGGTTCAATCAATACGCGCGCGCCGCCGTGCTGTGGACGCAGACCCAGCTCTCGGCGTCCGACGTGAGCTTTCTGGAAGGCCACACCGCGCGCCTGGAGACGAAGGAGTTCACGCTCGCGCACGGGACGCCGCGCAACCCGCCGGAGGAATACCTGCTCAGCCCCGGCCAGTTCCGCGACAACGTGCCTTACGTGCGCAGCTGGCCGCTGTTCGTCGGCCACAGCCATATGCCCCTGCTGTTCCGCTTCGTCGACGACGAGCGCAAGCAGGTGGAGGCGCACTTCCTCGAGGAGCGCGAGGAGGCCCTGCCGCGCGAGAAGGACGGCCGCTTCGCGCCGGTGGCGCTCAATCCCGGCTCGGTGGGCCAGCCGCGCGACCAGGACCGCCGCGCGGCCTGCGCGCTCTTCGACTCCACGAAGGGGACGTTCCGGATGTTCCGCCTTCCTTATGATGTCGCGGCCGTGCAGTCCAAGATCCGCGCCGCGGGCCTGCCCGAGTACCTGGCGCTCCGCCTCGACTACGGCCAATAGGCCGCCCCCGCCGAAGTTCCGACTCTTCCAAAACACCCTCCCGGCCTCTTGGGACCTTTGTCTTCCGGGCGCTGGGACCTCTAGCCCATGCCGCTGCGCGCGCTCGGTGTTACGATGAGGTCAGCTGGGGGAAAGCCATGATGATCAAGAAGCCCGTCTCAACCGGCGCACGCCGCCACGGACTGCGCGCGCGTCCGGCCATCGTCGAGGAGCGCGTCACCAAGACCGTTCTGACCTTCGAGAGCGGCGCCCAAGTCTACCACTGGACGACCGATCGCCCTCGGGCGCGCGTCGTTCTCAAGCATTGAAGCGCGCCGGGCCCCCGCTCGCGGCGGCCCTTGCGCTGACGCTTTTCTCGACCGCCGTTCCCGCGCGCGCCGCGAATCCGAGCCTCAACACCGACTTCACCAACATCAGCCAATGGCTCAGCGACGATCTCGCGCAGGGTCTTGCCTTCAACGCGGGTGAGAACTTCGACCCGCCGGCGCTCGTGAAAGGCTATTACCTCCAGCCGGACGTCTCGCTCGGCGCGGGCGTCGTCCCGCTCAGCAAGAAGGCGTTTCCCGACACGCCCGCGCTGACGGAAAACGGCATCAACGCGTCAGGCCTCTTTCCGACCTCCGTGGACTTCCCGAACTTCGCGCTCCACCTGCGCATGGGACTGCCCGGCGACAACGACGTCTATCTGCGCTTCGCCGACGCGACGACCCCGCCCAAATACAAGATTTCTCCTTCAATCGACGCGCAGGTTCAGACGAACTCGTTCGGCTTCGGCGGACGCCACCACTTTCTGGGCGACGACGGCTGGCCGAATCTCGTCGTCGGCCTTCATTACAACCACATCCAAGGACGCGTCGCTCTCACCGGTCCGTACAACTTGAACTTGACCCAAGGGTACAACGACACCGCTCAGCTCAACGGCGAGATTCGCTGGAGCATCGACAGCGTGGGCACGGACGCGATTCTCTACCACAGCATCGGACGTTGGACTCCTTTCGGCGGCCTCGGCTACAACCACGCGTCGGGTTCCGTGACGACGAATCTGGGGCTGAATTTCAGCGACGCCCTGCTCAATCCGCCGTACGCTCCGGTGATCAACGGCGTCGGCAGCGACAAGCCCGAGCAGAACCAAGGCCGCGCCATTCTCGGATCGCAATATCAGTTCGCGAACTGGGCTCTCTTCTGGAGCGGCGAGATCAAGATCATCGGCAATCTTCCGTTCCAGAACTACATCGCTCAGGTCGGCGCCGCGCTGCCCTTCGAGATCGGCTGCGGAAAGACCTTCTTCTGCCGCAAGAATAAGAACGGCGCCGCTCCGCCGCCGCGCGAGCGCGACGAGGAGATCGACGATCGTTGGCCGGCCTCGGCGCCGATGCCTCAGCCGCAGCCCGCGCCGAGCGCGTCGCCGCGGACCGCGCCGGCGGTCAAGCCCGCGCCGAAGGACGCGCAGCCTCCCGGGATGATTTTCTGGCAATGAAGCCCCGCTCCGCCGCGTCCCGACTTCTGTGCGCCGCGCTCGCCGCGGCGCTGACGCTTTCGTCGTTCGGACCGCGCGGCGTCGCGGCCGCGCAGGAGATCGCGGCCGGTGCGGCGAGCGCGCGCGTCGCCGGCGCGCCGCTCGTCCTGCCGCCGGCGTCCGCTCCTCTCGCGCCCCTTGCGTCGGCGCCGTCCTTGCTGGCCGCGCCGGTCGCCGCGGTTCCGGCGGTCGCGGCGTCCGCCGCCGCCGCGCCGAGCGCCGCGACGGCGCTCGCCCCGTCGCCCGCAGCCGCGAGCGCGCCCGCCGCGGCGACTGCGAGCGCCGCGCCCGTCTCCGCGCCGACCGCCCCGCTGCCGACGGCCGCGCGCGCGATGGTGCCCGCGCCGACGGCGGGGACGGCGGACGAATCCGCCGCGAGCCTCGACGCCCTGTTCGACGCGTCGCGCCGCGCGGGCAAGCCTGCGGCGGCCGCGCCGAACGCGACGGCGCCGTCGGCCGACGCGCCGCGCCTCGCGCGCCGCGACGCCGCGGCCGCACCCGCCGATGCGGCCGAGGTTCCCGCGCGCGCGGAGCGCGAGAATCGCTCGGCGTACTTCCCGCTCAGTCTGGCGGCGTTCATGGCCGTGAGCGGCCTCGCGCTCAAAGGCGCGGGGGCTCTTCTTTCCGCCGTCGCCGCGGCGCACGCGGCGCCCGCCGTGCTCGGCGTCGCCGCGCTGACGGCCTTCACGGCCTCCGGCCTGCTCGCGCTGAACGCGGTCGTCGACGCGGCGATTTTCGGCGTCGCTCTGCGGCGCGGGCGCGGGACCACGGACGAGCAGTTCCGCGAGTTCGTGCGCGGCGAGGTGCTTGCGGGGCGCCTCGACTCCAACGCGGCGGCCCTGCTCAAGCCTTACCGTCCGCAGAGCTCGGCGGACCTCACTTTCGCCTTCGCCGCGCGCGGCACGATCTGGATTCGTCCCGAGCTCATCGCTCTCCCCGCGATCTTCCGCCTCGTCCTTCTCCACGAGCTCAACCACTGGAAGACCGCGCCGACGCGCGGCCCGCCCGGACGCGGCGTCCGCGGGCTGCTCCAGCGCGCGTACGGCGAGTCGGTCGCCCGCGCGGCCGAGCTGCGCGGCACCGGCGGCCTCAAGGACATCAGGGTCTCGCCTCTCGAGCGCGCGTTGCGGCAGGCCCAGGTCTCCCTGCGCCGCGAGAAGCCTTACGAGATCCTCGTGCTCAATCCCGCCTCGCCGGAGCTGAAGGACCCGAAGCTCTACGAAGGACTCTCCGGCGGCGCCGCGACGGTCGTCGCGCGCGAGGGCGCGGAGCCCGCGGCGGCGCTCGGCGAGGCGGAGGGGAAGGACTACCGCGCGGTCGTGCTCGGCGGCTCCGCGCAAGCGCTCCCGAAATCCGATTCGAAGGAGGCGGTGAAGCTCGAGAGCACGCTGACCCAGCTCGACAGCCTCTACGTGCTCGCGACGCGCCTGGTGGCGCGCCCGGAGGCGTTCGCGGCCGGCAGCGCGGACGCGCGCGCCTACTCCGAACTCTCCGACAAGGCCGCGCGCCTGCGCCGCGTCGGCGCGTCGCCGCGCGTCCTGCTCGCGTTCGAGACCGAGGTGCGCCGCTTCTGGCGCCAGATCGCCGCGACGCGCCTGAAAGGCGTGGGCGCGGCCGACCTCGTCGACCGCCTCTACGGCGGCCTGCGCGACCGCGGCACCGCGTTCCTGTCGTTCGGCCCCGACGATCACGGCGTGAAGACCTGGGAGCGCCTGCTGCGCTACTGGGAGTCGGAGGAAGGCGGCCAGTTCCGCGTCGTGCGCGTGGACCTGGAGGACGGCGGCCATATCCTCATCCTGCGCAAGCTCGAGCCGCGCGTCGGCCTCTGGCTGCGGCCCGTGCGCGGCGGGCGCATCGCGACGTCCGTGCCGCGCGCGTCGGACTCGGAGGAGGGGCGCGCGCTCGCGCGCCAGGCCCTGCTCGACGCGGGCTTCGCCGATCAGCTGCAGACGTTCGACCAGCACGACGTCGTCGTGCGCCACGTCTTCGGCGCCGACGTCGGTCGTCAGGAAATCTACGTGACCGTGCCGCGCCGCCGCGCGGCCGCGATCCGCCGCTTCGTGCAGGCGCGCGCCGAGGCCACGATCGGCCGCTCGCAGACGGGGTTCCGCACGCACCTTCTGGAGTCCGGCGAGATTCAGGACGTGCCGCCGGTCTGGAAGGCCGGCATCACCGGCGCGGGCGGGAAAATCCTGTGGATCGACACCGGCGCCGACGCCACGCACGAGGACTTCGCCGGCCGTCTCGACGTGATCGACATGGTCGACGAGGGGCCCGAGGACTGGGTCGGCCACGGCACGCACGTCGCCGGCATCTCGATCTCCGGCGGCGCGCCGTTCCTCGGCATGGCGAAGGGCGCGCACGGCACGATGGCCAAGGTGTTCTCGCGCGACGGCAACGGCGCTTCCGACGGCGAGATCATGGGCTCCGCCGCGATCGCCCAGCAGAAGGGCTACGACGTGATCAGCCTGAGCCTCGGCAGCCGCGGCACCTCGGCCGACAACCTCTCCGAGTTCCTGTCGGCGCTCACGCGCCAGAAGAACTCCGCGGGCGAGTACCCGATCGTCTCCGCGAGCGCCGGCAACGCGGGCCCGTTCGACAAATCCTTGAGCCAGCCCGCGGCCGGGGTCGACGTGCTCGCGGTCGCGGCCGCGGCGAAGAGCCTCGACGACGGCCGGCCCGAGATCTCGTTCTACAGCTCGGTCGGCCCCGACGTGGACCGTCGCTTCGCCGCGAAGCGCCTGCGCTTGAAGCCCGAAATCACCGGCATCGGCGGCGACGTGACCACCGCGCCGGGCTCGAGCAACGTCTACAAGTTCGGCGTCTACTCGGCGAAGTCGAAGGACGCCCCGCGCTCGCCCTCCGACCTGGAGGACGGCCGCCATACCGGCATGTCGGGCACGTCGATGTCGAACCCGGCCGTCGCGGGCGTCGCCTTGCTGGTCAAGCTCGCGATGAAGACCGTCGGCGCGTTCACGCCGTTCGTCGCGGAGAATCTTCCTTTCGCCGTGAAGGCCGTGCTCATGCGCACCGCGAAGGATTTGGAGGCGCCGGTGTGGTTCCAGGGCGCGGGCCTCGTCCAGGCCGGCGCGGCCGTGGCGCTCGTCGCGCGCACCGCGCTCAAGAAGACGTCGATGCGGGTGGCGCGCCTGCTCGTCGCGTCGCCGGCGCAGGCGGACGAGGACTGGGCGTGGCTCGAGCGCCTCAAGGCGGTCGCCGACGCGGAGGATCGCGTCTTCGCGCAGGCGCCGGCCGGTTCCGCGCCCGCCGCCGCCGCGGACGGACCTGCCGACGACGAGGCCGCGCCGAGCGACGAGCCCGCCGAGGACGAGGCTCCCGACAACCGCGCCGCCGCCGACGCCGCGCGCGCCGCGGCGATGAAGCGTTTTTCGGACGCGCGCGACCGCGAGATCCCGGCGCTCGCCGCCGCGCTCAAGGACCCGGTCTGGCTCGTGCGTCAGCGCGCGGCGTTCGCCCTGCTGAACTTGCGCGCGTCGTCCGCCGCGCTGGCTCTCGGCGAGACCGCGCTCAATGATTCCGACGCGCGCGTGCGCCAGATGGCGTTCCTCGCCCTCGCCGAAATCCCGACCCACGCGGTCGACCCGCTGCTGCGCGCGGCCTCGTCCGATCCGCGCTGGGACGTCGGCGTCTACGCGGCCTACGCGCTCGCGCGCCGCGGCGACCGCGGCGGCGCCGACCGCATCGTCCGCGAGATGGGCTCCGCCGACAAGCGCGCGCGCTTCGCCTCCGCTTGGCTCGCCGGACAGCTTGCCCTGCAGGCGTCGTCGGCGGAGGCCGAGGCGTTGTCCGCGCGCCTGAAGGACCGCGAGGAGCGCGGCAACATCCGCCACCTCGCCGCGGCGTCGCTCTCCAATATCGCCGACGCCGCGCCGCAGGCGCTCAGCGACCGCGTCGTCACCGATCTTCTCGACGCGGTGGGGCCCGACAACATCGCGCTCACGCGCACGCTCTCGAAGATCGTCCCCGTCGCGCTGCGCGACCGCGAGTTCGTGGCGCGCCTGCGCCGCGACCCGCTCAAGCCCATCGTGACCGACTTCATTCTCAAGAACAAAAGTTCTCTTCAGAAGCCCGGCGCGCTCGCCGACCTCGTGCAGACGCTCGCGCGCGCGGCCGGCGTGCCGCTCGACGCGCCGACGTCGACGCCGGACCCGTCCGGGACGGGCGTGGCCGGCGTGGACTCCGCGTTGGGGCCGCTCGACGTGTTCGTGCTCCCTCCGGCCGACGCGGCGCCGAAAACCTATGCGGACGTCTCCGACCCGGCCGCGCTCTCGGCCGCTCTCGCCGCGGCGGGCGTGGACGCGGAACTGCTCGCGCGCTTCGAGTCCGCGGGCCGCGCGGCGCTGCCCGTCTCGCGCGGCTTCTGGCTGTCGGTCCCCGAGCACGAGCTCTACGCGTTCTCGCTGGCCCTGCAGAGCCGCGGCCTGAAGGCCCGCCTCGTCCAGCCCGAAACTCCGCTCGTCGCCGCCGCGGCGCCGGCCGCGACGGGAGGCCTGACGATCGACCTCTCCGACGAGGGGCCTCTGACGCTGGCTCCCGACGCGGATCTCTCCCTCGTGCGCGTGCGCGCGGCCGCCGGCGTGTCCGAGGCGCGCGTGATGGCGGCGCTCGAGAGAATCGCCGCGCGCGCTAAGTGGAACGGCCCGACCGTGATCGCGCTGTCGCTGGCCGCGCCGACCGGCCGCCGCACGGCGCTGTCCGCTCTGATCGACCGTCTCGCTCTCTCGGGGGTCGGGGTGGTCGTCGGAGCGGGCGACGGCGGCCCGGCGCTGGGCACGACCGCGGCGCCGGCCGACGCGCAATTCGCCGCCGTCGTCGCGGCCGCGGCGCCGGGAGCGGGCCTGCAGTTCTATTCGGCGCGGGGCACGCCGGACTCGCCGCGCATCTCGTGGACCGAGAACGTCGATCCGCTCCTGCCCGGCCAGACCGCCGACGCCGCGCGCGCCGCGGGCACCGGCGCGGCGGCGGAGCGCAGCGCCGAGAAGCTCGCGCGCTTGGCGCGCGTCATGGAGAACGCCTACGCGGCGACGAACACGACTCTGCCCGAAGGCTGGTTCCCGTGGCTCGTCGCGCTCGTGCGTCAGTCGGCGTCGCCGATGAACGACTACGCCCCGCACGAGGTCGGCGCCGGTCTCTTCGACGACGAAAGCCGGGTCCGCGCCGCGCTCGCCGCGCGGCTCGCCGATCTGGGCGCGATCAACCGCGAGGCGGCGGCTTTGGTCGAGAGCGGACGCCTCGCGCTCGCCGGCGGAGCGTCCCGCTCCGGCGCCGAGCCCGGTCTTGCGGGCCGCGCGGCGCGCGGCCTGCTCTCCGCCGCTCTTGCCGCGCGCGCCGCCGCGCCCGGCTTTCTCGCGCAGGCGTTTCCGGAATTCTCCGCGCGGGCGGAGGCGTCCGCGCCGCAGGCGCCGCGGACCCCGACCGTCTGGTGGAAGGACCCGTCCCTCGTGCGCAAGTCCGAGACGGTGCCGCTGTACTCCCTGCGCCGCGCGACGGACGATCCCGGCATCGGCAAGTACGCGGACTTGAGCCGCTACTACCGCGAGTCGCTGGGGCCGCAGGGCGTCGAAGCCGTGCTGCTGCTGCCGCACTTCGCGCTCAACGGCGAGAGCCCTTACGCGCCGGTGAGCCTCGACGCGCTCGACGAAGACAACGTCGATTGGTCGCTGGTCCCCGAGGTGCGCGCGCGCCCCGACCTCCGTGCGCGCCTGCGCGCGGCGCCCGGGTCGCCGCAGAGCGTCGACTACGCGGCGCTGCGCGCGCGCGAGGGCGCGGTCGCGCGGGAGGCGTACGCGGACTTCGCGCGCGGCGAGCTCGCGCGCGGCGGGACGCGGGCCGACGACTACCGGCGCTTCCTGACGGACTCCGCCGGCTGGCTGGAGAGCTACGCCGAATTCATGGCTCTGTCGCGGCGCATCGGCAAGCCGGTTCTCGACTGGAGCGCCGACGACGTCGCCGCCGCGCGCGCGGCCGAGGGCTTCGCGGCCGATCTCGACGCGCACCGCTTCGCGCAATGGATCGGGCGCGCCCAGCTCAAGGACGCGCTCGACGAGATCCACCGCGCCGGCGGCCGCGTCCTGTTCGACGTGCCGATGTTCCGCGCGAAGGACGGCGTCGACGCGTGGAAGCGGCCCGAGCTCTTCAAGGATCTGCGCACGCGCAACCCGGGCATCATGAACGCCTGGACCCACGAGGATTGGAGGGACCTGGCGCTCTGGGACTGGACGCGCCTGGGCGCGGAGGGCTACCGCCCTGCCCTGGCCCCGTTCGAGCGCTGGCTCGACTTCGGTTTCGACGGCGCGCGCGTGGACGCGTTCCACTTCGCGTATTCTTTCGGCAACGGTCAACTCGCGAGCGGCGACGAGCCCGGAGATCCCTACGCGGCGGCGCTCGGCGCGGTCTTCTCCGCGCGGGGCGCGCTGCCGCTCGCCGAAGCGTTCGCCGGAAAGGACGCCAACGCGCGGCGTTTCGGCTTCCTGACGATCGACGACGCTTGGCGCAAGGTCAGCTCGCACGACGATCCGCGCTCCCCGGACTTCCTGCCGCGGCTCTTCGGTGAGATGCGCGAGGCGGCCTGGAGGACCGGCGCGAAGTTCGTCTCCTGGACGATCGGCGACGAATGGCGCGATCCGTTCCCCGTGAAGGAGATGCGCGGCGGGAACTCGTACTGGAACTACCGGATCCCGCTCCCGTCCGACGCGGACTACGCGAACCGCGCGCGCTTCGACGCGCGCCCGCAGCTGAGGGTCATGAAGAACGTGAGCGACGGCGACGCGTGGAAGGACCCGGCGGCGATCCGCACGGTGCTGACGGCGGCGGCCGACGGCTTCGTCAAGCACGACGGCGGCTCGGTGCAGATCTGGGCCGCGGACATGGACTGGTTCCTCGAGGAGTGGGGGCGCGACACGTTCGTGTCCCTGCCCGGCCTCCTGCTTTCGACCGGACGTTTTGAAGAAGCGAAGGAGAACATCCGCCGCTTCTCGCGCTTCGAGCACGACGGCCTGATCCCGAATCGGATTTGGGACGCGTCGCGCTGGTCGCCGCAAAATCCCGACGGCGCGGACTACAACACGTCGGACGCGCCGATGTGGTTCGTGCAGGCCGTGCAGAAGACCGCGCAGGCGAGCGGCGATCCCGCGTTCGCGGCCGAGATGGCGCCGGTCGTAAGGCGCATCATGGCGCGCTACCGGTCGGGCACCGGCTACCAGCGCTTCGGCCGCTTCAACCGGATCTACATGGACTCCGACGGACTCGTCGTCACGCCCGCGCAGTCGACGTGGATGGACGCGGACCCCGACGGGAAGGACCGGCCGGTCACGCCGCGCGACGGGAAGGCCGTGGAGATCAACGCGCTGTGGTACTCGAACCTGCGCTTCCTCGCCGCGCTCGAGCGCCGGCTCGGCGCCGCGGCCGCGGGCGACGCGGCCGCGGCGCTCGCCGACAAGGTCAAAGCGTCCTTCAACGAGAAGTTCTGGTTCGCGACCGCCGACAACCGCGCCGCCTGGGGCGGGAGCGGCGGAGCCTTGCGCGACGTGGTCGACGGCGACCCGCACGGCGACGCGATCCGCCCGAACATGCTGTTCGCGGTAAGCCGCGGCGGCGACCTGCTCTCCCCGGACCGCCGCGCCGCGGTCGTGCTCGCGGCCACGCGCGACCTGCTCACGCCGTACGGGCCGCGCACGCTTTCGCCGCGCGACAGCCAGTACCGCGAGCGCTACGTGACGTCCCAGCCCGCGAGCGAGAAGGATCTTGCGTATCATCAGGGAACGGTGTGGCCGTGGCTCATGGGCGCGTACGTCGACGCGCTCGCGCGCGTGCGCCGCGACCAGGGCTGGAGCGACGCGCGCACTCAGGAAGAGACGCGCGGCCTGATGACGCCGCTCATGCGCGCGCTCGTCTCGAGGCCCGAGGGCTCGCTGCCCGAGGTGTTCGACGGCGGCCGCCCCGATCCCGTGCTCGCCCGCGCGGCGCTCGACGATCCGCGCGGCCTCGGCGTCCTGCTCGCGTCCGCGCCGACCGATCAGAACCCCGGGGGCACGCGCTCGCAGGCTTGGAGCGTCGCCGAGGCCCTGCGCGTCGTCGTCGAGCGCGGCCTCGTTCCTCCCGGCTACGACGGCTCGCGCTAGAGGCGCCGCCGCCCGACGATGTCCTAGAATGGACGCATGAAGATCGCCCTGTTCGCCGGCGCGCTGCGCCGCGGCTCGCAGAACAAGAAGCTCGCGCGCGAGGCCGCGCGCCTGGCCGCCGCGCGCGGCCACGAAGTCGACGTCATCGATCTCCAGCCGCTGAACTTGCCGGTCTACGACGGCGACATCGAGGCGGCCGGCATCCCCGCCGCGGCGACGGAATTGTCGCGGCGCCTGAGCGGGGCGGACGCGTTCGTGGTCTCCACGCCGGAGTACAACGGCTCGATCCCCGGTTCGCTCAAGAACGCGATCGACTGGCTGTCGCGCATCAAGCCCAGCGCCTTCTCCGACAAGCCCCTGCTCCTGCTCGCCGCCTCCCCGGGCGCGCTCGGCGGCGTGCGCGCGCTTTGGCACGCGCGCGTGCCTTTCGAGGCGCTCGGCGCGCACGTGTTTCCGGACATGCTCGGCCTGCCGAAGTCGCACGAGGCCTTCGACGAGTCCGACCGCCTGCGCGACCCGAAGACCGTCGAGCGCCTGCAGGACCTTCTCGATCGTTTTCTCGCCCGCGCCGGCCGCGTCTAGAGGGGAATCCTTCATGAGGGTGCTCGTCGTCGAGGACGACCGGAGGATCGCCGACGCCGTCGCGAAGGGCCTGAGCCAGGCGGGCTTCGCCGTCGACCTCGCCGCGGACGGCGAGGCGGGGTTGGCCCGCGCGCTCGAGACGGACTACGCGGCGGCGGTCGTCGATCTCATGCTGCCGGGCCTGGACGGGTTGGGTCTCATCGAGCGCCTGCGCCGCGGCGGCGCGAAGCTGCCGGTCATCATCCTGAGCGCGAAGCGCTCGGTCGACGAGCGCGTGCGCGGACTTCAGGCGGGCGGCGACGACTATCTCGCCAAGCCGTTCTCGTTCTCCGAGCTGCTCGCGCGCCTGAACGCCTTGATCCGCCGCACGAGCGGCGTCGAGGACGCGACGCGCCTTCAAGCGGGCGCGCTCGCGCTCGACCTGGTGACCCGGGAGGTCCGCCGCGCAGGCGAGCCGATCGTCCTCCAGGCGCGCGAGTTCGCGCTGCTCCGCCTGCTGATGCGGCACGCGGGCGAGCCCGTCTCCAAGGCGATGATCCTGTCGGAGGTCTGGGGCTACGACTTCGATCCGGAGACCAACATCGTGGATGTGCTCGTCTACCGCTTGCGCGAGAGGGTCGACAAGCCTTTCGGCGCGAAGACGATCAAGACTCTGCGCGGGGTCGGCTATGTCCTGGACTCCCGCTAGCGCGGCGCGCGCGCGGCGCGGCCTCGGCTTCCGGCTCGCGCTCTGGCACACGGGCTGGTTCCTGGGAGGCAGCGTCCTGCTCCTGGGCCTGGCCTACGCCCTCCTTTCGTCGTCTCTGCGCCGCCGAGACCGCGCGGAGATCGCGGCCTATCTCGACGAGCTCGACGAGGACTTCACGCGCGACGGGCTGAAGGGGATCCGCGAAGAAGCCGCGACGCACGGCGACGCGCCGAGCATCGCGCCGGCCGTGCGCGTGCGGGACGCGCGCGGCGCGGTCGTATTCGTCTCGACGCCGGGCGGAGAACGCCTCGATTTCTCGAGCCTGCCGCCGCCGCCGTCCTCCGGAGCGATCGCGTGGGGAGAGGTGGACGATCCGAGGGCGGACTCGCCGATCGAGGTCGCGTCCCGCCGCCTGCCCGACGGAACGATCCTGGAGGTCGGCCGCAGTTCCGACCCGCGCGAGGATCTTCTCGAGCGCTTCCGCTGGATCGCCGCGGGCGTCCTGCTTCCGGCGGCCGCGCTCGGCGTCGTCGGCGGCGTCCTCCTGACCGAGCGCGCGCTGGCGCCTCTGCGCGCCCTGCTGGAGACGATCCGCGCGATCGAGGCCGGCGAGCTCGAGTCGCGCGTGCCGGAGAGCGGGACCGGCGACGAGCTCGCGGCGCTCGGCGCGGCGTTCAACCGGATGCTCGCGAAGGTCGCCGGGCTCGTGCGCGGGATGAAGGAGGCGCTCGACAACGTCGCGCACGACCTGCGCACGCCGATGACGCGTCTGCGCTCGACGGCGGACCTGGCCCTGCGCGCGCGAGGCGGCGCGGCGCCCGAACGCGAGGCGTCCGAACGCGAGGCGCTCGCGGACTGCGTCGAGCAGGCGGACCGCATTCTCGCCCTGCTCAACGGCCTCATGGACCTTTCGGAGGCCGAGACGGGCACGCTGAAGCTGGACCGCGTCGACGTGGACGTGCCGGCCCTGCTCGAGTCGTCGGCCGACCTCTACCGCGATGCGGCGCAGGCGAAGGGGATCGCGCTGGAGACCCGGTCGGAGCCCGGCCTCGTGATCGTCGGCGACCGCATGCGGCTGCGGCAGGCGCTCGCCAACCTCCTCGACAACGCGGTGAAGTACACGCCGCCGGGCGGACGCGTGCGCGCGTCGGCTCTGGGCGGCGGCGCGGAGGTGCTCCTGCGCGTGGAGGACGACGGGCCCGGGATCTCGGACGCGGACCTGCCGCGGATCTGGGACCGCCTGTACCGCGGCGACCGCAGCCGCTCCGAAAAGGGATTGGGCTTGGGCCTCAGCCTCGTTCGGGCCGTCGTGCTCGCGCACCGCGGGCGCGCCGAGGCGGAGAGCCCGGCGGGGCGCGGCGCGCGCTTCACCTTGCGCCTGCCGGTCCGCGCATGACAAAAGTGTAATCCTCGCGGATTGTCGGGGCCCGTCGGCCGTGGTACAGTTTCGGCGCCGACAAGGCACCGACATGCGCACCGAGAACCGAGGGAAGCTCGCGGCGAAAACGGACGGCTCTCGGGCCGCGATGGAGATCCTTCCCGACGAGCTCTGGCGCGTCGTGAGTCCCCTGCTGCCTTCGCGCAAGAGCGCGCGGCGGCCGCGCCTCGGGCGGCCGCGCCTCGACGATCGGCGCGCGCTGACGGGCGTCTTGTACATCCTCAAGACGGGGACGTCCTGGCACCATCTGCCGCTCCGCTTGGGCTGCGGCTCGGGACGAACGTGCTGGCGACGCGTCAAGGACTGGCGGCGCGCCGGAGTCTGGGAGGCGATCGAGGCGGCGGTGCGCGCGCACGACGCGGCTGCGGACGGCGTCGACTGGTCGCGGGCGGGTCGTGCGCCGTGACGCGCCCGGAGCGCAAGGAGTCGTCGACGAAAGAATACGACTTCTTGTCCGCGCAAAAAATTCTTCCGGATGATCTCTGGCGCGCCGTGCGTCCGCTCCTGCGCCAGCCCCCGCGTCGGCACCGCGACGGACGGCCGCGTCTCGACGACCGGAAGGTCCTGACGGGAATCCTGTACGTGCTGAAATCCGGGACTTCATGGCAGCGCGTGCCGCGCGGTTTCGGCTGCGGCGCGGGAATGACGTGCTGGCGGCGCCTCGAGGAGTGGCGGCGCAGCGGGGTCTGGGACGCGGTCGAAAGGATCCTGCGCGCGGAACCCGCGACCGCGGCGGGGATCGATTGGTCGCGCGCGCGCCGTTCGCGCGGCGACGCGGCCGCCGACCGGACGATCCGACTCGAACGCCAGGAGACCCGATGAATAAGCTCGCGCTGTTCGCCGCTCTCGTTCTGCCGCTCGCGTCCGCCCGCGCCGACGACGAGGGGTATCGGCTCGCGCGCACGCTCAAGATCGGCGGCGCCGGAGGCTGGGACTATCTGACGTTCGACGCGGCGGGGCGGCGCCTGTTCATCGCGCGCGCGACGCGCATTCAGGTCGTCGACGCGGATAGAGGAGCCTTGATCGGCGAGATCGGCGGCACGGACGGCGTGCACGGGATCGCGCTCGCCGCGGATCTGGGCGAAGGCTTCGCGAGCGACGGCAAGGCGAACGCGGTGACCGTGTTCGACTTGAAGACGCTCAAGGTCCTCGCGACGATCAAGATCGCCGGACGCAATCCCGACGCGATCGTCTACGAGCCCGCGACCAAACGCGTGTTGACCTTCAACGGCGCGAGCCGCGACGCGACGGTGATCGACGCGGTGGAGCGGTCGGTCGTCGCGACGATCGCCCTGCCCGGCAAGCCCGAGTTCGCGGCCGTCGACGGCAAAGGGGGCGTGTTCGTCAACATCGAGGACACGAGCCAGCTGATCGCGATCGACGCGGCGAAGGGCGCGGCGGGGGCGCCGATCGCGCTTTCGCCCTGCGTGGAGCCGAGCGGCTTGTCGATCGACGCCGTCAACCGCCGCCTCTTCGCCGGCTGTCACAACCGCCTCATGACCGTCGTCGATCCCGACACGCGCAAGGTCGTCGCGACTCTGCCGATCGGCGCCGGCGTCGACGCGACCGCGTTCGACGCGGGCGCGCACGCCGCGTTCAGCTCGAACGGCGACGGCACCTTGACCGTCATCCATGAGGCCGGCCCCGACGCGTTCTCGGTCGCGCAAAACGCGGCCACGCAGAAAGGCGCGCGCACGATGGCGCTGGACCCGTCGACGCACGACGTCTATCTCGTCACCGCCGACCTGAAGCCCGCCGTCGAAAAAGGAGGTCGTCCCAAGCCCGTCGACGGGACCTTCCGCGTGCTCGTGCTCAGCCCTTCCGACTCCAAACCTCGTTAGGCCTGAGGCGGCCGGGCCGCGCCCGGCCGCCTCCATCGTCCGACCGACGTCCGTCAGCGGCGGTTCTCTGCGCGGCCCGCGCCCCGGCCGTAGGCATTCGGTCCTCCGGCGGTTCTCCGGCCGTTTTGCGCCGCGTCGCGGCGGTGGTCCTGTTGGCGGCGGCGCCAATCGTCGCGCCGGCGCTCGTCCTCATGGCGGCGCCACTCTTCGCGCCGGCGCCTATCGTCTCTGCCGCTCCGCTCTTCGTCGCGATTCTGCGAGCCGTCCTGGCCGTAACGACCGTCGGCGCCGTTCTGGGCGCCGGTTCCCTTGGAGCCGGTCCAGGAGGAAGTCGTCGCCGTGGAGCCGGTCCCCGAGGAACTCGTCGCGGCGCCGGCACCCGAGGAACTCGTCGCGGCGCCGGCGCCCGAGGAGCTCGTCGCCGTGGCGCCGGTTCCTTCGGTCCCGGTGCTCTCGTACTGCCCGGACTGCTCCTCCTGTTCGCGGCGCCATTCCTCGCGGCGGCGCTCCTCGCGCCGGCGCTCTTCCTGCCGGCGGCGCCACTCCTCGCGGCGGCGCTCGCCGTCCTTGCCGCCGTACCGGCTCTCGGCGTCGCTCGCGGCGCTCGACCCCGAGCCGGAGCCCGTCTTGCCGACCGAGGTGATCGAGCCGGAGCCGTCCGGGGTCACGAGCGTGCTGCCCGAGCCCGAAGAGCTCGATTCGTCGCCCGGGGCCGGATCCGAAGGCGCGTCCGAGTCCACCAAGGTTTGCGCGCGCGCCGGGACGACGGCCGCGGCGGCCAATCCCAGCGCGGCGGCGGCGATCGCCCGCAGCGCGTTGCGTCCGAGTCGAGTCTTCATGTGCTTGCCTCCCGCTTGCTCTTGTCGCGGCGGAGGGTTCGCCGCACTTATGCAGACGCAGACGAGCCGAAAGGGTTTAGTCCGAAATGGCCCTTCGGCCGGCCGGGATGCAATCCCGGCGTGCTAAAATCCCGGAATGTCGATTTTGGCCGCGGCCCTGCTGGCACTCGCCTTGCCGACGGCGTCGCGAGCCGACGGCCGCGCGCTGTTCGAGTCCCACGGGTGCGAGGCCTGCCACCGGGTCGGCCCGCGCGGCGGCTCGGCGGGGCCCGATCTGACCATGGTCGGCCTGCGGCGGCCGCGGCCGTGGCTCGAGCAGTGGCTCGAGAGTCCGCGGCGCTGGAAGCCGGGCACGCCGATGCCGGAGCAGGGGCTTTCGGCGCCGGACCGCGCCGCGCTCGCCTATTATCTGTCGACCCAGCAGGGAGAGGCGTGGGGGAAGGAGCGGCCGTGGAGCGCGGTTTCCGACGACGTCTCGCGCGGGCGGGAGATTTATATGCGCGCCGGCTGCGTCGCCTGTCACGGGGCCGAGGGCCGCGGCGGCCAGCCCAATCCCGGCGCTCCCGGCGACGTCATTCCCGCGCTGGCGCCGCTGATGGGAACATATATGCGCTGGGAGCTGAAGATGCGCATCCGCAACGGCGCGACGGCGCAGGGGCGCGACGGCATGACGGCGGCCGTCGACATGCCCGCGTGGAAAGACGCGCTCGGCGACGACGAGCTCGACGCGCTGGCGACGTACCTGCTCTCTCTGGCCGAGAGCCAACCGAAGTCGGAGTGGTGATATGAGCGACCTGCAAGAGTGGCTGAGCCTGATCCTGCGCTGGACGCACGCGATCACGGGCATCATGTGGATCGGCCAGACCTATCTTTTCAACTGGATGGAGAAGTCGTTCGCGCCGCCGCCGGACGCGCAGGCGAAGCCGAACATCTCGGGCGAGCTGTGGATGGTGCACGGCGGCGGCTTCTATCTCGTCGAGAAGCAGAAGTGGCCGGAGATCATGCCGCGGACCTTGCATTGGTTCAAGTGGGAGTCGTTCTTCACCTGGCTGTCGGGCTTCCTGCTGCTGGCGCTCGTCTATTGGTCGGGCGCGCCGCTGCAGGACTACGGCGCCGCATTGCCCCGCGCGGAAGCGGTCGCGATCTCCGTCGCGACGCTCGTCGGCGCGGTCGCGGTCTACCGGCTGATCTGGAAGACGCCGCTCGGAAAATCGGAGGCGGTCGGCGGCGTCGTCTGGGCGCTGTTCTTGTTCGGCTCCGGAGCGGCGCTCATGCACGTGTTCTCGGCGCGCGCCGCCTATCTCCACGTCGGGGCGATGATGGGCACGGTCATGGTCTCCAACGTCTGGATGACGATCATCCCGAATCAGAGGAAGATCATGGCGATCACCGAGGCGGGGGGGCCGCCGCGTCCCGAGCTGTCGGCCCAGGCCAAGCGCTGCTCGAAGCACAACACCTTCATGTCGATGCCGCTCTTGTTCACGATGCTGTCGAACCATTATCCGTCCATCACCTTCGGCGGCGCGCACCCGGTCCTGGTGCTCGCCATCCTGCTCCCCGCGGGCGCGCTCGCCGCGCACCTGATTCGTGAGCATTCCTGACGAGCGCCTGCTGCCGCGCGCGCGTTCGCCGCGCGCGGTCGCGGTCTTCCTCGCCGTCCTGATCCTGCCGCAGGCGTTCGCGTTCGGCCGGCAGTTCGCGCTGGGCTTCCGGCCGCTCGGGCCCGCCCCGACGCGCGTGCCGCTGTCCTGGGACATGTTCGCGACGCGCATCGAGCGCTGCCGCCTGGGCTGGACGCCGCCGCTGCCCACCGCGCAGGGCCGGTTGTCGACGTTGCGCGATCTGTCGCCGCGCCTCGAATGGGACGTCGTCGGCGACCGTATGGAGCAGTACGAGTTCTGGGGCCGCAAGCTCTGCGGCGAGGCGCTCCAGAGCACGCAGGTGGACATGCGCTGCGTGCGCCAGGACGGCAGCTGGGAGGAACGCCGCTTTGACTGCCGCTGAGCGCTTCGCGCGCTGGACGCGCGCGGAGATTCCCGGCGACGGCGTGCGCCGCTTCCGGATCGCGTTCGCGTCGATCTGGCTCCTGTACGACGTGCTCGACCTATGCCTCAAGGGCACCGCGATCAATCAGTGGATCGGCGGCGCCCGCCTGCCCGTCGCGGGGCTCACCGCGCTCCAGCTGGGGCTCATCGCGGCGGAAGCGGGACTGCTGTGGGGCCGCCGCGCGCGCCCGTGCGCTTTCGCGGCCTGCGTTCTGCGCGCCGCCGAGGCGTACTTCTACTTCCGTCTGAACGACTTCTATTATTTCTCCGTCGTCGCTTTGATCCTGTCGCAGTGCCGCCTGGACCGCGACGGCGCGCGCGAGCCCGCGTGGACGCGCGACGTCCTCCTGCTCCAGGCCGCGTGGATGTATTTCGCGACGGGGCTGCTCAAGACGTCGGCCGCGTTCCTCTCCGGCGGCCACCTGTACGTGCGCCATCAGTACCTGCTCACCGCGCTGAACTGGCCTTATCCCGCGTTCTACCGAAACTTCGTCTCCACCTTGGCGGGCAACGCGCTTCTCGCGCGCCTGGGACTGCTCGGCGAGTTCTCGCTCGCCGCGCTGATCGCGCTGCGCGCGCCCAAGCGCCCGACCGTCGCTCTGGCGATCGCTTTGCACCTGTTCGCCGCGGTCGCCCTCAACGTCTTCTTCTTCGGCGCCAGCATGGTCGCCCAGCTCGCCTTTCTTCTGCCCGACCGCGAGCGCGCTTGAGTCCTTGACTTGCCCGGCGATTCGGCTACACTCCAAGCGATGAACGACGCGAGCGTCTATCGCTGTCCGTCCTGCGGCGCGCCGAACGAGCCGCGAGCGGCGGCGTGCGCGTACTGCCGGGCGCAGCTGCATCCGGTGCGCTGTCCGTGGTGCTTCGCCTGGGTCGACGCGCGCGCGGCGGGCTGCGCGCGCTGCGGCTCGCGCGCGGAGGCGGGGACCGACTCCGGCAAGGGACGCCCGTGCCCGAGCTGCCGCAAGGAAGGCGCCGTGCTCGTCGGACGCGCGCTGGGTCCGGCGCGGCTCGCCGCGTGCGGCGCGTGCGGCGGCGTTTGGGCGGACTCGGCCTCCTTCAAGCTTTTATGCGAGGACCGGGCCGTGCAGGCGTCCTACATGGGCGAAGGCGCCGCGCTCGCCGCGCCGACTCCGCAAGACCCGAGCGCGGACGGCGTGCTCTATCGGCCGTGCCCGGTCTGCGGCGAGCTGATGAACCGCTTCAACTTCGCCGGCTGCTCCGGCGTCATCCTCGACGCCTGCAAGCCGCACGGCGTGTGGTTCGACGCCGACGAGCTGGCGCGCATCGTCGCGTTCATCCGCAGCGGCGGGCTCGACGTCGCGCGCGAGCACGAGCGCCTGGAGCTCGAGCTCGCGCGCCAGCGCCTCGAGAAGGCGAAGAGCGATCTGGACGCGCTCCCGCGCCCGAGCTACGAGGCGCGCCACGTCTCCGCCGCGCGCGGCCTGCTCGGGCAGCTGTTCGATCCCTGAGCGACCCTCGAAGTCCCGAGCGGCCCGCGACGATGTAGATAAAATAAAACAGCCCACTTGACGTGCGGGCGCATCCGTCTTATCCTTCGAGGGCTCGAGGTGACTTCATGAAACCCCACGCTTTGACCTTGCTCGTTCTATGCGCCGCCGTCGGCGCGTCCGCCCAGACCAAGAATCAGACGGTCGCGCCCGCGGACGTTCCCGCGCCGCTGTCGCCGTCCGAGGCGCTGCCCGCGGCGGCCGCCGCGGACCAGGCGCTGCCCGCGGCGACGCCGACGTCGTTGATCGATCCGGGCGCGCCCGCCGGCGCGTCGACGAGCGCGGCGCCCGCCTCGACGCGGGCGCCGAAGTCCGCGCCTTACGCGGCGCCCGCCGCCGGGGCCGCGACGTCCTCTCCGGCGCCCTCGACGGGCGGGTCGATGTCGTCGGGCATGTCGGGGCTCTCTCCGTTCGGGCCCGGCGGGATGTGCGGCGGTCCCGAGCACCAGGAGCTCGACAAGATCTCGACGCAGAACATGATCGAGGTCGCGAAAGCCCAGCAGAAGATGCGGCCGATGACCGCCATGCACGACGAGGTCAACGCGGAGTACAGCTTCGAGATGGACAAGCATCGGCTCCAGCTCGCGCCGCAGGAGAAGCAGCTGCACGAGCTGCAGCTGGCCTCCCAGATCAACGAGGAGCTCTTCCGCAAGGAGATCGAGCCCCTGCACGAGCAGGACGAGCGCCTGCGCCTCGAGAACGAGATCGCGCGCGAGCGCTACCAGGCCGAGGAGATCAAAGCCGACGGCGAGAAGCTCAAGATGGACCTCGCGATGCGCGAGCTGGACTTCGAGTCCCGCAAGCTGCGCATGGAGACCGAGATCACGGAGCACAAGACGCTCGGCCTGCGCGTGGACCTGGACCTGCGCGACAAGAAGGAGGACTGGAAGAAGCAGGCCAACCGCGATCCCGACTACGAGCTCCAGCCGTTCAAGGACGGCGTGCTGACCCTTTCCGACCGGCGCATCGCGATGAACGGCCCCATCGTCAGCGGCATGGCCGACTACGTCACCGAGCGCATCCACTACTTCAACAACAAGGACGAGTCCCTGCCCATCTTCCTCGTCATCGACGACAGCCCCGGCGGCTCGGTCATGGAGGGCTACCGCATCGTCAAGGCGATCCAGTCGAGCAAGGCCCCGGTGCACGTCGTCGTGAAGTCGTTCGCGGCGAGCATGGCCGCGGTGATCACCACGCTCGCTCCGCACTCTTACGCCTACCCGAACGCGATCATCCTCCACCACCAGATGTCGGGCGGCGCGTTCGGCAACATGACCGAGCAGGCCGAGCAGCTGGAGACCAGCAAGGAGTGGTTCCGCCGCTTCGGCGAGCCCGTCGCCGAGAAGATGGGCACCAACCTCGACGGCTTCGTCAAGCAGATGTACAAGCACAACTCCGACGGAGACTGGGAGGAGTTCGCCGACAAGGCCGTCGCGCTCAAGTGGGTGGACACGACCGTCCGCGAGATCCGCGAGACCGGCATCGTCAAGGAGCCCGGCGACGACTCCGACGACAAGCCGAAGCTGAAGTTCGGCCTCGCCGAGGAAACCGACCCGCACGGCGAGCGCTTCGTGCGCCTGCCGCGCCTCCAGCCCTTCGACGCGTACTGGATCTACAACCCGGGCAACTACTACCGCTGACGCGGGGCGGCGCTACGGCTGCAGGTAGGTCGTCAGGCGCTTGCGCCAGCCGGGCAGCCAGCCCTGCTCGAGCGCGCGGCGCGCGGCCGGAGCGTTCGCGACGCGGCGGGTGAGGGCCGCGTCGGCGCCGCGCTCGAAGGACTCGACGGCGGGCTGGCCCGGCGCGGCGTCCTTCATGAGCTCGAGCGCCTGAAGCAGGCCCCAGCCCTGGTCGGCGTAGCGCTCGGTCGGGTTCACGCCCTCGCCCTTGAAGTTCACGTAGTCGACGAGCGCGTACACGCCGTTGGGCGCGGCGGCGACGGCGTCGAAGCGCGTCTGCAGAGACGCGCGCTCCGACGGCTCGGCGGCGGCGAGGATCTTCGGCAGTGCCGCCTCGAGACGGTGGGCGGTGAATAGCGCCTGCGCGTCGATGGTGCGCGCGAGCAAGGCGCGCAGCTCGGTTAGGCGCGGGCCGTCGAAGTCCTTGTAGAAATCGTCGCGCGCGGCCCACGGGCACGGCGGATGTCCCTGCAGCCAGCCGGGGAGCGCGACGCCGGAGGCGGCGATCTCGTCGAGCGCGGCGGGGAAGCTCTCCGTGAACGGGCCGGGCTTGTCGGCCGGATACCAGATGAAGTGGCCGATGCCGAAGGAGCCGAACTCCTCGCCGACGTTCCAGTGCGTCAGAAACTGGACCTTGCCGCCGGCCTCGTTCTGCCAGATCTTCAGGCCGATCGCGTGCGCCTGCTCCGGCGTGAGGTGAATCGCCGACGGGGCGGAGGGGGTCGCGGCGGCGCCGACGGCGAGAGCCAAGGCGAGGAGCGCGTTCATGCGGGGATTCTAGCATTGGGCAACGGGCCTAAAACGGGTTAGGACCCTTGCTGGGCCCCGGCGGCGCGATAGGCCCACGTGTCCGTCGTGCCCGCCATGGAATAATGGGTCTTCAGTTGATTTAGATCAACTTTTTCTGAAAGTGAGCAAGACCTTCCGCCGTCTCGTCGCTTCTGTTCTCTCGGCCGCCGTGCTGCTCGGCGCGCCGGGCGGGCGCGCCTATGAGGCCGCGGCGCAGGCGTTCGCCCGAGAGGCCGCCGTCGAGGCGGTCGGCTCGGCGGGCCGGGCGCCGACGGCGATGCCGTCTTCCGTCGCCGTCGCGCCGTTGGGCGCGCCGACCTTGTCCGCTCTTTCGTCGCCGAGCGCGCTGACCGCGGCGGTGTCCGTCGCGGCGCCGCTCGCGGTTCCCGCGGCCGCCGCCTCGGCCGTGCCGGCGGCTGCGGCGTTCGCCGCGCCGGCGGCGGCCGCTGTCGAGGCGCCCTCCGCTCCCGCCGCGTCGCCCGCGGCCGTCGAGGAAGTCGCGGCTCCCGCTGCCGGCGTCGCGGCCGCGCCCGCGACGGCTTCGATGGGCCGGACGACCGCTCACGGCGCCGCGCGATTCGCGCTGACGACCATCGCGCCCGGCGCGGCGACAGACGGCGCGTCCGCCTCGCGCCTGTTCGACGGCGCCGGCGTTCGCTCCGCGGCGGTCGAGCCGGTGACGATCCGGGCGATCGCGCGCGCGGGCCTGCGCCGCGCGGGCGGCCTGGTGCGCGCGGCGGGCGCCATCGCGCTCGCCGTCGGCATCGCGGTCATGCCGACGCGCGTCGGCGCCCAGGCGTCCGCTCCGAGCGCCGCGATCGCGCCGGTGACCGCGCCAGCGATCGCGGGGTCTTCGGCGCAGGGGCCGCCCGCGGCCGCGCCGGCCGCCGCGGGCTCCGATCCGGCGCAGGCCCCGTTGCCGCGGCCGCTCGTCGCGACGCTCTCCGTCGATCGCCCCGACGCGACGGTCGGCGAGCGCATCCATTTGACGCTCACTCTGCGCAATCCCACGGCCGCGGCGATTACCGTGACGGGACTGCGCGACGGGCTGAAGGACGCGTTGCCCGACGATCTGGAGATCCAGGGCGACGGCGTCGAGCCCGCGCTGACCTTGGCGCCGGGCGAGACCAAGACCGTCGTCTACGAGGCGATCCCTTGGGCCGCCGGTACGATTCCGATCAAGGACGCCGTCGCTTCCGTCGCGGCGGTCTCGGCCGCGTCGGCCAAGGCGTATCCCGACGGCATCGAGATCGTCCTGCCGAACACGAACGTCGCCGTGAAGTCCGTGCTGACGCCGGACTGGAAGGAAAAGGGACTGCGCGACATCGTGGACGTCCAGCGCGCGCGCAGCGCGAACTGGACGTGGATCGCGGGCGGCGCGTTCGGCCTGCTGCTGTTCATCGGCCTGGAGCGCATTCTGGCGGCGCGGCGCTGGTACCCGAAGCTCGACGGACGGCGCCTGTCGCTCGTCGCGTCGACCGAGGACGAGCTCGCGCGTCTGGAGAAGGAAGCGGCGACGCTGAGCGGAGCGGAGTTCTACGCCGCGGTGCAGGAGACGGTCACGCGCTTCATGGTGGACTTCGCGGGCCTGCCGCGCCGCGAGCGCTCCGCGCAGATTCTGGCCCGCGACTTGAAGGCGTCCAAGGCCTTCCGCCTGGAGCAGGCGACTTTGGCCGCCGAGATCGCCGCGCGCGCGGAGACCGCGCGCTTCTCCGGCGTCGACGAAGACCTCGCCGGACGCCGCCGCGAGCTCGCGCGCCTGCGCCTGCTCGTCGAGAACGTCGGCGGCAAGACGGCGGCCGAGGCGCCGAAGTCGAAGGCGGACCTCAACGCGCTGACGGGTGCCGCGGGCCTGCAGTTCGGCAGTCCGTGGGCGCTCCTCCTCTTCATCCCCTTCCTCGCTTATCTTTGGAAGGCGTGGCGCGCGCGCGGCAGCGGCGAGCGCTTCGCGGTCAGCTCCGCGGCTCAGGCCTCGGCGCACCGCAGCTGGCGCGAGCGCCTGGCCGCGTTGCCGCGCGCGGCGCGCTTGGGCGCCGTGGCGCTGATCATCCTCGCGCTCGGCCGTCCGATGATCGGGGTCCAGCGCCTGGAGTCCTACACGCCGTCGACGGACACCATGATCATCGAGGACCGCTCGGGCTCGATGAGCGACAAGATGGGCGCCGGCACCAAGCTTGACGCCGCAGCCGCCGCGATCCGCGCCTACGTCAACGAGCAGCGCAAGGGCACGCAGAACCGCGTGGGCATGGAGACGTTCAACGACGTCCCGTACGTCGACGTGCGCCTGACGACGGACTACGACGCGCTCATCGCGCATCTTCAAGAGATCAAGGCCGACGGCTCGACCGCGATCGGCGAGGCGATCCTGACCGGCGTCGGGCATTTCGCCGAGGTCAACATCATGGACCTCGACGACGCGAAGGACGCGCGCGTCGCCGCGATGAAGACGATCCTGCGCCAGAAAGGGTTGGCCGCGGCGCTCGACTACGCCAAGCCGTATCCGGACCTGATGAGCAAGGTACTGCGCCCCGATCGCGCCAAGGTGATCGTGCTCTTCACCGACGGCGAGTCCAACACCGGCATCGACCCGCAGGACGCGGCAAGGATCGCGGCGTCGCTGGGCGTGAAGGTCTACACGGTCGGCGTCGGCGACGAGTTCGACGAGAAGACCCTGCGCGGCGTCTCCGAGACCACGAAGGCCCAGTTCTACAAGGCCGGCGACGTCGACCGCATGACTCAGGTCCTGCTCGAGATCAGCCGACTCGAGAAGAGCCCGGCGAAGATCGTCTCGACCGTGTCGATCAAGGACTACACGGCGCTGCTCGCGCTCCTCGCGTTCGCCCTGCTCGGCGCGGAGGCCGCGCTCGGCAACACGCGCCTGCGCTCGCTGCAGGCGCTGATCTTCGCGGCCTCCCTGCAAGGCCTGCCGCTCCAGCCCGCGTCGAGTCCGTCGCCGTTCGCGCCGGCCTCGGTCACGACGTCCGGAGTCGTCGACGCGGGCCGTGCCGCCGCGGTGCCCGCGGAAATGGCCGAGGGCAACCGTCTGTACGCGCAGGGCGAGTACGCCGAGGCCGTGAAGAAATACGCCGAGGCCGTCGCCGCTCACCCGGACATTCCGGAGCTCTACTTCGACATGGCGGACGCCTACCTGCGCCTCGGGGACGTCGAGCGCGCGGAGCAGGCCTACAACAAGTACCTGAGCTTGACGCCGGACCCGGTCAAGCAGTCCCAGGCGCTCTTCAACATGGGCGACGCCGAGCTCACGCGCAAGGACGCCGACAAGGCGATCGAGTTCTTTAAGGAAGCCCTGCGCCGCGACCCCAACAATCAAGACGCGAAGTGGAACCTGGAAGCGCTGAAGAAGCAGCAGCAGGAGCAGCAGAAGGATCAGAAGCCGGGACAGAAAAAAGGCAAGAAAGGACAGAAGGGCGCGCCGCAGCAGGGCCAGGGCCAGCCGAGCGATCAGAAGGGCGATCAGAAGGGACAGCCGGGGGACCAAAAGGGCGATCCGCAGAACGGCTCCAACGACCCGAAGGGCGACCCGAAGAAGGGCGCCGACCAGCTCACGAGCAAGCTCGGCGACCAGAAGAGCCAGCAGGACGAGGCCGCGCGCAAGGCGATCACGCGCAACGGCAGCGGTGTTTGGGGGATGACGGCGCTGCCCTTCGCGGCGGGTCTCGCCGGACACGGCGTGCTCCTCTCTTCGCCGGCGCTGCTGGCCGCGGCCGTCGTGGGCGTGCCTTTGGCCGCGCTGCTGATTTGGTACGGCCTGCGCCGCAACGTGAAGGCCGCGCGCGAGCTCTCGCCCGGCGCCGCGCCCAAGACCGCCGGCTCCTGGTGGGGGCTGCGCCGCCATCTCCTCAAGTCCGCGCTGTTCCTGGGCGCGCTCGGCCTCGTCGGTCTGGCCGCGACGGACCCGCGCGGGGGGGCCACGGATCAGCGCGTGAATTTCGGCGGCAAGGACCTGGTCGTCGCGGTCGACGGCTCGTACAGCTTCGTCTACGCCGAGGACGGCCGCATGGCGGAGGCGAAGAAAGACCTGGCGCAGTTCGTCGAGCGCCTGCAGGGCACCGACCGCGTCGGACTCGTGGTGTTCTCCGGCAACGCACGCACGGCCTCGCCGATCTCCATCGACTACGGCAACTTCGAGTTCAAGATCAACCGCCTGGAGGTCGAGTCCCGCGGCCTGAAGGAAGGCTCCGACCTGGGCGCCGCGGTCGCGTTCGCGGCGCAGAGCTTCGACGGCGTCAAGCGCGTCGGCGACCGCCCGCGCATATTGATCGTCGTGTCCGACGGGGAAGCCTTCGATTCGGAGATCGACGCCGGGATCAAGGCCGCCAAGGAGCACAACGTCACGATCTACGCGATCGGCATCGGCGCCGCGGCGGGCACGAAGATGAAGGTGCCGACCCTCGACGGCAAGGGCACCGAGTACTTGATGGACTCCAAGACCGGAGCGCCCGCGGTCTCCTATCTGGTCGAGGGCAATTTGCGCCGCCTGGCGGAGTCTACCGGCGGCGCGTACTTCCACGCCGACCAGGGCATGACGATCGACAAGGTCATGGGCGCGATCGCGCAGCGCGAGAAGGGCCGCGAGGGCGACACGATCCGCTCGCCGCAGGCGATCGGCACGTACCTGCTCTGGCCGGCGCTGGCGCTGCTGCTTCTCGACCTGCTGCTGCCGGGCCGTTCGCTGCTGCGCCGCGACGTCCCGGTCGAGCCCGCGGCCAAGTCGCGCCGGAACGGAAAGGGCGGCGGCGCGGGGCTGATGGGCGCGGCCTTGATCCCGCTGGCGGCGTGGCCCCAGATTCTTCCCTTCGCGATCCTGTCCTCGGTCGCGGCCGCGCTCATCGCGTACGACGTCTTCAACGACGGAGCGGTGACCCGCGGCCTGCGCGAGGCCTGGCAGCGACGCACCGGGTTCGTCGCCAAGGGCGTCCTCGCCGATCTCGCCCCGCTCTACGACCTGCGCGAGGTCGACGTCCCGCGACTGACCGCGTTCGTCGCGCGCTGGCAGGCGGCGGACGACAAGTCCCGGGCGGGTCTGATCGCGGAGGCGGCGGCCGACGAGGCGCTGTGGCGCGAAAAGCTCACCGCGGCCTATCTCTGCGGCGCGGGTCCCGACGTCCACGAGGCGGTGCTGACCGCGCTGCGACGGACCTCGCGCGCGCGGCTCGAGCCGCTCAAGCCCGTCGTCGGCCGCGTCGCCGCGCGCCGCGGCGCGCTCGCGTGGCTCGCGCACGCCGACGCGCAGGCGCGGTTGGCCGCGCTCGAGGACGTCGCGTCCGATCAGCCGTACGCCGTCCCGCTCCCGCCCGCGCCGGCGCCGGCCGCGCGCGGCCTGCGCGCGCGCCTCGGCCGCTCGGCCGCGGTCGGCGCGCTGCTCGTCAGCGTCGCGATCGGCGGCCTCTCCGTCGACGGGACGATCCGCTTCTCGCGCGAGCAAGCGGCCGCCGAGCAGACCGCGTTCCAGATCTTCTACGGCGACGACCTCTACGTCTTCAGCGATCATTACATCGACGACCGCATCCCGCAGTACGTGCTGCCCGTCCTGCGCGCGTGGCACAAGCCCGTGCGCGACGCGGGTCCCGAGTTCGAGCGCGCGATGCAGATCCTGCGCGAGTCGCCGGACCCGAAGGCGGACAACCTCCTCGTCGTGGCCTTCCGCCGCGCGGGACTGCTGCCGATGGACGAGGCCGCCGAGACGATCCTGCTCAAGGCGCTCATCGAGCGCGACAGCGACGCGCTGTGGGCGTCGATGGACCGCACGATCGCGCAGTCCGGGAACGATCCTGAGCAGGCCGAGCTGCTCGTTAAGTTGGTGGCGCTCGGCGCCGAGGTCGGCAGCGACCACGCGTTCATGAACCTGTTCCGCGTGCTGAAGAGCCCGAACGATCAGGTCCGGAGCATGGCGTTCGAGACGCTGTACGGCGCGATGAACTCAGCGCCGGCGTCGTCGCCGTTCTTCCCGCGCCTGACCGCCATCGGCAAGCAGTTCGCCGGCGACCCGAGCCTGCAGATGTGGAGCGCGGTCTTCGCCCTGCGCCGCGCCGGGGAGTCCGACGCCGCCAAGCTCGACGGCGAGCAGATGCGGACGTTCTTCGACCGGCTAATGGACAACGTCGAGGCCATCGACGCCGGACGGCCGCCGCTCTTCGCGGCCGCGCTCGCGCAGGCCCGGCAGTCGGGCGGAGATCCGCAGCTTCCGCCCGCGCTCCTGCCCGCGCTGATCAACCTCATGGACCAGTTCGAGACGCGCGAGCAGGGTCAGGACGCCGCTTCTCCGGTGCCGCCCACGACGGCGGCCGTCGTGCGCTACGTGCTCGCGCGCTCCATCACCGACCTGATCAAAGAGGGCGAGAAGAACTTCCCGGACCTGCACGCGCAGCTCCTCAAGGACGGCGTCGTCCTGCCCGACACCGAGGGGTCGGGCTACGACGACGAGTATATGTGGCGCGGCGAGGGCGGCTACTACGGCTCCTCCACGACGCCGAACTACCGCGAGGTCTACAAGCTCGGTCACCTGCGCGCGCTGCAGGCCGATCTGGCCGCGCAGGCGCAGGCGTTCCATTCCGACGACGCGGCGAAGGCCTTGGCCGCGGCGGAGTTCGTCGACCGCGCGCAGGCCGCGCTGAAGCCCGCGCTGTCGGCCGGGAAGCGCGCGGGCATGCTCGAGGGCGACACCGCGCCCGAGAAGCTGGCCGACGAGCTGCTGCCCCTTCTGAAGGACGGCTCCAAGGCGTTCACCGGGTCCGACTTCCTGACCCTCCTGCGCGCGCAGGGCTTGGCGCCCGCGCTCGGCGACCCTGCGAGCGACCTCGCCTATCCCGAGACGATCGACGCGGCCCAGCTCGCGAAGCTGCGCGGCGTGTTCGCGGACATGGCCAAGACCGGCAAGCTTTTCGGGGCGGCCCGCGACCTGACCTGGTCCGAGAAGCAGTTCGTCGCGCGCGGTCTCGACGGCGTCGACGCGGCGATCCGCGAGCGGAACCCGGCCGCGGCGCCGGCGCCCGCGGCGGACGACTTCGAGCGCGCCGATCAAGACGGCGTCGCGGCCGCGCGTTTGGCTCAGCTCGTCGCGGCGCACGCGTCGGACGGCGCCGCCTTGCTCGACCTCGAGAAGCGCCTGCTCGCGCGCTTGGGCGGGCCGAAGGGGGCGACGCTGTCCGCCGACGACCTCAAGCAGGCGCTGCCGCCGCTGCTCAAGGGTCTCCAGGACGCCGGCAAGGGCGACGAGGGCTGGGCGCTGATCGAGAAGGCGCTCGACGAAAGCCGCCTGCCGTCGGCCGCGAAGGAGGCGCTGCGCCCGCAGTCGTTCGAGGCGCTGAAGTCGCTCGCCGACGAGCTGACGAAGGGCTTCGGCGACGAGCGCATGGACCAGCGCTTGATCGAGGCCGACATCAAGAACACCGGTTACGAGTGGCGCGCGGAGTTCACCCTGCGAAATTACGACGCGCTGGCGCGCATCTCCCGCGACGCGGCCGCCGAGGCCGCGAAAAACGCCGGAGGCCTGAACGCCTATCAAGCGGATCTCTCCGCCCGCATCGCGCGCGAGATTCCCGCGATGAAGGCCGTCGCGGCGAAGCTCGGAGTGCCTGCGGGAGACGCCGGGGAGGTCGACCGCGACAACCTCTACAAGTCCCTGGGCCTCCTCTACACGGCGCTGCCCGGCACGGAGTTCTACGACGTGATGGTGCAGAAGGGCTTGGCGGTCGCCGGCGGCTACGACCGCGCGAAGTCGTGGCCCGATTACACGACGCCGCAGCTCCAGTCCCTGCGCGCGCAGCTCCAGGCCGTGCTCGACAGCGGCAAGTGGCGCGGCAAGTCCGGCGACGGGGATTTGAGCGACGACGAGAAGTTCGACCTGCGCCTCGCGATCAAGTCCGCGGACGCGCTGCTCGCCGCGCGGGCCAAGGCGGGATCGACAGCGGTGCACGGTTTAATGCCGCTCGGCGCTCTCCTGGCCGGCTCGGCGTTCACGCCCTGGATCTGGGCGGCCGTCGCCGCCGCGGTCGCGACGTGGCTGATCTGGAAGTACGCGTTCCGCGCGGCGCCGAACGCGCGCGCCGACGAGGAGGCGCGCGAGGCGTCCGTCGAGGCGCGCCGCTCGCGCATCGCGTTCGCGGCCCAGCGCCTGGCCAACTCCGTCGTCGGCGGCGCCTTCCGCTCGCGCTTCATCGGCGCGGGCGGCAGCGAATTCGCCGAGGCCCGGCCCTACCAGAACGAGGACTACCGCGAGATCGACTGGAAGACCTCGGCCAAGAAGGGCGAGACCTACGCGAAGAAGTTCGAGCTGGACCGCGACATGCCGCTGATCCTCCTCGTCGACGTGAGCCGCTCCGGCCGCCTCGGCACGCACGGCGCCGACAAGCGCACGGTGATCGAGGACGTCGCCGCCACGCTGGCGCTGGCCGCGGCGCGCACGAACGTCCGCGTCGGCGCGGTGCTGTTCAGCGACCGCGTCGAGGCGGTGATCCCGGCGCGCGGAGGACTCGCGCACGCGTCCGCGCTGATCGACGCTTTGATGAACGCGCGGCCCGCCGGCGCGGCGACCGACTTGAAGCCCGCGCTCGAGCAGATCGCGGGCCTGACCAAGTCGCGCGCCATGGTCGCCGTGGTCTCGGATTTCCTCGCTCCCGATTTCAAGGACGCGCTCGCCGGCGTCGCCGCGCGCCACGACCTGCGCGCGATCCGCGTCGTCGACCCGTCCGAGACGCGGCCGCTGCCGGACGTCGCCCTGCTGCCTCTCGTCGACGCGGAGAGCGGCGCGCGGCGCACGCTCGACACCGGAAGCAAGAAGGTCCGCGCCGACGCGGCGACCGCGATCGCCCGCCGCGAGGCGAAGCTCGAGGAAGACCTGCGCGCGGCCCGCGCCCGCCCCATCGTTCTTTCGACCGAGGGAGACCCCCTCGAGACGCTCGCCGCGCATTTCGATCCCAAAGGACGCAACGCCGCTCCGTAGGAGTCAAGAACATTATGAAGAAATCCCTCGCCGTGAAATCTCTCTGCGCCGGACTCGGCGCCCTGCTCCTCGCGGGCCCCGCGGCCGCGCAGGAAATCGCGGCCCCCTCGATGCGCGCGTCGCTCGGCGCTCTCTCCGCCGCGTCGGTCGTCGCCCCTCCGGCGGCGCTGCCGTCGGCCGCGGCGTTGAGCGCCGGAGCTCCGGCGCTTTCCGCGCCCGCGCTGTCCCCGTCGGCGCTCTTCGCGGCGCCGGCCGCCCTCGCGGCGGCCCCGGTCGCGGCGGCGGCGTCCGCCGTTTCGGCGCCGGCCGCTTCGGCGCCCGTCGCTTCGCCCGCGTCCGCGGTCGCGGCCGCCGCTCCGGCGGCGCCGGCGTTCGCGTCGTCCGCTGAGGGATTCGTTTCCGCTCCGGCGGGCGATAGTTCCGCGACGAAAGCCGCCGGCGACGCGCGTTTCGACGGCGCGCGCGCCCCGGCCTCCGCGCCGGTCGTCGCGGGTCTCGTGAACTTTTCCGAGGGCGCGACGCCGGAGCTGATCCGGCGCGCGGCCGAGAAAGCGGAGCTGGTCCGGCGCCTGCGCGCGGAGATCGGCAAGGTCATCGTCGGCCAGCAGGAGATGGTCGACTCGATCATCATGGCGCTGATCTCGTCCGAGCACGTTCTGCTCGAGGGCGTGCCGGGCGTGGCGAAGACGCAGGCGGTCAAGGCGGCGGCGGACGCCGTCTCCGGCGACTTCAAGCGCATCCAGGGAACGCCGGACAAGCTGCCGTCCGACATCATCGGCGCGGAAATCCTGCAGGACGACCCCGAGCGGCCCGGCTTCAAGGTCATTCAAGTCCAGTTCGGGCCGGTGTTCACGAACATCCTGCTCGTCGACGAGATCAACCGCATGATGCCGAAGACGCAGTCGGCCCTGCTCGAGGCGATGGCCGAGGGCCAGGTCACGATCGGCACCAAGACCTACAAGCTGTCCAAGCCCTTCCTGGTGATCGCGACGCAGAACCCGATCGAGCAGGAGGGCACGTACCGCCTTCCCGAGGCGCAGCAGGATCGCTTCATGCTGAAGACCACGGTGCCGCTGCCCTCGACGCAGGAGCTCCTCGAAATCATGGAGCGCTTCTCGAGCAAGGACAACCAGCCGAAGGCGGACAAGGTCCACAGTCTCGAGGAGCTCGACGAGATCCGCCGCATCGCGGACAAGGTCTACGTCGCCCCGTCGCTGAAGGCCTACATCGCCGACATCGTCGAGGCCACGAGCCAGCCCGCGAAGTACGGCATCGCCCTCGCGCCGGGCGCGATCGAGAAGGACGGCGGCGCGGGTCCCCGCGCGGCGATCTACCTGCTGAAGGCCGCGCGCGTCCACGCGCTGATGGAAGGCCGCGCCTGGGTCGGTCCGGGAGACATCTCGGCCGTGGCGCACCGCATCCTGCGCCACCGCATCACGCTGGGTTTCTCCGCGCCGCGCGACCTGACGAGCGACAAGGTCGTCGACGCGGTGCTGAAGTCCGTGCCGGTTCCCGTGCGTTGACGCGCGAATCGATCGACGAGGAATTGAAACGATGAAACTCTCGCGTCCGTCCTTCTCCGTCGTCCTTTGCGCCGCCCTCGTGGGCGGCTTGATTCCCCCGGGGGCCGCGCGCGCGGCCGGCGGCGTGCTCGCCGCCCCGGCGCTCGAGGCCGGAGTCGGCGTCGCCGCGCCCGGAGCCGGCGCGGCCGCGACGTTCGCCGCGCCCGCCCAAATCAACATCGGCGCGACGCTGCTTCCGGTCGCGCCGCTCGGCGGCGCGTCCGCGCTCTCCGCCCCCGCGTGGGCCGGCGCGGCGTCCGTCGCGCCGGCGGCGGCCGCGCCCGCGCTCTCCGCGCCCGCGGCGGAGCCTTCCGCCGTCTCGCCCGTCGCGGCCGGCGCAGCGGCCGTGCCGTTCCTCTCCGCTCCGGCGGCCGAGCCTTCCGCCGCGCCGAGCGCCCCCGCGGCCGACGCGCCGCGCTCTTGGCTTTCCCGCGCCGCCGGGCTGTTCTCGCGCCGCGCCGCGCCCGCGTCGGCGCCCGCGTCCGTGGACGACGCGAAGGTCTCGTCCGACCGCCTGTTCGACGGCGCGACGGCCGCGAGCGCGCCCGACGCCGCGGCTCTCGCCGCGCCGCAGGGCCCGCTGACGCGCCTCAACGCGGGCCTGCGCCGCTTCGCCGCGCGCCGCGTCGCGGCGTATCAGGCCAAGCGCGCCGTCGCGCACGACGACTTCGGCGGCCCGAAGTCCGACGGTCCCATGACCTTCGGCGCGAAGGTCGCGTACGGCCTCAAGTGGGGCCTCAATCTGGTCGGACTCAGCGCGCTCATCGATTTCACGCTCGCGCCGCTGCTGGCGCGCATCAACTGGCCGACCTTGCTGTCTACGTCGACGCTCGACCATCTCGGTCGCGTCGAGCTGCTCATTAAGTACGGTCCCAGCACGATCAGCGCGGCGCTGACTCATGCTCCGCTCTCGTTCCTCGGTCTCGCCGTGCCGCTGTCGACGGCGTCAGAGGAGCTCACCTATCGCTTCTTCGGCTTCGGCCTCACGTTCGCCCTGCTCGCCGCGGCCAAGCCCGCCGCGGCCTTTGTCGCGACGGCGCTCGACTCGGTCCCCGACGCGGCCGGACTGCGTTCGAAGGTCCAGCGCGCTCTGCTCCTGATCGGCCGCGCCGCGGCGTACTATGCGTTCCCCATCGCGGCGCTGAGCTCGTCGGTCCGCTTCGCGATCGCGCACTTCGCGCATTGGGGAATCGACCCGACGGTCTTCGCCTTGAACGTGGTCGCCGGCTGGGTGCTCGCGCGCGTCGCGTACAAGACGCGCGGCCTGACGGCCCCGTTCGTCGCTCACCTGTCCTTCAACTTCGCGATGCTCGGGACGGCGATCCTCGGCGCGACGTTCGGCCTTCCGCTGGCGGCGTCGGTCTACGCCGTGCTCGCGTCGATCGTCGGCGTCGCGGCGCTCTGGTACAACTGGCGCGCGGCGCGCAAGGAGCGCGCGCTGTCGCTCAAGAATCTCGCAGGCGCGAAGAACCTCGTCGTTGCGGGCTTGATCGCGTCCGGCTTGCTCGGCGCTCTGGGCGGCGGATCGTCGCACGGCTCATTTTCGGCGTCGGGCGCGGCTTCGCGGAACGCGGGGCTGGCGGAATATCTGGCCGCCGCGCCGGCGCCGGCGGCGTCCACCGTGGGAGGCGAGGCCCCGGCGGCCGCCGCTCCGGCGGCGCCCGCCGCGGACGCACCGTCGCCCTTCAAGACCGACGCGGACATGGTCGCGAGCGTGAAGCCGTCGGTCGTGGAGATCATCGTCAAGATGTCGGGCGGCATGGCGATCGGCTCCGGCGTCATCGTCTCGCCGACGGGCCTGCTCGTGACCAACGGCCACGTCGTCGGCGACAAGGCGGTCGGAGAGATCGTCGAGGTCAAGCTCTCCAACGACCAGGTCCTTCCCGCGAAGATCATGGCCGTCAATCACAACCGCGACATCGCGATCCTGCGCCTGCCCAATCAGAGGGGGGGCAAGGCGTGGCCCTACTCGACGTTCGCCAAAGGCGCGCCGCGCGAGGGCGATCCTCTGCTCGCCATGGGCCACCCGCTGGGCCTGCCGTTCACCGTCACCAAGGGCGTCCTGAGCGGCCTCGGTGATCGCGGCAACATGTTCGTCCAGTACCTGCAGACCGACGCCTCGATCAACCACGGCAACTCGGGCGGTCCGATCTACAATACTCGCGGCGAAGTCGTCGGCATCAACACGATGATCGCGGGCAAGGAAGGCTCCATCGGCATCGGCTTCTCGATCACCGCGCCGAACGTCGTGCAGGCGCTCGAGCAGTACGCGGCCACCGGCGGCATCGCGACGGCGGCGCTGGGCGTGATCGTTGACTTGTCGGGCCCCGACCAGCCCGACGCGGGCGTCGCCGTGGAGTTCGTGCGCGCGGGGTCGGCGGCCGCGAAGGCCGGACTGCTTCCCGGCGACCTCATCGTCGGGGTCGGCGAAGACAAAATCGCCGTCGGCGGCGAGAAAGCGGTCCATTCCCTGGCCGCGGCCCTGGCCCAGGCCAAGCCCGGCGACGTTCTCGAACTCTCGGTCCTGCGCGGCGACGCCGACAAGCCGCGCGTCGTCCAGGTGAAGCTCGACGCGCGCGCGACTTCCGAAGAGACCTCGATGGCGCACGGCTTCGACGGCGGCGGCGAGGAGCCTTAAGCCGCCGCAGGGTCGTCGGGCCCGGCTCTTGCTGGGCCTCCCGGCCCCCGATCGTCGGCCCTTCCGGCCCGAGAAGGGGAGCCCCTGCATTGGTAGTATGAGCTTATGAAGATGACTTTCCCGCTCCTCGGGCTGGTCCTTGCCGCGTCGACGGCGCTCGCTCAGAGCGCCCCGCAGGCGTGGCAGCGCCTGGACGGTCAGCACAGCGCGATCACCGACCCGCTCGCCGTGGCCGTGCAGGACGCGCAGGAGTGGGGCAAGCTGTGGCGCGAGCACGACCCTTCCGCGCCGGTGCCGCCCGTCGATTTCACGTGCGAGAACGTCGTCGCCGTCTTCCTGGGCGAGAAACGCACGGCGGGCGTGCGGGTGGATATCGTCGTGCGCAAGGATCCGCGCGACGCGTCGCGTCTGAACGTCTTCTACCGCGAGATCGACGGCAAGAAAGGCTTCGCGGCCGACGTGATCAGCCAGCCCTACGCGATCGTCAAGGTGCCGCGCGCGCAGACGATCAACGTCGAGGCTGATGCGCCGTACTCGATTCCCGAGCGCCGGCCCGGCCGCGTCGTCGACGCGGGCCGCATCCCCGCGCTCGCGGGCGCCGCGGCCGCGAACCCTTCCTTCGACGGACGCTGACTAAAAGTCGAAGGCCGCCGCCTCCTGGGCGACGCCGTTGCAGCGCGCGCCGTTGGCGTCCGTCATCGCGGTGCGCATGTAGCCGTTCTCGCCCCACGACGGGCCCCAGCTGTTGCGCAGGATCCAAACGCCCTTGCCCGGAGGCAGGTTGCCGTTCGCGTCGAAGGCCGCGCCCTGATTGTCCCAGCCGACGATGTTGATCATGTGGTCGAGCGGGGCCCCGGCGACGCAGCCGTCGTAGACGCCGCCCGCGTACTTCTCCCAGTCGCCCGCGCCCGCCGCGACCGCGATGGAGACCGGCTTGCCGGACGTCGCGATCTCGGTCTCGATGTCGAGCGCGCTCGGGCCGTGGGTCTGGTCGCCGATCATGTGCCAGGAGGAGATGCTGGAGTTCGGGGCGGCCTTGAGGCGCGCGGAGCACTTGCCGGAGCCGGCGCTGTACTCGCACTTGTCCCAGAGCGGCTCGCCCTTCGGCGCCACGAGATTGTCGGCCGCGTCGAAGTCGCCGCCGTTGCAGCCGTCGGCCTCCTTCGCGTGCTCGATGAGCCACTCCTGAGAGAGCCGGCCCGGATCGCTGCCGCCGATCGCGTGGCCGTCGCGGTTCGTGGCGGTGAGGCTGAACGCCCAGCAGCCGCCGCACTGGCCCTGGTCCTCGATCTGGGTCAGCTGCGGGCGCAGGTCGAGGGTGTTCGGGATCGCCTGCGTCAGGTGGATGCCGGGCCCGTCGTGCTTGCGGTAGTCGCGCGGGCGGCCTCTGTGGTGGTGAAATCCTTTGGGGTGGATGCTCTTGTCGCCGGAAATCGAGTAGGTCCGGAACTCCTTGCGCGGCGCGGCATCGGGACTCCGCGAAAGCGCCTGCGCGGCGCCGACCGGCCCGCTGATGTCGAGACCCTGATCCAAGTCGGTTTTTTCCTGCGCCGCCGCCTGCGCGCCCAAGAGCGCCGTCCCGGCGACGATTGCGACGAGCCATCTGCTGATCATTCCGCTGTCCTCCCTATTTCGCCTCGCCCAAGAAGAAAGGGAGCGGGCTGAACGAGCCGGCTCCCCTGGGTGCTCCGGATTAAGGTCCGGAAGGTGGATGCTCCCCGGCCGATTCCGGGGACTACAAGGTCTTGAACGGAGGATGAGGCATTTGGGCCCAGTCCGCGAGAGTCGAAGGGCCCAGAATAAAATAGGTCTAAAGACCTATGCGGTCGAACGCAGACGCTGGGTGTCTTTGCGGTTCGATCTCTTTCTAGGGGTACTGCTCGGCGTCCTGGCGGGCGCGGGCGCGCATCGCCTCCACCCAGACGCGCGAGTGCTGGCCGAGGCGATTCGGGTAGAAGATGTCGGCCGCGTGCTGGCCGGCGGCGTCGTGATCGTTGACCTCGATCACGTAGGGAACCATATGCCCGTCCTCGAGCTGGTACATGAGGTCGAGGCCGATCATGTCGGTCTGGTCCCGGCGCGGATCGCCGTCCTCGCGCGCGAGAGTCTTCTCGTTGGCGGCGATGGCCTTCAGGGCGCGCTCGCCGATCACGCGGCGCTCCTGCATCAAGGCGTCGACGTCGGCCTGCGTGGTCAGGGCGCCGTGCTGGGCGATCAGCGCCTCGCGAATGATCTCGAAAGTGACGACGGAGGCCGCGTCGCGCGGGTCCTTGGGCTGGCTGCTCGTCGGCATGCCCCAGGTGCCGGCGCGGAAGAAGCCGGTCGGGACGGTGTGCGGCTTGTCGTGCGCGTCGCGCACGACCCAAACGCGCTCGTTGTAGTCCTTCTTCTCGTGGGGCGAGGCCGTCGCGATCTCGTCGGGGCGCAGGATTTCGTAGCCGAACTTCTTCTTGTCCTGGTAGACGAACGGCGCGCCCTCCTTGTAGGCCGTCAGGCGGAAATAGACGGGCGGCGGCGAGAGCCGCTGCTCGAGCAGCACGACGCCCGCGGAGTCCATGTGCTCGTGATGCGACAACGTGCGCACGTAGGCGGCGATCGCGTCGACCTGATCGCGCGGGAAGAAGCGCACGCCCTCGCCGGAGTGGAAGCGCGGTCCGGAGGGCTTGACGACGACTTCGGGACCCTTGAAGCTCGAAAGAAAATCGACGACGGCGGCGCGGATCTCGGCGTCGGAGGCGGGGATGGGGCCGGCCTTCACGCGCGTCGAGGTCGGGATCGCGCCGCGCTTCAGGAACGGATGGTCGGGCAGGAGGAAGGCGCGCGTCGCGGGCACGCGCGCGTTCTCGGCGGAGAGCAGAAGGCGCGTCCAGAGCTTGTCGTTCGTGATCTTCTCCAGGCGCGTCGAGCTCGACATGGGCGTCGCGAGGTTCTTCTCGAGCGGCACGCCGGAGTCGGTGTCGAACGCGCCGAGGGTGAGCAGATTGCCGAAGTAGTTCGTGCGGCGCGGGTGCTTGTAGGTGACGACGACGGCCGTCTTCCCGTCCTTCTCGAAGTAGACGCCCTTGGTCACATAGATGCGATTGGTCCCGTCCGCCTGCGGCACCTGGATGAACCACGACGGATCGAGCACGTACTGCACGTTGCCCGGGTCTTGGCGGCCGCCCTCGCGGAAGATCGCGAGCTTCCAGATCGACGGAAGCCCGGCCCACGCGACGAGGGGGGCGTCGACCGGCTCTTCGACGAACTTCTCTTCATACGGAGGAAGGTCCATCGTCTTGAGTGCGCTGGCGAGCATCCCGAGCGCCTCGGCTTCCTCGCCGGGCTTCGAATGATGGATCTGCTGGCTCGGCGACAGGCGCCAAGAGCTGGGCAGCGCGGCCGCGCCGCGCGACTCGCCGCCGAGGACGGCGGGCGCCGCCGCGTCCGAGGCGCCCGACGCCGCGCCGTCGAAGAGCGACGCGATGCGCGAGATCTGCGCGGAGTCCGCGGGATCGGCGGCCGGCCCCGCGTTGAGAAGCGCGCGCACGCCGTCGCCGCGGGCCGAGGTCAGGATGCGCACGGCCTCGGGACCGAGCACGCGGGAGAGTTCATCGGCGTGCCGGCTCACGAGATCGGGCGAGGAGAGCAGGCCGCGCGCGATCGCCGCGGCCTCCGGGGAGATCGCGCTCGCCGCGACCGCGGCGGGAGCCGCCGCGACCGGAGCGGCGGAGGGGGCGACCGCGCTCGGCGCGGCGCCGACCGCGGCCGCGGGCAAGCTCGGGACTCCGAGCGCCGCGGCGGGCGCCGCGGCCGACAACGACGGGGACGCGGCGAGCTGAAGCTGGGAGATCACCTGGGCGCGCAGGCCGGGCTGGGCCGCGAGCAGGCCGGACACCGGCAGGGAGATCGGAGCCGAAGCGCCGGCGGCCTCGATGATCTCGGCCGCGGACGCGGGAGCGCCCGAGACGAGCAGGGCCGCCAAGCTGAGCACGACGAGCTTCTTCATGATTAGAGTGTACGGAGATCGCGAAAGGCGCACGAGGGTCGAAGGGCCCAGCGCCGCAAGGACCCCTTGGCCGGCGGCCTACGAAAGTCTAGCCCCGCAACGCCGAATCCGCAAGACTTGAGGCGCTTATTTGCGCCCGGGGCCGATGAGCTGGAAATGCGTGATGCGCATGTCCTCGTCGGCCTTGATCTCGCGCGCGTTGGCGAAGCGCGCGGCCTCGCGCAGCGCGGCCAGGCTCGCGTAGCCGCAGTCGCGCGCGAGCTCCTCGGTGAATGCGCCCATCTTGCGCAGCTCGATGCGCACGATATAGATCGTGCCGTACGACTTGCCGCGCTTGTCCGTCAGGATCATGCGGTCGCCGGCCAGGATGTCGGCGTCCTCCATCTCGTAGGCGAGGCTGGCGGTGGCCGTCTTCTCGAGGTCGAGTATCTGCGCGATGACGCGCTCGCCGTGGCCGCCGTCGCCGTACCAGCCGAGCGTCATGCGCTTGATCTTCTCGGCCATGGCCGCTACTGCTTTCCGGCGGGGATCGTCCTTCGCGTCAGCCTTACGCCGCCGCCCGCGAGCGTCGCGGAGACGATCTCCGGAGTCTTGAACGGGCTCCAGCCGGTCGCGTCGAGCTCTTCGCTCGCGAGGATCACGCGCTCGCCGCGCCGCGACAGCGACATGCGGCCCCACTGGCGCTTCGGGTTGAACAGGCTGATCTTCGGATGCTGGTCGGGGAAGTAGCACAGCGCGTGCAGGGAGCGGCCGTCGCTCACCAAGGTGTTCAGGCCCAAGCACGGCGCGCGGCGCTTGCCGCGGCGGGACTTCGGGAGATAGCGCCACAAGGTCCACAGCTCATCGACGCAGGCCTGCAGCGCCCGCGGGATGTCGCGGTACATGTCGTAGAACTTCACGAACTGCCAGAAGTAGATCTCGCTGTCGTTGCTGCCGCGCAGTCGCTCCTTGTAAGGGCCGAGAAATTTGAGCACTTCCTTCGGGATCAGCACGGTGCCGTTGTGAGCGAAGACGAAGCGGCCGTCGGTGAAGGGCTGCGCGTTCTCCGCGCGCATCAACTCGCGCCGCGAAAGTCCCATCGGGTTCGAGGCCGCGCGCAGGTGGCCGATGATCACGCGCGAGCGGATCTGCTCCGCCAGGCGCTTGAAGCGCGGCGCCTCGTCGAACGCCGCCCTCGGGCTCTTGACGAGCCGCGCGCCGGAGCCGTCGAACCAGCCGAAGCCCCAGCCGTCCTGCTGGAAATCGCGCGGCCGGTAGTTCGCCTGGCGCAGGAGCGAGCGTTCGCTCTCCGCGAGATAGTCCGAGGCCGTTCGCGGCACGGCGCTGATCTGAGCGTAGAGCCTGCACATATATTAGGAAGCCCGATCATTATACCCGTTCCGCGCCCGCGCGGCGGATGGGTCCTTGGACCCAGAAAAAAATCTTCCAAAGGACTTTTTGGGGTGCACCCGAGGACCCCTACCGGAATTGACGAAGATCAACAATAATAAGGGGGATGAACGCGATTCGCCTCCGTGCGGCCTTGGCGGCTCTGCTCTGCGCGACGCCGGCTTTTTCGGGCGACGTCGTCGGTTTGGGCGAGAGCGCGCACGTGTCCGCGCCGGTCGCGCCGGCGGTCGTTTCGAGCATGCCGCAGTTCAACGCCTGGCTCGTCTCCGCGAATTCGGGCCTGAACTTGGCCCCGACCGATCTGGCCGCGATCAGCTACGCGGCGCGTCCCGCTCTCGCGGCCGCGCCGGTCGGCGCCGCCGTGCAGTTCAACGCCGCGTCGGGTCAGATCGTCATCACGCCACAGGCCGCGACCGCGGCCGGCGTTCCGGCCGATGCGGCCGCGCCGGCGCCGCTCGCTCCCGCCGCGGCGCCGACGGCGGCGGCCGCGTCCGCCGCGCCCGGCGGCGCCGTCGTGATCCCGCTCTCCTCTCTGCCGCATCTGCGCGAGAACCTCGCGAACTCCGGCGCGCAGGCGCAGGCCTGGATGGAGGCGCTGAAGAACGCGAGCGATCCGCAGTCCGTCGTGGCCTCGCTCGACCGCTACTTCGACGGCTCCTCCCTGCTCGATCCGCGCGTCCACACCTTGAACGTGCTGTCGGGCCAGCTGCCGGAGAGCGTGCGCACGCCCTACGACGAATCCGCGGCGGCCCGCCAGCGCGCCGCCCTGCTCGATTGGCAGCACAGCCCGGCCAAGACCTACGTGCTCGTGAACTCCTACTCCTTCAAGGACGACGGGACCCCGGGCCTCAATTACTACGACATGCGCAGCCTCGCGCAGATCTTGTGGGCGGCGGCGCCGGGGACGAACGTGATCTTCGTGACGGCGCTGCCCATCGACGAGGCGATGATCGACCACGTTCTGCGCGGACATCCGAACGCCGCCGAGATGCGCCAACGCATTCACTTCGTCGCGCTCGGCGACTCCGGCACCGATTTCCTTTCGCAGAAGCTGCTGGACCCGAAGCATACCGGCAAGCTCGCCGAGATTCGCGGCCTCATCGACAAGATCGGCGCGCCCGCGGTGCTGTACCCGTACATGGGCGGACCTTACGAATGGCAGATCGCGCGCGAGCTCGGCATCCCGGACTCGGTGTACGCCGCGCACCCGTCCACGATCTATTGGGGCACGAAGAGCGGCGGCCGCAAGGTCTTCAAGGCCGCGATGAAGCGCTACGCCGGCACGGCGAAAGTGCGCCTGAAGCTCTCCGACGGCGCCGAGGACCTCTACGATCTGGAGTCGACGGCCGAGGCGCTCGAGGCCCTGCAGACGCGCCATCCCGAGATCGTGAAGGTCGCGGTCAAGCTGAACCTGGGCTCCTCGGGCGAAGGCAACATTTTCCCGGACGTGAAGGGCTGGCCCGCGCTGACGCCGGCCGCTCGGCTCAAGGCGCTGCGCGACAAGCTCGAGGGCGCGAAGGTCGGCATCCCGGACGACAACGGCCGCATCGATTCGTTCGCCTCGATCCTGAAGAACGAGGGCGCGGCCCTCGAGGAGTTCATCCCGGGCATCGACCGCGCGACCTTCCCGTCGGTCCAGTCCGAGATCCGCCCCGACGGCAGCGTGCGCATCCTCTCCTCTCACGAGCAGATCCTCGTCGACCGCAACACCTACGTCGGCGCGACGCTGTCCGCCGACGCGGCCTACCGCAAAGTGCTCGAGCGCGCGGCCTACGAGGTCGCCGTCGAGCTCGCCAAGCGCGGCGTCGTCGGCCGCCTCGGCACCGATTTCGCGGCGATCAAGCAGGCCGACGGCGGCTACGACGTCTACTACATCGAGAACAACATCCGCTTGACCGGCACCACGCACCCGCTCGTGGCCGCGGCCGGCCTGACCGGCGGCGAATACGACAAGGACAAGGGCGCGATCCACGCCGAAGGCCGGCGCGCGCCGGTCCGCTACAAGAGCATGGACCACGACGTGCGGCCGAACCTCGTCGGCCTCGGCGTCGACGATTTCCTGTCCCACTTCGACAAGCCCGAGAACGGCGACATCGTCTTCGACGCGCAGAAGCGCAGCGGCGTGCTCTTCCACCTGGTCCCCGCGATCAAGGCGGCGGGGAACGTCGGCTACACGATCATCGCCGAGAGCGCGCGCGCGATCGCGGCCATTCAGGACCGGCTCACGCAGAGCCTCAACCGCCTCGAGCTCGAGTACATCTCGGGCCGCTCGCTCGAAGGCATGACGTACCGTTCGGTGCCCACCGACCTGCGCCACGATCTCGAGGAGACCGCCGGACACGCGAAGACGGTGAAGAGCTTCCGCTCCTTCCTGGACGCGCACCCGGAAGATCTCTACCGCCGCGGCAGCTCCTCGGGCATCGTGTTCCACCCGGCGGGCTACACCGTCGTCGGCCGCACCGACGCGGAGCTCGAGGATCTCGACGCGAAGGCGCGCAGCCTGCTGAGCCGCTTCGCCGAGTCCCTGATCCCCTCTGTGACGCAAGGCCCCGCGCCGAAGACCGGGGCCTAACGACGGTGTAGGTCTTCCGACACCTGGCGAGAAACAACGTCTTCCCTTATACTGACGACATGACGGTGAAACGGATCCTGGCGGCATTCTTGGGCGCGGCGCTGTTCCTTCAAGCGCCCGGCCTCCCGTGCTATCGGGCGCTGGCCGCCGACGTCGTCGCGCCCGACGCGGGCGGCGTCGCTCCCGTCACGCCGAGCGTCTCGGCTGTTCCCGCGGGCGGCCTCGCGTCGCCGACCGCGCTGGGCACGTCGCTGACGGCGACGGCGCTCTCAGCGCCGTCGGCCAGTCTCTCCGCCTCCGCCGCTTTGCCTCAGGCCGCCGTCGCGTCGGCCTCGCCGATTTCCGTCGCGGGCGCGCTCGCCCCGTCCGCCGTCTCCGCCTTGTCCGTGTCCGCTCCGGCCGCCGAGCCAAGGGCCGCGTCCGTCTCGGGCGTTCCGCAGGCCGCCGCGCCGGCGTCCGCGCCCGCGAGCGCCGCTGACGCCGCCGCCCCCGCAGCCTCGACCTCCGCGAACGTCAAGGCGCTGAGCCGCAACGCCGCGGTGCGGGCGGCGGTCGACACCGGCCGCGCGGCGGGCCAGGGCGCGGCGCTGCAGAAGATCTACGACGGCGTGGGCACGAAGGGCGCGGACCGCGCGGTGTTCGCGAACGCGACGGGCCCCGTGTTCTCGGTCAATTACCAGCCCGGCCAGCGCCTCGCGCGCCCGACGCCGCGCCAGGACGACGGCCGCACGCCCGTGCACCTGCTCGTCGGCAGCGGCAGCCTGTACGGGCGCTCCTGGTCGCGCGAGTGGGCGAAGAACGCGATCGAGGAGATTTCCGGCAAGGAGATTCCGGGCCTGAAGCACGTCGTCATCGACGACGAGCGCTTCCGGCCGACCGACGGCAGCCATTTCATCGCGGCCGATCTGCTGGACATGAGCGAGGCCAACAAGCAGGACGTCGCGCAGAAGGTCCTCTCCTATCTCGAAAAGAACGGCATGGTCGCCGTCGGCGCCAACACCTTGGTGCAGGGCTACATCCGCATGGCACCCGTCATTCAGGAGGCGGTGCGCCAGGCCAACAATCCCTCGATCCTCGTCAATCCCGCCGCCGCCGCCGAGGCGACCGTCGACAAGCTCGCCACGCGCACGATCGTCGGCGAGCAGGTCGACAGCCTCAAGTGGCCGGCGATCTCTCCGGGCGCGGTCGACGATCCGCAGATCGAGGAGAAGGCGGTCCAAGCTTTCCGCGAGGTGAAGAAGAAGACGCCCTCGGGCAAGGTCGTCTTGAAGCTCGTCACCGGCGCCGGCAAGGCCGGACTGCGCGCCGGCGGCATCGCGACCGAAGAGGAGATGCGCGAGTCCGTGCGCGGCGTGGTCAAGGAGCTCAAGGAATACTGGGGCAAGAACGCCGACCTGCGCGACATTTACGTCGAGTCGGACAAGAACGGCGCGCCGCGCCTGCTGATCGAGGGCATGATCGATCGTCTGGCCGAGGTCGACGTCGAGCTGTCGATCAGCGTCGCGCTCGACGGCACGCTCGACGTGCAGGGCTTCATCATCGGCAACCCGAACCCCGGGGACAAGGAGAAGGGCTACCTGTTCGGCATGAACGGCCTGCTCTCCGCGGAGCTCCAGCGCGCGCTGATCCTGTCTTCGATCGAGGCCGTCGCCGCCACGTGGGGCCGCTTCGCGGGCCTGCCCTTCGGCAACTTCCACGTCGAGATGATCCTGCGCGGCGATCCGTCCGACCCCAAGCCCGCGCTCGTCGAGATCAACGGCACGCGCCCGATCGGCGGCAACGGCGTGCGCTTCGCGCGCGAGTGGCACTCCGACATCGACCTGATCCGCAACGGCGTGCGCGCAGCGCTCGGCCTGCCTCAGGAGGCGCCGAGCGCGCAGCCGCAGGACAGCCTGCTCGCGCTCGGCATCACGCCGGCCGTCACCGGCACGGTCACGAAGACCGAATCCGCTCCGGAGCTCACTCCGGCGCGGTTCGCCGATTTCGGCAAGGACGACGCGATCACCAAGAAGGCCGGCGGCCCGGTCTTCATCCAGGCGTCCGAGATCGGCGAGAAGGTCGAGGGCGCCGACTCTCCGCACCCGGGAGGCCTGGGTGCCATGGTCGCGCGCGGCGCGAACGCTCCGGCGGCGGTCAAGAACGTCCTCGCCGGCCTCGACAAGACGAATTACGAGATCACGCAGGAGAACGGCGAGGTCCGCGCCCAAAAAGGGAGCGAGGAGCACTCCGAGGCGGACTACCGCGTCCTGCCCGAGGGCCTGAGCCCGACGGCGAAAGCCGAGCTCGACCGCTACGAGGAAGCCCAGCTGCGCTGGGTCCCGATCTTCAAGGTCTACTACCCTTTGTTCTCCGCGCTGATGAACGCGATGGGCGGCCTCGCCGCGATCGGCATCGGCCGTGTCGGCTACACGCTCGCGCTTTTCGTGTCCACGCCGTTCGCGTCGGTGGTCGCCGCGCATCTTCCGGTGAAGAAGGTCCTCGCCTACACGTGGATGGCGCGCGTCGCGATCTGGGCGGGGCTGGTGCCGCTCGCGGTGCTGACGTTCTCGGCGGGAGCGACCGCGATCCCGCTGTTCGGCGCGGGCTTCACGGGACTCCAGCTCTCGCTGTTCGGCCTGAACTTCCTCGACGGCCTCATGGTTTCCTTCAGCCACACCGTCGACATGGACGCGGGCGGCATGGACGAGGTCGCCAAGCAGAACGGCTTTCGCGACCAGATGACGCCGGAGATCCGCAAGCAGTACGGCGCGCGCTACCTCGCGTGGTCGTCGAAGGCGCAGTACCTGTTCCCGCTCGGCATCGCTTTGGCCGTGACCGCCGCCGCGCACTTCGCGTTCCCGATCAAGTGGGCGTTCCTGGCCGGCATGGCCGCGACGTTCCTGTTCCAGGGCGGCCGCGCGCTCTGGAGCATCAACAAGATGAACTCCGACGTGGCGATGCCGGCGAAGACGGAGCGCGGCTACGTCGGCGAGTTCACCGGCGGCCTGAAGCTCGTCGCTCAAGACAAAAAACTCTTGGGGTTGGTTTCATTGGAGACGCTCGAGCGCTCGATCGGCGACGCGCTGTTCATGGTCGCGTTCCCGATGCTGGGCCTCTTCGCGGTGGCGCCGGCCCTGCACCTCGACGACGCGGGCGCGAACCTCGCTTCCACCATTTTGGTCTCGATCATGAGCTTCGCGGGCATGAAGGCGTCGATCGCGGCGCGCAAGAACTGGAAGGCGCCGGAGAAGGGCGCGCCGGACTACGAGGCCTTCAAGCCGCTGTTCCCGCAGATGCTCTTCGCGGGCGCCACCTTGCTCTCCTTGCCGGTCGCGTACTACCTGATGACCGCGGGCCTGGCCGCCGCGGGCCTCGCGGTCGCGGCGGCGGGCGCCGCGCTGTTCATGACCTTCTTCAAGAAGGCCCAGGTGGGCGCGATGAACATGTTCCAGACCGCGGCCGGCGAGCACGAGGGCAGCACGCGCATCTTCGGCATCGCGAGCGCGGTGTCCATGCTCGGCAGCGGCTTCGTGGTCTGGGCGCTCGAGAGCCTTTTCTCGCACCTGGTGCCGGGCCTCGCCTTCGTCGCCCTCTCGGGCTTCTTCCTCGCGGTCGGCGCGGCCTATTGGCTGATCTGGCCGCGGCTCGCGACGAAGGCCGACGCTCCGGCCCCCGCGGCTCCCGCGCCTTCCGCGCCGGAGAAGAAGGCTTAGTGTCCGACCCGTCCCCGATCCGCACCCACGCGGTCTGCAAGCGTCCGGCCGGGGTCAAGGAGTTCACCGCGCGCGCGGTGGTCGCCGGAATCATCGTCGCGGCCTTCATCGGCGGCGCGTACCCCTACGTGGTCATGAAGATCGGCTACGGTCCGAACACTTCGATCGTGTCGGCGATCTTCGGCTACTTGACGCTGGGCCTCCTTTTTAAGGACTTCAACCGCTGGGAGAACAACCTCGTGCAGACGGCGGGGACTTCCGCGGGCTCGATGGCCTTCCTGTGCGTGATCATGGCCGCCTTCGACATGCTGGCCGCGGATCCGACGCTGAACTTCCATCTCGCGATCACGCCGCTGCAGACCTTCGTCTGGCTGACCTCGGCGGGCGTGCTCGGCGTCCTGCTCGCGGTGCCGATGCGCAAGCACTTCATCGTGGACGAGAAGCTGCCGTACGTCGACGGCATCGCGGTCGCCGAGACCTTGATCGTGCTCGACGCGAAGGACGGCTCGGCGAAGGGGGCCGCGGCCTCGATGGGGATCGGCGCGGCGCTGTCCGCGATCCTGACCGTCTTCCGCGAGGACTCGCGCGTGCTCGCCGACGTCTGGTACCGTATACCCGAGATGCTGCCGTTCGGCGCCGAGGGCCCGAAGCTCAGCGTCGGGATCAACTGGAGCCTGCTGTCCCTGGGCGCCGGCATGCTGATCGGCCTGCGCGTGACCTTGAGCATGCTGCTCGGGACGCTCATCGCTTGGGTGCTGCTGCCGGACCAGCTCGTCGCGCACCACGCGGTCGCCGAGCTCGCGCGCCGCAAGGTGCTGATGTGGGTCATGTGGCCGGGCACGGGTCTGCTGATTTCCGGCGGGCTCACCGCGCTGGCGCTCAAGCGCTCGGCGCTGATGCGCACGTTCACTCAATTTTCGAGGTCGTCCATTCAGGAAGAGGACTTTCCGATGAAGTGGGTGATCGGCGGCAGCGTCGCGGCCGCGTTGGTGCTCGTGGTCAGCCAGAAGGTCATGCTCGGCATTCCCGTCTGGATGACGCTCGCCGCACTGGTGCTCACCTTGCCGCTGATGCTCGTCGGTCTGCGCGTCTTCGGCGAGACGAATTTCCAGCCGATCAGCATCCTGTCCAACATGATGCAGGCCGTCTTCGGACTGCTCGCCCCCGGCAATATCGCCGCGAACATGGTCTCGAGCGGCGTCACGGGCACGATCGGCTCCGAGTCCGAGGGCCTGATGCAGGACTTCAAGACCGGGGACATGATCGACAGCACGCCGCGCTATCTGACCTACATGCAGCTCATCGCCGTGCCCGTCGGCGCGATCGCCGTGTCCTACGCCTATCCGTTGCTGCGCGCGACGTACGGGATCGGCGGCGACCACGGCCTGCAGTCGCCGATCTCCCAGAAGTGGGCCGGCTTCGCCCAACTGCTCTCGAAGGGCGTGGGCGGCCTGCCGCCGGGCGCGCTCGCCGCGATGGGCATCGCGATGGTCGTCGGCGCGATCTTGACCCTGCTCGAGTCGACGAAGCACCGCCCCTACGTGCCGTCGCCGACCGGCATCGGCATCGGCATGCTCGTGCCGGCGAGCCTCATCCTGACCATGGCGCTCGGCGGCCTCGTCGAGTTCGTCTGGAGCCGCTACGACCGCCGCTCCCGCGACAAGTACGTGATCCCGCTCGCCTCCGGCTTCGCCGCCGGCGAGGCCATCGTCGCCGTGATCATCCCGGTGCTCGCGACGATCGGCTGGCTGACCCTCCAACCCTAGTCGTCCCCGGACTCGGGTCGCCTCCGCGGCCGCGCCCCGACGTCCTCCCGTTCGTGAGCCCCGCGCGCTCCTTTTCCCGTCGAGAAATCACGTCTCGTGAGCGATCGTGAGCGCGTCGCGAAAAGCCGAGCCGCCGGACCGCCGCCGCCCGGTAGCATGTTGTCGCCGGTTCGTCCGGCGCAGTCAAACTCGGTGGAGGTTCTCCCATGAAAGTCACGAAGTTCGCCGTCGCGGTGCTGGCGCTCTCGACGTTCGCCGCGCCCGCCGTCCGCGCCCAGTCGCTCCCGGCGTCCGCGCGCGTCCCGGCGGACGTCCGCCCGCAGCCGTTCCCGTATCCGTGCCCGACGTTCCCGCGGCCCACGCCGGGCCCCACTTATCGGCCGACCACGGACTGCGGCCGCAGCGGCCCGATCATTCAGCCGATCCATCCGAACCAGACGCCTCCGGTCTCGGCCGAGCCGTACAACACCGTCGTGAATCGCCGCATCACGCTGATCTCCGACGCGTTCGGCCGCGGCGGCGCCGCGTCGCTGGATGCCCTCTTCAACGGTTCCGCCTCGCGCAGCGGCCCCGTGGACGCGACGCCCGTTCTCGCGGCCGAATCAATGGAGGCAGTTCCCAGGGAAGCAACGCTCTCTGCGCGCCGCGTTATGTTGATGGGGCGGGAAGTCCCCGCGCCCGCTCCGGTCGAGCGGTTCCAGGGTGCTCGTATCGTTCAGGTCCAGTTCAAGCAGGTCGTGCAGGCGGCGGCCGCCGGTGCGGTCGCAACGAAGGTTGTGGAAGCGGCGGCGCAGAAGGCCAATCAGGCGGCGCAGGCCGCGAATCAGGCCGTCAATAACTACGTCAACCGCGATCAGACTAAGGAGTCGATCGAGAAGTACGGCGGCTGCCGGATGAAGGACACCTGTCCGAAGTGAGAGTCGGGAACCGGGGCCCGCGCGGCGGGCCCCGGTTCCGTCTTTCCTTGGAGGATAGAGCGATGATCGTGGAATCGAGTCCGCTGAATATTTTGGATTCACCCGTCTCGGCGAAGAGTGCGCCGAGGCGAAGGATCCCGTCGACGTGGATGCTCTTTTTCTGGGCGCTCGTGCTCTGCGCCGTCGTGGAAAAATCGGTCGTGTTGCCGGCGTTCACGGAATCGACCTGGTCGGCGGAGCTTGCGAGAATGTCTCTCGTTTGCGCGCTGATCGCGGCGCTTCTGCCGATTTATCTGAAGCGCGACGGATTGGACGTTGTCGCGCTCGGCTTCTCGCGTCGGCCGTGGCGTCGCGACGCCGTCTCGGGAGCCGCTCTCGGAGCCGCTCTCTGGGCCGGAAACTGCGTCATTTTTTATCTCATGCAGAAGTCGGTCCTGGGCTCGCCTGAGGTCAACGTCGCCGTGTCGTTGTTCTCGTCGTCCAGGGCGCAGGCCGCGGCGAGAACTCTCTGCATCGTCGTTGTAGGACCCTTGATGGAGGAGATTCTCTTTCGCGCTTGCATCGTGGTCCCGCTGCGCGCTCGATGGGGGCTGGGACCTTGGCGCGATGTCGCGTACGCGCTCATCAGCGGTATTTTCTTCGCGTGCGCCCATTTGGTCGGGCACCCGCTCTATTACGCCGGCTACGTCTTGCTTGGCGTCGCGTTCGCGTGCGTCTATCAGCGCACTGGCTCGCTGAGGACGGTTGTCGTCGCACACGGTTGCATGAACGCGCTGGCGCTAATTTTTGCCGCCCATTGACTGCCCTGCGGCCGCGGGCGCGCAATGGGAAATTGGCTAGAATGCGGCCATGTCACCCGACGGAAAAAAGACCGTCGAGCTGCGCTGGACGAGGGCGGAGCTCGAGCCCGCGTTCGGGCCGCTGCCCAACCGCAAGGCTTGGCATCGGCTCGAGGAGCGGATCTCGAAGCTCAATCAGGACGCGCGGCGGTTCGGCGTGCGCCTGAGCGCGGAGAAGGATCGGGAGTCGGCGGCGCTCACGGCGCGCGACTCCGAATCTCTCGACAAGTTCCGGCGCGGGCTCGACGCGGCGCCGGGGCGGGTGCAGCGCGCGTTCGGACGGCTGATCTCGGCAAGCCTGGCGGACGGGGGGCCGGGCGCGCTCGGCGCGTGCCTGGAGCGACAGCGCGGCGAGGTGGTGCGGCTCGCGCGAGAACCGCTGGGTCTGTTCGCCGAGCTCGCGCCGCTGTCCGGCAGCGTGTTCATCGATCCGCCGTTTCGCGCGCACGGCGCTGCGGCGAAGTCGCGCCGCGCCGTCGAGGAGATTTTATCGGAGCTGGCGGCGCCCGGGGGGCGCTCGTTGATCGTCTACGGGCCTTCGGGCGTGGGCAAGAGCACGCTCATCGGCGAGGCGTTTCGACGCCTGCAGCCCGCGCCCGGCGCCGGCTGGTCCCATCCGATTTTCGTGCCCGCGGCGACGATGCGCAGCTTGCCGAGCGGCGGCTTGGACTGGGAGGCGGTCCCCGGAGTGCCCGCGGGGCTCGGAGCGCGCTTCGAAGCGCTATTCAAAGAAGGCCGCCTTCTTCTTTTCATCGACGCGCTCGACGAGAACCTGCGCTTGACCGATCTCTCCGATCCCGCGGTCTGGTCCTTTTGGGGCATGGCGTCGCGCAATCGCTGCGTGCTCACCTGTCGCGAGCGCTTCTATCAACAGCGCTTCGTCTACTCGCCGATCGAGCGCATCTTCGGGGGCGCGCTGCGCGCGCTCGAGCTGCCGTATTGGTCGCCGACGGAGGCGAAGGCTCTGTACGCGGCGATCGTCGAGCGCGGCCGCGGCGTCGCGCCGGCGCGGCGCATCGTGGAGGGTCTCGGCCATTTGAGCCGTCTTGCGCCCGAGATCCTGCGCGACAAGATGGCGTCCTTCAGCATCACCGGCCTCAGCGCGTGGAATTTCGCGATCTACTTCACTCTGCACAACGGGGGGAAATTCCCGCGCAACGAGTACGAGATCCTCGACCATTTCGTCGACCAGGCCCTGCGCTGGGAGAAGGGCAAGGCGCGCGCGGCGGAGCCGCTGCCGGTCGAGGTCCTGCGCGGCCTTCTCGTGCGCCTCGCGCGCAGCGCGGACGGAGAGCGCAACGGGCGCAAGAGCTGGCGGATCGTGCCCGAGGCGATCTTGCAGGTGGCCGGGCGCTATTACCCGTTTCTGCTCGAACGCAAGAACGAGTTGTTCGCCGCTCTGCGCGAGATCCCGTTCCTGACCTACGAAGGCGACACCGGCGCCTTCCATCTCGACTACCGCCTCGGCTGCTTCTTCGCCGCGAAGAACCTCGTCGCGCTGGGTCTTCAAGGAGACGCCGAACGCCTGCGCGAGGAGAGCCAGGCGTCGATCAGCTTTCAAACGTTCTCTTTTCTCCTGCAGGCCTTCGCCGGTTTCGACGACGAAGCCAAGGCGCGCTTCTTCGAGACGGCCCGCCGCATGTTCGAGGAATCCGCGCGGCTCTACGCCCGCGACGGCGCGGCCGTGCACGCGCGCTGCATGTACGAGTTCCTCGAGCCGCTCGGCAATCTCGGCTGGGCGCCGGCGCACGAGTTCCTGCGCGGCGTGGCGGCGAGGCCGCGCGACTACCCGGAGCTCGTCAATCTCGGCATCGCCCGCGCCGTCGCCTACGCGGGCGATCACGCGAGCGTCGACGCCTACGTGCGGCGGCTTAAGCGCGACAAGACCGCGCGCCGAATCAACCGCAACTACTACGTCCGCTGGCTGTGGGCGCCCGGCGATTGGACGGGGGAAGCGAGAGAGGACGTGCCGCCGCCGACGCCGGAGGCTTGGGACCGGATCGCGCGCTGGTTCGCGCAGAAGCTGACGACGGGCGACTACAAGGCCCTGCGCCACATCCAGCTCTTCACCTTCACCGACCTGCTGGAGTCCCTCGGCCGCGGAGGCCTGGAAAAAGGCGCCCTGCGCGCCGTCGCCGAGAGTCTGCGCCGCGAGTCGTCCGGCTGGAGCCGCGACGCGCGGGCGGACCTCGCCGTCTTCTCGCGGCTCGCGGCGAGGCTCGACCGCGCGTAGGCGCGATTTCAAGCGTCCGGCATTTTCGCTATACTCCCGGCCATGATCACGTCCAAAATTTTCGCCGCGCTGACGCTCGCCGCGTCTTGCGCCGCCGCTCACGCGGCGGAGCCCGTCAAGAATCCCGACACCTACGTCCATTTGACGGTCGCGGACGCGGACAGCATGGACCCGGCCTGGGCCTACGATACCGTCAGCAGCCTGATCCAGGGCAACGTCTACGAGACCTTGTTCTTCTACGAGGGCGCCTCGACGGAGAAGCTCATCCCGTTCCTCGCCGCCAAGGTGCCCACGAAGGCGAACGGCCTGATCTCCGCCGACGGCCTGACCTACCGCATCCCGATCCGGCAGGGCGTGCGTTTTCACGACGGCTCGATCATGAAGGCCGAGGACGTGCGCTACTCCCTCCTGCGCTTCATGCTCCAGGACCGGTCGTCGGGACCGTCGGCGCTGCTGCTCGAGCCCCTGCTCGGCTACTCGTCGACGCGCGACGACAAGGGCGTCCTGAAGCCCGGCGCGTATCGCGACGCGGCGCGCGCGGTCTCGCTCGACGGCCAGACCTTGGTGCTCCGGCTGCCGCACCCGTTCGCGCCGCTGCTCGCGGTGCTCGCGTCGTGGTCGCCGATTCTCTCCAAGTCCTGGGCCGTGGAGCACGGCGACTGGGACGGGACCGAGGCGACGTGGGCGCGCTTCAACAACCCGAGCAAGGAGACCTCTCCGTTCTTCGAGAAGGAGATGGGGACCGGACCGTTCGCGCTCGAGCATTGGGACCGCAAGTCCAAGGAGTTCGCGCTGACGCGCTTCGACGGCTACTGGCGCGCGCCCGCGAAGCTCAAGCGCGTGATCGTCAAGGCGGTGACCGAATTCGCGACGCGCAAGCTCATGCTCCAGGCCGGCGACGCGGACTCCATCCAAGAAGACCGCTCGCAGTTCAGCCAGCTCGCCAGCATCCCCGGAGTGACCATCACCGACGACCTGCCGGTCCTCTCCGTGGACCCGATGCTGTTCTTCAACTTCAAGATCAACGTCGTCGGCAATCCCTACGTCGGTTCGGGCCGCCTGGACGGCGCGGGCATCCCGCCGGATTTCTTCGCCGACAAGGACGTGCGCCTCGGCGTCGCGTACGCGCTCGACTACGCGGGCTACGTCCGCGACGTCTACCGCGGCAAGGGCACGCAGGCCACGGGCTGCATCCCGAAGAGCTTGCCCGGCTTCAGCGGGAAGCAGCCGACCTATGAGCTCGATATAGAGGAAGCGAAGAAGCATTTCCAGAAGGCCTTCGGCGGCCAGGTCTGGGATAAGGGCTTCCGGTTCACGCTCACCTACAACGGCGGCCGCTCCGCGCACCAGATCCTGTGCCAGATGCTCAAGCGCAACATCGAGAGCCTGAACCCGAAGTTCCAGGTCGACATCCGTCCCGTCGACTGGCCGGCCTTCCTCGACGCCTCGAACTCCGGCAAGCTCCCTCTGCCGGTCATGCGCTGGGGCGGCGACTATCCCGACCCGCACGACTTCGCGTTCCCGCTCATGCACTCGCAGGGCACGTTCCCTCTCACGCAGAAATATGCGAACCCCGAGGCCGACCGGCTCATCGACGAGGCGCTGAAGGAGACGCGCATGGAAAAGCGCAAGGAGCTCTACCGCCGCCTCGTCGCGATCGAGCACGACGACCTGCCGCACCTCGTCGTCGTCGATCAAGTCGCGTATCACACGCAGCGCTCGTGGGTCGGCGGCTGGCGTTACAATCCGATCTATCCCGACGCGCCGTACGGCGGCTACTTCTACCCGCTGTTCAAGCGCGCGACGCCTTAACGGCGAACGACGTTAACCACAAAGACACAAAGAACGGAAAGAAAGCTTAACGACGACGAGGTTCTCTTCCTTTCCTCTCCGTTCGTTCTCCGCGTCCCTGTGTTGATGCGTTGTGTCTTTGTGTTTTGATTCGTATTTTTGCGTCATCAGCTCTAGGCCTCGACGCTCGCGGACCTGGGTCTTTTCCCTGAGGCGTTTCGGGACCTTCGGACCTCGGGTCGCGCGCGCGACGAGTGTTAGACTGGCGTCGTGAAACGCCGATTCACCTTCGCTCTCGTTCTCGCCGCTTCTCCCGCCGCCGCGCAGGTCGTCTTGGCGCCCGCGCTGTCCGCTCCGGCCGCGTTCGTTCCCGCCGCGCTGTCGGCGGCGGCGCCGCTGTCCGCCGCGGCGGCGCCGCTCGCGGTTTCCGCGGCGACGCCCGCGCTCGCGCCGCTGAGCGCGCCGGCATTCGCGGCGCCCGCGGCCGAAGCCGTCGCCGCCGCCGCGACTCCCGGCGTCTCTTCGCCGCTCGGAGCGGCGCGCGCGCTCGGCTCCGCCGTCGCGGCGCCCGGCGCCGCGTCCGTGCCCGCGCTCGCCGCCGCGTTCGACGGCGTCTCGGCTCCGGCGGCCGACGCGCCGGCGCCGCGCCTGAACTTCGGCGACCTGCGCCGCATCGGCGACGAGAACGCCGCCGCGGTCGGCGCGCTGATGGGCGTGCGCGGCGTGAAAGGCGTTTCGATCGACGTGGATCCCGAGACCGGCACCCGCCCGCACTTCGTCGTGGTGCTCGACGGCACGCGCCGTCCCTCGACGGTGCGACGAGACGCCGCGCGCTTGAGCCCGGCGCTTCCGGGCGAAGTGATCTACGAGCTCCGTCCTCGCGAGGCGTCGACGGCGCCCGCGCTCACGGCGAATGCGGGAGGCCGGTTCGTCGCCGCCGCGCGCCGCGCGGGACTCGCGCGGCCGCTGAGCGGCCTCGACGACGCGCGTCTCGCCGACCCGCGCGCCTTGCTCGCCGAGGGCTGGACGCGCGAAGGGCAAGACCGGAGCGTCTCCTACGTCTACGCGCCGGGCGGGAAAGTCGCGCAGGTCTACGTCGAGGCGGACGGCGGCCGCCACGTCGTCACGTATCGCCGCGGCGGCGAGTACGTGCGCGCGGAAACTCTTTCCAGACGGGACGGCGCGCTGACGCGCAGCGTCGACCGGTTCACGCCGGAACAGTTCGCGAAGATGGAGGCGCAGTGGAGCCGCCAGCGCGCGCTCGAGCGCACGCCCGAGGAGTTCGCGCGACGCGCGCGTCGTCTCTTCGAGCGGGCGCGCCGCGCGGAGAACGCGCGCGACGCGCGCGGCGCGGCGCCCGAGGCGATCGCGACCGACGACGAGATGCGCGGGCGCATGGAGCGCCTTCCCGCGACGAACCCCGAGCGCGAGAAGTACGTCGTCGAGCTCTTCAAGATGGCGGGCGCTCATCCCGATGAGATCGTATTGCAGGACGCCGGCCGCGGCCGGCACAACATCCTCGTGATCAAGAAGGGCCGCACCGACCGCGTGATCGTGGTCGGCGGTCATCACGACAAGGTGGACGCGGGAGCGGGCGCGATCGACAACGGCACGGGTGCGACGATGGTCGCCAACCTTTATCAGGCCCTTCACGACCAAGACACGGACGCGACGATCGTGTTCGTCGCGTTCGCGCGCGAGGAAGAGGGACTCATCGGCTCGCGGAATTACCTCGCGTCGCTCGCGCCGGCGCAGCGCGCGAAGATCGACGCGATGATCAATCTGGACACGCTCGCGGTCGACGGAACGTTCTCGTGGCGAAACAATTCGACGCCGGCGCTGCTCGAGCGGATCCGCGCGGTCGCGGCCGAGAAGCGTCGCGCGCTCGTCGAGTCGCAGCTCGACGGCGGCGACGCGGACTCGTCGACGTTCCGCGACGCGGGCATTCCGGCGCTCACGATCTTCGGCGCGTCGCAGGACGTGATCTTCGACATCATCCACACCGGCCGCGACACGATGCGCGCTTTCGATCTCGCGCATTACCGCAACGCGTATCTGCTCACCCTCGATCTCATTCTCTCTCTCGACGCGCGCCCGCTCGGGCCCGTCGACGGGGCGTGACGGACGCATGACTTTCTTCGTCGACGCGGGCCCACGAAATGTCGGGACCATTGCCTCGCTCATGTTGGGCCCTTCGACCCGACGTGCCGCCGGAACGGCTGTGATACGATGCCCGCGCAGCCGCAAACAGACTCGAACGATGTGCAGGGAGCTATCGTGAAGAGAACGCCGAAAGCGGTCATGACGTTGATTGGCAGCGCGATGTTGCTCGCGGGAGCGCAATCCGCGGCCGTCGCTCAAATGGAAGTCGTTCATGTCCCGGGCGCCCTTGGCGCCTCGGGAGAAGCCGCCGCGGCGGCTCCTTCGATTCTCGGCAACCCCGCCCTCATCGGCGGGGTTCCTTCTTTTACGGCGCCCGCGCTCAGCGCCACGCCCGTGCTGTCGGCGGCCGCGTCGACTTCCGGCGCCGCCTTGCCGACCGCGGCCGCTCCCGCCGCGGCTCCCGCGCTCGCGGCTCCGGCCGCCGAGGCCGCCGCTCCCGTCGCCGCCCTCGCCGCGGCCGCCGTTCCCGCGTCCGTCTCCGTTCCCGCCTCCGTCTCCGCTCCCGCGGCCGACGCGAAAGCTGCCGCCGGCTCCCTCGGCGCGGTGAAGGCGTTCGCCGCCGGCGTCGCTCCCGCGGCCGGCGAGCAGTCCGGCTCCGCGCGCGCCGCCTCCGTCTCCCGCGCGTTCTTCGACCAGTCCGCCGCCGCGGCCGACGAGCCGGCGGCCGGTCCCGCGGACGTTCCCGCCGGCGCTCCCGCGTCCGCGGACAGCGCCGCGCTCGGCAAGCTCTACCCGCGCGTCGTCGTGATCCTCGACACGCTCGAGAAGCCCGCCGAGGCCGGCGACAGGCTCGTCACCTACATCGAGACGCTCGCCGACAAGGGCGTGCGCGTCGTCTTCGCGACCGCGCGCCCGGAGAAGGGCGAGAACTCGGCAGAGTCGATGCTGACTTCCAAGCTCAAGAAGCGTCTCGGCAATCCCGTGATCGTCGCCAGCTACAACGGCGCGCGCATCGCGGCGCTCAACTCCAAGGCCGAGAACCCGAAGCCGCTGATCCCGGACCAGCTCCCGTTCGCGCCGGCGACCGTCGCGCGCTTCCAGGAGATCGGCCAGGACGTGCAGCGCAAGATCAACGGAACGACCGGCAAGCTGACCGTCTTCGGCCAGCCGAGCCTCGAATCTCCTTATATTTACGGCGGCGTGGTCCCGAGCGGCATCGAGCCCGCCGCATGGGCGAGCGCGTACAACCGCGCGCTGAAGTCGGCGGGGCTCTCTTATAAAGTGGAGATCGTCCGCAACGCCGAGGGCCAGGCCACCTACATCACGCAGTCGAGCTCGCTCAAGCTCAACGCGGGGCGCCTGTTCAACGCGATCTACGCGGCGGCGCCGGACCTCGATCCCGCGAAGGGCGGCTCCGGCGTGCTCAAGCCCTCTCAGGTCCTCGTGCTCGGCGATCCAGCGAAGGCGCCGGGCTTTCTCAGCTCGCTCCCCGGACGCGGCTACTTCATCCACGGCGTGACCGGCCAGGCGTCCGTCGAGCAGGCGCTCGGCGCGGTGCTGGGCCTCGCCGCGTTCGAGAAGGTGGCCGTCAACAAGTACGAGCTGCGCGAGTACCTCGACTGGCTCGAGCGCAAGCAGGTCTACGGTCCCACGTCCGCGTCCACGGCGAAGACCGGCGGAAAGTCGTCCTCGCGCTGGCGCAACCCGAACGCGACCGGCTGGCACCAGATGGCGTTCTACCGCGGCATCATCATGAAGGAGACGATGTCGCGCCTGTACCACCTCATGAAGAACGAGGCGTACGACGAGGCCTCCCTCGACGCCGCGGTCAGCCTGCTCGAGAAGCTCTGGCGCTACCCGGAGCAGAGCGGCCTGCATCTCCCGGAGGAGCTCAAGCTCGCGCGCCAGACGTCCGGCTTCAAGTCCACGCAGAAGCAGGGCCTCGAGATCGCGAAGCGCTGGCTCAAGAACTACTACCACCGTCACTTCCCGGACTACCCGCGCAATTTGAACGAGAAGGTCGTCGGCCGCCTGCTGCGCCTGGCGCGCGACGGAGACTCGGTGACGCTCGACTACGCGTCGCCGTACACCGGCCGCGCCTACAAGGTGTTCGTGCGCCCCGACCGCACCGAGCTGTGGGAGGACGATAAGGGCTACATCCTCGTCGGCCACGTCTACCGCACCGGCAAGGAGCCCTACCAGACGCAGTTCGACGAGTCCGTCGAGGTCAACCTCGTCGGCCGCGCGCTGCTCGAGGGCGACGCGCAGAAGCGCGCCGACGGGCGCTGGTACGTCAACGGCGAGGCCGATCCCCGCGTGATGGTGGTCTTCCACTACAACACCCGCGACCTGCAGAACGTGCAGACTCCGGCGGAAGTCGAGTCGCACACGCCCGAGGTCACCGCGCTCATCGAGAAGCGCGCCGCGGACAAGGACTATCAGAAGTGGCTCGCGGACAAGGAGAAGGAGAACGAGAAGGCCCGCGCGAACCTCAAGCGCACCGTGACGCGCGAGGCCAACGCGAAGGCGAAGAAGAAGGCGGCGACGGGCTCGAGGTAATCCGGTGAAAAAACTCTCCGCGTTCCTCGCGCTGAGCCTGCTGCTGCAGTCCGTCGTTCCCGCGTGGGCGCAGTTCGCCCGCGTGGCTCCCGTCGAAGTCGCGCCTTCCGTCGGCGCGGCGGCGGCCGGGATCGCCGCTCCTCTCGCCGGGGCGACCGGCGTCGTTCCGGCGCTGAGCGTGCTGTCCGCGTCGCCGCTGTCGTCTCCGTCCGCCGTTCCCGCCCTGTCTGCGAGCGCCGCCGCTCTGCCCGCGGCGGCCGCTCCGGTCGTCTCGGCCGCGGCCTTCTCCGCCTCCGCTGCGTCCGCGGTTGCGGCCGTTCCCGCCGCGTCGCCCGCCGCCGCGGTCCCCGGCGTTCCGGCGGCCGACGTCTCCGCGCCGCGCGCCGCCGCCGCGTCGCCGGCGTCCGCCCCGGCGCTCGCGCCCAAGGGCAAGGTTTCCTCCATACAGTCTCTTTCCGCCGCCGCGGTCGACGCCGCCGCCGCCGGCGCGCGCGAGTTCGACGGCTCCTCGAGCCCGGCGCTCGAGCCCGCGACGTCCGCCATCGCCGAGCCCTCCGCCCCGCAGGAAGAACGCGTCGAGGAGGGGGAGAACGTCCCCCAGCGTCCGCAGCTGAGCTTCCAGCCGGCCGCGAAGGCCGCCCTGCACGCGTTCGAGCCCGGCGCTTCGATGTACGGCGCGATGAAGCTGGTCAAGGACAGCCCGTTCAGCCGGGAATACTGGAACCAGTACAGCAAGGGAGCGGAGATCGACGTCGTGATTCGCGGCGAGTCCGTGTTCAGCCGCCCGACCAAGATCACCTTCGCCGCCACGAAGCGCATCGGCGATCTCACGCGCGAGGACTTCGAGGGCACGGTGCCCGCGCACATGATCCAGGTCGGCGTGCGGGAGCTGCGCCGCGTGCTGATGGCGAACCTCGAGGAGAACCGCAAGCGCTGGAGCCCCGAGCAGCCGCCCGTGAGCCTCGACAGCAAGGTCCGCGTGGTCAAGTTTCAGAGCTACCTCGAGCTCTTCAAGCAGGCGAACGGCCCCGACGCCGTCCCGACGCCGGATCTCCCGACCGCGCGCACGCCGCTGAAGGTCAAGGCCGAAGGCCCGCTCGAGCGTATGTCCTACATCCTGCCGCGCGCGGTCTATCTCGACCTCGACATGTTCGACGGCCCGGTGTCGAAGGACATCCTCGCCGACATGGCGAAGCTCCAGCGCACCGGCGTCTACTTCGTGGCGCTCAGCCGCAAGCCGTACGCCGAGGCCAACGGGATCAAGGAGAAGCTCGTCAAGCAGCTCTCCGCCTACCAGCTCTCCGTGCTGATGCCGATCCGCTTCCTGATGGTGAGCGACGACGGCGCCGTGATCTCCGAGCTGCCGCGCGGCGGCTCGCCGGTCGCGGTCGACGTCCTGCGCTTCACGCCCGCCGAGATCGACGTGCTGCGCTCCGCCGTCGCGCGCGGCGCCGAGCAGATCGGCATCAAGCCCCGCGCCGTCGCGGAGGTCCGTCAGCCGCCGCTCGTCGACACGAGCGACAACCCGTTCAACCAGGGCAAGCCCGCGTTCGTGCGCCCCGACCCGCGCGTGCGCTTCGAGGCCGTCTTGCCGAAGATGACCGACGCGCAGTTCGCCGACTGGCGGGCCGCGTTCGACGGCGTGCTCGCCGCGCAGGGTCTCAAGATCCTGTTCCGCGCGACGGCGCTGCCCGACGGGCGCCGCTCCGTCGTGATCACGCGCACCGACCTCGCGGGCTCCATGCGCCGTCTCGCCGACGCGCTCGGCGAGCAGTTCGCGCTGTACATGAACCCGGGCGACGCGCTCGTTCTGACCCGCGATCCCGCGCTGATGGCGGCGAACTCCAAGTCGCTCGACTTCGGCAAGATCACCGGCCTGCAGGGCGCGGAGCTCGCGGAGAACGCGCTCGGCCTGATGCTCGGCGAGCACCGCGAGAACGTCGAGGGCGACCTGTCCGGCTCCGCCACGCGCATCATCTCCTTCTCCCGCGACCGCCACCGCTACCTGTCCGAAGCGCTGATCCAGGTCGACATGGAGGAGCAGAACATCAACTTCTTCTCCGGCCACGTCGTCCACGCGGCCGAGGACTGGCTGATCTACCAGGTGCAGAACGGCCGCATTCCGTCGAAGGAGGAGTTCGCCCAGCACCTGCGCGACCACTGGAACGCGGGCATGCGCGAGTTCAAGGCCGTCGGCATGCCGCCCGCGCATCTCTCCGAAGGCTGGCTCAACGCCTCGCTGACGCGCGCGCTCAGCATGTACGACATCGTCGTCGCCACGAAGAAGCGCGGCGAGGTCATCGCCGGCTCGGAGATCCCGAACTTCTTCGTGCTCAAGGACTACGAGCGGCGCAGCGGCAAGCTCAAGCGCCGCTACACTCTGCACACGATCTTCGACTTCATCGCGCTGCGCCCGGACCCGAACCGCCCCGGCCACGCGACGCTCGTGATCTACGACTTCAAGACCGGCCCCGCGAAGACGCGGCCCAAGCTCAACAAGGACGTCCAGGTCCTGACCTACGCGCTGTTCGCGCACGAGAAGTGGGTGGGCAAGAAGTTTCCGACCCCGTATTTCTCCGGCGACAAGGGCTACGTGATCGACGACGTCTCGGTCGAGTTCATCTACAATAAAAAGCTTCAGCCCACGGACGTGACGCGCTGGAGCCTCGACGGCGTGCGCCGCAAGATCATCGGCACGCTCAACCGCATCGACGCCGCCGAGAAGAAGCTGTACGGCTACACGCCCGGCGGCAAGCCGGTCGTGAAGAAGCCGACGGCGAAGAAGCCGGCGGGGAAAGCGACGGCGAAGAAAGCCGCGCCCAAGATGGCCGCGGCGAAGAAGACCCCGAAGCCCGCGGTCAAGAAGACGCCGAAGACGGCCGCGAAAGCGCCCGCGTCCAAGAAGACTTCGGTCTAGGACCATTGACCGGACGTCGGTACACCCGAGGGCCCAGCCGCGCCGAGGGCTTTGCGGTCATACTGGATTTCGTGAGTTTGCCTCGGCGCGCCGTCGTCTTCTTTCACGCCCTCGTCTTCGCCGCGTCGACGGCGGCGCCGGCCGCCGCGCAGGTCTACGCCGCGGCGGACGCCTCGGTCGCCGCGCGGCTCTCCGTTCCGGCCCTGACGCCGTCCGGGGCCCCGACGCCCGTGGTCGCCGCGGCGGCGCCGGCCCTGTCGGGGGGCGCCTCTTTCGCCGCCGCGCCGGCGCCGAGCCTCGCCGCCGCGCCGTCCGCCGCGGCGTTCGCCCTCGCCGCGCCAGCCGCGGACGAGCCGCGCGCCGCCGGCGCCGCGGCCGTCCCGGACGCCGTTCATTCGGCGGCGCCCGCCTTCGAGCGGGCGGCCGCTCCTGCCGCCCCGGCGGCGTCGCGCGCCGTCGAGACGCCGCGGGGCGCGGGGCTTTCCGCGCTCTTCGACGGCGCGGCGGCGCGCGCCGCGAACGATCGGGTCTTCTCCAACGCGTGGGTGTCGTCGCGCGAGATCCGGCGGCGCTTGGGCTTCGATCCGTTGTTCCGGCCGCGCGCGCCGATCAAGCTCAGCGGCCCGAAGAAAGGGAACGTCGACATTTTTCAGCTCCGATACGAGCCGTTCGTGGTCAAGATCGCCGACAAGCAGACCGTGACCCGCGAGCTCGCGCTGCGGGTCCTGCACGAGATGTTCGCCGACGTGTTCGCGCCGTTCTTCGACATGCCGCCCGTCCTGGCGGTGTCCGTCGGCTTTCCGCTCTCGCGGCAGTACCTCGTGATGCCGAAGGTCGACGGCTCGAACGACGGACGTCGCGCGGCCTCGCTTCCCCCGTCCCAGCGCCCGGCGCTGGCCGCGTTCGCGCTGACGTTCGGCTTCATGGACATGAACGAAGGCGCCCTGCTGTTCCATCACCGGCGCGCGCGCTCGGCCCCGTTCACCTTGATCGACGCGGAGCGCGCGGGCGAGCGCTGGACGCTCCCCTCGAACGGGAGACCGGCGCTGATGATGGAGCCGCTGCCCTGGCTCGACCATCGGGGGCGCAACGATCTCGCGGACTACCTGCCGTTCATCGCGCGCTGGACCGAACGGCTCGAGCGCCCCGGGTCCTGGGACGAGATCGCCGCGCGCCTGCGCGCGTCGGGGCTGGACGCGAGTTGCGTCGGGCGGCTCATCGCCAACTTCCGCGCGAACGCGCGCTCCCTCGAACTGATCCTCGCCTCCCAAATTCGCCACGTGAACGGCGGCGTCGAAGTGTACGAACGCGTCGACGCGATGCTCGCGAAGGCGGCGGGTCCGAAGCCCTAGGACCATTGCCCGCACCGCGCGACCCCGAGGGCCCAGAGCGAAACGACGATTTTGAAATAGAGTATCTGCATGATCTCCGCCCGACGTGCCCTCGCTTTGGTCGTCGCCCTTCTCCTCGTCGCGTTCGCGCCCGGACTCGCGTCCTACGAAGCGGCCGCGCAGGTGATGACGGGGGTCGGAGCCTCCGCCTCGGCCGGCGCCGGCGCCGCCGGCGCCTCGGCGCTCTCCGCCGGACCTTCCGCCCTTCCCGTTCTGCCGCCCTCGGCCGTCTTCGCGCCCGCGCTGTCGCCGAGCCTCTCGGCTGCCGCGGCTGCGTCCGCGTCCGCGGTCTCTCCGGCCGCCGCCGTTTCCGCCGCGGCGCCCGTGACGCTCGCGGCGCCCAGCGCCGCGCTTCCTCTCTTGCCCGCGTCCGCGGTCCCGTCCGCCGCGCTGAGCGCTCCGGCCCTCGTCGCCGCGCCTTTCACCGCGACCGGCGCGCCCGTCGCCGCGTCCGCGGCCGCTGTGCCCGTCGGCGTCGCCGCCGCCGTTCCCGCGGCCGCGGCGCCGGCCGCCGCGCTGCCCGCGTTGACCGGCTCCGTCGCGGCCCTGAACCAGACGCCGGCGAGCGCTCAGCCCGGACTGCTCGACCAGCTCTTCGAGGGCGCCCGCCGCGCTTTCGGCGTCGACGATTCCTTGCCCGCGGTTGCCGCGCTCTCCGCCGCCGCGAAGGATCCCGCGCCGACCCCGGCCCCCGGCCTCGCTCCGGCGAGCGCGCCGACGCCGGTGCGCCTCTCCGGCGCCGGCCTGCAGCCGGGAGAGTCGTTCCTGTCGACGGCCTTCGCGCCGGAAGCGCTCGAGCGCCGCGCCGTCGATTCGACGTTGCCGCTGGATCAGCGCCGGTCCGCGCTCGGTCTCCTCGCCGTCGTCCACAACCCGGGGATGCAGGGCCTCACGGCGGAGGGCGTCGCCGCGCTCGAGCGCGTCGCGTCGGCGAATCCCGACGGCGGCGCCGCCGATTACGAGGTTCACCGCGCGGCCCTGCGCGCGCTCGCCGACGCGGGCGTGGTCAAGTCCCTGCGTCCGATTTCGCGCGCGCACGCCGACGCGATCCTCGCGAAGCTCGCCGTTTCGAAGCCCAAGGCCGCGGTGTTCGACTACGACGACACGCTGGCCCCGTTCCGCGAGCCCGTGTCGCCGGAAATCGCCGCGGGTCTCGCCGCCTCCAACGACGCCGGCGTGCGCACCGCGATCCTGACGGACCGGCCCGACGTCAAAAAGAGCGAGCGCGACGCGTCGATCATAGACTCGCTGACGCCGATGACGCCGGAGCAGAAGGCGAAGCTCCTCGTCGGCGCGGACAGCGGCGCGCGCCTCGTGTCCTTCGACGCGGCCGGCGCGCCGGTCCTCGCGCGCGACGCGAACCTGCGCTTCACCGACGCCGAGCGCGCCGCGATCGAGGCCGCCTCCGCCGCGACCGCGGAAAAATTCGGCCGCTACGAATACAACGGAAAGGAAGAGAACCTCGGGGACTTCAAGTGGGTGCGCTTCCTGCCGCTCGGCATGAGCGCGGAGACGGTGCAGGACGCCGCGCGCTTCATGCAGGCCGAGCTCGACCGCGCGCGCGTGAACATCACGGTCGCCGGCCGCAACGCCGCCGATCCGAAGAACCCGTCCTACCTCACGATCTCTCTCCTCGATAAGACCGTCGGCATCAAGGCCCTGCGCGAGACGTTCGCCAAGGACGGCGTCGAGACCGCGGCGGCGGAGTCGATGCTGCTCGTCGGCGACTCGTTCTTCGGCACGCGCACCGTCGACAGCGACATGGCGAAGGCGGCGCCCGGCGCGCTGACGATCGCCGTCGGCGGAGTCGCGGACCCGCGCGTCGAGAACGCGTTCGTGTGGCCGACGAAGGGCCAACAGGCGTCGGCGGAGATTCTGAACGCGCTCGGCAAGCCCGTGCCGCCGACCGGTCTCGCGAAGCTGCGCGCGGCGGCGGCGTCCGCGCTCGCGGGAGTCGGCCGCCTGATCGGCTGGGACGCGCCGGTCGCCAAGGCCCCGGCGGCCGACGATCCGATCGACATGAAGACGCTCGCGGGCCTGGTGGTCCAGAGCGTCCCGAGCATGGCCGCGTACATGCTCGTGACTCTCGCCTTCGTCGCGGTCGCCACGTCGACGGCGGGCGTGGGCTGGGCCGGCTACGGCATCCTGATGTCGCTGAGTCCCATGGCCGGCATCGCCGCCGCGATCATCATGGGCCAGGCCGTGAAGAACATGTCGGCCCGCAACGCGATGGCGCTGAACACCCTCCTGCGCGTCGTCTCCTTGATGGCGCTCCCGACCTTCCACCTTCTCGGCATCATGAACTTCGGCACCCTGCTCGTCGGCGCCATGGCGGAAGGCTTCCTGCTCTCCTCCATCATGACCACGCAGGGCTCCTTCGTGCGCGTGCTGTTCCCGTCGAAGCAGCTCGGCAACATCAACAACACCCTCTTCATGATGTTCCCGTTCGTGCAGATGATTTTGGGCGCTTTGTTCAGCATCGGCCGCTTCGCCGACGTGATGAGCCCGTTCGCGATCTTCGCCGGCGCCGCCGCGATCAACCTCCTGCTGATCCCGGTGATCTGGAAGACGATCCCGAACATCAAGCTGGCGCAGGGCGCCGCTCCCGCCGCGCCGTCCGCGCCCGCGAAGCCGTGGGCTCGGCGCGCGAAGGAATTCGCGGCGGAGAACTGGAAGCCCGCGCTGGGTCTCGCGGCCGCGATCGGCGTCTTCTCGACCCTGACCTTCCTCCTCCCGAGCGTCGCGGCGCTCGGGACCTCGCTCGGCTGGGGCTGGCTCACCGGCCTCGCCGCCGCGGTGCACGCGCACCCGGCGCTGACCGCGCCCCTGCCGATCGTCGCCGCGCTCGTCTACTGGATCTCGCGCACCGACGCCTTCCGCGCCTTGATCAACGGCTCCACGCGCGAGCACTCCGACGCCGAGAAGGCCGTCGAGGCGCGTCTCGCCGCCGCGACCGCCGCCGGCGACGCGGTCGCGGAGGCCGCGGCGCAGAAGGAGGCCGGCGTGTACCGCCGCCGCCAGCTCTGGACGGTCGGCCTGCTCGGCCTCAGCACGATGATGTACTACCCGCTCTACCTGGTCGCCGCGCCGAACATCGCCGGCCTCCTCGCCGGCCCGCACAAGATCGAGCTCGCGAGCCAGTTCCTCGGTTCTCTGTTCCTGGGCGGCATGATCTCGGTCTCCGCGCGCACGAAGCTTCCGGAGATGAAGATCCCTCTGATCGGCGGCAAGTCGTTCGGTCCCGTCGCCGTCCCGGCGTCGATCGGCATCCACCGGCTCATCCAGGCCGCGGTCGTCGCGACCGCCGGGCTGTGGATGTTCTCGAAGGTGTTCCCCGGTTCGTGGCTCGTCGCCGCCGGCGTGATGGCCGCCGTCGCGGGTTTGATCAAGCTCACCGCGCGCGTGACCGACCGCGGCTGGCTCAAGTTCGTCGGCGCCGGCTTCGCGGCGGTGTGGCTGCCGTTCGTGGTGTGGACGTGGCCCGCTCTGCTCCCGTTCCTGACGGTGAAGACCGCGATGTACCTGGCCATGCTGGCCGCGGGCGTCGTCAACGGCCCCAGCATCAACGCGCTCTACACCTACCTGTACCGCAACACCAAGGCGAGCGAGAACAGTCGCGTGGGCGGAGTGTCCGGCAGCTTCTTCAACGCGTCGATCTCGACCGGCTACGCCTTGCTCGCCATCGCGAGCGGTTTCCTGAACCCCGCGTATCCCGCGGTGCTCGCCGCGCTCGGCGTGATCAACGTGCTCATCGGCGGCGTGTTCTGGCGCGCGACGTCCTCGTTGCCGGGCCTGGCGCCGACCTTGCTGGAGCCGCGCGCGAAGCCCGCGCCGGCCGCCGACAAGAAGTAATCCCGACTCAAAAAGTCGACTGACGCTGGAGCCGGTAAAAATGGCGCCGCGGGGACAACGCGGGTCGGACTTCGTATAATCCCCGCCCATGCCCGAGCTCCGCGTCGCCTCGATCGAGTTCCTCGACCCGCTTCCCGCCGCGGGCGCGTCCGGGCAGGCGCGCGTGCGCGTGAAGCTCGAGGCGGGCCGCGAGTGCGTGTTCCTCGCCGCGACGTACGACCGTCCCGCCGCGTGGACGAAGTCGCAGAAGGGGGGCTTCTGGTTCTCCGAGCCCGTGCTGTTCGCGCGCACGCTCGACGAGGCCACGGTGCGCGCCGCCGTCGCCGCGATGGCCGCCGAGCTCGGCGGCTTCTGGCTGCGCTACTACCGCGCCTCGCCCGGCGCCCCGTCGAAGATCGGCGTCGGCACCGCTTTTATCGACCGCGCCGAGAACGGCCACGCCGTCGCCGAGGCCGTGCTGAAGGACGGCCGCGAATTTTCCATGCTCGCCGCGACCCCCGATTGGTGGAAAGCCGAGCTCGAGCGCCGCGGCTTGAAATTCTACTTCGGCCCGCTCGTCCTCTTCCTCGCCAAGCTCGACGCCGCGCACGTCCGCGCCGCCGCCAAGGCGATGGCCGCCGCCGACGAGCAGCTCTTCTGCCGCTACGACACGCCGCGCAAGATCCTCCCTGAAATCCTCGACGCCTTCGTCGCCGCGCGGGCAAAAGCCATCTAAGAGCACAGGAATACGATGAGATTGATCATGGTGACGCTGCTCGCATCACTCACGATGGCCTGCTTTGGGAAATTCGAGCGCGCTGAAATCGCGGACCGGGCGCAGACGGAATTAATCGGCATGAGTAAAAAAGATGTTTTTCTTTGCGCCGGAGTACCCGAACATGAAGAAAAAGTCGATGATTTGGAATTCTTGACCTACGACAGCGGGGGCGACAGTTCGTCCGTTGGACACTTATCAAACAACACCGCAGTCATTGCCACGCACCGTCTATATTGTGAAGTCACTTTCGTGCTCAAAGATGGAGCCGTAACGAAAGTCAATTACCAAGGACGGACTGGCGGACTTGCCACAAAAGGAGAACAGTGTGCCTTTGTGGTGGAGAATTGCCTTAAGAAGCAATAGTCCGCAACTGCACGGAGCTCGACTCCTCAACGCCTTCGTCGCCGCGCGCGGCTGACCTAAGTCCTTCGGCCCAGCGTCTCTAGGGGCCTTTGCCCCGGTCCCGTTGGGACCTTGGGCTTTTTCGGGAGCGGGCGCGGGGTGGTAGGATGCGGTCATGAAACGCTTCCTCGGCGCGCTGGTCTCTCTCTCCCTGATCATCGCGGCGGCGCCTCCGGCGGCGTGGGCGCAGTTCTCCGAGGCCGCGTCGGCCGGAGCGGGGGCGTCGGTCGGGGCCGGAGCGGCGTCCGCGTCGGCGTTGTCGGGCGCGCCGCGCGCGATCGGTTTGGGCCTCGCGCCGCTCGGCGCGCCGGCTCTGTCCGCGACGGGACTCTCCGCGCTGTCGGCGCCGAGCGCGCCGCTGATCGCTCCCGGGCTGCGGCCCTTCGAGCTCACGCCCCACGCGGTGAAGATCGACGTGCCCGCGCGCGCGGCGGCGTCCGCCGCGCCGACCGTCGCCGTTCCGGCGTCGGTCGTCGAGACCGCTCCGACGCAAACGGCGAGCGCCGTCGATTCGCATCTCGACGCGGCGCCGCCGTCCGAGGGAACGTTCTCCGCGCCGGCCGCGGACGCGCGCCCTTCCGCGCGCGCGGGCCTGTTCGCGGCCGCCGCCGCCTTCGCGTCCCCGGCCGCGCGGCCGGTCGAGACGCTCGAGCGGCTGTTCACCGGCGCCGGAACGCGCGCGGCAGGCGAGGTCTCCGTTCCCGTTTTCGGCGCGGCCGCGCCGTCCGCGGCGGCCGCGGACTTGCAGCCTTCGTCCGCGTTCAACGGCGCCCCGCGCGCGCAGCCGCCGGTGCCGGACGCGCCGCAGGGGCCGCGGCGCTCGAAGACCGTCGACGTCTTGATCTCGGTCGGCCGCATCGCGCTCGCGGCCGGGGCGACTCTCGGCGCCGGCGCGCTCGCCGCGGCTCTCTCGCCCGCGCTCTTCGGCGTGGTGCCCGCCGCCGCCGTGTGGGCAGTCAGCTCCGGCGCGCTCTTGCTGCCGGCGGCGCTGTACGCGCGCTACCGCCTGGCGCGGCGCGACTCGCCGCGTCTGGCGAACGTGAAGCTCGTTCTCGACGTCGCGATCGGCGCGTACGTCGGCGCGCTGATCGCCGCGGCGCCGAGCGTGGCGCTCGTGCTGAGCGGCGCGGGACTGCTGAAGGCCGCGATCCCGCTCGCGGGCTTGGCGGCGGGTCTCGCGGCGCGCGGCGCGCCGTTCTTGAACTCGGTCATGGTCTGGGGCGCGCTCGCCGCCACGCCGCTCGCGATCGGCGCGGCCGCCGCGGGCGGGCTCGCGCTGGCCCCCATCCTCGGCATGCTGTCCTTGCCGGTGATGACGACCGTGGCCTTCTTCCTCGGCAGCCTGATCACCGCCGCGGAGACCGGCCGGCCGTTCTCGGTGCCGGGCTCGCTGCAGAAGATGCGGTTTCCTTCTTTCCAGTGGGTGATGACCGGCGTGACGTTCGCCTTGCTCGCCGGCTACTCGGCGGTGTACGTGAACGCCGCGTTCCTGGTCTGGCAGTTCCTCGGCTCGCGCCAGCCCGCCGCGTGGGACAAGACTTTGCCGCTCTGGAAGAATCTGCTCAATAAGGCCGCGAACTTCGACCTGATCTACGGCGCGCTGTTCGCCGTCGCGGCGGTCACCGGATTCCACAGCCCGCTCACGTTCCTTGTGCTCGCGTTCTCGGGCGAGCGCGCCGCGGTGTGGGCCGAGCGCCTGCTCGGCCGCTTCCTGCCGCGCGCGACGCCGGCGCCCTCGACGAAGGCCGCGCCGCAGTCCTACGCGGGCGACGAGCCGACCGCGTGGCCGCAGTTCCACTACTGGCCGAAGACCTTCCTGATCCTCGCCTCCATGGCCGGCATCGGCGCGCTCATGGGCGCGACCGTGTTCGGCTTCCACAGCCTGCTGACCAGCCTGATCCCGGCCGCGCTGCTCGCGTTCGTGCCCTTCTGGTTCGCGACCAAGATCATCAAGCTCGCGATGCACGACACGCCCGCCGACGAGGCGCACGACCCGGAGTTCTTCTCCATCATGCACGGCCTGCGCGAGCGCATCAACGCGCGCCGCCGCGCGAAGGGCCAGAAAGAAATTCCGATGCCGGAGATGGTCAACGACCCGCTCCCGCTGCCCAACGCCTACGCGACCGGCCGCGACCCGTTCCACGCGCTCGTCGGCGTGACCGCGGGCATCAAGGAGATGACGCTCGATCCCGAGAACGTGCGCGACGGCGTCGCGCGCCTGATCGCGAACACGCCGCCGAACACGAAGGCGTTCTCGGTCTTCCGTCTCGCGGTGTCCGGCTCGATCCCGGGCGTCACGCTCGAGTCCTCGCCCGCCGACATCCAGGCCGCGGTGCTCAAGGCCGACCGCGCGTCGCTGAAGGCGCTCGGCGTGCGCATGCTGACCGGCGTGCTCGGCCACGAGTTCTCGCATGTGATGGATCGCCACATGCTGTCCGGCTCCATCGCGGGCGCCGTGTCCTCGTCGATCGCGTTCGCGTCCTACGGGGTCATGTGGGCCGTCGGCCACGCTCAGGTCGCCGTGAAGAAGGTCTTCGACCGCGTGCTCGGCCGCGGCGCGCCGTCCTCCAGCCTGCGCGCGCCCGTCCCCGGCTCCGACGACGAGTTCGACGGCGGTCAGAAGCCCGAATTCGTCGACCCGATCTCCGTCGGCGTCGCGGTGAAGTCCTTGCCCGCGCTGCTCAAGCTCTTCGCGGCGCTGTGGGTGCCGGTGCTCGTGCAGATCGTGCAGATGGCGTCCTCGCGCAACAACGAGGGCATGGCCGACGAGGACGGCGCCTTGCTCAGCGAGGACCCGCAGTCGCTGGCGCTCGCCCTGGGCCTTCTGACCACGTGGCGTCCGAAGCAGGGCTTTTCGCTGAGCCGCCTCTCCCTGCCCAGCGTCATCGCGCTCTCTCACATCATGACCGTGAACCCGCTCCAGCAGGCGCACGACGCCGGCGTGCTGCCGAAGATGGACGCGGCCACCGAGGCCGTCGTCGGCAAGGGCGACGACTTCCTCTTCGACCTGTTCGTCACGCACCCGGACACGATGGTCCGCATCGAGCGCCTGCACGACATGGCCGAGGCCCTGCGCGTCGTCGCTCCGCATCTGCCGCGTCCGCCGGACTCGGGCGCCGGCGGCAAGTCCGCCCTCGTCGGTCCGTCCGCGCCCGCCGCTCCCGAGTCCGCGACCGGGGGCGGAATTTTTTCTCGCGTCTGGGAGAAGGTGCAGGCTTTCTTCCGCGTCCTCCCGGACGCGGGCCGCAACCGCGCGTTCTGGAACTTCACGCTCGGCCAGGCGCTCGTGACCGTCGGCTTCAACTTCCACTACACGGCGTTGCCCGGCCTGCTCTCTTCGGGAGGCGACAACACCAGCAAGATCACCGAGAACCGCGCGATCGGCTGGAGCGCGCAGGCCGGCGCCAGCCTGCTGACCGGCCCGCTCGTCGACCGCCAGCCGGCCAAGCGCGTGATCGTCTGGGCCTACCTCGGCCGCGGCGTCTTGATGGCCATGGTTCCGGTGCTCTTCCTGACGGGCCACTTCGGCTTCGCCGCGTTCTCCGCGCTGATCGCGCTCGCGGGCTTCCTGCAGGCGACGACGATGAACGCGGCCTCGGTCGCCTTCAACCGCATCCTCGGCGACGACGAGTCGTACTACAACCGCGCGAACGCCGTCTCCACGATCGTGACCGACGCCGTCGGCGTCGTGGCTCCCTTGATCGCCGGCGGGTTCATCGCCTACTTCGCCGCGCACTTCCCGACCGCCCTGCTCGGCAACGCGATGTCCTACGGCGTGTACGCGCTCACCTTGCTGATGGCGGGCGTCGGCTACGCCGCCTGGCTCAAGATTCCGCGCGACGACACCACGAACCTGCGCCGCGGCCTGCAGGATCAGCTCAAGACCGCCGATCTCGGCGGCGCGAAGGTCAAGGGCGTCTCCGCGGGCGCCGTCGACGGCAAGCCGGGCCTCATCGTCGAGGTCGCGGGCGTGGAGCCCGCCGAGGTGAAGGGACTGCCGAAGGACTACCAGGGCTATCCCGTGAAGGCCGTCGCCGCGCGCAACCCGATGCGCGAGATGATCGCGGGCTTCCGCATCGCCTGGAACGATAAGTTCCTGCGCCTGTACCTGCTGACGACGACGCTGTCGATGGCCTCGGGCGACGCGCTGACGTTCGCCTCGCTCACGCGCTACTTGACCGACGTGCTCCACGCCGGCGCCGGCGCGTTCGGCCTCTTCCTCGCGGCGTCGTCCCTGGGCCTCGCGCTCTCGTCGGTGCTGATGACCTTCGCGAAGGACCCCGCGCAGGCCGCGCTGGCGCCGGCCGCCGCGGAGTTCCGCGCGGGTCTCGCCGCGCGCGACGCGTCGCTGGACGCGAACGCGCTCGACCGCGCGGCCGCGGCCCTGCGCTCCGCTTTGCCCGAGGTGCTCGAGCGCTATAAGACCGACTGGCAAAAAGAACCGACGCTCGCGCGCGGCGCGCAGGCGCTCTCCGCCGACGTGCTCGCCGAGGCCGCGACCGCGGTCGGCGCGACGCTGAAGATCGATCCGAAGGCCGCGGCCGCTTTGCTGGAAGCCACCGGCGCGTCGAACGACGTGCGCCAGTGGGCGAAGACGCGCGGCGCGAAGCTGCTCGCGACCGGGCGGAAGGACGCGAAGACTGGCATGGACTCGCTCCAGCGCCAGGGCCGCTGGACCGCCTTCGCGCAGGCCGCGTCGTGGATCGTGTACGCGGGAATGTTCTTCTCGGGCGGACTGCACCTGTCGATCGGGCTCATGCTGCTCTCTTCCGTGCTCGCGGGCGCGTCCGGCATCGTCTGGTCGAGCCTGTCCACGCGCGTGATCGCGGGCAATTACCCGCAGGACCAGGGCAAGGTGTACTCGGCGATGAGCTTCTACTGGCTCGCCTGCTCGGTCGTCGGCGTGCTCGGCATCGGCGCGTTGCTCACCGCGCTGTCGACCGCGGCGACGATCTGGGTCACGGCCGGCGTTCTCGCCGCGTGCGCGCTGTTCTCCGCCCTGCAGGCCTGGCGCTCGTTCCCGCTCGCGGCGCCGAAGCGCTAGTTATCCCGTCGCACGAACGGCGAGGCGCGGATCGTCAGGCACTGCGCCTTGTCGAGCTTGCTTCCGACGTCCCAATCGCGCATAAGGTTGCCGTCGTCTTTCCTGTGCGTGCTGTCGTCCAGCAGAACGTGACCCATCTCGTGCGCGAGCACGAAGCGGCTGCCCGAGAAGCGCCGCGCGCGGTGGAAGACGACGACCGCGCCGACGGCGAGCCGCGCCTCGGCGCTGTCGCCCTTCTCGCGGCGCACGAACTCCGCGGGAAAAGAAGTCCCCGACGTGGTCGCCCCTTGGGGTCCGGTGCGCCAGGCGAAGTAGAAGACGCGCAGCGCGTCGGGCGAGTCGCCGCCCGCGTAGCGGGCGAACAGCTCCGCCTGGTCCGCCGTCAGAGTCTTGAGGTCCCGGTCGTTGCCGAGCTGGCACGACGCGCGCGAGCCGTAGTCGGAGGCGATGACCTGCGCGTCCTCCGCGCGCACGTCGACGCCGCAGGCCGCGAAAACCGCGCGCGCCTCCTTGAGGTCGCTCTCGAGATCCTCGGGCGACGCCCCGCTCGTCGCGCACACGAAGCGCCTGAGCACCACGTACGGCCGCGCGGCCGCTTTGAGTCCGCCGATTTGCGCGACGATCGCCTGAGCGTCGTCGGCCCGGGCCGCGGGCGACGCCGCGGCCAGCCCGACGGCGGCCGTCAGGAGGAGACGGAACTTCACGATTTCAGTGTAGGGGGGAGGAACGGCTCCGTCAAGACGCGTCGTCGTCACAGGGGCCGGCCTTGATGTCCGGCGCCAGACGGCTATAATTAAGATCATGAGCGCGGGCACACGACGTCTCGCGGCGGCCGCGGCGCTGGGATTATGGCTCGCCGCGCGCATTCCGGCGCGCGCGGACGACGACGCCGGCGCGAAGGGCCCGGACGTGAGCCGCCTGTTTCAGGCGGGACGCGTGGAGCTCGACGCGGGCGCGGGGCTCGGCGTCTTCAACAGCAACGAGTATCTGCTGCTCCTGCTCGGCGGCGGCTATTATGTCGCGGACGGCCTGAGCGCGGGCGTGACGGGGGAGGCGTGGGTCGGCTCCTCGCCGTCGATCGGCGACGTGAGTCCGCAGGTGCGCTACGTCTTTTTGGATTCGCCGTGGCGTTTGAAGCCGTACGTGGGGACCTTCTATAGACGCACGTTCTACGATCATTATGATCCCGCGATCAACTCCGCCGGCGCGCGCGCGGGCTTGGTGTTCCCGCTGACCGACCGCGCCTATGCGACGGGGGGCCTCGTCTACGAGCACTATTTCTCGTGCCAGACGAGCGTCTACTCGTCGTGCGACCAGGTCTATCCCGAGATCGGCGTCGCGTTCTCCTTCTAGTCCGCGGGGCCGCTCGGCCCGCGCGCGCAGGCCAAGGTCCCCTGCCTTATTGGGACTAATGCCAGCCCCTTCTTGGGACCTAGGGCCCGACGGGCATTGCGGGTCGGCCGCTATAATGGACCCATGAAGCATGTGCGCTCGCTCCTAGCCGTCGCCGTCTGCGCGGCCCTCGTCCTGCTTTCTCCGGGCTCGCGCGCGTGGGCGCAGGCCGCGGAAGCCGCGACAGGCGCGTCGGCCTCCTCCGCGGGCGTGGGCGCGGTCGGCGGCGTGCACGGCCTGCCCGGCTCCATCGCGATGCCCGCCGGTTCCGTCCTCAATCCTGCGTTCGGTCTGTCCGCGCCGTCCGCCGCTCTGTCCGCTCCCGCCGCCTTCGCCGCGCCGTCGGCGGCCGCGTCCGCCGTCCCCGCGTTCGCGCCGTCCGCCGCGCCCGTCGCCGCCGCGCCGTCCGCGGCCGCCGCCGTTTCCGCGCCGACGTCCGCCGCGACGCCGTCCGCGCTGAGCGCGCCGGCGCTCGGCGAGTTCCCGAATCTCGCGCGCGAAGCCGGTCCCGCGCGCGCGCCTGCGGCGACGCCCCTGACGGAGCTCTCCCGCGAGCTCGCGGCCTCGCGCGGCGTCTCCGCCGCGAGCGGACTGCGCGCTCTCGACCGCTTGTTCGACGGCGCGCGCCGCGCGCTCGGCCTGACGTCCGCACCGGCCGTCGAAGCTTCGGCCCCGCACTCCGCCGCGGCGGCCGGCCCCGCTCTGACGCCGTCCGCGCCGCGCGCTCCGCCGGCCGTCGACGCCGCCGTGCCCGCGCCGCGCTCCGCCGCGCGCGCCGCCGTCGTGCCCGCCGCGGGCGGCCTCGCCGCCGCGCTCGGCGTCGCGGCCTTCGGGGCCGCGGTCGCCTCGCCTCTGATCGCGCTGCCGCTGGTGATGATCTCCCTGGTCCTGCACGAGATCGGCCACGCGAAGGTCGCCGCCGCGCTCGGCGACCCGACCGCGAGCCTGCAGGGCCGCGCGAGCTTCAACCCGCTCAAGTGGGGCAGCCACGTCGATCCGATGTGGACGATCGTCCTGCCGATCGCGACCTACTTCATGGGCGGCTTCATCTTCGGCGGGGCCAAGCCGGTTCCCATCGAGCCCGCCTACTTCAAGGATCCCGTGCGCGGCATGGCTCTTGTCGCGTTCGCCGGCCCCGCGGTGAACCTGGCGCTCGCCGGCGCGGGCGCGCTCGCCTACGCGGCCGCGGTCGGCCTCGGCCTCGGCGGCGTGGCGCTCGGCGCGCTGACGACCTTCATCTTCGTCAACTCTCTGCTGGCGCTGTTCAACCTGGTCCCGGTGCGGCCGCTCGACGGCGGCCATATCCTGGCCGCGGTCCTGCCCGCCGCCGCCTCCGCGCGCCTGGACGCGCTCTACGACCGCCTCGGCTTCACGATGCTGCCCGCGATCTTGGTCGCGCTCCTCGCGGGCGGCGTGATCGTGGCCGGCGCCACGGTGCTGACTCATCTGCTGATCGGCCTCTCGATCGCCGCGACCGGCGTGCAGATCGCGACCGCGTCCTTGCCCGCCGTGGCGGCCCTCGGCCTGGCGATGGGCTCGCTCGGCGCGCCGCCGTCGGGCCTGACCCCCGCGGCCGCAGCGCCTCGCCCCGGCACCGCGAGCGTCGTCGTGGTCTTCGATCGTTCGAAGCCCGCGGCGATCACGAAGGACCTTCATCTCGCCGCGCTCGACGCGCGCCGCTCCGACTACGCGCTGACCTACCAGCGCGCGTACGGGACTTTGATGGCCGACGTCTCCGCGCTGGGCGTGACGCCGGACGCGCTCGCCGCGTACAACGCGAGCCCGATCGCGTCCTACCGCCGCATCAACGCCGCGACGTTCACGTTGGACGCGGCGAAGGCCGAGGAGTTCGCCGCGATGCTGCGCGCGCAGGGCCACGAGGTCTATTCGAACGACCGCCGCAAGATCATCACGCCCGTGCCGTTTCAGCCGCAGGACGCCGATCCGACGGCGCGCAACGCGGTCGGCATGGCCGAGAATCTGAAGATCACGCGCGCCGACTCCGTCCAGGCGATCGCGCGGCGGCGCTGGGGCGCGCCGAACATGACGCCGTGGCAGCGCGCGCTGCGCGCGGTGCGCGCGGTCCTGAGCGCCGATGAGCCGGCCCAGCCGAAGGTCGGCGTCGTCGACTCCGGCGCGGACACCAGCCACCCCCTGCTGCAGCGCGTGAAGCAGGTCCAGAATTTCACGACCGATCCGAACACCGACGACATCGGCCACGGCTCCTGGGTCACGAGCATGGTGCTCAACTACGCGCCGTGGCTGAACAACCTCACGCACTACAAGACCTTCTCCAACGGGGGCGCGACGCTCGACGACATCCTGAAGGCGCTGACCGCCGCCGCCAACGACGGCAACATCGTGATCTCCAACTCCTGGGGCTCCGACGACGGCGATCCGCAGAGCCCGGACTCGAAGCTGGTCCGGCAGCTCGCGCAGGAAGGCCACATCATGGTCTTCGCGGGCGGCAACGCGGGCCCCGGCGCGAACACGATCGGCTCGCCGGCGATCATTCAATACAAAGACCCGACGTCCGGCGCGATCCGGGTGGTCGCGGTCGCCGCGACGGACCGCAATAAGAAAGTCGCCTCGTTCTCGTCCGTCGGTCCCGGCTCGCCGAAGACCGTCGGCCAGACGGGCTTCGCGCATCGGCCGGACCTGGCCTCGGTCGGCGTGAACACCGAGGGCGCTTGGCCCGCGGCGCTCGGCGACGCGGACCGCACCGACCCCGTCGCGGGGCCGCTCAAGGCGATCTCCGGCACCTCGATGTCGACGCCGACCGTCGCGGGCGCGCTCGTCCTGCTCGCCATGCTGTTCGGCGTGACCGCGGTCGGCCCCAAGCTCGACGCGGTCGTCGTCGCGCTGACCTCGACTCTGCAGAAGACCGGCAAGAACGACGCCGACCACGAGGGCGACGGCTTCATCGACGTGCAGGCCGCCTACGACGCTCTCGTGCGTCAGTTCGGCGATCCCGCGGCGTCCGGCGGATTCGCCGCGCGGCTCACGGGGCGCGCGCCGACGCGCCCGGAGTTCGTCGAGTACCGCTCTTTGCTGAGGCAAATCGCGGCCGACGCGGAGTCCGAGCGGTCCTACCGCCTCGCGCTCAACGACGGCCACAAGTCGGCCGGAGTGCGCGACGAACTGCTCGAGCACTTCGAGAACTATATCGAGCCCGAGCACGCCGCGCGCCGCGCGCGGCTCGCGGCCCTGATCAGCGCTTATCCGAACGTCGAGTACGAGTCCTCGAGCCCGCTGCGCCGCTTCTGGCTGCGCCTGACGGGACGCGGGCCGAGGAATTGAGGAAGACACCATGATCGTCCCTCCGATGTTCATCGTCGAAGACGACGATCATTTCCGCGAGACCTTCATCGACGTGATGTCGCTGAAAGGCGTCGAGGTCTCCGGCGCGCGCAACGGCGACGAGGCCATTCGCGCGCTGAAGATGTCCCGGCCGTCGGTCATCATCATGGACGTCAACCTGCCGGACGTGCACGGCTTCGACCTCTGCCGCCGCGTCAAGCGTCTGGAGAACCAGCGCGACACGCCCGTGATCTTCGTGACCGCTTCCGCCCAGTACTCCGACCCGCGCGACCGCAGCGAGGGTTTCTCCGCCGGCGCCTCCCAGATCCTGCCCAAGCCCATCAGCGTCGAGCAGCTCTGGTCCGAGATCGAGTGGGTGCTCGGCGGCGCCCGGCCGCACTGACGCCCGGCCCCTCCGTCCTTTCAGAACTTCAGGGACAGGAGCTTGACCTGATCATTTGACGTCGAAGCGGTCCAGGTTCATGACCTTCGTCCACGCCGCGGCGAAGTCGCGAACGAATTTCTCCTGAGCGTCGGCGCTGGCGTAAACCTCGGCCAGGGCGCGCAGCACCGAGTTGGAGCCGAACACCAGGTCGGCGCGCGTCGCGGTCCATTTCGCCGCGCCCGACTTGCGGTCGCGCCCTTCATACACGTCTTTGGCGTCGGAGGCCGCCTTCCACTCCGTGCGCATATCGAGGAGGTTGACGAAGAAGTCGTTGCTGAGCGCGTCCTTCCTCTTCGTGAGGACACCGTGCTGGGTGGAGCCGGCGTTCGCTCCGAGCATGCGCAGGCCTCCGACGAGCACCGTCATTTCGGGCGCGGTCAAGGTCAGGAGCTGGGCCTTGTCCAGCAGGAGCTCCTCGGCCGGAACGGCGCACGTCGACTTCGCGTAGTTCCGGAATCCGTCGGCTACCGGCTCGAGCGCGGCGAAGGAGCGCGCGTCGGTCTGCTCCTGCGTCGCGTCCATGCGGCCGGCCGTGAACGGGAGCTTCAAGGAGACGCCCGCGTTCTGCGCCGCCTTTTCGACGGCGGCGTCGCCGCCCAGCACGATCAGATCCGCGAGGGAGACCTTCTTGCCGCCGCGGGCGGAGGAGTTGAAGCCGCTGCGAATCTTTTCGAGGGTCTTCAGCGTTTTGGCCAACCGCGCGGGCTCGTTGACCTCCCAGTCCTTCTGCGGAGCAAGCCGCACGCGCGCGCCGTTGGCGCCGCCGCGCTTGTCGGATCCACGGAACGTCGAAGCCGAAGCCCACGCCGTCGATACGAGCTCGGAGACCTTGAGGCCGCTCGCGAGAATCTTCGCCTTCAGCGCCGCGACGTCCGCCGGGCCGATCAGCTTGTGGTCGACCGCGGGGATCGGGTCCTGCCAGATCAGGTGCTCCTTCGGCACTTCCGGTCCCAGGTAGCGCGCGCGCGGCCCCATGTCGCGGTGCGTGAGCTTGAACCAGGCGCGGGCGAACGCGTCCGCGAATTCATCGGGATGCGCGAGGAACCGGCGCGAGATCTTTTCATACGCCGGGTCCGTCCGCAGGGCCAGGTCGCTCGTGAGCATCGTGGGAAGCCGCTTCTTCGCCGGATCGAACGCGTCGGGAATCTTCGCCTTCGCGTTCTTGGCGGTCCATTGATGCGCTCCCGCCGGGCTCTTGGTCAGCTCCCATTCGTATCCGAACAAGTTTTCGAAGTATTCCATGCCCCACTTCGTCGGCGTGGACGTCCAGGTGACTTCGAGGCCGCTGGAGATGGCGTCCGGCCCGCTTCCCCGGCCGAAGCGGCTCTTCCAGCCGAAGCCCATCTGCTCCATGTCCGAGGCTTCGGGCTCGGGCCCGACGTGCGTCGCGTCGGCGGCGCCGTGGGTCTTGCCGAACGTGTGGCCGCCCGCGATCAGCGCGACGGTCTCCGCGTCGTCCATCGCCATGCGCGCGAACGTCTCGCGGATGTCCTGCGCCGACGCGAGCGGATCGGGGTTGCCGTCGGGACCTTCGGGATTCACGTAGATCAAGCCCATCTGCACGGCGGCCAGCGGGTTCTCGAGATTGCGGGTATGGGGGACCTTGCTGTCGTCGTCCGTCACCAGGGCCGCGTGACCTTCGGCGACGCCGGGAGAACCCTGGGAATAGCGCGCGTCCCCGCCGAGCCATTTCTTTTCCGAGCCCCAGTAGACGTCCTGATCGGGCTCCCAAACGTCCGCGCGGCCGCCCGCGAAGCCGAAGGTCTTCAGGCCCATCGTCTCCAGCGCGACGTTCCCGGCCAGGATCATGAGGTCCGCCCAGGAAATCTTGCGGCCGTACTTCTGCTTGATCGGCCAGAGCAGGCGGCGCGCCTTGTCGAGGCTCACGTTGTCCGGCCAGGAATTGAGCGGCGAGAAGCGCTGCTGGCCGCGTCCCGCGCCGCCGCGCCCGTCGCCGATGCGGTACGTGCCCGCGCTGTGCCAGGCCATGCGGATGAAAAACGGACCGTAGTGGCCGAAGTCCGCCGGCCACCAGTCCTGAGAGTCGGTCATCAGCGCCGCGAGGTCCTTCTTGAGCGCCGGGAAATTCAGGCTCTTGAACTCCTTCGCGTAGTCGAAGTCCGCGCCCATCGGGTCGGATTTGGAGGAATGCTGATTGAGGATATCGAGCCGCAGCTGCTTGGGCCACCAGTCCCGGCTGGCGGTGCCGCCCCCGGCCGCGTGATTGAAGGGGCACTTCGCTTCATTTTCCATGATATCCTCCGGGCGTCGAGCCGGACGCGCGGCAAAACCGCGTCGATGCTTCCCCGAGCCGCATCCGCACCTTACAATAATTTTTCGAGTTTGATGATTTGTTCTTTGTTCCAGGCGTGAGACAGGCGAACCTCGTCGATTCACCGCGCGACGATAAAAAGTTAACCGCTCGTCGATAGGAAAAAAAGCGGACCGTGATTAGACTCTTCTTGGACCGCGCAGCGGGCCGAAGGCGGGCAGGAGGATGCAATGAATCAGGTGAAATCGTCGGAGCTTTCTCGCAAGGTTTGCGCGGCGATCGCCGCGTGCGCCGCCGCGCTGCTCTCGGGCTGCGGCGGCGTCCAATCACGCGTCCACGGCGGAGCGGTCGACGCCGTCCTCAACCAGGATCCCGCGCACGGCCGGTATATCACGGCCATCGGCATCGGCGGCTCCGACCCGAACCTCACTTCCGCGACGCAGCGCAAGGCGCTCGCGCGCGACGCGGCGATCGTCAAGGCGCAGTACGAGATGCTCTCCATGGTCAAGGGCGTGACGCTCAAGGGCGGCGTGAAGGTCGAGCGCGCGCTCGAGACGGATTCCGTCCTCGAGGCCAGCATGGAGGAGGTCATCCGCGGAGCCGAAATCGTGAAGTCCGAATTCACGTCCGACAACGGCTGCGTGGTCACGCTCCGCATCCCGCGCGAGCGCCTCGAGAAGCTGATGAAGGTCCAGTTCGAGTGAGCCGCGCGGGCGGACGTTTGGCGGGGTGCCTGCTCCTCGTCTCGGCGGCCGGTTGCGCCGAGCGCGGGGCGCGCGCGCCGGGCGGGCGCCGGGAGATCGCGGTCGAGGCCGACGGCTGGGCGCCGATCGCGGGCGCGGACGTCCTGAGCGCGCGCCGGCGCGCGCTGGCCGAGGCCGAGAAAAAAGCCGTCGAGAAGGCGGTCGGCGTCACGGTCCGGGCGCGCACCCGCGTCGACGACGCGATCAACGTCCAGCAGAGCATCGAGGCGAACTTGGGCGGGACCATCCGCCGGTACGAAGTCCTCTCCGAGGGGCCCGAGGCCGGCTTCTTCAAGATGCGCATCCGCGCGTCGGTGGTCTGCCGGCCCCTCGAGGACGCCAAACCCGCGCCGGCGCCGCCGCGGGTCTCGGTCCGCGTCGCCAACGAGAAAGTCGCCGGCGCCGTCCGCGCCGCCCTGCTCGCGCGAGACTACGACACCGGCGACGATGGCGCGGCCGCCGACGTCGCCGTCACGGGCATGGTGGAGCTGCACGAACTGGCGGATCCGCGGTTGGGGGGCTACTACTCCTACGACGTGAAGGTTTCGCTCACCGCGGCGATCCCGCGCACCGGAAAAGTCGTGCGCGTCGAGTCCGCCGCGTCGGCGGTGGACGTTGACGAGGACGAGGCGCGCGACGAGGCTCTGGAGAAGGCCGGCGACGACTGCGGCGCCGCTCTGGCCTCGAGCCTCGCCGAGGGCGGCGCTCCCGCGGTTGCGGCCGTGCCGCAGCGGTAGGAACGCGCCGGCCAAGTCGGATTTCCGACGACTTTCGATCGGCTTGACAGCTTCCGCCGCTCCTGCTATCATGAGATCGTCGTCGTAATTCCGAGGAGAATCCCCCCGATGGCCGAAATTCAGCTGACGGACGACACCTTCGACAAGGAAGTCCTGGAGAGCGCCCAGCCCGTGCTGGTCGACTTCTGGGCCCCGTGGTGCGGTCCGTGCCGGGCGCTGTCGCCGGTCGTCGAGGAGATCGCCAAGGAGTACGCCGGCAAGATCAAGGTCGGCAAGCTCAACACCGACGATCATCCGAACGCCCCGGGCCGGTTCCGCATCTCCGCGATCCCGACGCTCCTGTTCTTCAAGGGCGGAAAGCTCGTCGAGCAGCGCGTCGGCGTCTTGTCCAAGGCCGACATCAAGAAGCTGCTCGACGGGATGCTCGCCGCTTAATTCGTCCCGTCGTCCGCCGTAGACGTTCCTTCGACCACTCGGTCATTTGAAGCCCCGTCTCTACCTCGTCGACGCCCACGCCTACCTCCATAGGGCCTATCACGCGCTGCCGCCCCTGACGAATTCCAAGGGGGAGCCGGTGGGAGCCCTCTACGGCTTCGCGCGCACCTTGATCCAGATCCTGCGCCGCGACAAGCCGGAGGCCATCGCCGTCTGCTTCGACGTCCCGGGCCCGACGTTCCGCGACAAGATGTACAAGGACTACAAGGCGACGCGCAAGGAGATCGACGGCGACCTGATCTCCCAGCTCAAGCAGGCGCGGCCGCTCGCGCAGACGCTCGGCTTCAAGTGCATCGAGAAACAGGGGTATGAAGCCGACGACGTGATGGCCACCATGGCCCGAAAGGCGGTGAAGCACGGCTGGGACGCGGTTCTGGTCACCGGGGACAAGGACGCGCTGCAGTTGGTCGGCAAGGGCATCCGCGTCTTCAACGTCTCGAAAAATCTTTGGATGGATCCGCCGCAGATCGAGGAAAAATTCGGCATCGGGCCGGAGTCCGTGCGCGACTACCTCGCGATCGTCGGCGACAGCGTCGACAACGTCAAGGGCGTCAAAGGCGTGGGCCCCGTGGGCGCGGTCAAGCTGATCAAGGCTTACGGCTCGCTCAAGGGCGCGATCGCCGCCGCGAAGAAGGGCGACGCGGGCATGACTCCCAAGGTCGCGCAGGCGCTCAAGGACTCCGAGAAGGACGCGGACCTGGCGCTGGAGCTGATCGCTCTCGATGAGAAGGTCCCGCTCGACGCCGAGCCCGAAGACTGCCGCGTGAGCGCGCCGGACCCGGTGAAGCTCGGCGAGGGCCTGGCCCACTTCGAGTTCCGCGCGCTCGCGAAGGAGCTTGGCGCGGCCGTCCCCGCCGCGGAGCCGGGCGCCGGTCTTTCCGTCGCCGCGCCCGCTCCCGCCGAAGGCGCTCCGGCCGGAGCGGAGACGCGGCCCGCGGAGAAGGTCGAGTTCAAGGCGATCGCCAAGGAGCTCGCGAAGGCCGCGGACGTGGTGGTCTGCGCCGTGCCCGACGCCGCGGGCGAGGGCGAATTGCTCACGACCTCGCGCGTGCGCGTGGCGCTCGGCTTGGAAGACGGACGCGTGGCGGTGCTCGACGAGGCCGCGACGCGCGACAAGGCGGCGGTCTCGGCGCTGACGGGCAAGGCGCTCAAGGTCGGGTGGGACCTGAAGGCGACGCGCGCGGCGCTCGACCGCGCGGGCCTGCAGCTCGCGGGTCCCGACTTCGACGCGCGCCTGGCGGCGTTCTGCCTGGACCCGGCGTCGGCGCGCGACCCGAAGGACTCGGACGCGGAGGCCGCGGCGCTTGCGCGCGCGGCGTCGAGCCTGGGACGCGAGTCGCAGATCGCGCGCATGCGCGAGCTCAAGGTTCTCAAGTTGTTTGAAGACGTCGAGATGCCCCTGTCCGCCGTCCTGCGCGACATGGAACGGGCCGGAATTCTCGTCGACGAGAGGTATTTAAAGGAACTCTCGAAAGAATTTTTATCGACGCTTGCTTCGCTTCAAAAGGAGATAGACGCGCTCGCCGGCGCGCCGCTCAACGTGCAGTCGCCCAAGCAGCTCGGCGAACTGCTCTTCGACAAGCTCGGCCTGCCCGTGCTGCACAAGACCGCGAAGGGCGGGCGCTCGGTCGACGAGGAGACTTTGCAGTCGCTCGCCGCGCAGCACGCCTTGCCGGGCAAGATCTTGGAGTTCCGCGAGATCGCGAAGCTCGAGTCCACCTACGTGCGCGGCTTGCTCGAGCGCCTGGACCCGAAGACGAAGCGCGTGCACACGACGTTCGACCAGACCGGCGCGCTCACCGGGCGCCTCTCGAGCCTCGATCCGAATCTGCAGAATATCCCGATCCGCACCGAGGCCGGCCGCCGCATCCGCCGCGCGTTCGTCGCACCCAAGGGAAAGATCCTGCTCTCCGCCGACTACTCGCAGATCGACCTGCGCGTGCTCGCGCACGAGTCCGGCGACGAGACCTTGATCGCCTCGTTCAAGAACGGGGAAGACATCCACAAGCGCACGGCGGCCGAGGTTTTCCACGTGAAGCCCGAGGACCTGACCGTCGATCAGCGCCGCGCGGCGAAGGCGATCAATTTCGGCATCGTGTACGGCCAGACCGCGTTCGGCCTCGCCCACCAGCTCGGCATCCCGCAGGGGGAAGCCGGCGCGTACATCAAGCGCTACCTGGAGCGCTATCCCGGCGTCTCCGCCTGGGTGGAAAAGAATCTGACGCAGGCCAAGAAGGACGGCTACGTGCGCACCTTGCTCGGCCGCGTGCGCTGGATCCCGGAGCTCGCGGTGAAGAACGCGGCCGTGCGCCAGTTCGGCGAGCGCGCCGCGCGCAACACGCCCATCCAGGGCGGCTCCGCCGACATCATCAAGCTCGCGATGCTCGAGGTCGCCCAGGAGCTCGCGAAGGGCAAGCGCGGGGCGCAGATGCTGCTGCAGGTGCACGACGAGCTCGTCTTCGAGGTCGACAAGGACCGCGTCGAGGAATTCGCGGCCTGGGTGCGCGGCGTCATGGAGAAAGCCGTGGAACTGCGGGTGCCGCTCGTCGCCGACGTGAAGGCCGGGACGAACTGGCAGGACATGGAAAAGATCGCGGCCCCCGAGCGCGGCCGCGCGGCGCGGAGCGCCTCATGACGAACGCCGCCGAGCGCGATCCTTACTCGCTCGCGGCGATGCCCGCGTCGCTGAAATTTTTGTTCGGCCTCTCGATCGCGGTCTTCCTGGCTCAGCGGCTCGGCGCGCATGCTTCCGCTTGCGACCTGAGCCTCGTGACGCGCTTCGGGCTGATCCCCGGTCTCGTGGCGCGGGCGTCGTATCCGCAGGTTTGGCGGCTCGTCACGTATCTGTTTCTCCACGACGGCGTCATGCATCTCGTTCTCAATCTTCTGGCGCTGCAGGTCTTCGGCCTGCCCGTCGTCGTGCAGTGGGGGGACCGCGAGTTCCTGAAATTCTTCTTCATCTGCGGCGTCGGCGCGGGCGCGGCTCAGTTGGCGTTCTCGCCGAGCTCGATGATCCCCATCATCGGCCTTTCCGGCTCGGTCTACGGACTGCTCGTCGCCGTCGCGATGCTGTACCCCGACGCGACCGTCGACCTCTACAGCCTGGTCCCGATCAAGATGACGCACCTGGCGATCCTCTTCGGCGTCATCGAGTTCGCCACGGGCGCGCTGAACGCGACGCCGACGGTCGCGCGCTTCGCCCACCTGGGCGGGATGGCGACGGGCTACGTCTACATGAACTGGAGCGCCTGGTCGCTGCGTTTGCGCGCGCGGCTCGCGCGCCCGAGGGGCGCGGCATGAGCCGATTCTTCTCGCAGGACCCGTTCGATCTGCGCGCGCTGCCGCCGTCGGTCAAGATCATCGGCGGGCTGAACATCCTGATTTACGCCCTGCTCGTGATCGGGACGACGTTCCATCCTCTCGATCTCGGTCTGGCCAATCATTTCGCTCTCATTCCGGACCGCGTCCTGCGCTGGCCGATGCCGGAGCTCTGGCGCCTGTTCACGCATCCGTTCATCCACCTGAGCTTCTTCGAGCTCCTGCTCAGCGTCGTCGCGCTCTGGTTCTTCGGCGCGCCGGTCGTCGGCCAGTGGGGCGACCGCGAGTTCCTGAACTTCTACTTCATCTGCGCGCTCGGCGCGGCTCTGCCGATGCTGCTGCTCAATCGGCCGGTGGCCGGCTCCACGGCCTGCAGCTACGGCATGATCCTGGCCTTCGCGATGCTGTACCCGGACGCGACGGTTTATTTTTTCCTGCTGCCGATGAAGCCTTGGCACATGATCGTGCTGTTCGCGTTGATGGACGTCCTCGTCGGGACGAAAATCGACGTCGTTCAGCTGATTTATCTCGCGAGCGGCTTGGCCGCGGGCTACGCGTACATCCGCTGGTGGGAGACCTTCAAGCTCGGCGCGAAGTCCTTCTCGCGCGGACTCTTCGAGCGCGACGAGGAGCCGGTCCCGCGCCGCCGCGTCGCCGCGCGCCGCGAGGAACCCGTGCGCGCGCAGAAGGCCGACGACGGGATGGACGAGGTCGACCGCATCCTCGACAAGATTCTGGCGAGCGGCCTGGAGTCCCTGACCGACGGCGAGCGCGAGCTGATGAAGCGCTACTCGCAGAGGAACAAGCCCTCTTGAAGAAACCGAAGCGCTTCGTCGTCGGTCTGACCGGCGGCATCGGCACCGGCAAGTCGACCGCTCTCGCGGAGTTCGCGCGTCTGGGCGCCGCGACCGTCAGCCTCGACCAGATCGCGCGCGCGCAGGCCCAGCCGGGACGCGAAGGCTGGGCCGCGATCAAGAAGGCCTTCGGCGCGGACGTGCTCGACGAAAAGGGCGCGATCGACCGGCGCCGACTCGGCGCGCGCGTGTTCCGAAGCCCCGCGGAGCGCCGCAAGCTCGAGCGTGCGACGCACCCGGCGATCCGCCGCGAGATGAAGCGCCTGATTTCTCTCCTCGACGGCGTCGTCGTCGTCGACGTGCCGCTGCTCTTCGAGGGCGGACTCCAGAAGGAGTTCGACGCGACCGTGCTCGTCGCCTGCGCGCCCGCGCGCCAGCTCGCGCGCGTGACGCGGCGCGACAAGCTCTCGCCCGCCGACGCGCGCCGCCGCATCGCGGCGCAGCTCCCGCTCGCGCGCAAGCGCGCGCTCGCCGATTTTACCCTCGACAACGACGCAAGCCGCGCCGCTCTGAACGCCCGCGTGCGCTCCCTGCACGCCGGGCTGTCTCTGCTTTACGGAGGAACGCCGAATGGAAACCCCGCTTAAGACCGCCATGGAAACGACGCCGAAGACCCCCGAGACGCCGCGCGTCGCCGCGCCGCTCGCAGCACCCGCCGCGAGCGGCGAGGCGGCGCCGCTCAAGCCCTTGGAGACGGCGGAGCTCGCGAAGAAGACGATCGCCCAGCTCAACGCGATCGCCGCCGAGCTCAAGCTCGAGGGCGTCTCCAACCTGCGCAAGCAGGAACTCATCGCGAAGATCGTCGAGGGTCAGCTCAAGGCCAACGGGATGATCTACGACGAGGGCATTCTCGAGGTCCTGCCCGACGGCTTCGGCTTCCTGCGCTCCCCGGACTACAGCTACCTGCCGGGTCCCGACGACATCTACATGAGCCCGTCGCAGATCAAGAAGTTCGGCCTGCGCAAGGGCGACATGGTCGCCGGCTTCGTGCGCCCGCCGAAGGACGGCGAGCGGTTCTTCGCGCTGCTGCAGGTCAAGAAGATCAACGGCGTCGACGCGGAGACCCTGAAGGACCGCCCGCTCTTCGACAACCTGACGCCGCTGCACCCCGACGAGGCCTATCATTTGGAAACGACGCGCGAGGAAGTCACCACGCGCCTCATGGACCTGATCTGCCCGATCGGCAAGGGCCAGCGCGGCCTCATCGTCGCTCCGCCGAAGACCGGCAAGACCGTGATATTGCAGAAAATCGCCAACGCGATCGCGAAGAATCACCCGCAGACCGTCATCCTGGTCCTGCTCATCGACGAGCGCCCGGAAGAGGTGACCGAGTGCCAGCGCACGATCAAGGGCGAGGTCATCGCCTCGACGTTCGACGAGCCCGCCGAGCGTCACGTGACGGTGTCCGAGATGGTTTTGGAAAAGGCGAAGCGCCAGGTGGAGCTCGGCAAGGACGTGGTCATCCTGCTGGACTCGATCACGCGCCTGGCGCGCGCGTACAACACGTGCACCCCGTCGTCGGGCCGCGTGCTCTCCGGCGGCCTGGAGGCCACGTCTTTGCAGCGCCCGAAGCGCTTCCTCGGCGCCGCGCGCAACGTGGAGGAGGGCGGCAGCCTGACCATTCTGGCCACGGCGCTCATCGAGACCGGCTCGCGCATGGACGAGGTCATCTTCGAGGAGTTCAAGGGCACCGGCAACTCCGAGGTGTACCTGGACCGCAAGCTCGCCGACCGCCGGATGTTCCCGGCCATCGAGATCAACCGCACCGGCACGCGCAAGGAAGAGCTGCTGATGAGCGAGGACGACATCAACAAGATCTACATCCTGCGCAAGGTCTTGGCGCCGCTCGGCTCCGTCGAGGCCATGGACCTTCTGCGCGATAAGATTCTGTCGACCAAATCGAATAAGGACTTCATGAAGGCGATGGAACTCTCCAACATGGCGGGCTGATGATCGCGCTGGCGCTCGCCGTCCTGCTGGCACCGGGGGCCTCCGCTCAGGCCGTCGCGCCTTCGGCCGCGATGTTCCAGCGCTTTTCCGTCTTGACGGCGCCGGGTCCCGACGAGCCGTCGCCGGAAGTCCTCGCGCGCTCGCGCCGCCTGCTCTACGCCGAGCACCGCGTCGGCGAAGGGGAGACCAGCGCGGCCGCGCTCGCGAAATCCTACGGCTCCACGCTCAGCGCCTTCCAGGTCACCAATGACAAGGAATTCGAGCGCCTCTATCCGGGCATGCGGGTGATCGTGCTCAACCGCGACGGCGAGCTCTTCGAGGTGCGCAAGGCGTCGGTCACTCTGGACTGGTTCGTCAAGCGCTTCGGACCGGGCGGCGGCGAGGACGCGAAGCGCCGCTTCCGGGAAGTCCTGGTGCGCGCGAACAACCTGCCCGGCATCGCTCTGCTCGCGCCCTACGAGCTCGACAAGGGCGACCGCCTGCTGATCCCCGGCATGAAGGCCAGCTTCGACACCTATCGCTTCCCCTTCGAGTCCCAGGCCTGGCCCCGCATCTCCTCTCGCTTCGGCTACCGCTTCCACCCGATCTTGAAGAAGCGCCGCATGCACGACGGCCTCGACATCCCGAAGCCCTACGGGACCAAGGTGTACCCGGCGCGCTCGGGCCGCGTCACGATGGCCGGCTGGCACGAGGGCTACGGCATGCTCATCGAGATCCGCCACCAGAACGGCGAGTCGACGCGCTACGGCCACCTCTCCAAGATCTTCGTGAAGCCGGGCCAGCTCGTGCGGCGCGGCGTGACCTTGATCGGCCTCGTCGGCTCGACGGGGATTTCGACGGGGCCTCACCTGCACTTCGAGGTGCGCGACAAGAACGGCAAGCCGGTCAACCCCGCCGCGAAGATCGGCCGATGAGGCTGGCGCTCGTCGAGTCGGGCGACCCGAAGGGCCCTCCCGTCGTTTTCCTTCACGCATTCCCGCTGTCCGGCGCGATGTGGGAGCCGCAGCGTGACGCGCTCAAAACTTTTCGCGTGCTCGTCCCCGACCTGCGCGGCTTCGGCGCCACGCCGCTCGTCGCACCCTGGTTTGTCGAGCATGCGGTCGATGATTTGTTCGAGACCTTGTCGTCGTTGGGCGTCGAGAAGGCCGTGCTGGTTGGGTTGTCGATGGGTGGCTACGTGGCGTTGCGCGCCATCGAGAAAAATCCGGCGCGCGTGAAGGCGCTGGTGCTTTGCGACACGCGTGCCGAGGCCGACGCGAACGAGAACAAGATCAAGCGCGCCGCCGCCGTGGACTTCGTGCGCGCGAAGGGCGTCGCCGCGTTCGTCGCGCCGTTCCTGAACGACGCTCTCGCGCCGAAGACTTTGACCGACAAGCCGAAGGTCGTTTCGTTCCTGCGCGCCGTCGCCGAGAAGTCCTCTCCCGACGCCGTCATGGCCGCGCTCGGCGCCCTCGCCGCGCGCGCCGACATGACCGCCGCGCTCTCCAAGATCACCGTCCCCGCGTGCGTGATCGTCGGCGCCCAGGACAAGATCACGCCTTTGCTTCTCTCCGAGACGATGCGTTCCCGCATCCCCGGCGCGGAGCTGCACGTCATTCCCGACGCCGGTCACTTCTCCAACGCCGAGAACCCCGACGCGTTCAACGGGCGCCTGCTCGCGTTCCTCGGCGGTCTCTGACCGACAAAGACGGACTCCAGCGTCAGTCGGCTTTTCGGCGCAGACCGGTGACATCGTTTACGGAATAGACCGGGCGCATGAGTGACACCATGGACCGGATATCCACGTTGTCCACCGGACGACTGACGGCGCCGACAGCTCGGACCGCGCCTCACCGTACACCAACGGTGTCCGGACACACTCGGTCTACGCCCCCGGCCGTACGGTCTTCGACTGTCGCCGGTGGCGCTGATTATCTTTAGTCGCCGAGTCGAATCTTTTGGCATACTTTTCGTCATGCCCATCACCGAAGCGCCCGTCGAGACGACCCGTCCGCTCAAGCCTCCGGAGGCGCGCGAGCTGACCGTTCGTTCTCTCATCGCCGCGCTGTTCGTGGCCGCGATCATCGGCGCCTCGTATCCGTACATCGTGATGAAGCTCGGCTTCGGGCCGAACATCTCCGTCGTCTCCGCGTTCTTCGGCTACTTGGCGCTCGGCATCATCTTCAAGGACTACACGCGCTGGGAGAATAATATCGTGCAGACGGCCGGCACGGCCGCGGGCCAGACCGCGTTTCTGTGCGTCTTGATGGCCGCGTTCGACTTCTTGCACCAGGACCCCTCTTTGCACTTCGACCTGGTGCTGACGCCGATGCAGTCCTTCCTGTGGCTGACCACCGCGGGCCTGCTCGGCGTGTTTCTCGCGGTGCCCATGCGCCGCCACTTCGTGATCGACGAGAAGCTCCCGTACGCGGACGGCATCGCGGCGGCCGAGACGTTGATCGTGCTCGACTCGCGCGGCGTCGAGGCGCGCGACGCGGCGCGCTCCATGGGCCTCGCCACGATCGTGTCCGCTCTCTTGATGACCTTGCGCGAGGACGCGCGCGTGCTCGCCGCGGCCTGGTATCGGATCCCCGAGATGCTGCCCTTGGGGGCGAACGGCGCGTCGATGAACTTCGGCGTCAGCTGGAGCCTGCTCTCGCTCGGCTCCGGCATGCTCGTCGGCCTGCGCGTGACGCTGAGCATGGCGATCGGCTCCGTTCTGTCCTGGCTGATCCTGCCGAATCTTCTCCTCGCGCACGGCGGCATCGACGCGCTCGTGCGGCGCAAGGTCCTGCTCTGGGTGATGTGGCCGGCGACGGGGCTGATGGTGGCGGCGGGCCTGACCGCCTTGGTCATCCGCTGGCGCACGCTCGCGCGCACGTTCGAGAACATGAGCGTGTCCTCGATCGACGCGACGGACTTTCCGATGAGCTGGGTGCTCGGCGGTTCTCTGATCAGCGGCCTCGCGCTCGTCGTCGTGCAGAAGGTCTGCCTCGGCACGCCGGTGTGGATGACGCTGTTCGCGATCGCCGCGTCCCTGCCGCTGATGCTCGTCAGCCTGCGCGTGCTCGGCGAGACGAACTGGGGCCCGATCAGCGTGATGTCCAACATGATGCAGGCGGTGTTCGGCCTGGTGGCTCCGGGCCAGATCGGGGCCAACATGATCGCGAGCGGCGTTACCGGCTCCATCGCGGCCGAGTCCGAGGGCCTCATGCAGGATTATAAAACCGGCGAGATCATCGGCTCCTCGCCGCGCGCGCTGACCTACGCGCAGCTGCTGGCCGTGCCGGTCGGCGCGGCCGCGGTTTCGTTCGTCTACCCGCTCTTGCGCGCGACCTACGGCATCGGCGGCGACCACGGACTGCAGTCGCCGATTTCCCAAAAATGGGCCGGCTTCGCCCAGTTGCTCTCCAAGGGCGTCGCGGGCCTGCCGCCGGGCGCCATCACGGCGCTCGTCGTCGCGGTGATTCTCGGCGTGATCTTGAGCGTCCTCGAGTCCACGCGCTTCAAGGACTGGACGCCGTCGCCGAGCGGGCTCGGCATCGGCATGCTCGTTCCCGGAAGTGCCGTGGTGACGATGTTCCTCGGCGCGGTCGTCGAGCGCGTCTGGGGCCGCATCGCGCCGAAGTCCCACGCGCGGCACCTGACGCCGCTCGCCTCCGGTTTCATCGCGGGAGAGGCGATCGTCGCGGTCGTCCTGCCCATCCTCGTCGCGGCCGGCCTGCTGACCCTCCAACCCTGACGCGGCGTCGTCGGTAAGGCGCGGGCGGTCCGCGGAGTAGAGAGGCATGCTCCGCTCCTTTCTGCTCGCCGGCGCGCTGTTCGTTGCGGTCGCCGCGGCCGCCGAGAAGGCTCCGGTCGCGCTGCGCGTCGGCTGGGACTACGACGGCGTGCCCGCGGGCATGTCGCTCTACGAACTCAAGCCCGGCAACTGGGAGGTTTGGACGACGTCCGTCGCCCCTTCGGCCGCGCAGGCGCCCGTCGCGCGACAAATACCGGACGCGACGGTGTTCCTGAAGCCGGGCGAGTCGCGCCGCATCGCCTTGGTGTACGCGAACGCGACGAATAAGCCGGTGAGCTTTTTCGCCGCCCCGCACACGGTGACGCCCGTCCAAGCCGCGCTCGGCTTCAAGTTCCGCTGCCTGTGCGTGAACCGCGCCTACACCGTGCCGCCGGGCGGCGTGTGGTACCGCGTCGTGGAGCTGCGCCTCGCCCGCGATTTTACCGGGGAGAAGCTCGAGGTCGTGCATCAACTGCTGGCCGTCGACGAGAAAAGCGCCGCGGATTTCCGCGACGGAATGAGCCGCAAGGAGGGTCCATGAAGATTCTGCTGATGCTGTCGATGTTGTCCGTGGGAGCCGGAGCCGTCGTGCTCACGCATCCGGTCGTCCCGTCCGCGCCGCCGGCGGCGGTTGCGCCTGCGCCCGCGCCCGCGGCGCTTGCGCCGACGCCGCCCGCGCCCGTCGCGGCGCCCGTCGCCGTGCCCGCCGAGAAGGCCGCCGCGCCGGAGCCGAAGGCGGACGCCGACGCCGACGAGGGGGAGGACGAGGGCTGCGGTTGAGACGGGCCTGATTTTGCTATAATTTCGAAAGTCGCTTTAAATTCGAGGATATACATGAAGAAAGGCATCCACCCCGTTTACCGCCCGGTCGTCTTCCAGGACGTCCAGGCCAACAAGTCGTTCATCTCGCGCTCGACCGTGAAGTCGAAGGACACGGTCGCGTGGGAGGACGGCAAGACCTACCCGCTCGTGAAGCTCGACATTTCGGCGTTCTCGCACCCGTTCTACACGGGCCAGCAGCGTCTCGTCGACACCGCGGGCCGCATCGATCGCTTCAAGAAGCGCTTCGAGACCAGCGGCGGCAAGACCATCGAGCGCAAGGCCGCGAAGGCCGCGAAGGGAGCGCTCGCGCACGTCGGCCACACCGCGGAGCGCAAGAAGGTTCTCTCCACCGCCGTCAAGAAGGAAGACAAGGACGCGAAGAAGGCCCCCAAGAAGGCCCCGGCGAAGAAAGACGCCTAGCGGTCCCGTTCCGAATGGAGCCCCGGCCCGCACGGCCGGGGCTCCTTCTTTTTAGCCCAACCCCATGAATCCCAAGATCGCCCGTCTCGACGCGGAGTTTCGCGAGATGGAGGCCAAACTCTCCGCGACGAACACGCCCGCCGCCGAGATCAAAGGCCTCTCGCTCAAGCACGCCCAGCTGGCGCCGACGATCGCGAAGGTGCGCGAGCTCGCGCGCTTGGAAGGGGAACTCGCGGGCCTCAAGGAGCTCGAGTCCGACCCGGACATGAAGGCCATGGCCGACGCGGAGCGTCCCGCGCTCGAAGCGCGCCTGGGGCCTCTGGAGCAGGAGATACTTCTCGACCTCCTGCCCAAGGACCCGACGGACGCGAAGAACGTCTACCTGGAAATCCGCGCGGGCGCCGGCGGCGAGGAGTCCGCGCTGTTCGCGGCCGAGCTCCTGCGCGCCTACACGCGCTTCGCCGAAGCGAAGCGCTGGAAGGTCGAGGTTCAAGAATACTCGTCGACCGGCATCAAGGGCGTCAAGCAGGCCGTGGTCTTCATCGACGGCAAGGACGTGTTCTCCTGGCTGAGGCACGAGGGCGGCGTGCACCGCGTCCAGCGCGTGCCCGCCACCGAGGCCGCCGGCCGGGTGCACACGTCGACCGTCACCGTGGCCGTCATGCCCGAAGTGGAGGAGACGGGCGAGATCGTGATCCGGCCCGACGATTTGAAGGTCGACACCTACCGCGCGGGCGGCGCCGGCGGCCAGAACGTCAACAAGGTCGAGACCGCGGTGCGCATCACGCACCTCCCGTCCGGGATCGTCGTCGAGTGCCAAGAGGAGCGCTCCCAGGGCCGCAACCGCGAACGCGCGATGCACCGCCTCTACGCGAAGCTGGCCGACATCGAGCGCGAGAAGCAGTTCGCGCAGAACGCGAGCGCGCGCCGCTCGCAGGTCGGCACGGGCGACCGCTCGGAAAAAATCCGCACCTACAATTTCCCGCAAAGCCGCGTGACCGACCACCGCCTCGAACGCTCGTGGCACAACCTCGCCGAGATCATGGAAGGCGCTCTCGGCCCCGTGTTCGAGGCCCTGCGCGAGGAGCAGCGGCGCCTCAAGCTCGAGAGCGCCGGATGACCGTCGCGGACTGGCTGAAGAAGGGGGAGCTCTACCTCGCCCAGCACGAGGTGACGGAGCCGCGCGCGAGCGCGGAGTTCCTGATGGGCGAGACGCTCGGCATCGGCCGCGCGAGCGCGGTCGCGCGCGGGCCGGAGTCCTTGTCCGACAAGCAGGGCCACCGCTTCTGGACGTATATCAAGGAGCGCGGCCGCCGCGCGCCGATCGCCTACATCCTCGGCTGGCAGCCGTTCCTGGGCCTGCGCATCGAAGTCACGCGCGACTCTCTGATTCCGCGCCCGGAAACCGAGGAGCTCGTGCTGGAATGCGAGCGCCTGGCCAAGGCCACGAAGGCCGCGGCGCCCAAGATCGTCGAGATCGGCACCGGCACCGGCTGCATCGCGATCGCGCTCGCCCAGCTCCTGCCGAGCGCCACGATCTTCGCGACCGACGTCAGCGACAAGGCCTTGGCGCTCGCGCAGAAGAACGCGATCTCCCTGCACTCCCACCAGCGCATCCGCTTCGTGCGCGAGGACCTGTTCTCCAACAAGGAAGGCCTGCGCGGCTGGGCCGACCTGCTCGTCTCCAACCCGCCCTACATCCCGACCGCCGACCTCGCCAAGCTCGACGCGGAGGTGCGCATGGAGCCCGTCCTCGCGCTCGACGGCGGCAAGGACGGCCTCTCCGCGATCCGCGCGATCGTCGCCGCCGCGCCGAAAACGCTCAAGCCCGGCGGCTTCCTCGCCCTCGAAATCGAGCACCGCCAGGGCCCCGCCGTCTCCAAGCTGCTCCACGCGGCCGGCTTTGAAGGCGTCCTAATCAAGAAGGACGCCTCGGGCAAGGACCGCATCGCCGTCGGCCGTCTTCCCGCCGACGTCTAGGCGCCCGCGTTTCACTGACTCCAGCGTCGTCCTTTTCGGGCCCAGAGACGTTAGGACCATCGGCGCGCCGCGCCCGGCCTTTCGGCTCATGGGGCGGGAGCGATTGGTTGTCTAGAATCCGGTGATGCGGGCCTTCTGGTCGCGTCTTGCCGCCGTCGAGCTGGCGTTGACGCTCGCGTTCGGCGCCGTCGCGCCGGCCGCCGCGCAGACGCTCGAGTCCGCGGGCGCGGCCGAGGGCGCGCGCGGCGTGGCGATCGCGCCGATCTCTTCTCCGGTGCGTCTTTCGGCGGAGGCGTTGCGCTCGCCGCTCGCGGCGCCGGCGACGGCGCCGTCAGCGGCCGTGATGAGCGCCTCGCCGAGCGCCGTCGTTTCGGCTTTCTCGGCGGTTGACCCGTCTCCGGTCGCGTTCGCCGCCGCCGCCGCGGAGCCGACGATTCCTCCGTCCGTCGAGCCCGCCGCCGCGCCGGCGGCGGCCGTCGCGCCCGCGGCCGTTCCCGTTGTCGGCGACGTCTCCGTTCCGACGACGACGCGCCCGGTCGCCGTCCCGCGCGCCGGCGACGTCGACGGCGCGCGCTTCGACGGGAGCGGTGCGCGGCCGAATCTGAACGCGGCCGCCGTCTTCGCGGACGTCGCTCCTCACGCCGTCTCGGCGGCGATGACGGGCTTTCCCGGCCGCCATCTCGCGCGTCCCGCCGCGGCGGCTCCGGCGCCGCAGGCGCCGGAGCCGCCGCGGCAACCGGAGCAGTCGCCGCAGCGCCGCCTCGGGCGGCGCATCGGCCTCGCGCTGCGTCGGCTGGCCGCGAAGCCGTACCTTCCGGTTCTGGCCTTGCTGCTGACCAATGCCGTCTACGGCTCGTCGTTCGTGGCCGCGCGCGTGGCGCTTGCGGGGATGGGACCGGCGACTTTGACCTTGCTGCGCGTGCTCGTGGGCGCGGCCGTGCTGGCGCCCTTCGTGCTCCGCGAGAAGTCGACGTCTCAGTTCTCGTGGGCCGACCACGCCAAGATCGCGGCGATGGGCGTCGTCGGCATCAGCCTGGGCTTTATGTTCGGCAACGTCGGCGTCGCGGCTTCGACGGCGACGAACGCGGCCTTGCTCGCCGTGGTCGAGCCGGTCGCGCTGATGCTGCTCGGTCCGATTCTTTCGCATACGCCGCGACTTTCCGCGCGCGAGATCTTCGGCGCCGTGCTGGCGCTCGGCGGCGCGACGCTCGCCGTCGTCAACGGCGTCCCGGGACTGACCGCGCATCTGATGCCGCACTGGCGCGGGGACGGGCTCTTGGTTTTGTCCGGCCTCGCCTACGCGGCCTACTCGCTCTTGAGCGACACGGGCCTGCTCAAGCGCCACTCGGCCGGCCGCGTCACCGTCGCCGCTTTGCTGTGGGGCGCCGCCGCGATCCTGCCCATGGCGGTCCGCGAGTGGTTCGGCGCGCATCATCTGCTTTTCACGGCGCCGGCCGTCGGCGCCGCGCTTTACTTGGGCCTGGCCGGCACCGCGTTCGCCTTCTTCGCCTGGACGTGGGCCGTGGGCCGCCTCGGCTCGGCGCGGGCCGCCATTTCTCAAACGCTCCAGCCCGCCGTCGGCGTGGTCCTCGGCGCGCTCCTGCTCGGCGAGGCGTTGACGCCGTTCACCGTCGGCGGCGCCGCGCTGATCGTGGCGGGCCTGTTCCTCGCGCTGAAGAAAACCGGCAAGGCTTGACGCGCGGTCACCCGCGCGTTAACCTACCGGCATGAAAGCCCCGATCCTGGCCGCCGTCCTCGCCGCGCTCTGCGCCGCGACCGCCTCTTCCGCCGAGGACACCCCGAACCTGATCATCGCCAATCCCGGCACCTTGGTCTTCGCGCTGAAGCTCCCGTACGGCGCGCAGGATCCGGCCGCGAAGGACGAGGCGAGCGGGCGCTCGGGCCATACGAAGTTCGCGGCCCTCTACCGCTGGTTCTCGCTGCAGACGAGCGGCGAGGACAAGCTCGTCTACGGGGACTTCGCCGATTTCCGCTCGCAAGCGGACCAAGCCTGGAAGGATCACGGCGACAAGGAGGTGCGCCAGGTCGTCGTGCTCGTCAGCGCGCACGGCTCTCACGACGGGATCTCCGATTGGAACGGAGAGCACTCCGTGAGCTGGGGCGAGCTGGAGAGCTTCCTCGAGAGTCTTCGCGGACGCATGGACGTCGCGAACAAGCACGCTCATCTCGTGGTGTTCAGCGACGCCTGCCACAGCGGCGAGCTGTGGCGCCGGATGGCGGCCGCCACGCGCGCAGGGAAGCTGCACACCTGGGTCTTCCTTGCCGGAGCCGACGCGGATCACGTCGCGACGACCGACCTCGTGCCGGATCTGATCAAGGTGCTGCACGCGACCGACGCCGCCGATCGCGATCCCGACGGCCGGCGGCGCGCGACGTGGCGCGTCGTCTACGAGTCCCTGAAGGGCGTCTACGACGGGTGGGGCAGGGACGACAAGGGCGCCCCGTTTTGGACCGCGGCCTTCTACGCGGACTCCGCGATGAACCGTCCGCTGTCCGCTCCGGCGCCGAAGGACAAGCCGACCGGCGCGCGCGCCGTCGAGGTCTCCTGCGCGTCGTGCGGCGGCTCCTCCTGCGCGGCGCGGTCAAGCAATCCATGATCGGTCCGTCGCAAATGCGCCGCATGGGGCCCTCGGCGACGGCGTCCATTCCTCCGTTCCGAGATTTTGAGGTAAATTTGCGACGGACCGATGAAACATCGGGCTTCCGGGAGTAAAGGCCCGGCGCGAAAATTAATAGAATGGGTCCCCGATGGACCGATTCATCATAGACGGCGGCGTTCCCCTCTCCGGCAGCATTCCGGTCAGCGGCTCGAAAAACGCCGCGCTGCCCATTCTGATCGCGACCCTGCTCACGGACGAGCCGTGCGTGCTCGAGAACTGCCCGACCGGCCTGCGCGACATCCGCACGACCGTGCGCCTGCTCGAAAGCCTGGGCAAGAAGGTGACGGTCGACGGCGCGACCGTGCGGGTCGAGTCGACGGGCTCGCTGAAGACGCAGGCGCCCTACGACATCGTCAAGCAGATGCGCGCCTCGGTGCTGGCGGCGGGGCCGCTGCTCGCGCGCTTCGGACTCGTGCGCGTGCCCATTCCCGGCGGCTGCGCGATCGGGCTGCGGCCGATCGACATTCATTTGAAAGGCTTCGAGACCATGGGCGCGCGGCGCATCGCCGACCAGGGCGACATCATCATGAGCGCGCCGAAGCTCAAGGCCGGCGAGATCAAGCTGCGCTTCCCGAGCGTGGGCGCCACCGAAAACCTCATGATGGCGGCGGCCGCCACGCCGGGCCGCACGACGATCAAGAACGCGGCGCGGGAACCCGAAATCGAGGACCTGGGCGCGTTCTTGGCGCGGCTCGGAGCGAAGGTGACGGGCGCCGGCACGGACAAGGTCGTCGTCGAAGGACGCGCGAAGCTCTCCGGCGCGCGCCACCGCGTGATTCCGGATCGCATCGAGGCGGGCACGTACCTGATCGCGACCGCCGCGACGCGCGGCAAGGTGCGCGTGACGGGCGCCGAGGCCGCGCACTTGGACGCGGTCATCGCTTCTCTGCGCAAGGCGGGCGCGACGATCCGCACCGGCCGGGCGTGGATCGAGATCGAGATGCAGAAGCGCCCGAAGCCCACGCCGGTGAAGACCGCGCCGCATCCGGGCTTCCCGACGGACCTCCAGGCGCCGTGGATGGCGCTGATGACGCTCGCGACGGGATTCACGAAGATCCGCGAGGCGGTGTTCGAAAACCGCTTCATGCACGCGGCCGAGCTGGGCCGCATGGGCGCGCAGATCGCGGTGTCGGGGCCCGAGGCCGTCGTCGGCGGCGTCGAGCAGCTCTCCGGCGCGCCGATCATGGCCTCCGACCTCCGCGCGGGCGCGGCCCTGCTCATCGGCGCGCTCGCGGCCAAGGGCCGCACGGTGATCTCGCGCGTGTACCACGTCGACCGCGGCTACGAGGCGGTCGAGCGCAAGCTCGCGCGCGTCGGCGCCCGCGTCGAGCGCGCGAAATGACCTTCGCCGAGGCCCTCGCGGTCTTGGAGGCCCGGCAGGAGACGCGCGTCGAGCTGGGCCTGGAACGCATGCGCGCGCACCTCGCCCGGCTCGGCGACCCGCAGGAGCAGGTGCCGTGCTTCCACGTCGCCGGCACGAACGGCAAGGGCTCGACGTGCGCCATGCTGGACTCTGTTTTGCGCGCGTCGGGACGGCGCACGGGCCTGTACATTTCGCCGCATCTGCAGTCCCCGCGCGAACGCGTGAAGGTCGACGGGAAGCCGATTTCCGAGCGCGCGTTCGCGGCCGCCGTCGCGCGCGCTCTGAAGGCCGACCCGAGAGGCGAGCTCACTTATTTCGAGCTCATGACCTCCATCGCGTTCCAGCACTTCGCGAGCGCGCGCTGCGACGTCGCCGTGCTCGAGACCGGCCTCGGCGGCCGCCTCGACGCGACGAACGTGGTCGCCGCGCCGCTCGCCGCCGTCGTGACCTCGATCGACTTCGACCACATGTCCTATCTCGGCAACACGCTCGCGAAGATCGCCGGCGAGAAAGCCGCGATCTTCAAGGCGGGGCGTCCGGCGGTCTATCCGGAACTGCCGCCGTCGGCCGCGGCCGTCGTCGGACGCGCGGCTCGCATCGGCGCGCCCGTTCTCGTTCGGCGCGCGTGGAGGACGACGGGAGTGCAGTGGGCGCGCGGACGGCAGATGTTGCGCGCGCCGAACGGAAGACGGTACGCGCTGAGCCTGCTCGGGACGCGACAGGGACGCAACGCGGCGCTCGCGCGCGCCGCGCTCGACGCGTCGGGTCTGAACATCGCCGAGACCGCGTGGCGGCGCGGGCTCGCGAGCGTGCGCTGGCCGGGCCGCTTCGAGGTCGTGCGCCTCGGGCGGCGCACCGCGATCGTCGACGGCGGCCACAACCCGGAAGCCGCGCGCGCTCTCGCCGCGACGTGGCGCGAGACTCCGTGGGCGCGCCGGCCCGCGCGCTGGATCCTGGGCCTGCTCAAGGACAAGGATGCCGCCGGCGTGATCGCGCCGCTCGCACCGAACTTGCGCGACGTCGTGCTCGTGCGCCCGCCGAGCCCGCGCGCGCTCGCCCCGCTCGAGCTCGCCGCCGTGGTGCGCCGCAAAGCGCCCCGCGCGCGCGTGACGGTCGAGAACGACGTGAGCGCGGCGCTCAAGGCGTGGCGCGCGGACCGTTCCGCGCCGGACGTCGCCGTCGTCGCGGGCTCGCTGTACCTCGCGGGCGCGGCGCTCAAGGCGTGCGGGAGGAAGGCGTGAGCGGACGCGCGGTCGGCGTGGACCTCGGAGGCACGTTCGCGAAGATCGGGCTCGTGTCGCCCGACGGCCGCCTGCTGCGCTCGGAGTGCCTGCCCACGGAGGTCGCGCGCGGTCCCGCGGCGTTCGTCGCGCGCGTCGTCGCCGTGGTGAAGGATTGGGGCTTCGACAGCCTCGGACTGGGACTCGCCGGCGGCGTCGACGCGAAGACGGGGAGCTTGCTGTTCGCGCCGAACCTGCGCGGCTGGAAGGGCTTCTCGTTTCGCCGCGAATTCGAGAGGAGGCTGAAGGTTCCCGTCGTCGCCGACAACGACGCGAACGTCGCCGTGTGGGCGGGCTACGTGATCGGTCTCAAGAAGAAGCCGCGGCGCGTGGTGGGCGTCACGCTCGGCACCGGCGTGGGCGGAGCGCTCATTCTCGACGGGCGGCTGTACAGGGGGGCCACCGGCGCGGCGGGAGAGGTCGGCCACCAGGTGATCCGCGCGGGCGGCGCGCGCTGCGCGTGCGGACGGCGCGGCTGTCTCGAAGCGTATGCGGGCACCGCCGCGATCCAGCGCGCCGCGCGCCGCCTCATGCGCCGTCCGCCGTCCCCGCTGACGCCGAAAGCGGTCGCCGACGCGGCCCTCGCGGGCGACGCGGGCGCGCGGGCGGTTTGGGACGAGGTCGGCACCGCGCTCGGCGAGGGTCTCGCCAACGGCGTGCTGATGTTCAATCCCGACGCGTTGCTCATCGTCGGCGGCGTGGCGCGCGCCGGGCGGCTGCTGCTGGACCCCGCGCGCCGCGTGTTCGCCGCGCAGACCTTCCGCGAGCCGTTCGCGCGGCTCGCGATCTCCATGCCCGCCGACCGCGACTGGGGCTGCGTCGGCGCGGCCCTGCTGTCCCGGGAGGCGCGTTGACGGCGGCGCTGCTGGCCCTCCTGCTGGCCGCGCCCGCGGCCGCCGAGGACTACGCCCTGCCCTCGCCGCCTTCGACGGCGACGGCGCCCGGCCGCCTCGTGACCTACTCGGCCCAGCGAGTCGAGTACGACGCGAACAGGACGATGATCCACCTCTCGACGGGCGTCGTCATCAAGGAGTCGACCTGGACGGTCAAGGGCGACAACCTGTGGATCGACACCGACCGGCGCCTGGTGACTTCGGACGGACCGGTGATCATCGAAGGCCGCGGCGGCGCGCTGTACGGCGGCGCCGGCGAGTTCAACCTCGACGCGCACACCGCGACCCTCTTCGACGCCTCGGGCGGCATGGGCGACTGGCGCATCCGCGGCCCGAACGCTCGGCTGGAGGAGGGCGGACGAGCGGAATATCGCGCGGCGGATTTCACGTCGTGCGACGTCGTGCCGCCGCACTACCACTTCCACGCGACGTCGGTCACCATCGTCCCGCGCAGCTCGCTGTCCGCGTGGAACGTGCTGTTCTACCTCGGCGACGTCCCGCTCTTCTATTTTCCGTACTTCTATCACGACCTCTCGCCCGATCACCTTCTGCGCTGGAAGGTCTCTCCCGGCGACGACAGCCGCAACGGCGCGTTCGTGAAGAGCACGCTGGTGACGCCGCTGGGCGGCGGCTTCTCGAGCAAGCTCTACGCGGACTACTACGGCAAGCAGGGCGCCGGCGTCGGCGGCGAGCTCAACTTCAAGGATCCGCAGGACAAGGCGTCGGGCGGCGGCATCTACGCCTACAACGTCGACCAAAAGGACGGCGACGACCGCTGGGCGCTGATCGGCTCCGACTATCAGGCGCTGCGCTCCTCGACCTCGTTCCAGGCGCGCCTCCAACTGCAGTCCGACCCGGACTTCAACAACGACTACGTGCGCTCGAGCGCTTACACGATCCCTCAGGACCTGAACAACAGCGCCGCGGTCAACCAGCGCTTCGACGGCTTCGCCGCGCGCGTGATCTACTCGCGCGACGACGTCCTGAACTCCACGGGCACGATCCTCGGCGTGTCGGGCATCCGCTACGTGCGCCAGGACGAGAGCCTGCCGCGCCTCGAGTTCCAGACCGAGTCGCTCGACATCCTGAGCGTGCCGTGGCTGAACTCGTTCAGCGGCTACGCGGACAACAACTACGACATGGACCGCGGCTACACGCAGAAGTCCGCGAGCGGGCAGTGGGAGGCGACGCGGGGCTTCAACCTCGGCCGCGGCGTGACGCTGACGCCCAAGACGGACCTGAGCGAGACCGGCTACGACCGCTTCGACGACTACGTCACGACGCCGTCGACGATCACCTACAACGGCGTCTCGATCGCGCGCTGGTCGACGAGCGGCGACCTGCGCTACAACACGCACTTCGGCAACCTCGACGCGAAGCAGACCTACACCGAGCGCCTGGAGCCCAACGGGATCGGCCGCGACCTCGGCGCGAACGATCACGGCGTCGAGCAGAACGACATGGAGGTCTCCGATCTGTGGCTCGTGACGCCGGCGCTGTGGACGCGCCTGCAGACCGGCTTCAATTTCCAGAACTACAACGACCACGCTGTCGGCGCGGTCGGCCGAATCGAGCCGCTCGTCGGCGAGGCGACCTGGACGCCGAACCCGAACCTGACCGGCGCGCTGCGCGGGGACTACCAGTTCGGCGCGGGCCTGCGGGCGCTGATCTCCTATTTCTCTTACGACACCTTGGACGGGAAAGGTCCGGCGATCGGCGGGGGCTTCGAGCACAACCTGGCGGACCCGCAGAATTACTACCAAAGCTTCAACTTCTCGGTTTCTCCCGCGAGCACGACCTGGCGGGTGATCGCGAACATGAGCACGGTGTTCGACACGCTCGGCGGCCCGGGGCGCCTGCACGGTCTGCGCCTCTACGAGAAGGACGTCGCCGTGATCAAGACCTGGCACGACTTCATCACCAAGGTCGTCGGCTCCGTGCGCCCGGGCGGCGTGGGCGAGGTCTCCTTCGCCGTCAGCCTGCGTCTGGGCACCACCAACGGACGCGTGCCGCCGAAGCCGGACTGGGAGCGGCAGTTCTTCCCGGGGTCCGTGGGCGGCGACGAGTACCGCCCCTAGGCCTCGACGCCTTCGGGTTGGAAATGAGAAGGCCCCGGCCGAGTAAGCCGGGGCCTTCCACGTCACGCGCTGGTCCGATGCGCTCAGTATAGCCCGGACCGCGCGGCGGCGCCACGAAACGAACGGTTAACTTTTGCTAGTACGACGACCAGTAGCTGCCCTTGGTATCCGTGTTCGTGCAGTTGACGTTCAGCGAGCCGACGTTGGCGTCGGTCGTGGTGTTGTTGAAGATCCAATCGCCGGCGTCGTTCGTCGCGACGCCCGTCGCGTCGTACTCGGTGGAGGAGTCGGCGTGATAGCTCGGCGTCTTCGCGACCGGGATGGCGCTCAGGTACTTGGAGTTCATGGTCAACGCGCGCAGGACGTTCGGGTACTGGCCTTCCATGTCGCCGTAGTAGATGCTGAGGGACGAGCGAACCGAGCCGAGGTTGCCCTTCGACGCGCCTTCGCCCGACTTGCGGATCAGCGCCGCGAACTTCGGGATCGCGATCGCGGCGAGAATCCCGATGATCGCGACGACGATCATGAGTTCGATGAGGGTGAAGCCACGCTTCGTTTTCAACTGCATACCGGCCTCCTTTGGAGCAATGAATAGACTATATGAAGGATTTGACGGCAACACTCACGCCGGAATCAGCGGCCTCTTCAGATTTTAGATGCAACAATTTTACCAACTAAAAGTCTTTAAATGGACGATTGAGCGCAGCATTTCGACATTTTTCGGGGTACTTTTGCCATTGACCGAGGTAAATTAGCCTCGGTCCGGCAGATCGGACGGCGGCGTATTCTCTCGGGAAGACAGACCGTACTTCTTCAGCAGTTCGTAAAAATTCTTGCGGTCCATGTCCGCTTCGGCGGCGGCGCGGGTGACGTTGCCCCCGGAGCGCCGCAGGAGATCGCTCAGGTAGGCGCGGTCGAAGGATTCCAGCGTGCGCTGTTTCGCCTCGCGATAGGAAACCCCGCGCCAGGCGGCGCCCGCGGGGGCTTGCGGCGCGGCGCCCGTGAGGCGACGCGGGAGAACGTCCGGCCCCATGTCCGCGCCGCTGCCGAGCGCCGCGGCGTGCGCGATCGCGTTCTCGAGCTCGCGCACGTTTCCCGGCCAATCGTGCGCGAGGAGAATGGCCATGGACTCGGCGGACAGCGCGAGTCCCTTCTTCCCGGCCCGCTCGGCGGCGTGCGCGAGGAAATGCTCGGCCATCAGCGGGATGTCTTCCTTGCGCTCGCGCAGCGGCGGCAGAAGCACCGGCACGACGGCGAGGCGGTAGAACAGGTCGACGCGAAACCGGCTGTTTTCGACCTCGGTGCGCAGGTTCTTGTTGGTCGCCGCGATGACTCGGACGTCGACTCGGCGCGACTCCGTGCTGCCGACGCGGCGCACCTCGCGGTCCTGGAGGAAGCGCAGCAGCTTCACCTGGAGCGCCGGCGGCATCTCGCCGATCTCGTCGAGCAGGACCGTGCCGCCCTCCGCCGACTCGAGCAGGCCCATGCGGTCGCGCGTGGCGTCCGTGAACGCGCCTTTGACGTGGCCGAAGAGCTCGCTCTCCATCAGCGGCTCGGGCAGCGCCCCGCAGTGAACGACGACGAACGGCCGCGCGGAGCGCGGGCTGTTGAAGTGGATGGCGCGCGCGGCGAGTTCCTTGCCGGTGCCGCTCTCTCCTTCGATGAGCACGGTCGCGTCCGAGCGCGACAGTTGGCCGAGCAGCCCGAACACCTCTTGAATGCGCGAACTCTTGCCGACGATCTCCCCGAAGCGGTATTGGGCGGCCAGCTCCTGCTTGAGCCGCGCGTTTTCGGCGAGGAGGCGCCGCGTCTCGAGAAGACGCTCGACGACGATTTTGAGCTCGTCGTTCTTGAACGGCTTGAGCACGTAGTCGCTCGCTCCGAGGCGCATGGCCTCGACCGCGGTCTCGACCGTGCCGTGCGCGGTGATCAGCACGACCGGGATCTCGCCCGCGGCGCGCGCGGCCTTGAGAACGTCCATGCCGTCCACCTTCGGCATGCGCACGTCCGTGATCACCAGGCTGAAAGCCTCCGGCGACTCCTTCAGCGCGGCGACGGCCTGCGCGGAGTCCTGGAGCACGGTGACGGCATAGCCGTCGTCCTCGAGCACGGCCTTCAGAAGGCGGCAGATTCCGGGCTCGTCGTCGACGACGAGGATGCGCTCAGCTGGTTTTTTCATGGGGGGCCGCCGCGACGGGCGCCGACACGGGCAGGCGGATCGTGAAGGACGCGCCTTCGCCGGGACGGCTGCGCACGTGTATGCGGCCGCCGTGCCGCTCGATCATCGCGTAGCTCAGGGCGAGGCCGAGGCCGGTGCCCTTCTCCTTCGTCGTGAAGAACGCGTCGAAGATCTTCGGCAGCTGGACCTCCGGGATTCCCACGCCGTCGTCCTCGACGAGGACCTCGACGCCGTCGGCGCCGGCGCGCGTCTGCACGCGCAAAGTCCCGCCGTCCGGCATCGCCTGACACGCGTTGAGGAAGAGATTGAGGAGGACCTGCTTGATTTCGTCGCGGTCGATCTCCAGCTCGGGGAGATTCGGCGCGAGGCGCTCCTCGACGGCGATTTTCTGGGCCCGAATCTGGCTCTGCACGAGGGCGAGGGTGTCGCGCACGAGCCGGTTGACGTCGGTGCGCCGGCGCTCGGCCTCCTTCGGCTTGGCGAAGTCGAGGAGCTGGGTCACGAGCCGACGACAGCGCGCGGTCTCGCGCAGGATGTCCTCGAGCGGCGCGCGCTGCGGATCGTCGGCCGGAGTTTTGCCGATGAGGAACTCCCCGAACCCGGAGATCACGGTGAGCGGATTGTAGATCTCGTGCGCGAGGCCGGCCGCGAAGTGGCCGATCGCGGCCATCTTCTCGGACTGCGCCATCGACTTCTGGGTCTGCAGCATCTCCCGGTGCGACTCCTCGATGCGGCGCCGCTGCAGCGCGAGCTCCGCGGTCATCTCGTTGAACGCCTCGGCGAGCGCGCCGACCTCGTCGCGGCGGGTGACGGGGATGCGCGTTTCGAGGCGCCCCTCGGCCACGGCCCGCGCGCCCGCGGCGAGGGCGACGATGGGCGTGGAGATGCGCTCGGCGAGGACGACGCCGATGACGCCGGAGATCAGCGCGCCGGCGAGCAGGGCCATCGTCATCAGGAAGCGCAGGCGCTCGGCGAACGCGTAGGACTCCGACGTGGGCGCGACGACGAGCACGCCCCAGCCGGCGTTCGCCACGGGAGCGTACGCGGCCAGCGAAGGCGTGCCGAGCTCGTCGACGAATTCGACGATGCCTCCGCGCGCGCGTATGAGCGCGAGTCCCTGCGGGCTGCGCGCGAACTGGCCCAGCTGGTGATGCGCCTGCGGCACGGCCACCTGCTCCCCGCGCGAGTCGACGATGTACGCGTAGCCGCTTTCTCCGACGCGGATGCCTTCGATCCCGCCGATGCTGTGGATGCGCAGGAGGATGCCGGCGGCGAGCACGCCGAGCGTCCGGCGGCCGCGCGTCACCGGGACGAGGACCGCCGCGACCCGGTCGCCGGTCCTCGAGACGTAGTTTTCCGACAGAACGGCCTGCGTCGAAGCCGAGAGGCGGAACGGCTCGACGAATTGCTTCAGCGGCGACTGGGGATAGATGCGCGGGGTGTCGGGATCGCGGGCCAGCGCGAGCGGGCGGCCCGTCATGTCCACATAGATGATGCTGTCGACCAGCTTCGAGGTCGAGGTCATGATGCTGAGCGCGTCCTCCATGCGCTTGGGGTCCAGGCTCAGAATGGCGGGCTCGCGCGCCAGGTACTCCATCTTGTAGCGGATCCCGTCCAGAGTGTCCTCGACCTGGGCCGCGATGTTGCGCGCGATCGTCGACTCGTCCTGCTGCTTCTCGCGCTTGAGCGCGTCGTAGCTGTAGCGGATGATGACCGCGCCGGCGATCAGCACGCTGAGCAGGACGACGGACACGAACGCGGCCGTGATCTTGAAGCGGAGTTTGGGTCGGAAGGGAACCATCTGCCGACATATTAATATACTCGCGGGCGCTCGGTGTGCGCGGGCCCGGCATTCCGGGTCCGCGGGCCGAAATGCTACGATCGCGCCGTGAGCAAGGACCTCTGGCTGGTGACGGGCGGAGCGGGCTTCATCGGCTCGCATATCGCGCAGACTTTGGCCGCGCGCGGAGAGCGCGTGCGCGTCTTGGACAACCTCTCGACGGGCCGGCTCGAGAAGCTGGCGGCGGTGAAGGACCGCGTCGAGTTCGTTGCAGGCGACATCACGCGTCCCGAGGACTGCGCGAAGGCCTGCGCGGGCGCGACCTACGTCCTGCATCAGGCCGCGATCCGCTCCGTGCCCAAGTCGATGGACCGGCCCCTGCCGTCCAACGAGGCGAACGTGTCCGGCACCTTGAACATGCTCGTCGCGGCGCGCGACGCGAAGGTCAAGCGCTTCGTCTACGCGTCCTCGAGCTCGGTGTACGGCGGCTGCAAGGTGTTTCCTCAGCGCGAGGACATGCGGCCCCAGCCCCTCTCTCCCTACGCGGTCAGCAAGCTCGCGGGCGAGCACTACGCGCTCGTGTTCGCGAAGTCGTTCGGCCTGGAGGCCGTCGCGCTGCGCTACTTCAACGTGTTCGGCCCGCGCCAGGACCCGGAGTCGCTGTACTCCGCCGTGATCCCGAAGTTCATGGAGCAGGCGCTCTCCGGCGTCCCGCTCGACGTGCACTGGGACGGCAAGCAGTCGCGCGACTTCACGCACGTGGCCAACGTGGTCTCCGCGAACCTGCTCGCGGCGAAGGCCCCGGCCGCGAAGGTCTCCGGCGAGGCGTTCAACGTCGCCAACAACGAGACCCACTCCCTCTTGGACATGATCCGCGTGATCGAGAGGATCGTCGGCAGGAAGCTCGAGCGCCGCCATCACCCGATGCGCGGCGGCGACGTGCGCAAGACCTGGGCCGACAACCGCAAGATCCGCCGGCTCATGGGCTATAAGCCGCTCGTCGGCTTCGAGCCCGGTCTGCGCGAGACCTGGGATTGGTTCGTCGGCGGACGCGCGTGAAGATCTTCGTCACGGGCGGCCTGGGCTTCATCGGGTCGAACTTCGTTCGCCATTTGATCTCCGCGCGGCCGTCGTGGAAGATCGTGAACTACGACCTGCGCACCTACGCGGGCAATCCGGCGAACGTCGCGGACCTGCCGAAGAGCCGGCACCGCTGGGTCAAGGGCGACATCGTCGACGCGAACGCCGTGAACGACGCCATGAAGGGCTGCGAGCTGGTCGTGAACTTCGCGGCGGAGACGCACGTCGATCGATCGATCCTGGACGCGTCCGTGTTCTTGAAGACGAATGTCGTCGGAACGCAAGTGCTGCTCGATGCCGCCCTGCGTCACAAAGTACGACGATTCCTGCACGTCTCCACCGACGAGGTGTACGGCTCGATCCCGAAGGGCCTCTCGAAAGAGGGGGACTTGCTCGAGCCGAACAGTCCGTACGCGGCGTCGAAGGCTTCGTCCGATCTGGTCGTGCGCTCGTACTTCGTCACGCACAAGGCGCCGGTGCTGACCACGCGCGCGTCGAACAACTACGGACCGTACCAGTATCCCGAGAAGGCGCTGCCGCTCATGATCACCAACTTCATGGAGGACCTGCCCTTCCCGATGTACGGCGACGGGCGGCAAGTGCGCGACTGGCTGCACGTCGTCGACCACGCGCGCGCGATCCTGCACGTCTTGGAGAAGGGCGTCCTCGGCGACGTCTACAACATCGGCGGCTCCTACACCTGCCGGAACCGCGAGCTCATCGCGAAGGTGCTCGAGCTCATGGGCAAGGACGCTTCCTTGATCAAGCGCGTCGAGGACCGCAAGGGACACGATCGCCGCTACGCGCTCGACTGCGGCAAACTCAAGCGCCTGGGCTTCCGCCATGCCTACGACTTCGAGCGCGGCCTGCGCGAGACGATCGCTTGGTACCGCGCGCACGAGTCCTGGTGGCGCCCGCTCAAGACCGCGGGCGGCTACCGCGCGTATTACCGGACGCAGTACAAGAAGCGATGACGAAGCGGACGAAAGTCGTGCGCAACGGCCATCGGCCGGCGGCTCCGGTGTCCTGGGGCCATCACGGCGGCGGCTGGATCGAGGCGGTCGTGGGCTCGATGTTCTCGGGCAAGACGCAGGAGCTGATCCGCCGCCTGCGCCTGGCGCAGATCGCGCGTCAGAAGGTCCAGGTGTTCAACTCCGCGCTCGACGTGCGCTACGCGAAGGACCACATCGTCAGCCACGACCTCAGCAAGACGCCGTCGATCGCGGTCGCGAAGGCGAGCGACATTTTGAAGAAAATTTCGCCGGACACGCAGGTCGTCGGCGTCGACGAGGTGCAGTTCTTCGACGACGGCATCGTCGACGTGTGCGAGAAGCTCGCGGGCCAGGGCCGGCGCGTGATCGTCGCGGGCCTGGACCAGGACTTTCGCGGCGTGCCCTTCCCGGTCACGTGCACTTTAATGGGCGTGGCCGAGTTCGTGACGAAGAATCTCGCGATCTGCACCGTGTGCGGCAATCCCGCGAACCGCTCCCAACGCCTTTCGTCCGGAAAAAAAGTCATCGACGTCGGCGCCGCCGACAAATACGAAGCGCGCTGCCGGCGCTGCTTCAGGAGATAACGCCATGGCCGACCGCCCCTATAAAACCGACAACCCCGTTGCCGTCATCGAAACCGCGCTCGGCAAGATCGCGATCGAATTGTTCCCGCGCGAAGCTCCGGGCACGGTGGGCAACTTCACCAAGCTCGCGGAGAAGGGCTACTTCAACGGCATCATCTTCCACCGCGTGATCCCCGGCTTCATGGTCCAGACCGGCGACCCGACGGGCACCGGCCGCGGCGGCCCCGGCTACACGATCAAGGACGAGTTCCACCCGAAGCTGCGCCACGACAAGGCCGGCGTCGTTTCCATGGCCAAGACCGCCGCGCCCGATACCGGCGGCTCGCAGTTCTTCATCACGCACGGCCCGACCGAGTACCTCGACGACAAGCACTCGGTGTTCGGCCAGGTCATCGAGGGCCAGGACGTGGTGATCAAGATCGGCGGCGTGAAGCGCGACGCGAACGATCGGCCGCTGACGCCGATCAAGATGGACCGCGTCGTCATCGTCCAGACCCTGGCCGCGCAGTAACGTGGGGGCCGACGCGAACCTCGACGCGCTGCGCGAGCGGCTCGGGTCCTTCCACGCGCTCTCGAAAGCCGCCGACGTCCTGGAGTGGGATCAGGAGGTCGTCATGCCGCGCGCGGGCGGCGCGTCGCGCGCGCTTCAGTACGGCGCGGTGCGCCGCGCCGCGCACGAGAGCCTGATCGCCCCGGAGACGCAGCGCCTGATCGGCGCGCTGTCCGCGCGGCTGTCGAACCCCGACGACGAGTCCGACGACGCGGCGCTCTGGCGCTGGGCGGAGCGCGAGTTCCGGCGTCGGCGCAGCCAGAGTGCCGCGCTCGTCGAGGAGCTCGCGCGCGCGACGGCGCGCGCCCAGGACGTTTGGCTCGACGCGCGCGCGAAGTCGGATTTTGCTCTTTTCCGTCCCGAGCTCGAGAAGGTGCTCGAGCTCAAGCGCCGTCAGGCCGAGGCGCTCGCTCCCGCGGGCGATCTGTACGACGCTTGGCTCGAGGAGTTCGAGCCCGGCATGACCACGAGGGACGTCGATCGCCTGTTCGCGGAGCTCGAGCCCGGTCTTTCCGCGCTCGCGAAGGCCGCCGCCGCGCGCGGGAGGGAATCCTTGCCGGACGCGCTCCGCGGCCGCTTCGACCTCGGCCGCCAGCGCGAGCTCGGCGAGGCCGCGGCGCGCCTCATCGGCTTCGACTTCGAGCGCGGCCGACTCGACGCCTCCGCGCACCCGTTCTCGTCGGGGATCTCTCTGGGCGACGTGCGTTTGACCACGCGCTACCGCGAGGAGGACCCGTTCTCCGCGCTGTTCGGGACTTTGCACGAGGCCGGCCACGGGATTTACGAGCAGCGCGTCGATCGCGCGCTGTCCGACACGCCGCTGTGCGGCGGCTCGACGATGGCCCTGCACGAGTCGCAGTCCCGCCTGTTCGAGAACCTCGTCGGCCGCGGCAAGCCGTTTTGGACCGCGTTCCTTCCGCGCCTGCACGCGCTGTTCCCGCAGACCGCGAGCCTGGACGTCGCTCAAATCCTCGCCGCGATCAACCGCTCCGAGCCGTCGTTCATCCGCGTCGAGGCCGACGAGCTCACCTACAGCCTGCATATTTTATTGCGCTACGATCTCGAGCGCCGGCTCTTGTCCGGAAAGCTCCGCGCGGCCGAACTGCCGGAGGCGTGGAACGCGGGCATGCAGGCGCGCCTCGGCGTCACTCCGCCCGACGACGCGCGCGGCGTCCTGCAGGACATCCACTGGTCGTCGGGCCTCTTCGGCTACTTCCCGACCTACGCGATCGGCAATATGATCTCGGTCCAGCTCTACGACGCGGCCGTGCAGAAGAGTCCCGAGATTCCCGATCGTCTCTCGCGCGGCGACGCGGCGCCCCTGCTCGGCTGGCTGCGCGAGCACGTGCACCGCCACGGCCGCAAGTTCTCCGCGGAGACCGTCGTGCGCCGCGCCGCGCGCGCCCCCATCTCCGCCGCGCCCTACCTCGCCTACCTGAGCGCCAAGTTCGCGCGATGAAGCGGGAGGAGATCGTTTTCGCCGCGCTCGCCGTCGCCGGCTATGCTCTGTGCTTCGCCGTCGGCCGGATCGGCGCCGGACTCATCGGGGCGCGTTCCCCGTGGCTTCTGCATTTGATCTTTGAAGCCGGTTTCTTCGCGACGGCGGGCGTTCTCGCGGCGGTCGCTGGTTACTTGTTTCTCGATCTGCGCGGGGGACCCTCTTGGCTGCCCTGGGGTCCCGCGACCGAAGCTGTCGCGAAATCCGTGCTGGCCGCGATCGCGCTGGGCTCCCGTCGCCCCCTGGCTTGCGTCGTTTTCCTGCTGGCCGCGAACAGCGCGCTCTTTCAACTGCTGCTTCGCCTGCACGGCCGCTGAAGGGCGCCGGCTCCGGCGCCCTTCGACTGTCTCGAGGCCCTACGGCTTCGCGGCTTTCTGAGACCACGCGGCGCGTTGCGCTTCGAGCGCGTCGCGGGCCTGGAGCGCGGTGAGCATGCCGGCGTAGTTCCAGGTCAGGTCCGCGGCCGAGGTCATATAGCCCGTGGTCTTGTTGATCTGCTCGGAGAGCGAGCCGTCGGGGCTCGCGTGCGCGCGCACGCAGGCGAGCTCGAGATCCCCGTCATGCGCCAGACCGTCGATGAGCTTGCCGAACAGCGCGTCGCCGGAATTCAAGACGCTTCCGGCTTTCAGCGCCGCCTTGTCGTCGGGATCGCTCAGCAGGTCTTGGAAGAACGAGAGATCGGCGGACTGAATCGAAATCGAGCCCGCGCTCAGGAAACCCGACGCGGCCATGTACTCCATCTGCGCGTAGGCGGCGGTGAGCAGGACCCAGGGGTTGCCGCCCATGTAGGCGTCCTCGGGGTAGCGGCCGATGGCCACGCCGGGGTTCGACGCGTTGATCGGATACTCGCCGCGGAACTTCACCTTCAAAGCCTCGGCGGTCGCGAGCACGCGCGGGTCCGTCGGCGCGAAGAACTGCCGCTGGGACGAAGTCTCGACGGTTCCGTCGAGCGCGCGGCGGTGGATGGCGCCCAGGATCACGGCCGCGTCCAAATCGCTGGACTTATAGTCCAGGCCGCCGTCCTGATCCAGCGCGGAATCGATGTAGCCGTTGTTGGGATCCCAGTGCGCGGAGATCGCGGCGTCGAGCGCTCCGGCCTGCGCTCGATACCACTTCGCGGCGAGCGGATCGTTCAGCTGGTCGGCCAGCCACGCGCCCTCGAGCAAGGCCGTGCGCTGGGCCATCTGCGTGTCGAAGTGGTGCGCCTTGACCTCCTCCCACACGTCGAAGCTGGTCTCCTGCCAGTGGTGCGACACGTACTCGAGGTCGCCCTTGATGCCGGTCGCGAAGTCGCCGTACAGCGCCTTCGCCTGATCGATTCGGCCCGCACGCAAGAGCGCGGAGGCGTAGTCGATCAAGCTGCTGGCTTCCTCGGCGGGCGCGTCGTCCTGCGGGCGGCCCCAGGGATCGTTGAAGGCCGTGCCGTCCATGTTGAACTTGGGCTCGCCGAGGCCGGTCAAAGTCTTGTCGGTCTGCTCGGTGCGCACGAACGACGCGTAGTCGTTCAGCATTTTTCCATAAGCGGCCTTCTGGTCCGGGTCCTGCTCCTGGTCGTAGAGCGCGACCACCTCGTCCATGGTGAGCGCGGCGTCGCGGCGCCAGTTGTACCAGTAGTTCGGGTTCGCGTGCGACGGCGACGCCGCCACCGATCCGGGCCGAGCGCCCGCCGGCGAGATGTCGGCCTCCATCTTCTGCAGCGCGATTCCGCGCTCGCTCGCCAACCACGCATCGAGGCCGTTCAAGGGAGAATCGGAGACCGCGTCTCTGAGATTCGCGCTGCCGTCGAAAAGCGCTCGCGCCGATTGAGCCGACGAAAGATCGGGATCCGGGAATGACGAGAAAGCGGACGTGGAGGCGGCGAGCGCGGGAGAGCCGAGAGCGGGGAGGAGGGCGGCGCAGGCGAGCGTGCGGAACATCGACGGCATGCTACCAAAAGACCCGCCCGCCGTCTAGGCCTCATGGCCCGGACGGCGGGCGGCGGTTCGTCTGAAGTGCGTTTAAGGGATGACGCGCGCGGTCTTGATCGCGTCGAGCTTGGGGAACTGCGACTTCAGGTAGGCGTTGCCTTCCATCTGCACGCGGCTCTGGTCGGGGCCGCCGCCCTGCGGGGCGCCCTCGCCGTAGTCCTTGTAGAGCTTGTCGAGCACCGCGTCGCCCTCGATCACCTTGCCGATGGGGGTGAAGCCCATGCCGTCGAGCGAGCCGTTGTTGCCGAAGTTGATGAAGAACTGCGTCGTGCGCGTGTTCGGACCCGCGGTCGCGAAGCTGACCATGCCGCGCGTGTTGGAGACGCCGGGGTTGCGCGCGTCGTCGGGGATGACCGCCTCGCGCCACTTCGCGGCGACCGCGGGGTCGCCGTTGATGCCGACCTGCGCCATGAAGCCGTCGAGCACGCGGAAGAACTCGCAGCCGTCGAAGAAGCCGATCTTGGCCAGGTTGTAGAAACGGTCCGCGCCGTTTGGGGCCCAGTCGCGGTGGATCTCCAGGACCATGTCGCCCTGCGTGGTCTCGAACTTGACCTTGAAGACGTTCGGCGCCGTGGCCGTCGCCAACTGAGGAGAGAGCAAGGCGGGGTTCGCGGCGGCGGTCGGCGCGGTCGCGGCGGGGGCGGCGGCCGGAGCCGGCGCGGCGGACGACGCCGCGGCGGGGACCGAGTCGTCGGACTTCTTGTCGCAGCCGGAGGCGGCGAGTACGGCGATCGAGGCGAGGAGCGTCCAAGAGCGAGTGTTCATGAGGCGCAGTCTAACAGATTCCCGCGGCGGGCGTGAAGCCGCAAAGTTTCATTTGTTATAAGTCGGCGCCGATTCTTGAGCCATGATTAAAACGCGCGGGTAGGTCTTTACAAAGGGCGTTTCCGGGGGCACACTGGGATGGTGGGCACGGGGTCTCTCGACGAGAAGACGACTGTTTTCGCCTTTCGCTGCCTCGTTTTCGCCGCGTTGATCGCCTTGATGGTCAACAGCGTCCGCCATGACGATCCCGTCGGGACGAGTTCGTATGTCATGGCGGGGATCTATCTTTTAACCAGCATCGTGCTCTGGAAGTCGCGCGACGGGCGGTTGAACTCCTCCTGGGCCCAGGGTTTGGCGTACCTGTGGGACGTCGGCGTGGTGACGGCGTCCGTCTACTCCAGCGAGGGCTTCGACAACGAGCTTTACCTCATGTATTTTCTCATCATGTTCATGTCCGGCCTGATGACGCAGGTCGGGCAGAGCTTCCTCATCGGCACCGTGTCCAGCCTGATGTACGCGGCGCTGTGGTTCGAGGGCAAGACCGCGGTGGACCTGCCGCTCGAGAACCTGCTCCTGCGCTTCGCGTTTTTCTATATCGTCGCTTTCTTCACCGCGATCATGGCGCATCGGGTCCGCTCGAGCGACAAGCGCGTGAAGACGTTGGAACTCCGTCTGGCGCTCGAGCGCCTCGCCAACGGCGGCTGGGGGCTGGAGATCGACGAGCGGTTGGATCCGGAGATAAAGAAGACCGTTCTGACTTTGAACGCCTTGCTCGACAACCTCAGCCGCGCGCTCGAGAAGCTCGTGGGCGAGAACGAGGACTTGCGCCGCGCCGCGGCGCAGGCCCGACCGCGGCCGGACGAGAAGCCGACCGCGCAATCCGCAGAGTCGAGGAACCCGCCGTCATGACCGATTCCGAAGTGGTCGTTCCCAAGCGCTCGTTCTATCATCCGCTCAGCGGCCTCGCCATCCTCGGCATCGACTGGGTGTTCTGGGGCTTGGGCTGGGAGCTGGGCCCGGTCTCGATGGCCGCCGCGGTCGTGGCCTCTTCGGTCGTGAGCTACGCCGTCGTGCGCCGCGTGCAGACGCGCTCCGGCGACGACCCTCGGCGCGCGCGCATCAAAGCCCTGCTCGGCGCGACGGCCGCCGGCGTTCCGTTCGCGATCGGCGGCACGGTGCTGGGCGGCCTCATCCTCGTCCTCTCCGGGCTGAAGACGGCTCCGGCGCTCGGCCGCCGCTCCTAGCCGCGGCCTTGACGTCGACGGGAGCGGGGGCTACACTCGGGGCGGAGCCCTCCGATGTCCCAAACCCCTCTGTTCGCGCTCCTCGTTTCGGCGTTCGGCTGCGGCGCGTTCGCGCAAAACGCGCCGGCGGACGGCGTTCTCGTTCCTCCGCCTCCGCCGGACGTCTCGGCCGCCGGCCAGTCGGACGAACCGAAGTCCGTCGGCGATTTCGTCTCACGCATCATGCGCGAAGACGATCCCGAAACCGCGGCTCTTCTCCTGGGATCGACGCAGCTGCAGGACGCGCTGCGCGCGGCCGATCCCGTCGATTTTCCGAAGCTGTTCGAGCATGCCGCGGAGCTTCGCGACATGGAGCAGATGCTGATGGCGCCGGCGAACCTGTCCACTCTGCGCCTCAACATTCTCTCGCGCGCCGGCTGCCGGTTCTGCCAGAATCCCGAGAGAATGGAAGCCTGGGCCGCCCGCGACCGCTTCGTGATCGACGCGGTGAAGAAGGAACTGCCGGAGGTCTTTTGGGACTGGCGGGCGCTGGCGGACTCCCAGCGCGCCTGGGTCGTCGCCCACGGCGACGACGCGAAGAGCTGGGAACGCCTGACGATGCTGGAGCGCCGCGGCAAGCTCGACGGCTGGGCTCAGCAGGAGCTGGACGCGCTGTCGAAGCTGAACCCGTCGACGCCGGCCGAAGTCCGCGCGATGGGCGAGCGGATCTACGTCGTTTTCGGCATCGTCGGCGCCGAGAAGACCCAGCCGGTCCTCGAGCGCTTGAACCAGGCGAGCGTGGCCGTCGCGAAGCTCGCGCAGGCGCGCATGACCGCGCTGCCGAAAGACCGCGCGCTGCGTCAGGCCCTCGCGGACGCGCAGAACGCCGCCGATCCGGCCGCGCGTCTGGCCGCGCTGAACCGACTCTTCGACGGGCTGGGCCGTCCCGACGCCGCGGTGCGCGCGGCGGCGCCCGCGGCTCCCGGCCAGATCTTCGACGACCGTTCGCGCAAGCTGACCGCGGACCTCCTGCGCGGCGGCCTGATGCGCGAAATCTCGGGTACCTGGGCGGGCGACGATCTGGCCGCCTTCTTCAAGGATCACCCGCTGAACATCGCGGTCGGACCCACGCAGATGGCCGCGATCGCCTGGTATCAGAACGACGTGCTCTCGTTCAACGAAAAGTTCATTCAGGAGTACGTGAAGGCGCGCGGAAAGAATATCGACGACCTGGCCCGCGACCCGGTCCTGCTCGGCGGCCTGATCCACGAGGTGGCGCCCACCTTCGTGCACGAGGCGACGCACCAGGAGCAGGACGCCTGGGCGAAGAAGCTCGGCATTCCGTTCTACGGCGGAGAAGGTCCGGAGAAGGAGGCGATGACGGTGCAGTCGCTCTACGTGCTCCAGAAGGAGAAACTCGACGCCTCCTATCGCCGCTACGCCGAGGCCAACGTCGGGACCTCGACGTTCGTGCGCGAGGATCTCGCGCTCGCTCAGGACCTGAGGCAGAGCGGCGCGAACTGGTTCGGCGAGCTCGTCTGGGCCTCGCACTACGCGGGCTTTCCTTCGATCGCGAGCAACGCGTGGACGAACATCGCCCTGCGCGCGCGCGTCGCCGGCGACGCGAACGCGGAGCTCGCGCGCCGCGCGAAGCGGCCCGCGGCCGAGCAGCAGAGGCTGGCCGCGCAGGCGGATTTCGCGAAGAGCTACCCGTCGGTCGACGCGCTCGTCGCGGATTTTCCGAAGGTCGGCGGCGACGCGCTGCGCGACCTGCTGGGCAAGCTCGCGAAGGCCGACGCCGGCGAGGCCGGCGTCTACGACGCGTACCAGCAGCGGCTGAACAGCGTGGACGCGACCACCGACGAGAGGCTCAAGACCTTGAACGACGGCGCCGCGCCGCGCGACGCCGTGCCGCTGCCCGCGACCGTGAACCACTGAGGAGACATCATGACGACTTTACGCCTCGCCGCCTTCGCCGTCCTGCTCTGCGCCGCGGCCGGCGCGGCCGCGCCCGCTGCGTCGGCCGCTCCGGCGCGCGAAGAGCTGGACGCCTCCTTCGCGTGCGCCTCGCCCGCCGGGTGGAGCGCGGCGCGTCGTCCCGACGGGGTGATCTTTTCGGCCGCGGGCGACCCCAGCGGCGTGAATCCCGTGATCACCGTTCGCTACGTGGGCCCCGACAACAAGCTCTATGCGACCGTCGACGCCTACATGAGCCGAATCACCGCGAAGCCCGACGTGGCCATCCCGGGATGGAAGACGGGCGCGGTCTCGTCGGCCAAGGTCGCGGGGCGCGCGGCGAAGCGCGTGGTCAACGAGGAGTCGGACTTCGTCCCGCCGCACGCGCTGACCACGCAGGAAGTGCCCGTGCGCGAGGAGCACGTCGCCGTGCCGGCCTCGCGAGGCTTCTACGTTCTGGTATTCCGCGCGCCGCGCGCCGCGTACGCGGCGCAGCGTCCGATCTTCGCGCGCGTGCTCGCGAGCTTCAAGCCGAAGCTGTAGGCCCGGCCGCCGACGAGGGGCGCGACTCGATCCGGTCGGCCCGCTTCTCGAGCCGGGACACGCGCCAGTCGGAGATCGCCGGCGCGCGGTGTATTCTAGAGCCGGCGGAACTTCCAGTTGAGCGCGAAGCCGCGCTTGCGCGCTTCTTCGATGAAGAGGTCGGGCGGGACGCCGGTCTCGACGGGGAAGGCGCCGGGGGCGAGCTGGCCGGCGGCGGCCATTTGCGCCACGATGGAGACGGGGAAGGCGGTGGTGCGCATCATCGCGGTCATGCCGGCGGCGCGGTCGTAACGGTCGACGAGGTCGTGGACGACCTCGGCGCGGGCTCCGTCCTTCACGCCGCGGGTGACGATGCGGATGACGACCATGTCCTCGTCGCCGGGGCGGTGGAAGTGCTTGCGGAAGAGCTTGACGGAGAGCTCGCGCGGCGAGAGCTTGACGCCTTTGCGGATCTCGACGGGCGTCTCGTCGAAGTAGCCGAGCGCGCGCATGGCCTCCATGGCGGGGATGTGGCCGGGATAGCGCAGGAACTTGTTGTACATCGTCTTCACTTTGCCGGCGTAGGTCTCGGCCAAGGTGGAGAGGCCGCCGGCGGCGTGCCCGGCTTCCAGGACGCCGAACGGCGCGATGTCGACCGTCTCGAGCTCCGAGAGCGCGGGCAGGCTCACGACCTTGCCGTCCTTGAGCGCCACGGCCGTGCCCGCGTACTCGTTGATGAGGCCGTGCTCGGAGAAGGTCAGCATGTAGTTGAGCGGAGGGACGGGCTTCTGCGGCAGGCCGCCGTCGTAGATGCGGACTTCGTCGGTCGAGTCGAGCAACGACATGGCGTGGACCGCGAGCGTGGAGATCATCCCCGGCCCCAGGCCGTTGTCGGGACGGATGCAGATTCCGGCCTTCACGGCCTGGGCGTGGAGGGCCAGTTCCTTGCGCACGATGTCCGTGCTTCCGCCGAGGTCCACGAAGTGGGCGCGCGCTTTGAGCGCGGCCTTCGCGAGCGGCAGATTAAAAAAGTAAGGCACGCAGGAGACGATGACGTCGAAGCCCTTCGCGGCGCGCGCGACGGCGGCGGGATTTCCGGCGTCCAGCTTCAGGAGTTTGAGCTTCGCGGGGCCCTTCGCGGACTTGGCGAGGAATTTTTTCGCGGAGGCCAGGCTCTCCGCCGAAGCGTCGCACAGCGCGACCTCATCCACGCCGGGGCTGCGGAGCATGTCGAACGCGCATGCGCGGCCCTGGAAGCCCGCGCCGAGAATCAGAAATTTTGCCATGCGCGGATTCTATCAAACGCCCGGCTAGCGCCGCGGCGGGGAGAGGAGCAGGAAGCCCCCGCCCGCGCAGACGACGCGCGCGGGATCGGCGGCGGCGAGCGCGTCGACGGCCGCGGGGCTTTGCAGGTCGCCGCGGCCGAAACCGACGGGGGACGCGTCGAGCGCCAACCAATAATCGCCGCTCGGTCGGCCTGGGACCCAGAGGCACAGGTCGCGGCGCAGGGCCACGCGCGGGACGAGGTTGAAGGAGGCGCAGACGGGAGCGTCCGCGGGCACGCGCGAGAGGAGTTCCGCCGCGGCCGCGGCTTTTTCCGGCGGGACCGGTTTCGAGTACGGCCTCAGCCAGACGACCGACGCGAGCGCGAGGACCGCGAACGCCCACGACGGGCGGCGCTTGAGCCTCGTCCAGCCCGAGATCGCGGCGTAAAACGCGAACGGGATCAGCGGCGCGCCGTACTGCAGCTCGAGGCGGCCTTGGTGAGGATTGGAGCCGAGCCAGGTGTAGGCGAGCGGGACGAGGAGGGGGAGCGCGTCCGCGCCCGCGAGCAGAGGAAGTCCGCCGAGCGGGATCAAGAGGCGCAGCAGGCCGAGCGGCCGGTTCACGGAGAAAACGCTCGCGAGGACCGCGCCGGGATCATAAAAGGACCAGTGGGCCGGAACGAAATCGCCCGCGAGCCCGCGCATCGCGACCAAAGTCAGCGCGAACGCGGCGAGGAAGACCCCGGCGGCGCGACGTCGTCCTAAGCGCCACGCGGCCGCGGCCGCGCACAGCCACTGATCCTCCTGCAAAGTCCCGGCGCAGGCGAGAAGGCCCGTGGACGCGCGCTCGCGCAGGACGAACGCCCACAGCAGGAGAGGGACCGCGAAGGCGACCGCGTGCACGTCGAAGCGCGCGGCCTCGTGCACGAGCGGCGAAAGCGCGTAGAGGAGAGCGAAGCCCGCGGCTGCGGCGCGGTCGCGGGTCTTGTTCCAGGCGAGACGATGCACGGCGGGAATGCCGAACGCGAGGGCCATGGATTGCGCGACCCCGAGCACGGCCGCGTCGGGCCACAGCCGAAGCAGCGGGGAGAGGACCGCCATTCCCGGCGAGAAATGATCGGCGAGGTAGTTGATTCCCTTCAGCGAATCCCAGAACGGACGGCCGTGCGCGGTGTTCCACAGCACGTTCGCGTAGATGCCCAGGTCGTAGGCCTGGTTCTGCAGGCGCTCGGCCTGCTGAACCTTGAGCGCGCCGACGCCGGCCGCGAAGACGCCCGCGCCGGCCCAGGCCCAGCCGCGGTCCGGCGCGGGACGCTCGGTCATGCGAGGATTAGAGCAAACGCGCGCCGGAAAAACGAAACCCCCTCCCGCGCGAGGCGGGAGGGGGCTTCTTTCAGGCGCGGTCGCGGCTCAGTTGGGCAGCAGGTCCTGCGAGCACTGCGTGCCGCTGCAGGTGATGGTGCCCGGGGGCGCGACGTAGGTGACCGTGTAGCATTCGTACACCGCGGGGCAGGGCGTGTTGCGGACGAGGTTGATCGTCCAGTCCGGGGTGTTGCTGTTCGTCAGGGCCGAGGAGGAGAAGTTCGACATGCCTCCGAGGTTGACGTCGAACGAGGTCGACGTGTAGGTGCCGGCGAAGTAGGAGCCGTTCTTCGCCAGGTAGCGCTCCTGCGCGCCCTTGAGGGAGTTGATCCACTCCATCGACTCGGCGAACTTGCCCTTCTCGACGACCTTGAAGTACTGCGGAACGGCGATCGCGGCCAAGATTCCGATGATGAGCACGACGACGAGCAGCTCGATGAGGGTGAAACCGGCACTTCCCTTCATCCGCTGCAGCACTTTCTTATTCATCCGCGCCTCCTGTCAAAATCACTGCATTCGGAGTGTAGCAGAACCGACATGGGCTGTCACCCCCAAATTGTGGGTGAAATGTGAATTCGAATGAATCATAATTGACGGGTGCCCCGGCTCATGATCGTCGAGGACGACCCCGCCATCGTCAAGGCCGTCGAGAAGACTTTGACGATGTCTCCCGGATTCTCGGTGGAGTGGGTGCAGGATCCCGACAAGGCGGTCTCCGAGGCGATCTCCCGCCGGCCCGACCTGGTGCTTTTAGACGTGCGCATGCCCAGCGGGGACGGGCGCATGGTCCTGCAGGCCCTGCGCGAGAACACCGCCACGCGCTCGCTCCCGGTGATTCTGCTCACGGGACTGGCGAGCGAGGCGGACAAGGTGCTCGGCTTCAACCTGGGCGCGGACGACTACGTGGTCAAGCCCTTCGGCGCCATGGAGCTCATGGCCCGCATCCAGGCGGTCCTGCGCCGCTCCGGGCCCGCGACGGGCGCTGCGGCCACCGCGGTCAGCGCCGGCGGCCTGGAGCTGGACTCCACTCAGCGCACGGCCAAGCTCCACGGCAAGGAGCTGACCCTCCAGCCGCGCGAGTTCGAGGTTCTGTTCCTGCTCGCCGCGCACGCGGGCAAGACCTTGTCGCGCGACTTCCTGATCGAGCACACGTCTTCCTACGGCCGCCGCGTGCCGACGCGCAGCCTCGACACTCATATCAAGAATCTGCGCCGCAAGCTCGGCGCCAAGTCCGCGATGATCCGCACCCTGCCGAAAGTCGGCTACCGCCTTGAACCCTGAGTCCGGCCGCCGCCGCGCGGTCTACTTCGCCTTCCAGGGGCTGCTCATGGCGGTCCTGCTCCTGCTGACGCTCTTCGAGCCCTCGGGACACGCGAGCTTCGGCAGCTTCTGGGCGATGACCGCCGTGCTCGGCGCCTCGCTCGTCATCATCCAGCTCCTGCCCGAGCCCACGCTCGCGCGCTGGTGGTTCCAGGCCGCGCTGTTCATCGGCGACGGCCTGGCCGCGACCGTGATCCTGAGTCTGATGCGCACGCAGGGCGACTTGTTCCTGATCTATCTGCTCATCGTGTTCGGCTCCGCGCTGACGCGCAGTCCCGGCCAGCGCCTCGCCGTCGCCGTGGTGACGATCGCGCTCTATCTGATCTCCGGCTGGCATCGCGCGGCCGGCGGACCCACGCAGTCGGAGTTCTGGCTGCGCGCTCTCTTCCTCGCCGTCTCGTCGGCCCTGATGGCCGTGCTCGCGCGCGACGCGCGCCAAGCGCAGGACGAGCAGAGGCGCCGCTACGAGGACCGCATGATCCAAGTCGGCCGCCTCGCCACGCTCGGCCGCGTCGCCGGCGAGGTCGCGCACCGCATCAAGGGCCCGCTCACGACGATCTCCGTCGACGCCGAGGTCCTCGCACACCGCTTTTCCGACGACGCGGCCACCTTGAAAGAGCTCGATGAGATCCGCGACGAGGTCGAGCGCTGCAAGCGCATTTTGAAAGATCTGCTCGACCTCGGCCGCATCGAAGAGATGGCCGTGTCCCCGTTCGACCTGCGCCGACCCGTGCGCGCCGCGCTCAAGTCGCTCGAAACGCAGGCGCGCCGCCGCCGCGTGCGCGTCACGTCGAGCGGCCTCGGCGCGGCTCTGCCGGCGCGCGGAGATGAGTCGCTCCTTCAGGAGGCCGTCGCCGCTCTTCTGCAGAACGCGCTGGAGGCGGTGAAGGACGGCGGCCGCGTGCGCCTGGAAGCGTCCACGCGCGGCGGCCAGCACCGCGTGACCGTCTCCGACGACGGCGCCGGCATCACCCCCGGCGATCTCGAGCGCGTCTTCGAGCCTTTCTTCACCACGAAGAAGGACGGCAGCGGCCTCGGCCTCTCCGCGGCCCTTCGCATCGCCGCCAAGCACGGCGGCAGCGTCGAGGCCGACAGCGCCGGGCCCGGTCAAGGCGCCAGCTTCACGCTCGTTCTTCCCGCGGCCTGAACGGAAAACCACGAAGGCACGAAGAACGGCAACGGATTAAACACGGAGACGGAAGAGAAAGAACGCAGAGACACAGAGAACGAAAAGGGAGAGAAACGAACCACTTAAAACCTTTACTTTATCCGTTTCTTCGTGTCTTTGTGGTTCACGCCGTTCACTCGCTGTCCGTTCTCGGCGTCTCTCGCTGTTCTCTTCCGTCTCTGTGTTTCATCCGTCGCCGTTAATTGGCGGGCGTGAGCGTCGGGTCGGAGGCCAGGGCCTTGCGGCGGTCCTCGGAGGCGGCGGGCTCGGACTCGAGTCCCGCGAGGGCGAGCCGGGCGGAGGCGAGTTCGGGCTCGAGCGCGAGAGCTTCTTTCAGGCGCGCGCGCGCCGCGTCGGCGTCCGGGGACTGCGTCATCGCGGCGCGGAAGTCGTCCCAGGCGCGCAGGTAGCGCGCGGGGTCGGGATGGGCGACGCGGTAGATCGCGGTCATCTCGCGGATGTCTTGGAGTTCAAGCTTCACGTAGGGACTGGTCTCGGCCCAGCGATTGAGCGAGGCGATCGTCGCCAGCCACGGGCCGGGCATGCGGCTCCAGTGCGCGAGGTTCTCGTCGAGGATGAGATACTCGACGTGGTTGTTCAGGCATTTCGCGAGCCACTGGTCGCGCCCGACGCCTTCGAACGTCGAGATGGCGCGGTGTCCGGTCCAGAGCATGACGACCGGAGCGGCGGGGCTTTGGATCAGAGCGTCGGGAGGAAGGCGGTCGCGCACGTAGGCGAGGGTCGCGGGCCAGGGCTCGGCGCCCATTTTCAATTCGTTCAGCGCGCGCGCGTCCCCGATGAGGGCGAGCGCGAGAACGACCGAGGCGAGAGCTGCGGCGCGGCTGCGGGACAAGAATTCCTCGGCGGCGAGCGCGGCGAGCGCGAGCGTCGGGGCGAGCACGAGGAGGAGGTAGCGGTCGAGCACCTGGCGCCAGAGCACGTGCAGGACGAGGACGGCGGCGACGAAGGCGGCGAGCGCCAGCGCGCGCGGATCTTGGCGGCGGCGCAGAGCGGAAAACGCGCCGATTCCCGCGGCGGCGAGAACCAGGAATCCCGCGGCGAGGGCGAGCGGGTCCCAAGTAATCCCGAGCAGGCCGCGGCCGAAGAGCAGGCCGATCAGCCGCAGGACCTGGTCGATGAGCGCGAGCGGATCGGCGAGCGCGGCGGCTTGCGAGGCGAACTGGCGGCCGTAGTCGCTCGCGGTGCCGGCGAGCAGCCGGTTGCGGGCGAGCCAGAACAAGGCGGGGAGCGCGGCGAACGCCGAGAAGCGCACGGCGCGGCGAACGTCGCTCGCCGCGAAGACGGCGAGTGCGAGCGCGCCGATGAGCAGGAATCCTTCCGGGCGGAACAGCGCGGCCGCCGCGGCGCAGGCGAGCAGCAGCCGGTCGTCCGCGCGGACGGACGCGCGGCGGACTTTGGGGAGCGCCGCGAACGCGGCGGCGGAGAGCGCCAGAAACGCCGTGTCGGAGCCGCACACGCCGGCGTTCGCGGCGAACACGGGGCAGAACGCCGCGAGAATGACGACCGCGGCCGCGCTTTCCGCGCGCAGTAGTCCGCGCGCGAGACGCCAGACCTGCCACAGCGCGGCCCACGCCACGGCGAGCGCTCCAAGGCGGCACCACCCCCAGCTTCCGCCGCACAGCCATGCGGGGAGGGCCCACAGGACCGGCGCGCCGGGCCAGTAGCTCGTGACCGGCCGCGCGAGCCCGTCGGGCAGGACGTAGGCGCCGGAGCGCAAGGCGCGCGCGAGCAGGAGGTAGACCGCGTCGTCGACGATGCCGCCCACCGGCGTGCCGAGAACCGAAGCCGCGTGGAGCGCGGCGGCGACGGCGAGAAGACCCGCGAGCAACCGACGCCCGCGGGCGCCGGTCAACGGACGACGCTCCAATGCGGCGTCGAGCTGGCGCCCGGAACGTCGGCGGCCAGCCGCGGCGCGGAGCCGTCGGCGTCCATCACGAAGATCTGCGCGCGTCCGCCGCGCGTGGACGAGAACGCGAGGAGGCGGCCGTCGGGCGACCAGGTCGGGTCCTCGTTGGAGCCCTCGCCGTGCGTCAGCTGGCGGATCTGGTTGCCGGTCACGTCGACGAGGAAGATGTCCATCTTGTCGCGCTTGTTCGCGCGGCCGGAGAACGCGATCCACTCGCCGGTCGGCGACCAGGCGGGAGAGTCGCACCAGTTGAAGTCGGTGAGCCGCCGCGTCTGCTTGTTCGCGAGGTCGAGCACGAAGATCTGCGGGTTGCCCGAGCGGTCGGAAACGAACGCGGCCTGGCGCGCGTCGGGCGAGAACGTCGGCGTGCTGTCGGCGCCGAAGTGGGACGTCAGGCGCGTGACGGTCCCGCTCGCCAGATCCTTGAGGAAGAGGTTCGGGCTCTTGCCGCGCGAGAGCGTCATCAGGAGCTTCGTGCCGTCGGGCGAGAAGCCGCCGGCGATGTTGAGGCCCTGCTCGTTGGAGAGCGTGGAGACCTTCGCCGTCTCCAAATCGACGAGGAACAGGTCGGGGTTGCCGTCCTTGTAGCTCGTGTACGCGATGCGGCGGCCGTCGGGCGAGAAGCGCGGCAGGAGGTCGATCGACTTGTCGTCCGTCAGGCGCTTGACGTTCTCGCCGTCGTAGTCCATCAGATAGACTTCCTTGTGCCCGGTGCGGTTGTTGATGAACGCGATGCGCGTCTCGGCGATGCCCTCGCGCCCGGTCGCGGCCTTGACCACGTCGTCGGAGATCCGGTGCGCGAGCGCGCGCGCCCAGCGCGCGTCCTGGCGGTAGTAGCGCTCGAACACCGCCTCGCCGCCGGCGCCGTTTTCCAGACGGATCTGCGCGGTCGCCTTGTCGCCGGACTTGGCGGCGAGCCCTTTCAGGCGCCAGACCGCGCCCGCGGCGGGCGGCTGGCCGGGGAGCTCGTCTTGAACGTCGAAGCGGCGCGAGAGCATGAGGTCGCTGCGGATGACGTCGCGCAGGCTCTTGGCGAGCGCGGCGTCGTCTCCGCGCGCCGTGTCGGAAGAGGTGAATTCGGGGAGCGCCAGGACCGGCAGGGGCGCCTGCGCGCCGCCGCCGACGGCGAGCTTGATCTCGGTCTGCGCCGAGGCGGGAAGCGCCAAAAGCGCCAGCAGGGCGGCGGACGCGATCATCGCGTCGCGGGCGCGGCCGCCGGCGCGGCGGTCGCCGCCGCCGCGGACTTCGCCGCCGCGCGCGGCGCCTTTTTCGCGGGCGCCAGGCCCTTGAGCTCGGTCGCGGCTTCCGCGGCCTCGGGCGTCTTGGGGAAATCGGCCTTGATCGATTTCAGATAGGCGATCGCCTCGTCGCGGCCCTTGCCGAGGTGGAGCAGGCAGCGCGCGTAATGCAGGCGCGCGCCGGGCGTCTGGCCGCTCTTCGGATATTTTTCCAGGATGAGGGCGAACTCGCGACCGGCTTTCTCCCATTGCTTCAATCCGAAGTACGAGAGGCCGAGGTCGTAGAGCGTGACGTCGCTCAGCGCGCCGCTCGGGAAGCGCTTCAAGTAATCCTCGAAGCCCGCGGCCGCCTGCGCGTAATCGTTCGCCTGCAGGCGGTTCTGCGAGGTGACGAAGAGCTCGGTCGCGGAGGTCTCGCGGCCCTGCGCCTCCATCTCCGCGCGCTGCTCGCTCTCCACCTTCTGCGCGGCGAGCTGGGCGGCGGACAGGCTGGCGCCCAGCTGGGTCATCTTGCCGGAGATCTGGGCGCCGAGCGTGTCCAGCTTCGCGGACAGCTGGCCCATGTCGCCCTGCGAAGATTTCACCGTCTCGGAGTAAGCCGACAAGTCCTCGCGCAGTTGCTTGATCTGCACGGACAGATCGGCCTGGTTCTCCTGCATGGTGGAGACCGTCTTCTTCAGGTCGCCGATCTGGGACTTAAGATCGTCGCTCTGCTGGGACAGGCCGAGCACGTCCTGCTGGGTCGCGACGCAGCCCGACAACGACGCCGCGCCGAGCGCGACGATCAGGCCGTAGGCGCGCGCCGCGCGCCGCGTCACTGGGCGTTCGGGGCCGCCGCGGGGACGGCGGGCGTACCGTTCTTCGAGCGGGCCGCGGTTTCCGCGCGGCGGTTCTTCGACCAGCACTCCTCGTTGGAGTCGCCGCACAGCGGCTGTTCCTTGCCGTAGGAGATGGTGGCGATGCGGCCCTTCTCGATGCCGATCTGCACGTAGTAGTCGCGCACCTGGTTCGCGCGCTTCTGGCCGAGCGCCAGGTTGTAGGCGACGGTGCCGCGTTCGTCGCAGTGTCCGGCGACGCGGACCTCGAGGTCCGGGTTCGCCTTGAGCACGTCCGCGTTCGCCTTCAGGATCGCGAGCGCGTCCTCGGAGAGCTTCGCGCTGTCGTAGTCGAACGGCACGGCCTTCAGGTCGTCGCGCACGGCGAAGTCGCCGGTGGCGGAGCTCACGCGCAGGCTCGCCTCGGTGACGTCGGTCGGCGGCGGCACATTGCCGGGCGCCTGGTTCGCGCCGTTGGCCGAGGTCCCGCCGGCCGCGGCGCCGTTGTCGGAGGTCTTCGTGGACGACTTCGTGGTGCCGCAGGCGGCGACGAACGCGGCGGCGGCGACGAGCGCGGCGAGGCGGAAATTGATTTTCATAATTTTGATCATACCAAACTCTCCGCGGTCTTCTTCAATACTTCACCTTCGGCGTCCAAGTCGTAAATAATCGGCTGACAGGTGCCGATTTCGACCTTCAGGATCTGCTCGGGCGTGAGGTGTTCCAGGCCCATGACGATCGCGCGCAGCGAGTTGCCGTGCGCGGCGACCAAAACGTTCTTGCCCGCGGCGGCCGCGGGACGGATCTTCGCTTCGAAGTAGGGCAAGGTGCGCGCGGCCGTGTCCTTGAGGCTCTCGCCGTTGGGCGGCTTCACGTCGAAGGAGCGGCGCCAGAGGAGGACCTGCTCGTCGCCGTACTTCTTCGCCGTTTCGGCCTTGTTGAGGCCCTGGAGGTCGCCGTAGTGGCGCTCGTTGAGAGCCTCGGACTTCTCGATGGGGACCGGCTTCTGGCCGCTCTCCTTCAATAGGATGTCCAGCGTCTGCTGGGCGCGCTTGAGCAGGGAGGTATAGGCGACGTCGAAGGCGATGCCCTTGAGCGCGCGGCCCGCGCGCGCGGCTTCCGCCGCGCCTTGAGAGGTGATCTCGACGTCGACCCAGCCGGTGAAGCGGTTCTCCAGGTTCCACTGCGATTGACCGTGGCGCACGAGAACGAGCTTCCCCATATATCGGCCTCCTTACTTCTTGGCTTGCGCGAGCATCTCGCTCAGCGTGCGGCGGAACTCTTCCAGGCGCACCGGCTTGGGCAGGAAGCGCGAGCCGGTGGAGTCCGAGATCTCCGAGAGAATGTGCTCCGGCTCGGCCTCGCCGCTCATGAACAGGATCGGCGTGGCCTTCGTGGCGTTGTTGCGGCGCAGCGACTCGTACAGGTGCGCGCCGGTGTCCCCCGGCATGTGGTAGTCGAGAATGATGAGCTCGGGCTTGAACGCGCGCGCCTTCTCGAGGCCTTCGGCGGGATTGCCCGCCGAGTCGGTCGTGTGACCGTCGTGGGTCAGGACCTCGTCGAGGATCGAGACGATCTCGACGTCGTCGTCGATGATGAGCACGCGCGCCATGGGGCGATGATAGCTTTTCAGGCGTCCGCGGGAAAGCGGCCGCGCCCCGCTGCGCGCCGCCTATTGCGGCTACGGGGAGGGGAGATTACAATGGAGGCGGGGGCTGCGGAGAAGAACTCTCATGGGCTTGATCGAAGACTTCGACGAACGGGGAGTGCGGATGCTCGTCCTCGGCTACCCGATGCACGGAGCGACTTTTCTCGTCGTTCTCCATTGCATGGCGATGGCCGCGTGCGCGCTCCTGACGGGCTCCGGGTACGGCGGCGCGCTGGACTCTTTCATGCTCACGAGCCGGGAGCTGATGGCCGGGCACGTTTGGCAGCTCGTCACCTACGCCTTCGTCGCGATGCCGAGCATCCCCTTCGGCGTCGACATGCTCATGCTGTATTGGTTCGGGATGGCCTTGGAGACGTCCCTCGGGCGCCCGCGTTTCTTCTCGTTCTACACGATCTTGCTCCTCATTCAGGGCCTGTTCCACGTCTTGCTGTACGTCGCGTTGAGCCGAGGTTCCGTCGACCCGCCTCTTCTCGGGCTCGGCTCCGCGGTGCTCGGCGTCTTCATCGCTTACGCGACGATCTACCCGGACGTGGAAATCTTCTTCAGCCTCACGGCCAAGCTCATCGCCTATGTCCTGCTCGGAATCTATTTCCTCCAGGATCTTGCTTATCACAACTGGATCGGCTTGATGTCCCTGAGCCTGATCGCCGGCTTCAGCCACTGCGCCATGCGCGCGCTGGGCTTCCAAGGCGGCTTCGATTGGTGGGAACGCCTGGAGGTCTCCTGGGGCGGCGGCCGTCCGAGCCCGGCCGAGCCCGTCGAGGACGAGGGGCGGCAGGATCCCGTCAACCTCATCCTCGACAAGATCGCACGCCACGGGATCAACAGCCTCACCGAGGCGGAGCGCCGCGCTCTGGAGCGGGCCGGTTCCTCCCTGCGACGCAAAGAGGGCGGTGGAGGCTCCGCCTAACGCGCTTGCGCTCCGCGCCCGCGGTTCACGCGCGAAGCGTCGTACTCCAGCATCATCGCGAACGCCTTCGCGATGTAGACTTCCTGCGTGAACAGGCGGGGCGGGCGGCCGGGCGGGAAGATGGACGCGAGTTCGGCCTGAAGCCGGCGGTCCTGGGCCTGCGCCTCGCCGGGCCGCGCGGGCGGCGCCTGCAGGCGGATCAGCAAGCCGCTCGGCGCGGTCGAAGTCGAGATCTGAGTCAGGCGGTCGCGCAAGGTCGCCTCGCCGTACAGCGCGCGGCCCGGATTGAGACGCAGCCACTCCTTCGTCGTGAGGGAGAGCCCGTTCGCGTCGCGCGGCAAGACGAGATCGGGGTGACGCGCCTGCAATTGCTCGGCGTAAGGGGAGTAGTGAAAGCGGCCGGTGGTGAGGAAGACGCGGTCGCCCGCCGCGTGGTCGACAAGGTCGAGGTACTGTGCGGCGAAGATCGAGTCGTCGGAGTTCAGCAGGATCATGTCGCGGGGCCCCGAGTCGGCGAGCAGCGCGCGCGCGTAATTCCCGAGCGGGTCCTCGGAGCCGAGCCACATCGGCCGCAGCAGCGGAGGGCCGAGGGCCGCGGCCGCGGCGAGCGCCCACGCCGCGGGAGTTTGGCCGAGCAGCGCGTCCGCGCCCAGGCCCGCGAGCGCGAAGAGGGGGATCAGCGGCAAGAGGTCGAAGCGCAGGAAAATCGCGCGCAGGTAGTCGGGATCGCCGTAGCTCATCTGGGGACTGCTGAGCGCGACGAACAGCGGCCCGGCGCAGAGGAACCAGAGCGCGCAAAAGAAAACCGCCGCGCGCTTTGTTCGATAACCGCGCCCGACGCCGACGGCGGCGAGCGCGAGGCCGACCGGCGTCAATGCCTCCCAAACGGCGCCGCAGAGGCGCAGGAACCCGGACGCCAGCAGGCTCGCGGCCGCGTCGGCGCGCGGCGCGGCGCCGGACGCCATGCTGAAGAGTCCGCCGGTGCCGCGGCGCAAAGCGAGGCCGAGCACGCCGCTCCAGCCGGAAACCGCGTCGGGATTGAAGACGGGCGTCGCGCCGAGAGCCAGCCGCAGTCCGAGCAGAACGTAGGGCGCCGCGGCCGCGATAGCGGCGGCCGCGGCGAGCGCGCCCCAGCGGCGCGCGTCGGGCTTCGCGGCGAGAACGGGGACGGCGAGCGCGGGGAGCACGAGCGCGAACGTGGGATGATGGCTGAGGCCCAACCCGACGACGGCGCCGAGCGCGGCCCACGCGCGCGGCGCGGAGCGCTTGGTGAGGCCGGTCGCGAGCCACGCGGACCACAGCGCCAGCAGATTATTGAGCGCGCGCACCTCGGGCACCTCCGAGTAGTGCCACCAGAGCGGCGAGAGCGCGAGCGCGACAGTCGCGGCGAGCGCGGCGGGGAGAGACGCGCCCCACCGCCTCAGTAGTCTGAAGAAGAGCGCGGCGGCGGCGGCGCTGAGCAGTCCGGAGAGGCCGCTGACGCGGCCGAGCGCGGGCCCGAAAGGCAGGAGCGCGAACGCGTGCGCGAGCGCGGTGTAGAGCGGATAGCCCGGCGGGCGGGACACGCCCCAAGTCAGCGCGCTCAGCGCATGCTCGGGGCCGTCGCCGGAACCGAGGCCCAGGCTGCGGCCGCACCAGTATAAAACGGCGAATGCCGCGAACACGCCGAGGGCGCGCGCGCGGTCGCGCGGGTCTTCAGGCGGTCGCGTGTCGTCTTTCATGCGGGCGGAGGATTTCGACGAACAGCGCGATGAGGCCCGCGTGACGCGCGAGCGCCAGGGCCATCACCGGCCAATACCAGCGCGAGTCGTGCGCGTAGAGCTCGGCGTGCAGGGCCGTGAACAGCACGGCGAGGTTCGCGATCTCGAACAGGAGAACCCGGCGCCGCGAGACCGGCAGGAGCGCGAAGAACGGCAGCAGCCACAGCGCGTACTGCGGCGAGAAGAACTTTCCCGCGAGCAGGAACGCGAGCGTCGCGCCGTAGCAGAGCTCGACGAAGGAGCGGCGGCGCAGGCGCCACTGCGCGATCCCGAAAAGGACGACGAACGCCGCGAGCGACGCCGCGCCGATCCACGCAAGCGCGTCCGGACCGAACGCCACGCGCGGCAGCGACCACAGCGAATCCGCGTTCGGCGCGTGCGCGGCGTTGAACGCGAACGCATAGCGCCAATTGGAAAAGTTCGCCCACATGAACGGCCCGTTGACGACGGCCGCGGCCGCCGCGAAGCCCGCGAGCGCCGCCGCTTTCGCGCGCGTCCCGCGCGCCGTGATCAGAAGGGCCGGAAGGGCGATAATCGGGTACACCTTCGCCGAGAAGCCGAGCGCCAGGCACGCGCCCGCCGCCGCGGCGCGGCCGCGCGCCGCGCAGGCGAGCGCTCCGACCGCGCACAGCACCGCGATCATGTCCCAGTTGTAGGTCAGAAAAATGAAGAGAGACGGCGACAGGCACCAGAAGAGCAGGACGCGCTCGCGGTCGGGCGCGAGGTCTTCGAGCAGACGCGTCGCGATCAGCGCGAACGCGCCGAGCCCGACGCAGGTGAGCGCGTAGTAGCCGGGCATGCCCCCGCCCAGGAGTCCGCAGATTTTCAGGAAGAGCCCGGTGAGCACCGGATACTCGACCGCGCGGTCCAGGTACGGCCAGCCCGGCGCGGCGGCCGCGCCATATAAGTGAAGGACGTCGCTGTAGACGAGGTGCCAGGGCAAGGTCCCCGTGAGGTACAGGCCGTGCCAAACCGCGGAGAACAGCGCCGCGCCGAACGCGGCGGCCAGCAGCGGCGGATTTCTTTTCTTCATCTCCGTTCGTCGAGCGTCAGCCATCATACGATAACGGAGAACGTGCATTTCGTAGAATGTGGCCATGAAGTTCGCGCCGCTCCTTGCGCTGCTCGTTTTGACCGCGTGCTCGATCCGCACGCGCCGCTTCATCGGCTATCAATTCGCGGGCTCGGCGCCGGCGTCGGCGTGCGCGCAGGACGGACCCGCGCGCTGGTGCGTGTACACGCCGTCGGGACCGACGGACGACGGCGTCGTCTACTTCCTGCATTACGCGACGGGGGACGAGCGCAGCTGGAACCTGCTCGGCCTCTCGCGCGCGTTCTACGCGGAGTACCGCCGCGCGGGGCGGCCCGCGCCGCGCGTGGTCACGATCTCGTACGGCGGCTACTGGCTGCTCACGCGCACGCCGGGGCTGCGCCAGACGGTGAGTCTCGCCGACTTCGAGGCCCTGCGCGCGCGCATCGAGGCCAAGATCGGTCCGGTGTCGCGCCGCGCGATCTGGGGCATGTCGCAGGGCGGCTACAACGCGTCGGTCGCCGTGCTCTCGCATCCCTCGGAATGGAGCGCTGCGGTCTTGTCTTGTCCGGCCCTGGTGCCCTCGACGCCGTACGTCGTCCCGCCGAGCGAGTCCTGGCCGCGCGGGCCGGAGGGAAGATTGCTGTTCACCTACCGCTTGGCCGGCGAGGACGCGTGGAAGGCGGAGAATCCGCTGGGTCTCGTCGGCGCGGCCGCTTCGCCGCCGCCGTTCTGGATCGAGGCGAACGTGTCCGACGAGTTCGGCTACGTCGAAGGCGCGCGCGCTTTGGCCGCGGCCCTGCGCGGCGCGGGAGATCCGGTGGAGTTCGTCGAGTCGCCGGGCGGGCACTGCGCGATCGACGCGCGCGCGGCGGCGCGCTTCTTCCTGTCCCGGAGCCCCGCGGCGCGCGGCGCGGCCGCGGATTGACCTACTCCGGCGTCGGCCGACTTTTTTAGTCGGGATTGCCGACGTCAGGCGTTCAGCGCTTCGTTCGCGCGCGCGGCGTCGCGCAGCTGGCGGTACGTCTCGAGGAAGCCCGAGGACAGGTCGAGCTCGGCGCCGCGCGCGACGTATTCCGCGTGCGCGGCGGGCAGCCGGTACCACGGCACGGCGGCGCGGGCGTGGTGCGCCGCGTGCAGGCCGTTGTTGTGCCACAGCCAGTTGCCGAGGCGGCCGGTGACCGAGCGCGTGCCGCTGCGCGCGCCGAAGTGGTCCTGGATCTCGGACCAGTACAAGAAGGCGACGTGGCCGGTCCACAACGGGACGAACCAGTACAGCGCGACGAGCTTCAGCGCGCCGAGGTACGCCGCAGCGCCCAGGACCGCGGCCCAGAAGCCGACGATCTTCGCGCCGCAATTGAACGGCTTCAGCGACAGCTTGGTCAGGTAAAAATAGCCGGGGAAGCCGAGCAGGGGCTTTACGAACCAGATCCAGAAGATGTCGGGCTCGGGGTCGAGCAGGCCGATGAGCTTGTAGTCGGCGAGGAGCTCGTCCTTCGGGGTGCCCACGTCGATGTGGTGCGCGAGGTGCTCGTCGCGGAACTGCTTGAGGGTCATGAAGAACGGCAGCGCGTACAGGAACTCGAAGCGGTCGTTCCATTCGCGGGTGGCGAACAAGTGGTAGTGGGAGGCCTCGTGGATCAGGCTCTCGCCGATGGCGAACTGGAACGCGCCGATCGAGACGGCGGCGATGAGGTAGACGACGAGGCTGTCCGCCTTCACGCTGAGCGCGGCGAGCAGGACGATCGCGCCCCAGTCCCGGGCGAGGGCCGCGAACGCGCGCAGGTTTCCGGCGCGCTCCGCGGCGGCGGCGCCGTCGGCGGCGGAGGCGGCGTTCGCCGCGGCGGGACGTTCGGACGTCGTCGTATTTTCCACGAGGGGAGATTTTACCAGAAAATGGGCGCGGCGGGCCTTTTCGCCGGCGGCGAGGGGCGAATCAGGCGGCGCGCTTGGACTTCTCGGCGCCGGCGAACGCGCGCGCGATGTCGGTGCCGCGCAGGCGCACGCCCTTGCGTCCGGACTTCATCGCGAACATCGCGGCGTCGGCCTTGCGCACCAGCGCGGACACGTCGCCGGAGCGCGGGAGCTCGGCGACGCCCCAGCTCGTCGAGACGCCGTCGCGCGCGAGCGTCTCCTTCGCGGCCGAGGCCACGCGGCGCGCGACGCGCATCGCGCCTGCGCCGCCCGTCTCGGGGAGGAGGACGACGAACTCGTCGCCGCCGTAGCGGTAGGCGGTGTCGATCTCGAAACGGATGTTGCCGGACAAGGACGCCGCGAACGCGCGCAGGATGCGGTCGCCCTCGAGATGGCCGAGGCGATCGTTGACCTGCTTGAAGCCGTCGAGGTCGAACAGGATCATGGAGAGCTTGCGCTTTTGGCGCAGGGCGCGCGACGCCTCGACGCGCAGGCGATCATGAAAGTAGCGCTGATTATAAATGCCGGTCAGATCGTCGGTGCGCGTCATCTCGCGCAGCTTGGCCTCCAGCTCGACGCGCGCGCTGATGTCCTGGGCGATGCCGAGCGTGCCGATCACGCGGCCGCGCCCGTCCTTGAGGAACGAGGCCGACATGTTCACGTGCAGGATTTTGCCGTCCCCGGACTTCACGCGCATCTCGTGGTTGCGCAGGCGTCCGTCGGGACTCTCGCGCAGGCGGCGCATGAGGGTCTCGGCGGCCTCGCGGCCGCCCTCGTAGAAATCGTGGGCCGGGCGCCCGACGGCGCGCTCGCCGGGGATGCCGAGCATCGCCTCCGCGCCCGGGGAGAAGTACATCACGTAGCCGCGCACGTCGGTGGTGCAGATCAGATCGTTGGAGGAGGCGACGATCGCCTCGAAGTACTCCTTGGCGCGGATGAAATCCGTGGACAGCGCGATCAGCGGCGCATGGGGCCGCGAGAGCTCGAGGGGCATGTCATTAATGTAGCCCCATGAGCGGGCGGAAGACAGGGTCTAAAGACCCAGAAAAAGGAGGGGACCCGGAGCGCTCAGACGCCGCGCTCGGCCCAGGCTTCGAGGCTGAGCGCGCCGGCGCCGCGGCGCCAGCACAGGAACGACAGCGCGGCGAAGCCGGTGTCGAAGAGCAGTCCGAGCTTCGGGGGGATGTGGACGCCGTCTCCGAAGCAGCCGCAGTTGGTCAGGGGGATGCCGGCCGCGACCGCGTGGCCGATCGCGACGATGAACATCGCGAAAAGGGCGACCGCGGCGGCGCCCGTCGCGCGCACCTCGACGCCGAGCAGCAGCGACCAGCCGATCGCGAGCTCGATCCAGGGCAGGAACGCGGCCAGCGGCCTCGCCAAGTCCGCGCCGATGAGGCCGTAGCTGACGATGATGTTCGCGAACTCCTCGCTCGGCCCGGCCGCCTTCGAGGCGCCCGCGTAAATGAGAACGACGCCGACGATCACGCGCACGGCGAGCTGGGCGAGGTCGCGGGGCTTCATTTCGTGAGCTCCTTGTCGATGAACGGCAGGCCCAAAGCCGCGAGCTGTTGAAAACCGACGAAGCGGCGGCCGTTGACGAAGAACGTCGGCGTCGCGTTGACCCAGGCGTCGCCGCCGTCCTTCACGTCGGCGTCGATGACGGCCATGGTCTGCGGGTCCGCGCGGCAGGCGTTCCAGGCCGCGAGGTCGAGCTTGTCTTCCTTCGCGTAGCCGGTCAGGAAGGAGTCGTACTTCTCGTTCGTCCACTCCTCCTGCCGATCGTAGAGACGGTCGTGGTAGGGCCAAAACTGGCCCTGGCGTCCGGCGCACTCGGCCGCGACGGCGCCCGCGCGCGCCCACTCGTGCATGCGCAGGGGGAAGTGCTTGAAGACGAAGCGCAGCTTGCCCTCATACAGAGGAAGCATCTTGCGCACCGTCGGCTCGGCGACGCGGCAGGCCGGGCACTGGAAATCGGAGAACTCGACGACGAGGATCTTCGCGTCGGCGGGTCCGCGCTGTCTGAAATCCGGCGCGGTGGTCGAGAACGGCTTGCGCGTGCGGTGGCCCACGGCCACCGACGCGACGCACAGCAAAGCGACGAGGCCGTAGCCGGCGAAGCGGCGGGAAATCTTGGTCCGCATGAGCGAGTCCTATAATAATATATTCCCCGCATGCCCGCCTCGCGCCGCTTCGGCGCCGCCTTCGCCGCCGCCGGTTTGCTCGCCGCCGCGGGTCTGCATATCGCCGCGGCGCTGCGGACGCCGCTCGGCGCGGCCTCCGACGACGCCCTGCATCTCCTGCTCGCGCGCAACATTCTCTCCGGCGGCTACGCGGTGCCCGACGCGGCGGGAATTCCGGCCACGGATCCCCTGCCCGGCTTCCCCGCTCTGATGGCGCTGCCCGTCCGCCTGCTGGCGCCGCACTGGCTGTGGCTGCGCGGCGCGGAACTGCTCGCCGTCGCGGCGCTGCTCGTGCTCGCGTTCCGGCTGTCGCGGCGGCTGTCGGGCGAGGCGGCGGGCTGGGCCGCGGCGTTCCTCGTCGCGGTCAACCCGACGCTCGTCGGCTGGGCGGGGGTGGCTTTGCCCGACGCGCCGTTTTGCGCCGTCTCCGTCGCGGGCTTCCTCCTGCTCTGCAGTCCGGCGTTCTCGGCGGCAGGACTGGCCGCGCTGGGCGCCGCGGGCGCCCTGCTGCGGCCGGAGGGCGTGGCTCTCGTCCCCGCGCTCGCGCTCGGCTGTTATTTCCGCGCGGGAGCGCGCCGCGCCGCCGGCGTTCTCGCGGCGTCGTTCCTGCCGCTCGGCCTCTGGATCTTGCGCGACCGCCTGGTCGCGAACGAGACGACCGCCTACGTCGATCATTGGCGCACGCTCTCCGGCTTCGCGTCCGAGGGGACGCTCGCTCCGTTCGCGCAGATGCTCGTGCACGGCCTCGGCGGCCCGGTCGGCTTCGCGTTCGGCGCGGCTCTCGGCTTGGCCGCGCTCGCCGCCGCCGCGTTCGGCGCTCGCGCGCTCGCGCGCGCGAAGAGCCGCGGCGCGCGCTCCGCGTTCGCGGCGCTCGCCGCTTTTCTCCTGGGAATCACGCTGATGCACCTCGGCTGGAAGTCCTGGCAAAGCCGCTACGTCCTCCCTTTCGTCGTCGCTCTCGTTCCGTTCTTCTCGGCCGCCTTCGCCGCCGCGTATCGCCGCTCCGGTCCGGCGGCGGTCTTTGCGCTCGCGTTCGTCGCCGCGCCGGGACTGCGGACCGCCGTCGGCTACGCGCGCGACGGCGTCGCCGCGCCGCGCGCCTCGTTCTGGCCGCACCTCGAGAACTGGATCGAGACGCAGACGCCCGCGGACGCCGTGCTCGTCACCGCCGAGCCGCACTTGACCACGCTCCTGACGGGCCGCCGCGCATATTTCCCGTCGGCCGCCGCCTCGCGCGACGCGTGGATCGCGGACCTGCGCGCGCGCGGCGTCGACTACGTCGTCGTCGGCCGCTCCGGCCCCCGCGCTTATTTCTCCGGCGACGCCGCGCGTCTGCTCTCCGACTTCGACTCCTGGGCCGTCGCCGGGCCGCCGCTGGCGCTCGTCTTCGGCGACGCCGACGAGGGCCGGCTCGTGCTTCGCGTCGATCACGCCCGCTAGAGTGGCGGCTCTCGCGAAACTCCGTTACAATCCCGAGGTGCCGCCGAGAATTATTTACGGGACCGCGTGGAAGAAGGACGCGACGGGCGCGCTCGTGCGCGCGGCGGCGCGCGCGGGCTATCGCGCGTTCGACACGGCCAATCAGCTGAAGCACTACCGCGAGGACTTCGCGGGCGAGGCGCTCAAGGAACTCATGAGCGCGGGTCTGCGGCGAGAGGACTTGTTCCTGCAGAGCAAGTACACCGACGCCGCGGGACAGGACGCGCGGCTGCCGTATGATCCCGCGTCCGATTATGCCGCGCAGGTGAACGCGTCGTTCGAGAGTTCGCTCGCCCATTTCGGGACGGACTCTCTCGACAGCTATTTGGTCCACGGGCCGATGGACGCCAACGGCCTCGTCGACGAGGATTGGGAGATCTGGGGCGCGTTCGAGAAATTGAGGAGAGAAAATCGCGCGCGCCGCATCGGCGTGAGCAACGTGGGGCTCGCGCACGTGCGCGGGCTCTGCGAGAGCGCGAAGTTCAAGCCCGAAGTCGTGCAAAACCGCTGCTACGCGAGCCGCGGCTGGGACCGCGCGGTGCGCGAGTACTGCCTGGCGAACGGCATCGTCTATCAAGGGTTCTCTTTGCTGACGGCCAATCCGCACGTCGTCGGCGGCGCGGCGGCGGCGAAGATCGCGCGGCGGCTCGGGCTCACGCCCGCGCAGGTCGTGTTCGCGTTCGCGCGCAGGATCGGCATTCTTCCGCTGACCGGCACGACGAACGCGCAGCACATGACGCAGGACCTGGCGGCGGTGGAGCGGGAACTCACCGCGGCCGACGCGGACGCGCTCGCGGCGGCGGGCGGGCGATGACTAAAAAACGACGTCCCTCTCGGCGCGTCGTATGGATCGTCGCGGCGTTGGCGCTCCTCGTCGCGTCTCCTTTCTTGGCGCTGCGCGCCGTCGCCTGGTGGATCGACTGCGGCGAGGCGCCGGTCAAATCCGACATTCTCGTCGCGCTGGCGGGCGAGTACTCGCGGCCCGCGTACGCGGCGGAGTTGTTCGCGCAGGGCTACGCGCCCGATGTCTGGATCAGTCGACCCGAGCGCATCCCCTCGCACGCGCGCTTGGAAAAGTTCGGCGTCCACTTGCCGGCGGAGGAGGAGATCGACATGAAGATACTCCTCGCCGCCGGCGTTCCGGAGGACCGCATCCATCTCTACGGACATAACGCGAGCAGCACGTTCGAGGAAGCCCAGGCCCTGCGCGCCGATTACGCGTACGCGGGCAAGAAAATCCTGATCGTCACCTCGCGCTTCCACGTGCGCCGCGCGCGCATGATCTTCCGGCGCTCTTTGCCGGGCGCCGAGATTCACGTGGTCGCCGAGCCCTACGACGCCCCGCAGGGGGATTGGTGGAAGGACAAGGATTTGGCCGAGAACGCCGTCCTGGAGACGCTCAAGACGATTTATTTCCTGCTCGGCGGCCGGATGAGCTGAGGCCCGCCGCCGGGTTCCTCGCATAATCCGGCGGGGATCGGGCGCGGGCCGGCCGGCGTCTAAGAAAGAGGGTTTCGATTATGCGGCGATTGCTCCAGCTGGTTCCGTGTTTATTCTTGTGCGCGGGTCCGCTCCTGGCGGGCTGCGCGGAGATCGTCTACACCCCGTCGAACGCGTCGCTGAACGACCCCGACACGGACGGCTGCGACCATGCGGCGATGGCGGACGCGCTGGTCGCGAACTGCCGGCATCTGAGCGAAGGCGAGTCGCTGCCGGACGCGCCCCCGTTCTCCGGCGTCCTGCGCCGCACGACGGTGGCCGATCCGTACAAGCTCAGCGATCCGCCGCCGCTGCTCTCGCAGTTCCTATTCGAGTTCACGCCGCTGGGCTTCATCGCGCCGGCCTTCAATTATCCGCCGCGGCAGACGGTCTACACGGGACGCGTCAAATTGGAGCTCTCGCCCGCGGAGGCCTCGCGCCGCGCGGCCTCCGAGTTCGAGTTCCGCACCGACGGAGCGGGGCGCTTCGAGACGCTCGTCGACTTCAGTCGCGGCGCGGGCGCGATGCGCTATATGCCGGCGTCCGTCAAGCTTCGGATTCTCTGCCGGCCGCGGGGCTGCGCGCTGTCGTCGACCTCCGACGCGGTCTCTCCCGACGGCAAGGTCGTCCTGCGCCCGCTCGCGCCCTGACGCCTGCCGGCGCGTTTCGTGATATAGGACTTTAGACCTATTTCAGTATGGGTCTATAGACCCCTGTCGACTGGGCCCTCGAGGCCTATAGTTCCTAGGCCTCACGACCCCCGCGCAGGAGACCCCATGATTCTCAACACGAGTTCCGCCGCCCGCCGCAAAAATCTCATTCCCGCCGCCGCGGCGCTTTTGGCGCTGGCCGCCTTCTCGCCGGCGTCCGCGCAGCAGAGGCTGCGCATCATCGGCGGCAACCCCGCCCAGCCCGGCGACCCGATCGCCGGCTCCACGGTGCTGATCGTCGGCGAGCTGCCGCCCGCCAAGCCCGGCGGGGATCCCCAGCAGTACATCTGCACGGGCTCCTTGCTCGCCGCCGACACCGTCGTCACCGCCGCCCACTGCGTCGCCGAGGACCTGAAAGCCCCCGTCGCGGCCGCGAACATGCGGCTCGTCTTCGGCTTGGCGGTGACGTCCATGACCACGACTCTTCCGCCCTTGCGCACGCCCTCCGGCTACCAGTACGAGCCGGGCTGGCAGGGCGCCGTCAACGGCGCCGAGTCCGGAGAGGACACGCACGACATCGCGGTCATCCACTTCGACGGCGGCTTGCCGCCCGGCTACGCGCCGGCGGAGGTGCTCCCGGCGAACGTTCCGCTTCCGGCGGGCACCCAGGTCACCCTCGCGGGCTACGGCGTCGACAACGGAGTCACCGACGACGGCGCGGGCGTTCTGCGCATCGTGACCGGCGTGCCCATTCTGCAGCCCCTCGGCCAGACCGAGGAGGCCCTGGATCAGAGCAGCGGCATCGGCTCCTGCTCCGGCGATTCCGGCGGCCCGGCGTTCTTGAACGTCGACGGCAAGAATCTGCTCTGGGGCGTCACCAGCCGCGGCGACCAGACCTGCGCCCAGTTCGGAATCTATACGCGCATCACGGCCTACGCGGACTTCATCAACAGCGCGCAGGCGTCCCTGCGCGCCCAGGACAAGTCCGCGGCGGTGGCGAACGCGCGCCATCAGCCCAGCCTCGCCCGCCAGCAGGCGGCCGCCGCCGCGGCTCTGGGCGTCGCCGAGAACACGGAAGGCCTCACGAACTAGACCGCGTCGCATCGAAAGGAGCGCGGGGCGGCGCGCGCCGCTCCGCGCTCTCCGTTTTCCGGCAGCCGTCGCCCGCCTCAGGGCGCGGCGACGACCGAGATCGGCGCGCGACCGTCCGGGAGCGGGGCGTAGTCGCTCGCCGCGTAGCCGTGCGGGTTGAGCCAGGTGTCGGCGAGGCGCGCGTGCTGCACCAGGCGCGTGCCGGGCTTGCGGCGGATCACCAGAGAGCGCAGGTTCTCGACGGGCTCTGCGCCGTGCGGCACCACGGCGGCGACCTCCACGCCGGCGGCGGACAGCGCGGCGACGAGGTCGTCGAAGAGCGTCGACGTGTGCGAGACGATCACGCCCTGGGTTCGGATCCACGTCGCCCAGGAATGCTCCGCGGCGATCGCGAGGACGCCGCCGTCCTGCAGTTGATTGTAGAGATTGACGATCGCGGCGATCTTGTCCGGCCAGTACTGCACCGACTCGATCGACGTGATCAGGTTCGGGCGGAGCGATTGCGGAAACCGCGCCTTCGCGACGTCGGCGAGGAGAACCTGCGGGCGGTGGCGCGCGTCGAGCAGCGTGCGGCCGTCGAGGTTCACGTTGTCGTAGTAGTCGCCGGCCTCGACCATGCGCGCGACGGAAAGCTTTTCCCAGTCGAAGAGGTCGACGAGCACGCGCACGACGTCGGCATCCGCGCCGTCGCGCGACCACTGGCGCTGGGCGCCGCCGAGCCCGCCGCCCGCGTCGGCCCAAACGACGCGCGCGCCGTCTCCTTTCAGCGACCGGATCATCGCGCCGAGCGGATGCGCGTCCTTCAGGAGGGGAACGAGCGTCTCGGCGCGGGGCACGACCGCGCGCGACGAAGAGTAGGAGTCGTTGGGACGCGCGTACACCGCCATGCCGCGGGGCGCGAGCAGGCGATTATACTCGCCGATCGTGCGGATCAGGTCCTTTTTGTGCTGCAGGCCGTACTGCGCGACGAGCAGGGCGGGATCGGCGTCGGGCGCGGCCAGCGCCGCGGCTGCGGCCTCGGCGGCCGCGCGCGAGCGGTCGGCGGCGACGGCGTGCGCGGCGAGCGCGCGTTCCAGCGCGGCGCGGGATTTCTCCGGCAGGACCGCGCCGTAATCGGCCAGGTCCGCCAGCTTTTCCCCGGGGGGGACGCCGCGCGCGGCGGCCTTCATCGTGCGGTCCAGATTGCGCTCGGCCGTTTTTCCGGCCGCCGCCAGCGCGGCGCGCACCAGCTGCGGCGCCGCCGCGTTCTGCGCGGGAGCGGCGGCGATGCTCGCGGCCGCGAAGCTCCACAGCGGAGAGGAGGCGGGCACGGCGGCGAGCGCCGCCGCCGACACGCCCGGCGGCAGCGCCGCGGCGTTCGTCAGGGCGACGGCGCGCACGGCGGCGGGCAAGGTCCAGCCGCCGAGCGCCGGCGAGCCCTCGACGGGGAGCGTCGGCACGGCGGCCGCCGCGAAGCGGACCGCCGCGGCCGCGAGCGCCGCGCCGAGGAAGAGGTGTCGAAGCATCCGCCTTCAGCGTAGCCGGAGCGGCGGCCGCGCGCCTGGGCCGTGCGGCCCAGTCCCGGGGACCCAGTGGCCCTTCGGGGTTAGCGCGCGCTCAGGAGCCAGAGACCGCCGCCCGCGAGCGCGAGGCCGAGCAGGCGCCGCGCGTCGAGCGTCTCGCGGAACGCGAGCAGGCCGACGGGAACGAGGAGAATCGTGACCAGCGCGTTCGAATAGAGGGCCGCGACGCCGACCTTCCAGCCCGCGCGGTAGGCGAGCAGGAAGCCGAGCTCGAGGCCGAGGATCGCGAGGCCGACGCAGTAGGACGCCCAGTTCAGCGCGCGCAGCTGCGACGGCAGGGACGGCGCGCCGGCGGCGCGAAAGAACGGGAGCGCGCACGCGGTCGCCAGCGCCGCGACGCAATAGGTCGCGAGGAGGGAGACGAGCGGGTCGGCGCGCGGGGCGATCGAGCGCTGGCAGAAATGATAGGCGACGTTCGCGACGACGGTCATCAGCATGGCGCCGTAGTAGAGGTTCATGTTCGATTCTCCGTTGCGTTCGAAATCAGGACCGCGCCGAGGCCGGTCGCCGCGGCGAAGGACAGCCACAGGCCCGGCATCGCGCGGCTGCCGGTCGCGTGGATCAGGTAGGTGCAGGCGGCGGGCGTGAAGCCGCCGAAGAGCGCGGTCGCGAGACTGTAGGCGAGCGAGAAGCCCGACGCGCGCGCGTCCGCGGGCATCAGCTCGATCAGGTAGACGACCATCGCGCCGTTGTAGGCGGCGTACAAGAACGAGAGCCAAAGCTCCACGGACAGCAGGCGGGCGAACGACGGCGACGCGACGAGCCAGGCCATCGCGGGGTAGGCGGTCGCGAGCGCCAGCCCTGCGGCCGCCAGCAGAACCGGGCGGCGGCCGACGCGGTCGGACAACGCGCCCATGACCGGCAGCCACGCGAAATTGGAGACGCCGACGCACAAGGTCGCCGTCAGGCTCTCGACGCGGCCCAGATGCAGCGCCTCGCCGCCGAACGTGGGCGTGTAGGCGGTGATCAGATAAAAGGAAACCGTCGTCATCGTCACGAGCATGGCGCCGGTGAGCACGAGGCGCCAGTCGCGCGCGAGCGAGGCGGCGATCTGCGCCGCCGACGGGCGGCTCTTGCGCGCCAGGAACTCCTCGGTCTCTTGAAGGGAGCGCCGCAAGAGGAAAAGAAACGGAACGATCAGGCAGCCGATCGCGAGCGGCACGCGCCAGCCCCACGCCTCCAGCGCGTCGGGCGCGAGGACATGACTGAGTCCCACGCCGATCAGTGCCGCGGTGATCACCGCGGCCTGCTGACTCGCGGACTGCCAGCTGACGTAGAATCCCTTGTCGCCCGGCGTCGCGATCTCGGCGAGATACACCGACGCGCCGCCGAGCTCCACGCCCGCCGAAAATCCCTGCAGAAGCCGCCCGGCGACGACGAGCACGGGAGCGAGCAGGCCGATCGTCGCGTAGCCCGGCGTCAGCGCGATCGACACAGTTCCGAGCGACATGAGGCCCAGCGTGAGCAGGAGCCCGTCGCGCCGCCCGCGCCGGTCGATGTAGGAGCCCAGCACGATGGCACCCAGCGGCCGCATCAGAAAGCCCGCGCCGAACGTCGCCAGCGCCAGCATCAGCGACGTGAACGCGCTCCCGCTCGGAAAGAAAGCCTTCGCGATGAACGGCGCGTAGTAGCCGAACACCATGAAGTCGTACATCTCCAGGAAATTTCCGGAGGCGACGCGGAGCACGGCGCCGGCTTTGGATCGGTTCTGCAGGCGCCGTCAGACTATCAAAAGCGGCGGCCGATGTTTGCGGCGACTCGGATCTTCGCCGGCGCGGTGAAGTCCAACGCGTCGGGGATTCATATCGAGGCCGACCGGAAGGAGATCCGCATGCATCGTCGCGTTTTTTGGGCGCAGATCGGGCGCGCGTTTCAGAGGGATTGCAGCTCCGGGATTCGCTCCGGCGATGCGCTCCATCCTCTCCGCAGACGGGCCCGAAAGCGCTGGGACTTTTGCCGGAGGGCGGGCGGGCCTCCTGGTCCTGACAGCTCGGGCGCGAACCGTCTATCCTGGTGTGATGAGAAACCGGAACCTCTCCGCGCTGCTGCTCATGCTGGCTTTCGTCCGCTCGGCGTCGGCGGGACCGGTCGAGATCGAGTCTCTGCCCGCGACGACCGCGGCGCCGCTCTCCGCGGCGGGCGTCGCGGCGTCCGCGCTCGCGGGGCCGGGTGCGCTCGCGCCGACGCTGTCGGCGACGGCCCTTCCCGTCTTCTCCGCTCCGTTGGCCGTCCCGACCGCCGCGTCCCCTTCCGCGGCCGCGGTCCCGGCGGCGCTTGCGTCCCTTCCGGCGGCCGCGGCGTTTTCGCCCGCGGCGGCGGAGGTCGCGGCTCCGGCTTTCGCCGCGATTGCCAAGGTCGGCGCGCCTTCCGCCGAGCGTCGCGCGGCTCCGGCGTCCGCCGCGGCGGCGACGGCGGCGGCGCAGCCGCTCGACGCGGGCGCGTTGTTCGACGGCTCGGCGCGCCCTTCGGCTCCGATCTTCAATCCGTTCGAGCGCGGCCGTGCGTCCGACGCGGCGAGTTCCGCCGCGGCCGGGACCGCGACCCCGGCGTTTCCGTCGGAGCGCGAGCTCGGATCCCTGTTCGCGGCGGCGCGACCGAATTCCTCCGCGGTCGCGACCTTCCGGCGCATGGGGCCTTTCTCCGAGGTCGCCTCGGAGATCATCCGCGAGTACACGTTCCTCCACGCGCATCTTCTGGAGGGCGTGCGCTCCTCGCCGCAGGCGCGCGGCGCGCAGGGACGGGAGTTCATCAAGGCGGTCGAGGACTTGGTCGCCGTCGCCGACGCGCGGCAAGATCCGGCGTCGCGGAGCTTCCTGGAGGCGCTCGGGCGCTTCGCGGCGCAGCGGCATCTGGCGAAAGAGAGGCTGGCCGCGCGGATGCGGTCTCTCGGCATGATGCGCCGGCCCGGGGTCGAGCCGCGCCACCTGCCGCGCAATGATCTCGGCTCCGGCGACTACTGGGACATGGCGTCGGGGATGAACGCGGCGAGCTTCATCTCCGACGAGCTCGAGCCGGGCACGCACTACTCGTTCTTCGATTTGTCGCCTTTCGTCGTCTCCTACCTGGATACGATCGCGAAGCTCAAGGGCGCGGACGCGACCGTGCTGGAGGAGGACATCACGCGGCTGACGCCTCCCGCGCGGCCTCTCGCCGTCCTGCGCACGAAGAACGCGGTCAATTACGTCCCCGGCTTCGAAAAGAAGCTCGAGGAGATGGCGGATTGGATCGCGCCCGGCGGACGCCTCGTCATCCAGAACGACCCGGTGGGCGGCCAGCGCCAGACGATCATCGAGAAGCACGGCCCGCTGGCCCTGCGCCTGCTCGCGCAGGGCTGGGAGCTCTCGGTCGAGTTCGAGTCCGCGCCCGACGCGAAGCACGCGCTCGACACCTTGATCTTCACGCGCCCGAAAGACGCGGCTCGGACGCGCACGGCGGCGCAAGCGCAGAAGATCTGGGATGGGTACGTCCTCGCCGCGCACCAGGCCGGCCTGGCCGACATGCTCCGCTTCCTGTTCTCGCCGCGCTAGCCGCCGCGCCGGGACGAAAAAAGCCCCTCCGCCCACCCAGGGGCGGAGGGGCTTTTCGCGAAAGGATTACTTCACGAGCGCCGGCGCGAGCGGAAGACCCGCGCCCTGACCCTCGGGGATGACGTTCGGCAGCTTCACCGCCGCGGCCTGCAGGGCCGCGCGCACCTGGTCCGGCGTGGAGCCGGGGTGCGTCGCGATGAACAAGGCCGCCAAGCCCGAGACGTGCGGCGTCGCCATCGACGTTCCGGACAAGGTCTCGAAGCCGCCGTTCTTGTACGTGGACGGCACGTCGACGCCGGGGGCGATGACCGCGACTTCCGGTCCGCGGCTCGAGAAGTCCGCGAGCGCGTCGTTCTTGTCCGAGGCCGCGACGGCGATAGCGCCCGGATAGCCGCCCGGGAAGCCGACGGCGCCGCCCGAGTTGCCGGCCGCGGCCACGAGCGTGACGCCGCCCTTGACCATCGCCGCGACCGCGTCCTGCAGGGCCTGGTTCCCGGTGTCGGCGCCCAGGCTCATGCTCGCCACCTGCATGTGGTGGTCGACGGCCCACTGCATGCCGGCGATCACGTCGTCGAAGGAGCCGGAGCCGTCGGCGTCGAGCACCTTCACGCCGTACAGGTTCGCCTTCGGCGCCACGCCGACGATGCCGTTGACGGCTCCCGTGCCGGCGATCGTGCCGGACACGTGCGAGCCGTGGCCGTTGTCGTCGGTGAAGTCGTCGGTCTTGGCGACGATGTTCGTGCCGCCCTTGATGTTCGCCTTCAGGTCCGGGTGCGTGCGGTCGATGCCGGTGTCGATCACGCAGACGGACACGCCCGCGCCCTTCGACTTCGTCCAGGCCTGAGGAGCCTCGACGCGCACGACGCCCCACGGCGCCGCGGACGCGTCCGCGGCGCGCGCCGCGCCGAGCTTCTGCGCGGAAACCGGAGCCAGGAGCGCCGGAATGGACGGGAGCGCGAAGTCGACGCCGGGGGCGTCGACCGCTTTGAGCCAGTTGATCTTCGGATCCTCGTCCACGCGCGCCACCTCCGCGCGCGAGGCGAGCGACGCGTTGGCGACGCTGATGCGGCTCGTGGGCGTCTCGATGACGACCGCGTTGATCATCGGCAGCTCGCGCACCACGGCGCCCGACTGCGCGGCGATCGCGAGGCGCTGAGCCTCGGGAACGCTCGCGGAGAAGACGACGATGCGGCGCGTGACGTCGGTCGACGGCGCCGCGGCGCGCGACGCGGCGGCGAACAGCGATAGTCCCAGGACCAGGAGCCCCAGGCGGTTGACGGCTCGAAACATACCCACCTCCGGTTGTTCACGCCGCGACCCCTCGCGGCGCACGACGCTCCGGATATAACATATTTCTGGACCGCAAGTCCTATTTTGCAAATGGGACCTTTGGTCCGCGGCAGTTGCGGGCGCGGGGCGGGCTACTTGGTGAGCGCGACGGCGACGCCGTCCCAGTCGGCGCCGGGAGGATCGGCGCGCAGGGCCGAAATGCGTTCGGCGTACAGCGTGTACAGCTTGTCGAGGCCGCGCGACGCGCCGAGGCCGCGCGCTTCCTCGAGGCGCTTCTCCGCCTCGTCCCATTTCTGGGCGCGGTAGGCGGCCAGCATGGCCTCGTGGACCTTCGCGAGCGATTTGAAGTCCTCGGCCGCGGCCGCGGCCGAGTCGCCGAGAAGAGCGAAGATGCGCACCGGCCGAGTCTTGCCCTTCACTTTCAGGAGGTCGAGCTCGAGCGCGGCGAACTCCGGCGCCTGCTCGCGCGTCGCCGGGCCGATGACGATGCGCACGCCGTACTGCTTGGACTGACCTTCCAGGCGGGAGGCCAAGTTCACGTCGTCGCCGAGCACCGTGTAGTCGACGCGCAGGCTCGAGCCCATGTTGCCGACGACGCACGGCCCGGTGTTGAGGCCGGTGCCGATGTGGATCTCGGGCAAGGTCTTGCCCGCGCTCTTGGCCTCGGCCTGCCACTGCGCGTTGAGCTCGTCGAGCTTCGCGTGCATCGCGAGCGCGGCCTTGCAGGCGTGGCGCGCGTGCTCGGGGACGGCCTGCGGCGCGTTCCAGAACGCCATGATGCAGTCGCCCATGTACTTGTCGATGGTGCCGTCGTGGGCCAGGATGATCTCCGTCATCGGCGTCAGGAAGCGGTTGATGAACGCGGTGAGGCCGTGCGGGTCGAACTTCTCGGAGATCGTGGTGAAGCCGCGGATGTCGCAGAAGTGGAACGTCATCTCGCGCGTCTCGCCGCCGAGCTCGACCTTCGCGCCGCTCGTCGCGAGCTGGGCGACGACCTTCGGCGACAGGTAGCGGCCGAACTGGTCGGTGATCGCGCGGCGCTCGCGGTCGCTTTGGATGTACGCGACGCCGGCGAACGAGAAATAGACGGCCGCCAGCGTCGCGGTCGGGAACACCGGGTCGAGCAGCTGGTGCCAGGCGTTGAACGCGTGCCAGGCGAGCCACACGGCGCTGAAGATCATGCCCAGGGCGATCGGGGCCGACCAGGCCGCGCCGAGGCGCTGGAGCAGGACGATCAGCGCGATCCCGAAGACGACGGTCATCACGATCTCGACGCCGTCGGCCCAGTCGGGGCGCTCCCGGAAGGTGCCGGTGAGGATCTGCTCGGCCACGTTCGCGTGGACGTTGACGCCGGAGTCCACGGGGTTGAGCGGGGTCGCGCGCAGGTCGCGCAGTCCGGCGGCGCTGGTGCCGACGAAGACGATCTTGCCCTTGAGGTCGGGCGCTTTGGCGCCGCGGTCGAGCACGGTCCACGCGGGAATCGTGCGGCGCGGCTCGTCGAGCGTGTAGTCGACCCAGACGCGGCCGCGGCCGTCGGTCGGGATCGACAGGCCGCCGACCTTGATGCGGCTGATGCCGGTGTGCTCGCCGAAGCCGCGCTCGCCGCTGCCGCCGACCGACTTGACCATGAAGCTCTTCTGGTCTTGGGCGATGCGCACCGCCTCCAGCGAGAGCGCGGGCAGGAGCTTGCCCTCGATGTTGAAGAGCATCGGCACGCGCCGGACCACTCCGTCGTCCTCGCCCTCGAAGCCGAAGCTGCCGAGCCCCGCGGCGGCCGCGTCGAGTTCGGGGAGGTTGTCGGTCGCGTTCGTGTATTTCGGTACGGAGGACAGCGGGCCGTCGCCGCCGTAGCTGAACGTGGCCTTGGGCTCGAGAGCGCGCCGGCGCGCGCCGGAGCCGGGGGCGAAGCCCGCGACGACGCGTCCGCTGGCGCGGAACGCGCGCGCGAGCAGGGCGTCGTGGTCCGGCAGTCGGGACACGCGGGCTTTGATCGCGTTCAGCGAGGGATCGTTCGGCCAGAGCTTGACCACCCGCGCGGGCGAGGTCCGGTCCGGTTCGGGGAAGACCGCGTCGAAGGCGATCGCCGCGGCGCCGAGCTCCTGCAGCCGCCGCACGAGGTCGGCCAAGGTGGTGCGCGGCCACGGCCACTGTCCGATCCGCGCCAGCGATTCCTCGTCGACGTCGACGACGCGCACGCCGACGTCCGTGTAGGGGCGCGGCGCTATATTGAGGAGGGCGTCGAACGCCTTGTGCTGGACGTCGTCGATGACGCTCCAGCCGGAGGCCCGCACCAAGAGCATCGCGGCGAACACGCCGAGCGCGACGATCCAGCGCGCGTCTCGGCTCAGACGGTTCACGGCCCGTTGGAGCATCGGCCAGAATCCCATTTTGCGAGCGGCCGATCAAGCGGGCGTCGGGCATGATTTTTTTCTGGACGAAAGTCTTCCGAGCAGTTACAATCCGACAACCCTATGAAATCCCTGCTCCTGACGATCACCCTCCTCGCGTGCGCGTCCGCCGCGCGCGCCCAATCCCAGGCTCCGACCGCCAATGTGGACCAGATCGGACAAGACCCCAACGCGAAGGTGAAGGCCGAGCAGCAGGCCGCCGCGGCCGCGCAGGCGTCCCGGCAGCAGTCGACCGATCAGGACGTGAGCTTCGAGCAGGTGCTCGCCGCGCCCGACGACGTCGAGCTCAACGAACGCTACGCGATGACCCAGGTCCGTCACGGCGACCTGCGCGGCGCGGCCACCACTCTCGAGCGCGTCCTGCTGGTCGCGCCGGACCGCGTGCGCACGCGCCTGCTCTACGGCGTCGTCCTCTTCCGCCTCGACGACGCGCCCGACGCGGTGCGTGAGCTCGACCAGGTTCTCGCGACGCCCGGAGTCCCCGAGGACGCGCGCGCCGAGGCCGAGGACTACCGCCGCGCGGCCGCCTCGCGCCTGCGCGACTCCCACTTCGACGCGCGCATCACCCTCGGCGGCGGCTACGACAGCAACCGCAACGTGGCGCCGGGCAACAGCCAGGTGCTCGTGTTCGATCAGGCGGGAACGCTCACGCCCGGACCCACCCACGACTGGAACGCGCAATTCATCGGCTCGGTCGGCGCCTCCTACGATTTCGACGGACCGCACGGCGACACCCTGTTCACGCGCTTCACCGACTACCGCCAGGACCAGAACATGGTGCATCTGCTGAGCCTGCAGGTCTACACGCCGCAGGTGGGTGCCACGATCCGCACGCGCTGGGCGGACATCACGCCGTCGGTCTCCTACGACTACGTGGACCTTTCGATGCCGTCGGAGCTCTACCTGCGCAGTTGGAACTACGACCTGCGCGTCTCCCGCCGCATCAACCGGGAGTGGGACGCTTTCGCGGATTTCACCGCCTCGCAGCAGGTGTTCTACGACACGGATCAGATCACCGACGGCTCCGACCGCTCGGGCTTTCAGTTCACCTATCAGCTCGGCGGCGCGTGGACGCCGGACCCGGCCGATCGCTTCGCGCTGACGGTCGAGCATCAGCGCAAGTTCGCGATCCAGGTCTACGACGCCTATCGCCGCGAGGGCCTGACGTTCGACTACACGCGCCTGCTCGGCCGCGGCTGCTTCGCGCTCGCCGGCATCACGATGAATTTCGACCGTTACGAGCAGCCCGAGCCCGCGATCAGCGTCATCAACCGCAACGACAACGGCTTCATCCCGCACGCGACCTTCGGCGCGCCGTTGGACCCGCTGTGGCGCGGCCTGCGCGGCTTCACCGGCACTTTGAGCTTCCAGTACCAGGCCGAGCAGTCGACGGTGGAGAACTACACCTACTCGAACGCCGAGGTCACCGGACTGATCAGCTATCAGTGGGGCATCTAACCATGAAGAAATTCTCTCTGCTCGTCGCTTTGCTTGGGCTTGCCGCCGCGGCGCGGGCCCAGACCGCCGCCGTGCCCGTGGGCCTCACCCACATCGGCGTCGCGGCGGCGGTGCGCGGCCTCGTGCGCGCGACGCCGCCGGGACAGACGGTCGGCCGCGTGATCGGCAGCGGCCAGCCCGTCTATCTGAATGATCACGTGACGACGGGCCCCGACGGCCGCCTCCAGCTGCTGCTGCTCGACCAGACCACGTTCACGATCGGCCCGAACAGCGATATGGTGCTCGACGAGTTCGTCTACGATCCGAAGACGAACGCGGGCACGGTCTCGGCGCAGATATTGAAAGGGTTCTTCCGCTTCGTGACCGGCAAGGTCGCGCAGGCCAAGCCGAGCAGCATGAGCGTGAGCACGCCCGCCGGCACCATCGGCATCCGCGGCACGATGGTCGTCGGCCATGTCGACGGCCAGAACGCCGAGATCGTCCTGATCGGTCCCGGCTGGGAGAACAACGCGAACGAGCGCCGCGGCGGCATCACGGTGTTCAACGGCAAAGGCAGCACGAACATCGACTCGAGCGGCTACGGCGTGCGGATCAAGGACGGCGGCGCGCCCGGCCGCGGCTTTCGCGTGAGCCAGACCGAGCTCGAGACCATTCTCGGCGAATTGTCTCCGAAATACGCCTCGGGCCGCGGCGGCCCGCCGGACGCCTCGCGGACTTCCGGCGACGGCATGGCGCAGGGCGGGATCAACTACCACTCTTGGTCCAACCTGAATACGATCAACACGAGCTTGAACCAGACGGCGGCGTTCGCTTCTCAGGCGGCCGCCGGCAGCGGCTGCAACGGCGCGGTGGATTGCTGGAGCGATCTGACCGCGCTTCCTTATGGAAACTCCCAGTACAACATGAGCGGCACCTTCAACTGTACGGGCGGCGGCTGCACCGAAATATTCAGCGGGAGCGGTTCGTTCACCGCCAACGTGATCGTCAATTTCAACACTAAAACGATCACGACTGGCACTGAATTCACGATATCCTCGGGCGACACTTACGACCAGGCGAATCTTGCCAACGCCGTTGCGTTCGGGTCCAGCGGCAAGGCGATCGTCAACTTGACCTCGGCGCAAGTGCAAGGGATTTACGGCTACGGCGACTTCGGCGGAACGACGCTCACTTTCCTCAAGTCGGGCGGCGCGCCCGCCGGCGCGATGCAGGTCAATTTCAACTACAACATCGGCAGCTCTTACGGCGGCGGCACCGCCACCGGCACGAGCACGGCGACGCGCCAGCCGTTCCTCCCATAACGCGGGGATTTCGGGCCGTTCGGCGTCGAGTCGCAAACGTCGGTGGGAAGCGCGCGCGGATGAGCGTCCCGTCGGGCCGGCTCGACTGGACCACGCACGGGACGTCGTCGCGCAGCGCCCCTGGCGCCGACTGGGTTCTCCTGATATGCTAGCGCGACGGAGCGGCTGCCGGCCGTCGCGCTGCTTTGAAAGTCGCGGGAGGTGGAGTATGAGCAGATTCGCGATCGCGTTGACTTTCCTCGCGGCGGCGTCGGCGGCCGGCGCGCAGATGAACGTGCCGTCGGGCCTCATGAACATCGGCGTGGCCGCGGCCGTGCACGGCGCGGTGCGCGCGACGCCTCCGGGCCGGAAGATCGGGCGGAGGATCGGCAGCGGACAGCCCGTGTATCTGAACGACCACGTGACGACGGGGCCCGACGGAAGCCTTCAGCTTCTCCTTCTCGATCAGACGACGTTCACGATCGGTCCGAACAGCGACATGGTTCTCGACGATTTCGTCTACAACCCGCGCACGAACGCGGGGTCCGTCTCGGCGCAGATTCTGAAGGGGTTCTTCCGCTTCGTCACCGGCAAGATCGCTCAGAACAAGCCGAGCAGCATGACGGTCACGACGCCCGTGGGCACGATCGGCATCCGCGGCACCATGGTCGTGGGCCATATCGACGGCGGCAACGCGGAGATCGCGCTGATCGGTCCCGGCCCCGAGAACAACGCCAACGAGCGCCGCGGCGGCATCACCGTCTCCAACAACTACGGCAGCACCGACGTCGACGCGAGCGGCTACGGCGTGCGCATCCGCGACGGCGGCAAGCCCAGCCGCAGCTTCCGCCTCAGCCCGACCGAGTTCGACGCCATCCTGGGCCGGCTCGAAACCAAGTCGGCGTCCGGTCGCCGCGCGCCTTCCAACAGGCCTTCGAGCGGCTCGCCGAACGCTGCGTCGAACGCCCCGTCGAACGCGGCGCGCGCTTCCGGCGACAGCACGGCGCAGGGCGGCATCAATTCCCAATCCTGGTCGAACCTGAACACGGTCGCGACGAGCTTCGCCCAGACCACGAACCTCGCGTCGCAGGCGGTCGCAGGCTGCAGCGGAAGCGCGAACTGCTGGAGCGATCTGCAGGCGATCCAGAGCGGAATCGTGGGTTATGAAGGCAACAGCATCCCTTTCACCTGCAACGGCGGAGGTTGCGCCTCCTACCTGGGGACGGGGACGTTCCGCTACATCGTCAACGTGAACCTCGCCACGCAGACGATCGGCGGCGACGGCGCTTCGTATGTGTTCATCAACGCCAATATCGGCACGGGCGGCACGATCAACGCGATCAGCTACTCGGGTTCCCGGGGCCCGGCCGTCTACACCATGACGGACGCGGACGTGGTCGGCGGAGGCTTCGCCGGCACGACGCTGTCGTTCCTGAAAGGAGCCAACGGGCCGGGGAGCACGCTCCAGTTCAACCTTCAATACAACGTTCCCGCCGCCAACGGCGGGGGAACGGCGACCGGCACGTCGGTGGTCGCGCGCCAGCCCGGACCGCTGAGCTATTGACGCGCGTTTAAGCCTGGCGCCGACGGCGTCCGCCTGATATCCTAGCGGGGTGAAGCGGCTTTCGGCCGTCGTCTTGTTTTTGGCCTGTTCGTCGGGCATGGTCCCCGCGCGCGCGGGCGAGATCGAGGCGGTCGGGGACGCGGGGGTTTCCGCGCCCGCAGCGCCGACGGTGTCGGCGATCCCGTCCGCGCTCGCCGCGCCGGCTTTGGCGCCGTCCCTCGCCTTATCGGCGGCCGCGCCCGCGTTGACGGCGCCTGCGGCGCTCGGGGCCGCGGCGGCCGAGCCTTCCGCGCCCCGGCCCGCGGCCGCGGCGGCGGCCGCTGCGGCGGCGACTCCTCAGGCGGCGACGGCTCAAGCGGTTCCGGCGGCCGCGGCGACTGCGGACAACGACAACGCGCCTGCGCCCGGAGCGTTGGGCGGCCTTCAGGGCGGCGCGCGCGGCGCGAGCAACGCCGAGACGGCGCTCGGCGGCGGCGACGCGGCGGGAGCGGCCGAGATCGGGCGCGGCGCTTTCGACGGGTCCGCGAAGTTCCACGGCACGGCGCCGTCCGCGAACGCCCCGGCGTCGGCGCCGACGGCGGGCGCGGGCAGGAGCCTCGGCGTTCGTCTTCAGCCGCGCCCGAAAAGCGGCGAGGGCTCCGCCGCCGCGGCCGACGCGCGCGCCCCGCCCGCGGCCGACACGGTCGAGACGGCGCTCGCGGGCGCGGTCGCGCGCGGGAACCTGGACGCGGCGCAGGCGCGCGAGTGGACGAAAGCGGTCTACCGCGACGGCCTGCTCGGACTGCGCAATCGCGTCGATCTCGACGAGCATCTGCCGCAATTGGTCGCGGAGAGCCGCTCGCTGATCGTTTTCAAATTGGACTTTCTTAAAGAGATCAACGACACCTTCGGTCACGACGCGGGCAACGAGGCGCTCAAAAAGCTCGCCGCGATCGCCGCGCGCGGCGTTCCGGAGGAGGCGCTCTTTCGCCGCAGCCCCACGGGCTTCGCGATCTTCACCGACGCCGGCCCCGACGAGTCGCGCCGTCTGGCCGAGTCGGACGCGCGCCTGATGGCGGAGGCCCTGCGCGGCCTCGTCGACTCCAAGATCGGCGCTTCCGAGTCCGCGCTGGGCCGCCGGGTGCAGGGCGTGGACTGGGGCGGGACGATCTCGGTCGGCGTGTCCGCGTTCGATCACGCGGGGACGGGGGAGCAGAGCTACGCCCGCGCGCTCGCGCACGCGGAGGACGCGCGCATCTTCGCCAAGGACGTCGGCATGGGGAACCGCGTCGCGGTCGCCGACGGCGACTTGCGCCTGATGGAGCGCCTCGGGCTCGACGAGTCCCTCGCCGCGCTGGCCGACACGCGCCCGAGCGCGGCCGCTTCGCTCTCGGCGGCGGCGGCGAGGACGCTCGCGGACTTGGAAGCGGATCACGCGGCCGACGGCCGCCTGCAAGAGCCGGTTCCCGCGATGCTCGCGCGCGTCGCGGACCCGGACTTGAGGCGCCGCCTGTTCGCCGCCGTCTATCGGGACCGCCTCACCGGACTGCTCAACCGCCGCTGGCTCTTCGACCATCTCCCTCGGCTTTTCCGCAACGGGGAGACGAAGGCTTACCTCTCGTTCGACATCGACAAGTTCGGGGCGCTCAACGCGAAGATCGGCGAGCAGAAAGCCGACCTGGTGCTCGGACAGCTCGGCGCGGTGCTGAGCGAGGCCGTGGAGGGCCAGGACGCGTCCTTGCTGCACCTGAGCGGCGAGGAGTTCGCGGTGCTCGCGGGCCGCGGCGTCGCCGATCCGGCGGCCCTGGGCGAGAGCATTCGCCGGAAGGTCGAGGCGGAGCTCGGCCGGCGCGCCGCGGACCGCGGCATCGTCGATCCGCGGACGGGCGAGACGCTGAAGGTCACCGTGTCCGTCGGCGTGGCGGCCGTGCCGGAAAAGGAGGGCGCGCCCGAGCCGATCCTGACCTTGGCGACCGCGATGTCGGAGTCGATGCTTCAGCGCGCGAAGACGCGCGGCCGCAACCAGGTCGTCGCCGACGGCGCCCCGGTCACCGCGTCCGAGCTGATGGCGAGGCTCTCGCGCCTGATCCGCATCGACGACGCGATCCGCAAGGTCGTCGGCGCGGTCATCGCGCCGGCGGGCGCCGTCCCGTCGCCGACGGCGTTCGACAACACCTACAAGACGCGCGCGCACATCCTGAAGATGATCGGCTTCAGCCCGTGGTGGCGCGCGACGCGCTCGCCGCGCGCCGACCGGCTCGGCGACCCCGGGTCCCGCTCCGGTCTCGTCGCGCGCGTGCGCGGCGGCGACGGCCGCGCCTACGTGGTCAAGATCGCTCCCGAGCCCGCCGCGCAGAACGAACTCATCCTGCGCGGCTTCGTCGACGCGTTCGAGATCTTCAACGAGTCGCTGGCCGCGCCGCGCGCCGTCGCCTATCGTGAGGTCGTCGGCCCTCCGATCGTCGTCATGCCCGACGTGCCGAACCGGCATCCGTACATGGACGGCCGACACTTGCCGCTGGCGCAGAAGGCGGCTCTCGCCGCTTTCGCGCTGACCTTTGGAGTGACCCCGGACGAAGGCGCTTTTCTCGACGTGGACTGGAGCCGAACGACGCTCGCGGACTTCGCGCGCGCGCGCCAGGAGACGCGGCTCCAGGGCGAGGACCGCAGGCGCTGGAACGCGCCGTGGGTGAGCCCGTACTACCATAACGATCTCGCCGACTACCGCCCCGCGCTCGCGCGCTGGCGGGAGGCGTTCGCGCGGACCTCGTCGCGCGCGGAAGTCGCGGCGATCCTGCGCCGCAACGGCGTGTCGGACGCGCGCATCGCTTCCGATCTGGACCTTTTCGAACGCAATCTCGCGCGGCTCGAGGGCGTGCTGGCCGGCGACGTCGCGCGGGCGAACGCGGAATTCGAGCGTTCCGCGGCGGCGGCGGGCCTCGGCGCGGAGCAGACGGGCGCCCTCAGCGACGTCAATCACGCCGCGCACCTGTCCGCGCTCGGCGGCGCGATGCGCGACGTGCTGCGCTGGCTCGCCGGCGGCGCGCCTCCCGACGCGCCGTTCCACGTGACGCCTGCGGAGTTCGCGGCGTTCGCTCGCTCGCCGGACCTCCTGTCGCGCGCCGCGCGCCTGAAGCTCGCCGCCGCGGCCGACGCGGGGCGCGTCCATCGCCGCGACGGCGAGCGGCTCAGCGAGCGGCAGGCGCTCGAGGCGTTCGATGCGCTCGCCCTGCGCGCGCGCGGCGCCGCGCGGCGCTAAAACAGCCCGAGGAAGCGGTCCTCGTACTCCGCGAACAGGCCGTAGTCGCGCAGCTTGCGTCCCAGGACGTCGACGAGGGAGCGGTCCGCGCGCGCGGACTCGAAGAGCGCCTCGATCTCGCGGCGGCGGCGGTCCCCCCGTGCCCGGTCGGCGGAGAAGAGGCCGCGGCGCTCGAGGTCGCGCACGTGGCCGGGGAAGGAGCGGGCGGTCTCGTCGAGCGTGAACTTCATGAGCGCCAGCGACCAAGCGGCGTCGGGACAGCGGATCACGGCTTGGTCCGGGGCGTCCTTCGCGTCCAGCTCGGCGAGGATGCTCTCGGTCACCTCGCGCGGATCTCGAGAAATGACTCGCGCCGCGAGTCCCTGATTTCGGAAGTTGTATTCGAGCGCGCGCAGCAGGTCGCGATAGGACGACTCCGCCCAGCGCGCGTACTCCGCCGCGTCGTCGCCGAAGCCCGAGAAGCGCTCGCGGAAGGACTCCGGCGTGATGATCTTCGGCCGTTCGGAGAGGACCGCGCCCTCGCGCAGGCGCGTGCGGCCGGGCGCGCCGTCGGCGTCGGAGATCAGCCGGTAGTCGACGCGCGTGGCGCCGAACGTCGCGAGGCGGCGCCTCGGCGCGCGCAAGACCTCGATGCGCGCGAGAAGTCCGGGGATCGGGTCCTTGTCCACGCTCCTATTGTAGCAGGCGCCGCAAAAGAGAAGGCCCCGGCCTCGGGAGAGGCCGGGGCCGACGTTCCCCTGGAGGGGGAGAAATCAGCGGACGGCGGACGCCAGGACCATGACCTGCACCGGGCCCTCGCCCGCGTTGACGGTCACATAGCCGTTGAGCGCGTCGACGGCCTGAGCGGAGGGCTGCGCGGTCTCCAGCGCGACCGAGAGGCCCTCGCCGGCGCGGATGTCGCGGATCGCGAGCGACGCGTCGGAGGTCAGGCACTTGCCGTAGATGGAGACGAAGTCGGAGCCGGTGCGGATCGAGCGGACGACGTCGATGATCATGCAGCGCTTGAGCGTCTGCTGCACGGCGCTGACGGACTGGGGCGCCACGTCGCCGCGCGCGAGCACCTTCGCGGGCTGGCCGAGCAGGCGGCCGCCGCGGTGCGCGATCGCGAAGCACAGCGCGCGGTCGTCCGGCCCTCCGGGGACCAGGTCGGTCTTGATCAGCAGGCCGGACTGCGCGGGCTTGCCGTCCTGCGCCAGCGCCACGAAGCCGGGCTCGGCGGCGATCTTCGCGCCGCGGCGCTGCGCGACGGCGTTCAGGCACGGCGCCAGCTTCTCCTGCGCCTCGCTCAGCGTCCACGCGCGCAGCGTCGGCGCGTCGACGACCGCGCACTCGGGCACGCCGGCGAACGCGTCCACCGGCACGAACGGGCGGATGATCTCGAGCGCCTGCGCCTCGAAGCCGCGCGAGCGCAGCGCGAGCGACTCGGACTGCGCGGACGCGGCGGCGGCGGCGAGCGCGACGGCGGCGAGGGAGAGGAAGATCTTGTTCATGGGCTCAGAGTACCCAAAGGACCTATGGGCGAAGCAGGACTTTCGTCAATTCGCGAATTTGATCTTGGTCAATCGCAGGTTCGACATGCGGCGCAGACACGGCAGCTCCAGGGCCGGGTAATTTTGCTATCCTGGCGCCCGGCGTAAGAATCTCCGGGGGGACTTTCCTTTTATGAGCCGAGCAGTCCTGCTTGCCGTCTTCGTGGCCGCGCCCGCTTTCGTCTCGTCCGCCGCCGCTCAGTCCCAGTCCCTGCCCACGCCGGATGTCCAGCAGGAAGGCCAGATCCCCGAGGCCGAGAAGCGCCGGCGCGCCGCCGCGGCCGCCGCCGCCGCGGAAGCGAGCCGACGCGAGGCCCCGGGCGAGACGGCGACCTATCAGCAGGTGCTCGCCAATCCCGACGACATCGCGCTGAACTACAGCTTCGCGCGCGGACAGATCCGCGCGGGCGACCTCAAGGGCGCGGCCGCGACGCTCGAGCGCGTTCTGATGCTCAACCCGGACATGGCCGACGTGCGCCTGCTCTACGCGGTCGTGCTCTATCGCCTCGACGACCTTTCCGAATCGAAGCGCGAGTTGGAGACCCTCGAAACGGCCTCGCTCACCCCGACCGAAAAGAAGGAGCGCGACGACTACGCCGCCGCCGTGGACGGGCGCATGAAGAAGACGCACATCTCCGGCCGCCTCAGCGCCGGCTACGAGTACGACTCGAACCGCAACGCCGGCCCGGCTTCCGGCGAGCTCTTGCTCGGCGGCGCGGCGATCCCGACGGCGGGACCCTCGGCCCGTCGCGCCGACAACGCGCTGGTCACGCAGGCCGACGTCGAGGCGCGCCGCGACCTCGCGCACGGCAACCAGATCTTCGCGACTCTCGACTATTATCGCGCCGACCAAGGCGTGCTCAAGACCCTGAATCTTCAGGCCTACTCGGCTCAGGCCGGCGGCGTCTGGCATCCCGCGCCGGGCTGGGAAGTCACGCCGAGCGCGAACTTCGACCACGTCCTGCTCGGCGAGGCCACGTTCCTGCGCGACCGCGGCGTCGGCGTGCGCGTCGACCACGACATCAGCCGCCATACGACCTTGTTCGCCGAGGTCCGCGACAACTACGACGATTTCGTCAACACGTCCGAGGTCCCGGACATCGGCGACGAGCGCGGCATCCGCTTCGACGCGACGGCCGGCGTCGAGCAGATCCTCAATCCGAACATGAAGCTGACCGCTTCCTACACGCACGAGATCAAGCACGCGGCGCAGGACTACTGGGAGTACCAGCGCGACTCGATCGACCTGTCGCACTTGTGGCTGCTCGGTCGCGGCACGTTCCTCTTGAGCTCGCTCGCCCTGCACGACGACAGCTACGAGCAGGCCGATCCGTTCATCAGCCAGACTTTGCGCAACGACCGGACCGTGCGCCTCGGCTTCACCTACGGCGTTCCGTTCGACCTGATCCATCCGAAGCTCAAGGATTTCCTCGGCACGGTCGGCTACGAATACTACCGCGCCTTCTCGACGGTGGAAAACTACGCGTACATCGACAACAAGGTGACCGCCCTCGTGACCTACCGCTGGGAGGTGGGACTGTGAGCCGCAACGGGAGACTCCCCATGAAGAACTCGATCCTCTGCCTGATCCTCGTCGCGGCGAACGCCGCGTCCGCGTTCGCCCAAGCCGCCGCGTCGCCGCTCTCGCGCATCGGCGTGGCCGCCGCCGTGCGCGGCTCCGTCAAGGCCGCCGCTCCCGGCGCCATCGGGCGCATCGTGGAGAGCGGCAAGCCGCTCTACTTGAACGACCACGTCACGACCGACGCCCAGGGCCGCCTGCAGATCCTGCTGGCCGACGAGACCGTGTTCACCATCGGCCCCAGCGCCGACATCGTCCTCGACAAGTTCGTCTACGATCCGACGACCGGCGCCGGCGCCGTCGCCGCGCAGATCGTGCGCGGCGCGTTCCGCTTCGTCACCGGCCGCATCGCGCGCCTCCAGCCCTCCAGCATGAAGGTCCGCCTGAACGTCGGCACCATCGGCGTCCGCGGCACCGTCGTCGTCGGCGAGACCGACGAGAACTCCTCGACCGTCATCAACGCGGGCGCCGGCAACGACAACGACGCGAACGAGCCGCCGTCCGCGATCGACGTGACGAACGCCGGCGTCACCGTCCACGTCTTCCACACCGGCGAAGGCGTGACTTTCCTCCGCAACGGCGCCCCGTCGAACCCCGTCCCGATGGGCGCCGCGCTCGACCGCATCTCCGGCGTGCTCGGCTCCAAGCCGGGCCACCAGGTCTCCAGCCGCCTGCTCGACGGCCCCGCGTCCGACCGCTCCGGCCACTCGACCTCGCGCGGCCAGTACTTCGCCGGCCTCGACGCGGACTTCGCCGCGCTCGCCGCGAACGCGAACTCCGTTCAGACCAACGCGAGCCAGATCGGCGGCAACGGCTTGCCCGACGGACTGACGACTTGGCAGGCCCTGGCCATGATCCCGGGCAGCGGCGTCTATTCCGGCGCGGGGACCTATGCCTGCACCGGCGGGTTGTGCGGCGGCTCCGGCAGCGCGAACTTCACGCTCGACGTGAGCTTCGCCAGCCGCCTGCTGACCGGCGGCAGCATCGCGCTCGGCGCGAGCGGATCTTTTCCCGGGGATAGCGGGAACTTTGCGCCCACCAGCTTCCCCTCGAGCGGCAACGCGATCCTGACGGTGTCCGGCTCGAACTTCAGCAACACGAACTTCAACAGCACGACCGTGTCCTTCGAGAACAAGGGCGGCGTGCCCGCGGGCGCGGCGGCGCTGAACTTGAACTACACCAACAGCTCGTTCGGGGTCAGCGGTTCGGGCAGCGTCGTCGGCACGCGCTAGTCCGCGCGTCGTTTCACCGACAGACGCCGCACGGCCGCGAGGTTGGCCCGGGCCTGAACGTCGCTCGGCGCCAGGGCGAGCAGGGCGCGGTACTCGCGCGCGGCCTCGTCGTAGCGGCCCAGGCGCGCGAGCGTGTTGCCGAGGTTGAAGCGAGCGTCGAGCAGTCCCGGAGACAGGCGGACCGCCTCGCGGTAGTGCCGCGCGGCCTCGTCGAGACGGGAGTCCTCGCTGAGCGCGTTGCCCCAGTTGAAGTGCGCGAGAGCGCGCTGAGCCGCCTCGTTCGTGGCGAGTGCCGCGCGGAAATGCGGATAAGCGTCCGCGCGGCGCCCGGAAGCGGCGAGAAGAAGCCCGAGATTGATTTGCGCGTCGGCTCGCCCGGGGTCGAGCGCGACCGCAGCCTCGAATTCCGACCGTGCTTCGTCGTTTCGTCCGAGCTCCATGAGAAGCACGCCGAAATCGTGATGGACCTCGGCGTCGCCGGGGGCGAGCGCGAGAGCGGCTCGGTACTCCGATCGAGCTCGGGACCGTTCGCCTGAACGAGCCAGGGCCAGCGCCAAACGCGCGTGCGCCCGCGCGAGTCGGGGGCGGCGCGCGGTCCAGGCGTCGAACACCGCGGCGGCGTCGCGCCAGCGCCCGGAGCGCGTGAGGTAGGCCCCGTAATCCTCGGCGATGACGTTCGACAGCGGCTCGAGCTCCGTGGCGCGCTTCAGCTCGTCTTCCGCCCGCGCCGAATCGCCCGCCTCCGCCGCGGCGACGCCGAGGTTCGCGTGCGCCTGGGAATTCTCGGGGTCGATCTCGAGCGCGCGCGACCACAGCGTCACGGAGTCGCGCCAAGTCGCGGCCTGGGCGCGCGCGAGCGTTCCGAGGGCCAGGACGACCGCGAGCGCCGCGGCCCAGGCCGCGGCGCGGGCCGCCGGGCGCGCGCGCGACAGCAGCGCCGCGAAGCCGCCCCCGGCGAGCAGAGCCAGAGGCAGACAGGACAAGTTCGCGTAGCGGTCGGCGACGAGGTGCGCGCCGTATTTCATGAAGCCGAGCACCGGCAGCAGCGCGGCGGCGTAGGCGGCCGCGGCCGCGAGTCCGGCCGGGAAGCGGCGCCGATACCGCCATGCCGCGGCCGCGGCGAGCGCGGCCGCGCCGCCGCCGAGCACGACTCCGGGCGACAGCGGATCGAAATTCGACCGCATTTCGTAGAGATAGGCGAGGCTGGAAGGCCAGACGGTCTTGCGCGCGTAGAAACCCAGGCCGTACGCGACCTGCGCGGCGCGCTGGCCGAGCGTCCAGGTCTCCACCTTCAGCGCGTCCTCGCCGGCCCGAGCCGCGCCCCAAACGCCGACGAGACCGAAGACCGCGTCGAGCGCGAACAGCGGCCACTTCTCCAGCGCGCGTCGAACGAAGTCGCGGGGGGAGGAGATGCGCTTCAGCGGATAGTCGTCGAGCGCCAGCAGGACGAGCGGCAGGGACAGCATCGTGCCCTTCGCGAAAAGGGCGAGAACGAGGCAGGCCGCGACCGGGCCGGAAGTCCGCTCGCGCTTTGCGCCCGCGCGCAGGTAAACGTGGACGCCGAGCAGCCAGAAGAAGTCGCCGACGAGTTCGCGGCGCTCGCTGGCCCAGGCGATCGCCTCCGTGCGCAGAGGGTGGACCGCGAACAGCAGGGCCGCGAGCAGGGCTCCCGCGTCGAGAGACGCCGACCTCTCCCCGCGCGCGAGCGCCAGAACGCGCCGGGCGACGAGGAAGAACAGGACCGAGTCCGCGACGTGCCACAACAGGGAGGTCAGGTGATAGCCGGCGGCTTCCATGCCCCAGAGCTTGAAGTCGAGACCGAGCGTCAGCCAGGCGAGCGGCTGATAGGACTCCTGGAGCAGGTTCGTGAACATCCAGAAGACGTGATGCGGCGACAGGCCGCGGTAGAGCGGGTTGTCGGTCAGAAAGACCGGGTCGTCCCAGTTGACGAAGCCGTTGTCCAAGACGGGGAGGAAGGCGAGGAGCGCCGCCGCCGCGACGAGGACGGGAGCGATGACGCGCAGGCGCGGCGTCTTCAAGGACGCGGGCCGCGGCACGCGCGGACGCTCAGAACTTGACGGCGGGAGCCTTCGCGGCGGCGGGCTCGGCGGCGAAGTACGGGCGCTCCTTGAAGCCGCCCGGGCCGGCGATCAGGACGCCCGGGAAGGTCTTGATCGCGGTGTTGTAGTCCTGGGCCGCGTTGTTGAAGTCCATGCGCGCGACGGCGATGCGGTTCTCGGTGCCCTCGAGCTGCTGCTGGAGGTCCCGGTAGCCCTGCGTCGCGGTGAGCTGGGGGTACTTCTCGACGACGACCATCAGACGCGACAGCGCGGAGGTCAGCGCGCCCTGCGACGCTTCGAACTGCTTGAACGCGGCGGGGTCCTCGAGCACGCTCTTGTCGACCGTCATCGAGCCGACTTTCGCGCGCGCCTCGACGACCGCGGTCAGGGTGTCCTTCTCGAACTTGGCCGCGCCCTTCACGGTCTCGACGAGGTTCGGCACCAGGTCCAGGCGCCGCTGATACTGGTTCTCCACCTGCGACCACGCGCTGCCGACGGCTTCGCGCCGTGCGACGAGTCCGTTGTAGGAGCCGACGGCCCAAAGGCCGAGGAGAACGACGACGAGGGCGAGCGCGCCGAGAATCTTCATGGCGACAAGTTCAACAATTCGACGCCGAGCGCGTCAAGACTATTTCTCGTGGAGGTGGAACACGCCGTCCCAGCCGTCGGGGACGGCGACGGCGTACTCGCGGCAGCGCGCGGCGAGCAGCTTCGCCGGACCGTCGTCGGGCGCCTCGGCGTGCAGCGCGTCGAACGCCGCGGCCGCTTCTTTCCAGCGGCGCTCTTGATAAAGCGCGACGGCCTCATCGAAGCGATTTAAAAAGGAAGCCCGCTGCGCGGTCAGCCCCGCGCGCTCGCCGGCGAGTTCGCGCACCCAGACGCCCTGCGACTTGCCCTTGACCGCGACGCGGTCCACGGCGCGGGACGCGAACTGCGGTCCCGCGGCGGCGGCGGTGCTCTCCGAGATCAGCAGGCGCGTGCCGTAGTGCTTGTTCATGCCCTCGATGCGGCTCGCGAGGTTCACCGAGTCGCCGATGGCGGTGTAGGACATGCGCTCGCTGAAGCCGAAGTTTCCGACGTACGCCTCCCCGGTGTTGAGCCCGATGCGCGTGGCGAAGGAGGGCTCGCCGTCGCGCCGGCCGCGGCCGAAGCGCTCGTTCAAGAACTCCTGGCATTTCAGCGCGGCGCGGCAGGCCCGCGCCGCGTGGTCCCCGACGTCGCGCGGCGCGCCCCAGAACGCCATGATCGCGTCGCCGACGAACTTGTCGACGGTGCCGCCCTCCTCGAGAATAGCGCGCGTCATGCCCTCGAAGTAGACGGCGAGGCTCTCGGCGAGCTTCTCGGGGGGCATCGACTCGGAGATCGTCGTGAAGCCCGCGATGTCGGAGAACAGCACGGTGATGGTCTTCTTCTCCGCGCCGAGCGCGGCCTCGCGCCTCAGTTTGATCAGCTCGGAGACCAGGTCCGCGGGCACGTAGCGCTTGAAGGACCTCAAGCCTTTCTTCATATTCTCGAGCGAGGTCTTCATCTGCACGATCTCGCGGATGCGCGAGCGCACATGGACCTCGCCCTCGAGGTCGAAGCGCTGGATGCGGCCCATCTCGAGCGCCAAGTCGGTCAAAGGCTGCGTGATCCGGTGCGTGAAGTAGACGCTCACGCCGAGCACGAGCAGGGAAATCCCGCCGAAAACGCCGAACATCAGCGCGATGAAGCGGTTCTCGAAAGCCGCGTGGTCCGCGGCCGACACGTCGACGCCGACGATCGCCACGGGTTCGCCGTCGGCGCCGAGCACGGGGGCGAAGCCGGAGATGTACGCGCCCCACTGGTCCGTCGTGAAGTCCTGCTCGACGTGCGCGGCGTAGGGCTTTTTGAGCGCCTTCAGCATCGCGTCCGTCGGCTTCTCGTAAGGATCGCCGACGTGGCTGACCTGCGCGGGGTTCTCCTCGGCGTCGACGACGAAGCGGAAGACCCCGTCGGCGCCGCGGCGCATCGTGTAGATGTAGTGCACTTCGCTGATCCGGCCGCGGATGGCGCGGAGCTGGTCCCTGATCCTCAGATAGTCGGCCGACTTCTCGTCGGCCGGCGTACGGATGCGCTCGTGCGCGCGCGCGTCGATCTGCAGGGCCGCGACGCCGACCGCGCTGCGCAGGCGCGCGCGCAGATCATTGCGGATGAACGTGTGCATGTTCACGTAGAGGACGGAGCCCAGAAGGAAAGACGTCAGCAGGACGATCGAGAAGAACGCGCCGCCGAGGCTGAAGCGCAAGGAAAGGATGGACCTTCGCAGTCGGGAGAGCGGGCGTTCGCGCATGGGGCGGGGGCAGTATACACGGTCGGCGCCCTTCGGCGCCAGCGCGCTATTTCCAGGCGTCGCAGCGCTGCGTGACGAGGCGGTAGTTTTGCGGCGTGTCGATCTCGGCCTGCTCGCGCGCGAGCGCGTTCTTGAAATCCTCATAAACGGGATCGAGCACTTCGTCGACGTTCTTCTCGAAGCGCCGTTCGGCCTCGTTGCGGTCCGCGACCGGCACCGGCGTCCCGGGCGCGGGCAGCCGGTTCGCGTTCGCGAGCGCTGCGCGCATGTCGGCCGCGGCCTTGTCGAGCAGACGCCGGTGGATCTCCTCGTGCTGGCGCTCGTGAGCCAGGATCTCGCGGGCCTCGCAGCTGCCTTCCGCGTAGTCGCTCGGCACGTAGATCACGACCTGACCCGGAGTCATGTCGACCTTGAGCGACGTCATCCACGCGCAGGTCTGCCGCCGGAACGGGTTCGTCGTCACCGCGACGCCGGTCTTGTAGCCGAGCCGGTGCTCGACGACCGTCAGGCCCTGCGTCTTGCCCCCGTCCGCATGTTCGGATCCGCCCTGGATGTGCGCGAGGCCGGCGAGGTCGACGTCGCGGCGCACGACCGTCTCGACGGGCGACACGGTGACGGAGAAGTCGAGCGGACCCTTCGACTCGTCGCGCGGGCAGGTCGCGCCCGTCCAATCGGGCGCTCGACCGCACGCCGCGAGACACGCCAAGGACGCGATCAGGAGGACGGGGCGCGGGCTCATGACGCCGCAGTATAGCCCCGCCGCGCGGACCCGTCAACGCGGCGGCGATTCGTTGCCGCTTTGCGGCGGACCGACGAGGGATGCGACTGCGCCGGCGCCCGCGCCGTCTGGGTCCTCTGCCGGGGCGTCCAGGTCCCACGGCCCATGTCGACGCCGTGCTTCAGGGATACAATAAGAGTCATCGCCGTCCATTTTTAGGGAGAAACACCTTCATGAAAATCGCCGCCCTCGTCCTGCTCGCCGCCGCCGCCGTTCCCGCCGTCGCCCAGTTCTCGGCCGTGCAGGACGCTGTCGACGGAGCTCGCGCCCGCGCCGCGGCGACGAGCGAGCGCGCGCGCACGCTCCAGTCGACGTTGACCGCGATGAACGACGGCCCCGACGCGGGCGGCCGCGTCGTCGCCGCGCTCGCGGCCGCGAACATCACGGTCCATCTCGCCGCCCAGTCCGCGCCGGCCGCGCTCGCGACGCAGGACGGCGCGCGCGTGATCCTCGTCTCCGACGCCCTGCCCGCGAGGCCGCGCGTCTACGCGCCGCTGATCGCCGCCGCCGCCGCGCCGCTGCTCTATTCCGACATGCCCGCCTGCGCGGAGCGCGAGTACATGCGCGCCGCGACCGCCGCGCGCGCGTTCTTCGAGCTCGGCGGCGACTTCGCCGCCCTGCCGATCGTCGACGGCGCCCCGGCCGCGGCCGTGAAGAACGCGGTGTGGGCTTGGACCTCCGACGCGCAGACCGCCGTCGAAGAAGCGGGCCGCCGTTCCGGCCTCCGGACCTTGCCGGAGCTCGAGGCCGCGGCGAAGGACCCGAAGGACGCCGCGGCCCTGAGCGCGGCCGACCAGGAGTTCGTCTCCTTCCTGCTCGACGAGCGCGACGTCCGCCGCGAAGCCGGCCGCTGAACGGACGCGGCGAACCACGAAGACGCGAAGAACGGATAAGCCGCTTTCAGCGTCTTTGTGGTCGACGCCGTGCGTTCTCGGCCCTCGCGTCGACGTATCGGTTTATGAGAAGATAGGCGCGTGCTGCCCGTGCGCGTCTTCAAGCTCGCCAACGGCCTCAAGGTCGCCGTTCAGACCGACGCCTCGGCCCCGCTCGTCGCGGTCTCGCTGACCTACCGCGTGGGCTCGCTCGACGAGGAGCGCGGCCGCGGCGGCTTCGCGCATCTCTTCGAGCACCTGATGTTCCAGGGCACGAAGAACCTCCCGCCCAACGGCATCTCCCGCCTCGTCGAGACGAACGGCGGCGTCGACAACGCGTACACGATGAAGACGAACACGACCTATCACGAGGTCCTGCCGTCGCGCGCTCTCGAGGCCGCGCTGTGGGCCGAGGCCGACCGCATGCACGGCCTGCTGATCTCTCCGCGCGAGCTGGAGATCGAGAAGAGGGTCGTCTTGGAGGAGATGGCTCAGACTTATGAGAACCAGCCCTACCGCCGCGCGACCGACGCGGCGATGGGAGAGCTCGCGTTCACGCGCTGGGAGGCGTCGCACCCGACGATCGGCGACGCGGCCGACCTGCGCGCCGCGACGATCGAGGACGTGCGCCGTTTCTACGACCGCCACTACGCGCCCGACAACGCGGTTCTGGCCCTCGTCGGCGACGTGAGCGTCGCGCAGGCGCGGCGCCTGGTCCAGAAGCACTTCGGGCCGATCCCGCGCCGGACCAGGCCGCGGCCCGCTCAGATCCCGGAGCCGCCGCGCGGCGCCGAACGTCGAGCCCGCGTCTTGGATCCGCTCGCGACGAATCCTCTGCTCGTGCTCGGCTGGCGCCTGCCCAAGCGCGGCTCCGCCGACTATTGGGCGCTGTGCGCGCTCGCGGCCGCGCTCGGCGGCGGCGACGACAGCCCTCTGCATCAGGAGCTGGTGCGCTCCTCTCGCCTGGCGCTTTCGGCGAGCGCGCACATGCCGTATTGGTCGAGCCATTCGAGCGCCCGCGGCGAGGATCTGTTCGGCGTGTTCGTCACCGCGCGGGCCGACGCCGACCTGGGCGCGGCGGCCGCGGCGGTCGAGGGAGTGCTCGCGCGCTTCCGCGACGAAGGGCCGACCGCGGAGGAGCTCGCGCGCGCGAAGATCCAGCTCGAGCGCGGCTGGCTCGAGGGCCAGCAGTCGCTCGCCGAGCGCGCGCAGACGCTCAGCTCCTACGCGGCGCTGATCGGCGATCCCGCGCGCTTCTGGAGCGACCTGAGCCGCCTGCTGAAGACCGACCGCGCCGGCGTGCGGCGCGCGGCGCAGCGCTGGCTCGGCGAGCGCGGCCGCTGCCGGCTCGAGGTCGTCCCCGGGCCGCCGCGCGAGGCCGCCGCGCCGCAGGCGCCGCCCGAGCCGCCGCCCGAGGAGACGCGCGGGCCCGCGGCCGAGCCGCCCGCGCCGGGGCCCGAGCGCGAACTCGTCCCGCCGCACGTGACCCGCTTTTCCCTCTCCAACGGCCTCGACGTGCTGGTCGTGCGCGACGCGCGTCTGCCGCTCGTCGAGGCGCGCCTCGGCCTGCGCGCGGGGCGCGCGCACGAGGGCCCCGGCGAGAACGCGCTGTCGCCCGCGTGCGAGGAGCTGATCCTCAAGGGCGGCGACGGACGCGACGCGGCCGCGGTCGCGCGCGCCTTCTCGGGCCTCGGCTGGTCGATCGGCGTCGCGAGCGAGTCGGAGTGGCTCAAGCTCTCCGCGTCCGGCCTGGCCCGCACGTTCGATGCGTTCGCCGTCGAGCTCGCGCGCGCGCTGACGGGCGCGTCCTATCCGGAGGACGAGATCGCGCTGTGGAAGGAGAACGCGGTGGAGGAGCTCGTCCTGCGCCGCTCCCAGCCGTCGTTCCTCGCCGAGGAGCGCCTGCGCGCGGAGCTCTTCGCGGGGCATCCCTACGGACGCGGCGCCGCCGACGAGGCCGCGATCGCGGCCGTGGACGCGAAGCGCCTGCGCGCCTATCACGCGGCGCGCGTGCGTCCGGGCGGCGCCTACCTGGTGCTCGTGGGCGACGTCGAGCCCGAGGCGGCGCGCGCGTCGCTCGAGCGCGCGCTGTCGGGCTGGAGCGCGGCCGCGGCGCCGGCGGAGCCGCCGCCGCTGCCCGAGCGCGGCGGCGCGCGCGTGGCGCTCGTCGACCGCCCGGGCTCCGCGCAGGCGACGCTGGTCGTCGCGCAGCAGTCCGCACTGACGCCGCGCGACGCCGACTACGTCGCCTTCGCGGCCGCGAATCACGTGCTCGGCGGGACCGCGAACTCGCGGCTCTTCGAGAACCTGCGCACGCGGCGCGGCTACACGTACGGCGCGTACTCGTCGATCGAGGTCTACGGCCGCGGCTCGGTGTGGTCGGCGTCGGCGGACGTGCGGCCCGACGCGGCGCGCGGCGCGCTCGACGAGATCCGCGCCGAGGTCGCCGCCCTGCGCGCGGCGCCGATCCCGGACGAGGTGCTCGCGTCCACGAAGCGCCATCTCTCGGGCCTGTTCCTGATGCGCGTGTCCTCGCTGGACCGAGTGGCGAGCTACCTGGCCGCGATCGTGGAGAGCGGGCGCGACCCCGAGCAGGCGATGGGCACGTACCAGAGGCGCCTGGCCGAGGTGACGCCGGACTCCGCGCTGGCCGCGGCGCGCCTGCGCCTGATCCCGGAACGCTTCGTCGCCGTCGTCGTCGGCGACGCGGCGGCGCTGCGCGCCCAGTTCGCGGACGACGCCGAGCTTACGACCCGAAGTTGAGGCCGGCGCCGACCATGATGTAGTCCTTGCCGTTCAGGCCGTTCTGGGAGTAGTGCTCGTAGCCCGCGGAGACGTTCAGCATGTCGAAGCCCGCGACGCCGCCGACCTGGAACGCGTTCGAGTTGGGCTCGCCGAGCTGGAAGGTCGTGTGCGTGTAGCTGATGTAGGGCCGCACGATCGGCAGCATCTTCCACGTGAGCCGCGCGTTCCAGCTCAGGTCCGGATAGCCCTGCTCGACCCCGTTCACGCCGACGAGCTGCAGGTACGGGGCCGGGCGCAGGTCGACGCCCTCGAGCGAGCGGTCGTAGGCGCTCTTGGTGACCTGCGCGCTGAGCTCGGTGAACAGGAACTTCAGGCCCCCGAACGCGGAGAGGTCCGTCTCGCCGAGCGAGAACGGCTGCTGGCGCGACGCGCCCGGGGCGAAGTCGTCGCGGTGGGTGATCTCGTTGACCGAGACGCCGAGATCGACCGCGGTGAGGCCGGCGCCGTAGGTGGGCGCGTTGTTGTCCGAATCGGGCCCGGCCATCTTGCGGCCGTGGGGAGAGCCGCCGGGGCGCAAAGTGAAGGTCAGGTCGCCGCCGACGGCGCCCTGCGAGTAGCCGTTGACGGCGGGCAGGATCGAGCCGCTCACGCCGAGCGCCAGCGGTCCCGTCTCGTAGCCGAGGCGCGCGCCGTAGTCGTTGTACGTGCCGTTGGTGAAGTCGGTCTTGTAGCGCGTGTAGCTCGGGGAGAGGGTCCAGTTGCCGGCGTCGACCGAGGCGTGGGCGTGGATGCTCTGGTAGCTGTCGTTGCCGGTCGTCTCCGAGACGCCGGCGTCTATCGCGGCGCGCGCGGAAGCGGCGGCGGCGGCGGCCAGCAGGACGGCGAGCGGAACGGATTTTTTTCGATTCATAGTTGATCTTACGTTCGAGCGCCGCGCGAGTTCGCGCGGCGGTTGGCGCCTAGCGCGCGCTCGCGTCCGGGAGCTTCTCCCACGATGCGATGTACCAGCGGCGGCCGTGCCTGAGGAAGTGGTCGCGCTCGACGCCGTGGAAGGAGCCTTGGCCGTCGCTCGTGTCCACGCGGTAGGTCAGCACCACGTCCGCGCTCACGTGGCCGATGGCCTCGATGTCGACGTTGACGATCTTGAAATTCGCCGGGCCGTGCTTCTGAAAAAAATCCTTGGCCCAGGCCAGAATCTGGTCGCGGGTCATGGGCACGGCGATCGTGTCGTCGTAGAGCCCGACGAGCGCTTCCGCGTTGCCGCCGAGGAAGGCCGTGCCGACTTCTTCGTAATAGGTGCGGATTTCGGAGCGGAGGATGTACTCCTCGTCCGACATCGGCTTGTTGAAGTTGATGTAGCCGCAGCCGCCGATAAAAAACGCGAGCGCGACGACGGCGCCTCCGCGCAGAGGGGCGATGTTCATGGAGCCAGTGTAGCGTGAAGCCGCGGCGGGGTCAAGGCCGCGTCCGACGTCGATTGACTGTGATTTGAGCGGCCAACCGGCCGTTCCGTTTCTGCCCTATCGGCGCAGAGGTGATGCGCGATGAAAACGATTTTGTCGGCGTTGATCTTTCTGGCGGCGGCGCATGCGCCCGTCCGCGCCGACGAACCCGCCGCGCAGACGCCTCCTGCGTCGGACGCGAGCCTCAGTCCGCTGGCGCGCAAGTACGCCGCGAAGCACGAGGACGCCGAGCGCCGTCGGAGCGAGGCGCTTCAAAACGCGGACCGGGCGGCCGCGGATCAGGCCCGCCGGCGGCGGCTGGACGACATCCGGACGCAGGCGATCCAGAACGCGCGGCCCTGAGCGCCGGCGCGCGGCGCCTCAGCGGCGCCGCGGTTCCGGCCCGCGCATGCGGACCCGGCGCTTGTCGTCGTAGTAGAGCACGTCGAGGATCAGCAGCGCGCTCGCGGCGCCCGCCGCGAGGAAGAGAATGATCGCGAGTCCCGGGAGGTCCAAGATGCGGAACTTGGTCTCGACGCGCATCATGAGCGCGGCGCTGATGAGCAGCGCCGACAGGACGAGGCCGAGCGCGATGCGGTTGGCGATCTTCTGCATGCCGTGGATCACGAGGTGCTCGTCGAACGCGTCGACCTTGACGCGCAGCTCGTTGCCGCCGAGCACGTCGAGCACCTTGCTCAGGCGCTGGGGCAGGCGCTCGGTGAAGCGCTGGGCGTCCAGAAGGCCGGCGGTCACGGCGCTCATCGACAGTCCGTTCTGAAGCCGTTCGCGCAGCAACGTCATCGATTCGCGGCGCACCGCCGCGCTCGGGGCGAACTCCGGGTCCAGCTTGGAGACGACCTGGTCCAGGTTCAGCAGCGCCTTGGCGATCAGCAGGAGCTCGGGCGGCAGCCGCAGTCCGCAGACGGCCGAGTAGCGCGCGATCGAGAAGATGATGAGCCCGAAGTTCATCTCCGAGATCGTGGACTCCCGATTGCCGAGGACCAGGCGCGTGACCTTCGCGCGGAAGTCCGTCTCCGCGAAGCCGTCGTTCTTGCGCCCGATCTTGATCGCGATCGCGGCGGCCTCGTCGCTGGCGCCGTCGCTGACCGCCAGCAGGAAGGAGAGCAGGTCCTGCTGAAGCTCGGCGCCGAGGCGGCCCGCCATCCCCAAATCCAAGATCGCGAGGCGGCCGTCGTCGGCGAGCAGGATGTTGCCGGGATGCGGGTCGGCGTGAAAGAAGCCGTCGACCAGGATCTGCTTCATGTACGCGCGAAAGAGCTGCGCCGCCAGCTGCGGGCCGTCCGTCTCGTTGAGCACGAGAGGGCTCAGGCTCGTGACCTTGCGGCCCGCCACGAAATCCATGGTCAGCACCCGCGCCGTGCTGAAATCCGGCAGAGGCGCCGGGACGAAGATTTTGTCGAACTGCGCCAGGTTGAGCTTCAGCGTCCTGAGGTTGTCGGACTCGTGCAGAAAATCCAGCTCGCTGAGCAGGCTGCGGCAGAATTCCTCCAGGATGCGCGTGAACTCGTAGCGCCGCCCCAGCTCCGTGTGCTGATCGAGGAACTCGGCCGCTTCTCCGATCGCGGCCATGTCGTCGGCGATGATCTCCCGCAGGCCCGGCCGCTGGACTTTGACGGCGACGACGCGCCCGTTGCGCAGCGTCGCGCGGTGGATCTGGGCCAGCGACGCCGCCGCGACCGGGCGGCGGTCGATCGAGCGGAAGATCTTGTGCGCCCGCACGTCCAGTTCCCTCTCGATGATCCGTTCGGCTTCTTCGTAGGGAAACGGCTCGACTTTGTCCTGCAGGCGCGCGAGCGCGTCCAAATGCGCGCGCGGGAGGAGATCCGGCCTCGTCGACAGGAGCTGGCCGAGCTTGATGAACGTGGGTCCGAGCTTCTCCAAATCCGCGGCGAGGCGTTCCGCGTCCTGCGCGGAGCCCGGCGCGCCGCCGTTTTCTTCGTCGGTCTCGAGCCGGTCCGCGCCGACGCGCGCGTACCTCGTCAGCAGGAGAACGATGTCCTTGTAGCGGCCGACGTGGCTGATTTTCAGCGGCGTTCCGAGCATGTCGGTTTATTTCCGGCGCGCGGTGAGATTGGAGGCGGCGCGCGACGCCGGGCGGCGGCGGCGGGCGCGGCGCGGGGCCGGCGCGGGGCGCAGCATCTCGCGGCCGCGCTCGAACGCCGACTCGAGCGGTTCCAAGAAGCGGTTCGTCCGTGCCTGCAGGTTGACGATGAGCGCCTCGCGCTCGGAGGTCCGCTTCATGTACCACGCGTCGAACTCCGTGCGCGTCAGCTTGCCGCTGCGGATCGCCTCGGCCATCGTCACGCTCTCGTCGACGGCCTTGCCGGCGGATTCGAACATGCCCTTCGCGGTCGATCGTTTCTGCGTCATGGGACCTCCCTCGCGTCTCGTGCCGTTCCCAGTTTAGCGGCAATCCCGACGCGATCCCATGGACGGGGCGTCACTTGATTGCGACCGAAAAACGTCGGCCCTCCGGCGCGATCATAAATCGTCCACAAAAATCGGACGGCGCCTCTCTGTGAGCGCGCGGGCTTTTGTGGTAGCTTCGAAAGCAGGCGCGGGATCGTCGTCCGTCGCCGAGGAGAGCGCGCATGGCCGCCGTGGAGAAGACGAAGCTGACGCTCGCGCGTCGGCGGCGGGAGACCGCGGACGCGATTTCTTTCCGGTTCAAGAGCGAGAAGCTCAAGAGCTGGCGGCCGGGGCAGTATCTGGTCTGGACGCTCGCGCATCCGAGCCCGGACGGCCGCGGCGTCGATCGCGAATTCACGATTTCGTCGGCGCCGTTCGAGGGCCGGGTCCAGCTGACGACGCGATTTTCCAAGAGAGAAGGCAGCAGCTTCAAGAAGGCGCTCTTGCGCATGACGATCGGCGAGGCGATCGAGGCGGCGGGCCCGAGCGGGGATTTCGTCGCCGCGAACACGAACCGTCGGCTCGTCTTCATCGCCGGCGGCATCGGCGTGACGCCCTATCGCGCGATGCTTCTGGCCTTGGACCGCGCGGGAGACCCGCTGAACGTCGATCTGCTCTATGCGGATCGCGGCGGGGAGTTCCCGTTTCTGGCGGAGCTGCGCCGGCTGGCCGACAAGCGCCCGGCGTTCCGGCTCCATCTTTTCTCGGGGGCGAAGCGTCTCGACGCGGCCGCGATCGCGGCGGCCGTCGGCACGGGCGGGCGGCCGGTCTTCTACGTCTCCGGTCCCGAGCCGATGGTCGGCGCTTTCGAGAAAACACTCAAGCGCATGCGCGTCCCGAGGTCCCGCATCAAGACCGACTACTTTCCCGGCTACCGCTGGCCTTAGCGCTCTTGCGGCGGGGGTGCTTCGGCGCCGGAGTTGCGTAGGCCTTTTGCCCTTCACGCGTGCCCCCAACGGCCCAGGCTGCGCCTCTCCGGCGCGGCTAAACTGAAGGCATGACCCGAGACCTCCGCCGGGCCGTGAGTCTCGTCCTCGCCTTCCTCGTTCCCGCCGCCCCGGCTTTCTCCGCGGTCGTGGAATCGGTCCCGACGGTCGTCGCGCCCATCTCGGGCTCCGTCGCCGGGTCCGCGGCCGTGTCCGGCGCCTCGCTCGTCGGCTCGCCGACGACGTTGTCGGCCGCGCCCGCGCTCGCTCCGCTCGCGGCGCCGTCGGCCCTGTCGGCGCCGGCCATCGCGCCCTCCTTCGCGGCTCCGGCCGCCGGCGCGGTCGTCGGTATCGCCGCCGCCCCGGCCGCTTCCGTCGCGGCCGCGCCCGTCGCCGCGGTCGTCTCGGCTCCCGCTCTCGACGTTCCGGCCGCCGCCGTCGACCTCGCGGCGTCGCCCGTCGCCGACGCCGCGGCCGCGGCGCACGGCGCCGCGCCGACTCTGAGAGTCCTGTCCGCCCCGGCCGCGGACCGCGGCGCGTTCGACGCGCGCGCTTTCGACGGCGCGGGCGAGCGCGCCGAAGGCGCCGCCGCGGCGGACCCGTCGGCGGTTCCGGGGGACATCCTGCGCGCGTCTCGTCCGACCTTCAAGAAAGCGGAGGCGCAGCGCGTCGCGGATGTGGACGCGGTTCTGACGGCGGCCGTGCGCGAGGCCGTGGCCGAGGTGTTGGGGAAGAAGTCCGCGGCGCAGACGAGCTCGCGCGGCTCGACGGCGCGCGGCACGTACACGAGCGTCAATCCGGACTACGATCTGAGCGTGGCGCTGCCGCAGACGATGTCGGCGGCCGACTTCGCGCGCTTCATCGACGACCGCTCCGGCGACTTCAAGGAAGCGCTCGAACGCGCCGCGGAGCGCGCGGGCGAGCGCCTGTTCCCCGGCCAGGCGGTCACGGCGTACGTCGACGGTCCGGTCGACCTGACCGACGCCGCGACGCACGGCACCAGCGTCGGCATCCAGCTTTTCCACCTGCGCGTGTCCGGCGAGGGCCGCGGCCGGTACGTGAAGGCGGACGTCACTCTGACCAACTCGCCGAAGTTCGCGAACCCGTACCCCCAGTTCTTCGCCGCCCAGCTGGCCCAGATCGAGGCGCGCGAGGGCGCTTCGGGCGCGGAGCGCGCGCTCAGCGACATCCGCCTCGCGAAGGAATTCTTCAAGCAGTCGGTCGGCGCCTACAAGTTTTACGAGGGGGGACCGACCGCGGTCGGCATCGAGCAGATGGTCCTGCAGTCCGGCCGCGTCTCGGACGCCGACTCGGGACGCACCATCCTGGAGACGGGTTCGTTCGACAAGATGATGGCGCGCCTCGCCGCCGCGGGTTACGACGAGGAAGGCCGCCTGCGCACGTTCGAGCAGTTTCAGGCCGCGTGGACCGTGCACAATCCGTTCATGGCGCCGGCGAATTTCCTGAGTCTCATGGGCCGCAGCTGGAGGCGCGCCGCGTCCGCCGCGCGCGCCTACGAGGACGCCAAGAGCGCGCGCCGGCCGATCACTTTGGCCGCGCTCTCGCCGCGCGGCGCCGACTTCGTCGGCCGCGCCGAGCCCGCGCAGACCATCCTCGTGCGCGTCGCGCTGCGCGGCACCCGCAAGAGCGGCGACAAGATCTTCACGCGCCTGAAGCGCAACTTCGACAAGTCGTACCGCATCTCGCGCGAGCGCGCCGGAAAAGGCGCGATGACGATCACGATCGAGGTGCCCGCGCGTTTCGACGCGAGCGCCGTCGCCGGTCGCGTGGAGACCTTGTTCCGCGCCTGGCGGAGCTCGGCCCGGATCGCGTCGATCGAATACCCGGGCAAGTCGGCCGCCGAGGAATTCGCGGCCGCTCCGGCCGCGGCCCCGGCGCGCGCCGTCGCGGCGACTCCCGCCGCGACGCCCTCGGCGCCCGCCTCGATCCGTCGCGCGAGCGCCGTCGATCCTTCGGCGCCGGGCGCGCTGACGCTCGGCATGCTCGAGCGCTTCGCCACTCAAGGACCGCGCCCGCTCGATCGCGGCGACGAGTATCTTTACGCGCAGGGCGCCAAGACCTTGCCCGCCGGCTTCGAGGCCGCATGGGCGGAGCACCGCGCGCGAACCCTGCCGTCCGGCGAGGGCGTGGAGCGCGCGCGCGTTCTGCTGATGCGCCGCCAGGACCGCACCTACGTGATGATGCCGTCGGCGGGCCAAGACGGCGAGGCGATCTCCAAGCCGATGAACGTCGACCCGTCGCTCGCCCAGGGCGTGGTCTCCGACTCGCTCGTGGAGATCGCGTACTCCGGCACGCGCGTGCTCGGCGTGCGCCCGATCGGCTCCTACCCGCAGGACATGATGGTGGGCCGGGTGGCGCGCCGCGGCGGCGCGTTCGTGCTCGAGGGGCTGTTCCGCGACGGCGGGCGCCCGACGTCGCTTTACGCGCCGCTGGTCCTGAAGGACGGCGTCGCCGTGCAGGACGGTCAGATCGTGCAGGCGTTCGTGCGGCCCGCGGGCGAGGGCTACGAGGCCGTGCCCATGCTCGACCTCGGCCGCGACATCACGCCGGAGATCGCGGCGCGCGAGATCGCGCTGCGCCGCGGCGCGCGCGGCTACTTCGACGAGGCGGTCGTGCGCCAGGCGGAGGCGGAAGGCCGCGCCGAGGATTCCGCCGGCGACTACGCGCGCATCAAGGCCGAGCTCGAGCGCCAGGGCAAGAAGGAGCACGTCGAGGACCTGCGCGAGCTCTCCTTCGTCACGATCGACCCGCCGGGCGCGGGCGACCTCGACGACGCGTTCCACGTCGTCAAGGAGGCGGACGGGGGCTACACGTGGCTGCTCGCCACGTCCGACGTCGCCCACTACGTCCGCCCCGGCACGCCCGCGTTCCGCGCGGCGGCGCGCATCGGCAACACGTTCTACTCGATCGACAAGGACGGCATCGGCGAGTACCCGATGAACCACCCGGTGATCTCGAAGCATCTCGCGAGCCTGCTCGACGGCAAGGATTCGATCGCGATGATCACGCGCATGCGCTTCGACAAGGACGGCAAGTTCCTGCTGGAGAAGTCGGACACCTTCCTGGGCCTCGTGCACGTGAAGGGCCGCTACACCTACAACCAGGTCGCCGAGATGTGGAAGGACGGCGGCGCGCACGGGATCGCGCACCCGGACCAGGTGGCGCTCGCTCGCGAGCTCGCGGGCAAGCTGACGCGCGCGGACGGCCGGCGCGGCAAGATGGATCTGCAGATCGATCAAGTCGAGAACGTCAAGAAGGACGGAGTCTGGGGCCAGCGGATCGAGGTGGAGGACCCGCTGCTCGGCGAGTCGCATCACCTGATCGAGGAGCTCAAGGTCTACGGCAACCGCGTGATCGCCACGCGGCTGACGGGCATCAGCCGCGACGCGGGGGTGCCGCACATCAGCCGCGTGCACCCGGAGCAGAACGAGGGCGTCACGCGCCGCCTGCTGCAGAACCTGCAGGAGATCGGCGTGCCGTGGAAGTCCGGCTCGCTCGCCGATTTCCTGGAGAGCGTGCAGACGCGCCGGGACCTTTCGCCGGAGAAGAAGCAGGTCGCGCAGTGGCTGGTGCTGACCTCCCGCCAGTCCGCGAAGTACGCCGCCGACGACGCCGAGGGCCACGAGGGCCTGGCGCTCGAGGCCGGCGCCTACGACCATCCGTCCGCCCCGATCCGCCGCTTCTCCGACATGTACAACCGCACCTTGCTCGAGACCTCGCTGGAAGGCGCGGACCCGAAGGCGGTGTACGCGGCGATCCTCAAGGACCTGAAGTCGATGGGCTTCACGGGCCTCGAGGACTACCTCAAGCACCTCAACGGCCGCGAGCAGGCGACGCGCCAGATGGATTACGAGGTGGACGCCTTCATGTCCCTCGTCGAGCTCTCCAAGCCCGAGAACGCCGGCCGCACTTTTGCGGGCTACGTGCGCATGGCGCGCGGCGGACGCAATCCGAGCGTCACGATCCAGCTCGAGGACTCGGCCGCGACCGTCGTGCTGAACGGTCGCGAAGCCGAGAAGTTCAAGCTGCTGCAGCGCGTGGACGTGACCGTGCGCGGCGTGGACCTGACCGCGCGCAGGCTCGACGCTCTCGTCGTGCCCGCCGCGCCGCGCCCGCGCACGTCCATGGCCGACGCGCTCGCCGCCGCCGCCGCGAAGAATCCGCACATGACGCGCGGCTGGAGCGTCCCCGCGGAGTCCGCGGCGGAGGTCGGTCTGGAGGCCGCGGGCTTCATCAAGAACGACGAGGGCGTCTGGGTCGGCGGACGCTCGGCCATGCAGTACGTCGAGATTCGACGCCTCTACGACAAGCTCTCGCCGCTGATGGATCTCAGCGATACGATGAACGTCATGGACGACGCCTTCGACGAGGCGCGCGTGAAGCTGGCCGCCGTCGAGAAGGCCGCGGCGGAGCGCGACGTCGCGCAGTCCAGCGTGCATCTGGAAGAGACGCGGACCTTCGTGGACGCCGTGCTCGAGGGAGCGGATGGGAAGGTCATCGCCGAGCACACGCACCGCGTGTACTTCCATCCGGCCGACAACGCCGACTCCGAGATCGCCGAAGGAATCCGGCGCGTGGACGCTTATTTGGAAGAGGCGAAGGAAGATTTCAAGAAGGGCGGCCGCGCCGAGCGGGAAATGAATCGTTCTTTCGACGAAGTCTTGCTGACCTTCGACACGCGCGGGTACAACGAGATCGCCGAACATCTGCGCGCGAAGGAAGCCGAATTCCGCCGCGAGTTCGGTGATCGCTTCGCCTTCGCCTACGTGACCGAGCGACCGCCGACGAAGGAGCAGATTCACGCGGAGTACAACCGGCTCGTCGACAAGTACAAGGATCAGCCGAAAGGCGTGATGAACATTCTCGACGGAGTGACCTACAGCCGCTACGTCGGCCTCCTGCACGAGCTCAAGTCCCACGAGGACAGCGTCGACAAGGGCGAGACCGTCCTGCAGGCCGGGCGCGACTTCTTCGAGGAGCTGCCCCAGGCCGACGGCTCGACGAAGCGCCGCTACATCACCGAGTTCGACGCCGTGGTGCGCACCGCCGACGGGACCATCGTCCTGCGCGAGGACAAGTCGGTGCGCATCCCGCTGCCGCTCGAGAAGGTGATGGAGACGACGTTCCTCTACAAGCTCGAGATTTACAAGAAGAACAGGGCCCTCATCGAGAAGAGCCTGGGCGCGCCGCTGAACGTGCGCTTCTCCGTCGACGTCGGCGGCGCGAGCCGCAAGCCCGCGCGCAAGGGCGTCCTCGTCTGGAACGACCCGCGCCAGGAGGCCCTGCTCGACTATCTGAAGACGCAGGGCCCGATCCTCAGCGAACAGTACGGTTTCCCCGTCTCCTTCGTCTTCGTCAACAGCCACGCCGGCGAGCCGTCCGACCTCTTCTACCGCACGCCCGTCACTCAGGAGCAGTGGGAGAAGATGGCGCAGGACCGGAGCCGCGGCGGCGTGAAGAAGAAGCGCCGCTAGGAGCCTGAGCAAATAGTCGGGCCGTCAGCGCGGCAACGGCATTATCCCCCAACGGAATGGCCGCCCCCGCGGGGGGCGGCCAGGATCGTCGCCTGCGGCGCCGATCTTTTTTTCTGAT